>MDTE01075767.1_pt1 | contig 145659 bp, 102 predicted proteins | sample 811231 | NCBI WGS metagenome assembly MDTE01 (sample SAMN05326651, study PRJNA326480) | marine metagenome | isolation source: seawater | place: Indian Ocean: Red Sea | collected 2010 | reverse complement strand
TGAATTCCGTGTCGGGGACGATCATCTATCGGTTTCCAAACATGGAGTCGACCGCGGGCAGAGTCAGCGCGGTGGGTCGTGGCGACAGCGGCGCGTTGGCGCAAGAGGAACGCTGGGCGTTTTCTCTCGCAGAACCGTCGCAGCGATTCCTCGCCGGTTTGCTCGGTGTCGCGAACATCGTCGGCGTCATCATCCTCGCGAACATGATCAACGATCCGAAATTGATGTATCACAGCCGCGAGTACGTCGATTTGGCGCGCTCGTTCGCTGGTTTGCTTCCCGGCTTGTTCACGTACGGGGTCCTGTTCTTCGTCGTGCCCATCCTGCGAGTGATCCGCAACATGGGTAAGAACCGAGCCATCGACGCCCGCAACAACGCTCGCTTGCTGGCGGCTCGAAGAGTCGCCAATCCCGAGCCTCGCCTCGCGGCTAAGCTCGCCGCAGCGTCCTCCGCGTCTTCGCAGCGAGTCGTCGGCGACGCGGTGTACACTTCGAAAGAAGGCGGAGGTGACGATTTCGAGCTCTCCGACTTCGATAGGCGCCTGCGCGAACGAAACTAAGTCGAAATGTAACATTTTCTCTCGAGTATCGCGGTTTACACTCTCTACATTTATCGCTAATGACTCGCACCGCGCGAATCGTTCTACCCACTCCGATCCGCACGTGCGGGACTAAATCGGCGTTAGAAGCTGCAAAATACTCGGCTTCGGCGTCGTGTTCATGCCGACGATGATGATGGCGGGGATGAGCGCGTAGTGCAGCGCGTCCGACGCCAAGACTTGCACGATCGTGCGCTTGATGGAGCTCATGACGACCCGAGTCTCGTTATGAGGGTTTGGAGTCACTGCGTGTCGAGTATGCGTTACAACACTTAAATTTCGTCGTCTCTAGAGAGCACGTCGGTGACTATGGTGCGAATAACGTTTTGTCCGTACACGAGCACGGCGAGATTCAACACCGGTGCGGCTTTTCGTGCGATTTGATCAATCACGGGGCGGAGCGCGGAACCGCCGACGGATGAGAGGTGGCGTTCGACTCGCCGAGACACGGCGTCGCTCTCGAATCCGTGAAGAAGACGAATCGTGAGCGCTCGTCTCAAACAGTTGACGATGGTCAACGACATTTGGTTGTCGTCCGCGGTGAGTTTGGCGAGCATATTCGTGATCGTTTCAATTCTTTCCGTGTGCGCGAGTTTGGACTCTCGGATGACAGCCGCGACCTTTGAAAGCTCTTTCGCTTGGTTCTCGTCTTGAAAAGACCGAGACACACGGTCGACGAGGACTGAGACAAATGCGACGTCCACGTCACCGGCAAACATCTCTTTGGATAAAACGACGCACGCAGAAAGAATGTGCGCTTCATGAAAGAGGTCAAACATCATCCGGATACGTTCCTCGTCGAGTTCCAATATTTCGGGAAGAAAATTTTGTTCTCGCGCTTTGCGATTTGAGATGAGTTTCGAGAACGCGACTCGCGCGACTCCATCTACGCTACACACCCTGACCGGGTCCAGAGTCGGTTTGACGACGACGAGAGCGCTGCTGTTTGACGACGTGTGCTTTTTCGAAGCCTTCAAGCCGCTTTGGAGACGAATTCCCTTCCATTCGTTTTCCAAAGAGCGCAAGAGTGGAGTCAAATCGCCATCCATCGCGTGTAATTCGCTCGAAACAGACTCTATCCACGCCACTGTGCGCGGCGCCGCCAAAGACACGCGTTCGATGTCCGTTTCTTCGCCAAACTTGAGACCTGAGCGTTCCAAGAACCGACCGAGAGCGTGTTCAGTTCCGTGAGAGACGGACGTTGAAAGCAACTGTCTCAAGCCGTCGATCGTATCGTTAACAACGTCCATCTGCACGTGTTTTATCACAATCTCTTGAAACGTAAACAGAAATTCCAACGAATCCACGACACTTTTCAAAATGCGTTCTCTGTCGCCGTCGATTGTCAAGCCGTCGAGAAGTTTACCGTATTCGACATCCAATCGCACGTCACACGCATGTCGAATGCTCTCGGAGAGAATCTTCAGAATCGAATAGCCAAGAGTCAACGCTGAACGAAGTGCTTCGCACGCATCCGTGAGATTTCGATCGACGTGGGCGACACATCTCTCGAGGTCTTCTCCGTTAATATTATGAAGCTCGTTTTGGATCGACTCGACGCGACGCTCGTCCAACGTGCCCAGAGGTAAGTTCGACAACTCACCGTTGATGACTTCTTTCCATTCGTCAACCAGAGCTCGCACACAAGACGTATCCATCGGATCACTCGTAAGATTCTCGTACGTGACATCCCAAAACGCCCTCTTCATGACCTTTGCCACCGCGTCGTGCGGAGTGTCGACGGCGCGTTTTTGCAGCGCCAAGTGCCATTCCGGGTCGAGCATGAGTTCGTGCAAGATTCGATCCTTTTCGGCCGCGTTCGTCTCGGACTCGCGCGACGCAACTCCACCACCGACTCGCGCCTTGTCGCGGGAAATCGCGCAGGACGTCTCGGCGCTCTTCATCTCCCGCGCCCGTCGTCGCCGCTCGAGATTTTCATTCGGCGGCGAGGAAGGAGGCGTTTGTTTCGACCGTCTGTCTCGACGGACGCGTTCGATCATGATGTCGAACTTGTCGACCGCTCTTTGCCCGGACAACGTGAACAACCTTTCTCTCAAGAGCGCGCGATCGCGCGCTTGTGCTTCTCGAATCGCGTTTCGTTCCTCCCCGAGGTCGATGTTCGCGTCGAGTGCGTCCGGTCCGCACACCGAGAGCATCGAACTCTCCATGGCGATGCCGATTCGCACGAGCTCGTGTTCCAAAGACGCGGCGTCTTTCACTTTCCACACGTTAAAGTGATACTCCATGCCGTACCAAGAGCGCTCCAGTCGCAAGACGTCGTCGCTCTCGACGCGATCCTCCGCGGCGGCGCGAGCCAGACTTTCAAGCGCTCCCACCAACTCGCTCGACGCCTCACACAACGCCACTTCCTCCTCGGGCGGTTCCATATCCCTCGCACGAGCGCCACCGAGCACCACGTCCCCGTGGTGCGCGATGGCGTGCGCGCTCAGCACCACCCTCGTCCGCAGCGTTCGCGAAAACGTCCCGTCGAGTAACTTCTCAGCTGTTTCGAGCCATCTCCCCGTCGCCTCGAGCACTTTCCCGTCGCAGATGAGCTCGACCAAATCTTCCCATGCTCTCTTTTTGCACAAATCGACGTCCAAGAACCCTCTCGCCGCCTACGAAACCGAGTTTCTCCGTCAGTCCGCCAGTCGCGTCGAAAAAGTACCAAACGCCTCTTCGAGTTCACGAACCGCATTCGCACCTCACGCACGCTGCGTCCGCGTCTCGGACGCCTCTCTCTCGCGTGTGAACGGTCAACGCTTGAGCGCGCGCTTTTCCTCGACCGCTCGTCGAATCTCGCGCGCACGCGACGAGGGATCGCGCTCCGAGGCGGGTCGAGGTCGACGACGTAATGTCTCGACACGACGCGCTCGGGGAACGGGCCGAGGGAGAACCACGACGACGACGACGACGCGGACGTGCGGTGGTCGGCGCGCTCGCGCGTCTCGGACATTTCTTTCTTTCTTTACTTTTCGATCGAGTCGAATCTCGTCCCCGAACGTCGAGGTGTGACGTGGCTTTCGGCTTTCGGTTGGGGTCGACCGACGCGACAGGACGACGGGACAACCGGGCGAGGGATTGTGTGCCCGCTGAGAACCTAGTAAATGGGATGCAAGTTTACAACACGCGTACATGACTGATGCGAAAAAATAGCGAAAGAATCGAATGCTTAGAGCCCGAGCGGGTTTTGCAGCGCCTCGCTCTGGTCGAGACCTTGCCAACAGTTGAGCGCCATCTTGGTGTCTTCTATGCTGTACGCGTCGTCGTCGTCGCTGATCTCGCTCCCGTCGGAAGATACGCGCAAGTTGACCTCGGGCGCGCCGCCGAGCTGCGCCGGGGCGAACCCATCGCCCAGGAACGCGCGAAGTCTCTCCTCGATGGCTCTAAATCGCTGCTCGGCGCGCCCAATCATCGCCGTGAGCACCTCGGTGCTGTAAAACGGTTGCTGCAGCACGTTGCGCAGAAACGGCGATCGAAGCGCCAAGCTCGATCTCTTATCGTGTTTTTTCAAAATTTTCACCAACGCCGCATAGTTCAGATTCGTCCAGTGCTCCAACAGCACGAGCTCGCCGTGAAAGTTGGCAAACTTTTGACACATTTGGGTATCGGCGGCGAGACACTCGTTGGTGTACGAACCCGCGCTCTTCGCGCTCGCGATGCGCTCCTCGTTCTGTTCAAACAACTGCACCAAGTGTCCCTCCTTCATCACGATCTCCTCCTCGCGATTCATAAAGAATTCGTTAAACTTTCTAAGTTGATTCGTCAACTCCTGGACGAAGACCTTCTCGGCGTGCGGCAGATCCTTGACGCTCGCGGACGTCCCTTCCGTCCCTTGTTTCACCGGTATATCCTTCAACACGCGCTTCAAGAGTTTATAATCCAAAAACTGCGCACATCACGCGCGCGCAACGCCATCGTCGTCAGTCATCGCGTCGTTCGCGCCTCGTCCGCCGATCCCCCGAGAGTGAGAATATTCCCCCGCGCCATTGACCGAATATTCACGACGCGTCGCGCTCGCGCTCGCGCACCTGTTCACGAACGCTCGGTTGCGTCGACGCCGTCGTCGCGGCGAAGAGATGGCCGAACTTCATCGCCCCGCGTCGTCGTCGCCGTCGCGCGCGCGCGTGTGCCGCCGCGCCCACCGACCGCGGTCGAGCCGGGAGGTTACGGCGGCCGGGTAATAAACAATCGTGATCGTGTCTAAACCCTCTATTTTGTGTATTTTTTTGTGCATGTCGTGCGAACACACAGGGACGCGAAAATAGCCGTTACAGTGGAGGTGTGTCTCGAGACGGTGTGTGTGCGTGCGCGTGTGCGCGCGCGCGCGCGCGTGTGTGTGTGTGTGTGTGTATGGTCGTGATGTTAAAATTTTAGGTGGGAAAAAATACTCGAAAAGCAAACAATGTCGTCTATCCGGTGATGAATGTGATCGTCGTGTCAATGCGTCGCGAGACGAATGGCGACGTCGACGTCGCGCGAATCGGGCGACGACGAGACGTCGTCAGACGGGCGCTCATTGACGACCCCAGCCAGAGCTGCTGCCACCGCCGCCGCCGCCGCCGCCGCCGCCGCTGCGGTAATCTCTACCCCCGAATCTATTACCCCCACCGCCGCGTCGGCGACCGCCGCCGCCGAAGGAATGGCCGGAAATTTGCGTCAACCACGTCGGCACCTCTTGGTTGGCTTCGCTCATGAGCTCCATCAAAGAACGGGCAATGTTACCATCCTTGGATTCCAAGAAGAGCGCCGTGGCTTGTCCCTTCTTACCCGCGCGTCCGGTACGACCGATGCGGTGGGTGTAGTCATCGATGTCCGACGGCAAGTCAAAGTTGATGACGTGGGTGACGTGCGGAATGTCCAAACCTCTCGCCGCGACATCCGTGGCGACGAGAATCGGAGTCTTGCCGGCGCGGAACGAGCGCAAAGCAGCCTCTCGCTCTTGCTGCGTTCGATCACCGTGAATGCTCGTGGCGGGCTTACCCTTGGAGTACAAGAAATCCTCCAATTGATCCGCGCCGCGCTTGGTCTCGACGAAGACGAGCGTCAACCCCGGCACCGCCTCGACCAAATCGAGGAGCATTTCGCTCTTCTCGTGGTACGAGTTGACGCGTTCGACCGTCTGCGTGATCAAAGCGTGCGAGGAACCGACGCGACCGACGGTGAGGAAGACGTAGTCGTCCAAAAAGTCGGAAGCCATGCGTTGGATTTCTCTCGGGAACGTCGCGGAGAATAACATAGTCTGGCGCTCCCCGCACGGCGGCATGTCGCGACCGTCAACAATTTCACGAATTTGCGGTTCGAAACCCATGTCCAACATTCGATCGGCCTCATCGAGGGCGAGGTAGCACACTCGGCTGAGCGAAATCTTCGCGCGATCGATGAGATCAATCAAACGTCCCGGAGTGGCGATGAGCAAATCGCATCCCCTCTCCATGGCGCGAAACTGCTCGACAGCCGGCGCACCGCCGTAAATCACGCACGAAGCGACGCCAGTTTGGTACGCAAACTTACGAGACTCGGCGTGAATCTGGCTCGCTAACTCCCGCGTCGGTGAGAGCACGAGAGCGAGCGGGTACGTCTTACGGTTCATGTGTCCTCCCTGGAGACCTCTCTTGAGGATTCCGGCGATGATGGGGAAGCAGAACGCAGCCGTCTTACCAGAACCGGTCTGTGCGCACGCCATCAAATCTCTACCAGCGAGCGACGCCGGAATGGCGTACTTTTGCACCGGCGTCGGGTTCTTGAACTTACATCTCTTCACGTTCGCGTTCACGCTCGACCCGAGGTCGAGTTCTTCAAAAGAGCCGATCGGCGCCGGCACGTCTCGTCCACTCGTCTCTACAGGAATATCTTCGTACAAATCAAAATCCAAACCGGTGTTTTCACCCGTGAAAAGCTTCGTCGCCTCAGAGTCCGGATCATTTCGCGCCGCCGCTCGCTCCTCAGCCTCTTGCTCGGCGAACGGGTTGTCCTCGCGTCTAAACCTCGAGCGACCGGTGTCCCACCCTCCACCGCCGAATCCGCGATCTTCTCTGCGTCCGAACGACGTTCCGCTGTAATCCTCACCGCGCGAGAATCTACCGCCACCGCCGCCGCCCCATCCTCCGCCGCCTCTGTCTCTGCCGCTGTCCCAGCCGCCGCCCCCTGCGATGCGTACGCGCCGCGCGCGTCTCGTCAGTCTCCGCGCTTCGTCCTTCGTCTCGTCGTCCCCTTCACCCTCCCCTTCCCCCCCCACCCCCCCGCGGAGCCTTCGTTCCCTCCCGTTTCGTCCCCTCCTCCTCCGCTCGAGCGAGGGTTTACATCCCACGCGCGAGGACGCGCGGTCGCCCGCCGATGACGTCGAGTCGACCGATCGCGCGTCCCGCCTCGCGCGCGCGCGTTCGATCCCTCGCGTCTCGCGCCGACGAACGCACGAAATTTCACGCGTTCGAATCACCACCCATCGCGTCTTCGTCCGTCACCCGTCGTCGCATTCGCATTCGCATTCGCATTCGCATTCGCATTCGCATTCGCATTCGCGACGCCTCTCCCCGGTCGTCTCGACGCACCTCCGAAGGATCCCCCTCCTCCCCTCGACGGCGCGTTCCCCCCCGCCGGTCGATTCCGCAGATGCGGCGGGACGTATCCCGACGTTTTCGCCGGCGCGGGCGCGGTCGTCGTCGTCGCTCGCGTCGCCCCCCCCGTCGCGCTCGCGCTCGCCCCTCCCGTCGCCCCCGCTCCCGCGCTCGCCCCCGCGCTCGCCCCACCGCCGCTCGGCGGCGGCGGCAGGTCCGCGCTCAGCGGCGGGAGATCCGTGGAGTCGGCCCAATCGCTCATCGATTCCTTTGCGCGCGCGTTCGTTCGAACCTTGGTCGACCGATCGGTCGTCGACGTGTGTCGCCCGTCGCGCCGCGTCCCGCCGTCGTCGTCGCCGTCGTCGTCCCGCGCGCGAGATCGCCGCCCCGATGGATGCGTCGTTCATTCCGTGCGTTCGATCGGTTCGATCGGTTCGAGTCGACTAAAGCGTGGGTTGAAACCGTCCATGCGATCGATCGATCGATGCACGATCGATGCGCGCTCGATCGATCGATGCACGCTCGATCGATCGATCGATCGATGTGTGTCTTGTATGTGTTGAGTCATGATCGGTCAATCATGATCACAGCATCATCCGCGGTGTCCACCCCACGACGACCCATCCCTCGCGGTCGATTTTTGTCGATGGGTTGATTTTTTGAATCATGGGTGAAACGCACGGGATGGGATGGGATGGGGTGATGGATGAGGACCGATCGTCGGACGACGACGCGGGAAGAGGGGGAAGACGAGACGCGAGGCGAGTCTCGAGCGTGAGAGGAGGACGTTCGGAACGCGACGCGCGATCGAGCGAGCGAGGGCGAGGGCGAGAGGGTGAGAGATTGGAGAGACGATGCTGGAGACGATGATGATGGAGACGACGATGGGGACGACGACGGAGACGGAGACGATGGCGGCGAAGAAACGAGGACGCGCGAACTCGTCGTACGTCGAGGGCGTGGGGATGTGGGACGATCGATCGGCGAAGCGATGGGAGGGTGCGCCGTCGACGACGAGTTCGACGACGACCGGAACGCGCGCGGGATTCGAGAGAGACGGCGCGGCGTCGTATTCGACGACGCCCACGACGACGTCGTTCGATGCAGACGTGACGGAGGTATCCTCACCGACGCGTCGTCCAACATCGTCGTACCGCGGATCTCTTCTCGAGGAGACGCGTTCGCGTCGAGGCGGTGTCGCGCGCGCGCTCGCGTTCGACGACGCCGCGCGGGCGACGTTCCCGCTCGATCCGTCCGCGATGTGTTCGATGTGACACGATGGCGTCGCGGCGGCCGTCGCGGCGGCGGCAGTAGTAGCAGTAGTCGTTTTTTTGTTCCTAGTATCACGCGTGTGTGCGTATGTGTGTACGTCGGCTTTCTTCGACTCGAACCGCGCGCGGCTCGGCTCGAATGCATGCATGAATGCATGCATGAATGCATGAAACGGCACATCGGCGCGGTCCGCTCGCGGTGACGCGCGGTGAGGCGGTTGATCGCGCACCGCGTCGTCTCGTCATGCCGCTCAGCGCGGGAGGATCCACGGCAGCGCTCGCGGCGACGCCCACGACGACGACATCCGTCTCCGAGGGCGACACGCACGTGAGCCCGATGATGGCGGTCGACGGCGGTGGTGGGGCGGCGAGACGCGGGACGACGGGCGCGATGGTGAGTGGAGGTGAATTCGCGCGCGCGGTGCCACCGTCGGGGTCGATGCGAGGGGAGGAGGCGGAGGACGATGCGCGCGAAACGGCGCGCGGCGGCGCGGCGGAGGAGGCGCGAGAGGGAGACGCGAGCGAGGACGCGGTCGGGGTGGGCGGCGGTGAGAACGGGGCGCGAGGACGCGCGATGGATGCGTACGACGCGAGAGAGCGACCGATCGACGCGGAAGCGATGGATCGGTCGGTGGAGAATCCGGGATACGCCGTCGTCGTCGGCGATAGCGGCGCGGCGTCGAGGCCGACGCACTCTCTCGATACGTCGCAGGCGCGAACGGTGGAGGGAGCGGGAGATGACGAGGCGAACGGAGGCGTCGGGATCGTCGACGTCGGAGGTGAGGGGGCGGTGGGGACTCGCACGCGAGGACCGGGTTTGACGAGAAGTCGAGTGGGCGGACGAGGCGGCGCCACGGGGAGCTCGAGCACGGTGCACGGAGCGCAGAGGCCGGCGAACAGCGCGGGCGATTCGAACACCGCCGCCGTGTCGAGCGATCACGCACGAGCGGCGGATTCGACCGAAGCGCAGAGATTGACGCACTCTCCAGGAGAAGGTGAGGCGAGACGCGCGGATTCGGGACCGGGGAATAGCGAAGAAGTCGAGGGAGGAAACACGAAAGCGGCGGGGAGTTTACTCGCTGTCGAGGGCGCGGCCACGGGCGCGGCCACGGAGGTTGAATCGAAAGAGTTAATCTTACCGGCACCGACGCCGTGGGATAATCAAGAACCGTGGGACGTGCCACGAGAGTCGCTCGAGACGGCGTCGCTCGAGCTCAAAGCGCACGCCGACAGTTTCAAGCGCTTGGAAAACTTTGGCACCGCCGAGAGAGCGTACGGACACGCGTTGCGGTTCGTCGACCAAATCGAAATGTTTGAAAGCGAAGAGCCGAGTGGATTATCCCAACGAAATTCGCAGCTGAAGATGGAGTGTTTACTCGAGGCGAGCGCGTGCGCCATACGGCGAGGCGACCCGGTGCGAGCTGGCGAACTCGCGGCGCGCGCGCTCGCGCGAGAGCCAGAAAACCCGGCAGCGCTGAAAGCGCGCGCACTGGCGGCGATGGTGGAAGGAGATTTCGGCACTTCTATTCATGATTTGCAAAAGGCTTTGGAGAAGAATCCAAACGATCCGGGCTTGCTCGCGGATCTTCGCGATGTCGAGCAACGCCGCGCGGCGGCTCTTCTCACGCCGAGACGAAACAGCGCCATCGGGTCTTCGTTCATCGGCGCTCCCGGCGCTGTTTCATGGGGCACGATGCCCATGAGCATGAAAGGAGGCGGTGTTTCGAGCGCCCAAGGAGGACAACTCTTTTCGTATCCAAACGCCGGTTACATTGCGAGCGGAGGTCTCGGTTTGAGTGGAGAAGTTGAGGGTGAGACCGACGGTGCCATCAGCGGAGCCGTCTTCGGTAACCCGTACACAGCGTTTCAAAATGTCGGCGATAACGTCACAATGGACACTCGAGCGATGCTCGACGGCACCCACATATGTCGTCCCGAGAGTCCCTCGCACATCACAGGAAGCGCGCAAAACGGTTCACGCATGGGCGAACCGGGGACATTCAACAGAGTTGGCGGTACGCCGAGCGTGAGTAAGGGCACCACCATCTCGATGCAGAAGAGTGCGAAGATGTCGGATGCATTTATGCTCGGCGACGAGAGCGAAGAAGAGGGCGAAGAGGTGTGCGGCGGCGGTGGTGGCGGCGGCTCGGGTCAGAAAAACGACAATTGAACAGTGTAAGAGTAGCGAGAGCGCGAAATCGCGCGCATTTTTGTATTGAAACGCATGTCATATTACAACTCGACAACACGAAATGTTGCCGCACCGTCGAACGCGCGTCTAAACTGTTTTGTTGTTTCGCGTTCCGTGGACGCACGCCCAACCGTGCTCCTCCCAGACTTCGATGTCCGTGAAATGTTTTGAATACTTTGCGACGACCGCGTTGCTCTGTTCTTCGCTGTATAATATACCGCTCAACGCAATGCTACCTCCAGGTTTACAGTACCCGGCGAGGAGTTCCTCTAAATCCAACACGGGACCGATTAAAATATTCGCGACGACGATGTCCGCTTGTCCGTTCGCGCCCGGCGTGCCTGAATCCGTTCCGTCCCCCAGCATCGTCACGAGACGATCTTCGACTCCATTCAATTTCGCATTATCGATCGAACTCTGCACCGCCTGCGCCGCCAAATCGACGCCGACGGCGCGTTTGGCTCCCATCACGAGCGCGCCGATGGCGAGCACGCCCGACCCGCACCCAAAATCGACGACGAGCTCCGTCTCGCCACGTCTCGCCAACGTTTTCTTCAACCATCGCAGGCACATCCGCGTCGTCGGATGCTCACCGGTCCCGAACGCGATTCCCGGTTCGAGCACGATGTTTACCGCGGACGAATCGACGCTGTCGCACCAATCCGGCACGATGTACAATCCCTCGGTGATTTTCGTCGGCGTAAAGCTATCCTTCACCACCTGCACCCAATCGTTCGATTTACTGCTCCCGTACGTCACGTCCAGCGTCGTCCCGAGTATCTCCTCCGCCGCCTCGATCGAGCCCCTCGCGACGTCGCGCGAGGGAAAATACGCTTGCACGTCGCACGAATCCCACACGCGCGACTGCGCCTCGTCCGCCGCCGCCTCCTCGAATGTGTTGCTCGAGAAGATTTCCTTTTCCTTCTCCGTCCCGAGATCCGCGTCCGTCGTCGACACCGAGCTCGCGCCCGTGGAGAGAAAGATATCACCGAGCGCGCCGACGTCGTCTCGACGCACGCGCTTGACGACGACGTACGGCGCTGGTTCCGAGTCGTACTGCGCGTCGAGATTGTGTATGGAATCGTCTCGTCCCGGGGACGCGGCGGTGGCGGCGGTGAGACGCCGCGCGGTGCGAGAGGCGCCGAGGGAGGCGACGCGCGATCGGACGATGGTCGCGGACGCGCGCGCGAGCGCGGTGAGGGCGCGCATGGCGTCGAGTCGCGCGAACGTACGTCTGAGGGTAGTTACTTTTCGCGTCTTCACTTTGTAGTCGCGCGCGTCTCCTTCGATGGTGAGTCTCCTTCTCGAGCGCGCGCTCGATGAAGTCGAGAAGTTGGAAGAGTGTTATTCGAGCTCTCACTACAAACGTACGTTTCGTGATGATTGCGATCGGCGCGTCGATGACCGATTACGCGGGCGCGACGTGATGAGCGTGGCGGGGCGTGGTCCATCGCGCGAGCGTCGTCCACGCACCGATGAGTTTGTACAACCGCGAGGGATTGTGAACTACTTCCCTTCTGACGGGGGCATTTGGGGCGGCTGAGTCGCTCGCGGAGCGCCGTTACCCGCGTGTATGCCTTGTTGCGGCATGTACGGCATGCCGGGCATCACGCCTCGCATCTGCGGCGGCATTTGGGGCACGTACATCATTTGGCCCTGTGCCTGCGGATAGCCCGGATACATGACCATCTGAGGCGCTGACTGCGGCACTTGAGGCGCTGCCGGTTTCTTAAACGACGGCACGAACGCGGCTGCTTTCGCGTTGAGAGAGAAAGAAGCGGCGTTCGGGTTGAGCTTGGATTTCGACGCGTCGACGGGTTTCTCCTCCTTCTTCGGCTCTTCCGGCTTTTTGTCGGCGTGTTGCGCGACAGAGCTCGGAATCTTTCCGGTACCCCACGCCGACGCTTTCGGAGCGGACGGCTTGGACGGCAAGACGGATGAGTATCTTTCCTCTTCGTCGTAATCGGCGTTGGCTCTTTGTCCTCGCTCCTCCGCCATGTGCGGGTTGTCCGACACTTGGTTTTGGATCTCGTACGCGATGCGCGCCGCCTCGGCTTCGGTGATGCCCATCTTGCCCTTTTCGAGCTTGGTCGTGTACAGAGACTCGTCGAACTTCGTATCGACACCGAAGAGTTCCTTGTTGGCTGAAAACTGGTCCCACTGTCCCGATTTCTTTCCCCACGTCGCGCTGCTCGCCCTCTTCGCGCCCTGTCCGGCCGCGGCCTCCTCCTCGAGCGTCATAGCCGGCGCCAAATCGCCCTCTTCCGGCGCCCACGCGACGAGCTCACGGTTCTGTCCAGTCGCGCCTCGAGAGATGCCGCCGTCGGTGAAGTCGTCGTGCGCTCGACTGGGTCCGACCGCCAAATCACTCATCCCGACGTCTTTCGCTCGCACGCACGAGATATCACCGAACGATATCGTCACCTTCTCCTCCGGTTTCTTTCTCTGCGCGCGCGCGTCCGAACCCGCGTCTCGCTTCGTCCACGCGTACCGGATCGTCGCCGTCGACTTCGCGCCTTTCCCATTCGTTCCCTCGAACACGCCCTCGACCACCGATCCGTCCCTCTTCGTCACCTCCACGACGTACCCCTTACACACGGCGAACGCGAACGCCACGCGCGCGGCGTCATCGACCGTCATCCTCCCGCGTCCTCGTCCTCGTCCTCGTCCTCGGTCCGTCGTTCGGGACGATGCCCAAAGGGTTTAGCGCGCCTCCTCGTCGACGATGACGACGCGCGCGCGCGACGACGGGCGCGCGACGACGCGCGAAGCACCGATCCGTCGACGGGGTCGACGATCTCGGGTTCGTCGGCGGTCGTCGACGGGGTCGACGCGCGCGATGTGTGAATCGGAGTCACCGATTGAGGATGGGCGCGCGCGCATTCGATCCGAGGCTGCGACGCGCCGAGACGGGCGAACGGGCGAACGGGCGAACGGGAGACGGGAGGAGGCGCGGGACGAAATAAGAGAGTGCTGTGGTATGATAACACGCGATGATATCGGTGGTGAACGACGCGTGACGCACGGTCACGATGACTGTCGACGCTTGGCGGCGTTGACGTTGGCCATGAGCGAGAGCGCCGGATTGACGCGCTCCTGTTGCGTGCGTCTGTCGTACGTCGATTTTTGCATGGCGCTCGAGTGGCCCATGAAACGGGCCAACGCCTCGAGCTCGGCGTCGCTCGCGATGCCCTGCGAGCGAACGTGGGTGACGATCATGTCGCGAATGAGGTGAGGATTGGTCTTTTGGCCCGTGCATCGAAGGGCGGTCCTGGAAAACGTGCGACTGAGTTCAGAGACGGTCCACGGCGTGCCGTTCGGTCTGGTAAAGACGAAGTCGTGCGTCGGCGAGAGAACGCGACGGTGGACGTTCAACCAGCTCTCGAGGGCGGGGTAGACCCTGGAATCGATCACGAGCGCGGGACGCTCGCCGTACGCGCCGCCCGTCTTGTAATCGTCGGGTCCGTGACGAACCATCCACGTTCCGCTCGACGCGTCTCGAAAGAGCGTCTTGTTCAACTGCAACTCGCGAAGCGTGCGCTGTCTGTCGGGAACGCACGCCAAGATTGCGAATAAGAGATAGCGCTGCACGCTCATCGCCACGTCTCGTGCGGAGCGCTCTTTCCCGGACGCGTCCAAGGGCGCGCACTCGAGCTTGAGGTGCTCGACGAGCGCCAAAAATTGATCCCACTCGAGCCATTTTCTGTCGTCGTCCGCCGCGTGCGGGGCGTTTTTCGCTCGATCTCTCGCGCTTCTTTGCACACGAATGAGCTCTTGCACGCACGGCGGCGCGATACCATCGTCGTCGGCGTGGTCGTGCACCCACTTCGCCAACGCGACGAGCGAACGGAGTTGGAAATCCTCCGTCGTCGACTTGATTCCGCGAACGTCCACCAACCACTGCACGTACTCGATGGCGTACTGCGCCCCTGAAGACTCGCGCGAGGGGAACACGTCGCGCAGAGACACGCCCCGCTTCAAGACGACGACATCGTCGTCCGTCGTCGTCGCGAACTCCATCGCGTGCTTGGACTCTCTCGCGAGCCAGCCCATGAATTGCTTGGCCACGGTGACGTGATTCGCCGCGGTGCGCTCTCGCACGGGCGCGCGTCCACCGCGCACCCGTCGACTCGTCAAATCGCGAACGAGACCGTCCAATTCATCCTGTAAATCCTTCGTCACCTCCTCTCCGCGCAGACTGAACGGTTTCAACCGTTTCCTCTGCGTCACTCGAACGTCCGCCAACGGCGTCGTCTGAAACCCGCTCGGTCTCTCCAACGCGGGCGCGCGTTCACCCTCCCCGGGAAGCTCGCCTCCGATCCACGCGCTCGATTCTCCCTCCTCCTCCTCCTCACCCCTCGTCGCCGTCTCCGCGTTCGTCTCGCTTCGTCGCTCCGCGTCGTCCTCGTCGTCCTCGTCCTCGTCCTCGTCCTCGTCCTCGTCCGCCGCCGCCGTCTCCGCGCACGCCCGCCACAACCGCATCGGCATCCCCACCGCCCGCGCATCCTCCACCGTCATCTCCAACACATCCTCCACCGTCTCAAACCACTGTTCTCGCAGTCTCTTCGCCACCTCCTCCGCCCGGCGTTCGTCTTTCCCCGCCGTCGCGCACGCGCGTCTCAAAAACGCCACCAACCCGTCCTCCCTCTCACCCTCGTCCTCCTCCGTTCGCGTCACCGCCGCCTCGACGAAATCGTCGGACACCTCTCCGTCGACGACGGACGCCTCCTCGCGGTCGTCCACCCCCCGCGTTCGCGTTCGCGTTCGTCGTCCTCCTCCTCGGGACGGGACGCGTCTCTCCGTCCCCGTCCCGTCCCGCGATCGTCCCGAGGTCGTCCCGGTCGCGCGCGTCGGGAAAACGCTCGGACGACACCGCGACGCGATCGTCGACGACATGCTCTCCGTCGGTCGGTCGGTCGTTCCTCCGTCGTTCTCTGTCGTCCGTCGCGAATCGACGCATTAATTTGACATCGCCACGCCGCGCCACGCCATGGTTTTTTCAAACCCGCGCGACAGACGAGACGACAGACGACGACGCGGTCGGAGGTCGAGGTCGAGGACGGGACGCGCGACGCGACGGGACGGGACGGGACCCGCGGTGGATTCGACGGGGAGGAGAGACGACCGGACGGACGCGACGTCGTCGTCGAGGAACGGGGGTGATTCATTCATTCGCGCGACGATTGATTTGATTTGATTTTGATTTGATTTGATTTTGATTTGATGTCGTCCGAGATGACGACGACGGAACGTCGAGCGACGCGTGCGTCGACGAGGAACGGGGGTGGGAGCGCGCGCGCGCGTGCGGATGGGAGAGACGCGACGCGTACGAAGATTTACGCGGCGGAGGATGGGTCGAGACCGGTGGGGAAGAGACGGGAGAGGGGCGGCGACGACGCGACGACGCGCGGCGACGGGGGGGACGGGAAAAAGAAAAAGAAAAAGAAACGGATGTATAATCGAGCGTTCGCGGAGGTTATGAAACGACGGAACATGGGTGCGAGTGCGGCGGACGCGGCGAAGGAAAAGGAAAAGGAAAAGGAAAAGAAGGAGAAGAAGAAGAAGAGTCGCGCGCCGACGACGGCGCCGACGGCGAGCGCCGCCGTCAAGGAAAAGGCGAGCGAGAAGGCGAGAGAGAAGGCGACGACGCCAAAGGCGAGCAAAGGGAAGAAGAAATCGGCCGCGGCGCAGGACCGACCGCCGAAGCGGAAATATTGGAAGATGATTAATCTCGAGGGGGAGATTTTCCGCGTCGGCGACAGCGCGTACGTCGTCAACGAAAAGACTGTCGACTTTGAAGAAGACGAGGACGTGCCGTGCATGGTGTGCGGAGAGGCACCGGACGCGGATAGGCCCATGCTCGAGTGCGACACGTGTCTGAGCGGGTGGCACCTGTGTTGTCTCAAGCCGCCGTTGACGCGCGTGCCCGACAACGATTGGCACTGTCCGCTGTGCACGCGAGGCGGAGAGGCGGCGAGCTCCGTGCCGCGCATCGAGAGCTCCACGCGCACGGCGTGCACGGAATTCATGGCCGGTCGTCTCCACATGGCGCGCATAGAACACATCTGGGAAGAGTGCGGCGAGTATCACTTTGCGGCTCGATGGTACGCGACGCCCGAGGAGACGCACATGGGTCGACAGCCGATTCAACAGCGACGAGAGGTGTTTCTGACGCACACGGTGGACATTAATCCCGTGGAGTGTCTGTTTCGAGTCGCCAAAGTGTGCACGCCTCGAGAATTTCGAGATGAGGAGGGCGCAAGTCACGATACGTACGTGTGCGAGTACACGTACGACGCCGCGTTTCAACGATTCAAGCGTCGAGGCGAGTGGGGAGAGGAGGACGAGTTTAGCGACGACGAGAGGTTCGATAACGAATTAGATTGGATGGAGGAAGACGACGACGACGAGTGGAACGGAAAAAAGAAGAAGACGAAGAAGGCATCGACGAGAGGTCGACTCGCCGCGCTCACGGCGCGTCATCGCGCCGAGAACGCGGCGGCGCAGTTGGACATCACCGGCTTTGGAGGAAGCGCCCTCGGTCGAGGTCGTAAGCATCCCTCCACAGTGCTCGGCGGTGTTCGAGCGGTGTTATCGCTCGCGTCGACGCCGGCGACTTTACCGTGTCGAGAGCGCGAACGGAAACAAGTGTACGATTTCGTGTACGAAGCCATCGTCGCGGGCGCCGACAGCGCGGGCAAGTGTCTGTACATTTCCGGCGTTCCCGGCACGGGAAAGACGGCAACGGTGCGCGAAATCATTCGCGTCCTTCGTTCACAGGCGCGCACGGGTTCGATTCCAAAATTCAATCACGTCGAACTCAACGCGCTGCGTTTACAGACGCCCAAGCACGCGTATAGCACGATCGCCGAGGAACTCATGGGACAAAAGTTTAGTCCCGAAAAAGCGAGCATCGTCTTGGAGAAGCGCTTCAAAGACGGAAAAGGAAGCGATGGTCGCGTGACGGTATTGATCGTCGACGAGCTCGATTTGCTCGTCACCCAGCGTCAGGACGTCTTATACAACATATTCGATTGGCCGACGCACAAGAAGAGTCGGCTCGTCGTCATCGGCATCGCCAACACGCTCGACGTTCCCGAGCGCATGCTTCCTCGCATCGCGTCTCGATTGGGGAGCAATCGCGCGGCGTTCGCGCCGTATTCGTGGGAACAACTGAAAAAGATTGTCACCTCTCGTCTCGAAAGCGTCGAGGGATGCAGCGACGCGTACGCGCCGTCGACGCTGGATTTGATTTGCAGAAAAGTGGCATCCGTGAACGGCGACGCGCGTCGCGCGCTCGAACTCGCGCGCCGCGCCGCCGAGGTGGCGGAGGCGCGCATCAACGTCGAAAAAGTCACCACCGTTTCCCAACCCGTGAACGGCGCGACGAGGACGTCGGACGTCGGCGCCGACGCGCGCGCCAAGGCTCGCCTCGAAAAAGTTACCATGGAGGACGTGCGTCAGGCGCAGAGCGAAATGTTTGAGGGCCCGCACATGAAGCTCATCCTCTCGGCGAGCTTTTACGAACGTCTCTTTCTCGTCGCCTTGGTCAAGACGCTTCAACGCGCCGGCACGACGACGGTGGACATGGGAAGCGTCATGGAGATGCAAAAAGTCATGTGTAAGGATCCGCGCGTAAACGTGACGGAACCACCCATCGGCAGCGGCGTGCGCATCGCCTCGAGTTTACGTTCGACGCACTTAATCGTGACGGACGCTTCGGCGAGACGCAACCTTCAACAGATCTCACTCTCCGTGCCCGTCGCGGACGTCACCTTCGCGCTGGTGGAAAATTGCGAAAACGACGCGTGTGACATGCCCTGGGTGAAACACGTCTTGTAGTAACATCACGATCGATCCGTCGACCCGCCGCGTCCCGCCGCGTCCCGCCGCGTCCCGCCGCGTCCCGCCCCAAAGCCGGCACCGATCGACGCACATCCGCGACACCACCCCTCCTCCCCCCCTCCACGTCGCGCGCGCACCCGCGATGACGTCACGGATACCACCCCACGACCCATTCGATTTCCCTCGTCGTCCCTCGTCGTCCGCGTCGACGTCCACGCGCGACATCGAACGACGAACCTGCGTCAGTTGGAATTGCGGTCTTCGCGGATTACGAGTCGTGACGGCGTCGCGCGGGGGGATCACGCGATCGATCGGTGGTGACGACCGGGGAGTGGGAAGTGCGCCGATGTACGGATCTCTCGACGCGCTCCTGCGCGCGTTCGGTGACGACGTCGGTGTGGTGTGTTTCCAAGAGACCAAGCTCGGCGGCGGCGACGTCGCGAAGGCGGCGCGCGCGGACGGGTGGGACGGGGCGCACTCGATTTGTCGAGCGAAAGGGAAGTCTGGGTACGCGGGAGTGGCGGTGTACTGGAGGTCGGATGAGGTGTGCCCGCTTGGGATCGAGGAGGGGGTGTGTGGGACGCGAATGCGGAAGAATGAAACGTCGACGATGTGGCCGGGAGAGACGCCGCCGATGGCGACGAATAAAAGACGCGGCGAGGAGTTGGACGATGAGGGACGCGCGCTGTGGGTTGATCTCGATGCTTTCGTGTTGTGCACGGTGTACGTGCCCGCAGTGTTCGGGGATCCCGCGAAGGAGGATAAAACGGCGGATCGCGCGGCGTTCAAAGCGGATTTCTTGCGCGCGCTCGAGGAGCGATGCGCGAGTCTGCGGAGACGAGGACGCGCCGTCGTGGTGTGCGGCGATTGGAACATCGCGCCGTCGTGGAGGCGCGATCGCGCGCACGAAAAGGGTGTCGGCGTGGGCGTCGAACCTCCAAACCCATCGCGCGAGTGGTTGGCGCGCATGCTCGACGACGACGGCGGCGGATTTCGAGACGCGTTTCGCGAGGCGCATCCGAAGACGTTCGACGCGTACACCTGTTGGAACATCGCGAGCGGCGCGCAGTTGCACAATTACGGATCGAGGATCGATTACTTTTTGTGTGATCGAGAGATTTCGATGACGCACGTCGAGCGCGTCGGCGTCGCGCAACATTTCGAAGGAAGCGACCACGCGCCGGTGTTTCTTCGATTGAAATCGCCGATGTGGCGACGACGGCGACCGGACCAAACGCCACCGTCGCTCGCCGTATCCGCGCTCTATCCGGGACGTCAGACGACGTTACGCGACGCGTTCACCGCGAGCGAACGTCTCGTCTCGTCCACGGCCGGGTCCACGCTCGAGTACTTGGAGCGCGCGTCTCGACCCGACCGCGCGTCGCGGTCGAACAAACGCAAAGCGCCCGAGCCGACGATGAAAGATTTCTTCGCCGTTCGCGAGACGACACCGAATCCGAACCGAGAGCCACCGCAGACGACGCGAGCTCCCATCGCGCGCGAGACCACCGCCGCCGCGAAATCACACGCCGTCGAGGAGTGGACGCGCGCGTTCGCCAAGATGGCGCCGCCTCGATGCGCGCACGGAGACGTCTGCAAGGCGCGGGCGGTGCGAAAGCGCGACAGCCCCAACTACGGTCGCGTCTTCTTTTGTTGTCCACGACCGGCGGGTCCGCGAGACAATCCATCGTGCGATTGCGGTTTCTTCGCGTGGAGAGATCGTCGCTCACATAGATAAATTGTCCACCGCCGCCGCCGCCGCCGCCCGCCGCGAAGAAGCATACGAATACGAATCACAATCGTTCGTTCCCTCACACCTCGTCGCGCGAGCGCGCGCACCATGCGATGGACGCGAGGAATAGGACGATCCCCACCCGCGACGTCACCGCGCGCGACGTCGTCTCGCGCGTCGTCGTCGCGAACGTCGTTTCGAACGCACCGCGCGCGATGTCCCGGATCGACGCGCGCGTCGTGTTCGAGACGCGACGACGACGCGTCGACGGAAGGTATCGGTCGCGATGACGTCTCGTCGTCGTCGTCGTTGTCGTCGGCGTTCGTGCGACGGGCGGTGGAGACGGCGCGCGCGTTCGGGACGGCGGCGGCGGCGTGCGCGGCGGCGGCGGCGGTGGCGACGCACGCGGCGGCGGCGAACGCCGAGGCGAACGGTGTGGTGGGTGTCGGTGGAGGCAGTGATGCGCCGGCGGTCGAACGCGTGCGCGCGATCGCGGAGACGGCGAACGAGGTCGAGGCGAGCGAGGAGGTGACGGACGCCGCGGTGTTGGAGGAGGCGTGGGCGTTGGTGAATGAAAATTTTCTCCCGGCGAGAAAATCCGAGTCGGATGGGTTCGATCGCGAGGCGTGGCTCGCCACCAAGGCGGCGCACGAGAAGAACCCGCCGAAGAGTCGCGAGGAGGCGTACGAGATGATCAGGTCCATGCTCGGGACGCTCGGGGATAAGTTTACTCGATTCGTCGATCCCGAGCGGTTTACGGCGATGTTGAAATACGACATCACCGGCGTCGGGTTGAACATCGCCGAGGACGCGAACGATCCCGAACGCGTGCGCGTGTTGGGGATGGTGCTCGATTCGAGCGCGATGAAGGCTGGGATCGAGCAAGAGGATGAAATCGTCGCCGTGAATGGTGAAAAAGTGCGAGGGCTGAGCGCGTTTCAGGTGTCGTCGCTCATTCAGGAAACCAAGGGGAAGAAAGTCGAGCTCACAATCTCGCGCGAGGGGGAGGACGGTCCGAGAAACGTGTCGCTCATTCGCGACGACGATTACGCGTCGCCGAAGAGTCCGGTGAGCATGCGTCTCGAGGGCGGACACGTCGGGTACATTAGGTTGAAGGAGTTCAACTCGCTGGCGGAGCGAGACATCGCCAAGGCGGTGACGGATTTACGACGCCAAGGCGCGGACGCGTACATATTGGATCTCCGGGATAATCCCGGCGGACTCGTCCAAGCCGGCGTCGAGATCGCGCGGTTATTCCTTCCTCCCGACGCTACCATCGCGTACACCGAGGGACGCGTCGTCGCCGGCGGCGCCAAGCGCGACACCGACGTCTCGGCGACCAAGAAGGCGAGAAACGGTTCCGATTCCAATCTCCCCACCAAGCTCAAAGCCATCACGAACACCAACAACGAACCGATGGTGGGCGTGGATGTTCCGCTCGTCGTTCTCGTGAACGGTCGAAGCGCGTCGGCGAGTGAAATTTTAACGGGCGCGCTCAAGGATAACTGTCGCGCCGTCGTCGTCGGCAGCAAGACGTACGGTAAAGGTTTGATTCAGAGCGTGTACGAACTCAGCGATCTGAGCGGCGTGGTGTTAACCGTGGGTAAGTACGTAACCCCCGGTCTCGTCGACATCGATCAAACCGGGATTTCACCCCAGTTTATGATGTTTCCCGGTTTCGACGCCGCGGCGAAGGAAATCTCGGCGTGCAAAGTTCCGCCGAGGTATTAAATATTAATTTTAATATGATTAGCACTACGAGGACGGCGTCGAGAACCACGTCGCGAGTGGGATCAACGCGCGTCGAATGCCGGGCACTCGCTGCGCGAGCTTTTCGTCCAACAGGCTCCACGCCTCGCGATGATACCTCGAAGTGTCCCCCGTCGTATACTTGATTCGATACACCGTGTCGTCCTTGCAATGATATCGCGTGCGCAACCAAAACACGTACGCGATCAATCGACTAAAACTCCGTCTCTTCGGTACCGCCAAATCGACGACGACGGTGGTGAGAAACGAAATCTCCATCGTCGCGCAAATCACCAACGCGAATTCCATGTGCCTCTTCGCCGCCGCGTACGCCCGCGACGCCCCAACTCGTTTCCACAAATTCTTCCCCGACGCGTCCTCCTCCCCACCGTACATCTTCTCCAGGGTCGTCATAAGTTGGTAATACGACAGAATCATCAACGGCACCAACGCCGGCGTCGCGTTCGAGCGCCGCGCCGAAAACGCCAGCGACGAGTACACACAGTATTGAAATCCATTCGTCCTCGTCTGCGCCACCATCGCGCGCCAGCACCCTCTCGCGTCGAGCGCGCGCGCGTGCGGCGCGATCGTGTACACCGCGCGATACGCGAACGCCCCGACCGAGGCGACGACGGCGACGAGGACGAAGGCATCGGCGCCACCGTACAGCCGCGACGACCGAGGCGCGAACGAAGATGCGAACGCGAGCGCACCGCTCGCGAGCGTCGTCGCGCACGAGACGGCGAACACGACCGTTCGGAAATCCCACGTCGGTCGCGCGGGCGACATGGCGCGCGAGCGTCGTCGCGAGACGTCGATGAATGACGCGCGATGGATGCGTGACGGTTGAAAAGATGATGACGATGACGACGTCTGACGTCACACGCCGACGACGCGCGATGGTGCTCACGCGCACGGTCGGTCGACAAAGACGCGTTCGACCGACGCACGCGATCCTCGCCCTCGTCTGCGCCGCGTGCGTCGTCGCGAGTGGACGACGATCGGTGGGCGACGCGTCATCATTCATCGACGCGAACGGCGTGCGTCGTCGCGCGCCGCCGGCGCCGTCCGCGAGCGCGTGGTTGGATACGTTCGGGTTATCGTCGTTGACGACGTCGTCCTCGACGCGCGAGGCGTCGGCGGAGGAGGTGGACGGGGCGTGCGAGGCGTGCGAGGCGACGCGAGACGTCGTGCGCGCGACGGCGAGACGGAGACGCGCGCGGGGGGTGGAGTTGGCGTGTGGGAGCGGGAAGTATCTTCGCGCGCTGCGAGACGAGGGGTTCGACGTCATGGGCGTGGAACCGAGGATCGGGAACGCGCGGGACGGTGCGGCGGGGTTGTTGGCCGAGGGCGTCGTGGCGGCGGCGCCGCTTCGAGCGCTTCCGTTTAAGCGCGCGTTTTTCGATTACGTGCTCGCGTTTGAGGTGTTCGGGAAGATGCGGGCGAAGACGACGAAGGAAAACGTCGATCCTGTTGTTAATGAAGCGACTCGAGTGGCCAAGTACGGGGCGAGGATGGTGTTCGCGACGCGAAGAACGCTCGACGGTCGCGGCGGCGGCGGCGGCGACGACTTCAAATCGAGACGATGGTGGATGGACACGTTTTGCGCGCACGGATGGGTGGAAGACACCGACGCCTTCTTATCCCTCGTGAAGTCCAAGGATGGGACGTCCTCGAGGACGGGTCCGCGAAACTGGTTCGTGTTGAAACGCGTGCGCAAGATTAAAAAGCGCGGCAAGTGCACGTGCGCCGTGCCGCCGGGCAAAGACGCGGAGAACTTTTGCGGCGGCGAGGGTCGACCAAAGGCGAGGGACGAAGTGAAGGCGTTTTGGAAGAGTCTTCGCGAGCGTTCGTCCGCCGCCGCGTGATTGGTTTGAACAACAATTCTTTATTAATATCGTACCGCTCTCTCTACCGAAGCATCGCGCTCGCCCAATCCAACTGTCGAAGCAACAGTTGTCCCTCGTACGGAATCGACGTGAGAATGGCGTAAAATTTCCCCACTAATCGCGCGATGTACACCGAGAGTAAGACGGAGATGAGCGTCAACACGCGCGCCGTGACGTCCCCCGCGTAGATGAATCGCACCCCCTTCCACACGATGTTGAGCATACAAAACAACGCGTACACCGCCGTGCCTCTCGGACTGTACATGCGCGCGCCCACGAATCCACACAAAGGCCCGACTATCATCAACGACGTCAATCCACTCCCCACGAGCGCGTGTAACACGCAAAACACCATATCCACCACGGCGAAGAGACGCACGACGCGACTAAACTGTCTCGCGAGCACCAACGTCTCCGCGTCCGCCGGTAACTCCGACGCCGGTCCACCGAACTCGCGCGCCAACTCGCGCTCGATCGTCTCTCGCGAGAATTCACCACCCTCCCCTCCGAACATCATCATCGACGGCGTGACGAACGTAAACGTTCCGTTCGGCGTCGACACCGTCGCCGCGCCGCCGCCGCCGATCGGCGTTCCCTCCGCCGGTCTCGTCTCGTACGTTTGCGCCGTCACCAATCGAGGCGCGCGCGCGGGCACCACCACCCCTCCGTTCGCGAGCACCACCCCGTCGTCGTCGTCTTTCCCCTCGAGCGTCGTCTCTCCACGCGGCGTCGTCGACGCATCCGCATCCGCATCCGCATCCTCGTCGTCTCGCGCTCGCGCGTCGTCGTCCCGAGATGGTCCACGATCCTCGCCCGATCGATCCCCGCGCGCGTCCACCGTCCCACCGTCGACGCCTTCGTCGCGATACACCGCGTCCCGCATCTCCCGCGTCGTCGTCTCCCGTCGATGCGTGCATTCGCACGCACGCAATTCATGCATGCATCTCTCTCGGAACGGCCGACGACTCGCGGTCGTCCGATGATGCGTCGACGCGTTCGTGAGTGCGCGACGCGAGACCCGGGATCGAAAGACGCCAAGGCGACGAAAAAAATATACTATACTATTTCTCACCGTCCCGCGCGACGCGCGACCGACCGACGCGGTCGATCGGTCGTCGACGAGACGAGTCGGTTCGAGTCGGCGAGGCGATTGGATTGGCGCGCGCCGTTCGATTCGTCGAGGCGCGAGGGACGCGCGCGCGAGGGGTCGAGTGCGGGAGACGACGACGACGGGACTATTATTTTTTTCGTGCGTTCGGTGAGATTCACTCGATGGCGAACGCGGCGGCGAATGAGTTACGCGCGGGCACGCGTTTGGGCGCATCGGGGCGATACGTCGTGGGCGAGCTCATCAACCGCGGCGGGACGGCGGTGGTGTACAGGGGGACGGATGAGGAGACGAGGCGCGAGGTGGCGTTGAAGTGCGTGGACGTGTCGGAAAACGCGTCGATGCGAGTGCCGCTGCGAGCGGTGAAGAGAGAGATTAAGTATTCGACGAGATTGATGGATTCGACGCGCCGCGCGGACGCCGCCGCGAGGGCGCGCGTGGTGCGATTGTTGAACGTCGTGCGAAGAGACGAATCGTTGCTCGTGCTCGTGTTTGAGTTGTGCGAGGGATCGGACGTGTTGGATCACATCAACGCGCGAGGTGGGAGTCTGCGGGAATCGGAGGCGAGGACGCTGTTCGCGCAGCTCGTCGAGGCGATCAAAACGATTCACGATCACGGGTTTTGTCATCGAGACGTGAAACCGGAAAACGCCGTCGTCGGGAAAGAAGGACTTAAACTGATTGATTTTGGATTGGCGAAAGGATTAGAGAGCGCGAACACGCGCGCGATCGGAACACCGGATTATATGGCGCCGGAATTGTTGGATAAGACGGACGCCGATGGGAATCCAAAACGGGAAAAGTACGACGCGACGGCGTGCGACGTTTGGTCGGCGGGAGTTTTTCTGTACATAATGCTGACTGGTCGATATCCTTTTCAATCGAGCGAGCGACCGAAAAACGTCAAGGCGACGTTACAAAACATTTTATCCGCGAAATATCCAAAACTTCCTCGATCGGCGTCGAGCGAAGTGCATGATTTGATGGAACGCATGCTCGAACCCGATCCGAAGAAGAGAATTCGACTTCGCGAGGTTTCCAAACATCCGTGGTTGAAGACGCCGCCGTCGTCGTCGTCATCGGCGAAGGCGAAGAAACCGCGGCTGATGGATCGATTGAAAAAATCATTTCGTCGCCTCACGTTGACGTGACAAGTGCGGTGCCGCGAACCGCGTGATTGATTGAAACGCCGACGAAACGAATGCGAAACGAACGTAGACCGAGGTTCACGATGATATGGAATGAAACACTTACTTTACAAACAATACGTCACCTCAACGTTCGTTTCAGACGTTGGGGTAATAATTGTCATAATCTCTCTCACCGTTCGCGCGCGCAGAGTGCGGCGGTTGAACAAACGTCACGCGTGGCGGCGCGGCGGCGTTCGAAGTGGCGAACATCGGAAACGTCACCAACTCGACGCGCACGCCCGGAGACATGGGCGTCATCGGCGCTTGCGGTGCCTCCGACGGCGGCGCGGGCGCGTTCGCCTCTTCGTCGTTCGACACGACGGAACATCTACAGTTCGGACACGTCGAACTTGCGTGCAGCCATAAATCGGCGCACTCTTGATGAAAGACGTGTTTACAGCGCGGGAAAAGTCGCAACTTCTCTCCTTGCGTGTAATCTTCCAGGCAGATGGTGCACGTCGGATCTTGCCCGCTCAGGATACTATCCTTGAGCGCGTGTTGATATTCAATCACCTCGAGTCCCTCAATGACGTCCTGCGGCGTACCCGCGGATTGCGCCGAGTCTCTCCGTCGAGCGAGCTCCTCCATCGAGAGTTGTTGCACTCTCTGTTCTCTGAATTGTCTCACGTACCGCCTGTAAAAGAATCGCTTGATAACGGCGACGATGAAACAGAATGAGATTCCTACCAAGAGTACCAGGGCCATGGACACGATCGTCGGCGCCTTGATCCCGCCGACATCCGATCCGGTGCCGATTGCGATTCTGAACGCGCACGCGCTCCTGGTGCCTAATTTCCGATTAAACACGCCAAAGTAGTACACCGTACCCGGTAGCACGGTGCGTATGGTCTTTGTATTCGCACCCGGACGCAAGTTGCCGATTTGAGCGTCGTAATCAATGAGCGTCGGCGGCGCACCAACCTTGATGAGAAATAACGGATCGCCGCCGCCGTCCCAATACACCGTCACGTCGGCGCCCCTCTCTCTCACGCCGGGCACTCTGGCCCATAAATTGTGCGACGTGTAGAAAAATCTTCCTTCGGGTACGCGATTCGTCTCAAATGTCGAGCTGAGCGTGGCGTAATCGACGTACTCGTCGCCGCACGTGCTCCCGAAGGGCGCCGCACCTCCGATCGTGGCGGCGGCGGCGCACACGCACCGTGTGTTATCGCCCGACGACGATCCGCTCAGTTCGCACGTTCCGACACCGGAACAATCCCACGCGCACAACGGCGCGCGCGTCACGCCGTCGTCCGTCGATCGAACCTTGAGCTTGAACGTCGCGGGATCCGAGTACGTCACCGCACCCGTCGCTACGTTCACCAGTCGCTCGTTTATAATCTTCAACCAATACCGACCCTCGTCCGCACCGACGATCTTCATCGTCCTGTGATCACTTAGGTACCCGTACTCCCCGTACGGGCCCCGAAGCGGAAAATCCGACCATTTGTTCGATTCGCCCGCAACCGCAAACCCGTCGACGAGCCGCGACCACGACGTCGACGCGTTGCCCTTCTCTAAATACACGATCGGTATCCCCGTCTCTCGCCTCAGTTCTACCACCACATCCGCGCCGGACGTCTGCACGTCGAAATAAAACTCTCTCTCCTCTCGCACCGCCACCGTTCGTCGAATCGCGGAGCCTCCCGCGTCGAGTCTCGTCGCCTCTTCCTCGCGTCTACCCGCGTCCGCCGTCGATCCGAACACGACCGCGACCGCGACCAAAACCGCGACCGCACCCGACCGAGACCACGCGCACGCGCGCCTCTCTCGCGCTCGTTCGCCATCGCGCCTCTCGCGCGCGTCTCGTCTCGTCGAACCGCCTCGACGTCGGTCAGGATTCTCACCACGTGGTGCCTTTCCCACGTCGTCTTTTCCGGGCGCCTCTCCTCGCGATCCGAGCGCGCCAAGGCGCCGACAGAGCGCGCGGCATCGCTTCGAACGATGCGCGTCCTCCTCTCCCGTCTCTTTCATGCGCGCGCGGTTCGCGCGCGTCGACGTCGACGTCTGCCGCGCGTCCCCGATGCCGCGTCATCCGTGGCCACGCGCACCATCGATGCCCAAAAGCATTCTCGCGTATACACGGTCCGAATGCGGACCAAGTGTCCGACTACAAAGGTTTATCTTTTGTCCAATGGGCGTCCCGCGAACGTTTGAGCCGCGGGATGGTCGTCGTCGGGACACCGCGCCCGACGACGACGCGATGCCTCGCTCGCGCCCGCGCGCGCGGCGCGCGTCGAGAAGGTCATCGTTCTTCGTGTCACCGTCGCGCGCGCTCGCGACGTGCGCGGTGTGCGCGTGGGCGTGCGGATTCGCGCGCGCGAGTCGTGTGACGGTTGGTGCGTTCGGGACGCGCGCGTCGAGCGATGACGCGGACGATGCGAGCGCTGCGTCGACGTCGCGAACGACGCGGGGTGATGGTGTGTTTGCGGGCGCGGCGGCGCGCGCTCCCGCGCGACGGTTGACGAGCGCGAACGTCGCGCCGAGAGACGCGAGCGGGTATCCGAAGACGCGCGCGGTGGGCGCGACGTCGTTTGAGTTGGCGCACGCGATGGACGCGGCGGGGACGGGGTATTACGTCGTTCGAGAGGGACCTCTGACGTCATACATGAGCGCGACGGACGTGCGAGCGGGGGTGGAACCCGGGGGTGGAGTGGTGACGCGCGCGGGTTCGTTTACGACGACGGCGGCGAACGTCGAGGCGAGCGTCGTCGTCGCTGGATTGCAAGAGAAGACGGAGTATTACGTGTCGTCGGTGGCGGAGAGCGCGGGGGCGACGGCGACGTTACAGAGCGCGGTGCAGACGCAGACGTTCACGACGTTGGACGAGACGGCTCCGATCGTGGATTCGTTTACGTATTCGCCCGCCGGCGACGAGATTTCGCTCACGGCGTCGCTTCAAGACGAGGACGGAACGCTGTATTACGTGTTACAGGCTAGAAATACGGCGGCACCGAGCGTGTCGCAGGTTATCTCTGGACTCGACGTCACGGGATCGCCCGCGATGTCGAGCGGGAGCATGCAATTGATCAGGGGCACGCCGCGCACCATCGACACGACGGGTTCGGTGGGATTGGTGCTCGGCGGCGAGTACACGGCGTTTTACGTCGCCGTGGACACGATCGGGAACAGACCGACCGCGGTCTCGTCGAGGGATGTGAGCACGTCCCCCGCACCGCCTTCGCCATCCCCACCGCCTTCGCCACCCCCGTCGCCTTCGCCACCCCCGCCGCCGACGGTTGCGAGTCCGCCGTCGCCGTCGCCGCCGCCGTCGCCGCCACCGCCGCCGGAACAAAACGCACCGAGATTCGTGAGCGGGTATCCGGTCGTGGCGAACGTAAAGAACGTGTCGTTCGACATCAGCGTCGGGTTGAACGAGAGAGGGCTCGTGTATTACGCCGTGTACGAGGGGTCGCGCGAGACGACGCCGACGCCGACGGGACAAGAGCTAAAGTCGCAGTCCTCTCTCATCGGCACCACGCAGACGTTTCGCGAAGCGGGCGTGATGTACGCCTCTGCGAATGACGTCACGACGCGTTCCATCACAAACTTGCGCGCGGGCGGCTCGTTCGTCGTCTACATGGTTGGCGAAGACGATTTGGGTAACATGATGTCGACCCCCGTCGCGTTGGACGTCGCGCTGTTGGACGACATCCCGCCCTTTGCGTCGTGGTATGTGCGCCTGACGGGCGTCGAGCTGAAGATCACTGTGTTACCGACAGAGCCTTCAGAGGTATTTTACGTCTGTTCGACCGATCTGAACGATGAACCGTCCCCGGAAGAGGTTATGAATCCGGAAACGATGGCGCCTCGCCCGTTTCGCTACGGCTCGTTCAGAGTCAATCAAACGGACGAGGCGACGACATCCATCGTGCGCGTCGGGTACGGACGAACGTTCGTCACGTCTCTCGTGTTCATGGACGACTCCGGTAACTACGCGCGAACCGTCTCACGCTCGTCACCGATCCAAACGTTGACGGCGCCGCCTCCGCCGCCGCCCGCGCCTCCGCCGCCGCCGAGCAAACGCGTCGAGCGCGATCAAGATTTATTGCTGACGTTGTTCGCCGGCACGTACACGTGTATCGGCGCCGCCGTGTTGTATATCATCGCCAAGACGTGTGTGTATTACGGCACCGGTCGGTACATGAAGGATGTGACGCGAAGACGCGAGTACGGCGCCAAGAGACGACTGCTCAACGTGAAAACCGCCGCCATGGCCAGGGCGAGAGAAAACGAGAAGAGAGGGCGGTACACGAAGAAGGGCACTATCAAAGGGTACGCGAATTACGATCAGTACGATCTCATCGAGAGCGGTGGTCGCGGCGAGCGCGCCGGCGCGCGATTTCACGACGTGCACGCCGAGGTGAGCACGACGGCAATTGCGAAGGAGCGCCGACTCGACGCGCTTGTGCACTTGTCGAGACAAGGGGAGGAGGAATTTCTGGACAAACTCGCGCATTAGAACGTAGAGAAAACTAGCCGAGGTTTTTATAGGTGGTATCGAGATGCGCGCGCAAACGCCGCCCACTATAAAAACTAGCCGAGGTGTGATTAAAACGAACGGCGATCACTCACTGGTCTTTCATCGCCTTCGGCGGCGGCAACGCGCGAAGACGAGGAAGCGGAAGCAATCGACTCGTCGTCTTCTGATACGCCTCGTAATCCGGATACTTTCGCGCGGTGATGCTCTCGGTGAACGCGGTCGATCCCTGAAACAGTAAAATCAACAACACCGCCCCCGTCAAGACGGGGGTGAAGAATCGTTTCGATTCCAAACTCGCCGCCGCGAAACCGGCGAAACACGTCCACATTCCCTGCTCGGCCCAAAAATTCGGATGTCGGGACAACGAAAACAATCCGTGCGTCAAAAACCCGCGCTCGTAATCGTCCCTCCATCCCTTGACTTTTCTCGCCAATCCTCGCTTGGAGCGCTGAAACCTCCACTGCTGTTCATCCGCCGCGACTTCGACGCAAAAACACGTCGCCCACGCGATTAACGCGAGCCCGTCCGGTCCCGCGAGTCGAAACGCCTCCGTCGATCGACGCGCCACCGCCGCCGGTAACGAAATCAACAGCAACAATACGTTTTGATACCACGCGATGAACGTCACATTGAAGATTTCCCACGCCACGCGATGTCTCAACAGCGGGTGTTTTCGCAATTCGCCCCAGCGATAATCCTCCTCACCCGAGTATCCACCCTTTCTCGCGAAATTGTGCGTCAACCGCCCCCCCCACAGACACGCGCACGCGAACATCACCATCAATCGCGTCTTCGCCGCGCCCTCGCTCGCGAACGCGTGCGTGCCGACGTACACGACGGGCGTGACGCTCCACAATTGGTCGACACATCCGTGCGTCTTCATCACCCAACTTCCCACGAGGCACCACGTCGCGAACGCGACGCATTCGAGGACGACGAGGGCGTCGACGTCATCAACGATGACGTTCGCACCGACCACCGCCGTCGCGACGCGCGAAGAGAGCGCGCGCGCGAGATCCAGCGCGGTTCCCATTGCGATGTCCCGAGAGTGACGCCGCGTCATCACTCGACGCCTCGCCTCGTTCCATGCGCGTGACCTCCCGCCATCTCGCGAGAGAGCTCGCGAGAGAGGACGAGACCGACCGCGTCGATGTTCTCGCGGCGGCGATCGACGCGTTGACGCGTGTGCGCGCGAGAGCGTCCCCGTGGGACGTCGTCGTCGGTCTCAACTTCATCCACGATGACGACGAGGCGTCGACGCCGACGTACGACGAGAGGGAAGCGAACGCGATACGCGCGTACGTCAAGGCGTGTCCGTTCGTGTTGGCCGCGTTCGAACGCACGGCGCACGAGAGCGATGGACGGATTCGGTGTTCGAAATTCGCGCGGGGACTGAGCGAACGCGAGGCGGCGGAGGCGACGGCGTGGCGACGCGCGCGCGCGTCCCCGGCGATGTTAGCGCTGGATGAAGAGGTGAGCGGTCGCGCGGGTGAGGGTGCGTTGGGACGCGCGGGGAGGAGACGAGCGGTGAAGACTGGGGCGGGGAATGGTGGTGGTGGCGGCGAAGACGACGCGACTCGGCGCGCGCGGGTCGTCGTCGCGCCGGCGCCGGCGCCGACGACGCCGGCGTGGACGACGGGAACGACGGCGACCGTGGGCACGACGTTGAGAGATATCATGGCGACGGAATCCGCGCGTTCGAGCGGTGGCGAGCGATCGATGTCGAGACGCGTCGACGCGTCGTCGTCCAAAGGCGCCGGCGCGCACGTCGCCGGCATGCCGAAATTTCCAGTCATCACCGCCGAACTGCTTCGAAGCGAATCTCGTCTGTCACCGATGGATAAGTTTGGAAAAGTGCGATGTCGCGTGTGTGGACGTTCGTTCAAGGCGTACGATGCGCTCGAGCAACACATCGGGGCGTCGCACTTTGGTTTAAATAATCCGTACGCCAAGGTTTTAGAGTCGGCGCGCATCGCCGCCGGACTCGCGCCGAGCGGAAAGGATCGAATCAATCGCGTATCGCTGAAACTCGGTGATTTAGTGTCGAGCGAGAGCAAGACGTCGAACAGTATGGTTAACTCCCTCGCCGCGTACTTTAAGACGGAGAAAACGAAACATAAGAGCGTCGAAAAGAAAGAGGGCAACGTGCACGGGGGCCAAATGGTGCGAAGCACGAACGCGGCGACGTCGACGGGCATGGTGCTTCGTCGAGGCGTGGAGCGGAAAGATGGGAAGAAGAAACGACATTCGACGCTGAAGAAAATCATCCTACGCGAGCGCACGATGCGTCGGGAGGAGGAGACGAAAAAACTCGTCGAGGAAGAGGTTGAGGTTGAGATCGAGGTGCGCGTGAATTGGGTCTACGTGCGCGTGTCGTACGAGGACGACGCGTGTCGCGTGCGCTTGATGTGCATGGAAGAGGACGACGACGACGACGAGGACGACGACGAGACGGGCGAAGACGAAGAAGTGTCGGCGCGTGACCCAGACGCGCGGGAAAAACTCGAAACCCTCGACGAGAGAGCGCCCGCCGGCGCGTGGGGCGCGCGCAGTCTCCTCGCAGTCTTGAAGACGAAGGACGAGAGCGCCGAGGACGCGAAGAAGAAGACGCAGACAGTCGTCAAGGCGAAACAAACGCCTCGCACGTGTGAGGTGTGCGATGTACAGTGTTTCGGCGAGCGCGCGTGGGAAGAACACGTCAAGGGTAAGGCGCACGCGAAAAAAGTCGCGCTTCGAGACGATCCCGCGGCGGCGAAAAAACTCGCCGCCGCGCGCGCGGCGTCTGGGACGACGTACGTCGGAGAGGCGGGCGCCGAGAGCGTTCGATACGCCGAACAAATCATCACCAACGAACTCAACGAATCGACGAAAACCTTGCTCTCGACGCTGAAGCGGTTTCAAGATCGTCTCTATCACACGGATAAGATCAAGGCGAAACAACGTCGACGATTATTGTACGGCTTGCGAGAGGTGGCGAAGAGCGTCGACGCCGGGACGAGTAAAGTCATCATTCTCGCGCCGAACATCGAGAAAATCGAGAGCGAGGGTGGGTTGGACGATCGAATCAATGAAATCATCGAGCGCGCGAGAGAGAACGGCGTGCCCATCGTCGTCGCGCTCACGAAGAGACGCGTGGGCAAGGCGCTCGGTATTCCGAGCGCCGTCTCCGTCGTGAGCGTGTTGGATTACGACGGCGCCGACGAAGAGTTTAAGCGCACGGTGCGACTCGCGGCGGAGGGTCGCGCGCTCTACGTCAAGGCTCAAAAACAGGGGAAAGAAGACGAGACGACGCGCGTCGCGGCGTCGACACTCGATCTCGGCGCGAGAGAATTCGTCCCGGCGAGTCGTCTCTCGGCGGCGTGACGAACCGCCGCCGATCGCGCATTCATTCATTCATTAGACGCGTAGATAGACCATAGCGTTTCTAGTATAATACATGCCGACGGTAGTGTATCATCGACGCTCGCTACACCGTTCCAACACGTGCAGAAATCCCGGCCACGTCTTTGGAAGTCGAAACGGGCCCGCCGCCTCTGGTAACTTGGCGTGCTCCGCCCTGAGCGACGCCATCACCTCCCGCGCCTTGGTCAATGAAAATTCACACTCGTACGTCCTTTTCATGTATTCGTAGCACTTGTTCGCCTCCTCCGCGTCCCTCACCCACGGTTGAAACTCTTTCACCATGAATGCCACATCGTCTTCCCCCAGCGCGCATCTCTTCGTCCCGCGCGCGATTCGACGCGTCGACGCGCGCGAACGCGCCACCGATCGCGCGCGCGCATCGAGCTCGATCGTTCGCACCGACGCGCGCGCGTCCATCGCCCGTCGCGAGATGACGATCGACGATCGATGACTGCGCTCGAAGAGCTCTATCTCGTACTAGTACACATTCAATTAATTACACGCACTCCCACGACGCCTCCTCGCGTTCGTTCGTCGAGTCATCGCTCCCACGTCTACGTCTCCACCTCTCCCATCCTCTCCCATCACGTGCGCTGGGATCCACCGCCGCCCGTCGCCTCTCGTCGCGCGCGCTCGTCGCGCGCCTTGACGAGTCGATCGAACGCGTCGAGCCCGATCGCGCGCGGTTTATCGTACGCGGCGCCGTGGACGAGGTACTGCAGACCGCCCATGGCGGTGATGGCGCCGACGATGATGGCGAACGGGGGGACGGATTCCACCGGCTGCGCGCGTCGTCGTCAGTCAGTCAGTCATTCTTCATTCATTCATTCGTTTTGACCCCGAGGGCGAGGGCGACGCGCGTCGTCGTCGTCGTCGTCGAGAGAGACGCGCGGAAGTCGTCGAGACGCGCGTGGCACGAGGGAAAGAGAGAGACGCGCGGAAGTCGTCGGTCGCGGACGCACCATGATCGTCGAGGAGTGACGTCCCGTGAGGCGGTCGGGGCGAGGGGTTTGGGCGCCGGGGACGCGAACGAGGGACGAGGGACGAGGGACGCGCGGGAGCGGAGGGTAGAGATGACTAGATGGGATGCGTGATGATAAAAATAGATGGAATAGTGCGCGCGGGTTGTCAGACGTGGAATGCATGCGAGGTGAAATGAATGCGAAGGCGGCGGCGGCGGCGACGCGAAGAAGGCGACGACGACGAGACGCGTCCGTCACTTGGAACCGTCCTTGGCGACGACGCGATTGCTCCGCCAGTGTTTTCGACTGAGTTCTATGTCGAGGGTTTGATTATGGTCCTCGTCATCGTCGCAGTTTCGGAAATCGGGTTCGCTGTCGAAGGAGCGACGCATGCCCACGCGCGCGGCGAGCGACGGTTTAAACGCGTCCTCTTCCCATTTCTCGTCGTCTCCATCCTTGGACGTCCCGCCTCGTCGCGCGTATCTCTCCAACAATTCATCCTGAAAGTGCAAATGTTTCATTCCCGGAGGTCTGGCCCGGGCGAACCGTCGCATCGCCTCCTCGGGCGTCGTCCCGCACGTCTCCACGAGATGACAACAAATCACGAACCCCGTGCGATTAAACCCGTACGCGCAGTGTATCGCGATGTACTCGTCATCTCTCGCCGTCGCCATGAACGTCTTCACCGCCTCCGACACTCGTCGCACGTCGTTCGCGCTCGGCGTCGATTTCGCCACGTTTCTCACGTGCACGCGCGTCACCCCGCTCGGAATTTCATCCTCGTACAGACAATCGTGATTCGTCAAATCGATAATCATTCGAATCTCTCTCCCTCGCTTCCGCTGTTCCACCATGAGCCCGCTCATCGTCAACGCGTTCACACACCCCTCATCCACGTACACTCGCGATAACGGCGTCTTCATCGGCACCAATCGCGTCCCCTCGACGACGTCGCCGCACGACGCGTAGTCGCCCCATTTTTGCAACTTTTGCAACACGCTCGGCACGTTCGGATCGATCGTCTCCGCGCGAAGCGACAGCGAGCCCAGCATGGACGTCGAGCGCGAACCCATCGACTTCCTCGACCCCTCGCCGTCGCCGTCGTCGCTTCGTCGTCGAGACGCGGTGGACGCCGTCGAGGAATCCTCTCGCGCCTCCTCCTCCTCCTCCTCCGCGCTCTCGCTCGCGCGAACGCGCGCGAGACGACGCGCGCGAGACGCGACGCACGTCGCCTCACCCTCCACGTCCGCCGAGGACCATCGCTCGCGAGGCGGCGCGCGAGACATGATTCGATTCGATTCGTTCGCCTTCGCGTCGGTCTCTGCGGGAACGCGTCAGTGCGCGACGCGAGAGAGACGTCGTCTCCCGCGAGCGCCAGAGCGCGGGCGCTGGGGGTACGACGCGAGCGTTTTCGCGTCGAGTCGTCGAAAAACCGCCGCGCGCGATGGATCTCGGCGTGGATGATGAATTGGGACTTCCCAAGGCGACGATCGCGAAGATGATCGCCGAGGCTCTGAGCGCGTCGATGGGAGGCGGGGCGTCTCTGCGCATGTCCCCGGAGTGTCGAGACATGGTCGTTGAGTGTTGTCAAGAGTTTATCCACGCGGTGAGCGCGGAGGCGAACGAGGTGTCGACGAAAGAACTTAAGAGCACGATCACGGCGGAGCACGTCTTGGCGGCGCTGCGACGATTGGGGTTCGACGCGTACGAGGCGGAGTGTGAGATCGCGCGAGACGAGGCGAAGGAGGAGGAGACGGAGAAGCGTGAGTTGAAGAAGAAGCGGAAGACGACGCAGATGAGCGAGGAGGATGCGATCGCGATGCAACAGGAATTGTTCGCGCGCGCGGCGGCGCGCATGGCGGGGACCGGCGGCGACGCGAGCGAGGACGCGAGCGGTGGTGGAGCGATGGGTTCGTTGGGATCGTTGGGGTGAGTGCGAATGTGTGAACGCTCGGACGTCGAGGGACGAGCGGTGGAACGTCGCGAGCGGAGGATTTTTTCGAGACGGCGGAGTAGTCTTAGTCGTCGCCCCGTGTATCAACAGACAGTGAAAGGAATGACAATACATCGAATCGAACACGTCGAGCGCGATCAACGAACGTCACGACTCGAACGCGCGCGCTCCTCCTTCGCTTTCTTTGTTAGCGCGCGCGCTGACGACGGTTTGTTTACATTTTGTTCGTGTACGCGGCTCTCGTCGTGTACGCGGCTCGTCGCTCCGCGCTCCTAAAAAAAGTCATCGCCTCCGCCCGATCCGCCGCAGCACGCCTTGACCAGACCCTTCAACATCGCTCGCCCGCCCGGAATGTAACTCATGCAGTACCACATCAACGCGCACCACTGTATCGCGAGAAACAAAATCGTCAACGGAAAACTCTTCAACTCCACCGCGCACACCAACGTCATGATCAACGATCCGAGATACACGCACGTCGCCACGAATCGCGTGCCGTGAAACATATTCTTCAACTGTCTTCCAAATCCCGTTAAAAATCCCGTGCTCGCCAGCGATAACACGTTCCCCATCGAGTACAGCGTCGCGAATTTCGTCGGTCTCGTCCAAAACGCGCTCGAGAGCGCCGAACACATGACGCCGAACAGCGCGCAAAACGCGAATCCATACATGCGCTGTTCGTACGACATGCTCGCGCACGACGTGTACTCATCCAGCACCTCCGTCGGGGTCTCCGGTTCGCTCGGTTCCATGCCCGCCCTGCGCGAACGCACCGCACGGCACCGTCAGTCATCACGCATCAGTCATCACGCATCACCCTCGACCGTCCCATCCCATCGCGTCGTCGCGTCGTCGTCGCGTCACTCTCGTCGTCGTCGCGCGTACATCAGGCGAACTTTATCGATGCCCTTCTTCACCGCGTTCGACATCGCGCGAGGTGCACCCACGCGCGCGTCCGCGTGTGCGGAATCGCATCGCATCTCGAATGCATGCACGCAAGACGTGTGTGAAGATGCAAGACTTGTAGTGACGCGTGGGTAAGGTAAAACTGTGCATTAAAACCTCACGCGAGTCGTTCGGTCGTTCGTGCGTTTTCGTTTTCGCGTCGCCGTCGTGGTGATTTTACAGATCGAGCTCGGGCTCGGGGACGCGCTCGTACCCGCCGCCGGCGCGTCTGGAGGCGACGAGTCGACGCGCGGCGACGAAGACAAAGATTGACGCCGACGCGGCGACGCATCCGACGCCGAGGTTCGTCAATAAAACATCCACCCCGCGGTCGTTCATGTCGACGTTGGATTGAACGAGGAATTCGTGGTCGTCGTCGTGCGATGAGGAGACATCGTTCGCTGAAGCCCCGAGCGAGGGTTCGAGCGTCTCCGATCCGTCGTACACGCCCGTGCCGTTGGTGCGATTGTGCCAGTGGTCGTAGTGCGTGCGGTTGAAGTAGTGCGTGTGGTTGGTCATGTTGAACAAGACCTGACCGGGCACGTCCGGACCGCCGATGATGGCTTGTAAACCGGCGTTGAAATCAGCCATCGTGTGGTTGCTCAGACACTGGCAAATTCTATTCTCTTCGCCGCGCTCGGGAAACGGACGCACGCCGCCGAGCTTGTGCCAGTTGCAGGGAATTTCCGCCTCGTCCTCTTCGGGCCCGCGAACGTCGACAAAGGTCCACTTGTGGTAATCGGGATCGGAGCGCGGAATCGGCGCGGCGAGAGTTTGGTTCCCGGTCCATCCGTATCGCATGATGGTGTTGCACTTGCATCGATGACGCTCGCCAACACCCTCGTCGGCGCACCAGTCCCAGTCGAAATCTTGGTGGGCGACGGTGTCGGGGAACATTCTCTTCAACATGCCGGAGAGCTTGGAGAAGGAGAAGAGTTTAATCGTGCGCTCAACGGTTCCGTTTCCATTGGCGCGATGCAATTCGAGATTGACGGCGACATTGATGGAGTTTTGGTCCAGACGCTCCGTGCCCGGGACAAAATCGACGCTCTCATTCCTGTGGCTGTCTGGAATCTGGGACACGTCAATGTACTGGCACTTTTTCCCCTTCTCACCCGAGCGGATGCTCGGGAACGGATCGACGTACGCGAACGCGCTGGATCCACAGAAAATCGTCTGGTTCGTTCGGCACGTTCCGTACGTCCACTTGATGTCGCCCGCGTGCGCGGGATCTTCAAACCACGCGTCGTCGTACTTGTGCGTGCCCGTGTCCGCGAAGCTTCCGTACGTGCCGTATCGCACGATGTACCGCTTGATTTCCACATCGGTCGTCGCGGTGTGTTCTTCATCGTCGGCGTATTCATCGTCATCCGGCGAGGACACCTCCTGTCCGAGCTCGCTCGGGGCGTAATCGAGACACTGAAACGTCGCCCCCTCCTTGCCCGCGTACTGCCACTGCCATCCACCGACGCCGTGCGGCAACGCGCTCTCCACTACATCCGGCTGCACATCGCTCAGACCGAACCCAAGACTCGCGATCCCACCGCCTCGCGCGATCGCCTCCTCCATCACCCCCACCACCGCGCTCGAATCCGCGCGCTCGAGTCGTCGCGCGTCGAGGGTGTTGGCGCCATTTGCCTCATCGTTCGCCGTCGCTTCCGCGCATCGAGCGCCATCGACGAGCGCTAACGTCACCGCACCGACGACGGTGACGACCACCGACGTTCGCGTCACCGCGCGTCGCGTCATCGTCACCGTCCGTCCCACGAGGTCGCGATCTGCCGACGCGCGCGGTTCGACCCGAACGCCTCGATCGATCCATCGAGAGAGAGATGTACTCGAAAATACCTCGTATACTATGTACACACCACTTGGACAATAGATACATACATACCATACATGAGAGAGTATGAATCACGAATGACGACGACACGCGCGTCGTCGAGCATCCTCCGACATCACATCACGTAGTGAAGCCCCGCGGAGCGCCGTGTGATGACGCGCGAGGACGCGGTCGCGTGCGCGTGCGCGTCGGTCGGTCGGTCGGTCGCGCGCCACGTGCAATGTGTGTTTTCCATCCTCGCGACGTCCTCGTCCGCATCTCGCGGTCGCCGTCGCGTTCGCGTGCGCGACCGCGCGCGCGACCGCGCTCGTCCTCGTCCTCGTCGTCTCCCGCGATCGTCTCGCGCGCGTTCGGGTCGCGCGACGAGCGACCGAAGGACCGAGTCGAGACGCATCATCAATGGCCATTGATGCGGGCGCGCGGGACGCGAACGATGACGACGGTGATGACGACGACGCGGTGCGCGTGGATGACGCGCGCGCGCTCTTCGAGAGGTGTCGCGTCGCCGCGCGCGCGCTGGAACGCGCGGCGATGAGCGCGGTGAGCAACCGAGAAAAGTGCTCGACGCTGCAGGGACAGGCGGACGCGACGAGTCTGGCGCTTCGAGAGGCGGAGAACGTGTACGCGATGTACGATGATCAGGGACGAGTGCAGATAAAGCGACACCTGGTGCGAGCGTTGGGACGATTGCGGTTGGGGAAGACGCTGGCGGAGGTGTACGGGACGCAGACGACGGCGAGAAAATTGGTGGCGTACGCGACGGGCGGGAAAACCAAGGGGAAATTTGAAGAGGTGACGAGAGATTTGGAGACGTTGGAGGTGCAGTTGTGGAACATGACCGGGGCATCGGGACGATTGGCGGTCGCGGGAGGGGCGTCGGACGGGAGGAAACGGTTGTTGCGGGGTGGAATTTCGCAAACCGTCGACAGCGTCTTCGGGTCGGGGGTATCGGCGATGTGCGCGGCGGGGTCCGACGCGAGCGAATTATGGTGGTCGACGGGCGGGGCGTTTCCTCGGCTGGACGCGTACGACATGTTTATTCAGGCGCAGAGACGAATCGAACGACCGAAGACGGGAGAGACGGGCGAACGAGGAGGATTCGGGTGTCTCGGACCGGGCGCGTCGGCGTCGGCGTCGACGCGGTCGCCCGTCGTCGCCATGAAGAGCGCGCAGTTGGGGTCGAGTTTACTCTGGGCGGGCATGAAAAATGGAGGCGTCATGGCGTGGGATTGCGATGCGGGTCGGTTGATGAGTCAGGACATCATCGTCGTCTCGCAGAACGCGGCCGTGACGTCCATCGAGCCCATCGACGGCGCGTTGTGTTGGGTCGGGTGTGCGGACGGCGCCGTCGTCGAATTAAAACTCGTCAAGGCGTCGACATCCGAGGTGAGAGGAGGCAAGGACGAGTGTTTGGTGATGCGCGCGCGAGACATCGTCGGCGTCGACTCGGACGCGCGACCGAGCTTTAAGGATGGGTCGCCTCGGAAACACGGTGGAGGCGTGCGGAGCATGCTTCACAACGCGAGCGACGATTCCGCCGGCGTCGTCTTCGTCGCCTGCCAGGATGACTTGGCGCTCGAGGTGTGGGACGTCACCGAGGCCAAGTGCGTTCGCGTTGAACCGCTCGATGATCTTGGTGCCGTCGTCTCGCTCGTGCGTCACCCGACGGTGAGAGATTTGGTGGTGAGCGTGCACGAGACGGGCGCGATTCAGATTTGGGGCGGCGACAAGTGCGCGGTCGAAACGGGAGAACGCGTGATGAACATCACGAAAGGTTTCAAGAGTGTCGACTCGTGGTCATTCATGCCTCTGTCAAAATATTTTGGGAAAAGCATCGTGAGCGCCGTGGCGGTGGAAAACGTCGTCGTCGTCGGTCACGCCAGCGGTAAACTCACCATTTGGGCGCTTCCCGACGCGTACGATTTGCGCAACGTCTCGTTGCACTCGGACACGCTCGCGAAGTCTTCTGGCGAGGATACGTTCGAAGTCATGTCCAACAGCCTCGTCGCCCACGGAAGCGGACTCGTGTACCTGACGACCATCGAGGGAGGCGGTTCGTTCGGCGTGGTCACCGTCGGTAGGTTCGGGAGCATCATGTATTGGCCGGTCGCGCAACTCGAAGCCGTGCTCGGCAGAGTCAGACAATTAGGAATCAAATCTCGTCAAGGAAAGAACGCGCGACAAGTGTTCCCCAACAGAACCAATCCGAGACGTAACGAGGATAGGTTCACACCGTCGAACAACACGCCCGGGTCGTCAAAATTGTCCGAGACGGCGCGCATTCCGAACGAACACATCAAGCTCGAGCATCAAATCGGCGAGGGGTCGTTCGGGCGCGTGTACAAGGCGAAGTGGAATCACATCGACGTCGCCGTTAAATTTATTGGAATGGAAGACGTGTCCATCAATTCGAGCGGTCTCATTCGCAACACGGAGGAATTGGAGAAGGAGGTGCGCATCATGACGAAGTTGCGACATCCGAACATCGTCCTCTTACTCGGCGTGGTCATGTCACCGCGTCCGGCGATCGTGCAAGAGTTTTGCATCAGAGGTTCGCTCTATTCTGTGTTACAGCGTCACACGAAATCCGGCGCCCCAGAGCTCACCTGGCGCATACGTCTGCAGATGGCGCTCGGAGCGGCGGCGGGCATGCTCTATCTGCATGAATCCGACCCGAGCGTGTTACATCGAGACCTCAAGAGCGCCAATCTCATGGTCGATCGGTATTATCGAGTCAAGGTGGGTGACTTCAACTTATCGCGCGCGCACGACGACATCGTGGCGGGCGTCGAACACTCCGGCGCGTTGCACTCGCCGCGATGGATGGCGCCCGAGGTGCTCACGGATGGGCGTTACAGTAAAGCCTCGGACGTGTACTCGTTCGCCATCGTCATGTGGGAGATCCAAAGTCTCCAGACGCCGTGGAAAGAACTTGACGTGTACCAAATAATCAGTTTCGTCCCGGACGGTGAGCGTCCGAGCGTCGAGTCGGCGCACGGTGAGGGGTTCGTTGACGCGCCGGGCTATCGCGCGTTGATGCAACTCGCGTGGCACCAAGACGCGAAAACGCGTCCGACGTTCGAAGAGATCGTTGAACAAGTGCAACAGCTGTTGGAATCCCAGATGTCTCGAGAACAAGCGGCGAAAAAGCGCGCAAATGCGGGCTTACCGCCGCTTCCACCGGCTCGCTCCTTTGAAAAGAAGTCGGCGTCGTTCGGCGGGACAGACAGTCGCGCCGTTTCGAGACGAAAATCTTCGAGTGCTCTGGAGGCTCGCGACGTCAAGTCTCTGAAGAACGTCAACGTCACGTTCAGTCGCGATAAAACAAAAGTTCCAGAGGACGACGCCGTGGTCATCGACACGCCGGCGGCGAGTCCGGAGAAGAGTCAGCGCGACGATGACGACGCCGGCGCCGACGCGCTCAAAGAGACGACAAACATCATAGAAGTAGACGCCGACGACGCGCCGGGGACGCCGGTGATTTTGCGAGGCATGCGCGCGCGAAATTCGTTGAACGGATCGGTTCGTCAAAGAATTCAATAGGAGGACGCGTGTAGTAAATTTCTTTCTCTAGCTTTCGAATTACCGAATTTCACCTCTACACGAGCGGCGCACGTGATGACCTATTGTCCTCACGTACGTTTGCTCGCTTACGCGCGATCGCGACGCGGACCCTTGTTGTAGTGCGTGCGGCTAGACACGGAGACACCTTGCAAGTTACCCATGTTCATGGACTTCAACATGTCCATGGTGTCGCGGTCGACTTCGATGGAATCCGTCTCGAGCGCAGACTTCTCCGGCACGAAATCCATACGGCGCTCACGCTCTTCCTCTTGAAGCTTGAGCGAGATACCGCGGACCGGGCCACGCTGGATACGCTTCATCAAGTGCTGCGCGATTGAACACATACAAGGCGTCACGGGTCAGTCTCTCTCTTTCTCTCTCTCTCTCACTTTCGCTCTCGAGCGCGTTGGCAAAACAAACCCTTTAGTCATCGAGAGTTCGGACCGAGATCGTCCGCACCCCTCCCGTCTCGGCGACCACCGTCGCGCGTCGTCGTCGCGAGATGAAAACGTACCGTCGTGAAACCGGCAATCTTGTTGCGCAAACGCTTGGACGGGATGATGGCGACGTCATCCGCGATGCGCTTGTTGGTCGCAAAGTCGAGCGTGAGTCGAGAGTAGTACTTCTCGATGATTTGGCGAGACGCCTGCGTGTCGTGAAACGCGCCGTCGCGAGGTCAGTCCCATCGTCCATCGATGCGTGAAAAACACCGCATCACCGCGCGCGAAACCCAATCACCCATCGCCTCGCGCGCGACACCGCCGACCCCCGTCGTCGTCGCGCGCGTCGCGATCCTTTAGGGTTTTCCCCATCCCCCGCGCCATCCATCCATCGCGCGCGTCGTCCACCGTCCACCGCCTTCGTCCACCGCGACGCATCGATACATCACACGCACCTTCTTGACCGTCTTCGTGCGAACGCGACCCATGGTGGTTTCCTTGGCTCGCGCGCGAGCGTACGAAAGAGGTCGATCGCGCGACGCGCGCGCGAGGACGTCGCGGCCGACCGGCGACCGACCGACCGCGGGCGGCCCGCGGTATTTACTCTACAATTCAATTAGGACACACGACACATACACAGACGAACACACACCTAGCCCCATATCACACCACATCGAGGCCACGCGCGACGCGCCCACGAGTGCACGAGTGCACGAGTCACGACCCGTCCACCACCCCCCCCGCCCCGCGCCCGCGCCCCCGCCGCGCGCCTCCCCGCGCGCGCGGTGGCAGACCGAGACGCTCCATCGCGCACCATGTTGGCCGTCTCCGCCACGCGCGTCGTCGTGAACGCCGCGAACACCGCTCGCACCCAGCGCGTCAAGAGGAAGGGCGCCGGCAAGGTGCGTCTCGAACGCGTCGCGAACGCGTCGCGCGAACGCGTCGACGCATTCATTCATTTTATCCAGCGCGAGGAGGGTTGTCTCGACCACCGCCGCGGGATCGATCGCGCGCGGTGACGAGTCGCGGTGACGGTGACGAGTCGCGGTGACGGTGATCACGGACGGGTCCTCGCGCGATCGATCGATCGATCGATCGCGATCGCGTCGTCGAGGGGAGACGCGCGTCGACGCTCGTGTGAATGGTGGACGCGCGATCGATCGTGCAGACGAGAGGGACGCCGAGGGTCGGGATTCGGTGCGAATCGATCGTCGATGTCGGGGGGGGGTATGTGTTGAGTCGTGACTCGTGAAATGGAGGGGAGAGGGACTGACGTTTTGAATGAAACCTCATTCGCGTTCGCGCGCGCGCAGCCGGGCCAGAAGAAGGGTTTCTTCGATTGGTTGCTCGAAAAGTCGTGCCGTGATTCTAGCGAAATCGGTGCCGGCTACGAGGACGATCTCAAGAGCGGTGCGTACAAGCCGAAGGGTGGTTTGGACATCTCCGAGGGTGGCTCGTTTAAGATTTAAGCGCGCCGGCCGCGGCGGTTGAATCGAAACCGACTATATCATTATTAACGTTGTAATGACGCGACCGAAGAGTGATGCGATCCGACCCCACCGTTTCGTCGCGCGCGCGTGATTTCTTGAAGAGTGTGTTGATTGAAAAATACTGCTCGACGTCGAGGTGCTAGGCCGGTACGGAGGTGCGAAGACGCGCGATGGTCTTCGTCGAAGTGCTACGACGTACAAAAGTGATACAAAAAATGAAGACAGTGTGCTTCACGCGACGAGCGCGCGCGCGTAAATCAGAGAGTGGAGAAAGTACACGAGGCACGCTACTTCAACGCCGCCATGGCGTCGAGCGCGCTCTTTGAACGCGACTCTCGCGTGGTGCGAGTGGACGCTCGTCCGAGCGGTGAATCTTGGTCCTTCTTCTTGTTAGACTTGCCGAGAATGGATGTCACCGTTTGAACTTTACCGCTACTATTTTTCGGTAGCGAGTTCATCATCGAGTCCAGATCCACCGGACTTCCCAGGTCGAGCGAACCGACCGCCGGTAGCGCGTCGTCCAAGTCTCTCAGAGTGCCGAGACTACCCACGGGAAAGTGATCGGATCCGTGCGTCGATCGATCTTTTGGGGACATGGAGAACTCACCGTAAAAGTTCATTCCTTCGCCACCGTCTGGAGTCGACGACAGAGCCATCTCCGGAGGAAACATGGAACCGAACGAACCCGCGACGCCGAATGACGTGCCGAAAAACGCGCTGCTCGGACCACGGTCTCTCTTTCCGTTTATCACCGGAATCTCCGCGTTCGTGCGCGGTGACATCCCACCACGAAGTTCCATGGACTCTGGCATGATGAGCGGAGATCCACCCGTGCTCGACGGCGTGCCGCCCACGCTGCCATTCTGGAAAAGTTTGACAAAGCTGTTCTCGGGATCTTTTCTCGCCGACCCAGCCGAGGCGAGGTTTTGATTCGCCAAGGCGAGGTTCGCGTTGACGAGCGCCGAGAGATCGGTGCCGCTGCCAAAATTGATGGACCCACGCTTGGGAACGGCGCTGCTCGACTTCTCCGTCGATCCCGGACCGAAACCGTAGATTGTGCTCGGAACGCCCTTCGCGTCTTTACCCGCGGGTTTTTGCTTTTTCAGCACGTTCGGTCCTCTTGACGACGGCCCGGCGCCGCCCAGAGTGGTGGAAGGAAATCCCGTGTCCACGCCTCTGCCGCGCCCCCCACCCCCACCTCCTCGACCGCCCGAGGGAGGCTCCGGAAGCACGAACGGCGGCGGTTCTTCACCCGGCGCGAGCTGAAAATTCGTCTTCGCGTTCGGTCCTCGAATGTGTCTCGCCGCCGCGTCGTACGCCCTCGCCGCCTCTTCCGCGGTATCGAACGTCCCGAGCCATAACCTCGCGCCCCGATTCGGATCACGTATCTCCGCCGCCCAACTCCCCCACGGACGCTGTCGAACGCCTCGATACTGCGACGTCGTCGCCTTTTTCGACGCCTTGTCGCCCTTGAGTCCCTGCGTCCGCGCGCGTTCGCCGTCAGTCCCTTCACCCTCCGATCCACGCGCGTCCATCCTCGCGTTCCACCGCGCGCGCACACACACGCGCTCGAACACCCCCCCGCGCACCGACCGATCCATCCATCGATCCGCGTCCACCCCTCGGACCGAAGAAGACGCGCGCGCGCGCGAAGGCGAAAAAGCGCGCGTCTGAGAGAAAAAGCGAAAACCGTCCGTCCCGCGCCAACGCCCTCGTCCTCGTCGTCTCGCACCTCCTCCCCGACGTCCTCCTCGTCCGATCGTCCGTCATCGTCCTCTAACGAATCCGGCGTCGATTTCCTCGACGACATCTTCGTCGTCCCTCCGTCGTCGCGAACCGACCGACGGAATTCCGTCCCGCGCGTCCCGGTTGTCGTCTTCGTCTCCGTGCCGACGCCGAATCCGAATCCGAATCGAACGTCGACGCGTCGACGCGACTTTTCGAACGCGACGCGCGAGACGACCGACGGAACGACGGACCGACGTACCGACGGACCGACCTCGCGTCGGCGCGCGCGACCGTCTCCCGTCTCCCGTCTCCCGTCGGTCGGTCGGTCGGTCGGTCGGTCGGTCGGTCGGTGCCCCGGGTGCCCCCGGTGCCCCGGGTGCGGTCGGTCGTCGTCGTGTGTGCGCGATGGCGTTCGCGGTCATACACTACGAGGTATTCGTCCGATGTCGTGACACACCACTGGGTCGATCGACCGTGTCCAATTCGCGAGTCTCGACTCACCGTGCGTGGTCTCGTCTGTTTTTAGCATTTGAACACGCGGGTGTCGTGGCGTGGCGTGGTCGCCCGCCCACCGCCCGGCGCGAATGCGCGCGCGCGCGCGAATCGAGACTCGACGCCTCGCGCGGCGGGCGCGAAGGACGACGACGACGACGACGACGAGCTCGACGCTGTCCTCGACGCCGTCCTCGAGCGAGGACGCGTCGACGGTGGGACGGCGTCGCGGGAAGAGCGCGCGAGGCGGGGACATTCGCGCGGCGCGCGAGCGGTGTCGCGAGGCGAGGGACGCGTATCACGCGCGAGGGTGCGGCGCGGTGGACGAGGGGGAGGAAGGGTCGAGGGGGAACGCGAGGAGCGCGTGCGAGGGATTGCGTCGAGCGTACGAGGCGGCGTGTCCGAGATCGTGGGTGGAGCACTTTGAGCGAGGACGCGTCGAGGAGGCGAGACTCAGGGCGGTGCTCGGGACGAGCGCGGGGGCGGGGAAGACGGGGTGAGAGCGAGGAGGAGCGTGGAGATGAGCGATCGAGGACGAGGCGGTGGGTACGGTGGGTACGGTGGGTACGGTGGGCGACGGGACGCGTCGCCGCCGAGAGGGGGGCGGTACGGCGGGTACGGCGGGTACGGCGGACGAAGAGGCGGCGAGTCGCCGCCGAGAGGGAGGTACGACGATCGAAGGCGAAGTCGATCGCCGCCCAGAGGGAGGTACGATCGCGATGGTGATAGGCGAGGGTACGGGCGCGGTCGCGGGCGGAGTTGGTCGCGTTCGAGGTCGCGTTCGAGGTCGCGTTCGAGGTCGCGTTCGAGGTCGCGTTCGCCGCCGAGAGGGAGGTTCGGAGTCGGTCGAGGACGTGGGCGCGGGCGCGGGCGCGGTGACGATCGATACGATGGATACGACGGTCGGAAACGTCGTCGAGATTCGCGATCGCGGTCGAGATCGAGGTCGCCGCCGAGAGGTCGCGGTGACGATAGAAAACGTCAGAGAGAGGTTCCGCCTCCGCCGCCGCCCCCGGGTTCGCGCCCGGAACAAGGCGAGGTGGACGTGCCGCCGCCGCCTCCGGACGAGGCGCCGCCGGACGGAGAAGAAGACGAAGAGGCGATGATGATGCGCATGATGGGTTTCGGTGGGTTTAACTCGACACAAGGAAAACACGTGGAGGACGAATTCGCGAACGCATCGGCGGTGCAAAAGAAGACGAAACGACAGGCGCGTCAGTACATGAATCGTAAGGGAGGATTCAACAGACCGCTACCAGCCGAAAAGACGGGCCAGAGACAAAACATGACGTGACGTCGGCGTCGAGTCTAATGAAACAATTGCAATATAGTCGGTCTAGTAACTTCGAGAGCCTTTCGGACACGCGCCGCACGAACGCATGCAATTTCCCTTAGCGCGCCCTCTGCCGATCATGAACGATGGGTTATTCTCGCATTCGCCTGCTTTGGCCCAACCTTCACAGTTTTTGTTGACGTCTTTGCACACGCCCGGAGGCATCGCCGCGCCCCCGCTGCCATCCTCGATGGTGTACACGTGCATCCATTTCGTCGCGCTGTACTTGACCCCGAGTTCGACCGGACACCCAGCGTGCGCACTCAACACGTCGAGCGACAGGTTGTGATTTAAACTTCTAAAATAGAGCGCATCCCCCGCTTTCGGCGCCACCGCCACCTTGCCCCTGGCGCACGCCGACGCGTCGCTCGGCGCTCGCTCACCCTCTTGAGCGCTCGGAAACGTCGTCTCGCCGCCCCTCTCGACGTCCGTCAGATACATCAACACCGTTCCGACGCGCTGCCCGCCCTTGTCTCTCTCCGTGTGCACGGAATCGTGAAAATAATCAAAGTGGGGACGATACTCTTGTCCTCGCTCGTATCGAAGCACCTGAAATCCTTCCCCGTGCGACTCCGGTACGTGCGTCCACGCCGCAATCCTTCGCTCGATCGATTCCACGACTTCATCTTCACCTCTCATCAAAAACATACCGCTCGACGTGCGCACCTCGCTCCCCACGCTCCCCCCCGTGTCGACGTCGACGACGGTGCTCTTCCGCAGCGCCGGCTTGGCGAGCTCGATGAGGTGCTCGCACTCCTCCTCCGTCAAAAATCCTCTGTACACCTCGGCGTGAGGCTTCCACGAGATGCGATCGATCGCCCTCGGATCGATCGAGCGATCGTTCGAGCGAACGATCGTCGCGTCGTCGCCGAGTTGAAACGATTCTCGTCGCCAATCGTGAACGGCCGATGATGCGCCGGGACCGACGCGCGCGGCGCGCGCGACGTTCGAGTGCGCGAGCGCGCACGCCGCGACGACGACGGCGATGATCGCGACGACCGCGCGCGGTCGCGATGACCGCGCGCGAGACGGGCGAGACATCGCGAGGCGGAGAATGTGGCGGTACGGGCGCGTCGACGTCGACGTCGCGAGCGAACGAAAGAACGGACGAAACGATACTCTACGTCTACGCGGTCGCGCTTACAAAACGCACCGATGGACACTCATCGAACGCGATTGGTGAGTCGCCCGACGCCGTCTATGGATATCGCCACCTCGTCGCCCGGGCGAAGAAATTTCGGCTCTGGCTTTTGCCCAGCGCCGACGCCGCTGGGAGTCCCGCACAGAATCACGTCTCCCGGACGAAGCGTCTGGTATCTCGACATCGTCTTGATCAGAGTCGCGACGTTAAATATCATATCTCTCACGTCCGCCGTCTGTCGAAGCTCGCCGTTGACGCGAGTCTCGAGTCGACTCCCGTTCAGCGCCGACCACGGTCGCTCGTCGGCGCCGATCACCCACGGCGACATCGGACAAAACGTATCGCACGATTTCCCCAAGAACCACTGCTGATGCTCCTTCTGTAACTTTCTCGCCGTGACATCGTTCGCCACCGTCCAACCGAACACGCACCGCGCGCACACCGCGTCCTCGTCGTCGGCGTCTTCTATCTCTCTCGCGTCGAAGGCGCCGAGCACGCACGCGAGCTCGCCCTCGTAATCGACATCTTCGCGTCCGTGCGCGTCGATCTCTTCCCCATCCACGATGGCACACGCGCGCGACTTTGGAAATACGATCGGTCTCTCCGGCGTCTTCGCGCGAGAGATCCCGGGTATCGACGAATCCACCTCGCCGACGTGTTCGAGATAGTTTTTGCCCACGCAGAGGATTTGGGCATCCTCATCCATCGGGACCATGACGCGCACGTCGCGCGCTTTGTGCGCCGTGCGCGTATATGACGCTATCTCACAACTCGCCAGCTCTCGCATCGTCGTCGCGGGCGCGCCCGTGCGCGCGCACACGACGTCGTAGACGTCCCCGTCGTCGTCGTCGTCTCGCGACCCATCCTCGCGCTCGAACACCACGCCGACGCGCGGCGGCGCCGTCGCCGCGCTCGAGGACGCTCGGTACCGAACGAATCGTCGTCGTAGGTTCATGCGCGCCGGGTCATCCGCGGTGAGCGCGCGCGCGAGCGACATGAGCGCGAGGCGCGAGATGGCGGTAACCGTCCGCCAGAGAGCGACGACGACGCGCGCACCATGGCGTCGACGCGCGCGGCGGGGTGGGCGACGATGACGACGACGACGACGACGAGGACGATGACCACCACCACCACGCGCGTCCCGCGCGCGTCCTCGTCTCGCGCGTCGTCGTCGAGAACGCGACGAGAGATTTCGCGCGCTCTGGGAAACGGCGGCGCGAGTTCGAGCGCGAGCGACGACGAGCGCGCGCGCGGCGTCGCGCTCGTGCGCGCGCTGCCGACCGAGTTAACCTTCATCGGTTTCGTCGAGCGCGCGTTCGAGCTCGACGGCGAGGACGCCGGGAGGTTGGTGGAGGCGTTTTGCGCGAGCGAGAGGTTGACGCGCGCGTTTTGCGAGGACGCGTTCGACGCCGTGTACGCCGCGTACGCGAGACGCGCGTCCGAGGAGGAACTCTCGACGCTCTTGACGTTGGCGAAAATCTTCACGTCGGCGTTTCGCGAGCGCGCGCTGACGGTGGAGGAGAGAGTATTCGACCGCACCGTCGGCGAGGCGAGACGAGGCGCGCGCGGCGACGTTCCGCGCGCCGACGCCGCCGAGCGCGTTCGATCCATCATCGATCGCGCGTTCGACGCCGACACCGTCGACGAACAAAAGTATCTCGCCATTCTGCGCGATTACCGCGTGGAGCTCGATCGAGACGAGCGACGCGGCGCGTCGTACGCGTTCGAGTTTCTCGAGGCGGACGAGGCGCTCGTCGCCCAACTCGTCGATCCGTCCACCGAACTCGACGCCAGCGCCGCGTGTCGACGCGAGCTCATCGCCGCGTGCGACCTCGTGTTCGAAATCATCGCCGAGCGCGATAGTTCGTCCACTCGTCCGCGATGACACCGTCTCTCTCTCGCTCTCGCGCTCGCGCGCCTCAAAGATAGGGTTTAGCAAACTGGGACACGTCACGCGTCACCCCTCCCCGTTCGCACATCTTCGCGCGGTGCTCTCTCGCCGGACGTCTCTCTCGCGCGGATCGCGTCGGAAACGCTCGTCGCGTCGTTCGCGATGCGCGCCACCGCGCGTCTCGGCGCCGTGGTCACGCGACACGCGTCGCGAGGAGGCGGCCCGCCCGCGCGGGCGTCGGCGATGCGCGCGGTCGCGGGGACGCGAGGCGGCGGCGCGAGCGGGGCGAGGGCCGGGACGACGGGGACGACGGTGATGTCCACCGCGACGGCCTCGGGAGCGTGCGCGCGAGGGGCGCGGACGGGGGCGCGCGCGCGGGGGGCGCCGAGGCGGTCGCCGGCGTTTTCGAGCGGGACGGCGAGCGAAGGACTCGGCGGGAGACGGTCGTGCGCGACGCGCGCGGGGGAGGGATCGGTGGAGGACACGTATCCGCAGTTGCGAGTGTCCGCGCCGGGACGCGTGATCGCGATCGGGGATTTGCACGGGGACATCGGGCAGGCGAGGCGGGCGCTTCGGCTGGCGGGCGTCTTGGGCGAGGGCGACGAGTCCGGGAACCCGACGTGGGTGGGCGGAGACACCACCGTGGTGCAGGTCGGAGACATTCTCGATCGCGGGGACGACGAGATAGGGATCTTGATCTTGTTGCAAAAGTTGGAGAAGGAGGCGAGAAAGCAGGGCGGCGGCGTATACGTGCTGAACGGTAATCACGAGGTGCTCAACGTCTCGGGAGATTTTAGATACGTCTCTCGCGGTGCGTTCGGTGAGACGATGCGTTTCAGCCAACACTTAGTTAAATTGTTTGGTGATAAGTTCCGCGATGCGTTCGGCGTGGACGAGAAGGATTCGTGGACGAGACAAAGTAAGGCTCGCATTGGTCTCTTTTCTCCAGGGGGGCCGTTGGCGCAGCAGATGTCCATGAATCACACGGTGTTGATCGTGAACGACACGGTGTTTGCGCACGGTGGTTTAGTTCCTAGGCACGTTGAATTCGGTCTCGACAAGCTCAACAGAGCGGTGACGGACTGGATGCGAGGGAAAGAAATCAAGGACAATGAGACGCGACAGGCGTTGGGCATGGCCATCGGAGGCGTTCGAGACTCCATCGTCTGGCACCGCGGCTACGGTACCGAGAGATTCGCAACCGACGAAGAACGCTCGACCTCGTGCGCGCTTCTTGGAGAAACTTTGGGCATGATTGACGGTGCCAACCGACTCGTCGTCGGCCACACCCCTCAACTCGGCGGTGCGAACTGCGAGTGTGACGGCCGCATCTGGAGAATTGATGTCGGCATGTCGTTCGGTGTGTTGGGCGCTGACCCGCAAGTACTGGAAATTGATGGGCAAGAGGTCAGAGTGCTCACGCCGACAAATATGCGCGAAACTAGTCCGACTATGTAAGCAGGATTTAAGCGGCTCGCTCAAAGACAATCATTCTTCGTTTATTTACTACACGTCACGCAGGCTTCTGCGAAAGAAAACTAATCTTCATCCTCTTCGTCGTCCATACCGTGCACCGCGCGTCGGCGTCGCATCGGCTCCGCGGGCTCGTCGTCTTCGTCGCTGGACGCGTCCAAGCACTTGGGTCGCATGCGCAGCACCTTTCGCTGAGGAGAGTTGACCAAATTGGGGTGATTCTCTTCGTCCACCGCGACCGACTCCTTCGGCGCTTCGACCGTCTTGCCTAGTTTTTTCGCCAAATGCGCGAACGCGCTCTTCGTGGACGCGCTCTCCCCTTTCACCTTTTTGCCGCGCTTCCCGGTCGACTCTTCGTCTTCGTCTTCATCGTCGACGCCATCGTCGACGGCGGCGGCTGCGGCGGCGTCACCCGAACCGCGAACATCCGCTTCTTCCGCCTCTTGCATGGCGCGGGCCGCGTCCTCATCCTCGCCGTCGTCGTCGTCGTCAAACACGTAATCTTCCTCGTCGACGTCGTCCGGAAACGGCACGTCGTCCTCGTCGTCCTTCGCGCCGTCATTCCCACCATCCTCCTCCTCATCGTCCGGAAACAACAAATCCTCCGCCTGCACGTCATCTTCCTCCCCATCACCCCTCTCCATCGCCGCCACCGCTTCGCCGACTCCTCCTCCGAAATCTCTCTCGTGAAACTCGCGCACCGCCATTCGCACCGTCTTATCCTTCCCCAACTTGTCCACCCTCGCCAGCGTCTCATCCGCCGGCGCGTACGGGTACATCTTGATCGCCCACTCCTTATACATCGAAATCAACAGATTAAAATCGTGCGCCTCGTGTCCCTCTCCCTTGGCGCGCTCTCGATACTTGGCCGGAAACGTCTCGTAGACGACAGCCAACCCGTTCGGCCCGAGCAGGTGGTCGTGCACCGAAAATTTCGGTCTCTTCGTCGCGCTCACCGCTCGAGACCGCTTCGTCGCCGACGTCGGCGCGTTCGCATCGCCACCGCTCGCGCGTTCCGCCTCGCGCGCCTCTTTCGCGCCCGCGTCCGCGTCGCGCAGGGCGTCCGCCTCGTCTTTTGAAATCTGCTCCTCGGCGGACGCCGTGCAATCGCGCGCCCAGTGTCCTGTTCGACCGCACTTGTAGCACGGCTTATTGGACGACATGTCGTCGACGGATCGCTCGTCGTCGTCCTCGTCGTCGTCGTCGCGGTGTGGCGCGCGCGCGCGTCGGTCGGTCGGCGCGATCGAGCGTCGACCGACGGACAGCCACCGCCAAAGGGACTCTTCTTTGAGTCATACACGGTGAAACGTTTCAGGAGTCATGACTCAACGTAGAGTCCCCGTGGGATGGCGGTCGATGGATGGGAAGATTAATTTTCGTCGTCTCGCGCGCGACGTCGTACCGCGACGTCGCGTCCGCGTCGACGTCTCGCGCGCGTCGAGCGACGAGACGGACGCGATGGACGGTCTTCTCGTCCTCGGTGCCGTGGCCAAGGCGCACGCGGAGTCTAAGTGGCTCCGCGTGCCGATCGAGGAGGTGCTCGATGAAATTTGCGCATTCTCTGGGCGCGCGCCGTGCGGGAGCGCGCGAGGCCCGCACGATGGATTCCCGGAGACGTTCCCGGTGAGCGCGTTCGTGAGCGCGCTCGGGAGGTTCGGACTGTCGCTCGAGGACGTGAGCGACGGGGTGTTGGAGGCGGTGATGGAGACGGAGGGCGCGTCGGGGGCGACGGGGGACGCGGAGACGGTGTCGGCGCCGCGGTTGGTGATTTTGCTCGGCGCGCTGTGTCAGGGGAGTTTCGAGACGAAGATTGAGGTGTGCTTTCGGTCGATGGACGCGAAAGGGGTCAAGGGGATCACGAGCGATCAGGCCACGGAGTTCGCGTCGGCGTGCGTTCACGTCTTCGGAGCGCTCCTGGAGGGCGACGGCGGCGAACGCCTCGATTTCAGTTGGGCGACGGCGATGTGGGCGAGATGCATGAAGGATAGTCTGGATGAGAAGAATACCGAGGATAATCTCGGGATGTTCACGCTGGATGAGTTCAAGGCGCTGGTGGAGCGCATGTTTGAGAGAGTGCGCAAGTCGAGCATGGACAACGTCGACTTGGAAGCCATACGCGACAGACGTCGATCGATCGGCTCGGGCGAATATCGTCGGTCTCGCAGAAGCACGGGTTCGATCGGTTCGCCTCCTCGCACCTCGGGCACGTCACAGACGCAGAATATTTTAGAAGCACCCATTCTGCAGGCTGGTTTGGAATACTTGACTCAAGCTACCGGAGGGGGAGGAGGGGGAGCTTCGGCGTCGCCGAGCTCCAATCCGGGGAATATAATCTCAAAAATCGTCGAAAACGTGGCAACCCCGCTACAACGATCGACCAGCTTGAGTAGAGACGATTTTTTGGAGGACGAAGGCGTGAAGAGCGCTGTCGTTCCGCATCAACAACCGCATCAACAACCACCTCAGCACCGCTCGAGCGGGTCCTCGAATTGGACCAGCATCATCCCGGAAGGCATCGCGCATGTCCTCGGCGTGGTTCAGCACAGCCCATCACAAAAGGTTGTTCGCGTGGAGGGCATGTCGGATGAAGATTGGGAGCACGCGAAACTCGCATCAGAGGTTGAAAACGCCAAGAGGGAGACCAACAACGCTGAAGTACGACAGATTCAGCAAGAGTCCCACTGGGCCGGTGTCGTCGGCTTCGTCAAGGAGGTCGTCATCCGTATCTTCCTCTTTAACACAGTTCGCCTTCTGTTGACCATCGCTTTGCTCGGTGGTGATGCCGCCTTGTGCGTCTACGTCATCGGTTACTTTGGCACCGTCGCCGGGCTCGGTTTCGTCGTCATCATCAACGTCGCCATCAGCTTACTCTTCATTTGGTTCATCGTGAGCTTCAATAAGCGCGAACGAGGACAAGACAACATGCAATTCGGTGCGAATTTGATACAAAACATTCAAGATTTGGCGAAAACAAAGGCCCAGCTCGAAGGCGGTCTGACGGCGTTCGGCGGCCAACACGGCTCAGAGTTCGGCGAACAATCGCCACGATCGTGGTCAAGAGAGGAGGAACCCACCCCGCGCGCGTTCGGTCAGGCAGAGGTTACTGGCGAAGAGCGGCGCTACAGGCGGACTGTTTCGGGCACCGTCCTGGGTGAACGGGTGTAGTGGAGTAAGCGAGTAGTCGGGACGTATCGCAGTAATATCGCGCCTAGAAATTCTCACCGCATAAATCAATCTTCTAGCTTTCGGATGCTCGAGCGCGCGCGGCGTCCAACTCTACGCGAAGCGCGTCGGCAAGAAACGGAACGCTCCACACCTCGCATATCTCGTCAAACTCTTCCCAATACGCTCTGGACGCGGGCGCGTTCGTCTTGATGGCGCGGATAAGGGTGTTTCTCGGCGTGTGCTCGCCTCCGACGAATTCCATGACGTCGACACGATAGCCGAGCAATCGAAGAATGTGCGCTCGAAGGGCATCCGTGAGTACGTCTCCAAACCGTTCACTGAGAATTCCGTGACGCGAGAGCGGCGGGAACGCTCCCGTGGTCGACTTTTGCAGACGAACTTGCAAGTTGTGATGACAACACGGCGCGATGAGCGCTAACGGAGATCCCCATCTCACCGTTCGCACGATCGCTTCGTCCGTCGCCGTGTCGCACGCGTGAAGCGCCAAGACGACGTCCGCCGCGTCGTCCGAGACGTCCTCGCCGAACGTCACGTTGGCGTCGGCGATCGTTCCCTCGATAAAACGCATGGAATCACCCCACCCAAGATTCTCCGCCACGCTCGAGTTGTGTTCCCGTGCCTGGCGCTTGATGTCGACGCCCACGACGTCTGTGGGAATGTCTTTTTTATTCGTCAGGAGCGAATACGCGCCAAAGGTGAGATAGGCGTTGCCGCATCCCAAATCGCACACGCGCAGCGGTCGCGCTCGAGACCCCTCCGCCATGTGATTTGCCGACGTCGCGTCATCGTAGGCGTGGTTCAAAATCTTGAGAAACTCCTCCACTTGCTTGTACTTGTCCCGTTTGCTCGATTTGATTTTCCCGTCCTCTGTCGCGACGCCGACGAAGCGTAAAAACGGATCCTCTCCCGTGAGCAAACGCGCCTTGGCCCTGTCGTGCGATTGCGGTCCGACGGCAAATGTCGCCTCCGTTTTCTTCGTCCCGTCGATCAATCCCTTCGCTTTATCTCTCGACACGGTCGCTCTCGATTTCTTCACGTTCGCCGTGACGTTCCACGCCCCCGCCGCGTGTTCCACCCTCCAATGTCGATACCCCGCGTCCAACGCCTCCGAGAGCGCCTCTCGCGCGCTCTGCGCCTCCGACGACGTCCCAAAACCTCGCCCATTCCTCGAATCCTTCGTCTCGTACGCGTGATTACTCGTAAACGCCTGTCGCTCGTCGTATCGCGTTCGCTGCAGCCTGAGCTCGCCGCGAACGCGAACGCACCGAAACTCCACCCGCCGATACGCCCGCGCCTCCGTCCCTCTCCCCGGACCCGTGAGCGTGATCTTTCCGAAACGCTCCGGCGTCATCGCCATCGCCACGGCGCGCGTCTTGGCGTCGTTCAGGTCGACGCCCGCGCCCGTGGGAAAAGCATCCTCTCCGGCGGCGACCGCGCGCGCGACGACCGCGCGGGCGACGACCGCGCGATGCGGACGCGAAGTGGACGCGCGCGCCGGGGACAATGTCCTCGCGACGTCCGCGCGCGTGCGAGCGCACGACGCGAGAGAGGCGCGCGCGAACGCCATTCGTCGCGACCTCAGAGTGACGCGCGCGGGCTCGTCGTCGTCGAGGCTGTCGTCGTCGTCGCGAGCATGTCCTCGCGCGCGCGCGCGACGGCGAACGCGACGCGCGCGCTGGCATCCGCGCTCGCGTCGACGTCGGCGTCGACGTCCATCGCGCGCGAGGGCGCGTCGGAGCTCGGACGCGTTCTCGCGCCGGGCCCTCGATGGCGAACGGGGCGCGCGCTCGCGCGCGCGCGTGGACGCGCGTACGCGAGCGAGGCCGCGTCGGTTGCGTCCGCGGTGTCCTCCGCGTCGCGCGTCGCCCTCGGATCCACGCTCGCGCCGACGTGGAAGGCGCCGGGGAGCGCGAGAGAGCTCGCGGCGGTGTGTTACGGGTTGAGCAAGTTTCGTCTGAGCGCGTTCGTCGTGAGCACGACGGCGGCGGGATTCGCGCTGGGATCGCCGGGAAATATAGACTTGGAGAGGATGTTTTACGCGTGCGCGGGGACGATGATGTGTAGCGCGAGCGCGAACACGCTGAATCAGGTGATCGAACGCGTGCCGGACGGGTTGATGCGGCGCACGGCGGGACGACCCATGCCGAGCGGACGGTGTGGGATGGGGTTTGCGTTGACGTTCGCGGGCGCGTGCGCGGTGGGAGGCGTCGGGACGCTAGCGGTGACGACGAACGAGACGACGGCGGCGTTGGGGGCGGGGAACATCGCGCTGTACGCGGGGGCGTACACGGCGCTCAAGCGAGTGCACTTTCTCAACACGTGGGTGGGGGCCATCGTGGGGGCGATTCCGCCCCTGATGGGATGGGCCGCGGCGAATGAAACCGGTGCGCTGGATCCGGGGGCGTACGTTCTCGGCGCGGCGCTGTATCTGTGGCAGATGCCGCACTTTATGGCGTTGGCGTACATGGGTAAAGATGATTATTTCAACGGAGGGTATCGCATGCTGTCGCATCCGATGTACGACAAAACGGGTCGTCGCGTGGCCGGTGTCGCGCTGAGAAATTCGCTGGCGCTCCTTCCGCTCGGTCTCGCTGCGTGCGCCATGGGTGTGACGACGACGCCGTTTGCGTACGAGACGCTCGCGCTCGGCGCGCCCCTAGTGGGAACGGCGGCGGCGTTCTACGCGTCGCCTTCGTTCCCCGCGGCGAGACGCATGTTCTTCGGTTCTCTTCTCTACCTTCCCGCGTTCCAAGCTCTCGCGTGTTTACACCGAATTCCGCGCGATGAGAGCGTCAACGCGTACGAGTCGCTGCGACGAGTCAGCGTCAACTTTCCTTGGCACTGCGTTCCATTCGCCGCCGGCAACGATTGGACGCCCGAACGCGAACGATTGCGCCAATTCAGATCTCGAGCGCTCGGACCGGCGCTCAGTGAGACGTCGGTCGCGCCTTTCCCCTTGCTCCCTCTCCCCATTCCTAGTTGCCCGCACGACAGGGCGTACGCCGCGAGCGAAGACTCAAAGAGTAGACGTAGATTTTGATTCTCGATGTACAGTATTACATTAGACGTTACTGTACCGTCCGTGACATCTAGCAACACGCTCTAACCCCGATTACTCGGCGCTTGCCAATCCAAACGAATCGGTCGTCCCATGCACGGCTTCCCGTTCGTCGCCGCCGCCTTGTCAATGTCGCCCTCGGCGAAATCCGCGAACCCGACCCCTCGAAACTCCCCGGTGTCCTTATTCGTCAACCATCGCACCGTCGTCGGCTCCACGCCGGCGTTATCCATGAAAAACTGCCAGATCGCGTCGTCGTCGATCTGAAAATTCAAATTCCCCATGAAGAGCGTGTAACATCCGCTCGGTTTCGCCCCGAGCGGTTTTATCTCCGCCTTACCCCCCCCGCTCGCAGCCTTCGCCGCCGCTCGCTCCTCCGCCGTGTTCCCACGCTTCTCCCAAAACCGCGTCGGCGTCTCTCTCTTGTGCACGACCCGCCCGCTCGCCGCCACCGCCTTCGCCGCCGCCTCGGGCGTGGCGAACTCGACGACGCCCGCGCCTAAAAATTTCCCAGTGGCCTTTTCCTCAAACCAATTCACCGAGACGATCTCGCCGCAATCCGCGAACGCCTCGCCCAGAGACCCCTCGTCGATCGTCCACGCGAGATTACCCATGTACACCTGCGTCGCGGACGTCGGGAACGTTCCGGGCGCCGGGTGAGGGAGGTCGGCGTCCCCGCCGCCGCCGCCGTCGGATTCGGTGGACTTGGTGGATTTCGACGGTTTCTCGTCGCGACGCGCGTCGTCGTCCGCGTCCGAGTCGCGCGCGCGCTTCTTCTCTTTTTTCTCCTTCTTCTCCTTCTTTTCTTTCTTCTCCTTTTTCGCCTTTTTCGCCCGCGCGTCGCCCATGATGACGACGACGGTCGGAAAGTGCGGTCGAGCCCGAGACGTTCGCGCGAGTGCATGACGCGGTCGGAGGACGTCGCGTCGGCGTGCGCGTCGGTCGCGCGGGCGACGACGCGCGAGGAAGCGCGCGCGGCGCTCGAGACGCTTCGCGCGCGCGCGTTTCGAGCGTGTGGGGCGTCTGAGGCGTCGACGCGATCGTCGAGCGAGGATGCGGATGACGCGCGCATCGACGACGTCGAGGACGCGTGCGCGTGCGCGCTGACGCACGGACGCGGACGGTGGTACGAGACGTTTTCGGTCGGGGATCGAACGCGGTTGGTGGACGATTGGTTCGCGGCGCGCGGACTCGGAGGCGTGGGATTAGCGGGAGCGGTTAGAGCGTGCGCGAACGTCTCGGGACGGTCGACGGCGACGGCGCGAGGCGGCGGCGGTGGCGGGCTGGTGAGCGCGGAGGAGACGGTCGTCGTCGAGAGCGCGGTTCGGTATTACGTCGAGCTCGCGCGGGGCGGTGCGATCGGGGCGTTGGTGCGTTTCGCGGAGCGCGCCGAGGACGACGCCGGCGCGAGGGAGACGGCGGAGATGACGCTGAGCGCGTTCGATGGACTCGATCGACGGTTTGAGATACCGCATTACAAAACGGTTGATGCGTACGACGCGGAGGTGGCTCGGCAGGTGATCGATGCGGGGGAAGACGCGCCGAGGAGCGCGGCGAGGACGGCGAGCAGGGCGTGTCGAAGAGGCGGCGCCACGGCGATCGCTCGAGCGACGCTGCGCGCGCTCGCGCCGCGCGTGCGGGCGTTGGACGTAGAGACGATGCGTGGAATCATCGAACGGAGCGACGTGCCGGAATCGCTGCGATGGGCGACGCGAATGATGAATGAAGTGAGCGACGCGGATTCGGCGTGTCGATGGATAACGGAAATGTTTCGGGAGTGCGGTGGTGACGAGCGGAGCACGCACTGCAGTTGGCGAACGTTGGATGTGGTGTTACGCGTGTTATTGCGCGATAGATACTGGTCGTGCGAGGCGACGCGGTTCACTATGAGTGAGTCTTTGCTTCTGCGCAAAGGAGTGCCGCGCGCCGCGCTTCCAGCTCTCTTGCGGCTGACGATGCTTCGTCCAATCACGCAAGGTTGCGATGCGACGCGTTCCAAAGCCGCGCGCGATGCGAGCGCACGGGCGATCGTCGAAGACTGGTCGACCGAAGAATTCGTTCGATGTGCGTCGGCTGAATTACAACAGCACGTGACGTCGGCTGTGCGAGCACTCGTGACGGTGCTGACGAAGGAGGAATGGGACGCGATACGCGGAAACCTCACGGCACTCGTCTTGAAAGGCGTGAGCGCGAGACTTAACGCAACGAACAGGTGCGCTTGGCGTCACGCGCAAAAGGTGGCACAATCGCTTTCGATCAAATTGGACGCCGGCAAGCCGTTGAACCTCTTCGACAAAGACGACGAAAACGAAGAAGACAAAGAGTTGGAGTGGGAACACGACGTGTCTTCGATCCTCCGCGACGACGCCGTCGTCGACGCGGTCGAAGAAGATGAAACGGAAGAGCAGACGCCGCCCGTCGACGAACCGTCCGTTTCGACTGGTTTCGACATCAAAGCGGTCGACCCGGACGAGGTGGTGGACATGTGGAGCGCAAGACGCGACGAGAGCGACTCCTCTGCCTCGGAAAGCGATGATTACTCAGACGATGATCTCGTTCCGTATGACATGGATAGCGACGACGACGAGACGCTTCGTTCGGGAGACCCAGCGAGCTTGACCGCGATGAGAATCGCTTCGTTGCCCAAGCCGCAAACGATGCGAGAGTGCATCAACGCGCTCAGACAGTGTCGTTCTGGCGATATGTCGACGAGACAAACGGACATTGACGTGGCAGACGCAGCCGAAGGTGCTATTCACGCATTGTCCGACATCATATCCGCGCGACCGCACGAATTAGCGTCGTGCGCCGCCGACCTCGGCGTCGCCGTCTTGCACGCGCAACCGCCGACGCCGGATTCTGATCCGCTCGATCGAGCCAGACGACAGGGCCTTACCGCCTTGTTCGTCGCGACGCCCGGACTCACCGGTCCAGTGGTCATCAAACACGCGTTGTCGGGGAATTGCGACGCATCGCACATCATGGACACGCTGAGCTCTGTGGAATCCGCCATGAGTCAACTCGCGTCGCCGAGAGATGTCGAGCGTTTAGACGACGTCTCCGACGATCAAGAGAAGTCCGTGCACAGAGTCGGTACCGAACGTCGCTTCGCACCGAACTCGATGCGCGCGCGCGCGAAGACCACGCGCTCGCTGCCGTCTAAGAGTCACGTCATCGGCGATAGCTTTTTGGGTCCGCTCATAGAGGCGGCGGTCCACAGGCTCGATCTCGAAGCCGACTCGGCGCACACGCTCGACGGAGTGGACGCCATGATACACGGTCAAATCCTCTACACCCTCGGACAGTGCGTCAGACACACCCAGAACACGCACGAAGGCCCGCTCTTCGCCCAAACCGTCCTCGAGTTTGCCTCGGGAAGCGTCTTTGCGGATTCCGCGCACCCTCACATCCGCCGCGCCGCCTTCGTCACCGCCGGTCTCGTCGCCACCTCCCTCGCCGCCATTCCCGTCGCCATGGCCTACGCCGACCGCACTCCATTGGCCCTCGCTCTGGAGACGTTCACGACTCGCGCATCCGAGCGCCACCGCGCCGATTACGACGCCGACGTCCGCGCCGCCGCCGCGTTCGCCCTCTCCGCCCTCGCCGAGTGCAAACTTCGCGCCTCGGACGCCGTCGACCGGTTGCCAGACGATCCCATCGACCACGGCACGCCTCAAATCACCACTCGCATCGCGCACGCACCGATAACGCTGTAAAACCAGTCTCACCGCCCGCTTCGCGTCCCTCTCGCCTCTCGCGTTCGCCGCTCGGCGTCTTCGAGCGCAGAGGGTTCGGCGCGCGGCGTCCCGAGCCGCCACGCGAGACGCCCATCGCCGTCACACCACCGCGCGCGGAGGTCTCGTCGCGAAACCTCGCGAACGACGCAAAGAAAGCGTCGCCCGTCGATACGCGCGTCTCGAGTCGGTGCGCGCGCGCGTCGTCGACGTCAACTCCGCGTCGAATTCGCGCGCGCCGATCTTCGAGGGCATTCATTCCCGACGTCTCGCGAGCGGTGAAACATGAGCAGCGATAAGTGTAATCGGTTGTTCCGCGTGCGTAAGACGGTGCATAAGATGCTCGCGGCGCGTGGCTACCTCGTGAGCGCCAAGGAACTCGAACGAGACGCTGAGTCGTTCGCGGAAGATTTCGGCGAGGAGCCCAGACGGGAAAACTTGACGATCATGGCGCCGAAGCGAGACGATCCCTCGGAAAACATATTCGTGTTTTTCCCGGATGAGGAAAAAGTCGGTGTGAAAACCATCAAGGACCTGGCGAAGCGCATGAAGGAGGAAAACGTGTATCGGGCCATCATCGTGGTGCAGGCGTCGTTGACGCCGTTCGCGAAGCAGTCGCTATTGGAGTGTCAGACGCAAAAGTTTTGCATTGAACAGTTTCAAGAGACGGAACTGTTGGTAAATATCGTCGATCACGTGTTGGTGCCGGAGCATATTCTGTTGAGCGATGAGGAGAAGAGAACGCTGTTGGAGCGGTACAAGGTGAAGGATACGCAGTTGCCGCGCATTCAGATGCACGACCCCATCGCGCGATACTACGGTATGCGTCGGGGGCAAGTCGTGCGCATCATTAGACCGAGCGAAACCGCGGGTCGATACGTGACCTACAGGCTCTGCGTCTAGACGCGACGTGTTTGTGAATAGTTCCTAATTTCTAGCTACACCTACGACGACCCCCTCCGTCTCTATTTATGGCTCTCGAAATAGTTGTACACTTGTTTGAGCGAACCTCGCGTTGGTTGCGCGTCGGGATGCGTGCGCGCGACGACGGCCAAGCGTTGTCTCACGAGATCTTTGGTGACGTCGGAGGAGTCTTCCTCGGACGTCATCGCGATGGACGCGGCAACTGCGACTGCAACTGCGTGGTCGACGCCGTCGTCGCACGTGACGCACAGGCGCGCGCCGGGCGTCTTCATCGTCTCGCGGATGAACTTCAAGCATCGAGGGAGCGAGTTCAACAGATCGAGTCGACTCACTTTGGCCTTCTTCACGGGAACGTGTAGAAACGTCGAGGGCGCCACGCGCGCGGCGTCCACGGCGGTTTCGCCGACGTGTAAAAACCCGTCCGCCAACGCGGCTGCGTCTGAACGATCGTACATCGCGAACGAGCCGATGTAACACGCTCCTAACGCACACTCGGGCGAGAGTTCACGCACGGCGCCTTCGCTCACGAGTCCCAGCGTGCGATTAGCCTCGTTCATGGCGTCGGCGTCCAACGAGCAGCCCTTCGCCGCAAATCTCGACCTCGGATCGATGCTTCGCGACCCCGTGACGCGTCCACTCACGATGCGATCGACGAGAGTGTCGAACCGACTCTCGGCGATGTCTAAAAGCGCCTCTCGGTGCGCGTGGAAATCAGCAGACGTTAGACCGTTTGCCCAACTCTCCTCATCGTCCCCGGCGCCCGGTATGTAACAAAAACTGTGTCCGTTCACGCCCACTCGCCGCCCACCACGCCAGTGCAGTGGGGCGCTTGCCGTGATGAGCACGAGAGGTGTGAAATCTCCCCTCTCGAGCGAATCGATCGACAGATCCGCGCCGTCCTCGCCTCGACTCAACCACACGCACCGAAACGGTTTTCGCAACTTTTTCGCGAGTTCTCCGACGTCCCAGTCCACCGATCGAAAACTCGCCTCAAACTCGCCGACCCGCGCTCGTATGCTATTCCTCTCGTGTTCAGCCACCAATCCGGAAAATACGGTCCATCGCACCACACCGCGGGATCTTTCTCCGCGTCAGCCGCCGCGCACGCGCGGTTCAACGTGTCCGCCCAAATGGGCACCGTCTTCGACAACGCGTCCGGAAACCGTTTTACCGAACTCCTCGTCGCGTCCACGATGACACATCCACCCGCCTTCGCCGCCTCGTGCGCCACTCGCTCGTTCAGTCGCGTCCTCGAGAAGGCCCAATTGTTATTGTGCCCGTCGGTGCTCTTAAAGTAACAACCGTCCCACCCCCACCCGTCGCCCTCTCGCGCCGTCGACGCCGCGTACCACGTCCCCGCGCGCGCGTTCGCAAAGCACGGGTATTTCCCGTGAAATCCGCGCGCGCGGACGACGCCGTCGACGAACGCGGCGTCGACGGCGATCGAGTGCGCGCAGTGAAACGCCCCGTGCGCGCTCTTCTTAATCGCTCTCGCGAGCGCGTAAATCGACGGCGAGAGGCTGGCGTTGATGGCGTCGTCGCTCAGACGACCGAACGCGACGCCCTCCCCCGTCTCCGCGCCCTCCTCCTCGCCGTCGTCGTCGTGGGCGCGCGCGCACGTCGTCGTGGACATCGCTCGAGGAGGTCGCGCGCGACGTCATCTGCGGACGCCCATGTCGACCGCGGCGGCGCCGACCACCGCCACCGGTCGCGCGCCGACGACACCGATAGAACCCGCGCCGGGCGACGCGCGCGCGCTCTTGGAGGCGTTCTTCGCCGCGCAGCGCGCGCGGGAGAGGGCGTACGAGCGATGGAACGCGAGCTACTCGTCCGCGCTCGCGGGCGCGACGACGGAGGAGGCGTTCGTGGAGACGACCAAAGAAACGACGGTGACGATGCGTGATTTGAGCGCCGAGGTGCGTTCGCTCGAGCGCGCGCGAAACGACGCGGAAGACGACGAACGGGCGCTCGAACACGGGGACGCCGGCGTGAGCGCGGCGAGACGACTGACGAGAGTGGACGTGGCGTCGGGCGCGCGTAGATTTTAGCCATAGAGGAGGGATTAAAACGCATCGCGTGCGTGTCTGCGGCGACGCTCGTGCGCATCGTGCAACAGAACGAACGCGTTCGATTGGAGATGACGTGCGCGTTGCAGGTGCTCAAACGCGCGGCGGCGCGACGCGCGTGGGCGTGGCAACGAGAAGACGCGAAAACCGAGGGCGGGATCGCGGAGACGTCGGAGACGACGTTGCTACCGACATGGGCGCGGTCGGAATCGCACGCTGGCGGTGGAGAGGAGGGGTGCGCGGTCGGATGCGCGTGCGCGAGGGAGCGAGACGCCGCCCCCGAGCCGACGGAGGACGAGTACCGCAACGCCGTCGGCGAGGCGACGCAAACGCTCGAACGCGCGTTCGGGGAGATCAACGACGCGCTGGAAGAATTGCGATACGAGTTGGAGGAGGTACGGCTCGACGCGTCGAACGATGGATAAATTTGTAGCGTAGCGTAGCGTCGGACGTCGATAGAAATAATTCAGCTGGGATTGATTAAAATCGCAAAAAGGCCCTCTCTCCTCCTATCTACTAACGATCGCAGACTAACATTGACCGACCAGTTTACTTGATGGAGCATTTGGCACCGCCTTCTTCGAGCGCCTTCTTCGCTTCTTCGACTTCGCCCTTGGTCTTGCCCGCGAGAATGGTGAACGGCACGTTGGTGACGGCATCCTTCGCTTCCTTCAAGCCCAATTCGGTGAGGCCACGCACAACCTTAATGATGGCAATGCGCTTGTCGGCATCAACGGCATCGATGACGAGGTCGAACTCGGTCTTTTCCTCAGCCGCTTCGCCGCCGGCGGCGGCGCCGCCGGCAGCCATGACGACGCCGCCCGCCGGGGCGGAGGCGTCGACGCCGAACACTTCTTCAATTTGCGCGACGAGCTCGGACGCTTCGAGGAGCTGCGCATCGAAACAACACGAAAAATTAACACGTCAGTCACACCGTTCGTTCGGTTCACGCGCGTACGCGCGGCTCCTTCGTCCGCGCCCGCGCCCTCTCGCGCCCTAAACCCTCTCGAGCCCTCGGCTTCAGGGTTTTCCCCACCCATTCGTGACGTCGACACCGCCCACACGCGCGACGCGACGCGCGACGCGACCGCGCGGGACGCGGAAACGATGCAATATATGCACAAACACTCGTTCCACGCGTCCTCGCGGTCGTCATCGCCCGTCGTCGCGCGTCATCGCGCGCGCAATCATCAATCCCGCCCCTCTTATCGACGTAGGGCTGGGGTTCACCCGTGTCCCCACGTCATCCCCGTCGTCGCGACGACCGCGCGAAAGATGGCGTTCGCGAGCGCACGCACCGTGAGCGACTTCATCTCTTCGATGATTCCGTCCGTCTTCGCCGAGGCGAGGACGACGGAGCTGCGCGCGGCGGCGGCCGGACGCGCGGTGGTGGTCTGCGCGCGAGCGGATTCGCGAGGGCGCGCCGTCGGTCAGTCTCTCGGTCGATTCGTCTCTCGGTCCGTCCATCGCCGCGCGCGCGCGCGCTGAAAACGCGCGGAGACGACGAAGAAAATATTCATCGCGCCACCTCTGCGCGCGCACGCGTCGATCGCGTCGCGCGTCGCGTCGCGCGGACGTCTTCACACGCCGTCCGCGCGCGTTCGGGGTCTAGGGCTCGGCGGCGCCCGTTCGCCGCGCGCGTGACCCTCGCCGCGCGCGGGCGCGGGCGGTCGCGCGCGCGAGAGAGAGAGTCGTCGAAAATGGACGCACCTTGGAGACCTTGTTGACGAACGCCGGAGCGGCGTGCGCGCGGGACGCGGTGGCGGAGACGGAGAACATCGTGCAGAGTCTGTGAGTGACGACGAGGGGCCGTCGCGCGGTGGCGTGGGCACGTCGGGGGGGGGGCTCGGTGAGGAGTCGTGAACGGTGAAAATGGATGGACATGCACTGGACGTCGCGCCTCCGAGACGGCGGACGCGACGGGGCGCGGAGGCGAGGAACGGTGCGACGCGCGATGACGACTGGGATTAATCCTTGGCGAGTTTCACGCGCGGGGTCGGGTGTGGGAGGTCGGTGGTGACGTCGGAGGCGTCGTCGGCGTCGACGGCGTCGACGAGGACGACGCGCTCGAGGCTGCGGTCGCGAGGCGGCGGCGAGAGCGCGGTGAGTCTCGCGCGACGCGCGCGAATGGCGGCGTAGACGGCGAGGACGGCGATGGAGAACGCACCGATGAGGGTGAGCGTCGAGGAGGGGGCGCTGGGGGCGCGAGAGGGGGAGGGAGAGGCGGCTTCGGGGCGACCGAGCGGCGACGGCTGGACGAGCGCGCCGGGAGGGCGAGCGCCGAGCCAGAGTCGGACGTAGTTTTCGCCGAGCGTTTTCGTCGTGGAACCGACATGAAACGTGAGTCCTGGTCCCCACGCGGCGGTGCCGCCGTTTTTGCTGCTCTGCGCCGCGAGGACGTGGGGGACGGAGAGGTCGTCGCCCCCGACTCGGGTGAGGTCCCACGCGTAGTGTTCGGGCTCGGAGGTGTCCGCGTTGAGCCAGAAGATGCGCACGAGCGTCACCTTGGGCGTTTGGGAGTCTCGACTCCAGCACAACGCGTAATATCCCTTCAAGCCTTCGAGCGCGCTCCCCATCCAAGTTAAGCCGTAGACGAAGCCGTATTCGGATAAGTTGACGGTGTGCGTCGGCGAGCCTTCGTAATTGAAGAGGATCACTCGCGAGTTTTCACGATCGGCGAGCGCGATTTCCTTTCGTACCGGTGAGTACGCGAGTTGGTGCGCGACGGATACGTCTGGAGTGATCTCGTTCAGGTTGAAATCGCCCTCGTAAGTACCCTCGGCGTTGAAACGCGCCACCCTGTTCGCACATTCGCCGTACCCGTCCGCGACGATGAAGGACCCATCTTCGAGCACTAAGACGTCCGCGGGGGCGCAAAACCCTTTACCTCCGGCGAGCTTTTCGCCCTTGCGCCCGAACGAACGCATAATCTCACCCGTTTCCCCGGAGTATTGAAACACCTGATGAAGCGCGACATCCGTGACCCAAACGGTGCTGTCTGGCGCAACGCGCACACCGTGCGGCATCACGTGCGCGTTCGCCCCGAAAGACTTGTCAACTTTTCCACTGTACAAATTTAAACGCACGATGGCGTCATCACCGATCGTCTGCGCCGAGCCAAGGTCTGCGCCTCCTTCCCAAATGTTTGACCCTCGATTCGTCATCCAGACGTGGGCGCCGTCGCTCGACGCCTGAATACCACCGACGCCGCCGATCTGCGGCCACGGAGCGTCGGATGTACCTCCTGGGCGTACGACGCTCAACGAGAGCTCGCTCATGTCTTCCACGCGCTCGGACTTGTCGCCGACTTCGGTTTCAAACGCGCCCATCGAGTCGTCGTTGTTGCCTAAACACGACATGTACTGAGGCTCGTCGCTGTACACCATGATGTACATGTTACACATCTCGTGCGACGCCCCAAATCCGGCTTCAACGGCCTCGGTCTCATTCATCGTATTGAAGCTGCACGTCACTCGTAGCGTGTCGCCTGCGGACACCGTCAAGTCCGTCCCCTTCTCCGATAACCGCTCAAACTCTTGCGGCAACTGCGGATCTCTCTCGAGTATGCGCACAGCCTTGTTCGGATCACCACCAACCAATCGATCTAACCACACGTTCGTCCCGCGCTCGTGCGTGTGCACGCGAAATCCAATCGCTCGAAGTTCCCGAGACGCCTCGTACGCGCACGTCGCGCGCACCTCCACCGATTCCTTCTTCGGCGGTAACGTGAAAAAACTCGCCCACGCGAGCACCGACGCGCTCTTCTTCGGCGTTCCCGGCGCGATGACGACGTCCAATCCGCTCTCACCCACCGCATCGCTCTTCTGTTTCTCCAAGTAGTGCACCTCGAGCACCAACGCCCCGAACGCGCCGCCGCCCACGCGAAACCCGACGTCGTCCGGCATGTGCGTCGGCGGCGCGTTCTTCCCCCATCCGTACAGCAACGCCTGCGACGTTCCGTCCGAGCACGTCTGCACGCGCGTGCCCGACGTGAACATCCCGCCCACGACTTTATCCAGCCCCCGCGCCGCCTCGTCTCGGCAACCGAAGAGCAACATGTGATGCACCGTTTGACGCTCCGCGCGCGGTTCGAACGTCACCACGTGATGCGCCTCTCGCGGCGTCTTCACGGCGACGTACAGATACGTATCTCGCTCCACCGCGCGCGCGTCCGCCGTGCGCATGCGCAGCGTCTTCGTGTTCGCATCTTTCGACACCGTCGAGGCGCGCGCGCGCGTCCCGAGCGCGAGCGCGACGACGCACGCGAGCGCGCGCGCGACGGCGCGGCGCGGCGACGTCCATCGTCGGCGCGTCGGCGCCGTTCGACGTCGCGCGGACGCGCGCGAGGACGACGCCATGGGCGCGCGCGCGACTGCGGATGACTTCAGAGACTGGCGCGCCGGCGATTCATCGGCCGTCATGTCGCTCGCGTCCTCGACGAACGATCGCGCGGCGCTGCTTCCGACGACGATGCGCGCGTCCTCGATGTCGTCGACGTCGGACGCGCGCGACGCGTCGGACCCGCGCGAGGCGAAGACGACGACGCGACGGACGTTGATGGTGTTGGTCGCACTCGGCGCGGCGGCGCTGGTGCTGAGCGCGAGCGCGCGCTGGGGAGGGGCGTCGATGGGACAAAACATCGCGTTGGGCGATGAGTCCACGGGCGAGTCGAGGGCTGACCCGAAGGACATGGGCGTGGTGACGTGTCAGTTGTGCGAATCGGCGCGGTTGATCGGAAACGCGATTCGGAGGAAAGATTACGGGATGCGTCAGCGCGCGTACAACGTCGACGCGAACGAGGTGACGTTCAACGAAGACGTCATGGAGTGGATCGGGCGTGATCAAGTCGTCCCTGATCCGATGGGACACGAGGTGGTGCAAACGAGGGGTGGGGAGGCGGCGTTCGCGGCGCTCGGAGGTGCGCCGACGAACTCGAACAGGCGGAGGCCGAACATCCACGCGAAGAAGCCAGCCCGTAAAGAACCACCGATTAGTCACGACGCGATGTTCCGAGAAAGGGTGCGCGCGCAGAGGAAAGCTTTGCTTGAGAATGAAAATTTCATCGCAGACTACGGTACGGATGTCTTCAAGCGCAGCAGAGAGAGCAACACGCACGTACCGCTGTTGTACGCCGGTACGGCGGCGTCTTTAGGGTACAAAACGCTCATCGACGCGTACAAGAAGCGAGAAATCGGCGCGCTTGGAGCTGGCCAAGCGTCGGAAGATGCCCCGTGCAAGATTTTGTATTTTTATCACGTTCCTCGCACCGGCGGCGGAACGCTCTTGGCGCATTTCGCGAACGTCGGCATCGACGTGCAACGTTTCGAGCGGTCACGGTACGCGAAGAACGATAGCGCTCTCGCAGAAATGCAGATTTTAGATGAAGACGAACACTGGCACAAGGTGAAGACCAGCTCGCTCCGCCCCGGTTATCACGTCATCGCGCACCACGTGGGTCGTTCTGGTTTGTTGGGCATGGAGGATAGATTGAAGACGCTGCGTCGCGACGCGCAGGCGCAGCAATGCGATTTCAAGGCGTTTACTATCCTCAGGGAGCCTGAACGTCGCGAATTGAGCGAAGTCGCCGCTCGGCCGAACGCGACGGCGGAGGACGCGCTCGTGTTGGACTCTCAGGCGCGTTTCTTGTTGGTGAACGCCGGAAACGACCTGGCTCGATCGTGGCCGAACAAGTTGACGAGCGAGACGGTGAACTTACCAGAGCTGTTTGAAAACACCACATCGCTTCTCGCGCGTTCGTTCGACTGGATCTTCCAGCTCGGCGACTCGGACAACGTGGCGCGTAAGGTCGACGCCTTCTTCGACATCCAGCCCAAGGGCGGACACCGATTACACGAAGCCCTTCGTCACGTCACAAACTACCACGATCAAAGCGCATTCCGACGCGACGCGTTCAAGGCTGTCGAAGACGCGCACGATACCGCCCAGGAGGCCGACTGGCTCGACTACAAAGTATACATGTGGGCGCGTGAACACGCGCCTTCCATCGACGACGCTTCGTCTCACGATGGCGTCATTTCCTGATCGACCCCCTACATAGAACATTGTCACTACCTAGTATAGTTTCACATCTTCACGCGCGTCGCCACCGTCGATTCACGCGTCGCCGTCCGAGCCGTCTCGCGCGCCTCGTCGCCGCCGCCGAGCCGACGAGCCCAACAACCCCGCACATCTCGACGCGCGCTCGACGCGTTCTCCTCGCGCGCCGCGCATCGCGCACTGTCTCTTGCGATCGAATGGACGTACGCGCGCTCGCTCGCGCCCCGCGCGGCGTCTCTCGCGCGTCCACGTCGTCTCCGTCGTTCACCAATCAAATCCGCCGCCGCCATCCTCGCGCGCGTCCGACGTCGCGCGGTTTCGACGACATTGACGCCATCGCCGAGACCGCGGACGAGGACGATTACACCAAGTGGCAGCGCACCGAGCCCGACGCCCAGGCGTGGAAGAATTACGCCGACGCGCAGGGAGAAGGCGGGTCGTTCACGGTGGGGGCGAAACCATTGGATGAAAAGTTTTTGAGCGAATTGATGTTGGCGTTGCTCAGAAATCATCGTCGAGGACTCCGAGCGGAGGTTTTATTGCACAAAGTCCGGTCGAACATGGAGTTGGACGGGTATAAGAGCCTGCTCGTCGGCGTGGGGAGGATGGAGATGTGGGAACTGGCGAGGGAGATTATAGACTTTGTCAAGGCGGAAGGTCGCGAGCGAGGCGACGAGGTGGTGACGAGTAATTGGTTCATGGCGCTCGCGGGTCGGAGATTAGAGGAAAAGGCGTACGACGCGACGTGCGATGTGTTCGGGTACATGCGCGAGTTCGGGTCGGTGCCCTCGGGGGAGACGATCGAGGTGTTTGCAAAGTTGACGGTGCGTGTCGGAGCTTTTCCTTCAACTTCCCTTCGCGAACGCTTCGTCGATGATTATACACCTTCAAAAACACCATCTTTCGGATCTGAAAGTCATTGAAGAGAAACGAACACCATTAAATGAGACGAACGCGAACGCAAAATAAAAGGAACGCACGAACCGCGCGGCGAGAGACTGACAGACGAGCTCATTCCACTCGCAGGACGCCGAACCGTTTATGAGTCGAGAGCAGAGGGAACGCGTAAAGGAGATCGGGAGATGGCTCGCTGACAGCGATGCGGGGCAAGCTCTCTGGCACATCCACTTTGGGAATCCAGCGGAGGAGCATCAACCCGGAGCGCCCGGAACGTTGAAGCCCGATCGTACCATAAACGTCGCGTTGGATTCCGACTCGGTCGACATTTACGGCGACATAGACAAGCTGCGCGAACAATTGAAGGATTTTTACTGATCAATGAATAATGTTGTATTGAAAACCTACACTTAGTGACCATCCGATCCTCGCAACAAGGACTCGATAACTTCAGAAAGCGTCGGGTGAGCGTGCACGGTGAACTTCAAATCGTTGAGCGTGGCGCCGGTGTTGATGGCGTTGGACGCCTCGTGAATCAAATCGGCGGCGTGCAAGCCGAAGATCCACATGCCCAAGATTTCGCCGGTGGCCGGGTTGTAGATCAACTTGGCCATACCGTCACCTTCCTTCTCCGCGAGAGCCTTAGAGTTCGCCTTGAAGGAGGTCTTGCGGACGGCGACTTCGAAGCCTTCCTCTTCGCCCTTGGCGCGAGCTTGTTCCTCGGTCAAACCGACGAAAGACACTTCGGGGTGGGTGAAGCACGCGGCCGGAACAGAGTTGTGGTTGAGCACGTGTTCGTGACCCATCATGTTCTCGATCGCGCTAATACCTTGGGCGCTCGCGGCGTGCGCCAACATCATCTTGCCGTTGGCGTCGCCGATGCACCACATGCCCTCGACAACCTTGCCATCCTTGTCCATCACTTGCATCTTCTCGTTGACCGGAATGAAACCTCGTTGAAGCTCGACGTTGAGAGCGTTTTCAACGTTCAAGCCTTCGGTGTACGGAGAGCGACCGGTGGCGACCAAGACGGCGTCGACTTCCATGGTGTCGACGACCTCTTTGGTCTTGAAGTCGGTGAGCTCGATGGTGACCGGCTTTTCGCCCGGGATGCCCGGCGTGACCTTGGTCGCCAAGACGTTGGTGACGTAGTCGATGTTGCGCGGCGTGATCAAAACACGCTCCGCCATCTTCGCGACCTCCTTATCGAAACCCGGCATGATGTTCGGCATGGCTTCGATGAAAGTGACGTCGGAGCCGAGCGCCGTGTAGACGTCGGAAAACTCCAAACCGATGTAACCGGAACCGATGATGGCGACCCATTCCGGAACCCAGTCGAGCTTCAAGCCTGCATCGGAGGTGAACACAGTCTTGTGGTCGACTTCGATGCCCGGCGGCACGAACGGCGTGGAACCGGTGGCGATGATGATGTTCTTCGCCGTCACTCTGCCTCCGGTCACGGTGCCCGGCGCGCCGTAGGACACGGTGTGGTTGTCTTCAATCTTCGCCGCACCGGTGAGAATATCCACACCGAGCCCGACCAACGATCGTTCCAAGTTACCACGAATCGTCGTCGCCAAGTTTTCGGCGTGATCCGCGATCCCTTGTCGATCGTAGTTGACGGCGCCGTCCACGGTGATGCCGAGCTGTCGCAAGTGTTCGGCGTTGCGCATCTCCCGCACGCGACCAGACGCCGCGAGCAACGCCTTCGACGGCACGCATCCTCGGTTCACACACGTCCCCCCGATCACATCGCCCTCCATGACCGCCGTCTTCAGGCCTCGCTCGACCGCGTGAATCGCCGCCCCGTGCCCGCCGACGCCCGCGCCGATGATCACCACGTCGTAGTCGTACGCCTTCTCCGCGCGCGCCACCATCGATCGCCTCATCGGGCTCCTCCTCGCCCTCGTCTTCCCACTGCACCGCGTTCAAAAGGTCGCATCGCGCGCGACGTCATCATCGTCAGTCTCCATTCATCGCATCGCATCTCATCCACATCCACATCCACATCGCATCCGCGAGGATCATCGCGTTCGCGCGTCGTCATCGTCGACGCGTACCTCGCGCGGGGTCGAAACACGCGCGCGCTCGCGCATTCGCTCGCGAACATCGTCGCCATCGGATCGTCGCACACTCCCGTCGCCGTCGTCGTCGCCGTCATCCGTCGTGGGTTTATCCACATTCGAACGGTCGAGGGCGAGGATGGAGGCGCGCGAGTCGTCGACGGAGACGGCGCGCACGGATGCGGTGTATGGGGTGTCGTGGATGGATGGCGTTTTATGTAGTACGTGGATGTCACCGATCGTGACTCGAGGGGGGGGGGGGGGCGATGGGACGATCGTGGATGGGAGGTGTGATGTGTACACTACGAGTAAAACATGTGTACTGTGGGACGCGTGATGCCTATGCGTGTGGTGACGACGCGCGCGCGGATGCACGTCTGATGCGCGCGAGGTCGAGACGGCACACGCGCGCGCGAAGGGAGACGCGTCGAGCGTGGACGCGAGCGATCGACGCGTCGTCGCGGGAAGAAAAAAAGTTTTCTCGTCGCGCGCGCGAGTGACGCGCGCGCGGAGGACGTCGCGCGAGCGTGGACGACGCGACGACGAGGCGCGGGACCGAGGGCGACCGCGCATTCGCATCGCGCGCGTTCGGGAACGTCGCGGGCGGGGACGATGAGCGGATCGCCGCAGGAGAGCGGGATGTCCGCCGATCGATGGTTGGCGAAAGCGTTCGGGGACGTCTCCGTCGACGGCGACGCGCGCGCGTCGCGTGAATCGCGGGGAGGGCGCGCGAGAGACGAGGTGCGACGATCGGGCGGTTTAAACGGTCACTTTCGCCGCGGAGAGCCGTTTGTTTGATTTTTTCCCCTCTCGTCGGAGCGCGCGCGGGGAGGGGAGTGGACGTGCGATCGGTCGGTGACGACGCGCGAGAGGGACGAGACGCGGGGTTGGCGGTGCGGGGGATCGATCGAACGCGTGAGACGCGAGGCGAGGGGTGACTGACGATGGATTTTTTACGCGCAGACGCGCGACTCGTTCGCGAGGTACGAGCCGGCGCCCGCGCGCGCGCCGGGGACGGCGTCCAAGCCGTCGTATTGGGCGCACGGGCAAGGCGTGGAAGCGAGTCACGGTGAGGCGGCGTCGCCGAAGAGATTCTTCAACAAGGCGAACGAGAGATTGTATGAGGCGTATTCGCAGTTGCACACCATGGCGCAAGAGTTTGACAAGCCGTTCGACGCGCCGGCGATTCTCGTCGTCGGTCATCAGACAGACGGTAAGTCTGCGCTCGTCGAGGCGTTGATGGGGTTCCAGTTCAATCACGTGGGTGGTGGTACCAAGACGCGTCGTCCGATCGCGATCAACATGAAGTACAACCCCACCGCGGTCGAACCGAGGTGCTTTCTCATCAAGGACGACAACCTCGGCCGCGAAGAGGAACTCTCGCTTCCGGAGCTTCAGGCGCACATCGAGGATGAGAACAGACGATTAGAGAATGAAAATGGATTCTGGGCGAAGGATATCGTGGTGAAGATCGAGTACAAGTACTGTCCGAACCTCACCATCATCGACACGCCGGGTTTGATCTCCGCCGCGCCGGGTCGCAAGTTTTCCGGTTTGCAGCAAGCCTCGCGTTTGGTTGAAGATTTGGTCAGAAACAAGATGCAGCAGCGAGATTACATCATCCTCTGCCTCGAAGATTGTTCGGACTGGTCCAACGCGACGACGAGACGTTTGGTTCTCGAGGCAGATCCGGAACTCAGACGCACCGTCATGGTGAGCACCAAGTTTGACACTCGCATTCCTCAATTTTCTCGTTCTCAGGATGTCGAGATGTTCATGCCCCCGCCGGCGCGTCTCTTGGCGCCGTCGGTTCTCGGCAGTGGGCCATTCTTCTCTTCTGTGCCTAGCGGCCGCGTCGGTCTCGCCCGGGACTCTCAATATCGTTCTAACGACCACTACCGCGAGGCTGTTCTCGAGCGCGAACAAAAGGACATCGCCGAGCTCGAGCGACGCTTGGACCGTCACCTCACCGTGCAAGAGCGAGGTCGCGTCGGCGTGAGCCAGCTCCGATTCTTCCTCGAACGTCTCTTGCAACAGCGTTACTTGGAGAACGTGCCGACGATCGTTCCGGTTCTCGAGCGCGAACATCGCATCGCCACGAGCAAGCTGTCCGAAACCGTCGAAGAACTCAACGACTTGAACCAAGATCATCTCAAGGAAAAGGGACGTGCGTTCTACCAGCATTTTTTGGAAAAGATCCCGGAGATTATCAGAGGTACTCTCGCCGCGCCGCCGCGCATTTTTGGTGAGACTCTCGCGCACGAGCACATTCGAGGCGGCGCCTTCGTCAACGCGGACGGTCGTCCCTGCGTGTCGCCGCACTCCACCCCGAACGGTGATATGCGACTCTTTGGCGGTGCTCAATATCATCGCGCGCTCGAAGAGTTCCGTCTCATCGTGAACGCGGTCGAGTGCCCGCCGGTGAGCCGCGAAGACATCGTGAACTCGTGCGGGGTTGACGAGCTTCACAACGGCGTCAACTACACGCGCACCGCCTGCGTCATCGCCATCGCTCGAGCGAAGGAAACGTTCGAGCCGTTCGTGCATCAGCTCGGTTTCCGTCTTTCTCACATCGCTCGGCGACTTTTGCCGGTGGCCATGTACCTCCTGCAAAAGGAAGGACGCATCTTGAACGGTCACGAGGTGTTTTTGAAGAAGATTGGTGCCACCTTTGCGCGCTTCGTCGACGACAAAGTGAAGGAGTGTCAAGACAAGTGCCACGAAGATTTGAAATCTACGACGCAGTTTGTCACGTGGTCGTTGCACTCCGGCAACAAGGCTGGTTTGCGCAACGTTTTGTCGCCGTCCGATAACGAAGAGACTTTCGACGAACGCAAGGGACGCGAACTCGTCAAGTCTGACAAGGAGTTGAAGAATTGCAAGCTCACCGAGTTGGTGGAGAACACTCTTTGGAACCGCTCGATGAAGCCCGTCACGGTTGACATCGTCGACATGCTCGTCCGGCAAATCTTCGCCGGCATTCGATCACACATCGTGCAATCCATCGAACTCAAGTTCAACTGCTTCTTCTTGATGCCGCTTCTCAACAACTTCAACTCGTTTTTGCGCAACGAGATGGAGGACGCCTTTGAGATTAGCCTGGATTCCGTTTTCGACGTGAAGAGCGTCCGTAATGCGCTCGAAGCGCGCCGCCACAAACTGGAGACCGAGTTGGCGCAAATGGAGCACATTCAAGACAAATTTACTTCTATTCACACGCAACTCGAAGCTTCGAACGGCAGTTCCCCGGCAACGCAGGCAGCCGCGAAGGCCGCCGTCGCGGGGACCACTTTCCACAGCGCCGCCGCTCGCGAAATGGCCGCTCAGGATGAGATCCTTCGAGCGAGCCACGACCTGAGCGAAGGTATCGCCGAAGCCAAGGCGAACTTTTCTCAATATTCACCGAGAAATTTGAGAGGATCCAAGACGTACGAGGCGTCTCCGGGCCGCTCCGCGGTGGGTCGATCGCGAGACCGGGCGCCGCTCTCGCCCATGTTTGGAAATTAGAGGCGAGTCAAGCTCAAGTATCTATTATTGTGTGAGACAGATTGTAAAGTAGTTCGCAGAGTTACAATTAAGCTGTGTGTGTGCCTAAATCAAAGAACCCAATCCTGGCGCCAACGCGCCGCCGCCGCTTTGCGCGCCGCTCGAGCTCGGCTGCTGACTTTGCGGGCGAGGCGGCGCCGGAGGCACGTACTGGGTCGCCCCGAAATCATCGCTCGATATCCCCGTACCGCCGTACGTTGTCGCGTACGTCGTCGATGGCGCCGCGAATTGATGCTGTAAAATCTGATCCGCGGTGAGCTTGCCGCGCTTGATGTCCCACAAATCTCTCGCCGCCGGCGGATTGTGGCCTATGTTGACGTACAACAAACCGAGAGAGTTGACGAGCCAAATGCTCGCGGGTCGTCCACCGCTGCCCTCGTTCGTCCATACGAGCTGCGGCGCCATCGTCGGTTTGATGGCCCATTGTTCAGGCAAACATCGCACGCTCGACACGTCGGGCGCCTGCGGTTTCTTCGTCAAAACCATCCCGACGGCGACAAATCCCGGCGGCGGGACGGGCGTCCACGCGTAAAGCGCGGTGCCCTTCCACTCCTGACCCCAGACTTGTCTAAACCTACTCGGATGCGGAAACAAACGCTGTAACACGCGAGGCATGTACGCCGATCCGGTCAACGCGTACGCGTTCACGTCGGTGACCTCCACGGCGAACGGTGCTGGCTTCGGTTGCGAAAAGTGCGGCGATGCGTAGTGCCCGAGCGAGCACCGCTCGCTCTTCTTCTTGAGCGTCGATTTGCCGAGTGAAGCTTCCCACACGCTCCCTGTCGAACGGCTTCCCGTGCCATCGCTCGTCCACACTTTGGAAAACGACTTCTGATGCACGACGGTGACTTGGAACCCGTTGAGCGCGTCGCGATTCAACTTCGAGTCGACGGACGCGTTCTTCTTCGCCTCGGCCTCTCGCACCGGATTCACGAGCGCACGCGCTTGGATCTTCTCTCGCGCGGGCGCGGCGATCGAACCCGTGGACGTGTCCAACTGAATCATATCACTGCCTTCCCATCCATCGGAAGGTTTCGACGGCGGACTCGCGCCGAGCGGATCGCTGAGCTTACCGCCACCGGGCACGTCACCGGACCCGCCGGTTAACCAATCGTCGAACGCCGTTGACGATGCGCCCGCGGGTGGACCTAGACCGAAAGGATCACTCGCGCTCGGTTTCGCCGCGGTCGCGAGTGACGTTTCCTTTTTGGCGACGGTCGGCAGGGTGGCCGCCATGCCGAGCGCGCCCCAGTCGCTGAGGCCCGTCACGTCGTCGATGCTCAAGTTCTCCGTGCTCGTCACCTTGGGCGGCGGTGGCGGCGGCGGCGGCGGCGCGGACGTCATCGGATCGGCGACGCGATCGCTACTCGTGGTCGTTACCTGCGCGCTGCTGTCGTCTCCGAGGAGATCCATCAAACTTACTTGTTTTGACGTTGATGACGTCGGCGTGGGCGCGACGGAGGGTCGAGACTGCATCACCGCTGGCGGAAGCGCGAGCTGTGGTTGGAAGTCGCCTCCATCCAAAATCCAGTCGTCGTCAGGACCGAACGCGTCTTCAAACTCTTCTCGCGAGATGTAACCGTCGTTGGTTTTATCCACGCGCGCCGCGAGTTCGAGCATTTGCGCCGACGACAGCGAGAGTCCGAGCCACGACAATCCTCCGTACAGAGCCTCGTACGTGAGACGCCCGATGTTCTCGCTGTCGAACGCCCTGAACGCGTCCAACAGACGCATGCGCTTCGATTGGAGCGCTGTTCGAACACGCGCCACGAGAGCGCGGGAGGCGAGCAGGTGGAACTCATCCGGCGTCGTGAGAACCTTGGCGAGAGGTGCCGAGGCCCACGGAATCTTGGCTCGGCGTCTGCACGCGCGAACTGATTCGAAAAACTCCGCACGCTTGTCGCATGGCGAACCCTGTAACGCGCGCAGAAGCAGTGAAACTTCTCTGTCCTCGAAGTCTAACTGACTGTCCAAAAATCTGAAGCATTGTTCCGCCGTCGCGCCTTGGAACACTTGCGCAGATCCAAAGTCAGACGTCGTGTCGAGAAGCGTGCCCCCACCTATTCTCAGCGCCGCCTCGGTCGGCTTGAACGGCAGGAGTTTTCCGTCGCTGGACGCATTGCTCCTGGTCAAGTGCATGACCACGCGAAGGGATTCCGCCTCGGCGAGGGACAATGCGACGTAATATCGTCCGCGCTGCAAGGAATAGATGTTCTTCGTACGCAACACGCGCTTGAGCTCTTCGAAGGACGTGCCGGAAGAGGGCATGCCTGTGTTGAACGTGCGTGACTCTTCCGCCACTTCGCGCGCGAGTTGTTGAAGTCGAAGTTCATCGTCCTCTACGCACGCGTCGATTTCGCGCAACACTTCTTGCAAATCCTTGACTTGTAATCGACCATCGCCCGATGTATCAAACATGTCGAACGCAGTGCGCAAGGCTGATTCCTGAGCGACGGTGAAACTTCCGACTCCAGGATTCGTATCCGTCGTCAGCTCTGTGCTGTTCGGCACCCAGTCGAGCACGATGGTTAGATTTTTCAATCGACGATGTCCATTCAGCGCCCAACCTTCGCGGAAGTAGTTTCGCGAGAGGTACAGATATGAAGGGAAATCGAGCGGAGCCGTGGTTTTACCCACGCCCTTGTGGATCTTGAACTTCTTGAGCGGATAGAATCCTTGTGCACCTTTGGTGGGCGCAGATGATAACGTATCGTAGTTCCAACAGATTTGCCTCTCATCGTCTCGCACGTACTTCAAACCCGCGGGCGCCTCTTCGATGATCTCCTCTTCGCGTTCTTCTTCCTTCTCTTGTTCTTGTTCCTGTTCGTTCTCTTGTTCTTCTTCGTTTTCTTGAACCTGTTCGAGATCCAACGCGTGTTCGACGCCGCCGGCCAAGCCTTGATCGCCGGATTCAATCGAACCGTGCGCCTGGTAGACGCCAGCGCGAATCTTGCGCAACGTGAGATTCGTCGTCTCTTCCATTTGCTTCACCTCGTTCACGAGCGCGTGCAGTTGCTCCCTCGCTTGTGGATTGTCATCCACCAAGTGACCAAACTGTTGCACGCTCATGGCGAGCTTTTCAGACGGAGAGATGGCTGTCGGAATGACGTTGGCCACCACGTACGACACTCTATCGCGGAAAACATCCAGACATGCATGTATCATACCGTCAGCCTTTGGAGTGCCGGGTACGGTGGGCGCGGCGATGAGCTTCCTATATGAGTGCTTTCTCCAAATGTTCGCCGTGCGTTGCTCCGCCAACAGCCCCGCCTGAATGTTTTCGCTGCGCATGCTGTTGACGATGAGCCACGCCGAGATGTCCCGCAATTTGCGCTTCTCCACCTCTTCCGCGGACATCGTCGCGAGCTCGGACTCTCGCACGGACGCGACTTGCCCGCATCCCTTGGAAACTTCGGCGCTGATGAGACGCGCGACTTCCGGTATGACGACCACCTTGAGCGTCTGACCGCGTCCCAAGCCGCGCATGCGCCACGCGCCCTGCGCGTAATCGCGCAAAACCATGTCTTTACCCAGAGTGATCGCCGCCTGCGCGGCCGCGGATTGCTTGATGTCCATGCCCGTGGTGTGCACCTGATCATAGAAGGAGAAACGTTTCGTCAACGGCATCGCGGCGACGCGCTGTAACGGTATGACTTCCCATCCCTTTCGCATGAGAATCATCTGCTTGTCGTTTTCGTCGAGGAAGACGCATCCCTCGGCCCACGCGAGACCGTTCTCGAGCAAGAAACGAGCCACCATGAGGTTCGACATGCCCGTGACGAGTGCCCCGGTGTCGATGAGCGCGCGTATGGGTGGATCAGCCGTCGCGATGCGCGTGAGTAACGTGTCCACGTTCCACTCGTTCTCCAACAGCATCGTCGCCGCCGTTTGCGGATCGGTGAGGTAGGCGAGCATTTTCGCGTCTGAACCAGATTCGTAACGCGGCGCACCGAGCTCGAGCGGAAGCAAGTCACTCGGCGTCCCACTGAAACCCAAACGGTTCGGGAACAAGACGTCACCGCCGAGCTCTTGACCCGTGGCGCTCAATTTCAAGTTTTGATGCTGCGCGGTTTCCGGGAAGATGAACTCGTTGAGGTAATACTCGATGCACGGCGGCGTCTTCTTCAGCAATTGATACAGCTCTTCGATTTGATCGTGGTCTCTGAGATCGATCAATTGTAAAGGCCAAATTTCGTCATCTTGTAATCCACCGGATTCCTCTTCGAGCCACGCAAGACCTCGAATGTCTCCGATGTCGCGCACGCCGGCTTGCTGTGACACGCCTCGGCGTCTGGCGTTGAGCGCAGCCTCGGCACGAGCTTCACCTCGTACGCGTTTACCCGTCGTTCGAATCCAATCCGCCCACAGACGAGCCGATGGACGTTTCACCGGAGGACCCGCCTCGTTGTCGTACTCCTCCATCAAAATGCGAAGCAACTGCTTGAAATCCGATCGTCGGAACCCTTCGAGACGGTACGCGCACATCGTCAAGCCGAGCACGACGTCCGGATGCGAAAATTCATTCGTCCTGCTCGGAATGTCCTTACCCACGAACGGTACCGCCAAGAGTTTACGCGTCTTCGGTAATGTTTGTCCGGTCGTCTTCTCCAACAACTCGACGTCGTCCGGTTGTAACAAGCCGAACGTGACTCTGTCCACCTTGGCGAGCATGTGAGGCAACAGAGAGCACAGCCAATCTCGCGCGAGATTCGTCATCTTGGTGGCTTCGTCCGAGGACTCTCGATTGAGATGCGCCTTGGCCTCGGCTTCGCCGGGACCTCGGACGAGATACGCGATCGTGTGCGCGTCCGACATGCCTCGCAATCCGCCGTGCGCGCGCAACCAAATGCTGGTCCACTGGGCCAAGAGCGGACGGAGAACTTCGGCGTACCATCCCTTGTCGAGCAAGACGAGATGCGGCGACGTTTGCAACTGCTTCGCCGCAATCGCCTTCTTCACCACTTCGCGAATCGCTTCCAAAAGATCCGTCGCCTCTTGAGAACCCTCCGCCTCAGAAGCCGTGGAACGCCCGTACGTCACGGCGAAGATGGCGTCGAGTATGAAGTAAGGCAACTTCCATCTGAAACCCTCTCCGGATTCGGATTGACTGAAATCGAGCGGAATACGTCGACCCATCGGCCAGTTGAGCTCGGATTTGAGCGGGTGGAGGATCAAATCGACTTCGTCCAGAATGAGCGTACCGGTTTGGAAGATTTCAAAAATTTCCGCGGCGGCGAGCGCCTCGGCTCGAAGATGATCCATCTCCTCCACCGTGAGTCCGCCGGCTTCGGCGACGCGTTCACTGCGACTCTTTGCTCCCGTGAACATGCGCCCGACCAACTCTGTTCCTCTGGCGAGCATGCCTCCGGCTTTGCCGTCGCGCATGGCGATGTACGACTGATCGAGGAGGTGACAGACTTCGAGGAATTTCAGCGCGAGAGATTTGATGCTCGTCGGCGAGGCGATGACGATGGCTCTGTTTTCTTTCGCCTTGCGAAGCGCGCCTAAAATCGCCCCGTCCGCGAGAGACGTGTATCGGTTGAATTCGAGGGTAACGACCGACCGTCGAATGACGCCCGAGTATGCCTTGCGCTGAGTGCTGCGAGAAAATTCCAAGAGCGCGTGCGGCACCACCTGCACGACCAAAGAACTGCTCTTCGCGAGGATGAACCCGAGCAACGGACAGACCACGGTCGTCTTACCTTCACCCATGAGCATCTGCGCGCACTGGCCGCCGCCGTTCTCGGCGGTGGCGACGAAATCACGAGTCAACTCGACTTGACGTTTGCGCAAGACGATGCTCTGACTGTACTCGTACACCAACAGTCGAGGATCGAACATCAACGACGTCGCCTTACTGAACGGATTCGCGCTGTCGGTTTTGAAGTAGTGTCTCTCGACCGAAATCAACTGCGCGATCGCCAACGCTCGAAGACGCAAGTCTCGATCGACCGAGTCGATGCCGTCGACGGCGGCGGCTTTGGCGCAATTCGTCAACGCGATGAGCGTGTCCGCCACCATGGCGGCGGCTCTCGCGGCGAGCGTCGCTCGCAGAGTGAGCAACAGCGCTTGCGAGGTCAAGTGCAAAGCGTCTACGATTTGTTTCGCGCTGACGTCAGGAGAGAGACGCGATAAGATATGCTCGCCGCCGTCGCACGTGAGGCACTCGATCAAATCCTCAAACGTCACCTCGGCCCACGCGCCGGCACGGCGCTGCAATCCCAAGCGCAACATCTTCGTGCCGGATTCGACATCCTTGCGAAGACCGTTCGCCGTCGCGAGAGCGGCGGACATGGCCTCGTTGGCCGCCGTCTTATCGTCCGCGGTGACGCGACGAATGCCTTCGAGCAATTCGCGAAGAATGGAACGCGCCGTCGCGGCAGCGGCGCCGGCTCGACCCGCGCCCGCCTCGGCAGCGATGGCGGCGGTGTCGCTCGGACAGAATCCTTTCAGCGTCACCGCGCTGAAATCACCGTTTGCTTTGCGCTCGCGCGCCTTTTCAGCCGCGCCCGAGACGTCTGCGCGGAGACGATTGAGCATTTGTCGTGCGATAGGAGTAGTGCCCGCCGGATGTTGCGTGACGTCGAACGGCAAACCGCCGACGCCGCCGAGCGCGACGGATTGCGCGAGCTCGTCCTCTCTATCCTCGGTCATCGGCACAATGAACTTGTTTAGGTCGAGAACACCCAACGGGCGTTTCACGAGCATGTCTAAATCGACGTGTTGAAGTGTGCGTCCACTCCACGCCGTGCCGCCTGCCATTTCGTTTGTCGCAGTCTCCAGAGGAAAGTCTCGCTCGGAGCACGACGTGTTCATGAATCGCGTCAACGCCCAGCGACCACCGGTGGCGATCGTTCGCGCCCATGTTTGCACGCTCGATTCATATATGCTCGCAGGAACGTATTCTTTACCCGTCCAGCTGACGCGAACCGGGAACTCTTCCTTTCTTCGTTGCAGATACGGTCTCACTTTTCTGAGCAATTGACCGATGGCGCCGTCGGATGTAAACATCGCGCTGAACCGTTGGCCAACGCTTTGTTCCTCCATTCTCGGACAATCTTGCGCTATCTGAGGACACGCCGCGAGCACGCGAAGCGTGCTCATCAGCGTACCACGCTTCATGGACTGTTCTTCCGGCACGAAGCGCAACAGCGCGCAGCCGCATCGATGCGGGGTGTCGCCTGGGAGAATGCGCATCGGGAGCGTTCCGGTCAAGAGCTCAAAGAGCAGTGGGAAGCCCAAGTTTCCATCGAGATTGAACTTTTCTTTATCGATCCACTTACCGATCAGCGCGAGCGCTTGGGAACCGTTGACGCTCACGTCGTCTGGACGGTTGTACGTTTGAATCAATCCCGCCAGCTTACCCAACGGTCCTTCGCCGGTGACTTTATCGGATAAGCACGTCAAATCGTCCACGTCGTCGTATTTGCTGTACGACGGCGTCGGTGGGAAGGTAATCGGGAAGCCAGAGCTCGTCGGCGTCGACCCCGCGCTCATTCGAGCGATGCCGCTCACGAGCTGTCTGAGGTACGCCGCGCGATTCACCAACACCGGTGTCTGCCTGGGATTCATGAGCATATCGGATTCGCTCGCCTTGCGCGCACCAGGGAACATAAACTTGAAGACTCTCTTGAACGCCGAGCGTTTCTTCTTCTGGATGTCGTCGGGGTCACCCAAACTCTCGATCGCGGATAGTTCTTCATGTCCCGTGAGACGGCAATTCGCGTTCACGTACGGCCAGGCGTTGACGTACGCGAGCACGTCCGCCACCGGCGGCCAATGAGCTGCGATTCGCGGTTCGATCGGTGTATCCTTAACCATGAGTGCGAGTTTCACGCGAACGGCGGTCGCGTCTGGACTCGGATCTAAAGATGCGGCGTGCACGAGCGCGTCCCACAACTGCGCCTCCTCCGCCGTCGGTTGCGCTTCCGAAACGCAGAGCTCGGCCAGCCTCAACACGGCGAGGTAGTCGCGACCGATGAATCTCAGCGAGGCCAGATACAAAGCCGCAGCCATGGACGTGGCGCTGATGATCGCGTGTGATGGATGCACCGGATACACGTAATGTTTCGTCGAACCGATGTTCTCCACCCATTCCGTGCTCCAACGGTCGATGATTAAATCCGAGCCGAGTCCGGTGCTCGCGCCGTGTGCGGCGTCGGCCGTCGTCGCCGCAGGTCTGGGAATCGCACTCGCTGACAAGAGAACGGAAAGCGCGCCATCGCGTGCTTCGAGCAGTAACGCGTGCGGTAAACCGGTGAGAAGTTTTTCAAGTGTCGCGTTGCGTCGCTGCGCCAAAAACAAACCGGCGTGTTCTTCGCACTCCAGTCGAATCGAACCTCCGGATTCGATCGCATTGAACGACACACCGAGTCTCGGGAGTTCGATGCGTGAAATATCGCAGACTTCCACGCACGGCTGGTGTTGTGCGTCTTCGAGCCCGCGCTTTGAAGACCAGACGAGGGAATGCGCCAATCCTTCCACCGCGGCGAGTGATTTCGTAAGCGAGAGCAACGACTTCCCTTGATCTCCCACCAACGCGGGCGAGTAGAGAAGGTCGACCAACGTGAGCTGTCCTTCGACGTACGAACCATCAAGTGGAGGTAACTGTGGGCCTCCATCGGCACGCACCGTTGGAAGCCTTCTCACGATGGCTCGCGTGTCCACGGCGTGTCCACCGTCGAGAAGGCCGTTATTCTCGTATCCGAGGCGCACGTGGATCATCGTGTTCTGCTTTGAAGCGCGCTCGTTCGGACTACCAAACAAGTCTCCCGTCGATTCACTTCTCCAGAATTGGTACTCTTCCAGCAGAGCTTGCGGCAACAGACCTCTCAAATGTCTTACCGGTACAAACGATTCTCGACCGATGGAACCGTTCAAATGCCGAGTGATGACTAAACTCGGCGCGCGCGACCCCAATCGCGCCGCAGACAGTAAGAACCGCTCGCTCTCATCCTTCAAGATGGGTTCACCGTCAGGATCGATGTCCGCGAGACAAAAAGATGCGTTCGAAGCGAAAACCAAGGATCGTCTCCAGCGTCTACCGTATGATTCGACTCGGAAAACTTGCACGAGCGGAGGTTCCCTAACTATGACGACTTCCGTCAGCAGTTGTTTCGCTTCTTCGACACGTCGCTGATCGTCGTCGTCGCGTTTTTCCTTCGATTTCCACCAGAAACTCCAAGGCTCGCTGGACGCGTTATCCGGCGCCCCCGTCCCGGCGAGTCGTGCTATCGGACCTTGAATCGTGTGCTTGGGGAGGAACAATTCGACACCGTGGAGGTACCCAGCGCCCGGACCTTTCACGATCGGATCGAGCAACGCCGTGATCCACTGTTCGCAAGGTTCGAGTCCGCCCGCGCCCACCGCGCGTCCAAGAATTTCGAGCGCTTGCACGTTTGTTTGTACCTGGGTCATCAACGGCCGTGTGTACTCGTTGCTCGGAGGACGAGGGTCGCGATCCCAGAGTTGCACGTCGTGGCTGAGTCCGACGAGACGTATCCACGTCCGATGCTCCGTGTTCTTCACTTCAGCGCAGTGAATCACGTCGCCCGAATCGCCTATCTTCAACTCTTCTCCTTTGCTGAGCTGCTGGAAATGCGACGGCTCGATGCCGCGCTTCGCAAGTACGGGTCCCATGGCGGCGACGAAATCCGGCATCTCGCGAATGTGCGCGTCCAAGTGTCGCAATCTGTTCTTCCTCACCGTAAACTCACCGAGTTGAGTATTGATTTCCATGTCGAACGATTGCAGCGTCGTCTCGAGAAGCCATTCACCGTAGTGTTGGTGGTTCTGAAGCAAGTATTCCGCATTTCGTTTGTCTTGCTCGACGATTTCAGAAAACGGAACGTCGGAGACGTAGCTCACGAATCTGCCCGCGCCTCCCTCGCCCGGAGCTCGTCTCCAAGACCTCTTCGCGCTGAACGTGTCCTCTGAATCTAAGACGTTCGTCGGCGACTGCGTTCCACCTGACTTCTTCGTCGTCAACGTCTTCACGATGCTCTCTAAAATGCTATTCGCGTCTTGGGGATTCGCCGCCGCCCACTCCAAAACCGATCGACGCTTTCGTTGGAACAGATCGAACACCTCGGTCGGCGTGAAACCGAGACCGGTGTCGATGCCGCTCATGTTCGTGTTGTCTGCTAATTTTCGACGAGTTGTCTCGCTCCCGTCTGGAGTGTCCACGAAGCTGTAATTGACGAAGATGTACTGCTGCGCGGTGAGAATGGTGAGCGCCGCCTGCTTGTCAATCTCCGCTCTGGGAGTCCAATAATACATATATGCGAGATGCGCGTGAAGCGCACACGCCGCCCTGATCGCGTTCTTCTTCACCGCGTGACGTAACCATCGCTGAAGCACGGGTCGGCATCTTTCGGTCAACGCCTTGTTGATGCGCGATTTCACGTCCTTGAGCGCCGTCACCGCCGCTTGCGAACAATCGAGGCCTCGGGTGACGCCCGTCGACGTCGTGAACTCGGCGTCCAGACTGTTTGCTTTGAGTATCTGATTGACGAACGCGAGCAACCTAGTGAGCATTCTGCACGCAAACATGACGCCCTGCGCGCTCGGCGCGTCGTGGCGTCCGGTGTCGAGCTCGAGACTCAACGTCAACAATTCCTCGGCGCTATCCGCTAACGGCGCCGGACAGTTAATGAGTTCGTGCACTAATAAGCCACACGGCGCAGCCATGTGTGCGCGCGTCGGTGCCGGAATTTCTTGCGGCACGATGGCTTGCTCGGGCGGAGCCCATGGGCCCGGCTCGAACATGACGGCGTCCATGATGCTCTGAATGTCGTCGTGCGTCAACGAACGCACTCGAGAAGGATCGGAAAATAGTTTCATTACGAGCGGCAGACGAATCATCGGTGCGGTCAGATATGTGAGAAGTAATTCGGATTCGCTCGGTTTGAGCAAGTTGTCGAACGTCGGGACTTCTCTGAGATGAAGCACGTCTTCTTCGGTATCGATGCGTTCGCCCGCCAAGTTGCTTGGATTCGCCCCAGACGGTGGACAACGAGGCCGCCTGTCTTGCGCGCGCGCGAAGAAACCACCTCCAAAGATGTTGCGCCATCCCGTTTTCACCGGTATGCCTTCCTCGATCGGTTCGCTCCAGGGTTGAATTTTCAACGAGCGCCCGAACGCGTGCACCTCCAAGTCGAAGAAGCCTTCGCGCTTAATGACGCTCCATTCGAGGGCGGCGTCGATGGGTTTCCACCGCGCGAGCTCCGGAAGATCATCCGACGTCGGCGCCATGAGTAACTTGAACATAAAAATGATATCGCGCAACGCGCTCATTTCGGGATACTCGTCCACGAACTCGCGCAATTGACTGCTGTGATACTTGGCCAAGTACTCTGGATCGTCGCGATTCGTGCCCATTTGTAAACAGACTTGATCGATAAGACGCGCCTCGCCGATGCCGAAAGACATCCCACCGGCTCTTTCGTTTTCCCATCTGTAGATCATGTGATCTTCCTTGATGGTCGTCTTCAAGCTATGGAAATAATCGAGCGTCTGCGTGAGCCTAATGGTGCGCTCGGGACAATGGAAACGCAAGTATTCAGCCTCGACGGCGAACGGACCAATCTCAAATCCGAACGCCGAGATCGGACCCTGTGCGTATCCCGCATAATGCTGCATGAAGGCTGACGGCGCGTCGAACACTTTAAGTCGAAGCGTTGCGTCCGCGATCGCCGCAAAGTTGGCCACGGTGAGTAATCTCGCCGCGTCGAACGTTTGCGTCACGCTGATCGACAAGGAAGCCGCGGAAAAATGTCGAAGGAGAAGGTTCAAACTTCTCAAAATCTCCGCCTGTACTTCGTACGTCGTTTGAGCAGATGCCCAGAAACATTTTGAATCTCTTTCGGGATGCGTTATCGGCAACGGAGCAGGTAACACGTGTAAAAACAAGTGACTCAGCAAGCTGACGCGCAGCGCGTACGAATTCGGCATCAAATCCGCTTGATTCGCCAGAATGGTACAGCAGTGCAATGCGTTTCGTAACGCCTTTGGAACTTCGCTCAAATCTGCCACCGCATCGGGGACGGACGTGAGCTCCACTGGTCGGATGATGGGTGGCATTCTCGCGGCACCGGCGAGCGCGTCAACGTTACCTTCGATGGTGAGACGATTGAACAGCGGCAGTGCGCACGCGTTCATCGCAACCTTCGGCGGCGATAACGCGGGCGGAAGAGTCGTCGTGCTGTGTAACGATTTCGTCCGCTGCATCACCGCCTCGACACTTCGAAGTACTTGAGACAAGGTGTCACGGCTTACCGCCGCCTTCTTGGGTTCCTCGCCGCTGCTCGCCGTCTCCTCTGCTTCAACGCACACATCTGCGTGATTCGCGGCGTGTTCTGCTACTGTTCGACACGCCGCTTGTAACGTCACGAGAGCACTGGCGCCAATCATTTCTACGCGTTCCAAATCACGACGCGCTTCTTCGAGCATGACGTATCTGACGCCGAGATTGACGAGCGCGTCAGCGCGAGCCGGAGGACATCCCAGACTCGCGAGCCCGCATCGCGCGGCTTCGAGCGCGGTGAAAACACCGCTCGAGTCTTGTCCACGAGGAGGCTTTGCAAACTTCGTGGTGCGCAGCGGGCGCGGAGTCACGGAAGCCATCAGCGGACGACCGTTCATCATCGGCAACACTTTGTTGTAAATCATGTCCTTCGCCTTGTCCGCTTCCTGCGGGAAGATCAAAGGTCGAAACAGCAAAGCCCACGCCGCGGAATCCATCGCGATGGCTATCGGAACCTCCATCAACTGAATCGTGTTGATGTATCTAAACGCATCCTTTGCCGGATCAGCTTGAATCGGATGATATTCGAGGCCATCTCCGCAGTTTGTCACGCTCACGACAAAGTGCTGCGGCAGTCGATGAATGGTAAAAATAACCGCGGCGCCGCCTTCTTCGTTTGCCCAGCCTCCAGGAATCATGATGATCTCCCCCGCTCGAAGCTGCTTCACTCGATCCAACAAAGCCGATAGAAACGACACGAAGAGATTGTTGTCCCTCGCACCCACGGGCATCAGGCGAGCAAGCGATAACATGTCCTCGAGCGCACGTCGAATCGCGCTCACGGCGTTGGATTCCGCCGAGCTCATCTTGAGTGGCAAGGCTCCCAAACATTTTCCGATCGTGATGGCGCTATCGATCAAGGATGTCAACGTTTCGCGCACGTACTTGGGCCGACGCGACCGGCCGATCGTGGCGTTTAGGCACGAATCAGCCATGAGATCGACGAAGGTCATGTTTTCCCAGCACGCGTCCAAGTGCACGGGCAACGCCCCACCACCCAGAGGTCCGCACAGACCGGCGCGTTCGAGCGTCCCACGATAATTCTTCCCTCTTAACACGTCGTTCTCTACTTCATCGACCGGTGTAATCGGGGCGAGTCCACCTCTCATCGCGGCTTCGTTTTCCAAACTTCTCGCCGCCGCGATGGCTTCGCTCAGCGCCGTGACCCATCGCTGCAGCGTCTGCAAATCTTCCGCCTCAACCACGAGCGTGTTCCCTTTGGTATAATCTCCAGGCATCGTCTGGAACGCGAATATCCGTTTCCCCGCGTACTTGTGCGCCTTTAATCCGTACTCCGCAAACGCCTCATCCGTGTCCAAGATTCTCACCGCGCTCCTCCCGTTGATGGCGAACTCCGTCTTCGCCGCGCTCTCCGCCGGGTCCGCGGGTTCATTGGCGAAATACCTCACACACGCTCTCTCTCGCGCGTGTCTCGGACGTCTCAACACGAAATATCGCAACCGCCACGTGGCTTTCCCGTACAAATCCTTCCCGCCCCGTTTCGTGAGCCAACCGGATTGCGCAACCGTCGTCGACGTCGACGGCGCGCCGGACGCGCGGCGCACCGGCGCGTCCCTGCGCGCGGTCGACATCTTCGTTCGCTCGCCGCGCGACCGACGCGATTCGCGCGATCGCGCGCGACGGTGTGACGAGGTGGCGCGGCGCGCGCGCGGAGATGACTCGCCATCGAATCGAGCGACCTCGAGCGCGACGGACGCCGACGGGACGGTTCGCGCGTGCGATCGGTTTGGTTTGGTTTTACACGAGCGAGTCGCGGTCTAGACTAGGAAACTACAAAAGATGAACGCAATCGCGCGAGCGAGCGAACGGGCGAGCGTCTCTCACCCGGTGACGGAGGAAAAGACTGCTCGAGTCATCTGTTGTCTCGCGAAGCCCGCCAACTGCTCCTTGGCCTCCTTCGAACACTTCAAATACCCCACCAGATTACTCGCCGCGAGCAACAGTCCCACCACCGGAATCAACGCGTAATTGAATTCAAAACTCGCCAACGCACCGATGAGCAAGACGGTCCACGCCCCGACGCCCGCGTACAGCGCGGTCCAAAACACGCGTCGCTCGGCGACGCTCACTCTCGACATGCCCTCGTCGTCCCTCGACTCGAACCTCCACGTCGAGTTCCCCTCCTCGTCGATCTCGTTCCAATACCTCAGACCGACGAGTAACCGTCCACTGATATTTTTCGTCACCCAAAAATCCATCGCGAGCGCGACGACGCACGCGACAAAGTTGCCGATGAAATCTTGAGAAAACAGCTCGCACGTGATGTACGTCACGATCGGCGCCGCTTTAAACCCGAGCGTGAGCGCCGTCGTCGCCGGATGGCGCTCCACGGGCGTTTCGATCGCCACCGTCGACATCGCGCGCGCGCTTCCTCCGTCCACCTCGCGCGAACGTCTCCGGTCGCCGTCGTCATCGCGTCGCGCGATGCGATTCGTCCCTGGCCCCGCCACTTTACTCGTTAGACGGGTAAAAATGACACCACCGTACGACTCACACTCCTATACCGTACGAATAAATAGCACTAAAAAGAAGGGCACCCACGACGTACGCGATCGTCGGGAAATCGGTCTCGCGCGCGCGCGCGCGGACATAAATCTCGCGAGTTCCCGTAGTGCGCGCGCGTTTCCGCCATCGACCGTGGAGACAAAATATCACGCGCGCGGCGGGGCGCGTCTCCGCGGGCGTGGCTAAATCTCACCGTGAAGCAAGCGCGTCACACGCGCGCGCGCGAAGGCGAGGCGTCGTCCGAGACGCGCGCGCGGGACGCGGCGAACGTCGACGCGCGTGCCTCATCGCGCATCGTCCGAGGTCGAGCGCGGACGAACGAGGGAGTCGACGCCGACGAATCGATCAATCAATCACACGTCGAAATCGCATCGCATCGGTGGTTGAGAATTTTGTGTCGTAGTTTATTCGCGAGCGGGAGCGACGCGACGCGACGCGCGCGAGGGAGGGGTCGCGAAACGGAAGAGGATCGCGCGTGTGGTCGCTGGAGGGTGTGAGAGACGATCGTGAGGGTGGCGGCGGCGGCGATGTCGGAAAAACAAAGCGCGGCGAAGGGCTCGTCGCCGACGGTCCCGGCGAAGAAACCAAGAAAGCCGTACACCAAGACGAAACCGCGCGTGTCGTGGACGCCGAAAGAACACGCGAGATTTTTGAAAGCGTTGGAGTTGTATAATCGCGATTGGAAGCGAATAGAGGAGTACGTCGGAACGAAGACGGTGATACAGATTCGTTCGCACGCTCAGAAGCACTTTCTAAAGGTTCTTAAAAATGGCACTGGCGAGCATCTACCGCCGCCGCGTCGTAAGGCGACGAACAAAGCACCCGCGCTAAAAGTGGAGAAGACAGAAGTCGCCAAGGGAAACGCCGCGGACGCTCAGGCGATGCAACTCGTCAACGGCACCTCTGACGGTTCGCTCACCGTTCAAGCACAGGGCCGCTCTCAAGAATCTCCACCTGATGAACATGGCATGAGTACGAATATGTCGGCACCTGATTTTAAAGCAGTGTACAGCTTTCTCTCTGATTTGTTTCAAGTCAAACAGACAGCGTCAAGCAGTACCCAAGCACAAGAAGTACTCGAGGGTATGAAGTCAGTCGATCGAGAAACTACGGTATTGTTGATGAAAAACATACGAAACAATCTTTGTTCAAGACAAATGTGGCAGCAACAGGCGGATCTCGTCGCCGAAGGTTGTGTCACGTTTCTAGATCCTCAAGATGCGCTCAGTATGCGCACCAAGTCGCCGCCATCACACTCCGTGCAAAAAGATGTTAGCGGAGAAGGCGGAAGCGGTGAAGGCAGTAACGAGGCTCTTGAGATGAACAATCTTTGAGGAATTCTTTATGTTTTGACGTGTGACATTTAAATTCATCCGCGCAGCACAGCATTCTAGCCTCAGGCTACGAAAAATAGCCCATAGTAGGCAACAGTAAGTAGACGCAACGTGTTAATAAGATCTTGAGACGTTCTTTGACTACTTTTACAAAGTCCTCTATTATGCCAGATACTTATCAGCTTGCTCACTCAATAGTTTGGCACTAGCCTTGGCATCAATGAACAGATCTTCGCATTCCTGCAAATCCGCCAGGACAACTTTTTCTCTGCCGTTTGTTTTGGCGACGACGAACGCTGGAGACAAGAGCTGCATAGCGTGACGCAGCGATGTCTTATCACCCACATCGGCCAAGTGCGCGAGAGACTCTTCATCGATGTCCAAACCTTCTACTTGAGCTCTCACGGCGAGGATTCGAACCATTTCTTCGACCGTGTACGTCATGGTTCTCACGATCATCAAGCGGTCGAGAAGATCAGTCGGAACACCGTGCGGAGCCTGAATATCAGTGCCCTTGACGGTGCAAATACCGCGATTCGTGGCAAAAATGACGATGGGTGCGAGAGCAGACTCGAGAGCTTTGTTCAAGTAGGTGAAACACTCGATATCGAGCATGTGTACTTCGTCGATGAACAGCACACCAGGAATCAACTCTGCGATGCCTTGGTCGATGTAGCCGTTAACAACCTTGTTGATTTCGTGTCGCAGCTTTTCCGTGATTTCAGTCTTCTTCCCCTTACTAAGCTGATTCATGATTGCTACGATGTCGTGGCCACCGACTGGTTTGGCGTTCGCCGCGTCCAAGTCGTGCAGTGTGACGTCTTGTACGATTTCTTTCCTCTTGTGCACGTCGCCCTTTGGAAGCGCCACGTACTCCTCCGCCTCCAAATCAAACTCTGAAGCGTACGCATCGCTACGACCGACGCGCTTGACGCTTCCACTGTTCGCCTCGATGTAAATGACATCGCCGACCTGCACCTTTTCTTGTTGTAACGACTCGTAAATGGCGGGATCGAGTTTGAGTTGCTTCGTACCCTTCACCGACTTCAAGCCGACGATGACGTGCGAAATCACCTTGCCGTATCCACCGCTCGTGCTCTCGGTCTCTTCGGGGGTCATTTCCGTAACTTCACCTTCGTAAACCTCCTTCACTTCCTTGATTCTCAATCCAATCGCGCGTCGAAAGTTCTCCATGAGAACTTCCGTCTTCTTCACCTCTGAGCTGTACACTTCGCTACCAACCATGGGACAAAACGGTACTTTACTCCCCAACTCCTGCGCGATCCCGAGCGCGAGCGCCGTCTTACCGGTTCCCGGCGCACCCGTCATCAAAAGAGCGCGTCCAGCCATCTTCTTCTCGCGAATCATGTCCACCACGACGCCGCACGCCTCGCGCGCGTTTTCTTGCCCGATCCATCCCGCCGCCGTCTCCGCCGCGTCTCCGTCATCCTTCAAACCCAAACCCTACACCACGAACGAACCCATCGCGCGCGCGCTCGTCCTCGTCAGTCATTCGCTCGTCGTCATCGCTCGCCGATCGCGACGCTCGAGTCGAGGACACGACGCATCCAATCGAAACAATCAATCAATCAATCAATCACAATCCGACGAATCATTCATTCGTTCCCTCCGCGCCCCCATTCGTCTCGCGCGCGTCTCACCTTGATGTGCGTGTGCGCGGCGATGCGCGCCTTGCGCGCCAGGCTCGGCACCTCGTCGATCTTCATCCGATCGATCGTCTCGCGCGTCTCCCTCTCGCGCGCCTCCCTCTAGGGCGTTGACCCACACCCACCACACACCCACACACCACACACCCACAACACACATCGACGAACAACCATCTCCCATACGTACCGAACGTCCGAAACGTACACGTACACACAACGCATCCCGACACGACCCACCGCACCTCCGTACTGCACCACCTCTGAACCCCATCGCGCGAACGGACGCGTCCCGCGTCGGTCGCGCGCGATCGCCGATCGCGAGGGATAACCTTCGCGTCGTCGCGCCCTCGTCGTCGTCGTCGCGCGCGAGAAGGAGGCGCGCGAGAGGGAGACGCGCGAGACGAACGAACGCGGGACGCGGACGCGCGCGCGATGCACCCGTGCGCCCGCGCGTCGCCGCGCGCGCGAGTCGCGACGACGACGACGACGACGACGACGCGAGGCGGTGCGCGCGCGAGACGCGATGACGGCGCGCGCGCGTGCGCGGCGTCCGCGGTCGCGGTTCGAGGACGGCGATGCTTAGACGTTCGAACGCGCGCGGCGGTGACGCCGGTGACGACGGTGACGCCGGCGAGTGAGATCGATTGGAACGCGATCGGGTTCGGGTTGACGACGACCTCGCACATGTTCAAGGCGACGTGCGCGCTCGGGGGCGAGTGGAAGGTTGAGGGCGTCGTGCCGTACGGAGACCTGAGTCTGAGCCCGGCGGCGGCGGTGTTGAACTACGGACAGGGTGTTTTTGAGGGCATGAAGGCGTTTCGAACGGTGGAGGATGAGTTGTTGGTGTTCAGACCGGATGAAAACGCGGCGAGATGTGAAGAGGGGGCGGGACGCATGTCCATGCCGGCGGTGCCGAGGGATTTATTCCAAAAGGCTGTGTTACAGACGGTGAGCGCGAACGCGGATTACGTCCCGCCGGTGGGCATGGGTTCTTTGTACTTGCGACCGTTGCTCATCGGTACCGGGGCTATTTTGGGATTGGGACCGGCGCCGAGCTACACCTTTTTGGTGTACTGCTCGCCGGTGGCGTCGTACTTCAAGGGCGGGCAGTTGACGCCGATCGACTTGACGGTCGAGGAGACGTACCACCGCGCCGCCCCTGGTGGCAGTGGAAGCACCAAGTGCATCGGTAACTACTCCCCGGTGCTCAAGGTTCAATTAGAAGCGAAGAATCAAGGTTTCTCCGACGTCATGTACTTGGACGCCAAGGAGAACAAGTACATCGAAGAGGTGAGCTCGTGCAACTTTTTCTGCGTCAAGGGTAAGAAGATCTCCACCCCGTCTCTTCAAGGCACCATTCTTCCGGGCATCACTCGCAAGTCCATCTGTGAACTCGCCGCCGCGCGCGGTTTCACCGTGGAAGAGCGTCCGGTGTCCATCGAGGAAGTCATGGACGCCGACGAGTGCTTTTGCACGGGCACCGCCGTCGTCGTCGCCCCGGTCGGCTCCGTCACTTTCCGAGGTAAAAAAACCACCTTTAGCAACGGTGAAGTCGGGCCGACTTCCCAAATGATGTACGACCAGCTCACCGGCATCCAACAGGGCAAGCTTCCCGACGAACGCGGCTGGAACGTCAAGGTTCCGAAGGATTACCACCTCGAGGCGTGAGCCATTCCTCCGCTTCGCCGCCGTCGGTCGAGCGCGCGCGCGCGTCTCCGCCCGCGGTCCATTCGCGCATTCCGTCGCGGTAATTATACCAATTCATTTCATTTCGTTTCATCGTCGCCCATCGCGCGCGTCTTCCCTCCGCGTCTCGTCTCGTCTCGTCTCGCGCGCCGCCCACCGCGTGTCCCAGGGCTTATCCATCCCTCCGCCGCCGACCTCTCTCTCGCGCGCATCGTTCGTTCGTCGTCGTCACACCGAGCGTCGCTCGACGTCGCGGACAGACGCGACGCACGTCAACGCGCGCACTCCATCGAGCGTCGCTCTCGATTCGCGCGTCGCTCGTCGACGTCGAGCGTCGCGCGCGTGGGTGGGGTGATTGTGAGTGATTGATCGTCATCAATCATCATGGCGTACGCTTTGTACGGGCAGACGACGCGTTCGCATCGCATCGCGGCCTCGGCGCGATTCGCGGGCGTGGCGGATGAAGATGTCGTTCAGGCGGCGTGCGTGATGGGAGAGACGAACAAGTCGGCGACGTATCTCAAGGAGAAGAATCCATTCGGAAAAGTACCCTGTTTGGAAAACGTCGAGCGCGGGACGGCGGCGTTTGAGAGTAACGCGATCGCGAGGTATTTCGCCACCGTGGGGAGCTCGGGAGCGAGCATTTATCCGAAAGATGCGTGGACTCGGGCGAGGATCGATGGGTGGATGGATTCGTTCAACGTCGTGGACGTGTGCGGGCCGCACTGGTTGTATCCGATTGTCGGCATCGGCGCGGCGAGAGGCATCGTGTACGATGAAAAGAAGGAGAGCGAGGCGAAGAAGACGGTGGCGGATTTCATGGCGGCTGTTGAAGCGTATCTCGTCGCGAATGAGGTGATGTTCTTGGTAGATAACACGCTGACGCTCGCGGACATCGTCGGCGCGAGCGGTTTGAGCAACGTCTATTGCTACCTCGTCGCGCGAAGCGAGTGGGAAGCCAAGTACCCGAAGCTTTTGCGATGGATCGAGACCGTGTACGCGGCGCAAGAGTGGCTCGAGTCCGTGGGTACGATGCCGGTCTGCGAGACCCCGGTGACGTACGATCCGAGCGGACCGAAGACGTTGCCGAGACCGGTCAAGTACGTCGAGGAGTGGCCGTCCAAGCGCGTGCGCGACGCCTTCGTCGATTACTTCGCGGAGAAGCACAATCACACCCGTTGGCCGTCTTCCCCGGCCGTCCCGGTCGATGACCCGACTTTGCTCTTCGCAAACGCGGGAATGAACCAGTACAAGCCCATCTTCTTGGGTAAGGCTGATCCCAAGACGGGCCTCGCCAAGCTCACCAAGGCGACGAACACGCAGAAGTGCATCCGCGCTGGTGGTAAGCACAATGATTTGGATGACGTCGGTAAGGACACGTACCACCACACCTTCTTTGAGATGCTCGGTAACTGGTCGTTCGGTGATTACTTCAAGGAGCAAGCCATCGCGATGGCGTGGGACCTGCTCACCACCGTGTACATGCTTCCTGAGGATCGTCTCTACGCGACGTACTTTGGTGGCGACGAAGCCCTAGGCTTGGAACCGGATCTCGAAGCGCGCGACATCTGGCTCAAATACCTGCCGGCGAACCGCGTCATGCCGTTCGGTTGCGCCGACAACTTCTGGGAAATGGGTGACGTCGGTCCGTGTGGTCCGTGTACCGAGATTCACTATGATCGCATCGGCGGCCGCGACGCGTCTTCTCTCGTCAACATGGACGACCCGAACTGCTTGGAAATCTGGAACGTAGTGTTCATCCAATACAACCGCGAAGAAGGTAACGTTCTAAAGCCGCTTCCGGCCAAGCACGTCGACACCGGTATGGGTTTCGAGCGTCTCACGTCCATTTTGCAGAACAAGATGAGCAACTACGACACCGACGTCTTCATGCCCATCTTCAAGGAGATTCAAAGCATCACCGGCGCGGCGCCGTACACCGGACTTCTCGGTAAGGAAGACGCCGGGGAAAAGGACATGGCGTATCGCGTCGTCGCGGATCACATCCGTACGCTTTCCATCGCCATTGCGGACGGCGCCGCTCCGGGCTCGGACGGCCGCAACTACGTGTTGCGTCGCGTCCTCAGACGCGCGGTTCGCTTCGGCCGAGAAAAGCTGGGCGCCAAGCAAGGTTTCTTCTCCAAGCTCGTCCCGATAGTGATCAAGCAGCTCGGTTACGTGTTCCCGGAACTCAAAACCAAGCAAGCGCACATTACGGAGATCATCGCCGACGAGGAAGCCTCCTTCAGCCGCACGCTCCAAAAAGGTATCGATCAATTCAACAAGGTCGTCGAAGCGGCCAAGAAGGAGGGTAGATCCGTCATCACCGGGCCCGAGGCGTTCTTGTTGTGGGAGTCGTTCGGTTTCCCGAACGATTTGACCGAAATCATGGCTGAGGAGATTGGATTCACACTCGACAACGAGGGATTCGAACGGGCGTTCGCCGAGGCGCAAGAAAAGTCTCGCGCGGGCGGTAAGAAGTCTGGTGGCGTCCAACTCTTGTTCGAAGCCGAGGCCACGGCGTGGTTGCAGAACAACTCGATCGCGACGACGAAGGATGAGCAAAAGTACGCCGTCGGTCGACCGACGCTCGACACCACCGTCGCGGCCATTTTGTCGCCGAGCGGTTTTGTCAAGTCGACGTCCGAGGCGGAGGGGCCGTACGGTCTCGTTCTCGACGCCACGACATTCTACGCCGAGTCCGGTGGTCAAGTGAGTGATTTCGGTGTTGTCTCGACACCGAAAGGTGCGCTCAACGTCGCGGACGTCAAGGTTGCCGCCGGTTACGTGCTTCACACCGGCGACATCTCGGGCGTCGTAAACGTCGGGGACGTGGCGCAGTGCGCCGTCGACTACGATCGTCGCGAAAACATCATGCCAAACCACACCATGACGCACGTTCTCAACTTTGCGTTGCGAAAGTGCGTTGCCGACGGCATCGACCAAAAGGGTTCTTTAGTTGACGACGAAAAGTTGCGATTCGACTTTTCGCATAACAAGGGGTTGACGACGAAGCAAATCGCCGACGTCGAACGCGTGGTGAACGCGCAGATTCAAGCCAAGCTCGGCGTCGATAAGCGAGAAGTCGCGCTCGACAAGGCGATGAGCATCAACGGCCTGCGCGCTGTGTTCGGCGAGGTGTACCCGGATCCAGTTCGCGTCGTCTCCGTAGGTCCGAGCATCGACGATGTGCTCGCCAATCCGTCCGACGAAAAGTGGAAGGAGTACTCGATCGAATTCTGCGGTGGCACGCACTTGGTCTCCACGGACGCGGCCGAACAGTTCGTCGTGCTCGAAGAGGCCGGCATCGCAAAGGGTATTCGCCGCATCACCGCGGCGACGCGCGGTGAAGCCGCCGAGGCGCTGAAGCGCGCCGCCGACTTGCTCGCCGCCGTGAAGAAGTGCGACGACTTGACGGGCGGCGAGCTCGACAAGGCGTTGGGTTCTCTCAAGAATGAGGTCGATACCGCGGTGTTGCCCGTGATCCAACGCGAAGAAATTCGCGCCGCGGTCAATAGTCATGTGAAGAGAGTCGTGGAGGCGGCCAAGGAAGCCGCCGCCGCGGCCAAGGCGCAAGCAATCGTAGACGTGCAAGAGAAGACGGCGGCGACCAAGGCAGCCGGCGCCAAGTATTTCGTCTCCACCCTAGCGGACGGCACGGATGCGAACGCTTTGAGGGAAGCGGCGACGTTTGCGTTCAAGGAGGGCATCGCGTGCACGCTCTTGGCCAACGTGAAGGGTAAGGAGTTCATTTACGTGAGCGTCCCGCCCGAGGTGAGCATCGACGTCAAGGGCTGGCTCTCGGCAGTGTGCGGACCTCTCGGCGGTAAGGGTGGCGGAGGAAAGAACGGCGTGGCGCAGGGTCAAGGACCGAACGTGGATGCGGTTCCAGACGCCATCGCCGCCGCCGAAGAATTCGCCAAGCTCGCCATCTAAGCGCACTCTCCATTCATTTTTTAATTCCCATGCCGAGTTTTCCGTAAATCGTAATATCGTAATACAAACCGACGCGCTCGTCTATCTATCGGAGATGCGTTGCGTTCCATCGGATCGCCTCGCATCGCGCGCTACGTGAAAATGAATGTCTAAGCAAATGTGCGCGGCGCGTATTCGAATGCCCCGTCGCCCCTCCGTGGAGTCGCGCTCACTCCTCTTGCGATTTTCTCACGCACTTGGCCACGCGCTTCTTAAAGGCTGGGTAATCTTCTCTCCATTCCTTCGCCGCGTCGATGTTCGCCGGGCTCTGATCGTTCGGATCCGATAACATCGAGATAATGCTCAGCATGATCGTCTCCACCGTCTGCACGGGACTCCATCGCTCGCCCGCATCCTCGTACCCGTGCGGATCGTCCCCCGGGTTGTGCAAAATCGATATGCACACGCGTCCGTCCGCGTACACGTTCGGATGCCACATCTCGCTAATAAATCGCACGTTCGGCGGCTTGTTCGGATAATCCTTCGGAAACGACATGTTACACGTGAAGAAACCACCCTCGTACAGCGTCTCGGGAGGTCCCATCACCGTGACCTGCCACTCGAAGACGTTGCAGTCGTCCACGAGACCCGCGGAGAATCCCTCGATCGGGTTCCTCGACAGCTCTGCGACGCGCGGGGCGAACGCGACGAGGTACGCGTCGTCATCGTCAGTCTCGCGTTCGCGTTCTCGTCGTTGCGGTCGCCGTCGTCGCGCCGTCGCCGTCATCGACACGCCGCATCGTCAACCAGATCCACCGCGCGCGCCGTCATCGTCGTCGTCGTCGTCGCGTCGCGTCGCGTCTCTCTCTCTCGCACCCTTGAGCTGCTTGCGAAGCAAGAGCACCGCCTGGTCCGTCATCCTCGCCGTCGTCTCACCGTCCGCGCGCGCTCGCCGTCGACGTCGACGCGCGTGCGAGAGATTGTGACGCCGCCGGTCTCGGACGCCGAGACGCCGAGACGCCGGAGACGTCGTCGCGCGTCGCGCGATGGACGAGGGCGAGGAGACGGACGAGGAGGAACGCGCGGACGCCGCGCTGTTCGACGACGAGCGCGCGCTGGCGACGCACGTCGCGCGCGTGACGCTTCGCATCGCGCCTCGGGCGGTGGGAAAAGATGCGAACGCCGTCGAGGAACTCATGGCGAGCGTGCGCGCGCGCGCGAGAGCGATGACGTGGACGCGCGCGCGAGCGATGTCCGTGACGCACGTGGAATCGAGCGTCGAGGAGTGGGCGTCGGGATCGGCGACGATGGACGCGTGCGTGGCGTGGAGGTGCCGCGCGTGCTCGAGCGAAGAGCGCAGGTTGACGCGACGGTTGACGAATAGATTGGAGGCGGTCGCGCGCGAGCTCGAGGGCGCGATCGGGGTGCACGACGTGGAGATTGAGATGACGGCGCCGGGGTACGTGCCTCTTGGGTCGTTCGAGGCGAGGACGGCGCGAGATTTGGATTGTTCGACGACGGTGGACGCGGCGAGACGGTTCGACGACGAGGGCGTGGCGACGTGTTTAACGCGCGTCGACGGCGAGCGCGTGACGGCGATTCGAGAGGCGGTGGACGCGTATATTTCCAAGATTGAGCGACGATTCGCCGAGGCGCACGCGGAGATTTCGTACGGAAGCGATCGATTCGCGTTCAAGGAAATCGGTTCGCGAGGCGGCGAGCGGTTCGACGCGTTGGTGGATTTAGAGCGCGAGGAGTGGGCGTCGCTTCGCGCGCTCGCGAATACGGACGCGCCGTGGTTACCTTTTGTGCGAGAACTGATGTCCGACTCGTGGAACGTCAATGTGAGCGTGGTGTATTCGAAACCGGGGGCGAAGAATCAAGAGTGGCACGCCGACGGTCGACACTTGGACGCCGAATGCGATCCGAGGACTGGACTCGGACACGCGCCTCCGTACGGCGTGTGCGTATTCATGCCTTTGATAGACTTGAATGAAACCACGGGTTTCACGCAATTCTTCATGCGATCTCACAAGACGAGTCAGCTCATCGGTTTCGGTGAGGCGGCGTCGACGCTGCGTCTGTCGTTCGACGGCATTCTCAAGGCTGGTCAGAGCGTTCTGTACGATTATCGTCTGCTCCACCGAGGGATGGCGAACAACACAACTAGCACCGTTCGCCCTGTGCTTCAGTTTTTGTACACGGTTCCCGCGTACAAGGAGCTTCGAAATTACGGCGTCAAGAGTTTATGGTAGTCCGACGCGTCGTTGTACAGTATTATGTACTTCTATGTATCCCAAATCTTCCGATACGTAAAAGAGGCTACACGCTACGTTTAAAAATGTTACAATGCGCTACTCGACGCGCTCGCTCTCGCGTTCCACCTTTGCCACCGCCGCGCGCCTCGCTCTCGCTTTCGCTCTCGCCGCCGCGGCCGCCGGATTGGCTGGAAACTGGCTCGCCATCGTCGCCCTGAGCGCGTCCGACCGCGCGCCCGCGCCCTCTGGAGGCTCGACGTCTTTGTTCCCGCCTCCCGCGAGTCTCGAGTGCTCCAACCGCTCGGCCACGATGCCGTAGTGAAGCGCGAGCTCGAGCCTCTTTTCACCGTCCGCGAGCGCTTTCGCGACGTCCACGCGCGCGTCTCGCGCTCGAAACGCCGCGCGCGCCTCGTTCAAGGCGGCGACGACGTCTTCATCTCCCCCAAACGTCCTCCCCGCGCGCACGATTCGTCGAAACAGGGACACCGCGGCGCGTCGGGACATGCGCGGCGAGTCGAGGTGTGTCGCGTCGGGACACGCGCCGCCGTTCGTCATTACAAAACAAACGTCACTCGCGCGACTCTAAGGAAAACCATTCGACTCATTCATCGTCGCTATCGCTTCCGAACGCCGGTCCAGCCTTGGCGTAATCGAACGTCGTCGGTCGCCCGCGCCGCGCGCGTCTGCCGCCCTCTATGATGTTGGACACGTCGACCTCGTCCCCGGACAGATCGTCCACGCAGTCGCTGTCCACGCTGTCCGCGTCGCTGTCACCGGCATCGTCGTCGTCGTCGTCGTCTTTGGCGGGTTTCTTACCCTCGGCGCCGCTCGTCTTCACCTGTGTGCGTTTTAAAATTGCATCCAGCGTCAGTCACAGCCTTCTTTCGCGTCCACGCGCGTCGCGCGCACCTTTTTCGCCGCAGGTTTCGCGGTGCCCGCGTCCTCGGTCTCCCGTTTGACCGCCGGAGACGCGTTCGTCGGCACATCATCGTCCTCGCTGTCGCTCGCGAGCGCTTTCCCGCTCATGGGTACAGTCTCGGCCGCCAAAGAGTGACGCGGCGCCTGACGTCGACGCGCGCCTTGGGCATGACGACGTCGACGCGCGACGTGTGGACGGACATGGCGGTGATTTTCACCGCCATCTTTTCCGCCCTCGCCCTCGCGTACGCGTCGCTCACGCCCGCGACGGCGCCGAAAACGAGACGCGCGCGCGGGACATCCTCGTCCTCGTCCTCGTCCCCGGCGCGTTGGTTGGCGTGCGCCAAGACCAATCCGGGGAAGCGGCACGGTGAATTGTTTTGTCTCAAGTACTCGGCGTGTTGGATCGCGAGCGTGGGCGTGGTGATCGCGACGTCGGCGTACGAATCGTTCGGGCGGTGGGGGTACCTGGCGTATTGCGGCGCGTGCGCGGCGCCGGCGATACTGTATCCGTTGCTTTATCCGTGCGACGCGGAGGCGAAGAAGCCGATCGGTGAGCGATACATCGTCAAGGCGAACGTGTGGATCGCGATTTTTAGTTTCATCGGGAATTATTGGTACACGCATTACTTTTACGCCGTGCTCAAGGCGGAGTACACGTTCGACGCGCACCGGTTGAACGACGTACCGATTTCGATGTATCTGATGACGCACGCGTACTTTATGTTTTATCACGTGTTGTCCAACGCGATGTTGCGACGGATTCGAACCGGGTACGTGAACGACGCGTGGAGGTTTGCGTTCGAGTGCGCGGCGGTGGGCGCGGCGGCGTACACGACGGCGTTCATGGAGAGTTTGACGATTTGTGGATTTCCGTACTATTCGTTCGAGGATCGGCACATGGCGTACACGCTCGGATCGGCGTTTTATGGGATTTACTTTTTGGTGTCGTTTCCCATGTTTTTGCGCGTGGACGAAGAGAAGTCGATGCCGATGTCGCAGGTGTTTTGGGAAGCGATGGGAAGCGGCATGGCGGTGTTGTGTCTGTTGGATTTCGTGCGCGTCTATTTGCGCATTCCGTTCAACATGCGCATCAGAGGGTGAATCGATGCTTTAAAACTCGATTGTATTACAACACTTTCATCTAGTGAATGGTTGAACCGACTAACGCGTTCAACTTTTTCAAACAACGCAACGCCTGTTCGTCGATCGTCAACGCCTCGCGAGCGTCTTTTTCCTCTTTCGCACAGCCTTGCTGCGCGTACGACATGGCGCTGCGTCTGTGCACGACTCGATCGCAACGGATAATCCCCATCATCTGTTCCAGACGTTGCGCGCACTTTTTGCTCGATAAAAACTTCTTCGCCGTCGCGTCGTTGCTCAGCGCCAACATCACGTTGACGGCAGATTCCAAGAGAGCGGGACGGTCTCGGAACATTTGCAAATGCTCCAAGATGACCATCATGCTATCGGGGGAATCGGCCAATGCGCGCGCGTACTGTCTGTCTCGCGCGATGACCTCGAGGAGATTGTAGGCGACGGTGAGTAATTGCACCTGAGACGCCGCTCGGCCGCACACTCGAATGTTTCGCATCAACGCGTGCAAAATGCTCGCCTCGGTGACGGCCTCTCGGCACTCCTTCGATGAACTCCACTGATCGATGAAATACATGCACCCTCGCATGCAGTCATCTTTCTTGTGTGGACGACTTATCATCATCGCCGCCTGATGCGCGCGAGTGTGCGTCGTCCGCGTGTTGTTCTCGGCGCGCACGAGTCTCTTGCGATGCCATTCCAACTTGGGAACAGACTGTTTACGCGCCAAGAAGCCGCGCACGTGGCTCTGAATGGTCTCCGCGGCGTTATACAACCTCGCCGCCTTGAGCCGGATTTCCTTTTCAGCGCGCACGTCTGCATCCTTCTGTCGCGCCAAAGCAGCCGCCTTCTCAGCCTTGCGCTTTGATCGGCGTAACTTTTTCGTAGTCGACTTTCGCGTGAGATAACCTCGAGAATACTCTTGCGTCACCATGGTAGCTTTACGTTCGGATCGCTCACGAACGGGTTTCACTCGCGTTTCGAGCTTGCCCTTTTCGGCTTTGCGCTCCTCTTTCTTCGCGGCGACTGCCGCGGCATATCGCCTTCGAGCGAGCCAGTCTCTCACATGCGCCTGGATGACCGTAGCGTAGTTTACTTCGAATCGAAGCTCATCCCGAACGAGGTGACCGCGCCAAAAACTCTGGATAGTAGTCGCCGCTTTATTCTGCCGCTCCCGTTCAATCATTTCCGAACGGCGCTGGTAGGCGTTGTAGTCGAGGAAGCGTCGCACGCGGCGCTGAATGGTGACGCTCGCCGACTTCTTCGCCAGGAACTTTTTGCGCGCTTGCGACATCTTCAGACGCGCCTGCGATAAAATAACAGCCCAACGGAGACGCACGAACTGCTTACGGACGATGCACTTGCGCACGGCCGCTTGAAGCTTGGTCGCCGCATCATGGATGATTTGCATCCGAGCCTCCTGAATGCGCCTGGCCTCAGCGCGAGCGACGAAGTCTCGCCAGTGCGACTGAATGACCACTGCCGCGAGAATCTTGTTCAGAAAGTGGCGTTGAGCGCACACCATTCGACGAATCGCTTGGATTTTGCGCACGGCACTTTTCTGTGACAGGAACTGTTTTCTTGCCACGCAACCTCGTCGCATCGTTTGCAATTTCTCAACTGCCCACCGTGCATCTTTGAATGCGAGGCGAGCCGTTCGCATTCGATGCCGCGCCTGAATCTTCACCGCCGCTTCCCGAGCCTTTAAGAAATGACGCCTCGCCACGCACGATCTACGGAACGATTGCACAGTCACGATGGCTTTCTTTCTCGCCTCTACTGCCTTCACAGCTTGCATTCGGCGCACGTGGGACGCAATGAAAGTCACCGTCCGTTCCCATTTTCGTACGACTTCGGCAAACCTGGGACGATTCGGACGTTTCCAACGCCACCATCGCTGGATTCTAATGCACGCGACCTCTTGCTGGCGAAGGAGCAACAGTCTAGCGCTCAAGAAGAGTAAATACCCACTCACCGCTCGGGGATCAGGTGACTCACAATCCGCTGTGTGCGAGTGTCGGATATCAAACGTTGGACTCGGCACACCACCAAGCGCTTGAAGTGCCTTGGAGACCGCGGCAAAATTGTCTCGCGCGATGCCTCGAGCTTGTCTCGCCACGTCAGCGTTCGCATCTCCAAGTTTCAGCGGTGCGTTACCGATGCGACGTTTCTGAATCATCATCGGCGCGTACGCGCGAATGACAGCGCACAACGCGCGACCATCGGTAAATGCACTGCCGAGATTATTAAGTTCAACACTCTGAGTGGCACACGCCGCGCGGGCCCAGGCGAACAGACGCGCCTCCATGGCACACTGCGGTGCCTCGACGACTGAATCGCCTCGTCTCGCCGCAGACAATCGCTCGATGCGCTTCACGTCGGGGACTTTACCGCCCAAGCGCGTAATTTCCGCGTCCAGAGACTTCGGCAACAGCAAACCCGGCGCAGAGTAATGCATCATCAGCGCCCACAGTAAACCCATTGTGTGCTCGAGATGACCGTCGACGATGTCCTCGGCCTTGATTCGACTCCACGTGCCCGGCAATCCAACCTGTTGGTCTTTGATGGCGCGAAGCGCCACCTCGACGTTATGTATTCTGTGACTACGCGAGGCGCACGGAAAGTGCACTTCACCCAATAAACTCCGTTTCCACTCCTTGTTCTTGTCGTCGTAACTCATGAAGAGAACGTCAGCATTCAACACCTCCATGAGACGACACAAGCGCACGCCGTCGCGAAGATCAACCGCCAAGTTCGTGCATTGGAAATCGTACTCGCGAATCGGATTTTGTCGGTAACGCAGCTTGTACGAGCACTGACTCAGATTACGAATGATGTCACCTTCTCCATACATCGACCCCTGGAGAGCAGCACGCAGTACGTCCTCGCTTCGCTTGAGCGCAGCATGCGGACGCATGAGTAAAGGAGTACTCGGCGGCACTCCGCTCATGGCGGCGCGATCCAAAATAAATACCAAAAGTAAAACGCGTTTGAGGACATTTCTACTGAGGGCCTCTTCGTACCCTTGTGCGAACGGCGGGGCTCCGGGCGTGTGACCGGTACCGAATTCAATCTCCAAATCCCTATCTCGACACAACGTCGCGATGCATTCCCGCTGAATATCGCTCATATCGTTCGAGCGTTTCCACGCGATGCCGCCACCGACGACGACGTCCACGCCGAGTTGGAGCCAGAACGGCGAGTACGAGGACAACGCTCTCATGAAATCCTCCTTGAGCGCGACGTTATCCATGAAAGTCTGACCGGTGTTCAACCTGAAGCGCGTATTGTCGACGTGCCTGTACGTCTTCTTGAAAACGCGCCCGAGCTCATCGTCGTAGCTGTACAGCGACGTGAGCTTGTTACGGACGATCTGTCTCATCTCTCTCGCCGAGGCGTTCCCACCGCGATTTTCAGTCGGAGAGTCATCGCCCATCGTTCCCGCGTCGTCGACGACGATGGTGTGGTTCAACCACGCGATGAAGGCGAGTTCTTGCTGTCGCAACCAAATATCGGCTTGAAACTCGTCTGACACAGCCGCCCCGTTCGGTGCGTCGTGTTTCGCACCTTGGTCTCCGCGCTGCAACTGTAACGCTCGAGCGACGGGCGCGAGAGACAAGTCGGTCGCCTCCTCCTCCAAACGTCGCTGCTTGACGCGAATCATCTCCAACGCCGCCTTGTCCTCGAGTCCAAGCTTTTTCGGCGACGCCACGAGCGTGCGTCGAGTCGCCAATCGCGCGTCACGCGGCCGCTTCGTGGTGCTCGCGGTGTGCGGCTCCTCGTTCGTGATCGCGCGCAAGATCTCACCCTTGGCCACGCCGCGAATGCGCGCCTTCATCTCCACCTCTGGCATCGGCACCGGAGCCTCCGCGACGACCGTGAACGCGAGCTGTCCGCAATACGTCGCCGCCAGCACCTTTTGCGGCGTCCACGTAATCTCCACGCACTCCGTCGTCCCCGGTTGCACCGTCACCGTCTGCCTATCGATCGCGAATCCGTCGCGCGCGAATTCGTCGCCCTCCCGAAACGTCACCTCTCGCGTCAACGCCGTGTCGTTCACAATCTCCAACGTCTCCGCGCTCGATCTCCCGACGTCCACCGCGCCGAAACGCACCACCGGCACCGCGCACGGCTCGCTCAAAATCGCCCGACGTCGCTCACCCGCGCGTCTCGCGCTCTTCCCCGCGTTTCCCTCTCTCTCGCGCGCGCGGGCCTCGCCCCCCTCGCTCTCCCTCGTCTCCTCGCACCGTTCCGGCGTCACCGCCGACAGCGCCGCCCACATCGCATCCCTCGACGTCTCCTCCTCCCCTTTCGTCCTCGTCACCGTCCCCGCGTCCACGCTCGCGCCCGTCGTCGTCGTCATCGCGCGCGAATGCATTCGCATCGTTTCGTCTTCGCCCCGTCGGTCGCGCGTCGTCCTCGCCCCGTCCCGTCGCGTCCACGGCGACGACGAACGCGACGACACGCGTCGATGGTTCGCCTTCGCGTTCGCCTTCGCGCGTCTCGCGTCTCGCGTCCCCGCGCGGTGGACGCGCGTCGAGATGTGTCGTCTCGAACCATCCACGAGTCGCGACCGACCGATCCGACTCGTTCCCCCGAGACGCGACGCGAAGCGTCGTCGGCCTCGACCGAGGCGTGCGCGTGCGTCACATCGGCGCGCCCGTCATGCGCGCGAACGCGACCGCGCCGCGACGACGGCGACCGAGCGCCAAGGGGAAAAAATCGCGCGGCGCGATGCGCGAGCGCGATCCCGTGGCGTATTACTCGAACAAGATCGATCGATGGTTCGACGCGCACCCGATCGCGGGATTTCTCGTGAGCGCGATGACGGTGTTCGCGTTCTTGTACGGGGCGTACGCGGTGAGCGTGGCGACGGGGGTGTACGAGCGGTATCTGGCGAAACGTGTGGAACCGATATTGATGAAACACGTCGCACCGACGTACCTCGCGATCGAGCGCGCGCTGCGTCGGCTCGCGTGATGGATCGATCGAGGCGAGGTGGTCCCCGAGGTGGTTCCCGCGTGCGTGCGCCATTCATTCCTGCATAGTAGAGCAACACGTAGACGATGGAAAAATATACAAAAGCATAAATTATAAAAGAAATGCTCGGACATACGGCCCATACATCAACTCGCCAGTGAGGTGGAATCGAACCACTGGGCCTTTACTCCCCAACAGTTTTGAAGACTGCCCTCCGCGCCAGCGAAGCTCACCCTGGCGAGACTACAGTATGGGGCAGTTCGGGAGGTTCATAGATAGGGAAACTTTCGGGAAAGTTACGGGTGGCGACCGACGCGACCGCGAGAATCGCGTCGCCGCGCGCCGCGGGGCGCGACACTGACGCGCGCGCGCGCGGCGACGGGACTGGCGATGCGTCGAGCGGTGAGAGATGTCGCGCGGCGACTCGAGCGCGCGCTCACGATGGCGCGCGAGCGGTCGGTGCGCGCGAACGTCGGTGGGATGGATGCGCCGGCGCGCGCGCGAGGGTTAGTGGGGTCGCCGGTCGCGGAGGTGGAAGGCGCGCGAGAGGACGGGAGCGCGAGCGGTGTCGGAGGCACGAGCGAGTTCTGTGGCGTCGACGTCGCGCGCGGGGGGGTGATCGCGATCGCGGGCGCGAAGGGCGTCGGTGGGGCGATCGACGCGGCGGCGAGGAATCGAATCCGTCGCGCCGGACGCGTCTCTTTGGGGCGCGCGCGTGGGTTCGCGAGTCAGACCGAGGCGGAAGAGAGTGAAGAAGATCACTCTGATGCGGTTGGTGCCGACGGCGCGCGCGTGAAGACGCCGCCGTCGATGAGGTTTGTCGTGCCGCCGGAGGTGCCCGAACACCTTCGAGCCTTCGTGAGGAACGAACCAGAAGTAGCCGTAGCGTGCGTCGGGAGCACCAAAGAAGGGATCGAGCTCATCACGAATCGCATCGCGGAGGGAGAATACCCGCCCGGCTCGAGGCAGCTTAGATCTGTCATCGCCAAAGTGACGTCCGTCGACGACGTTCGCGCGGTGCTCGATTTCATGGCGAAGATGCACCGCATTCGCTCGGCCAAGCATAATACGGACGAGACGCAGGTGTTTTGGAGTGGAAAGGTCATGTTGGATTTGTTTTTTCAAATGCACGAACTCAAGGATTACGAGGGCGTGGCTTGGGCGATTGAAAATCTCCCCACTCTCGGGATCCAAAAGGAAAACTTGGTCGCGAAGCAAGCGTTTTTCGCCACGTACAACGGACCCTTCGAATACGTGTATCGCGTGTACGATGCGGTGCGAGACAAATTTGGTGCGACCTATTTCGCAACGGCGACCATGATCGGAGCTTGCCTCGACAAGGGCATGTTTGATCTCGCGCGCGAGTATGAGGAGACGTTCACGACGAGCGGCGCCGTCATTCCGAGTAAGACGTACTACAAGTTCTTCAACCAGGCCGTTAAGACTGGTCATAAGGAACACGCCACCTGGGCGAACGAACAGTATTTGAAGAGCATCGAACGAGCGATCGAGCGGAGGAAGCAACAGCTGGAGCGAATCAACTCGGAGATTGACGCCGGTACATACCAAGGCAAACAGTCGAGACACGACATCGATTCCATTCAGTTTCAGTCGAAGCCCACGATGCCATTCTATTACATGACCCTCGCTAAGATGCATCTATTGAATGGTGATGTTGAAGGTGCGACGCGGGCCTTCAACGATGTTCCGGATTTTGAACACGAGTACAGGCGCCGAGACGATGGCGGCGGTTTTGAGAGGTACAGCGAGAATGTCGAGGAAGCGTGTCTGTCGAGCATCACGCAGTGGGTGCAAGAGTTGTACGACGATGCGAATTACACCGGCGAACCTTCCCGCGATGAACTCAAAACCATGCTCAAGTCGGCTTTCGACGGCGTGGAACGGCCCGAGCTCAAAACCGTCTACGACCGCTTTGACATCGACGCGGCGTTCGCTTCGAGCGAAAGCGCGTCGGACGAGAGCCAAGAGGACGAAGATGCATCCACGGGCTCTTAGCTTAACTACTTAGCACAATTTTAATCGACTTTGGTCTCAACACAAACCGCGACGAAAATCTCGTGTATCATCATATTCACTTCACGCACGCGCGCCTCACGCGCGTTTCGCGCGCCATTCTTCGACTTCATGTCGATCTCATCGGGTCAAGTATCACCGGCCCGCCCGGTGCGGGCGTCGTCTCCGCTCGCCGTCGAGCGAGCGTCGTCACCTCCGCCGCCGCCACCGACGCTGCGCTGCGAGTTTCGATGCTCCGCGTGCTCGCGCGCGTTGGAGTTCGTCAACGTGCCCAAACTACCTCCGAATGCGTCGTTGGATGATTCTTTCGTCGTCTTGGCGCCGGAACTCGCCCTTCGCGCGCGTCGCGGCGGCGGTTCCAGAGATCTACCCTCGACGTCGCCCGGCGCCGCGTCGACCGCTCGATCGTTGACGGTTCCTGGGAAAGGAACGACGCCGATGGCGGACTCGTTCGTCGTGCTCCCGAACGAACGCGCGGGCGGCGACGAGTTGGACGCCAACGTCATGGCTCGAGTGTTCGACATCGCGAGCGATCTGAGCGATTCCGATCACCCGTTGTGCGCGGAGTGTTCGGCGGCGCTCGTGGCGGAAGTGGAACGGCGCACGGAGGAGGCGGAGGCGGAGTGCGCGGCGTACGAGGAGGCGCTCGAACGCTTGCAGAGCGCGGAGGACGACGAATACGCCGCCAGAGGAGACGACGCGACGAGTGAGGGAGAGGGCATCGCTCTTGCGATGCAAAATGTAGAAAAATCGCAGCGCGAGGCTGACGAGACGTTGCGCGCGTTGGAGAGCGAGCTCGCGTCGACGCGTTTGGCGAGGAACAAGCTCGCGAAAAAGGCGGCGGCGTTGGATGAGGCGGAGGACACGTACTGGCGAGAATTCCACGCGTTTAAGAAGAATTTGAACGCGCACATGGAAAAGCGAGACGCCATAGTGGCCAGAACCGAGCAAGCTCAGATGCACATGGAACGGCTCGAGAAGACCAACGTGTTCAACGATGCGTTTCACATCTGGACTGATGGCGCTTTTGGCACCATCAACGGCTTTCGTCTCGGTCGTTTACCAAACGTCGTCGTGGAATGGGATGAGATTAACGCCGCGTTTGGTCTGGCGTGTTTGCTTTTGCAGTCGATGGCGCGCATATGCAAGTTCACCTTCACGCAGTACACTCTCAAGCCGATGGGGAGTTTCCCGAAGGTGTACGACGCGAGAGGCAATGTGTTCGAGCTTTTCGGTCCGGTCTCGATCATATCATCCCATAAGTACGATAAAGCGGTTTTGGGTTTTCTCACGTGCATGCACGAACTTAGCGAGTTCATGCGCGCGAGAGATGTGCGTCAAGGCGTGAATCCACCGTTTGAACTGCCGTTTGCGATTTCGAGCGACAAGGTGGACGGGAAAAAGATGTCGTTCACGTTCAATCGCGATGAGAATTGGACGTATGCGCTCAAACTCATGCTGACGGATTTGAAACTCATGCTCGCGTGGTTGTCGTGTAAAGATTAGGAAATTAGCAGATTGTGTAACAAGATTTAGTCGGCGCTAGCCATTCGAATGCGCGCGAGGCGCTCCGCGTCGATATCGGATAAAGCCTCGATAAACTGTCCCAAGTCTCGCTGTGCGACTTGAATGACGGACGCCTCGAACGAGTCGTGTCTAAAACGGGCGTGAATACGCTCGGCTGCCATTTTGAACGAGTGAGTGAAGAAGTTACCTCCCACGGCGTCGTCGCTGTTTGGCTTGGCTGTGACGCCGACGATCAACGCGAGGGAATCATCGTCCGCAGAGGGCCCGATGACGACGAGCGGGCGTAACCTCCTTCTGGTCACACGAAGTCCGTCTTGAATGAACAACGCGAGCTTCAATAATGAAAGTGGATGAGTGAAAAGCTTCACGTCGGCGGGCGAACCGTGATCGAGAAGCGAAAAGCACCGCAAGCTCCCAGTCGTGCGAACGTGCGCAGAAGAAGCCAGCGCGACGCCCCCTTGGCGCATGATAGCCTGCTGCAAACGAATGGCGTGCGAGATGCCAGCTTCCATCTCGTCCCAGTTACCTAAAGACAATGACTGCGACGCCCGCCAGAAGTTGTCCGCCTGCGTCCTATCATCCTCTTCTCTGTCTAGCAATCCCTCAAGCAAAGCAGTCGCTCCATACACGACGTCCGCTGCGCACACTCGAAGCGCGTAGCCGTGACTGTACTGAAATGACCAAAACTTTGAGTTCTCCAAACCGTGTGAGGCGCCGTGTTCCGCCAGGCGTTCCTCGAATTGCTGCCTTTGCGCCGGCGACATGTGCGAGTACCTCTGTTTCGCAACGTTGAGCGGAATGCCGACATGGGCAAACAACGAATTGAGGTTTGCTCGTCCTCGCTCGGTCCACGTCTGCAACGCAGTGGCTACGTAATTGCTATGAAGCATTGATTCATACAGCGTCCAGTGACGCAACAACATGAACCGAAACTCTTCGTTGTACTGCAAACGTCGATCGGCGAACGCCTGCACGATGGTGCCGTCTTCTAAAGACCGCGTGGTCGACGCATCCGCGTTCGCCATGGCGCTCACGCGCGACGCCAATTCCATGACGCACGAGGTGTAGGTCTCGTGCGACGAACGTTGATGCAAGTATTGATCCGTCATCGACACCACGCCCAGCCAAAGCGGCAAATAATTTTCCAGTCTATCCTTGTTCATCTTATACGCTATGTCATACATTATCATACCAGTCGACCGTCCGTAGAATGAACCGCGAGCGTAATACGCGGCGCGCTCGCGCTGCCTCTCCGCTCTCTGCAACCGCCGAGTCCTGGGAGACATGCCCCCCGCTTCCTCGTCGTCATCGTCATCGTCGTCATCGCTATCGCTCCCATCCGAATCCGGCTCCGGAAACGTCTCCTCGCCCTCCTTATCGTCTCTCATAACTAACACGTCCTGATTCCCCGGATTCGCATTCTCCAAATCCAACGGCCTGTGCGAATCGAACACGTACGCCCGCGCGCCCTCTCGCAGCCCCAACACCGACTTCACATCCTCCGTCCCTCCGCAATTGATGAGCACGATCGCGCGCTGCTGTCCATCATCCGGGATCTCCCCGCCCAATCGCTGCAATTCACCGTACCCACTCACCGGGAACACCGAGTACGCGACGTTATCGCTCCGAAGCATGAGCTTGAGCACTCGAAACGCGCACAACGAGTCCACGTCCGCCGTGGAGACGTAGATGAGCACAGGACAATTCGCGCCTTCGTCTCGAATGGACGCGTACGCGTAATCTGTTCGCGAGCGAGAGGCAGCGCGCGCGCAGAGTCGTCAGTCGTCGACATTCTCGTCGTCACCGTTCGCGGACGTTCAAATTCGGCACCGGGACGCGATCGGGCGCGGGCGCGCGCGCGTCCATCCTCGCGCGCGATGAGGGACGAGGAATCACGTACGGAAGTCATTCGCGCCGACGAGCATGGCGCGCGCGGGTGCGACGCCGCCGGAGAGACGCGCGCGTCGCTGTGATGTGATCGGAGACAGCTCGAACGGGGTTTAAACGCGGAGTGTGTATTTCGGGAAGACGAAGACTAACGGATGACGCGCCGCGACGAAATCAATCTCTGCGTGGTGGTGTTGATAAAACACCCTTGAAACCGATGAAACCAAACGTCTGTTCTCTTCTTGTGACCCGTTTTCTTGGATCGGACCCGGTTCGCGCGCGCCGCGGTAGTGATGAGTACCGCTCGCGAACGCGACGCCATATCCTCGCCTCGAAAACGCCGCGACGAATAAAAACAAAATACGAGTGTGTGCATGGTCAGGGGTCAGTCATCAACGGCTAGCACAGTGATGAAACATTGTGGGGAAATCTGCATGCGCGGAGTCCTTTGGTGGTGTCGGGTTTTGAGGGAAATGAGGGAAACTAATCCATAGCGTACAGCCGCGTTTTAGCGGAAGTTGAACCTGCGAAGAACGGATGAGTCATTGGAATCACGCACCTTCTTGGTCTTCTCCGCAGCGTTATCGAAGCACCTCCAGAAACGCAAAGTCTCGTCCGCCGCCGCGGACACCACCGTGGTCCCATCCGGAGACTGCGCCATGTGAAGGACTCGCGCTTGGTGACCAGTCATCTCAGCCATCTTCGTCATCGTCGGATACTTCCACAAACACAACTGGTTTTGGCTGTAACCGTGCGACGACAAAAGCTCTCGTTCGTGCGTGTTCCACTGCAACGCGCACACTTGCGAGTGCGTATCCACAGAGTTGAGCATCGCGCCCGTGTTGGTGTTCCAGAACTTGATGCAACGGTCGGCGGTACCGCCGCCCGACGCGAGCAAGTTGGATTGGAACGGACACCACGCGAGAGCCTTCACGGCAGCTTGATGCGCATCTAATCTATGCAACGCTTGTTGGTTGCCGATGGAGCTCGCGTCAAAGATGTGCAACAAGTTGTCGTTGCCGCCAGACGCGAGCTGGTTGCCGCTCGGACTCCACTTCAACCCGCACACCTCTTGCTGGTGAACCTGGAGCGTCGAGGTGCAGTGCTCGCGAATGCGGACATCGTGAACCATGATGCTGTTATCACGGCTTCCAGTCGCAAGCTGCGATCCGTTCCACGAGACCGCGCCCACCCGCGCGGCGTGGCCTCGCAACGTTCGCACCTTCTTGCACTGCGACGCGTCCCAAATTTGAACCTCCGCGTTGTTCGTACCGACGGCGACGTGTCGCCCATCCGCGCCCCAGCTGACGGAGGTGATGTAATCTTCTTCGTCAGCCGGGTTCGTCTGGCACAACTGATTGATCCCTCCGGTATCCGCGTTCCAAGTGTACACGGTGCATCCCAACGCCACCGCCACTTGGTTCGACGCCCCCCAGTCGAGCAGGTTCAAATAATAGTCGTCGACCAACTCCGGCGCGTCCAAAATACGCTCGGGCGCGGAGGGAATCTGACGAAACGTCTTCTTCGCCTTCACGCCCGCGGAGTTGCTCGTGTAGACACCTCGCGCCGAGTTCTCCATCCCACTCGGCGGCGCCGGCGCCTTTGACTTGAACGCGAGAATCTTCGCGGCGTCGCTTCCCTTCTCCACGTGGAAGTTATCTGCGAGACTCTTCTTATAGGCTTCCTAAAAACGACGCGTACGAAAAACGAGCGCGAGAACGAACGACCGCGCGTCAGTCTCTCTTCAATCCACATTCCACCTCTTCGGTGCGAGCTCGCCGAACGAATCGCTTCGCCGCACCTTTGCCGGAGACTTCAACTCCGTCGTCGACGTCTCCCCCTCGCCGTCATCATCCTCCTGGGACAAGTTGTAATGCGCCACGTCCAAGTCCAGCGCGCTTCTGCTCGGGATGAACCGATCAACCTGCGACGCGAGTCGACGTTATCGATCGTCAGTCGTTCGCTCGCTCGCTCGTCGCGTTCGTTCGTTCGTCGCGCGCGCACCGGGGGCGCGCGCGTGTCGACGTTTCCGTGATGATTCCCCCGAGACGCGATCGATCGATCGATCGTCTCTCGCGCGCGTCTCACGATCGGTCGACGCGATCGCGATCGACGACGCGACGATACATATTTTTCATCGTCCATTCACTCGTTCCTCGCGCGCATACCCCCCTCGCGCGCGTCGCTCGCGCGCGTTCGAACGCACCTGCGCGCGACTCGGCGTCGCGACGCGATGATGATCGAACGCGTCCACCGTCGCTCGTCGCGCCGGACTCAGCATGGCGCGCGTCGTTCGAACGCGTCAAACAAAACACCGCGATTTTCTCGCGCTCGTCGTTCGCTCTTCCACGGCGCGTCGCGCGTCGTCGAGTGGCGGTCGATCGGTCGATCGGTCGAATCGAATCGAATCGCGAGGAGGTGTCGATTCATCCCGTGCGGTCGGATTCTTGAGTCATGAACCCTCACGAGTCCCTTTTCGGGGCGCGTCCCGCGCGCTTCGTTCCCCTCGGTGCCGCGCGCGCGAGACCTCGTCGTCGTCGACGCGAGGCGCGACGCGCGACGCGCGCGACGCGAGCGATGGCGTCGTCGACGCCGACGCCGACGCGGGGGCTCGCGCGCGCGCGGGCCGTCGTCGCGCGCGGTGCGAGGCGCGGGACGAATCGATCCTTGTGCGGCGGCGACGCGCGACGACGACGACGCGCGACGCGCGCGATGGGTGGAGGCGAAGCGTCGGACGGAGAGGCGCGCGACGACGACGACGACGATGGGGTGGCGTCGAGACGGGCGATGCGTCGCGCGAGACGCGAGCGCGCCGAGTCCACGCGCGAGGGGGAGGCGACCGAGGAGGAGGCGGCGGAGGCGGCGGCGAGCGCCGAGCGGTGGATGAAGATATTAAAGGAGGAGTCGGCGAGGGATCCCGAGATTGCGTCCCTGCTGGAGAGCGCGAACGGGGATCCGAGGGCGGTGGAGGCGAAGATTCGCGAGCGGTTCGAGACGAAGAGGGAGAAGATTTATCAAGAGCGAAGCGGGTCGACGGTGCCAACGTTGGTGACGTTTCGAGAGGTGAATCCGTTTAGTTGTTGGATATGGATCGAGTCGCACAACGCGATCGCGGAGATGGAGAGACCGTTGTTAGAGGAGGTTTTCAAGGCGTGGTTCGTGTTGGGGAAATTGGGTGGATTTAACGCGTACAACATGCAGGCGTCGGAGACGTACGACTCCGTGTCCTTTATGGATTATTCCATGGAGCAGGCGCACGATTTTAGCACGGACACGTCGTCGAGAACGTTTCACGAGATGTCCGAAGTCGAGTACAGGGCGGAGTGGGCGCGGGTGTGGGTGGACATGGGCACGGCGGACGAGATGGCGTTCGACGTGTTGGTCAACTCGTTGATTCAATTTTCCCGCGAATATTTCGGTCTCAAGCAAATCATCGTCGGCGGCGAAAACGAGGACTGGACCACCGAAGGAAGCGAATACGGGAACGTCGATTTGATGATCGACGAGACCTTCGGTCGCGGTCCTCGCGGACAGACGGATGGGATGTCGAGGTGAGCGTCGACGTCGCGGATCGGATGTAATAAGTATTATGACACTCTATTTGCTGCGCGGTAAGTATTGTAAGCGTGCGATCCGATACGTTTTCCCTCGCACGCACACGGAGTTCGCGCCCCACTGAATCTCGTCCCAGCTCAAGTCATCGATCGACGTGTCGACGTGCGTCTTCGGTAGCGGCACGCCGACTTCGCGCGTCACGTCGAGAGGCAGCGGCTTCTTGCTCAGCGCCCACCTGAACCTATCTTCGTCTCCGCTCTTGTTGGACACGCGACTCAACTCGTATCGCTTGCAATGCGTTTCGAGATACAAAACATCGCGACGAAGGCGAGCGCACGTCCACTGAGATCTCTTGAACCCCTGGTCGGCGATGAGACTGATGCTGTACTTCATCCACGGCTCGTTGCACAAATTGTATTGAATCGTCACCTCGCGGATCAAACCCTTCTTCCCAGCCGCACTCGACGTCGTGTTTCTCGTTTGAATGACGTGCTCCTTCTCGATCGGGAAAAACGTCGGCGACACCTTTTGCTTGCTAGTGTTCGTCAATTCAATCTCCGCGCCCGACGTCGTCACGGCGCGCGCGCTCACGACGACAAATCCACAGCCATCTCGAACACTCCCCCACGATCGAGAGCGAATACCGTTTCGACTAGTCGACGGGTACCCTTCCTCGGGATGCGGCGTCGCGCGAACGACGGCGTGCACCGTCTCGAGATTGGGCGGCACCGTTCCGCTCGGTCTGTAATATCCCACGTGCGTCAACACGGCGACGAGATCGGAATCCGCCGTGTACACGTCCGTGCCCCATAAATGTCGAGAACGAAGTCGCGCGTTCGCGCTCGACGCCGCCTCCGCCGGAATGGACACGTCGAGCACGCCGTCGTTCAACTTTAAGTGCTCGGCGAGCGACTCTCCCTGCCGATAATTCACCTTGACGGCGTTCTCCGTCGCCGCCTTTTCCACAGCCTTCGCCCCGCTCCCCCCGTTCGCCTTGGCCTGCGCCCCGCTCGCACCCGCCACCGTTTTCACGCTCGCCTTCTCGGCGCTCGCATCGTTCCCACCGCTCGAGTTTCTCGTTCTCGCGCTTCGTCTCGAACGCCCGGCGTTTCCCTACGCGTCGAAATTCGCGCCTCCCCGTCGTCAGTCTCCCCTTCTTCCCGCTCTACTCGCGCGCGCTTCCACCTCCACCGATCACATCGCGCGCACACGTCGCGCATCGCGTCCTCCGGTCGCGCGATCGCGTCGCATCGCGCGCGATCCATCGAATCGAATCGAATCCCACCTCGGGCGCATCCTCGACACCGATCGACGTCGTCGTCCCTCTCGCGCGCTTCGCGTCGCCGCTCGCGCCGGCGTCTTCGCTCGTTCGTCGTTTCTTCGCGCTCATGACTCGGACGTCGCGCGAACGGACGACGTGTGACGGTCGTCGAACGGGAATGAATGCATGAATGCGGTCGGTCGGTCGGTCGCCCACAGGGTTTGGGACGACGCCGGCGCGGCGGCGGCGGCGAGACGAGACGACGCGCGAGACGAACGACGACGAGGCGGTGGTGTCGTGAAAGTATGGACTACGTAGTGTTGAAAGGTCACGCGAGATCGGTGACGGTGAATTCGGCAAAGGCGGTGGGCGGGGTGTCGGTGGACGTCGGCGGGGCCGCGGCGGCGGCGGCGCGTCCCGGCGCGCGGACGTCGGCGGCGAGCGCGGCGGCGGCGGCGGCGGACGGAGGCGGGACGTCGGCAGAGGATGAGGCTGTGCCCGGGATGACGTTCGTGTGTTGGTGAAGGTGCGTGTGGGCGAGGGTGGCGTGTGGGAAACACTTGGACGCGCACCTCTGACGCCCGCGTTCGCTGGGAAGCGATCGACACGCGTCCACCGAGTCGAACGCGCGGCAGCGTTGACAAAAGCCGGCGTTTTGAAAGTTGAAGTTGCAAAACGTCGGTGTCTCCGAATATGGATCCGCCGGGCAGGTTCTGTGTCCACTGGGCGCGCGATCGCCGCACAGGCGATGGTTTTGCTCGACGCGAGCCGCTCGGACGCACTTGTTCGCCGCGCGGTCGTACGCGCACTTGGGCGCGAGCGCGCCGCACGCGTCGGGGCTATGGGTGAATAAACCGCACTCCCGATCGACGACGCACGTGCCGTTCAAGGCGTGCGCGTCGGTGATGTTGACGTCTGCGCCTATGTACACGACCTCGCCCGAGATGTACATCGTGTCCGGGATGTGGTACACGCACGGAACCTCCTCCGTCGCGTTCACGCCCGGTTTGCGTTGACACTCAGCCTTTGGTTTCGCGGCGCACGCCTCCGCCGCTTCTTTCGAATCGAAGCACACGCCACCGTTCCACTCGCACGCAGCCGCCGCCGTCGTGCACGTGGCGGCGTCCTCGTACCGAGAACATCCGTACGTCGCGTAGTTGCACGCGCCCTCCTCGGCGTCGAACGCGCACATGTCCCCTTGCGTCGCGCACCCCTCCGGAGTCTGAAACGTCCCACAATCAACCACACACGACGCTCCCGTCCACGCGCATCCGTACACATCTCTCACCGCGGTACACGCCGACGCCGTGCGTTTCGCCGCGCACGAATTCTCCAGCAACGTCGCGAACCGCGTCGGCGCGTAGTCGTGTCTCGTCTCCAAGCTCAGCGGCGACGGCGGCGTCGGCGGTCTCGGCGGCGGTGGCGGTGAATGCGGCGGCGGCGACGCCACCGTCTCTGTCCTCCCACCGCTGTTCAGAGAGAGCAGCGTCTTCGGCTCTTCCTCCTCTGGTTCTAATATCTCCGTCCACGACACCTTGAGCGGCGGACTCGGCGGACTCGGCGGACTCGGCGGCGCCGGCGGACTCGGCGCCCCGTCCGCCGACTCGTTCGCCGACTCGTTCACCGACTCGTTCGCCGACAGCGTGTCGTTACGCACGAGATTCGCGCTCGTCCTCTCGCTTCCCGTCCTCTCGCTCGTCGACGCGTCCTTCTCGTCGAGCGCGCTCGCCGCCGCGGCTGTCAAACGCATCGTCTCCGCGCTCGCGCTCGCCGGCGTCGCCGCCTCCGGTCGCGGCACCGCCGTCGCGCTCGGTTCCACCGCGTACAACACCGCCCCCACGAGCGTTCCCAGGACCAGGGCGAGGGCGAGCACCGAGTACCCGCGTCGTCGAGGCCATCGCGAGTAGGAGGCGCGGGGTGTTGCGTCGTGCGGTGCATCCGCGTTCGACGTCGACGTCGACGCGCTCGCGAAGGAGGCGACGTCGTCGACCGCCGTGGACGCCGAGGGATCGCGCGAGGTCGACGTCGCGCCGGCGCCCGCCGTGAGCGGCGTTCGCTCGCTCGACATGACGGCGCGCGGTCGAATGAGGATGGGCGATCGGTTTGGTGTTGTCCCGAGGAACGTCGAGCGCGCGCGCGGGCGGGCGAAGAGGAGGCGCGTTACAACCCGATGGACGAGGCGCGGGCGTGCGATCTCGGTGTGGACGACGTGACGTCGAAGAGAACGCGGCGCATGTATCTGTCGGTGAGTTCGGGACCGAAGGCGCGTTCGAGGGCGCGCCGCGTCTTGACGTTTTCGAGTTGACGGTCGCAAAAGCGCGTCTGCGCGACGAGCGCGGAGTCGTCTTCGGTGGGAAGACGGAGCGTGGTGGAGGATGCGAGCTCGCAGTGCGCGTCGTGGAGTGTGAAGGCGTACTCGAAGAAGGCGTCGACCTCGGATTGCGCGCCGTCGTCGACTTTGGGGCCGACGCACAGGCACAGCGGGCCGAGAATGGCGCGACCCCAGTCCGGAAGCTCGCGCCGAACGAGTCCGCGCTCGAGCGCGCGTTCGAGTTCGGGCGTCAGCGCGTCCTCGTACATTTTCGGAAGCGATAAATCTGCCGTCACCGGTGCCACGTCCGCGATGCACAGGGACACGCGTCCTCCGAATCCGACGACGTCCGCCGCGAACACGGGCGCCGCCCGCTCCGCCCACGGATACATCACCACGTGCAACACCTCGAATCCACCGTCTCCCCACGCCAACTCGCAGTGCATCTTACGAAACGTCTCGTTCTCGTACACCGCGTTCTCCACGCGCAGATTCGCCTCGGCGCCCTCGCGCGGTCGCAGAGACGCGAGCTCGGGCTCGAGACTCGCGCTCGGCGTCGCCCCCATCGCCTCCCACCGCGCGACGAACGCCTCCGCCGCGCGTCGCGTCGTTCCCATCGGCGCTTCCTCGCTCCCGCGCCACGTCGCGTCCCCGCGCGGAGACGCCATCGCGCGCGGAGACGTCCCGGAAGACGCGCGCATGCGCGCTCTTCCACGGGTTCCTCTTCTTCCTCTTCCGACGCGCACCGACGCCCCGCGACCGCGCGCGCGCGCGACGGACCCATCGCGCATCGCGCGCGCGTTCGTCGTCGTCGCCGTCGCCGTCGTGGACGCCGTCGCCGCGGACATCGCGCGCGTCGCCTCCATGACGTCGAAAAGTGACGGGTGGGCGCGTCAGACGCCCGCGACGCCATGTCGCCGACGTCGGCGTCTCGCGTCGTCGCGCGCGCGCTCTCGCGCGGCAAAGGTCGCACGGTCGCGCGTCGGGCGCGTCGGCGTCTCGCGGATGTCCTCGCGCGCGCGTCGTCAGAGCGCGCCGACGATGTCCCGACCGCGCCGCGGGACGACCGACCGCGCCGCGAGTCGCGCCGACACGCGCGCGCCGCGGACGCGCACGCGAGCGCGCTCGCGAGGGCGATAGAGGAGGATCGCACTCGCGAGCGCGCGGTTCGCGGGACGTGCGCGCGGTGCGGGGTGGACCACGTCATGTCGCGGACGGCGGAGGCGGAGGCGGCGGCGCGCGCGGTGGCGACGAGGATTCGAACGTCGGGAAGGATCGATTACGACGCCGAGGAGGGCGAGGAGAGGTTCTCGGCCGAGCGTTTGGACGAGCCGGACGGTGGGAAGATGATAGGCGCTCTGGTGGGGGTGGATGCGCGCACCGGCGAGCGCGTGACGCTGAAGGCGTTTAGCGGACAGCTGTACGGCGAGTGGCGAGTGGAGGGATGGGCGCCGCCGGTGGGGACGCTGACGCACGATACGGTGACGTACGAGAGGGAACACGCGAAGATTAAGGCGCTGAGCGAGGCGATCGGGAGGATGGAGGTGGAGGAGAGGATGGTGAGAGAGGAAGTGCGAGAGAAGACGTCGGCGAACGAGGAGGCGTTGCGAGAAGTCGGCGAGGAGGCGAAACGGGCGAGAGAGGCGCGACGACGCGCGCGAGAAGACGGTGCGAGCGACGCAGCGCTGCGGGCTTTAGAGGAGGAGAGTCGAGCGTCGAAGCGAACGATGGCGGAGATGAAGCGAGCGAGAGACGCGGCCGTGGCGCCGAAAATCGAACTTTTAGCTCAGTTGCGCGGACGCGTGCAAGAGATGAAAAGCGAGCGCAAGGCGCTGTCGCACGCGCTTCAGGATGAAATATGGGATAGTTATCGGCTTCCGAGTTTGGCGGGAGACGTGCGTCCCCTTCGAGAGGTGTTTCATCCGCCGGTGTCGGCGTTGCCTTGCGGATGCGCCGACTGTTGCGCGCCGAAACTATTAAATTGGGCGCACGCTCGAGGCGTCAAGCCCATCTCCATCGCGGAGATGTGGATTGGTGCCCCTCGTCCCCGCGATTTCCGCGTTCCGGGCGTGTTTTACGGCGCTTGTAGGGACAAGTGCGTGCCCATCATGGCGCACATGTTGTGTCCGCTCGGCGCCGAGCAATCGTAATCACAGCCGTGCGTCGCCCGTTCGCCATCGTCCGTCGCCTTAGCTATAGGTAGACGACATTTAGTATAGACATTTGTTCGTCGTCTTCGTCCATCCTTTCTGAACCTTTTCGCGCGTGATTTAAAATTTCTCCTCGACGCGTACGCGTCGGCGCGCCAACACCCCAGCGCGCGTCACTCGCATCTCGCTTCAGAGTCGGCCTCCGCGCGCGCGATGGGGCGCGCGCCGCGCGTAGGCGCCGCGCGAGAGAACTTTCCGAGTTCCTCGCGCGAGCCGGACGGGATGACGCGCTCGAGTTCGATGTCGTCCTCGCAGCGCACCGTCGCCGAACTGAAAGACCAACTCGGCTGGTCGACGTACCAGTGGCGTCTCTTCATCATCACCGGTCTGTGCATCATGGCCGAGAGCATCGAAGTGAGTCTGTTGAGTTTCCTCACCATAGAGTGCAAGAAGGAGTGGGCGCTGACGGATGTGCAGGCCGATCACATCGCCGGGAGCGTCTTCGTGGGAGAAATCTGTGGATGCCTCTTGTTCGGCATACTCGCCGACGTCTACGGACGCAAACCGGCGTTCGCGCTCGGTGTGTTTCTAGTCGCGGCGTTTGGCGTCGCGTCCGCGTTCAGTCAAAACGTGGACGAATTAATTTTATACAGGTTCGGGTGCGGCCTCGGGATTGGCGGTTTCAGCGTCCCGTACGACTTGCTCTGCGAGTTTTGTCCCAACGGGAGTCGAGGCGTGGCGATGATGTCACTGTGGATCTGGTGGACGTTTGGATCGTTTATGGTGGTGCAGATCGCGGCGAACACGGTGGAGACGAGCGGGTGGCGGGTGCTCACGCTGTACTGCGCCGTCCCGCCGGTGCTGAGCATGCTCGGACTGTTTTGGGTGGACGAGAGCCCGAATTGGTTGGTGATTAAAAGTCGCCGAAAAGAGGCGGAGGAAATCTTCCAAAAGGCGGCGATTCTCAACGGGGTGAATTTGGGGGATGTTGAGTTGGAGGAGGAGGAGCACGCGTCGTTGGACATGAGAATCTTGTTCACGGGCGGCAACGCGCTCCGAACCACGTGTCTCTGGATTTGCAGTTTTGCGCAGACGTTCGTGTACTACGGCGTGGTGCTGTATTTACCGCGCGCCTTCGTCGTGCTCGTGAGTCACACGGACGTGGACGTGTCGACGACGTCGGAGGAGATGTCGAGCGCGTACCCTTATTGGGCGCTCTTCGCGTCGTGCGCAGGCGAGCTCGCGGCGAATTTACTCTGTCTGATTCTCGTGCAGATGTTCAGTCGTTCAAAAGTTATATCCACCTTTTTCGCCGGGTTCGCGGTCACGTTCCCCGTGATCATTATGGATGTCCCAGACGTCATTATGGTTCTATTTGCCATGCTCGCTCGTCTGTGCGCGACGACGTCTGGAAATTTAACGTGGCTCGTCACACCCGAGGCGTATTCGACGCAAGTGCGCGCCACCGGTCATAGCTGGGCAAACATGATGGCGAGATTCGGTGCGGTCGTCACGACGTATTGGGCGTCGTACCGCGACACGACCATCGTGTTCGTGGGATACTCTTTAGTCGCCGTTGCGGGAGCCATCGCGGCGTTCCTTCTTCCGCCGGGCGTCATGCCCGGCAGTAATCCATTCGACACGCTCGATCGCGCGGGGCGAGTCGTTAAGCAATCGTAGTCATCTCTGTAGGAGTGGTTGGTATTAATCGAAACTAATAGTCACTAAATCAAACCAACTCGATCATCAACGCCTCTTGTTTATGCGTCAATCCAACCTCTTCGATGGTGCCCGCGTCTCCGCTCTCGATGATGCGTCGCGGGTGCTGCGCCACGAGTCTGTACGCGCCCGGTTCGACCGCCAAGCGCGATGAATCCGTGTGAAGTTTTTCGTAACCGTCTATGAATAAGAACAACGCGCGTGCGCTGTGAGACGAGAGGAATCGCCGCATGACGCGCGATCCATCGGGAAGTCTGAACGCGATGTTCACCACGCCGTCCTCGTCGGCGGCGGGCTCGTTCGGCAACGCCTCCGCGGCGTCGGACGCCACTTTCGCGCGCGCCGCCTCCTCTGCCTCCCGCGCTGCCTTCTCACTTGCCTCTGCCTCAGCTTTTTCCGCCTCTACCATCTCTCGCGCGATCTGTTCGGCGCGCGCGCGCGCCTCCTTCTCTTGATCCGCGCGCAACGATTCTTGGTACGCGCGATCGGTTTCGTTCGCGATGGTCCTCGCATTCAACACGCTCGCCGGCGCGGGCGCGCTCGCGCCGTAATCCGGCACTCTGTTATCCGGAGGTATGTACGCCACCCCCAACATCGCCGCCTCCAACATTTTCGCCTCCTCGCGATCGATTCCCTCCGGCAAATCGAAGTCGCCGCCGACGCCCGGCGCGAACGTCGACGGTCCCTCGAACCCAATCCTGTCCCTCGTCGACCGCCCCTCGCGCCGCTCGCGCGCCGCCACGATATCTCGCATCATTCTCGCGTTCACCTCGTCCTCGTCCTCGTCCTCCTCACCGAGTAAATCGATGGGCGAATCCGATTCGCCCGCGCGCCAATCCTCGTCGTCCGAGTCCATCATCATCGCGTCGTCCGACTCGTCTCCGTCGCCACCTCCTCCCCCTCTCCCCGCACCACCGTCTCGACGCATCGCCCCGCGTCGCCCGCGCGCGTTCGCGCCGTCACCATCGCCCGGCACCGCGCCGCCGACGTCTTCGCCGCCGTCCCGCGCCGCCGCCGCGTCCACGCGCGCGTCCAACGTTCCGTTGAAAAACGCATCCACCGCCGCGTCCACGTCGTCGTTACACGCCTGTTCCCGCGTCACGAGTCACGCGCACCGTTCATCGTCAGTCCGCGTCCTCGCGCGCGATCGCGCGCGACGCATCGCGACGAAACGCGCGCGTCATCCATCGTCTCTCGACCGCCCTCTCGCGCGCGCATTCGTCGCCCTCGTCGCTCGCACCCGCAACGCGCGCGCGGCGAATCCCGCGTCGCGTCCCGTGACGCTCGCGAACGTCGCGATGCGTTCGTCCGCCATGTCGTCGTCGCGACGCGTCGCGCGCGCGAGTGTCGCTCGAGCGCGTCATCGGTTCGGTCGCGCGTCACTCATCGTCGCGCGTCATCGGTCGCGATGGACGCGCGCGCGAGGCTCCGTCGCCCGCGCGCGACGACGGAGACGACGCGCGAACGACTCGCGGCCGATGACGCGCTCGAGCGACGATTGCGGGCGATGGAGCACGCGGTGGAGAGGGCGGATCATCGAACGTCGACGTTGGCGAAACTCGTCAAGTGCGCGAAAGATTCCGAGGATGAAGACCGCGAGGCGATGCGAGAGACGATCGAAGGGCTGCGAAAGAGCGTGGAGTGCGTGCGTCGAGAGCGGGAGGCGGTGGAGGAGTCGAGGGAGGAGGAGACGCGCGTGAGGGGGGCGGCGAGGGAGGCGAATGCGAACGCGACGAACGCCACCGCGGACGACGCGTCGGTCGAGCGGGAGGCGTTCGAGCGACGAATGGACGCGCGCGTGGAGAAGATGATGGTGATGCTCGAGGCGAGCGCGCGATCGGCGAGCGGTGGGAGCGAGGTGGCGGCGTTGAGAGAAGAACTGCGACTCGAGCGAGAGGCGAGACGAATCGAAACCGAGACGCTGGCGGCGAGAGTGGACGCGTTGAGTCGCGCGTTGGCGAGCGCAGAGGGCAAGGTAGGACGCGCGCATGCTTATGAGCGTGTGAGCGACGCGCGGAGGTCGTGTGCGAACGGTGCGGCGCGGGTTCGCGACGACGGCGGGTCGCGGCGCGTCGCCGACGGTTGGAACGACGACGACGACGACGGAGAGAACGACGACGACGACGAGGAGCACGACGGCGACGAGAATGATCCGAAAGCCTCGTCGAACCGGTCGAACGCGAGACCGGAATTGGAAGCGCGCCGTCGGCGTCTGCGAGCTCTGTACCGCGAATTGCAGACGCTTTCGTTTTAATCGACGAGGCGACGAAAAGTCAACATTTGACCGGCGCGGTTTGACTTTTCGCGCGCGCGCGTCACTGCGAGGTGCGCGACGCGTGTCAAGGGCAGAACACGCGTCGTCGATCTCGGCGAGTCGGAGATCGAGTCGAACACCGCGGCGCGCGCGTACGTTCGCTCGTATCGAAGAAGGATGCGAGGCGGAAACGTGCACACGCCGCGTCCTTCATCTTCGACGCCCGATGACTCGTTATACGTCCGCGTGCCGACGTCTCGGCTTCGGCGAAAGGAACATGACGTGCACAGATCGTTACAGAGCCCGTCGGGTCAGACGGCCAAGTTACTCGTCGCCGTGCGCACGCGACCGGCGGAGGTGGCGTCGGAGGGCCACGCGAGAGGAGAACGCGCCGAGCGAAACGCGACGTCCTCGTCGACGCCGAACGCGCGCGCGAGGTACTCCACGAGCAGTACCGCGACGTCAGTGCGATCGTCTCTGAACGTGCGTCGGATGAAGAGCATTTTGCGCGTCGTGAATCGAGACACCGTCGTGGTGATGGATCCGGACGAGGAAAAGGCGTACTTGGACCAAGTCCAACGACGCAGTAAAGCGAGACGGTACACGTTCGACGTCGCGTTCAACGAACTAGCGACGAACGCAGACGTGTACGAAGCGACGGGACGAGGTTTGATATCCGGCGTCGTCAACGGTATGAACTCGACGGTGTTCGCATACGGCGCGACGGGATCGGGCAAGACGCACACGATGATCGGCAACTACGACGAGCCCGGGATGATGTTCCTTTCGCTCGTCGATATTTTCGCCGAAATCAAGTCACTGCGAAACGATTACGAGTTTGAAGTTACGTGTTCGTATTTGGAGGTGTACAACGAGCTCATATATGATTTACTCGTCGTGGATTCGCCACCGCTCGAGTTGCGCGAAGATCCAGAGCGCGGACCGGTTCCGATGGGACTGACTCGCATCAAAGTTAAAGGTCCGGATGACATCACCAAGCTTTTGCACGAAGGAAACGAACGCAGAAGCATCGATTACACCGAAGCAAACGCGACATCGAGTCGTTCGCACGCCGTTCTGGAGATTAGCGTAAAGCGTTGGGAGAAGTCGACCAATGGCAAAGACAAACACGTCTTGTGCGGTAAACTTTCGCTGGTGGACCTGGCGGGAAGTGAGCGCGCCGCGGATACACAGAACAGCGGGCAGAAACTCCGCGACGGTGCAAACATCAATAAGAGTTTGCTCGCGCTGGCCAACTGCATAAACGCGCTGGGAAGGCACGGTAACTCTAAAGCGAAGGGGCGCATGTACATTCCGTATCGCAACTCCAAGTTGACTCGACTGTTGAAGGATGGATTGTCCGGGAATTCGCGCACAGCCATGATCGCGACCGTGAGCGCGTCGAGCGAGCAGTACAACCACACCATCAACACGCTCAAGTACGCCAATAGAGCCAAGGAGATTAAGACAAACGTCGCGCAGAACGTGGTCATCGCGCGCGAACGTCATCACATCGGCGATTATCAACACGTGATTGACGATTTGCAATCCAAAGTCGCGAGCTTGACGACTCAGCTCGCGAATAAGGAAGAGAAAGCATCTCGCGCCAGTCATCCCTCGGCCGCATCCGGGCATTCGTTTTCAGAGGCGTGGTTGGACGCACTGAGCGATGACATCAATGAAAACGTCGAGGAGCGCATCAACATTCAAAAGGCGTTGTTCGAGCTCGAGGACATCAACAATCAAAACGTGTACGAGCGTTCGGCTCTGAAACGCAGATTGTTGCAGGTGACCGATTCGAACCCAAACAACAGCACTGAGAGGCGAAGTCTGCGCGGTCGAATCGATGACATCGACGAGACCATTCGCGCAAACGAGGCGCTTGGCGCAAAGTACCGCAAAGACGTAGACGCGAATGAACTCGTGCGCGTGGCCATTCAATCACGCATCGACGCCGCGATAGCGGAAGGAAAGTCAACGAGCTTTCTGAGGATTTTATCTCAGTACAGGCTCGTGGGAGGGAAAAATATGGAACTCCATTTCCAACTCGCGATTCGAGATCAAATTATTAGCGAGCAACGCGAGATGATTCGCGGATTGTGGGAGGTGATGTCGCACGCGGGATTGAGCAAGGCGATCGTACAAGACATAGCGTCTCGTGAAGGTATCCGCGTGGACAGCGCCCGCGCGAACATCTCTCTGGGACAAGTCGACGATTCGCACGCCCCGCAAGACGCGCCCATCGCCGGAATTTCTGCGCAAAGCAGCGAGAAATGGCACCGCGCGCCGCGAGCTGAACCGTCACCTCGTCACGCGCGCGGCAAGTCTTTCGAGCACGGAAGTTCCGGAACGGTGCCCGCGAGTCCGCTCGCCGTTCGCCGACACCCGCTCGCGCTCGACGGTGACTTTGGGAAGAGTGGAATGACGTCGCCGGCGAGTCGGTCTCGCATAGACCGCACGCGACCGCTGAGCGCGCGGAGCGTGTCGAGTCATTCGAGCGTCTCGAGGGACTACGTGCGCCCGAACGCGAGAATGAGTCTAAACGATCCGTTGTCGTACATACAGCGTTCGAGCGCGCGACAGAGTCCGCGGCGATCGCCGAGCGAACCGCGCGGCAGTACGCGTCTCATTGAGGCGCGCGCGTCGCGGCGGCAAAAGCCACCCTAGTTATGTAGAAGCGCGATGTAAACTAATTACTAAGCGAAACGTAGAGCGTGAAAATAATATCTACCGTTCGTTGTCTTACAGATTTTAAATTTCGCATTTCTTTTCAGTGCGACGAAGCATGACTCGGAAGACGGGTAAACCTTCGCCGAGCGTCTGCACCTCGCGTTCGCTGGGAACGCCGAGCGGGTTTTCGCTCAACCAGCCACCGTGGACCCAGGTCGATCGCCATCCGTCGTCCTCCGCGTCGGGATCTTCCAGAGGTTCGTCCTTGACGGTTTCAGCCTTGGCGCGTGCCGCCTCCACGTCGTGTAATTCCGGATCCAAGTCGAAACATCCGTCGCAGTACCGCTCAAACTTTTCGCGCATATCCTCAGTCAATTCTTCTACGTCCGACTGCAGGTACACGCGCGTGCCCGGATGCATCTCGCGCGCCAATTGCTCCACCAGCCCCTTTTGCACGATTCGACGCTTCTTGTGCTTGGACTTGAAGTGCGGATCCGGGTGTAAAATCGTCACCAACTCGACCTCGCCTCCGAGCGCGCGATAACTCTTCACCCACTCACCGATGGACACCGTCGCGTTACACGTCGCGAAGTGAATGTTCCCCACGATACCCGACGCCTCACCCCACGACAACCCACGCTCGACGAGCGGTTCCCTGATGTCCACTCCCAACACGTTTCGCTCCGGTTGCCGCTTGGCCAAGAGCAAATCGAACCGCCCCCCCGCGCACCCGATGTCGATCGTCAACGGTTTCATCGCGTCATCGTACACCTCCCGCCACACCGGCGACGGCGCTTGCACCTGAAACCTCGACGACAGCGGATTCACGTGCTGACGCACGCGCACACCCTTCACTTTCCGCGCCGCCTCGTTCAGCTTCAAGTCGCCGTAGACGCCCTCCGACGTCATGAGCAACCCACCGTGTTTCACCGTGAACGCGCGCTTGCCCGTGACGCCGAGCTCGCGAGGGTCTCTGTTCCGCGTTCGCTTGGCCCGCGGCCCCTCGTTCGTCTCACCGCTCGCCGTCGTCGTCGTCGTCGTCGCGGGCTCATCGGCGGCGGCGGCGGTCGTCGTCATGACGACCCCTCGCGCGCGACACCGTCGTCCGACCCACGCGCGCTCGCGCGCCGGACCCGTCGTCTTTTCGCTCGCGCGTCGAACCACCGGTCTGACGACCTCGCGAAGGGTCGCCGCGCTCGCGCGCATCGCTCTGACGACGACCGCGGTCGAGACGCCATCGATCGATCGTCACATTCTCGCGCGCGTCGCCGCGTCATGACGCTCGCGACGACGCTCGCGACGACGACGACGAGACCGACGCGCGCGTTCGTCGCCTCGTCGGAACGCCGTCGGTCTCGCGCGAACGCGGCGACGACTCGTCCGCGCGCGACCGATGACGATCGCGACGAGTCGCCTCCGCTCACCGAAGCCTCCCTCGCGGACGTCGTCGCCAAGCTCGAGAGGGCGGAGGCGGATCGCGAGCGACTTCGCGCCGAACTGGACGCCAAGAGGAGCGGGGAGACGTCGGTGAAATCGGTGGATGAGCTCGCGCGGATGAAACCGTCGACGCGAGGGAAACCGAGAGTGGACGGCGTGGGAAAGCGGGAACAATTGTTCGCGTCTCGAAGCGAGGGCGACGCGTGGTTGCGAGATGGAATGGAATTTTTGGTTCGCGATCAACCGAGCGAGGCGGGGGCGTCGGAGGCTGGGATGACGGAGGAGGAGGAGGCGACGGTGCGGCGGCGCGCGATCGTCGGCTTGGCGATGACGGCGGCGTTCGCGGGATTGAGTCAGATTTCGATCGAAGCGCCGGAACCGAGGAAGCCGTTGTTCTTTTATTTGGTGCCCGTCGTTCGAAGTCGGGAGTTGTTGAGACGGGCGACGGTGTTGGCGGAGGATGGAAGTTGGGAAGAGTTGAACTCGACGGTGAACCGCGTGACGGGACCGCCCAACGACGTCAAGGAAAATTTATTCAAGGCGGCGGCGTATCTGAGGGGGAGTCAGGAGGCTAAGGCGCGGGAGATAGCGTTCGATTTTCTCGAGTACATGGAAAAGGTGAATTACTCCAAGTACTTTGAGAACATGGGGAGCGTGAACGGGAACAAGGCGGCCGAGTACGCCAAGTTTAGCGCCAAGGCGAGCGTGAGCGCCATCGATAAGATTGACGAATTCTTGGCGCTCATGGATCGTGAATCAGTGGAGGCGGCGGAGTCTCAAGTCATGGCGTTCGAGACGCCGGTTCCCGCGGTGACCGCCGAACCGGCGTCGGAGCCGACCGAAACCTCCGAGGACTAAACCAAGGTCCCGAATAAAAAAACTATCGCTCGCGGCATCGCTTTCGCTCTCATAGATTACAAGATTTTAATATTTTAAATCTCGTGTGATTGATGATTAAAAATCATCCTCTTCCGTGTCAGAGTCTTCGTTATCTTCGAATCTTAGCTTCCAGCCCTCGGCGATCAACTGTTTGCGCACGACGATGATGTTCACGCCGTCTTCATTCGGCACGCCGCACGAGGCGAGCGTTTTATCGTCATCAAGCTCCCAACCGTTCCACATTCTTTCGAAAATCGCATCACATCGCGCGCTCGGTCAGTCACCGCGTCTCGAAACCGACGACCGTTTTTTCGCGCGCGTCGCGTCGCGTCGCCGAAACGCACATCAATTCCCACGGTTCGACAAACTCCTCCAAGCGATGCAACGACGACACCGGAGGTAACCCGATCTGCTCCGCCGCTTTCGCTTTCACCTGCGCGGTGCGTCAAAACGTCACTCCACCACAGAATTTCTCGCACGATTTCGCACCTCCTTCGCCGTCGTCTTGTCGTGTTCAACCTCCATGTCGAATTCGTCCAACGCGAACGTCCGCGTCGCCATCGACGTTTTCCAGTACAGGCTCCACTTCTCCTGTTGCAAGCGCGGCTTGACGTGTAATCGCATGACTGCGTCGCGTTCGGTCGCGGGGTCGACGTCTGACGCCGTAACGCTCGTCGGCGCATCGAAAACATCAAATGTCAACAAAAAGTGCACGCTTCATCCACACCTTTTGCGACGGTTACCGACGCGCGGGACGCGACGACAGACGTCGACGCGCGACATGGCGTCGGACGAGTCGTGGACGACGGTGACGAGAAAGGGTGGACGCGCGATCGGCGCGCGCGCCGAGGCGAAACTCGCGGCGGTGGCGGCGACGACGAACCTCGGGGACGACGCGCGAGAGGATGAGTCCGCGCTCTCGGCCGAGGCGTTGGCGGCGCGCGTCGAGGCGTGCGCGATGAGGATCGAGCGCGCGGTGGTGGACGTTCGCGAAGCACAGTTTGTCGATGCGGCGGTGGAGGCGGTGCGAGCGGCGGTGGAGGCGAGACGAGGGGAGCGACGGGTGACGACGCTGGTATTGGGATTGGGGTCGCCGGCGGCGAGCGCGGCGGCGAGGTGTCAACTGGCGTTCGCGAAGGTTTTAGTAGAGAGATTGCGTGGGAACGTAGAAGAGGACGATACGACGACGTCGACACGCGAGGTGACGCTGAAATCGTACGATCCGTGTTTCACGGTGGTGGATGAAAAGGTGCTCGACGAGACGCACGCGTGCGAGACGTTGACGCGCGAGGCGTGTGACGAGTATTTGAGCGCGTCGACGAGCGGTAAAGACGAGCTCGTGGTGTTTTACATGCCACACTGCGAGGGACACCTGTATGAATCCGTCGTGCGCGCGCGGTGGAGCGCGGAGGCGTTGGCTGATTTTATTTGCGTCGGGAACACGTTTGAGACGTACGCGGATCGATGGCGCGCTAAAAACGCAGATCCCGAAAAGAAGCGGCCGTCGCACGTCATCGCGGCGTCGAGCATCGTGAACGCGCGTTTGGTCGACCCGGGGGATACGTTCGTCGTGCAGGGGGCGTTCAACGATACGAGTGTTCAGACGTTTGACGTGAAGAGCGACGACGACTTGCCAGAGGTTACAGAATAGAATTGTTCCATCAAAGTAGAATTGTTTCGTCACGCGCGCGGTTGCGTAATGCTTTAAACGGTGTACTTGCTCACCATCTCTTGCGACGTGGACCATAGTTTTGCCGCGTTCGCCTCGGTGCGCCATTCGAACAGCTTCTCCGGGAATCCGAGTTGCGGCGCCAAGAACTCGGAACCGCTCGGCATGAACCAGTCGCCCGCCTCGACGAGCTGTTCGCGCGTCGCGCCCGGGTACTCGAGCCCGGGGTCTAAAAAGAATTTGCCGGTCTCGCGCGCCGCGGCGTCGGACGTCGCGAGCCAGGTGGACGTTCGTCCGCCTTCGTCAGGATTACGAATACCGGCTTGCGCCGCGAGCTTACCGGCGAAACTCTCGCGCTCTCTCTTCAAATCGCGCTTCTCCTGAACCATGCTAGGCACGGAATAACGCACCAGATTCGTGCTCACGATTCCCGGGTGTAAGCTGTTCGCCACGATTCCATTGCGCCCCTCTCTGCGAGCAAATTCGTCGGCGAACAAGACGTTTTCCGCCTTGGACGCCCCGTACGCGTACCACGGATCGTACTTGCGCGCGTTCCAGTCTAAGTCGTCTAAATCTAAAGCGAATTCACCAATCATGGAGAGCGAGCTCGACACGCTGACCAGACGACCCTTCGATTCTCGCAACATCGGCGTGAGAGCGTCGGCGAGCAAAAAGTGTCCGAGATGGTTCACTCCGAAATGAAGCTCGTGTCCCTGCGCCGTGCGCTCCAACGGCGCCGCCATGATTCCAGCGTTACACACCAACGCGTCCAAGGACAGATCCGATCGATCCATGAACGCGAGCGCGTATTCCCGCACGCTCTTCAAATCCGTGAGCTCGAGCGGGACGTCGAGCGTCACCGCCTCGGCGTTCGCGCCCACCTCCTCTCGCAACTCGCGCGCCGCGCGCTCAGCCTTATCGACGCTTCGACACGCCATGACGACCGTCTTCCCTTGCGCCGCGATCTGCTTCGCCGCCGTGTACCCGACGCCGCTGTTCGCGCCGGTGATGAGCACGCACGGCGTCTTCGCCGCGGACGGTGGGACGTCGCCGTCGCCGTCCTCCATCGCGCTCGCGCCGCGCGCGACGCCGAGCGTGGACAGCAACAGCGCGTCTCGAACGAAGTCACGCCTCGTGCGAGGCGTTTGGCGCGCGGAGGAGTCCTCGCACGCGCTCGCGCGCACGACGCGTCGATGACGTCTGCATCGAGAGTGCGCGCGCCGAGCGCCACCGCGCGCGGTCGCGCGCGCGGGAGACCTCGCGGGGGCGGTCAACATGGCGAGAGGTGCGCTCACGTCGATCGACGAGACCGCGTTCGAGCGACGACGTCGACGTCCGAGGAGTGACGTGGATAAAGCTCGCGGCGAGCGACTGAGCGACTGAGCACTTTTTCTGATTCGTCGCATCGGAGGCGCGCGTGCGGCGCGCGCAGACGACGACACAGAAATGGAACGATGATGTTTGAATAAAATAAATATACGTGTCGTCGGTCGGTCCGCGCGTTCGTTCGCGTCGCGCGGATTACTTGGCGACGTGGTCGCCTTCCTTGCCTTTGCGAGCGTACGAGCCGCGCGCGGCGGCGCCAGCCTTTTCGAGCTCGGCGATGTACAAGTCGCCCATCTCCTTGAGCGGAAGCTCGGACTTGCCTCGGCAGAGCTCGAAGAGTGGCATTTGAAGCGCCGCGGACCAAGAGAAGGACAAGTTCCACGGATCCTTGGCGGACTTGTGCTTGTTGATGGCGTCGAGGCGGGCCGCGGCGTCCTCGAGCGATTGACCACCGGACAAGAAGTTGGCGCTCACCATGGCGGTCGGGAAGCAGCGACGGAACACTTGGAGGTTCGCGACGGCGAGATCATCGACGGTGTACTTGGTCTTGCACTTCTTGCCCGGGTTGACCATGTTGGACTTGAGCAACGCGCCCTCCATGTACACGCCGTGGTCGAGCATAGACTTGAAGAGCATGCTCTGCACCTTGACGTTCACGCGCACCGCGGTTTCGAGGTCGTGATCGCCCTTCAAGGAGATGTCCGGCTCCACGATCGGGACGAGACCCACGTCTTGGCAAATCAACGCGTATCGCGCCAAATCCTTCATGTTCGTCTCGATGGTGAGCTCGCTCGGTTGACCCGCGGCGACGTCGATCTCCAACGGTGAGCGCCACTTGGCGAACTTACATCCGGCGTCCTTGTACTCTTGCAACCGCACCGCCAAGGAATCCAATCCTTGCATCACCGTCGCGCCGCTCTGGCCCGGAAGCGCGTACACCTTCAAGTGCGGCTTCACGCCCGGAACGATGCCGAGATCGCTCAACACCTCCGGGAAGAGCTTTCCGTTCGTCGTGCTCTTTTGATACAACGTCTCCGGATCTAAAATGGCCGCACTCAGGTACTCGTTCGCGCCCGGCGTCTCGAAGAGCATCTGCCTGTACGACCTTCGGTTCTCCTCTGTGTTCACCACGCCCACGTTTTCAAAACGCGAGCCGATCGTCCCCGGACCCTCATCGCACGCCGTGATGCCCTTACCCGCCTGCCCGATCGCGGCGCAGATCGCCTCGAGCTCCGCCTTGCGCTCCGCGCTCAGGTGCGCGCCGCCGTGGCACGAGCACGGTCCCCAGGATTCACCCGCGCGCGCCACCACTCGCGCGCTTCGAGACCCCACCGCGCGTCTCGCGCGTCGTCCATCCACCACCCGCGCCGCGGACGCGACGGACACTTTCGTCGTCATCGTATGCGCGGACATGTCACGCCGTTCGATCGCTCGCGCGCGCGTCACTGACGCCGATGTCTCGCGTTTTATCCACTCGGGACGCGACACATCTCGCCTCGATGTCGCGCCTCGCGCGTCTCGCGCGTCGACGGTTCTCGACGGACGCGAAGACGATTCCGACGTACGGCGAACGCGCCGCCTTTTTCGTCGGAGCGACGGAGACGTCGGGGCGAGGCGCGTACGCGGCGAGAGACGTGCGCGCGAACGATGTCATTTTGTCGCGAGAGGCGCCGTTGGCGTGTCATAGAACGCTCGCGAACGCGACGACGCGGTGCGATCGGTGTCTGCGAGAGACGAGGGGGGATGGTGCGCGATATTGCTCGACGACGTGCGAGGAGGCGGCGGAGAGAGAGTACGCGGGGTGTGAACGCGCGATGGACGCGCGAGAGTTGCGGGCGTATTGCGCTTCGCGCGGGTTGAAATTTCCATTACTCGTCGCGCGCGTGGCGAGTAAGATCGCGTCGGGGTCGTTGAAACAATCCACCGTGGACTGGTTGTGTTTCGCCAAGGGTGTGGAGCGCGATCCGCCGCCGCAATGGATCGAGGAGTGCGCCGCGCTTCGTCGCGCGTTCGGCGAGGATTCAAAGATATCGAGGGACGTCATCACGCCGGCGTGGTACGCGAACGTCACCACGCGATTACACTTGAACTCGTTTCGAGTGGAGATTCCCATCGCCGTCGATCCATCGACGATGGATTACAAGACGGCCATGACCGCCGGTCTCGGCGCCATCGAGTCGGGCGTCGCCTCGGGCACGGCGATTTACAAACTCCCCTCTCTCTTCAACCATTCGTGCGTCCCGAACGCACAGGCGCGATGGGAACACGGCGACGCGTCCATGACCATTCGCGCCAACAGAGACATCGCCGCTGGGGAAGAACTCACCATCGCGTACGTCGACGTCGACGTCGACGCCGCCGCGAGACGCTCGAAACTCTCCGAGTGGTACGGTTTCGATTGCGCGTGTTCGCGATGTATCTCCGGCGAGTGACCCGATCGCGAGAATAGAACAGAATAGAACAGAATAGAACAGAATAGAACAGAATAGACCGAAATAGAAGCGCATTCGACCATTCGCAATCATCCACCGCCGGATTCGTCCCCGCGCCCGATGATGGCTCTCGCCGCCGCCACGCCCGACGCCCTGATCTCCGCGTCGCGCGCCCCCGACCCTCGCTCTCTCGCGCGCTCGCGCAAAACCGTCTCCGCCTCCTCCCGTCGCGGCGCGTACCACAGCACCGCCGCGGGTCCGGCCGTGAGCCACGTCGACGCGGCGGCGACCTTGAAAGGCATCGTCTTCCTCGCCCTCCAAAACCGAACCGCGAGCGCGAACGACACCGCCCCGGCCGCGCCGAACGCGCGCGCGGTGAACGTCGCGCTCGCGTTCTCGCTCGTCGACGTCATCGCGTGACGCGCGCGCGTCGAGGAATCGCGTCATCATCATTCATCGACCGGTCGTTAGCGCCCGATCGTCATTGATCGCCCGCTCGCGCGCGCGTCATGTTCGCCCGCGCGAAAATCGGTCGAAGGAACCTCCTCGCCGCGTCGCGCGACGCGCGAATCATCGCGTCGCGCGCGCTCAACGTGCACGAATACCAAGGCGCGGAGATCATGGCGAAATTCGGCGTGCGCGTCCCGCGCGGTGTCCCGTGTCGCGCGCTGGATGAGATGGACGACGCGATGCGCGCGCTCGCCGGGGACGATGTGGTGGTGAAATCGCAGATTCTCGCCGGTGGGCGCGGGCTCGGGACGTTCGCGAGCGGGTTCAAGGGAGGGGTGCACGTCGTTCCCAAATCGGAGGCGAAGGCGACGGCGGCGAAAATGTTGGGCGAGACGTTGGTGACGAAACAGAGCGGACCGGCGGGGAAACCGGTGAACGTGCTGTATCTGGCGGAGAAGATGACGCTGACGAGAGAGATGTACTTCGCCGTCATGCTCGATCGAGCGAGCGCGGGACCGTTGGTGATCGCGAGCGCGGAGGGCGGGACGTCCATCGAGGATTTGGCGGCGAGTCATCCGGAGAAAATCATCAAAATGCGATTGGACGTCGAGCGTGGGATGACACAAACGCAGGCGGATGAGCTGGTGAAGCGGTTAGGGATCGCCAAGCATCAAGAGGACGCGGCGAAACAGTTGATGGCGTTGTATGAGACGTTTGCCAAGACGGATTGTACGATGATAGAGGTGAACCCGTTGGCGGAGGATCAAGACGGTCGTGTGGTCGCCGCAGACGCCAAGCTCAATTTCGACGATAACGCCGAGTATCGACAAAAAGACGTGTTTGCCCTTCGAGATCACTCCCAGGAGGATCCGCGCGAGGTGCAGGCGAGCAAGTTTGACTTGAACTACATCGGTTTAGACGGCAACATCGGATGCATGGTTAACGGCGCCGGTTTGGCCATGGCGACCATGGACATCATCCAACTCTACGGTGGATCCCCGGCGAATTTCTTGGACGTCGGTGGGAACGCGAGCGAGGAGCAAGTCGTCGAGGCCTTTAAGATTTTGACCGCCGATCCCAAGGTGCGCGCCATCCTGGTGAACATTTTCGGCGGCATCATGAAGTGCGACATCATCGCCGCGGGCATCGTCGCCGCGGCCAAGCAAGTCGATCTCAAGGTTCCGCTCATCGTCCGTCTCGAGGGAACGAACGTCGAGGCCGGGAACGATATCCTCAAATCGTCCGGCATGACCATCATCACCGCCTCGGATCTCGACGACGCCGCGCAAAAAGCGTGCTCGAGCCTCTCCGCCTCGGCGTAAACGTCACGGGCACATCTTTAACGCTGTAATTTACAATCTCGCGCGAGCGCGCTTTGAAGCGAGACTACGTGACCACTCGACGCTCTATCGGACGCTCACCAGTTCCACCTCGAACACGAGCGTCGAACCCGGCGGGATCTCGCACTCGCCCGCGCGACACCCCGCGCCGCGGTCGCCGTACGCCAACGCCGCCGGCACGACCGCTCGACGTCGACCCCCGACCCGCATCGCCGGCACGCTCGCACCGTCACCGCCCACCACTCGATCGAATCCCGGCACGACCTCGCCCGCGCCGACGCCGAAGATGAAAAATTTCGCCTCGTCGACGCGTCGACCCGTCGCCTCGAGCGTCGCCGCGTAATTCACCTTGACCACATCGACGCCCACTAACGGTTCGACGCCGCTCCCGACGACGAGGTCCTCGTACGCGATGGTATCGTCGCGCTCACCCGCGCGCGCGACGTTCCCTTGGCCCGCGCGCGACACCGTGGATGGAATCAGCGTCACCGCGCCCGCGAGCGCGACGCGTCTCGTCGTCCTCGTCGCGCCCTCGCGCGCGCGAGACGCGTCCATCGACGCGTCCATCGACGCGCGCGTTCGCACCGTCCGCGCCGTCGGCGCGCGCGCGGTGACGACCGCCATGGCGCGCGCGCGCGCGAGTGCCGCGTCCTCGGTCGAATGGCCGCCGCCACCTCGTACGAACGAAACGTCACACCGACGCGCGCGCGAGCGAGCGAGCGACGGCGTCGACGCGTCGACGTCCACGCGCTTGCGCGCACGACCGCACGAGCTGTAGAGGCACCGCGCGCGACGCGCGAGGGCGTCGCGACCGGCGCGTGAGCTCGACGGGAAACTTCGAGCGCACGAAGACGAATCCATGGGCGCGCGACAGGGAGGGAAGCGACGAGCCAAGCCCGGAGTGGCGAAACGGGCCAAGGCGGGAACGCCCAAGGGAGCGGCGCGCGCGGGTGGGGCGGACGCGGTGATCGAAGGCGCGTACGCGCTGTTCGAGGATGGTCGATTCGAGGAGGGACTCGTCGCGCTGCGAGCCGAGACGAAGAAACATCCGAACGATGTGATGATGGCGGAGACGTTCGCGGCGTCCCTCGCCGAGTTCGGGGAGCAGGAGGAAGCGATCGCGGCGCTGAAGCGCGCGGCGATGTTGTCGCCGAACGAGGGATACGAAAAGTTTATGTATCTCGGGCAGTTGTTGGACGACGGCGAGGCGGCGACGATGTGCACGAGACAGGGGTTGGCGATTTTAGAGGCGCAGGCGCGCGCGGGCGATGAAGATGCGCAGGGGCAACACGCGTCGGCGTGTTGCGCGCTGGCGGAACAAATTCTCGGCACCGCGGATGAGATGGACGACGAGACGGGCGCGCAGGTGGAGGAGTTGATAAACCGAGCGCGCGCGAGCGATCCGGCGTCGCCGGAGCCCTTGCAGCTGTTAGCGAGCCTGAAGAATGAACAAGGGAAATCGGACGAAGCGTTGGCTGTTTTGAAAGAATCCATGGATATGTGGCGTCGGGGTGCGATGCATCGCGAGGGAGATGACAGTCACGAGGCGGAGGAATTCCAAAACGAGTTCGACGTCTCTTTCGAATTCAGATTCGAGACGGCCAAGCTTTTGCTCGAGTTGGACACGTCCACGGAAACGGCACAAGAGATTTTGTGCGAGCTTTTGCGCGAGCGCGATGATAACGTGGACGTGTGGTACATGCTCGCGTACGCGCACCACGGCGCGCTCGAATTCGACACCGCTTTAGAACACTTAGAGCACGGTGAAGAGCTCGTCCGTCAGCGCGGAGGAGACGAGTCCGTGCTCGAGAATTTTGAAGAATTGCGGGCCGCGATCGTGGAATCGAAAGCGACGGTCGAGAGCGGTAAGGGTGCGGCTGATATGGACGCGGACTAGTCATTTCAATACAATTTGAGACCATCAACAATCACACTTGAAAAGCGATCTGCTCTGAGTCTCGTCTACGTGCGCTAATCTATTGCCTTCTCCACTCAATCGTCGCTCTTCTTCTTACGACGCGGACGTTTCTTCTTCCCGCTCGCCGGTTGCGGCTGCGGCGCCGGCGTCTTTTTCTTCTTCTTGAGGTTACTCAAGGGATTCTTCCCGCCCGATTTCTTTTTAAACTTGACGCTCGTGCGCACTTTATACACGTTATGTACGTCTTGCGCCTCGAGTCCCAATGCGCGCTGTTCCACCGCGCTCAGTCCCTTGACGGACTCTTGTTGCGACGTCAGTCCCCCAGCCGTCGCGTCCGGCGGCGGCTCCATCTGCAATCCACTCGTGTGCGCGAAAACTATCGGGACCGCTCCGTCGCACGCGCGCAGTTTCTCTTTTAACGAGTCATCCTGCGTGCACACGACGAACCTTTCCTCATTTTTCGCGCCGCACGCGTCCACGATGGACGCAGCCGCCGTCGCCTCTCCCGGCGCCGGCCCGCCGCCCACCAGGTGCAACTTCTTCGTCTGCAACGACGCGCTCTTGTACTCGGGGCCCATGTTACGGAGCTCGTCCTGCACGCATCGCGTCGTGAACACTTTGACGTCCTTGGCGTTGGACCCGAGGTACTTGGCGACGACGTCCTTGGTGTCGCCCAAATTGAGCTTGACGCAGGCGGCGATGAAGTTCCCGTCGCATATCACCTTGTACGGCTCGCGAAAGCCGTGCGCGGAGCGATAATACCGCAGGTACTTCCGCACCTTGCGCGCGCGTTTCACCCGCATCGGCGCGCTCGACCGCGGGCGCGAACGTCGAGTCGAGGAGTCGCGCCGAGCGAGTGACTCGGAAGGCTCGGGGAGTTTCTTTTTCACTTTTTCTCTTTTCATTACAAACTGCTACAATTAGTACTGCTTGGCTACGGTGCGAGCGTCGGATGACCGGGCTCGATGAGACCGCGAACGGGCGCGATCGTCTCTGTGCGTGATCGATCACGAACTCGCGATGGGAGCGTTGTATCGATCGTCTAAGAGGAGTTGCGTGCTCGCCGAGAGCTCCGCCTTGAGGCTGTTGAGCGCGGCGGCTCCGGTGGAACCGCTCAGCCCGTTCGCCGCCGTGTACGTTTTCGACGTCATGACGCACACGGGGATACCGTTCATCGTGGAGATGAGGGATGCGAGCTCGGGAACCGCTTTGAACATGCCAAAGTAGTGTTGCATGAAGGTTCGCACCGCGTTTCCGTCGACGTTGGCGAGCGAATCCACGTTCGACAAGAGCGACTTGTACTCTGGACGCTCGCATGCGCTCCAAATTTGACGCGCCATGTCGTCCATCTGCG
>MDTE01008941.1_pt1 | contig 145876 bp, 142 predicted proteins | sample 811231 | NCBI WGS metagenome assembly MDTE01 (sample SAMN05326651, study PRJNA326480) | marine metagenome | isolation source: seawater | place: Indian Ocean: Red Sea | collected 2010 | reverse complement strand
TCGACGGCGCCCGTTACGACTGCGGCAGCAAGGTCGGCTTCGTGGAGGCGACCCTGGCGCTGGCGTTGGAGCGCAAGGATATGGGCGACGAAGTGCGCGCGATGGCGAGGCGGCTGCTGGCCGATTAGGCGCGCTCAGCCAGACTGCGTCTCGGCGAGCCGGGCATATTCGTCGCGCAGTTCGCGCTTGTAGAGCTTGCCGTTGGCCTCGCGCGGCAGATCGGGCCGGAAGTCAAACTGGCGCGGCATTTTTATCCGGCTGAGCTGCGGCTCCAGGTAGTCGCGCAGGGCCTGCTCCATCGCATCGCCCGCCTGGTCCATATCCGCCGGCTGAACCACCGCGACCACCCGCTCGCCCAGATCGTCGTCGGGCACGCCGATCACTGCCGCATCGAGCACGTCGGGGTGCGAAACCAGCAGGTCCTCGATCTCCTGCGGATAGATGTTCACCCCGCCGGAAATGATCATGTGGCTCTTGCGGTCGGTCAGGAAGATAAAGCCATCCTCGTCGATATGGCCGATATCGCCCAGCGTCATCCAGCCCTGACGGTTCATGGCATCGGCCGTCTTGTCCGGATCCTTGTGATAGCTGGGCAGGACTTCGTTCTCGAAGAACAGCAGACCCGTCTCCCCGGGCGGCAACTCGGTGCCATCCGGCCCGCAGACATGCGCCTTGCCGTAGATCATGCGGCCCACCGTGCCGGGCTTGGCCAGCCATTCCTCGCTCTTGACCAGCGACATGCCGATCCCTTCGGACCCGGCGTAATATTCCTGGATGATCGGCCCCCACCATTCGATCATCGCCTCCTTGATCGGCACCGGACACGGCGCGGCGGCATGGATCGCACGCTGGTGGGGGGAAAGATCGTAGCGCGCCCGTTCCTCCTCGGGCAGCCGCAACATGCGCACGAAATGGGTGGGCACCCACTGGCTATCGGTCACGCCATACCGCTCGATCGCGGCCAGAGCGCCCTCGGGCGTGAACTTGTCCATGATGACCACGGTCCCGCCCAGCCGGTGCGCCGTGCTACACCAGCCGAGCGGTGCGGCGTGGTAGAGCGGCGCGGGCGAGAGATAGACCATGCTGCCATCGGCGGGCATGCCCACACCCATCGTGGCGAGCCCCACCAGCGGGTTGGGCGCGGTGATATCCTCGCTCGGTGGAGGCGCCGGCTTGATCCCCTTGGGTCGCCCCGTCGTGCCGGAGGAATAGAGCATGTACTGGCCCGGCGCTGGGTCCTCGACCATCTCGGGCGAGTGTTTATTCACGCCATCGCGAAAGGCTGCGCTGTCGACATCGACGGTTTCGAGGCCGGGTGCGATTGCCGCAAGCTGCGCCGTTACATCGGCAAAAGCGCTGGAGGTCAGCACCAGCGAACATTCGGCATCGCCGAGTATGTAGGCAATCTCGGGCGCGGTCAGGCGGGTGGAAACCGGCACCAGCATCGCGCCGATACGCTGGGTGGCCCATAATATCTCGAGATAGAGCGGCCGGTTCTCGAGCAGCAGGCCCACGCTGGTCCCGCGTGTTACTCCCTGCGCGCGCAACCAACGCGCGAGGCGATTGGCCCGGGCCTCCAGTTCGCCATAGGTGACGGTAGTGCCGCTGGCCGCGTCTATGATGGCCGCGTGGTCGGGCCGCGTGGCCGCGTGTGTAATCGGATGCATGTCTCTCTCCCGTCCGCCAGTTTCGGGAAAGTGCGTGCATCACGCAAGAAAAAAGGCGGCGCCGAAGCACCGCCTTTCACATGAATTTCAAACGGATTGCGGAGGACTCATTCGTCGTCGCCGCCGCCCATGCCGCCGGGCCCCATGGCCAGCCGGAAGGCTTCCTGCGCTTCGGTTTCAACCATGAAGGGACGCGGATCGACCGCTTTGCCGTCGATGCGCACTTCGTAGTGGAGGTGCGGGCCGGTCGAGCGGCCGGTCGAGCCGACATAACCGATCAGGTCGCCCTTGCGCACTTCCTGCCCGTCGGCGACGATGATGCGCGACAGGTGGGCGTAGCGGGTTTCGATCGCGTTGCCGTGGCCGATCTGGATGTAATTGCCGTAGCTGCCGAAATAGTTCGCACGCTCGACGGTGCCGTCGGCGGTCGCGTAGATCGGCGTGCCCGAGGGCGCGGCCAGATCGACGCCGTTGTGGTTCTTCCGCTTGCGCAGCACCGGGTGGTTGCGCATGCCGTAGCCACTGCTCATCCGGGCATTATCGACCGGCATGCGCGAAGGCACGGAAACCGTCGGCAGGGCAACGGCCGGCTGCGGGCTGCGTTCTATGTCGAGATCCTGCCAGCTGGCGAAGAGCTGACGAAACTGGGTGTCGCCATTGCCGAGCGGGCTCTGCGCTTCCTTGGCCGCGTCGGAGACGTCGACCGCGGCGGCGGCGCTGGTGTTGGCGTGTGCGGGCATGGCGAAAGTGGCAATTGCCGCGGTGCAAAGAATGGTGGCGCGGCTAAAAAGTCGATCAGTGGTCAGCAAGATGTCCGTCCCTCTGTCGGCGGCGGAGCAGGTTGCTCCGCTGGTTCCGATCCCGAGCGCGTTTGCGATCCCATCGCGCGCCGAGACCCCTCATTTGCGGCGGGAACCTTCCCCGCCTTCGTCTGTTAGTGGATTAGGCGGGCCTAGCTTAAGACCACAAGCGCTTCCTGGCGCTACCGCGACAAACCGCCTGCGGAACGGGTCGAGTCGTTGAATGGCGGCTTAAGCATCTCTGGAAAACGATGGTTAACAAGGGGCTGCGCGTGTTTTCACGCCCGGTTCCAGCGACGAATCCCATCGCTTAGCCGTGCGGTGAAGCGCCGCGCGGCAAAGAGCGCCCGTATCCGTCATGTCTCCCTTGCGGCCTCCAGCACTTCCTGCGCGTGGCCGTTCACCTTCACCTTGGGCCAGATGCGCGCGATCGTGCCGTCGGCATTCAGCAGGTAGGTGCTGCGGACCATGCCCATGAAGGTCTTCCCGTACATCTTCTTCTCGGCCCATACGCCAAGCTTATCCGACAGGCCGTCTTCTTCCGCATCGGTCGCCAGATCGACCGTCAGATCGTGCTTGGCGATGAAGTTCTGGTGCTTCCTGCTCGAATCCTTGCTGATGCCGAGCAGGGCGACGCCGGCTTTCTCGAACTCGGGTTTCAGCGCGGAGAAATCCTTGGCCTCGGTCGTGCAGCCGGGCGTGTTGTCCTTCGGGTAGAAGAACAGCACCAGCTTGCGGCCGCGATAGTCGGACGGTTTCACCTCTTTGCCATCGTGCCGCACCATCGCGATGTCGGGCATCGTGTCGCCCTCGCCAATGCTCATTGGTCAGTCTCCAGTTTCTCGTCGAATACGTCGCACCAGGTGCGCGCCACTTCCTGACGTGCCTGTTCCGCCTTGTGCAAGAGCGCGCGGGTATCCTCGCAACCGCAGGCGCTGGCCAGCGCCGCTCCCGCAGCACCGGGCGGGACTTCCAGATCTGGCGCAAGCAGGCGGGCCGCCACGATCAGGCGGGTGAGGAAATCGTGCGCGTTGGCGAAGGCGCGGGGCAGGTGGCCCGCGCGCACCAGCGTATCGCATGCACTCGACAGGCGCGGATCGAGCGCGACGTGATCGCGCAGTTGCAGGAAGTGAAGGATGAACTCGATATCGACCAGCCCGCCACGCAGCAGCTTCACATCGAGCGGGCCTTTGGCAGGCTTGTGCGTCGCCATCTCGCCGCGCATCCGCAGGACATCGTCGCGCAAGGTGGCCGCATCGCGCGGGGCGCACAGCACCTCGCGGATAATGTCGTCCACATCGGCCCGCGCCGCGTACGAGCCCGCGACCACGCGCGCGCGCGCAAGCGCCATATGCTCCCACGTCCAGGCCGATTCGCGCTGGTAGCGGGCGAAGCTTTCCACGCTGACCGCCAGCGGCCCCTGGGCGCCCTGCGGCCTCAGACGCGTATCGACATCGTAGAGCGGCCCCTCGGCAGTAGGCACGCTGAGCGCCGCGCTGACCCGCTGGGCCAGCCGGTTGAAATAGCGGGTGGCGCCCATCGGGCGTTCGCCATCGCTTTCGGCGGTGTGATCGCCGGTAAACAGGTAGATGATGTCGAGATCGGATGCGTGGGTCAGCGCTTCGCCGCCAAGCCTGCCGAGCCCGAGGATCACCAGCTCGCTGCCTTCCACCTGCCCGTGCGCGCGCTCGAACTCGGCGACGGTGCCCGCCAGTGCCGCCTGCATCGCGGCCTCGGCCACGGTCGCAAAACCGCGTGCGATATCCAGCGGATCGTGCACGCCTCCGATCAGCTGCACGCCGAGCGCAAAACGCTGTTCCCCCGTCACGACGCGGATACGATCGAGCAGGGCCTCGTAATTGCCGTGCGGTTCGGCGCGCATCATCCTGCGCCGCAGGTTCGGCACGTCTTCCGGCAGGTCCAGAGCCGACCGGTCGATCAGCGCGTCGATCAGCGCCGGGCGCAGCGCAAGATCGTTGGCCAGCGGTGGCGCCAGCGTGATGATCGCGAGGAACTGGTCGAGCAGCGCGGGCCGCGCCTCCAGCAGGCGGAACAGGTTGATCCCGCTCGGCATGGCGTCCAGCAGCCGTTCGAGGCGCACCAGCGCACGGTCCGGCTCGGGCGACTGGGCAAGACCTTCGAGCAGCCTCGGCAGAAGCCGGCGAAAGGCGGTCTGCGCGTCGGTGCTGCGCAGGGACCGGTAGCGTCCGTCGAGCCAGCCAGCGACCCGGTCTGCCAGGTTATCCTGGGTGGCAAGCGGGCTGTTCCCCACCATTTCGCGCACCGGGCGTTCGCTGGGCGGCTGGTTCTCGCTCGTCGTCAGCAGCCCATCGAAAGCCTTGGCCGTGGCCGCCATGTGGGGTTCGAGGTCCGCAAGAAGGCTTGCCCCGTCGACAAAGCCGTCCAGATGCGCGAGCCGCTCCAGCGCATCGCCCGAAGGGATCGTGTGGGTCTGCCGGTCCTCCAGCATCTGGATGCGGTGCTCGGCCACGCGCAGGCGTGCATAGGCGGCGGCGAGCTTGCCTGCCGTCTCCTCCGCAATGATGTCCGCCCGGGCCAGCGCGAACAGCGCCGCGCGTGTATCGCTGCTCCTCAGGCGCGGATCGCGTCCGCCGTGGATCAACTGGTGGGTCTGCGCGAAGAACTCGATCTCGCGGATCCCGCCACGCCCGCGCTTGAGATCGAAGCCCGGACCCAGCTCCGGCTCGCCGCTATAGGCCTCGCGGATTCGCAGGCGCAGCTGCGCAATATCGTCGATCGTGCCGAAATCGACGCTGCGCCGCCACACGAAGGGGCGGATCGTGGCGAGGAACCGCTCCCCACGCTCGATATCGCCCGCGGCCGAGCGCGCGCGGATGAAGGCCGCACGCTCCCACGCCAGTGCCGCGCTCTCGTAGTGGGAAAGCGCTGCGTTGACGGACACCGCCAGCGGCGTGATTTCCGCCGCCGGGCGCAACCGCAGGTCGACCCGGAAGACGTAGCCTTCCTCCGTATGGTCGGACAGAAGCCGCAGGATGTCGCGCGCCATGCGCTGCGCGGTGTCTGCCGGCCCGGACCGTTCGCCCTCGGCCAGCACATCGGGATCGAACAGCAGGATCGGATCGATGTCCGAACTGTAGTTCAATTCGCGCGCGCCATGCTTGCCCAGCGCGATGGCGAAGAAACCGTCCACGCTGTCCAGCTTGGTGCGCTTGCGCGCCGCCTCGGCAATCGCCTGGCCCAGTGCGCGATCGGCGAAGGCGGACAGGCGCTGGATCACGTCGTCGAGCGAATAGGCGCCCGCCAGATCGGCAATGGCCAGCGTCAGCGCAAGAGCCAGCCGCTCGCGACGCAGGGCCACGCCCCGCTCCGCCCCCGCGCCTGCCTTTGCGCAATAGTCGAAGGCTGCGTCCACATCGCCCGCGCGCAGAAGGTCCGCCAGTTCAGGCAGCCGATCGAGGGTGCGGGCCAGGAAGGGAGCATTCGTCCTCGCCCTCGCGATCGCTCCTGGCCAATCGTGATCGTGCCCGGATGCCATGGGGGCGCCCTGCCTGCCCCATCTCGGGATGGCAAGCGCGATGGCAGGTCGATCAGGGACCCGATTACTTGCCCTTGGCCGCCGGGTTTGCAACAAGCGCCGGAATTGGGAAACCCGGAGATATCCAAGCCATGAAACGCCTCCTTGCCGTGGCCACACTCGCTTTGAGCCTGGCTGCCTGCGACGCCGCCGTCCTTTCCGGAGGTTCGCAAGACGACGCACTCGATATTCCGGAAGTCGCCGATGGCGATATCTCGCAGGAAACGATGGTCGACCTCACGCGCGAATTGTCGAGCGACGAGTTCGAAGGCCGCATGCCCGGCACCGAGGGCGGGCGGATGACGGTCGATCTGCTCAAAACCCGATTCGAGGAAGCGGGGCTGGAGCCGGGCAATAACGGCTCGTGGGTGCAGGACGTACCTCTGGTCGAGATTACCGGCAGCGATTTCGCGCCGCTGTCCATCACCGGGGGCGATGCCAGCGGGATGGCGTTCGAGTATGGCAAGGACTGGGTGGGCGTAAGCTACCGCGAAACGCCGCGCACCCGGATCAACGACAGCGAACTGGTGTTCGTGGGCTACGGCATCAACGCGCCGGAACGCGACTGGAACGACTACGAAGGGCTGGACATGGAGGGGAAGACCGCCGTCATCCTCGTTAACGATCCCGACTTCGACAGCGAAGACCTCGAAGGCACGTTCAACGGCAAGGCGATGACCTATTACGGCCGCTGGACCTACAAGTTCGAGGAAGCCGCGCGCCAGGGCGCCGCCGCCGCGCTCATCATCCACGAGACCGAACCGGCGTCCTACGGCTGGAACGTGGTCGAAAGCAGCTGGTCGGGCCCGCAGGCCTATCCCCAGCGGGGCGAGGACGCGCCTGCGCCCACCAAGATGAACGGCTGGATCCAGAACGGCGTCGCGGAGCAGATCTTCGAGGCGGCGGGCAAGGATCTCGGCGAGTTGAAGGACGCGGCGAAGAAGCAGGGCTTCAAGGCCGTATCCCTGGGCCTCGACGCCTCCACGAGCTTCGAGAACGAATCGCGTGAATACATGTCGCAGAACGTGATCGGCATTCTGCCGGGCACCAAGCGCCCCGGCGAATACGTGCTCCACACCGCCCACTGGGATCACCTGGGGCGCTGCAAGCCCGCCGACGACGGTGACGATATCTGCAACGGCGCGGTCGACAATGTCACCGGCACGGCGGCGCTGGTCGCGCTGGCGGAGGCCCACGCCAAGGCGGGCGCTGCCGATCGCAGCCTCGTCTTCCTGGCTGTCACCGCAGAGGAGCAGGGGCTGCTCGGATCGTCCTACTACGCGCAGAACCCGGTCTTTCCGCTGGACCAGACCGTGGGCGGCGTGAACATGGACGCCTTCATGATCGCAGGCCCCTCGCGCGATGTGACGGTGGTCGGCCCGGGCAAGTCGCAGCTCGACGAATTTCTCGAGGCAGCGCTCGAGGCCGACGGACGGGTGGCAACGCCCAACCCGAGCCCCGAGGCAGGCTACTACTACCGTTCCGACCACTTTCCCTTCGCCAAGCAGGGCGTGCCGATGCTCTATATCGACGGCGGTGAAGACCTCGTCGAAGGCGGGCGCGAAGCAGGCGAGGCGGTGTCGAAGGACTACCGCGACAACCGCTATCACGGGCCCAAGGACGAGTTCGACGAGAACTGGGACTGGTCCGGCGTGATGGCAGACCTGCAGCTCTACTACCGCCTGGGCCGGATGATGGCGATGAGCACCAGCTGGCCCAACTGGGTCGAAGGTGACGAATTCCGCGGCATCCGCGACGAGAGTTGCGCCGCGACCAACGAAGGCTGCTGAGCGACCCGGGAAAGGCGCCAGGATGAGCGATAGTAACGTGCGGCTCCCCGCCGAGTGGGAGCCGCAGGACTGGCTGTGGATCGGCTTTCCGCACGACCCCGACGAGTGGGACGTTCTGGCCGCGGCGCAGGAGGAAGTCGCCGGCTTCGCCAACGCGGTGGCGGAGAGCGGGCAGGAGGTACGCCTGCTGGTGCGCGATGCGGCGAACGAGGCGCGAGCCAGATCGCTGGTTTCGGGCGCCGTGACGCTCGAACGGCGCAGCTATGGCGACATCTGGCTGCGCGATACGGGGCCCATCGTGCTCGAGCGCGCCGGAGTACGCGCAGCCGTGCGCCCCGGCTTCAATGGCTGGGGCGGCAAATACCTGATGGCGGGCGACCAGACCATCGGCGAAGAGCTCGCCCGCGATGCGGGTCTCGACCTCAACCGGCCGGACTGGGTGCTCGAAGGCGGAGCGATCGATACCGACGGCTCAGGCACGGTGCTCACGACCGAGCAGTGCCTGCTCAACCCCAACCGCAATCCTTCGCTGACCCGCGAGCAGATCGAGGATCGGCTGGCCGAGGATTTCGGCCTTACCCGCGTGGTGTGGCTCGGCGACGGGCTGCTCAACGATCATACCGATGGCCATGTCGACAATCTGGCGCGCTTCGTGGCGCCCGGCACGGTGGCGCTGGCCGAACCGTTCGGCGCGGACGATCCGAATGCGGCGATCTATGCCGATGCGAGGGCGCAGCTCGAAGAGGCAGGGCTCAGCGTCGCGCCGATCCCCTCCCCGGGCCGCATCAGCCGCGGGCCCTTTGTGGAGCCTGCCAGCTACGCCAATTTCCTGATCGCCAACTCGCTTATCATCGTGCCGACCTTCGGCGTGCCGCAGGATGCAGAAGCGGTGGCGGCCATCGATGCGCTGTTCCCGGGCCGCTCGGCCATAGGCCTGCCGATGCGCAACATCCTGGCGGGCGGGGGCGGATTCCACTGCGCCAGCATGCAGATGCCGGTGGCGGGGTAGCACTTTGTTAACCCGCGCCGGGGAGACTGCGCAGCATGACCCGCGCGACCTCCCTCACCCGAAACCTCGACGTCGCGGCCGCTGCGCGCGGCATTATCGTTACGTCCTGCGCGCTCGCGCTGATTGTGGCGGAGCGTTTCGTACCGCTCTTCTAGGGCCGGTCAGAACAGCTTGGCCAGAGCGGCCAGCGCCGCCGCTGCCAGCACCACACCCACGAAGATACGCCATGCCCGGTCGGACACGTGGCCGTCCGCGCGTCGCCCAAGCCAGGTGCCGATCAGCACGACCGGCAACAGCAGCGCGCCGAGCAGAGCCAGCCGCGATTCCATCCGGCCCAGCGCCACACCCGACCCGATCCCGATCAGCGCCGCGAAGGTGAAGATCAGGATCATGGAGCTTTTGGCGACCTGACGCGGGATCGCGCGGCCCACGTAGTAGGGTACAACCGGCGGGCCAGGCATGCCCGCAAACCCGGTGAGAATGCCTGTCGCCGCGCCGGTCAGCCCGGTGGTGAGCATGCCGGGCCGCTCGGGCTCGCGCACCGGGAACAGGATCGCGGCAGAGGCCGACAGCGCCACCAGCGCGATCAGCAGGCGCGCCAGATCGGGCGGCGTCGCGGCGAGCAGAGCAAGCCCCGGCAGCGTGGTCAGCAGCACCAGGCCGATGATGATCCACACGCTGCGCTCCGCCTCGCGCAGGAGGCGGGGAAGTTCGATCCCGCCGATCAGCATGGCGACCACATTGGTGGTAAGCACCGCCTCCACCGGGCTGAGCGCGAGGGCCAGCACCGGCACCAGCAGGATCGCGAGCCCGAATCCCGCCAGCCCGCGAATGAACGCGGCGACCAGTCCCGTGCCGAGCGCGACCGTCAGCTGCAGCCAGGTAAATCCTGCGAGGAGTTCCAAGACCTCAGTCGCGCAGGTCTGGCGGAGTCGCGCCTTCGCGCAGCATTGCGATCGCCTCGTCGAGGGTCATCACCTTCTGATCCTTCTCGCCCAGCGTGCGGACGGCGACGGTGCCTTCCTCCGCCTCACGCTTGCCGACCACCAGCAGGTGCGGGACCTTGGCGAGCGAATGTTCGCGCACCTTGTAGTTGATCTTCTCGTTGCGAAGATCGCTATCGACGCGAATGCCCGCCGCTTCGAGCTTGCCGACCGCGTCCTTTGCGTAGTCGTCCGCATCCGAAACGATGGTCGCCACCACGGCCTGCGTCGGCGCGAGCCACACGGGCAGACGCCCGGCGAAATGCTCGATCAGGATCCCGATGAAGCGCTCGTAGCTGCCGAAGATCGCGCGGTGGAGCATCACCGGGCAGTGCTTCTCGCCATCCTCGCCGATGTAGCTCGCATCGAGCCGGTCGGGCAGCACGCGGTCGCCCTGGATCGTGCCGACCTGCCAGGTGCGCCCGATCGCGTCGGTCAGATGCCATTCGAGCTTGGGCGCATAGAACGCGCCTTCGCCGGGCAGTTCTTCCCAGCCGTATTCCTCGTTCATCATGCCGGCATCGCGAACCGCATCACGCAGTTCCTGCTCGGCCCGGTCCCAGTCTTCGTCCGAACCGAGGCGCTGTTCGGGCCGCAGCGCCAGCTTGATCGCGTATTTGAAGCCGAAATCCTTGTAGACGCTGTCCGCCAGCTTGCAGAAGGCGCGGACTTCCTCGACCACCTGGGCCTCGGTGCAGAAGATATGCGCATCGTCCTGCGTGAACTGGCGCACGCGCATCAGGCCGTGCAGCGCACCGTGCGGCTCGTTGCGGTGGCAGCAGCCCATTTCGCCCAGCCGGATCGGCAGTTCGCGATAGGACGTGATGCCCTGCTTGAAGACGAGCACGTGCGCGGGGCAGTTCATAGGCTTCAAGGCCATCCAGTCGGCGTCTTTCGACACCAGTTCGCCCTCATCCTCGGTGTTGGGCACCTCGTCGGGGATGACGAACATGTTCTCGCGATACTTGCCCCAGTGGCCCGACTGCTCCCACTGGCGCGCGTCCATCACCTGCGGGGTCTTGATCTCGCGGTAGCCCGCGCCATCCATCTTGCGGCGCATGTAGGATTCGAGCTGGCGCCAGATGCGGTAGCCCTGCGGGTGCCAGAACACGCTGCCGTGCGCCTCTTCCTGCAGGTGGAACAGGTCCATCTCGCGGCCCAGCTTGCGGTGGTCGCGCTTGGCCGCTTCCTCCATCCGGTGGAGGTGTTCGTTGAGCTGCTTCTTGTTGAGCCAGCCGGTGCCGTAGATGCGGCTGAGCATCGCGTTCTTCTGGTCACCGCGCCAGTAAGCACCCGAAACGCGCGTCAGCTTGAACGCCTGCGGGTCGAGCTTGCCCGTGCTGGCAAGGTGCGGCCCGCGACACATGTCCAGCCAGTCGCCCTGGCGGTAGATCGTCAGTTCCTCGCCTTCGGGCAGCTCCGCCGCCCATTCGGCCTTGAAGCTCTCGCCATGGTCCTTGAACCACTGGATCAGCTGGGTGCGCGTCCACACCTCGCGTTCCAGCGGCGTGTCGGCGGCGATGATCCGGCGCATCTCCTCCTCGATCTTCGGCAGGTCTTCCTCGGTGAAGCCACCGCGCCCCTGCGGGGGGGCGAAATCGTAATAGAAGCCATCGTCCGTTGCCGGCCCGAAGGTGATCTGCGTGCCGGGGAACAGGTTCTGCACCGCCTCGGCGAGCACGTGCGCATAATCGTGGCGCGCCAGCTCCAGCGCCTCGTCGACGTCCTTGCTGGTGACCAGCGCGAGCTGCGCATCGCCTTCGAAAGGCCGGTTGATGTCGCGCAGCTCGCCGTTCACGCGCGCGGCGAGCGCGGCCTTGGCGAGGCCCGGGCCGATCGCGGCGGCAACATCGGCGGGCGTGGAGCCCTCCGGCATTTCGCGCACGGAACCATCGGGCAGGCTGATCTTGAGCAGTTCGGTCATCGTGTCGTGCTTTCGTCCGAGCAGTGTTCGGTTGAATAGTGTTCAAGCGCCTATGGTCGGCGCGGCGCGGCTAGGCAACGGTGCTCTCGCCGCAGGCATTTCTGACCATAGCGAGGTCGGCCTCCTCCATCTCCTCGATCTCGCCGGCGAGGTTCGCTTCGACATGGGCGGCAAGCGCCCGGGCATCCGCCAGCGCATTGTGCGGCACCTCGCTGGCGCGGGCAGTGCTGAAATGGGGCAGGCTGAGCAGCAGACAGGCGTAGCGGAACGGATCGTTGCGTTTGCCCTGATCGCGCAGCAGCATGCGGTTGAAGTGGACCAGATCCTCCGGCCAGTCGGCGATAAAGACATGCGGGCCGTCATCTTTCCTGAGGAACTTCTGCATCTTCTTGACCGCCTGCAGCCGCGCGACCGGCTCCTGGTCGAAGTACGGGACGACATGCTCCTGCACCCAAGGCACGATCAGTTGGTGCGCATGCAACACCTCGTAGAAATGCGCGCCGTCCTGCCGCACCAGCGCAAGGCTGAGCAGTTGCCCGTCGGTGCCGTTGAATTCGGTATCGATGTAATATCGCATGGGATTCCTGCCGCGCCGTGAAGTCCGGTTGCAGGTTCGGGGAAGCAGGCGCAGCGCCACCCGAACCCGGGTGGCGACGATCGCGGATCAGGCCGCGACCATCCGCCCCCGGTTGCCCGAGGTCGTGGTGGTCGTAGTCGAGGCAATCCGAATGGCCATGGCTGCGAATATAGGCCGCAACCGCGCGAGGTCCAGCGCGATATGTGACAAGGGCGCTTTCAAATATGGAAAGCGTGGTTGACACCATGTACGCGCTGTGACAAGTGTGCTTGCCATAGAAGAAAGGAACCTTGACCATGAAAACCGTGACGCAATTGCAATGGGGCGCCGTCGTGATCCTCGTGGCCCTGCTCAACATCGCCGGTGTGCTGCCCGACTGGACGACCTTCGCCGCGATCGTGACCCTGCCGTATGTCGCGATCTCCAATGGCGCGCGCTGTGGCCTGAGGAAATCGTCGTGAGCGAGGCGGTTCAAATGCCGCTGTATCGGCGCCCGGGCTTCTGGGCTGGCGGTATCTTTGCCGCGTTCGGCATCATCTCGGCACTGCGCATAACCGATGCGATCGGCTCCACGACCGGGTTCATCCTGATGGTATTCGCGATGCTGCAGATCATTCCGCTGACGCGAGCGAGCCTGGCGAAGCAGCGCTCCACCGGCCATCTCAGCCCGGCGATCGTTCGCTACACCCGCCGCTTCCTGCTCGCCAGCTTCGGCTACATGCTGGGACTCGGCATCGCGGTGACCATCGCCAACCGGGTCGATCTGAGCGGGCTCGAGAGTTTCCTGATCGCGCTGCTGCCGGTCATCCCCGTGCTGGGCATGATCTGGACGATGGCACGCTACCTCATCGAGGAGGGGGACGAGTTCCTGCGTCATCGAGCGATCATGGCAAGCCTGTTCGGGCTGGGCGCGGTGCTGACCTTGGGCACGTTCTGGGGCTTCCTCGAAACCTTCGAAGTCGTGCCCCATATCTGGGCGTGGTGGGTGTTCCCTGTCTGGGCCATGGGCATGGGGCTGGGCCAGTGCGGGATGGCACTGGCCGACCGCCGGGCAGGCGACGGTTCAGGTGAGGGGGCATGAAGAACCGCCTCAAGGTCCTGCGTGCCGAGCGCAGCTGGAGCCAGCAGAAGCTGGCCGAGGAACTCGGCGTCAGCCGCCAGAGCGTCAACGCGATCGAGACGGGCCGCTACGACCCCTCGCTCCCCCTCGCCTTTCAGATCGCCGAGGTGTTCGGCCTGACCATCGAGGAGATTTTCTCGCGCGACTAGAGGCCCCCGGCGCCGCGCCTTCCCCGCGGCGTTCGGGCTGGCATCCGGGTCAAGCAGCGCGTATTCGATCCGCTTCGCAGGAGGGGCCGGATGGAACAGCGGGTTGGCGACACGAAGCAGGGGAAAGCGGGTGCTGCGGCGCAGCGCGACCTCTCCGTCCTTTTCCTGTCCAGGGTCGGTGCCAGGAGGCGCGAGGCCCTGCTCGCCGAATATCGCGAAGCGGTGTACGACAGGGCCTTCCCGGACCGCGATCTGGCGGAGAACCCGGAGGATTGGGCGCAGTATATCGACGGCAAGGTGCCCCCGCCGATGCCGCGTACCGAAGTCGTCCTGCTGCTGGCAGACGGCGCGGTGATCGGCGGCGCCACGGTGGAATATTATCGCCAGGCCGACGCCGGGCTGCTGACCTATCTCGCCATCGCCGAGAGGTTCCGCGAGAAAGGCCTGTCCCGGCGGCTGGTGCTTGCCGCGCACAAGGCCCTGGCCGAAATGGCATCCAAGTCGACGCCGCTTTTCGCCGAGACCGAGAAATACGACGATCATGCGGAGGAAGACGAGCGCGCGACCATAATCAGGCGCCACCGGCGGCTCAGCGCGCTCGGCGCCTACGCGATCGATTTCGATTACGTCATGCCCCCGCTGCGGCCCGGCGCGGAGCCGCGCGAGCTTCATCTGCTGGTCCTCGACCCGCCGGATCCCGGGCGCACTCCGCACGTGTCGGCCCATCGGGTCCGGGCCTTGTTGCAGGAGCTGGCGCGGTCCCTCCAGACGCGACTGGAAGACCATCCGCAAACGCGCGAAATGGATGCCTTCCTCGCCGGGCGCAAGACGATCCCCCTGACCCGCCTGCCGGGAACGCGCTTCGACCGCCGGTTTCGCGAGACGCCCGTTATCCCGCTGAACGGCCCCGCGGCCTTCACTTTCGCCTTCGAACTGTGCTTCACCGGGCCCAGGGGCGAGGAGCAGCCTCATGCCATCGTCCTCAAGTCGATCATGGATACGCTGCTGCGCGACAAGAAGGTGCGCGAGAAGCTCATCGAACCCGCGCGCTCCTACCTCGACGATGTGACGACCGGCCCTCCCGGCCACAACGGCCGCCCGCTGCTGTTCCTCGCGGCGGGCGAATACCGCGACTGCCCGAGCAGGCGCGTGATGCTCAAGCGCCCGGAACGCTGGCTCTACAAGGCCGAGAACGAGGGGCGCGAGATGCACGCCGCGCCCCGCACGACCGCTTTCGAACTGCGCGATTGCTTCTGCGTGTTCGAGAGCGGGCGGGTGTTCTACCTGCCCACCCTGGTCCTTCCCGAAGACGCTAAAGAGGGCATCGACGAATATGCCGTTCTCCAGCTCCAGGCGCTCGCGATGAAGCCGGAAGACCCGGACGAAGTGCGCCGATGCGGAGACGTCGAATTCAGCTGGCAGCCGTTCGAGGATGACGGCCCGCTCGGGGGATCGATCTTCGACTTCGTCGAGGCGCGGCTCGCCTGGCTCGAACACAACGAGCCTGCGACGCAGCCGGGCGCCTTTCGCGACCTCATCCACGCCTACGGCATCCGGCGCCTCGGCTTCGAACGCCGGGCCATCCGCCCCGCCGACCTGCGCAACCTGTGCATCTCGATCGAGAGCGAAGAGCTGGTGCAAACGGCCGAGCGGGCGAATGCGATCTTCGACCATGACGGCAACGGTGCCCCCGACCTTGCGCGGCTGAAGTCCGCCGACCGATCCTGGATCGCGCCGGGCGGCACGCTCGACCTTCCGCCCCACGATGATCCGGAGAACGATATAGACCGCAAGCTGCTTGCCCTCGCCGGACTGGCGACGGGCATTCCGGACTTTCCGTGGCAGGACAAGTCCGAAGTACACGATTCCACGCGGCCCGGCGGTGCCAGCGTGGACTCGGTTCTCTACGTCCATCCCCGTTTCATTCTGGAGGTCGCGCGCGAATGGCGCTCCTTCACCAACTCGCTCGATTCGCTGGGCAACTGCCCCTACCTGCTGCTGATGTGGATCGCGGCGGTGCAGGACGAGCTGACCGTGACCACCATCGAGGACCGGATCGAGGACATGATCTACGACCCGGGGCGCGAACCTGCGCGCTTCCGGGCCATAGCCATGCGCGATGTCGACAGCGTGCGGCGCAATGCGAAGCGGATGTCGGGGCGCAGCGGCGCGCGCATTCTGGAGAAGAACCTGCAGCGCCGGCTCGACCTGTTCCGCTTCCACACCATCCATCGCACCGGCAAGATCTTCCGCTACCCGAAGGAAAAGGCCGCGCTGGAGATGCTGCTGCACGAGAAAGGCATCGACGACCGCTTCGAACGCGCCCTCGCCATGATCGACCGGATCGAGGGGCTGGTGGAGGATACGACCAGCATGAAGAGCGCCTATACCGAAAAGCGCACCAACCAGGCCCTCGCCGTGATCGCGCTGCTGGGCCTGGTGAGCGTGGGCAACGACATCGCACTGGCGCTGGAAAAGAGCGATTCGGTCGGCATCGTCACCTTCTGGGTGCTGATCACCGCCGCGCTCGTCCTGATCGCCTATTTCATCTGGAACGAGATTACCGCCCGCCGCGACAGGTGAGACGCGCGCGGGGCCCCGATCACGCGGCCCCCAGCCGGTTCGATCCCAGCGCGCTCGCCATCCGGTGCGTGCCCGCCAGCGTGGTGCCGCGCTGGCGGATGCCCGAGACGAAGCGCCACTCGCAGGTCGCCGCCGAGGGGGTCAGCTCCACCGCCATGTACCCGCGCCGCGAGGTATCGGCCCATTGCAGCTGCGGGTTGGCGGCCACCAGGCCCTGCTCCATCATCGCGGTCGGGATCTGCGGCAGGTAGCCTTCGAAGCCGGGAGAAGTGACCGAGCACACGCCGAATTCGACCCCGACCGGCGTCTTGTCCTGCGCAAGGTCGAAGGCCCAGCCATTATGCGTGTCGCCCGCCAGGACGACCAGATTGGCATCGGCAGCGAGCGCGGCATCGAACACGCGTGCGCGCGCGGCAGGGTAGCCGTCCCACGCGTCCATGTTGAGCGGCAGCCCCACCTGACTGGCCATGGCCCCCGCCTGCACCCGCTGGCGAAGCGCCACGGGCGCGTTGGCGGGCAGCGCACCCGCGAGCGCGGTCGGCGTGCTGAGATTGCCCATCAGAACCTGCTGCACCAGCACCTGCCAGCGCCTGCCGCTGCGGGTCGAGGCGCGCAGCCTTTCGGCCAGCCACGCCTCCTGTGCGGCGCCCAGCATGTGGCGCGAAGGATCGGCCCAGGCCCCGTCGCGGAACGCGGCGAGCGCGGCCATCATCTCGTCCGGGGTCTTCCTGCCCGCGAGCACGCTGGCGACGCTCAGCTGCTGATCGCGCCCGATCAGCCGCGTCTCCAGCCGGAAGAGCGTGGCGAGATCGCCGATATCGTACGCCTTCCACGGATCGTCGGAGACGGGCAGCCACTCGCGATAGGCACGCATCGCGGCCGCCTTGCGCACATCCCACGATCCCTCGGTCGCGGGCTGGTGGTTCTCCGCCCCGCCCTTCCACGAATCGTTCGCGCTTTCGTGATCGTCGGGCACCAGGATCATCGGATAGAGCTGCGTCAGCCGCTGCAGATCCGGGTCCATCCGATAGGTCGCATGACGCAGGCGATAATCGGCCAGCTGCACGATCTCGCCGGTCGGCGCGAGGGTACGCCCTTCGACGCTCTGGTCCGCGTCAGGGTATTTGCCGGCCTGATATTCGTACAGGTAGTCGCCCAGGTGCAGCAGCAGGTCGAATTCGTTCGCCTCGGCCGCATGGGCGTAGGCGTTGAAATAGCCGAACCCCATGTTGGAGCAGGAGAACACGCCCAGCCGGAAACGGCTGGTGGGGCCGACCGGCAGCGTGCGCGTACGGCCCACTGCGGAGCGCGAGCCATCCGGGCCCACGAAGCGGTAATAGTACCAGGAGTCGGGCTCCAGCCCCGTCACCTTCGCCTTTGCGCACCAGTCGCTGCCCGGCGTGGCCAGCGTTTCGCCCTCGGCCACCACGCGGGTGAACTGCGCGCTGTCGCTGACCTGCCAGGCCAGCTTCGCCTCGTTCGATCCCACGAAGCGCGTCCACAGCAGCACGCCGCTCGCGTGAGGCTCCCCGCTGGCGATGCCGTGGGTGAAGCCCTTCGCGCGCGCCTGTGCGGAAAGCGGCATGGCGGCGAAGCCCGCCCCCAGCGCGCCGCCCACAAGCAGCGAGCGGCGATTGATCGACAGGGCCGAATGCGGGTGGCTTTCGGCGGCGGGCGGGGGGGCGAGAAGGTTGCTCATGAGGCGCGCTTATTCGCCTTGCGTGACGGAACCGAGACGACCCGCATCGCCATTGCCTGACACACCTGACACAGTGTCCAGGGGCAGAAAAACCTGTCGGGCCCCAAGGGGCGCGCACGGGGGTTCAAGAGCCTTCGGGACAGCGGGCGCCTGGGTCATGCTGCATGCTGTAGCGCGTTGCCAGCGGGTAGGAAAATCGGCCCCCGCCCTACCCGCCGTGCACGCATGGACACGGGCCTGCGCGCCTCCTACTCCTTCGGGGCATGACCGACTTTCTCGACCTGCCCGACGGGCGCCGCATCGCATACCGCCTGACCCAAGGCACCGGCCCCGCGATCGTTTTCCTGCCCGGCTACATGTCCGACATGGCGGGATCGAAGGCGAGTGCGCTGTTCGACTGGGCGCGCGAGCAAGGCCGCACCTGCCTGCTGTTCGACTATTCGGGCTGCGGCGAATCGCCCGGCGATCTTGCCGAAGGCACGCTCTCGCGCTGGCGCGACGAAGCGCTGGCCCTGATCGAGGCGAAGCTGAAAGAGCCCGTCCTGCTGGTCGGTTCGTCGATGGGCGGCTGGCTGATGCTGCTGGTTGCGCTGAAACTTGGCAGGGATCGGCTCGCAGGGCTGGTCGGCATCGCGGCCGCGCCCGACTTTTCGGACTGGGGTTACACCGATGCGCACAAGGCGCAGCTCAGGCGCGGAGAGACCGTGCTGGAGGACAACCCCTACGGCCCGGACCCCACGCCGACGTACCCGGGCTTCTGGTCGGACGCGCAATCGCACCTGCTGCTGGATGCGCCGATCCCGCTCGATTGCCCGGTCACGCTGCTGCAGGGCCAGGCCGATGCCGACGTGCCGTGGCAGACAAGCCTGCGGCTGGTGGAACGCCTGACCACCCCCGATGTTCTTCTTCTGCTGAGCAAAAGCGGGGATCATCGCCTGTCATCCGGGCAGGACATCGCGCGGTTGCTGGCCGCCGTAGAAGGCCACCTGACGCGCGCGTGATCCTTGCGGGGGACCGCGCGACCTTCTAACGGCGCGACATAAAGGACGTTGCCGCGGGGGCTGCCCCCGCAGGGAGCGAGGGGGGATAGGCACAACAATCCTCTTTTGGGAGACAACATCGCAATGGCAGGCCACGATACGCAGTCCAAAGCCGAATTGCTGACCCGGCTGACCGATCGGATGCGCGAATCGCTGCTGCCGGTGGACCAGCCCTTCGACGACGCCAATCTCGACACGGCTGCCGAGCTGGTTCTGGACACCGCTTCGTCCCGCACGCAGGGCGAGCCCGCTGTCGCGATGGCGGACGGGGGCGAGGGCAAGCGCAAGCTGCGCATCGCCATCGTCAACGACGACATGCCATTCCTGGTCGATTCGGTCTCCGCCCAGGTGGCCGAGTTCGGGCTTTCGATAGACCGTCTGGTCCACCCGGTGCTGCACGTGCAGCGCGATGCGCAGGGCGTGCTGCAAGACCTGCCCGGCAAGGCCAGCGACACGCCGCGCGAGTCGATGATCTACCTCGAAACGGACCATGCCGAGCCCGAGGCGCGCGAAGAGCTTGCGCAGCAGCTGCGCGCCACGCTCGCCGATGTGCGCGCCTCGGTCGAAGACTGGGCCGCGATGCGCAAGGCCATGCAGCAGGATGCGCAGAAGCTGGACGACAAGGAAGGCGCGGCCCTGCTCGAATGGCTGAGCGGCGGCATGCTGACCCAGCTCGGCCATCTGGTGCGCCACCGCGACGGGCGCGAGGACAGCGCACTGGGGATCTGCCGGGCGAGCGCGCGCCAGATCCTTGCCGACGCATCCTACGATCGGGCCTTCGCGTGGTTCGACGATCCCGCCAATGCCGATGCGCGCATGCCGCTGATCGTCAAGGCGAACCGGGTTTCCAACGTCCACCGGCGGGTGCCGCTGGACCTGTTCCTGATCCCCATCCGCGAGGGCGGCGAAACGGTCGCGGTCTCGATCCACGCCGGTATCTGGACCAGCGCCGCGCTCTCCACCGATCCGCATGCCGTGCCGCGCCTGCGCCGCCAGCTCGCCGAGATGATGGACGCGCTGGATTTCGATCCGAACGGCCATGCCGGCAAGGCGCTGGTCCACGCGCTCACCTCGCTGCCGCACGATCTGCTGATCGGCTTCCGCGACGAGGACGTGCGCCGGGGGGCCAGCATCACGATGAGCCTGACCGACCGGCCGCGCCCGCGCCTCGCGCTGGTCGAAGCGCCGCTCGCCCGGCACCTGTTCGCCTTCGTCTGGCTGCCGCGCGACTCGATGTCGACCCAGGTGCGCCAGCAGATTCAGGCGCTGCTGGAAGAACAGACCGGCTCCACCCTGCTCGACTGGAGCCTCGAGATCGAAGGCGGCAATCTGGCGCTGCTGCGCTTCGTGCTGGACTTCAGGGAAAGCAGCACCCGGTATAATGAAGAGGACCTGGAGACCCGCCTGCAGGAAATGCTGCGGGTCTGGGCGGACGCGGTCGAGACCGAATTGCGCGCGCATGTCGATGCGGACCTCGCCGCGTCGCTGGCCCGCCGCTATGCCGACAATTTCCCGCCCTTCTATCGCGCCGCGAGCGGTGCGGAGGAAGCCGCGCTCGACATCATGCGCATGCGTGAACTGGCAAGCCATGCTGGCGAGGGCGATGCCGATCTGCACGCGCGCGGGGTCCGCCTGCGCCGCAGCCCGGGCGAACACGGCGCCAATCTGCGGCTGAAGATCTATCAGAACGAAGGCACCCTGCCGCTTTCCGAAGCCGTGCCCGCGCTGGAGAATTTCGGCCTCAAGTCGATCAGCGAAGTGCCCACGCTTCTCGCTCAGGGGTCGCTCGGCACGATCCACGATTTCCAGTGCGATCTGGGGCCCCGGATCGATCCGGAGGCACTGCTCGACCGCGCGCCCGCCATCGAGGACGCGATCGCGCGGGTGCTCAACGGCCTGGCGGAGGACGATCCCTTCAACCGGCTGGTCATCGCGGTGGGCCTGGCCGCCCGCGAGGCGGAGTGGCTGCGCGCGATCTATCGCTACCTGCGCCAGACCGGCATGGGCTTCACGATCTACACCGTGGTCGATGCGCTGGCCAATGCGCCCGCGATCACCCGCGCGCTGGTTGCGCTGTTCGTCGCACGGCACGATCCCGCGTTCGAAGGCGACCGCGACCGGGCGGAGAAGGACGCGCAGGACGCGATCAAGAACGGCCTGCAGCAGGTCGCCGCGATCAACGACGACCGGCTGCTGCGCCTCTACCGCAGCGTGATCGAGGCGATGCTGCGGACCAACGCCTTCGCGCTCCACCCGGACATCGCACTGTCCTTCAAGTTCGATTCCGCCAAGGTGCCCGGCCTGCCCAAGCCGATCCCGTTCCGCGAGATCTTCGTCTATTCGCGCCGGGTCGAGGGTATTCACCTGCGCGCTGGCCCTGTGGCGCGCGGCGGGCTGCGCTGGTCCGACCGGCGCGACGACTTCCGCACCGAAGTGCTCGGCCTGATGAAGGCGCAGCGCGTGAAGAACGCGGTGATCGTGCCGACCGGCGCCAAGGGCGGCTTCTATCCCAAGCAGCTGCCCGATCCCGCGCTCGACCGCGATTCCTGGTTCGCCGAGGGCAAGGCCAGCTACCAGGTCTTCATCCGCAGCCTGCTGTCGATCACGGACAATATCGTGGACGACAACGTGGTGCATCCCGAAGGCGTGCGCATCCTCGACAAGCCGGACCCCTATTTCGTGGTCGCGGCGGACAAGGGCACGGCGAGCTTCTCCGATGTCGCCAATGCCATCGCCGAGAGCGAGGATTTCTGGCTCGACGATGCCTTCGCCAGCGGAGGCTCCAACGGCTACGACCACAAGGAAATGGGCATCACCGCGCGCGGCGCGTGGGTTTCCGTCCAGCGGCATTTCCGCGAAATGGGCGTCGACGTGCAGACCGAGCCGACCAAGGTCGTGGGCTGCGGCGACATGTCGGGCGACGTGTTCGGCAACGGCATGCTGCTGTCCAAGGCCATCCGCCTGGTCGCCGCGTTCGATCACCGGCACATCTTCATCGATCCCGATCCCGATCCGGCGAAAAGCTGGGACGAGCGCAAGCGCCTGTTCGATCTGCCCCGCTCCAGCTGGGACGATTACGACAAGGGCCTGATCTCCAAGGGCGGCGGTGTGTACCCCCGCACCGAGAAGTCGATCGCGCTTTCGAAGGAAGCGCGCGACGCGCTCGGCACCGAGGAAACCGAGGTCGATCCCGAAACGCTGATCTCCATCATCCTCAAGGCGCCCGCCGACCTGCTGTGGTTCGGCGGCATCGGCACCTACGTGAAGGCGGAGAGAGAGAACAACATCCAGGTCGGCGACCCGTCGAACGACGCGCTGCGCGTAAACGGCGAAGACCTGCGCGTGAAGGTGATCGGCGAAGGCGCGAACCTCGGCATGACCCAAGCCGGACGCATCGAATATGCGCTCAAAGGAAACGCCGGGGCCGGCGGCCGTCTGAACACCGACTTCATCGACAATTCCGCCGGGGTCGACTGCTCGGACAACGAGGTCAACATCAAGATCGCGCTGGCCGCCGCCCGCCGCGCCGACGCGCTGACCGAAGAAGAACGCAACGCCCTGCTGGCCGAGATGACAGAGGATGTCGCGGCCATCGTGCTGGAAGACAACCGGCTGCAGGCCCTCGCGATCTCGATCGCGCAGCAGCGCGGCGACGCGGCCACCGCATCGGCCATCCGCCTGATCGAGACGCTGGAAGAAGCGGGCATGCTCGACCGGCGGACCGAGGGCATTGCCGACAACGAGACCTTCACCCGCCGCGCGGGCGAGGGCATCGGGCTGACCCGGCCCGAACTCGCGGTGCTTCTCTCCAGCAGCAAGCTGACCTTGCAGGATGCCATCGAGGCGGGCGGGCTTACGCGCGATCCCCTGCTGGAAAGCGCGCTGTTCTCCTACTTCCCGGCGCCCTTGCGCGAGAAGTTCCCCGAACAGATCCGCCAGCACCGCCTGCGCGGAGAGATCATCGCGACCGATCTCGCCAACCGGATCGTCAACCGGATGGGCATGGTCCTGCCGTTCGAACTGGCGGAAGAGGAAGGCGTCGGCCTCAACCAGATCGCCAGCGCCTTCGTCACCGCCGACCGGCTGCTCGACGTGCAGAAGATCTGGGACTCGCTGGACGAAAGCGCGATGCCCGAGGATATCCGGCTGACGCTGTTCGACCGGGTGGCGACCGCGATGCGCATCCAGATGGCGGATGCCCTGCGCGCGTGCGGCTCCGCCTCGCCCAGCGAGATCGTGGCCAGTCTGCGTCCCTCGCTCGATATCCTCAAGGAAGATACGGGCGATCTGCTGGCGGCCGAATCGCGCCAGCGGTCCGCCCGGATGCGCGACGAATTCGCCAAGAGCGGCGCAACCGAGGAGATTGCCTCTCAGGTCGCGCACCTGTTCGATCTCGACGGGGCGATCGGTATCGCGAAGCTTGCCAGCGATCTCGACATAGAGCCGCGGATGATGGCCCAGGCCTTCACCCAGCTGGGGGCCGAACTGGGGATCGACTGGGCGCAGGGAACCGCCGCGCTGATGTCTCCATCGGACGTGTGGGACCGCCTGCTGGTCGCCGGGCTGGCGCGCGATTTCCAGCAGATGCGGCTCGAATTCCTGCACCGCGTGTGCGAGCAGAGCAGTGCTTCGGCAGAGCCCTGCGTGCTGGTCGAGACCTGGATCGACGCGCACGAGCCTGCGGTGAAGCAGTTCCGCGCGATGGTTCGCCGGGCGCAGGCACAAAACCCTGTCACGCCCGCCACGCTGGCGCAGGTCGCCAGTCAGGCGCGCAACGTGCTCGGCCGGTGATCGCGATGCGGACCACGCCAGCCAGCACGGACCGCGCTCGATGAGCTTTGCCGACGTTCTGATCGTGGGCGGCGGGCATGGAGGGGCGCAGGCCGCGCTCGCGCTGCGCCAGCGCGGGTTCGAAGGGCGCATCGTCATGATCGCGCGCGAGGCCTGGCTGCCCTACGAGCGGCCGCCACTGTCGAAGGATTATCTGGCGGGCACGCGCGCCTTCGAGAAGATGCTGATCCGGCCCGAGAAATACTGGGCCGACCGGTCGGTGGACATCCGCACGCGCTGTGCGGTCGTCGCCATCGCGCCGCAGCTGCGCAGCGTGGAACTGAGCGATGGCAGCCGGCTGGACTACCACACGCTGATCTGGGCGGCGGGCGGCGACCCGCGGCGCCTGCCATGCGAGGGCGCGGACCTCGACGGTGTGCACTCGATCCGCACGCGCGGCGATGTGGACCGCATCCGCGCGCAGCTGGACGGCGGCGTGAGGCAGGTCGCGGTGATCGGCGGCGGCTATATCGGGCTGGAGGCGGCGGCGGTGTTCCGCACGATGGGCCTGCCCGTCACCGTGATAGAGCGTGAGGACCGCGTGCTGAGCCGCGTCGCCGGAGCGGAGCTTTCCAAATTCTACGAGGCCGAGCATCGGCGGCAGGGCGTCGACCTGCTGCTGGGTCACGAGGTCGAAGCGCTGCGGGGCGACGACCAGGGCCGGGTACGCGCGGTCGCGCTGGCGGACGGTGGCGAGATCGAGGCGGATCTGGTGATCGCGGGGATCGGGATCGTCCCTGCGGTCGGTCCGCTGCTCTCCGCCGGGGCGGCGGGCACCAACGGCGTGGACGTAGACGAATTCTGCCGCACCAGTCTGGACGATACCTACGCCATCGGGGACTGCGCGGCGCATGCCAATGCCTATGCGCAGAACAAGGTGATCCGGCTGGAATCGGTTCAGAACGCGACCGACATGGCCACCACCGTCGCCAAGCACCTGACCGGCGAACGCGTGCCCTATGATACGATTCCCTGGTTCTGGTCCAACCAGTACGACCTGCGGCTGCAGACGGTCGGCTTCTCATCCGAGGATGACGAGGCGATCCTGCGCGGCGATCCGGAAAGCCGCAGCTTTTCGGTCGTGTACCTGCGCGACGGGCGCGTGGCCGCGCTCGACTGCGTCAACGCAACGCGCGACTACGCCCAAGGGCGCAGGCTGATCGAGGCGCAGAGCGAGCCCGACCGCGATGCGCTAGCCGATCCCGAGGTGGCGCTGAAGACCTTGCTTTAGCGTCAACCACAAGGAAACTCGTCGCCCGGACTGGATCCGGGTCCAGCTTTCTTCCGGCGCCTCAATCGAAGACACCCCTGCCCGGGATCAGGTCGAGGGCGATGTTGAAGATCGGGCTGGCGAGAGCCTTCGTTGCGCCCACTCGGCCGCCTCCGCCACCACCGGATCGGGATCGTCCAGCAGCGGCTCGACCTGCGCCATCAGCGTCGCTTCGCCGCTGTTGCCCGCCGCGATCAGGCAGTTGCGCACAAACTTGTCGCGCCCGATCCGCTTGATCGGCGACTTGCTGAACAGCCTGCGAAATCCCGCATCGTCCAGCTGCAGGAGGTCCGCCAGCCGGGGCCGGGCCAGCTCGGCACGCGGCAGGAAGGCCCGGTTGGCTGCGGCACTTTTCGCAAACTTGTTCCACGGGCACACCGCCAGGCAATCGTCGCAGCCATAGATGCGGTTGCCGATGGCTTCGCGAAACTCGTGCGGAATGGGTCCGTCATGCTCGATCGTCAGGTAGGAAATGCAGCGCCGCGCATCGAGCCGGTAGGCCTGCGGGAAGGCGTTGGTGGGGCAGGCATCCTGGCAGGCACGGCACGATCCGCAGCGGTCCTCGTGCGGGCCGTCGGGGGCGAAGGGGATCGTGGTGTAGACCGCGCCGAGGAACAGCCAGCTGCCGTGATCCATGCTGACGAGGTTGGTGTGCTTGCCCTGCCAGCCCAGCCCCGCGCGCTGTGCCAGCGGTTTCTCCATCACCGGCGCTGTATCGACGAACAGCTTGAGCCGCGTGTCGCCCAGCCCGCGCGCCTGCGCCTCCGCGACCAGCCAGCGCGCGAGGCTCTTGAGCGCCTTCTTCAGCTTGTCGTGATAATCCTCCCCCTGCGCATAGACCGATATCCGCGCGCGATCGGCAGGCTCGGCGGCCTCCAGCGGATCGTGCGCCGGAGCATAGTTCGCACCCAGCGCGATCACGCTGCGTGCCTCGGGCCACATGGATTGCGGGCCGCTGCGCACCGCAGGCTCGCGCTCCATCCAGCCCATCGTGCCGTGGTAGCCTGCCTCCAGCCATGCAGACAGCCGCTGCGCCATGCGCGGATCGTCGCCCGCGTCGGCAAAGCCCACGCTCGCAAAGCCCAACTCGCCCGCCCGTTGGGCGAGGTCGCTTTGCAGTTGGTCGATAATACCCGCATCGCTCATGCTCGGGCTTGCTCCTTGGCGCACGCGCGGGCACGGTCCGCACCCATGAGCGACGTGCTAGACCAAGCGCCGCATGGCGACAAATCGGGCGTGAAACCCGGCACTTCCACCGAACTGGCGATCGAGGCGCGCGGCCTCGTGAAGCGCTTCGGCGATACGCTGGCGGTGAGAGGCGTGGACATCACCGTGCCGCGCGGCGCGATCTACGGCATTCTGGGCCCCAACGGCGCGGGCAAGACCACCACGCTGCGCATGATCCTTGGCATTATCGACCCGGACGAAGGCGTGCGACGCATCTTCGGCGAGGACCGCCCGCAGCGCATCGCCCGCCGGATCGGCTACCTGCCCGAGGAACGCGGGCTCTACCCGGCCATGAAGGCGACCGACGCGATCGCCTTCATGGGCTCCCTGCGCGGCCTGCCACAGGCCGAAGGCCGCAGGCGCGGCGCGAAGCTGATGGAACAGTACGGTCTGGGCCACGCGGTCGACAAGAAGATCAAGGAACTCTCCAAGGGCATGGCGCAGACCGTGCAGCTGCTCGGCACGCTGGTCCACAAGCCCGATCTGGTGATCCTTGACGAGCCGTTTTCGGGCCTCGACGCGATCAACCAGGGCAAGCTGGAAGGGCTGATCCGCCAGTTGGCGGAGGATGGCACCACGGTGATCTTCTCCACCCACGTGATCCACCATGCAGAACGCCTATGCAGCGATGTGGCGATCATCGCGGGCGGCAAGGTGCCCTATGCCGGATCGGTCGAGGTGGCGCGCGACCGGCTGCCGCCGCAGGTGCGACTGGAAACGAAGAACGATGACGGCCCGTGGCGCAGCGCGCTGCCCGCCAGTGCGACGCGCGACGGCGCGGCATGGGTATTCGAACTGCCCGAAAGCGGGATCGAGCCGCTGCTGCGCAGCCTGATCGAGGGGAATGCGGGCATCCGCTCGCTCTCGATCGAGCGCGCGGGGCTGCACGATGCCTTCGTCACGATCGCGGGCGAGGCCGCGGCGCAGGCCATGCAAAGCGACGAACCCGCGCAGGAGGTTTCGGCATGAGCAGGTCCGCACGCCTTTCCCTGTGGCAGGCCGCGCTCGTCATTGCGCGGCGCGACTTTACCGCCATCGTGTTCAGCAAGGTCTTCCTGCTGTTCCTGATCGGCCCGCTGTTCTTCCTCGCGATCTCGGCGGGCGGCGGATATGTCGGCGCGATGGCGGCGGACAGCGCGGACGATCCGCAGCTTGGCATCGCCCTCCCGGCGGAGGCGACGGCCGCGATCCTCGACGCGCAGGAGCGGCTCGATCCGCTGGTGGGCATGCCGGAGGTAGCGGCGGTCGATCCGGCGGATCCGCAAGATCCCAGGGCGCTGCTGCAAGCCGAGGATTCGAACCTCTTCGCCGTCCTTTCGGGCACGCTGGACGAACCTTTGCTGACCGGGCCGAAGGACGACATCGAACGCTGGAGCGGCGAGACGGCGCTGCTCGTCGGCGCGGCGCGGGGCACCACGATTCCCGAAGCCGATATCGCGATCGACACGACCGATACCGGCATCATCAACCAGCGCACCGCGCAGGACGCGACCGCGCGGGCGGGAATCGTCATGCTGTTCCTGCTCACCATGCTGCTGGCGGGCATGGTGCTGTCCAACCTGGTGGAGGAGAAGGGCAACAAGATCATCGAGATCCTGGCCGCTGCCATTCCGATGGATGCGGTGTTCGTGGGCAAGCTGTTCGCGATGCTGGGCGTCAGCCTCGTCGGGCTGGTGGTCTGGGGCAGCGTGGGCGGGGCGATCGTCTTCCTCGGCGCCAGCGCACTGCCCGTGATCCCGCCGCCAGCGGTCGGCTGGCCGCTGTTCTTCGCGCTGTTCGTGATCTATTTCGCCATGGCCTACCTGCTGATCGGTTCGGTGTTCCTCACCGTGGGCTCCATGGCGCCGACCGTGCGCGACGTGCAGACGATCAGCTTGCCCGCCACCATCCTGCAGCTGATGATCTTCTTCCTCGCCAATTTCGCGGTCGGTCAGACGGGTTCGTGGATAGAGGTCGCCGCGGCGATCTTCCCGCTGTCGAGCCCCTACATGATGCTGGCCCGCGCGGCCAAGGAAGGCGTGCTGTGGTGGCATCTGGCGGCGCTGGCGTGGCAGGTGCTGTGGGTGGCGATCTTCGTGAAAATCGGGGCAACGCTGTTCAAGCGCACGGTCCTCAAGTCGGGCACCGCCGGGCGCGAGAAGGGCGCGGGGCGCAAGGGCCTGCTCGCGATGCTGGGACTCACGACGAATCAGTCCTGATAACGAACCTATCTTGACTCCGATGGCCCGATGGTCAGGATGATCCGCGACCCGGAGACGCGCCGACAACAGGCGCGCCCGGCAAGGAGAGATGCCATGGCCACTGCCGCCCATACGCAGACGCATGCGCCCGAAGCGGCGCGCGCCCACCCGTGGAAGCGATCGCCCAGCGCGCACGAGGCGCTGGAAGCGCACTACGCCGCGAATCCGGGCACCCGCCCGCATCACCCGCACAAGTGGGATACCAGCCGCAGCGACATCTATGCCGAGAACCGGTGGGAGCCGATCTTCGCGGAAATGCGCGCGGCGGGCCCCGTCCATCACATTCCCGAAAGCCCTTACGGCCCCTACTGGTCCGTGGTCTCGCACAAGGCGATCCAGCATACCGAGGCGCTGCCCGACATCTTCTCCTCGAGCTGGGAATATGGCGGCATCACCATCCTCGATGATCTCCCCGACATTCCCGAGGAAGAGCGGATGCGGCTGCCGATGTTCATCGCGATGGACCGGCCCAAGCATACCGGCCAGCGCAAGACGGTAGCACCTGCCTTCACGCCCGCCGAGATGACCCGGCTGACGGACGACATCCGCCAGCGCACCGGAGAAACGCTGGATGCGCTTCCCAGAGGCGAAAAGTTCGACTGGGTGAACTCTGTCTCGATTCCCCTCACCACGGGGATGCTGGCGATTTTGTTCGACTTCCCATGGGAAGACCGTGACCTGCTGACCCACTGGTCCGACTGGTCGGGCGATACCGAGCTCGCCACGGTGCGCTCGCTGGACGAGACCCGGCGCGGCATGCTGCGCGAGATGGCAGCCTATTTCCAGATCCTGTGGGCCGACCGCGCGCAGCGTGGCGAAGCGCCCGATCTGATCAGCCGGATGATCCACAGCCCGGCGATGAACCAGATGGACCCGCAGGAATTCATGGGCAATCTGGTCCTGCTGATCGTGGGCGGGAACGACACAACGCGCAACACCATGAGCGGGATCGTCCACGCGCTCGACCGGTTTCCCGATCAGCGCAAACTGTTCGAGGATGACGCATCGCTCATCCCCAATGCGGTGCAGGAATGCATCCGCTACCAGACCCCGCTCAAGCACATGCGGCGCACGGCCACGCAGGATACCGAGCTGTTCGGCCAGAACATTTCTGCGGGCGACAAGGTGCTGCTGTGGTACAATTCAGCCAACCGCGACGAGACCGTGTTCGAGAACGCGGACAAGCTCGACATCACACGCGAGAACGCGCGGCGCCACATTGCCTTTGGCTATGGCATCCACCGCTGCGTGGGCGCGCGGCTCGCGGAACTGCAGCTGCGCGTGCTGATGGAGGAGATGCATGCCCGCCGCCTGCGGGTAAACGTGGCTGGCGATGTCGAGCGGGTGCGCGCGAACTTCGTCGAGGGCTTCCGCAAGCTCGAGGTCGAGGTCACCGGTTTCTAGGCCGGGTGCATCCATACCGGGCTGGGCTGCGTATCTTCTTCAGCTTCCCGACATGGGACTTGTGGAAGAGGATGAACCCATGACCCAACCCACCGCCAACCGCCGCTTTGCCCTCGCCATGATGGGTGGCGGCGTCGCCAGCCTCGCGCTTGTATCCTGCGGCCGGAGCGTGGAGGCGAAGAATTTCCCGGTTTCACGCAGCGAAGCCGAATGGCGCAAGCGCCTGACCGCTGCCGAGTTCCGGGTCCTGCGCGAAGAGGGGACGGAGCGCGCCTACTCCTCCCCGCTCAACGACAACAAGGCCAGCGGCACCTACGCGTGCGCGGGCTGCGGCAACGCCGTCTATTCCAGCGAACACAAGTACGACAGCGGCACTGGCTGGCCCAGCTTCTGGCGGCCGATCAAGTCCAGCGCCGTGGGCACGTCGCGCGATCTGAAGCTCGGCTACCCGCGTACAGAGGTACACTGCGCGCGCTGCGGCGGGCATCTGGGGCATATCTTCAACGATGGCCCGCAGCCGACCGGCAAGCGGCACTGCCTGAATGGCGTGGCCCTGGACTTCCGGCCCGCCTAGTCGCGCACCCGCCAGACGCGGAAAGTGTCCGGCCCGCCCGTTTCGACCGGCTCCAGCCAGTCCGGAGCATTTCCGGCGACCAGGCGCGCGGCAAGGCTGCCCTCGCCGCCGCGACCCGCATAGATCGACGGCTCGATCAGGTCGGTGCACATGACGAGGTAATCCGCCCCGTAGGCCTCCACGATCAGGCGCGAGAACGGATCGCCCGAGACGAATGCGCCGATCACATCGCGCATCGCCTTGTCGGCCCGGTGGTGGCCGGTGGCGATCACGCCATGCCCGGTCTCGAGCAGGATGCTCGGCCCGATATCGAGCGGGGCGAACACCGTGCCTTGCGGGAGCGCGCTCAGACGGCGGGCGCTGGCTTCCAGATCGCAGGAACTCATGGCGATCTCGCCGGGCTCCGCTGCGCTGACGCGAACGGGCGCGACGGCCTTGGCCACCGCGAAAGGCGCGGCGGGAATGATCAGCAGCATTGTGGCCAGCGACACCGCCACCCTGCTCCACAGCGCCCCGCCGGTGCGCAGCCGGGCAAGCGCGGCGCCCAGCGGCCAGGCGAAGGGAATGGTCGCCAGCAGCGATGCGAAGGCGAGCGAACGCACTACCAGCACGCCCAGCAGCAGCGTTCCGGCAAACAGCAGCAGGAATTCCAGCCATGCCCCGCGCGTTTCCTCCGGCGCGCGGCTCCACAGCAGCACCGCGAGGACGAAGCCGATCACGATCTGCGCGAAGGGGATCAGGATCACAGCGTCCTGTTCCCAGATCGGGCGCCCCTCGCTCACGTTGACGTACCAGAAATCGCGCACCACCGGGTCGAGCGTGCCGAACGGCGTGCCGAGGCAGGCGGGCGACGCCCAGCCGAAACACGCAAGCCCCGCGGCACCGATCGCGCCAAGCGCGACGATGGTCCCGATGGTCGAGAGGGGCCGCACATGGCGCAGGATGGTGGTGCCGAGAGCGGTCACGCAGAAGAAGCCGAGATGCGCGGGGCCTACCGCGTCGCAGAAGGCCTGCGCGCCGGGCCAGCCGCGTGTCGCAAGGAACAGCGCGATCAGCCCTCCGGCCAGCGCCTGCATGTAGTGGGCCAGCGCAGCGCGCTCGGCAGAGCGCAGCCAGCGAAGCGCGAAGATGGCGCCGACCAGCCCAGCCAGCGGCAGCATCTCGATGGAAATCGTCAGCCCCCAGGCCATTGCCAGCCCGGCGACAATCGGTCCCAGCCGCCGGTCGCCCCGCGAAAGGCCCCAGAAGGCAACGGCCAGGCAGGCGATCTGCCAGCCGTGGTGGTCTATCCTGAGCGGTTGGAACTGGTGGATCAGCAGCGGCATCGTGCCCGCCAGCAGCACCGCCCAGCCGCCGGTCTCGCGCCCCAGCATGCGCACCGCCACCAGACCCGTAAAGGCCATCGCAACACCCAGCGTCAGCATTGGCACGGCGATTACGGCAAAGGCTTCCGCCGCTGCCTGACCCACCAGCGGGGTCAGCGCGCCGATCAGCAGCGCCAGGGGCAGATCGACCAGCCGCGACCAGTGCATCGGCACGTCGCGCAGCGGATCGATGCGGTGCTGGTCGAGATCGAACCAGCCCTGGCCCGCCAGCAGGTCGCGCACCTGCACCAGCCGCAGGATGTCGTCCGGGTCGGGATAGCGCCATGCGAGGATATTCCCCGCCGAAACCAGCAGCACCATGGCCACCAGCAGCGCGGCCATGCGCAGCACGTGGCCGAGATGGGCTTCCTCTGCGCGCGTCGGCCCTGGCGTCAGGTGCAAATCAGGGGATGGCACGAAAGACCAGCCGGTTGCGCAGCCACCAGGTCAGCGTGAAGCTCGCCACGATGGCGACCAGCTTGCCCGCGCGCGGATCGAGCCCGGCCGCCTGCGAAAGGGCGACGATGCCTGTGGTGAGCGCCAGCCCCGCCAGCGCGGAGATGACGAACAGCGCCTTCTGCCGCGTGCGTGCCATGCCGGTGGCGGCAACCCGCCCGGTGAACACCGCGCGGCTGGAGAGCAGCCAGTGCGCCACGATCCCGCCGCCATAGCCGATCGCCGAGGCGGGCGTTGCCGCCAGCCCGAGCTGCATCAGGCCGAGAAAGGCACCAACGTCCACCGCCAGCGCACCCACGCTCGCCAGCAGGTAGCGCAGCAGGACGAAATCGGTCAGGCGTTGCAGCACGGGCTGCATATCTTCGCGCTCCTTCTTCGCAAATCCGGTCAGGCGGCGCGGCGGGCGTCGTCCGGGTCGCTATCCTCGGCGATCCGGGTGGGCACATCGCGCATCGAATTGAGCGCGGCGGCCTGATCTTCGGAGACTTCGCGCCCATTCTCTCTGGCCGGAAGCACCCTTTCGGCGCCCTCGTCGCCCGCCTCGTGGTACTCGGCATCCTCGTTGACGCACCAGATGTCGTAGACCCGCGCCCCCGCAAGGATGTTCTCGACGCTCAGCATCGCGGTCATCATCGCGTGGTCCTGGTTGTTGTAGCGGTGCATGCCGTTGCGCCCGACCAGATGGAGCGTCGGGTATTTCGCCTCAAGCTCCTCGCGCATCGCGGCGACATTGGCGGCATAGTCCTCGTCGTAGACGGGGTAGGCTTTCTCCTGCCGCACGACCGCGCCGCTCTTCACCTTTGCAGGGTCCAGCAGGCCGAGGATTTCCATTTCCTTCGTGGCGAGCGCGACGAGGTCGTCATCCTCCATCGACCACAGCCCGTCGCCCTCGAAACAGAAATATTCGAGGCCGACGCAGGCCATCTTCTCGTCCGGGATCATCTCGGGCGACCAGCTGCGGAAGTTCTGCACGCGGCCGACCTTCACCTTGCTGTCGTGAATGTAGATCCAGTTGTCGGGGAACAGGTCTTCACCCTCGACCATCAGCGCGACGGTGAGGAAATCGCGGTATTTCAGTTCGTTGGCATGGAAGGTCGATTGCGGCAGCGGATGCATCCGCTTCGCGAGTTCGCGCATCGGCGCGGAACTGATCGCATGGTCGGCCTCGATCGTCACAATGCCGCCCTCGCCCTTGGCCGTCATGCGCCAGCCGCCCCGGCCGTCACTGGCCAGCTGGTCGAGCGCGTGGCCCATGATCACCTGTCCCTTGCCGCTGGCGACAATCTTGTCGCGTGCGGCTTCCCACATCATGCCCGGCCCAAGGCGCGGGTAGCGGAAATTCTCCAGCAGGGTCTTGGCCTGCATCCCGTCGTTCGGCTTCTTGTTGAGGCCGAGGCTGCGCTTCACGCCATCGACCACCGCGCCCATCAGCGACAGGCCCTTGATCCGCTGCGCCGCCCAGTCCGCGCTCATCTCGTCGCACGGCATGCCCCACACCTTCTCGGTGTAGGTCTTGAAGAAGATCGAATAGAGCTTGTGGCCGAACTGGTTGGTGGTCCAATCCTCGAAGCTCTTCACGTTGCGATTGGGAAAGACGCGCGCCCACAGGTAGCTGGCCATGCACACGGTGGAGCGCCACAGGCCCAGATTGCGCAGCGCCTCGAACGCGCGCAGCGGGTAGGAATAGAACTTGCCCTCGTAATAGATGCGGCTCATCCGCGGGCGTTCGATGAAGTCGTCGGGCAGGATCTCGTTCCACAGGTCCACCACCTGCTTCGATTTCGAGAAGAAGCGGTGGCCGCCGATATCGAAGCGGTAGCCCTCGTGCTCCACGGTGCGGCTGATGCCGCCCACGTAGGTCTCGTCCTTTTCGATGATGGCGACGTTCTTGCCCGCCTTCGTCAGCAGGTAGCCTGCGGTCAGCCCTGCCGGCCCCGCCCCGATGATCGCCACGTCGACATTGAGTACCTGGCCTTGTGCTTCGCCCATTTCGAGCCCCCGGTTCTTGATCGCTTGACCGAGGGGTGAAGGAAAATGGTTAGGGAGCGGTAAACAAGGCCACCAAAAGCGGCGCGAAAACGCGATTCAGAGCCGGATCTGGTGCGGGTGGTGGGACTCGAACCCACACGTCCGGAGGACAGGGGATTTTAAGTCCCCGGCGTCTACCATTCCGCCACACCCGCACTGGGTGGGCCGAATAGCGGGCGCGGCCCGGTTTGGCGAGACGCCCGAACCGGGGTGCGATCACTCTTCGTTGAGAGCGTTGCGCATTTCCTTGCCGGGCTTGAAATAGGGCACGCGTTTGGCGGGCACGTCCACCGATTCGCCCGTGCGCGGGTTGCGGCCGGTGCGGGCCTCGCGCTCGCGGGTGGAGAAGGCACCGAAGCCGCGCAGTTCCACGCGTCCGCCCTCGGCCAGGCGCTGGGCGATCTCTTCGAAGAAGATATCGACGACCTGCTCGATTTCCTGCGCGCGCAATTCGGGATTCTCTTGCGCCAATTTCTGCAGCAGCTCAGACCTGATCATGTCTTGCGCCCCCCGTTCAAGCGCTCTCGACCGATTACCCGCGGGCGGACTCGATTCTTCCCATTGGTGCGACCCAAGGTTTTCATCGCGTGCCAGAAACCTTGCCAACGTGCAATAATACGTATGCAAGAAATGTTAGTCTGCGCGTGCGGCGGCCGCAGGCTGCCTTGCCAGAAGCTCGCTTGCCGACAGGCCGAGCCGATCGAGCCGCGCGCGAATCTGCGGCCATTCCTCTTCCAGAAACTGCGCCCGTTCGGCCGCGCGCAGCCGGTCGGCCGCACCATCGACCACATACATGCCGATTCCGCGCTTCACCGCGATCAGCCCGCGATCCTGAAACTGCTGGAAGGCCTTGGCGACGGTGAGCGGGTTTGCGCCCTGCTCTGCCGCGAAGGCGCGTACGGAGGGCAGCAGTTCCCCTTCCGCGAAATCCCCGTCCAGAATCGCGGCGGCGATCAGATCGCGCAGGCGCAGGTATACGGGCCGCGCAGAGGAGGGATTGCCATTTGCCATGGTGGTTCAGTGACATAATACAGCGGGGCAGGTCAAGGTTCCCGCGGCCAGCTTAATCCTTGCCGAAGAAGCCCTTGTCCTCCGCCACGAGATCGCTTGGGCTTCACATGGCGTATTTGGGCGCTAGTGTGCGCGCCTTGCGGCCAGGCCGAGGGAGGCTGGCTGGATGATTTTTCGAAGAGGATATCGCCGAATATGGCAAACGACGTATCAGGACTGCCTCACGGCGATTCCGCAGGGACGATTCTGGGCCATCCCAAGGGCCTGTTCGTGCTCTTCTTCGCAGAGATGTGGGAGCGCTTTTCCTACTACGGGATGCGCGCCCTCCTCATCTTCTACCTGACCAAGCACTGGCTGTTCTCTGACAGTGAATCCGGCGTCATCTACGGCGCCTACACCGCGCTCGTCTACATCGCCCCCGTGGTCGGCGGCTATCTTGCCGACAAGGCGCTGGGGCAGCGAAAGGCGGTGCTGTTCGGCGCTGTCCTGCTGACGCTGGGCCACTTCTTCATGGCCTTCGAGGGATCGCCGGGCGCCGGTAACGAAAACAATCCCATCATCTTCGTGTTCTGGCTGGCGCTGGCGCTCATCATCGTGGGCTCGGGCTTCCTCAAGGCCAACATCTCCGTGATGGTCGGCCAGCTCTACCCGCGCACCGACGTGCGCCGCGACGGTGCCTACACGATCTTCTACATGGGCATTAACATCGGTGCCGCCGCCGGTTCGCTGCTGTGCGGCTTTATCGGCGAAACCTATGGCTGGGCCTACGGCTTCGGCCTCGCCGGGATCGGCATGCTGGCAGGCCTGGTCGTGTTCATCTGGGGCAAGCCGCTGCTGCTCGGCCGGGGCGAGCCGCCCAGGCTACTCGGCAAGACGACCGAACTCGGCGTCTACGGCCTGGGCCTGCTGTTCGTCGCGCTGTGCTGGGTCGCCATCCAGTATCAGGACGCGGTGGGCATCTTCCTCGGCACCTTCGGCGCGGCGCTGGTCTGCTACGTCCTCTCGATCGCGATCTTCCAGCTGCCCTATGGCCGCTACAGCGCAGCCCCCAAGGCAGCGCTGCTTTCCTACGTGCTGCTGTCGGTGGTCCTAGCCGTGTCCATGTTCTTCGTTTCGCAGGGCGAGGGCTACGAAAGCTGGCAGCTGCCCGCCACGATCGGCTTCGGGGGCGTGGTCACGATCATGATCCTGCAGATGATCGCCAAGACCGACCATGACCGCGACCGGATCGTCTCCGCGATGTTCCTGATCATCGTCTCGATCATCTTCTGGGCGCTGTTCGAACAGGCGGGCTCCAGCCTCAACCTGTTCACCGACCGCCACGTCGATCGCGGGGGCGTTCCCGCTTCGACCTTCCAGTCGATCAACGCGATCTACATCATCCTGATCGCCCCCGTGTTCGCCATTGCGTGGCAGTTCCTGGGCCGCCGCGGGATGGAGCCATCGACCCCGATGAAGTTCGGGCTCGGCGTGATCCAGGTCGGCCTGGGCTTCCTGGTGCTGGTATGGGGCGCGCAGAGCGTGGGCGTTGACGTGCCGACGCCGGTGATCTTCATCTTCCTCATCTACCTGCTGCACACCACGGGTGAGCTGTGCCTGAGCCCGGTCGGTCTTTCGGCCATGAACCGGCTCGCACCGGTACAGATCGCCAGCCTGATCATGGGTACGTGGTTCTTCGCATCGGCCACCGGCAACTTCGCCGCCGGGCTCATCGCCGCGGCGACGGGCGCCGAGGGCTCGGGCGAGGAAGCGGGCAAGCAGGTGGTGCTGGATGTCTACTCCAGCGTCGGCTGGTATGCGGTAGCGGTGGGCGTGGCCGTCATCGTGGTCAGCCCCTTCGTGAAGAAGCTGATGCATCTCGACACGCTCGCCGACGACGATGTGGGCGACGATCTGGAAGGCCAGAGCGAAGGCCCTGGCGAACCGCAGGGCGCCGGGATCCACCCGACCACGCGCCCCACGCACTGATCGCTTCGGGGAGGGGGAGAAAATGCTCGTACGGTCTCTGGCCACGTTCGGATGCGCGATTGCGCTGGGGGCCTGTTCAACGATGGGCGGCGGCGATGCTTCGCGCAGCGCCGCCTCCTCCCCCTCTTCGGCCAGTGCGGCTGACGGGCCCTACGCCTCCACCTATGAACGCTTCCCCGGCCGCCCGACCGCGCTGGTCGGCGCGACCGTCTACGACGGGGCCGGGCAGCGGTTCGACAATGCGACAGTGCTGTTCCGCGATGGCGAAGTGGTCGAGGTTGGCCAGGGCCTGGCCACCGACGGCTACGACGTGATCGACGGCACCGGCAAGTTCGTGACGCCGGGCGTGATCGACATCCATTCGCACCTCGGCGACTATCCCACCCCTTCGGTTCAGGCGCATAGCGACGGGAACGAGGCGACCAGTCCGACCACGCCCGAAGTCTGGGCGGAACACTCGGTCTGGCCGCAGGACCCCGGCTTTTCGCGCGCGCTCGCCAATGGCGGCGTCACCGCGCTGCAGATCCTGCCCGGCTCCGCCAACCTCACCGGCGGGCGTTCGGTGACGCTGAAGAACGTCGCCTCGCGCACGGTACAGGGGATGAAGTTCCCCGGTGCGCCCTACGGCATGAAGATGGCCTGCGGCGAGAATCCCAAGCGCGTCTACGGCGGTCGTGGCCGTATGCCCTCCACCCGGATGGGCAATTTCGCGGTCAACCGCCAGATGTGGCTGGACGCGAAGGCCTATGCCGCGGGCAACCGCAGCCGCCGCGACCTCGCCAAGGAAACTCTGGCGGGCGTGCTCGACGGCGACATCCTGATCCACAACCACTGCTACCGCGCGGACGAGATGGCGCTGGTGATGGATATGGCCAAGGAGATGGGCTACAAGGTCACCGCCTTCCACCACGCGGTCGAAGCCTACAAGATCGGCGATCTTCTGCGCGAAAACGACGTGTGCAGCGCGGTCTGGGCCGACTGGTACGGCTTCAAGATGGAAAGCTACGACGGCATTCCCGAAAACGCCTCGCTCCTGTGGAAGGCGGGCGCGTGCGTGGTGATCCATTCGGACGACGAGAACGGCATCCAGCGCCTCAACCAGGAAGCCGCCAAGGCGCAGGCCGCCGGGCGGCGCATGGGCCTGGACATTCCCGACGCAGAAGTGATCGGCTGGATCACGCTCAACCCCGCCAGGGCGATGGGCATCGACGCGATGACCGGCAGCCTCGAACCCGGCAAGATGGCGGACGTGGTGCTGTGGAACGGCGACCCGCTGAGCGTGTATTCCCGGCCCGAAAAGGTCTGGATCGACGGCGCCCTGCTGTACGACGCGCTGGACCGCAAGCGCCGCCCGGTGAGCGATTTCGAACTCGGCCAGCCCGGCGAAGGGGATGTGAAATGATGCGCCGCGCACTTCTCGGCACCGCTGCAGCGCTGGCCCTTGCCGCGCCGGCCTTCGCGCAGGACTTCACCATTACCAACGCGACGGTCGCCACCGGCGACGGCTCCGAACCGGTCGAGAATGCCACGGTCGTGGTGCGCGACGGCCGCGTGGTCGCGGCCGGCACCGGCGTCTCCGCGCCGGCGGGTGCAGAGGTGATCGACGGCACCGGCAAATGGGTGACGCCCGGCATCTTCTCTGCCGTGACCGATCTGGGCCTGTCCGATGTCGACGGCGTGAGCGAGAGCAACGACGAGGCCGCAGGCAATTCGCCCTTCAGCGCTGCGCTCGACGCCTCGAGAGCGCTCAATCCCAATTCGCAGGACGTGCTGGTCGCGCGCGCCGACGGGATTACCCGCGCCAGCGTGTATTCGCGCCCCTCGGCCTCGATCTTCGGCGGGCAGGGCGCAGTGATCGATCTGGGCGCGGACCCGGAGATGGTTACGCGCACGCGCGCCTTCCAGGTCGTCGATCTGGGCGAGACCGGCGCACGCATCTCCGGCGGCAGCCGCACCAGTGCCCATGCGCTGCTGCGCAATGCCCTGCGCGAGGCGCAGCAATATGGCGATCGCGCCGCCATCGGCGCGGCCACCGCCCGCCCCAGCGAGACTCGCTTCGGCGACGATGTTCCGCTCGACCCGCGGCTCGACGGCAGGGATGGCGAGCGGGCGGGCGACGTGCTGCTCACCCGCTTCGATGCCGCCGCCCTCGTCCCGGTCGTACGCGGCGAGCAGCCGCTGTATGTGGTGGCCGAGCGGGCCGCCGATATCCGCGAGGTGCTCAAGCTCAAGCGCGATTTTCCCCGGCTCGACCTCATCCTGCTGGGGGCAAGCGAAGGCTGGCTGGCAGCCGACGCCATCGCTGCGGCGGGCGTGCCGGTGATTGCCGATCCGCTCGACGATCTGCCCACCGGGTTCGACCAGCTTGCCGCGACGCAGAGCAATATCGGCCGGATGCGCGATGCGGGTGTGACGGTCGCCATCGGGCGGATGAGCGGCGGGACGGGCGAACAGCCGCGCAATGCACGCCAGTACGCAGGCAATCTCGTCGCCCTCACCCGCCTGCCCGGCGCAACCGGGCTCACCTGGGGCGAGGCGCTCGCCACGATTACCTCCATCCCCGCGCAAATCGCGGGCTTCGGAGGCCGGCTGGGAACGCTGGCGAGCGGCGCGACCGCCGATCTGGTGATCTGGGACGGCGACCCGCTGGAAGTCGGCAGTGCGGCCGAAGCCGTGTTCATCGACGGTATCCGCCAGCCGACCGACAATCACCAGACCCGGCTGCGCGAACGCTACCGCGACCTCGACGAGAGCGATCTGCCCAAGGCCTACGACTGGTAACGGCGACCGGGCGGCACGGGGCGCCTGACACACCTGACACACCTGACACAGTGTCTTGTCCTTGAAATTCGCCGGGATGGACGTCCCGCGATCCGGGGAGCGCGCAGCGGTTCATGACGAGCCATCGCATTGCCCGGCCCTGCCAGCGATTGCGCGTGTAGGAAAATCGGATAATCTCGGCCCCGCCCCCCGTCAGGTGGGCCGGTGAGGGAGAGACCGATGGACCCGCTGACTTCGCTGATCGCCGCCAGTATCGCCTTTGTCGGCACGCATTTCGCGATGTCCCATCCCTTGCGCGCAGGCATGGTCGGCGTGCTGGGTGCCGGCGGATTCATGATCGCCTATTCGCTGGTCAGCGCAGCCACGATGGCGTGGATGTACTTCGCCTTCGTCGCCACGCCTGCGGGCGCGCCGCTGTGGGGCGGTTACGGTGACGCGGTGTGGGCCGTGGCGAGCATTGTCACATTGGTCGCCATGGTGCTGTTCACCGGATCGCTCGTCGGCAACCCGGCGTTACCCGCGCCGGGTGCGGAGAAAGCCGCGCTGGGGGAACCCGGCGGCGTGTTCAGGGTGACGCGTCATCCCATGATGTGGGGCTTTGCCCTGTGGGCGCTCGCGCACCTCATCGCAGCCCCCACCGCGCGGACCATCGCGGTGGCGCTGGCCATCGCCGTGCTCGCGCTGATCGGCGCGCATCTGCAGGACCGCAAGAAGGAGGTGCTGATGGGCGATGCCTGGCAGCAGTGGGAGGCGAAGACGAGCTACTGGCCCAAGCTCCAGCGCATTCTTGCAGTGGGTTTGCTGCCATGGATCGGCGGGATGGCTGTGTGGCTCGGCGCGAGCTGGCTGCACAAGGGGGTGGAAGCGGGCGTCTGGCGCTGGCTCTAGCTGCGCGCGAGCGGCTCTGCGACGACGCGAAGAGGCCCGCTACTTGCCTTTGAAATCGGGCGTGCGCTTTTCGATGAGCGCGGCGACGCCTTCTTCGTGATCGGCGGTGTGGTGCATCAGCCCCTGCGTGCTGGCAGCAAGCTCCAGCGCGCCGTCGTAGGAGAGCCCGCGCCCCTGCCGCAGCATCATCTTGGTCTGGCGCAGCGCGGCGGGCGGCATGGCGGCGACTTTCGTGGCGAGCGCCTGCGCCTCGTCCATCAGCGCATCGGGCTCGACCACTCTAGAGACGAGGCCCCATTCGAGCATAGTCTGCGCGTTGATCACTTCGCCGGTGTAGAACAGCTCCGCCGCGCGCGCTTCGCCGATGACGCGGGGCAGCAGCCATGTGCCGCCATCGCCCGGCACGAGGCCGAGCTTGAGGAAGGTGACACCGAACTTGGCGGAGGTGCTCGCGATGCGCATGTCGGCAAGGCAGGCGAGATCGCCGCCCAGCCCGATCGCAGGCCCGTTGATCGCTGCGATCAGCGGAACGCGCAGATTATACAGTGCGCGCAACATGCGGTGGATATTGTTGCGGTATCCGTCAGCAATGTCGGAGGGCGACCCGGCGAAATTGCCGGTGCGATTCTGCATCGCCTTGATGTCGCCACCGGCACTGAACGCGCGCCCCGCCCCGGTCAGGATCGCGCAGCGGATTTGCGGGTCCGCATTGATGGCGTCGCACGCATCGACAAAAGCATCGCCATCCCCCGCCTGGCCGAGCGCATTCATGCTTTCGGGCCGGTTGAGGGTGAGCGTGGCGATGTGATTGGTGATGGTAAGGGTTAGGAGAGGCATGCGGAGGGTCCTTTCGCAGTTGCCCTAGTCCCTTGCTGTCCATCCCGTCACCCCCGCGCAGGCGGGGGTCCCGCTACCTTCCAGTGCGACACCGAAAGAAGCTGGACCCCGGATCAAGTCCGGGGTGACGCGGTTGCAGGCGGGATATCCCCTGACCGTAAGTAAACGTACTGGGAGAGTTTGATGCCCTTACGGACTTCGGGGCCGTAGTTTCCTATTTCGGCAAATTTGATAACTTCGTTGGTGGCGGAGCCAATCTCGTCCGCGTACCGGATACCGAACAAGCAGACGGCGAGGCTTTTATCTCGGTCGGGAGCTTTGTGGTAAGCCTCTCGCAACATCTCCCCCAATCGCCTCGTCTGCACGATGACTTCCCTTCGCTAAGCCCGCGCCTCTTCGACCCCCGCCGAATTGTGCCGCAGCGCGGCCAGCACCGTATCGACGATATCAGGCGCATTCAGCCCGGCCTCGTCGTACTGCTTCTTCGGATCGTCCTGATCCTGGAAGATGTCGGGCAGGCGCATGGTGCGCACCTTGAGGCCTTCGTCGAGCAGGCCGCTGTCGCTCGCGTAAGTCAGCACATGCGCACCGATGCCGCCGATGGCGCCTTCCTCGATCGTCAGCACGACCTCGTGCTCGCGCATGGCCTTCTCGATCAGTGCGGTGTCGAGCGGTTTGGCGAAGCGCATGTCCGCCACGGTGGTCGATAGCCCGCGCGCTTCGAGTTGCTCCGCAGCTTCCAATGCCTCGCCCAGCCGCGTGCCGAGCGAGAGAATGGCGACCTTGCTGCCCTCTTTCACGATCCGGCCCTTGCCGATCTCGAGCTTTTCGAGCTTCTCGGGGATGGCCACGCCCGTGCCCGCGCCGCGCGGATAGCGGAAGGCAATGGGGCCTTCGTCGTATTCGGCGGCGGTGTAGGTCATGTGAGCCAGTTCGGCCTCGTCGCTCGCCGCCATCACCACGAAATTGGGAAGCGTCGCCAGATAGGTAATGTCGAACGAACCCGCGTGGGTCGCACCATCCGCGCCGACCAGCCCGGCGCGGTCGATCGCGAAGCGCACCGGCAGGTTCTGGATCGCTACATCGTGCACCACCTGGTCGTAGGCGCGCTGGAGAAAGGTGGAGTAGATCGCGGCGAAAGGCCGCATGCCCTGCGCGGCGAGGCCAGCGGCGAAGGTGACGCCGTGCTGTTCGGCAATCCCGACATCGAAGCTGCGCTCCGGGTGCGCCTTGGCGAACTTGTCGACCCCGGTCCCACCCGGCATGGCGGCGGTGATCGCGACGATCCGCTTGTCGGTCTCGGCCAGCTTGGCGAGGGTTTCGCCGAACACGTTCTGGTAGTTGGGCGGGCCGCCCTTGCTCTTCTTCTGCTCGCCGGTGATGACGTCGAACTTGGAGACGCCGTGGTACTTGTCCGCGCTCTCTTCCGCGAACTTGTAGCCCTTGCCCTTCTCAGTCACGACATGGATCAGCACCGGGCCCTGGTCGCTGTCGCGCACATTCTCCAGCACGGGGATCAGGTGGTCGAGATTGTGCCCGTCGATCGGGCCGACATAGTAGAAGCCCAGTTCCTCGAACAACGTCCCGCCGGTCACCATGCCGCGCGTGAATTCCTCCGCCTTGCCGAGCGAGGAATGGATGCGGCGGTGCATCTTCTTGGCGACCTTGGACGCAAGGCTGCGCAGGCCGAGATATTCGCCGCTGGAGACCACGCGCGCGAGATAAGCCGACAGCCCACCCACCGGCGGCGCGATCGACATATCGTTGTCGTTGAGGATCACCACCAGCCGATTGCCCGCCTGTTCGGCGTTGTTCATCGCCTCGTAGGCCATGCCGGCACTCATCGCGCCGTCGCCGATCACCGCGATCGCGCGGCCTGGCTTGTCCTGCAGCTTGTTCGCCATCGCGAACCCGATCCCGGCAGAGATCGAGGTGGAGGAGTGCGCCGCGCCGAAGGGGTCGTATTCGCTCTCGGAGCGCTTGGTGAAGCCCGACAGGCCTCCACCCTGGCGCAGGGTGCGGATGCGGTCGCGCCGTCCGGTCAGGATCTTGTGCGGGTAGCACTGGTGGCCGACATCCCAGATCAGCCGGTCCTCGGGCGTGTTGAAGATATAGTGGATCGCCACGGTCAGCTCGACCACGCCCAGCCCCGATCCCAGATGCCCGCCGGTGGTGCCGACCGCATCGATCATTTCGGTGCGCAGTTCGTCGGCCAGCTGGCGGAGCTTGTCACGGTCGATCTTGCGCAGATCGGCGGGGAGGTTGACCGTATCGAGCAACGGCGTTTCAGGGCGATTATCCATGATGGAGGTTCCTACAGCCTCCAATCCCACCTGTCGATAAAGCGCGTCGCCGCCGCTACTTGCTGCACGCGGCGCACAGGCCACGCAGTTCGACCACGGGGCGAACCTCGGCATAGCCCGCAGCCTGCCCGGCTTCGCGCAGGGCGCCGGTCAGCGCGTCGTCGTCGACATGGTCGGCCGCGCCGCAATCGTCGCAGATCAGGAAGATGCAGTCGTGGCGGCAGCCCGGGTGCGAGTTGACGAGAAAGGCATTGGCGCTCTCGATCCGGTTGGCGAGGTTCTTGCGCACGAAGATGTCGAGGATGCGATACACGCTGTTGGGCGCCACGCGGCTGCCGCGCCGGTTGCTGAGGTTTTCGGCAATATCGTAAGCGGAAACGGGGCGCGAATGGCGGGCCAGTTCCTCGAACACTTCGGAACGCATGCCGGTCCAGCGCTCGCCTTGCGTTTCGAGCGAACGGCGCGCGGCATCGATCAGCGCCTCGCCCTCGTGCTCGCGGTGGGTGTGCTTGTGTGCGGTTGCCATGCGGCAGAGATAGCGCGTGCGCGCTGCAGTTTCCAGATTGGCTGTCGTCGGGCGCCCGGCGCGCCGCCTAGTCCTTCAGGAAGCTTGCCCGAAAGACGCCGGGGTAGAATTCCTTCAGCGCAGCAACCTTGGGCGCATCCCAGCGCTGGATATAGCCGTGGCGCGGGTTCTTGAGCGCGAAGTTCTGGTGGTACTCCTCCGCCGGGTAGAAGGCCTGTGCGCGCACGATATCGGTCACGATCGGTTTGTCCCACACCCCGCTGCGCTTCATCTGCGCGAGGTAGGCCCTGGCGACTTTCAGCTGCTGGGCAGACGTCGGGATCAGTTCGGCATTGTAATGCGCACCGCGATCGGGGCCCTGGCGATTGCGCAGGGTCGGGTCGGCGACCACCGAGAAGAAGATGCGCAGCAACTGGTCGTAGCGGATCTGCGAGGGGTCGTAGGTGATCTTCACGGCCTCCACATGATCGGTCACGCCGCTGGAGACGAGCTTGTAATCGGCCTGCCGCTTCGTGCCGCCGTGGTAGCCCGCAACCGCGCTCTTCACGCCCTTCACATGGCTGAACACCGCTTCCACGCCCCAGAAGCAGCCGCCCGCGAAGATCGCGGTCTTCAACCCGCTTTCCTTCGCCTTCACCTTCGCGATGGGCGCTCGCACGTGGTTTTCCGCCGCCAGCGCGGGCCCGCAACCCGCCAGCGCGAGCGAGCCTGCGGTGAGCAGGGTCAGAATGCCGGCGGATACGCGCGTCATCACTGGACCACCGCGATCAGAGCCTCCGCCCCGTCGAAGCGGGTCATGACAAGCGCGAAGGCAACCGCGCCGAAGCCGATGCCGAAGCTGCGAAAGAGGTCTGACTGGAATATCTTCATGGCGTGATTCTCTGGCCGAAATGCGTTGCTGTGCACCCGATATGGGGTGCGTCCGCTTTCTCGGGAGTGAATTTTTCGTACATCCCCGCCGATCCGTGCATGTGCCGGGGTCGGCTACGTCACAAATGCCCGAATCAGTGGCGGAAGTGGCGCATTCCGGTGAAAACCATCGCCAGACCTGCCTCGTTGGCGGCATCGATGACTTCGGAATCGCGCATCGATCCGCCCGGCTGTATGACGGCCGTCGCGCCCGCTTCCGCCGCTGCCAGCAGGCCGTCGGCGAAGGGGAAGAACGCGTCGGAAGCGACCGCGCTGCCAACCGTGCGAGGCTCCGCCCAACCGTATTTCTCCGCCGCTTCGGCCGCCTTGATCGCGGCGATGCGGCTCGAATCGCGCCGGTTCATCTGGCCCGCGCCGATTCCCGCAGTCGCGCCCTCCCTCGCATAGACGATTGCGTTGGATTTTACGTGGCGGGCGACGGTCCATGCGAACAGACAATCGCGCAGTTCCTGCTCGCTCGGTTCGCGCTTGGTGACCACCTTCAGATCGCTTCGGGCAATCGTTGCGCTGTCGCGGCTCTGGACCAGCAGCCCGCCGGTGATCGGCTTGATCGAAAGACCAGCCCGACGCGGATCGGGCAGGTCGCCGACGGTCAGCAGGCGCAGGTTCTTCTTCTTCGCAAACGCTTCGCGCGCCTCGTCCGAAACGCTGGGCGCGATCACGACTTCGGTAAAGATCTCGCAGATCGCGCGCGCGGTTTCGCCATCGAGCTCGCGGTTGACCGCCACGATCCCGCCGAAAGCCGAGACGCTGTCGCACGCCAGCGCTTCGTTCCACGCATCGATCAGGCTGCCGCGCTGCGCCACGCCGCAGGGGTTGGCGTGCTTGACGATGACCACCGACGGGTCCTGCCCGGCAAACTCGGCGCACAGCTCCAGCGCGGCGTCGGCATCGTTGTAGTTGTTGTAGCTCAGTTCCTTCCCCTGCAGCTGCTCGGCCTGAGCGATCCCGCGCGCGTGCGGCCCGGCGGGCGTGTAAAGCGCTGCCTGCTGGTGCGGGTTCTCGCCATAGCGCAACACGGTAGGGGCCTTGCCGCCGACCGAGAGATAGTCGGGGAACTGCTGCTGCTGATCGGCAAAGGCGAACCACTGGCTGATCGCGCTGTCGTAGGCGGCGGTGGCGGCAAAGGCCTTGGCCGCCATCTTGCGGCGGAAGTCGAGGCTGGTCGCTCCCTCCGCCTGCTCCAGTTCATCGATGAGCGCGGGGTAATCCGCCGGATCGGTGACGATGGTGACGAACTGGTGGTTCTTCGCTGCCGAACGAACCATGCTGGGCCCGCCAATGTCGATATTCTCGATGATCTCGGCGCGCTCGGCACCCTTCGCCACGGTCGCTTCGAAGGGATAGAGATTGACTACCACCAGATCGATCGCGCCGATCTGATGCTCTTCCATCGAGGCGACGTGATCGTCCTTGTCGCGCAGCGCCAGCAGCCCGCCGTGCACCTTGGGATGCAGCGTCTTCACGCGACCGTCCATCATTTCCGGAAAACCGGTGAGGTCGGACACGTCGCGCACCTCGAGGCCCGCCTCGCGCAGCGCCTTTGCGGTGCCGCCGGTCGAAACCAGCTCGACGCCACGGTCGGCCAGCGCGCGGCCAAGCTGCGCCAATCCCTCCTTGTCCGATACGGAAAGGAGGGCCCTGCGGATCGGCATGTCGGTCAAAATTCTATCCCATCTTCTTGAACAGCCAGGCGAAGCTTCCGCCACTGCGCGGTGCCATGCCCTGCAAAACGAGCTGCTGGATCGGTTGCGGCCGCCCTTCGCCATCGACGAAAAGGCTGTCCTCTACCGAAAGCGTGCCCGTATATTCGCCCGCGACCCGGAATTGCCAGTGCGTTCCGTCCGGCAGTGCAAGGCCTGCGCCCTTGCGATCCTCGGAAAGGCGCGCGGCGATGCCCGGACCGAGGTGGAAGCGGATCGCATAGCCCACCTTGCCGCGCTTGCCGCGCTTGCTCGCGGGCAGCAGCACATCCTCGCCCGCCAGTTCGGTGCCATCTTCGCGCAGCACCAGCACGCGGCGGTGATTGAGGCCGAATCGGCCGGCATAGCCATCGTGGCTCGCTTCCAGACGCGTCGCCCCGCCGCGCTTGCCGCCAACCGTGCGCCGGTCGACCTCGACCTCGCCCACCCCGGCGCCCAGCTTGCCCTTGATGAGGATGGCGGTGGAATTGACGTCTTCGAGCACCAGCGTGGAGTGCGCCGCTGTGGCGCGCAGGCCCTGCTCGATCCGCGCCGGAACCTGTCCGCCTGCCCAGGCAGCCCCGCCGCAGTTGACGATGATCCGCTGGCCATGGGCGGACAGCTCGAAGGCCAGCGTGGATGCGCAGCCGGATCGTGCGTAGCGCGCCAGCGGCGGCGGTGCGGCGTCGAACTGCAGGACGGTCTTGCCCGCGCTCGCCCGGTGATAGCCCCAGCCGCGCGGCTCCTTCAGCGGGCGGGTACGCACGCCGCTTGCCGTGATGAGTGCGGCGACCCGATCCGCCGTCACGGCCCCGGCGCCCTGCCAGTTGCCCATCCCGCCCTCGCCATGCATCACCGCGAGCAGCGGCGGCACGATCAGTTCGGACACCGCGCCGATGAACGTGGGCGGTTCGGTATTGGTTGCGCGGTAGCAGGCGACCAGTTCGGTCAGCAGTTCGAGCAGCTCCATCTGCCCCAGCGGGCTGCGCGACTGGATGCCCCCATCCTCGCCCACGAAATCGCCCAGCGCGCGCGACAGGCCCGCCTCGGCAAACAGGCGGCGCGGCTTGCCTTCGGGCAGCAGCAGCCCGGCCGCGACCAGCGCGCCCCAGCCGAACACCTCGGCCTGCTTGTCGGGCGCCTTGGATACCGCCCCGTCGAGCCAGCGCGCCGCCTTGTCCAGCGCGGCCAGCGTGCGCCCGCGCACCGCCTTGTTGGACAGGATCAGCGGCGCATGGACCAGCCAGGCAAGCATGCGTTTCGCGCTGGCCTCCACCTCCCACGCCGGACCCTTGCCGGGCAGCGGATGCGCATCGAGCCAAAGGCGGTGGATGCGCAGTGCGGTCGCTTCCACCTGCGGCCTTGCGCCAGAGCCCGCGAGATCGCGCAGCCAGGCATAGGAATGCACGTGCCGTTCGATCGGCGGCGCGGGGCGCGCGGACCCCGGCGCGAAATCGAGCTGGGAGATCGGCAGCTTGATCCCCTGGACCAGGAAATGCCCGGCCCGCAGCGCCATCCCGGCAGCGCGCTCTCCCGCCAGCGGCGGGGTGACGGTGGCGAGCACGCGGCGCTTGGCGGGCTTGCCCAGCGGGGAGGTGATCACCCGCCCGCGAACGCCTGCGGTATAGGCCATGCGCACCAGCCGCTCCACCGGGCTGACCCGGGGCGCGCCGATTTCCTGCGGCACCAGCGCGCGCGAGGGTGCCAGCACCTCGACTTCGGGCGCAGTCTTCTCAACGCGCGGAGTCGGTAGCGGAGCGGCTTGCTCACGCGCGGGCCCTTCATGCGCGGTGCCTTCTCGCGCGGCTTCGTCCTCGCTCAGCGCGGTCGGCTCCGGCTTGCTGCCCAGCGTCATGATAAGCTGGCGCGCAGCACGCTCTTCCCTGTCGAGAACAGTGCGATCGGGCGCATCGTCCGCATCGTCGCCTACCGCCCCACCTGCGACCGGATCTGGCCCAATCGAATCCGTCATTTCCCGGCTTTCCCCTTGAGGCTCGCGATGTTGGCGGCGTAGCGTTCCGGCCCGCCCCTGAACGTGGCCGAGCCCGCCACCAGCACGTCCGCCCCCGCGGCAATGCAGCGGGGCGCGGTCTGCGCATCCACCCCGCCATCCACTTCCAGAAAGATGTCGCGCCCGGTCGCGTCGATCATTGTGCGGATCGTCTCGATCTTGCGCAGCTGGCTGTCGATGAAGCTCTGCCCGCCGAAACCGGGATTGACGCTCATCACCAGCACCAGGTCGACCATGTCGATCAGGTATTCGAGCACGCTTTCGGGCGTTCCCGGGTTCAGCACGACCCCCGCCTTCTTGCCCAGCGAACGGATCGTCTGCAGCGTGCGGTGCGTGTGCGGCCCCGCCTCGGGGTGGATCGTGATGTGGTCCGCACCGGCATCGGCAAAGGCTTCCAGCCACTGATCGACCGGGCTGACCATCAGATGCACGTCGAACGGCTTGTCGCTGTGCGGGCGCAGCGCCTTGACCACCGCCGGGCCAATGGTGAGGTTGGGCACGAAATGCCCGTCCATCACGTCCACATGGATCCAGTCCGCCCCCGCCGCATCGACGCCGCGCACCTCTTCCCCCAGCCGCGCGAAGTCGGCGGAAAGGATCGAAGGGGCAATCAGCGGCGTGGTCATTCGCAACAGCACTTCGCAAGCGGAGGACGTAATCGGCCGGGGGCCGGATTGGCTCCCTTAGCGCTTTGCGAATCGGATTGAGACAGCCGCGCGCGTGTTTTCCCCGGAAGGCAAGCACCGCGATGCCGGTTTTCCGGCGAGTCGCACCAAATTCAGGAGGAATTCAGCGTAAGATCCCATATTCTATGTCCAACAGGGCGCCGCCGGAGACAGGCCCGCCCGGATTTTTCGACCGATCAGCAATAACGGGCATCCGAACATGATTATGAGCAAGAAGGCTGCACGACGGCTTGCACTGGGGCTTCTGGCGAGCGGAATGGTCGCCATGCCCGTCGCCAGCCAGGCGCAGTACGAACAGAGAATATCGAACAACCTTGCGAACTGCGCCCCCGGCAAGGGGCCGGCCATCCGCGTCACCATCACGGACATCAAGTCGAGCACCGGCAATGTTCGTCTGCACAGCTATTACGCGAAAAAGTCGGACTGGCTGAAGAAAGGCCGCTGGCTCAAGCGGATCGACATTCCGGCCAAGGCGGGCACGATGACGTTCTGCATCCCTGTCGACGCGCCGGGGGAATACGCGCTTGGTGCAAGGCACGACAAGAACGGAAACGACGAAGACGATATCACGATCGACGGCGCCGCCATGTCGAACGATCCGCCGATCAACATCTTCAATCTCGGCAAGCCGAGCGTGAAGAAGGCGACCTTCACCGTCGGTTCGGGCGTCACCAACGTCACGATGCGGATGCGCTACCTGTAAATCGATCCGCGGACCGCGAACCGATCGCGCCGTCCGCGGGTTCGCCCCGAACGCAACACCCGCGCCCCGGCCCGATCCAAGAGACGGGCCGGGGCGTTTTTGGTTACCGGCCGCCTGCGCCGAGCCGGGCCGTCCAAATCGGGAAAAAACTGGCGCACCCGACAGGATTCGAACCTGTGGCCTCTGCCTTCGGAGCTGTAAAAATGGCGCATTTTGTTGCAACGCAGCAGAACAAAAATGAACCATAACCAATTATTTTTACGTCGTTAATTCGGTTTTCATAAGTTGCGAACGGTTCGCATCTGTTGCACTGCGTTCACCCCTCCTGCACTTACATTTCACTTACGGATTCGCTACCTTTGCGGTCAAAGGAATGATCGCAATGGCTGCTTCGTTGAGCAATTCTCTGGCACAAAAGGCGCTCCCCAAGGCGAAGCCCTATGAGCTGCGCGATGCCAAGCTGAGTGGCCTGCTGCTGCGGGTCCAGCCCTCCGGCGTAAAGACATGGTATCTCGAATTCGAGCGCGGCAAGCGCGTCAGGCTCGGGCGTCTGAGTAGCATGGGATACAACGCAGCAGTGGAAGCTGCGCAGAATGCGCTTGGCCCATACTGGGCCGGTGTCGATCCGCGCATCGAGCGCCAGAAGCGCAAGCAGGTCTCGACCTTTGGCGAGTTCATCGACGAGCATTACGCCGATTGGGCGCGGGTACACCAGAAAACGGCAGAGGCCACGATTAAGCGGCTGAAGGTGGCCTTCAAGAAATTCCTCAAGACACCGATGGCGACGATCTCGCCGCTAGATATGGAACGCTGGCGCGCGGAGCGTATGAAGGATGGCGTCAAGACCAACACCGTGAATCGCGACATCACGGCGATCAAGGCCGCGCTCAACCGGGCTGTCGAATGGGAGCTGATTGCAGTGAACCCGATCGCCAAGGTCAAGAAGGCACGCGAGAACAAGGAAGTCCGTGTTCGATACCTGGACGAAGCCGAGGAATATCGCTTGCGCGCGCAACTCAAGAAGCGCGAAGACAGAATGCGGAACGAGCGCGACACAGCCAACCAGTGGCGGCGTGAACGTGGCCGAGAACTCTTACCCAGCCTGCGCGCGGTTCCTTTCACCGATCACCTGATGCCAATGGTCCTCCTTTCGCTCAACACCGGCATGCGCCGGGGCGAATTGTTCGACCTCAAATGGTCGCATGTGAATTTTGACAGGCGTATCGTCACCGTGTCGGCTGAGACTGCGAAGTCGCGCAAGACGCGGCATATTCCGCTGAACGCGGAAGCCTATGAAACTCTCAAGTCCTGGCGCTCACAATGCGACCTCGGCAACAGCCGCGTGTTCGAGAGCGAGGCTGGTACCCGCTTCGACAACGTCAATTCATCGTGGAAGAAGCTGCTCGACGACGCGAAGATTGCGGAATTCCGTTGGCACGACATGCGCCACCACTTCGCCTCTCGCCTGGCCATGGGCGCGGTTGACCTCAACACCATCCGCGAGCTTCTCGGCCACAGCGATTACAGCATGACATTGCGCTATGCTCACTTGGCTCCAGAGCACCGGCGCGAAGCGGTCGAGGTGCTCGACAAGCCCAGGCCACACCTCAAGATCGTGGCCACGAATTGATATTCGGCCTCGGCATTGAATTTTCTGCGCAGTGAATATTGCATTTTGGCCGAATATTCGATAATGGAGCCATATTCACTGGTATGCGAATATGGAAAAATCAGAAGCCGTAGAGACGGAAGAGCTTGTTGAAGCGATGTGTGAAGTGCTTGCCGCACTTCCAGATACCGTCGTGCGCCACCTTGAGCGGGAGCCGAACCTTGGGGGCAGAGGTAGGCCCGACGCGCTTGTCGATATCAGCATTCGCGGACACGATTTCCAGCTCGTAGTCGAGGCCAAGAAGGAGCTGTTTCCGCGAGATATCCATCATAATATCTGGCAGCTTCAGACCTACAGCGAAAGTCGCCAATTGGCAGGTGAACAAGTCCCAATGCTGCTGGCGCGAGCGATCTCGAAAGGAGCTCGTGACATCCTGCAAATCGAACAGGTCGGGTATTTCGATTCCGGCGGCTCCCTGTTCCTGCCATCAAAGACGGCGTTCGTCCTCATCGATCGCGCAACACCCAAGAAGGCGCGGCGAAGACTGGATTCGATCTTCAGAGGCAAAAGAGCTCAGGTCCTCCAAGCCATAATCGCAGCCTGGCCGGACTGGGTCAGCGTCAAGGAGCTTGCAGAAAAGTCGGGCGCTTCACCAGCGACCACCTCTGAAACATTGACGGAAATGGAGAAGCGAGACTGGCTTGAAGTTGAAGGGGCGGGACCAGCCAAATTGCGCAGATTGAAGGGGCGCGGACCAGTGCTGGACGAATGGTCCCGCATTGTGGCGAACCAAAAACGGCCAAAGCTGGAACGCTACTATGTACCAGCCAGCAACTCCGAAGACCTTGCTCGCCGCTTGGATCACGCCTGTCGAGAAACCGGCGCACCATATGCTGTCACTGCCGAAGCTGCTGCACAGGCCTATGCGCCATACCTAACCAACATCTCTCAACTCAAATGCCGAATTCGCAAGGGCCGCGCTCAAACGGAAGCACTGCGCCTCCTCGATGCGCGGCCAGTTTCCGAGGGTTGGAACCTGGGCATCATCGATAGTCCAGCAAGCCAAGATGTCGCCATCGGCGAGGAGATATCGGGAATTTGCTATGCGCCCTGCGTCCAGGTTTACCTGGACCTCCTTCAGGGTAGCGGGCGCTCCAAAGAAATGGCGGACCATCTGCGCGCGGAAAGGCTCGACGCCTGATGGCTAAGCCAACTCACATTTCCGGATACAAAGCCGATGTCACTGAGGGCTGTGAGCGCGTTCTCGTCACACTCTTGCGCGGACTCGGTCCTTGGAAGGAGTCAGTCTACTTGGTGGGAGGTCTTACTCCAAGATATCTGGTCACCTCCCGGCCACCCGAAGTCCCTCAGCACGCCGGAACCGGTGATGTCGATGTCGTGGTCGACATGGGACTGCTCACGGACATGGAGGCATATGCGACGCTCGAAGAAAACCTGATCGCGATGAATTTCGAACGCGCCACAAACAAGCAGGGCAACAAGGTCTCCTGGCGCTGGCAAGCACAGGTCGAGGGTGGCGGGACAATGATACTGGAATTCCTCGCTGACGCCCCGAAACTGAGCGGCGGAAAAGTTACAGAGCTGCCCACCGACAGTCAGGTGACGGCAATGAACATCCCACATTCCTCAATGGTGTTCGATCATCACGAGACAAAGGAAATCACCGCAGAACTGCTCAATGACGGAGGTCGGACTACAGAAATCGTCCGGCATGCAAACATCGTCAGCTTCACCTGCTTGAAGGCCTTCGCTTATGACGATCGACATGAAGGCAAGGACGCTCATGACCTCGTCTATTGCCTGGAACACTATCCGGGTGGCCTTGAAGCAGCTCACGCCGAATTCTCCAAAGCGTTGGAGGGGAAGCATAGTGAAGTCATCAAGGAAGCACTTGACCGTATCGGAGTTCGCTTCACCGATCCGAATCCCGACGAAGCCCATTTGCGGGACGGCCCAGTAGCCGTCGCACGCTTCGAGAATGGCGATCCAATCGACGAGGAAGACGACGAGGTGCGCAACTTGCGGATCTTGCGCCAGCGACAAGCCGCCGACCTTATCCGGAAATTCCTCGAACCGTTTACATAAGTGGCCGAAGGCCGGGCGCTAAGCGCCCGGTTCCTTCTTCTCGTCGTCCAGCGGCGTGCGCAGGACGATCCGGCCATTGATCGGGACCACTTCCAGCTGGAGCGAAAGGCCCTTGCGGTCGCGGTGGAACCAGGCGGCTCCAATGCGGGTCCAGAAACCCTTGTCGCCCTTGTTGGCGACATGCCAGGCGAGGAAGTCCGGCGGATTTGTTTCCTGCGAGGGTGCGGAATTGCTGCGTGCCATGATGATTTCCTTTCGTGTCTGGTGGCTCGTTGCACCAAACGGGAAGGCCGCACGGCCAAGGTAAGGCATCATGTCCAACACGGGTGAGCGGAGCGAACCGGCGCGGGCAGGGCATTGAAGGCTGACCGCGTGGGGCCAGTCAGGGTGCTCAAAACGAGCCCGAAACGACGCGATAGGAGCCAATCGCCTACAACCTAGCGTCCTTAGGATACCTCGTAGGACTTTTCCAGCAGCGGCTTGGCCTTCTCGAAATCGGCGGAACTCTGGATCGTAATCTCAAGATCGCCAGTGCCGAAATGGCCGATGCCGCGCACATCGCGGGTAAAGCCCTGTTCGAGCAAGACGCTGTCCGGATCGACTTTGACGTAGACCAGCAGCTTCTTGGCCTGATTGCGGAATTCGAGGCTGGCGAAGTTCTTGATGCGCCGGAAGGCGACATAATAGGCAGTGGTCTTGGCTTCTACATCGTCGCCAAGCGCGAGCATGAAGTCCGACATCAAATGATAAAGGTCGGTAAGCTCCTGGGGTGCCTCTGCCATCTGATCTTCGATGGTCTTGTAATTTGGTTTGGTGCCGGTCGGCGCGGCGGGCAAAGCCGCTGTGGACGGTCCCTTTGCGCTGGCAGAGGTAAGTTGTTCCAGCAGCAGTAGGTCACCTTCGAACTTCCGGTAGCGGATGAGCGAAATATTGCGGTTCATCTGCTTGACCGCGTGCTCGTCGTACTTCCCGAAATCCCCGGCAATGCAGATCAGGCGCGGCCCGGACCAATCGACGGCTTTGGCAGCGTCCTTGCCGAGCCTCTCCAGCACAAGCCATTCAAAGTCCTTGCGGTGTCCCATGAGCCAATCAAGGTAGAACAGACCTTGATTGATCACGTTCTCGTTTGACGAACGCTTGTATTCGATCACCACCGGGCTGTTGTTCTCGTCGATCCCGAGACTGTCCATCCGGCCACCCTCGTTGGTGATGAATTCGCTCGCAAGAAACCGGACACCGAGAAGGCTCTCAAGATTGGCTTCGAACAAGGTCTGCAGCGACTTCTCCAGAGCAACCGCTCCGCCGGACAACTCGGCCACGCCGCCCTGAGTCATTCTGTAGAGTTTGATGTCGCTCATGCAGGTCCTACCTCGGAAGCTTGTAACGGATGGTCAGGGATGCACCCTTTCCCTTTGGTGGTTGGGCCAGAATTGAATCTGCAGCTTTCTGCTCCGCATACATTGCGTTGCAGCAGCTCGGCATGGCTGCTTTCGGCCCCGGATATCCTCCGAGCTCGCGATGGAGTTCGCCGGAATTGATATCGAGAAACGTAGCTTGGCGCATCTCGGCAAGGCGCAGTTTCTTGCGGATTGCCTCCCGGAAATCATCGGTCGTAGGCATGGAGTTGGCAATTCCTTGTGGCGTAGGTGGAGCGATGGGAAGGCTCGGCTCCGCAGTGGCCTCTAGCTCAAGTCGGCGACCTGACATGCTCACTGGATTGAGTTCCCAGACTTCAACATCCTCCGGCACCATGTGGCCCTGAGTGCGTAGATAATATTCGGCCAGACTCTCGCTGCGACCTTCGCGAAGGCTCTCCTGCACGATTAGAATCTTGCGATAGCCAGGCGGTGCCAGGATGAAATGCAGCATCGCCTCGTTGAGTGACCGCAGCTTCGCGCTGGGCGTGTTGCCGCCGCTGGTCCAGGTGTATGACTTGCACTCAACAAGCACTGGTGGGGCATCGCCACCCAAGTCGAAGTTGTGCGCCTTCTTTCGCTCATGCCCAATCAGCGCAGAGAAATTGAAGTCCAGCTCGAGTCCTTGGGATGACAGGAAATCCCGGGCCGACTGTTCGAACTCACGCCCGGCATGCGCATTGCTGATCGAACCAACCCGTTGATGGGCATTCCGAGGTAGGTTCGCTTCGTCGCTCACGCTGCGTATCGTCCATCTTTCAGACGACGTGCCTGTCCGATGGCAGTGAGGGAATCGAGGATCGGGCGCACGGTTGCGGCGCGTTTGCCCTTGAAGGTGCGAGCGACATCCTGCGGGGCGAGCGGCACGGTTGAGGCGGATAGGACGGCGGCAACGGCGCTGACCTGTTCGGGGAGCTTGTCAGGCCAGGGAAGCACATTGTCGGGCACGGGGGCCGCTGCTTCGCCAAGGTCAAGCGTCTGCGTGACCGGAGCCTGATAGTCCGGCGCCTGATATTCGGGGCGTAGCCAGCGGATTAGCCCCTTGGCTTCCTCGGCAGCGCGTTCCTTGTTGAGCGCGACGAGGCGGGTGAGGATGTCCTCGTCTGAAAGATCGGCAGGCCAGCCATAGGCCTCTGCCACTTGGCGGTCGATGGCGTCGTGATGCTGGCGGATCAGGGTGACGAGGCCGCGATCATGGATATTGCGCTCGGCATCGGTCAGCGCGCGGCCCTCTTTCAGTGCTTCGAGCACGTTGTAGAGCTTGGTGAGGGTGAGGTCTTCATGCTCAGCAAGGACCCGCTTACGCAGCGCATCGAGTGCTTCGGCTTCGAGACGGATCTTCACTTTTAGATCATCAGGAACATCGCCCGGGAATGGGAAGGAGTCAAAGCAGCGGCCTTTGTTGTAGCGTGGATGATTGCCAATCCCACGCCGAGTACCAGCTTGGAGCGACCATAGCGCGTGCACATTCGACGACAAAACCCCAAGCAGGTGTCCATCAGCGCTTGCAATCATGACAACGTTGCTATCACCGCCCGCCGGAGCATCCAAAAATGTGAATACCCGGTGTTTAGAAGTTATTGGCGTTGCAATACACCTATTCAGACCTTCCAGTGCGGGACGAAAGGTACTCAGCGCTTCGCCAAATATCCACCAGTTACGACGACGGATGTCCCTAGGGTTCACATCCCTCTCGGGCTTCACATGTAAAAGTAAGTGCTGATACGCTTCTGGGAACGAGGCCGAGAGTTCGGCCTCCTTGAGTCCCCAAAAGTCGAACATCCAGAGATTGCGAGGCTTCTGGGTGATGTCGTTTCCATTCACAAAAGGCTTCAGATGTTTTGAGATTGCCTCGTTTCTCGCGAGGTATCGTTGCGCTTCATCCGCAGTGACTGCAAAACCTCGCCCGTTAAACTGGTAGCCGACGGCAGATAGTGCGTTGTTTGAACGCAAGTTCTGGCAGCCCCTAACGTTGGGGCCAATCATGAGGTTGGAAAGTATGTATCCACTGGTGGCTTCAAATTCAGAGGAGTCCTCATGATCTCCGTCCCCACGAACGTGCTTCAGGCGATTCAGCAAGCCATCTCGGTTTCCCTGACCAACTGCCGTCATTGCGATGCGGACAGACGCTCCATCGTTGTTATCGACCCAAGGATGATCAGGAACTGCAAACAGGATCGAGACGGGCTCTTCATTTAGCAGATGATCAGACACGATGCTCGAATTGAAGGAGCCGGTAATCTGCGAAGTGGTGATTAAGCCAAAGCGTCTAGACTTACCTTTTTTCACAACCTCCGCTGATAGGTGCCACCAGTACATCACAAAGTCGCAATTTTCGGGAAGATCGAATGAGCTTCGCACGGCGTCGACGTACTTTTCGCCCAGTTGCGATCGCATTTCTCGCTTGCCAATAAAAGGAGGGTTTCCGACAATGAAATCTGCCTTCGGCCACTTTGTCGATCGCGGCTTGATATAACGGTAGAGTTCCTTCCGCCCAGTTTCGTCAGGCACCAGCTTTCCGGTGACTGGGTGCTCTTTGAAGCTGATTCCATCCCAGATGCTAAGCGGCTTGCCGTGCTCGTTTCGCTCCAGTTCGCGCTTATCGTAATCGATCAGCGCGTCCCGGTTCTCAATTGTGCGAATGTCTTTCAGGATCGGCTCGGGCGGCGCGCGGTCCTTGCCGTTCACGCGGAAATGCCATTGGAGATAGCCGATCCACAGCACAAGTTGCGCGATGGCGGCGGCGCGCGGGTTGATCTCGATTCCGAGGAAGTTTTCCGGTGTGATCGTGTGTCCGGTGATCTCCGCAACATACTGGTCGTCACCCAGCTCAACCAAAAGGTCGAGCACTTCGCCCTCCAGTTCCTTCATCCGCGCCATAGCGACGTAAAGGAAATTGCCGGTGCCGCAGGCAGGATCGAGCACGCGGGTTTGCGCCAGCTTTGCATGGAACCCCTCGACCAGCGCCTTTGCCTCTTTCGCCTTGTCTGCGCCGATAAGTTCGGAGGCAGCAGCGCGCACACCGTTCCAGTCGGCGCGAAGCGGTTCCATGATCGTTGGGCCGATCAGCCGCTCAACATAAGCACGCGGCGTGTAGTGCGCGCCTAGTTTTGCCCGTTCCTTCACGTTGAGCGCGCGTTCGAGCAGCGTGCCAAAGATTGCCGGCTCGACATCGGTCCAGACCTTGTTCGCTGCTTCAATCAGCACCTTCAGTTCGTCGGCATCGAGCGGCAGTGCTTCGGTGTTCTTGAAGAGGTAGCCATTGAATTTGCGCACCTGCACCGCGAGCGCGGGCGAGAACTCGCCCGAATCCATCGCCTTCCACAATGCCGTCAGCGAGCGGGGCAGGTTGTCGAGATTGTCCTCATGCGCTTTCAGCAGCGTCTTGAAGCTGTCCTTCGGCAGCAGGACTTCTGTGTCTTCAGCGAACATCGTGAACAGCACGCGCATGAGAAAGCCACTGACGGTTTCGGGATCGTGGTTGCGCTCTAGTCGCTTGGAGAGTGTAGCCAGCAGGTCGGCAATTTCACGGGTGACGGCGGCGGAGCGTGAGGCCGGGTCGAGGCTTTGCGGATCGGTCCAGATCGCCGCGAGGCGTTCGCGAACCTTGTCGTCGCGCAGGTCCTCCAACATGATGCGATAACCGGCACGGTCAGGAAACTGCGCGTAAGCCTTTCCGGTGCCGGTGAAGTCAGCATAGACCTCGATGCAATATCCGATGTCGGCCACCAAGAGGAACGGCGGCCAGCCATGTTCGGTGGGCAGCGCCTTTGCGTAACGCTCGGCCTGCCCCTTCGCCTCCTGCATGGCCTTAGCCCAGGACGGCGTGCCGCGCCGCGCGGTGCCACGGGCAACACGGGCCTTGGCCGTCTGGCCGAATAGATCGAGGTCTTCATCGCCCTTTTCGGCAGCGGCGCGGTCGGCTTCGCTGCCCTGCTTGGCTTCGAGCACGAAGCAATCGCGCTTGTAGCAATCGATGCGCCCGAAACTCTCCGTGCCGTCGCCATTGTCCTGAAACACGCGGCGCTCGAACACATAGTCGTTGGTGGCGTCATCCGCCTTGGCCCCTCGCGGTGGATCGACACCGAGCAGCTGGGTTAGGCCATTGATGAAGAGTTGTGTGTTGGCGAGTTCACTGCCGCCTGTCTCGCGCCAATCGGCGATGAATTGTTCGATTTGATCTTGCGGCGCAGTCATCAAGTGCTTGTAGTCGCGAGATTGACCGCGCCGCAATTGCAATATGGTGTCTCAATACTCGTCGGCGAGCATTATGGTGAGAACGCGCCGGGTGACCGCCGGATCAGCCGGGTCTTCGCTGCCGAACTGCAAATCGCGGTCGTATGCGTCGATCTTCCAGAACACGGTTTCTGCAGGCCGCGCCGGTCGCGTGGTCGTCCAGCAACCTTCGTCATCCTGATAGATCGCCCCGAAATCACGTTCTCCATAAGGATCGTTATCCGGCGTGAAGGCGTCGAACGTCTCAACCAGTTCGCGCACTCGCGATTTATCCGCCTCGGGCAACGCCCGGAAGCCTTCGGTTGCAACGGCAACGCAGGCCAACCCCATCGCCTGCCGCGCCCGGTCATTGAGCCGGGCAATCCGCTCGCTTCGGGAAAGGGTGACAGCACTCATTGCACTGCCCTCGCGTCAAGTTCGCACTGTTCGACCAGCTCGCCAAAATCCTCGCGCTCGCCCAGTTCCTCGGCCAGACGCTGCACCGTCCCGAACGGCAAGCCATTTTCGTTAGCCAGCATCCGTAACCAGTCCTCGCGGCACTCGGCTCCGCAAGCGCGGTAGTTCAAGATCAGATCACCCATTTTCTGCCCTCCTTCGGCTGAAAGCCGCATCCGACACGCGGCATGCGGCCTGCTTTCCGGCGAGGATGGGAGGGGGAGGGAAAACCGGAATCGATGCTCTGGCGAGGGCCAGCGGGCGAAGCACGCCACACGGGGGTGTCTACTTCCGGTTTCGGGAACGAGAGGGCAAAGCCTTTGGTGTTCCCGCCATGGATCGTCCGGCGATCCAGACAAAAACGGCACCCTTGCAACGGCGCGAAGCCGACGGAGGTCCTGCGCGCGCGATCAGTGCGCCAGCGGGCCTCCGGCAATGAGAGAGGCAAGAGTGCCTGCGGGTTAGCTCAGGAATGCCGCGCCCTCAGGAGCGCTGAAAGCGCGGGACAGAGCGCGTCCATCAGGAATTCCCGCTCCGCTTCATACTGCCCCTGATCGTCACCCGAATGGGCCGGGACTACAGGCCCGGTCCGCGCCAGCGGATAGAGCAGGTTGCCCGGAAGGGCAGCTCCTCAATCAGCACTGAAGTAACTTCTCCCGGAAATCCCGGCGCGTTCAAAAAACGCCTTGTTCCGGTCCCGAGCGTCACCGAGAAGGGCATCCCAGCCAACTAGTTCAATTGTCCCGCGGAAGCCGTCGCGAGGTTGGTAGATGCGGCCGCGACCGTCAGCTGTACGCTGCCAACTGAAAGTCCACTCATCGAGCTTGCCGACAATGTCGGCAACGATGAAGCAATGAAAGACAGTGCGATCATCAAGCTTGATCGGTCGGCCCTTAACATCATTTAAGCCGCCTCCCTGTAGCGTCTTGATGTACCGCTCGACCTGCATCTGCGGATTATCCGTGTCGGAGTAGTCCGTGCGATTAGGCCGCTTGAATTCGATCAGCAGGATTTTCGCCGCATCGTCAGATTCCTTCAATCCATGCGCATAATCGAAAATGAGGACATCGGGACGATCGTCGGACTCGATGGCTTTCGAAAGTGCAGAGAATTCCTGATCAGAACTGAAATACTGCGCGAAGGTCAGGCGCTCATCGACAATCCAAAGGTCATGAGATGCAGCGGCTGTGACCTTATGCGAGCCATCTGCCAAAGTGTTGATCCGAAGCGGACAGATGAACGAATGCAACAGGTCTTCGCGCTGGTAGGAACTGTCGCGCGTGTCCTCGCGCACCTTCTGCAAGAGAATTTCTATGAAATCGAGTACAACCTTGCGGCGAACGATATACTCAGTGAGGCTGCGTTGTTCGGCTTCGCCGATTGCTTTGCCCGCTTCCGAAATTGCCTGGTCGAATGAATCCGGACCTACTTCGCCTTCCTTCAACCGACGCATAACCGATTTGATCTTCTCGGCTTGACGCTGGTCACGACGAAAACGCTCCCGTGCCAAATGACCATAGATGGCGTCCGGATGAAGCTCACCGGATGGCAGTTTCGCCTGCAGCTCGTCAGTGTCGCCGAACGCAACGGACGGGTAGGACTCGGTTATTTCTTCAATTCTTTTGCGCTGTTCGCCACCCAACTCGGAAAGTGGTTCGGCCAAGAACCTCTCGATCTCGTCGGTGCAAACGTCATTTATGATCCGGTCGATCACCACGTCTTCAAACATGAACGCAGTGCGCTCCTGATTGACGTTCTGGTCGAGAAACTCGCCGGTGACGATGGCATGAAACACTCGGTCCGCGTCGTCACCGAAGTATTTCAAGCCAAGCTTGCTGTCGATACTCCGCGACTGGACCGTTCGGTCGTGTGCGATGAAATGGACGAAGTGCGAACCAGCGAGGTCTGCGCTCGCCACTTTGTCGCACTCCATCAAAGTTAAACGCAGCAATCCGTATTCATCGGTCTGCAATTCAATCTCAGTCTCGCGACGATGGACAATGTCGTCGATTGCTTCCGGGAAATGTCGAGTTTCGTCACCGACATGCACCGTGATCTGCGGGCACCTTCCGCCAATGAAAGTAGGCAGGAAATGCGACGTTAGATGCTGAAACACGAAATTGTCTCGACCAGGAAATTTGGCCAGATACCCGTTGTCACGGAGGCCATCGAAGCGAACTTGAAACGACGGGCCAGGACTGTCTGGCGCTGGAACGACCGACTCGTTCTGAATCTGGTCATTAAGCGCCAGAACAAAGTCGAATGTGCGCTTCATCAAACCATCGTCGGTCTCAAAAGTGCTCGTCACTTTGATCGATCGGAAACAGTCGAGCCAAAGGAGCCGACCCACACCTTTACCTCCGATTTGAATCTTGTTGTCGGTATCGGTGGTCGTAAATGCGTCCCAATTCTTCGCATTGAGCCCAAGCCCGTTGTCCTGAACAAGCGCCCACACATTCTCCTTCTTGCGATTGGTCTCGACAGTGACCTCGATCTTACCAAGTCCGGTGACCTGGTCTCCAAAACGTGCCTGAACGGAATGAATCGAGTTGCTGATAGCCTCGAACAGAGGCTGCAAAGCGCCAGCGACATTTGTCGGCTTGGGCAATCGGTCGATGCGCTTAACCAGATTGGGGCGAAGTGAGGTCATTGTTTGGCATTCCCCGCACGCTGGAAATATTTGACATTAGGAGCGAAGTCTTAGTGCTCCCCAAAGAAATCCGGAAGACCGAACGACGCTCGAAGTGAAACAGCGGTCGTCTTCCGTACGCGATCACCCCATACCGACACCTATCGACTTCGACTTGCTGACTTCGGGGGAGCTTGCGGTCAGGGCAGTCTGCTTTTCGCCTGCGCGTTCGTAGATCGCGCGGACGAGCCTGTCCTTGTTGTCGGTGACAATCACCGCATCGGCCTTGGCCCGCGACAACGCGACATAGAGCATCTTCTGGTCGACCAGATTGGTGGAGCGGCTGTCGGCGTGGATCAGAACGCGCTCGGCGGTCTGGCCCTGCGCGGCGTGGGCGGTTTGGGCATAGGCGTGGCGCAAATGGGCGTCGCGAGGATCGGACAGATCGAGCTTCTGCTCGCGCCCATTGGCGAGCTTTACTGTCGCCCGCGCACGGTCGGAATCGATGCGGGTGATGGTCCCGCCAAGGCCATTGATGCGTCCCGTCTCGCGATCGTTGCGGGTGAATTGCACGAGGTCGCCGGTCCGGAGCTCCATCGGTTTCTGCTCGAACACCTCGGCATTGCCACCACCCCACTGCCGGGGCTGCCAATCAAGCGACCGGCCATCGCGGCCTTCCAGAGCAATGCGCCCGCGCTCAGGATCGACAGCGGCAATCGCGAAGCTTTCGCCCCGGCGCACGCCTTTGGCGGCATAGTCGCGGCTGAACCGGACAACTTCGCCGATAGCATAGCTTGCTGCCTCGCGCGCTTCAGCACGGGTCAGGCCCTTCGCCAGTAGAGCATTGAACCGCACTGCTCCTGCCGACAGCTCACCTCGCTCGGTCAGCTTTGCTCGGATCATGCCGGTGAGCCTGTCCCTGCCTTCACGCGATGGCTCGATAATCAGCGTTCGCGCGCGCTCTGCTGGTGACATTGCCAGATAATGCCGGGCCATCTCCCCAAGGCGCTCGTCCGGCGTTGCACCCTCGATCACTTTGCCGCCGCCACGTTCCAGCGCGGCCAGAGCTTTGCCCGCATGGCCTTCGATTGAGGCCATCACGGCTTCGCGTGTGTCGGCATTGGTCTGCCGGACGACTTCGGCAAGTTTTGCGGTCGCCATGCCTGCCTGCTGCAACTGAGCAAAGGCTGCGCCAGCACACACCGAACCGAGCTGCTTGACGTCGCCGACCAGTACAAGCCGGGCTCCAGCCTTGTTGGCGCGGGTCATGAGTTTCGCCATATCGTGTGCCGAAAGCATCGAAGCTTCATCGACGATCCAGACAGCTTCCTTGCCAGCTGTCTTCGCCTCTGGCGCAAGCAAATGGCGGGCCACTGTGTCTCCACGCAGGCCAAGTGCTTCGCCAAGCACAGTCGCTGCCGATGCGGTCGGTGCAAGCGCTGTAACCGCTAGTCCGTGTCGCCGTGCCTCGCGCGCATAGGTGGCAAGCACAGTGTTGGTCTTGGCCGTCCCGGCATAGCCCTGGACTGCAGCAACTCGATCCCGTGAGGAGAGCAGGTCTGCGGTCGCCCGCTTCTGGTCTTCAGTCCAGGCGTAACCTGATCGGGCTGACTGCCGCGCAGCGCGCTCGATGGTCCTTGCCGCTGCCAAAGGACTGGAAAGTGACTGCGCCATGCCTCGCCCGGCCTCTTCGAGGCGCAGCATGGTGCGCTCGGTCGCGATAGCCTGCGGCGTTGTGAACCCGGCAAACTCCGCGCCCCGCCGGTCAAGGAAAGTGCGCGGGACAAGCTCGCCGCGCTCACCGGCCCCGGCAATCGCTGCGCTGATCGCACCGTGCCCGGCCTTGCCAAAAGCAAAGTCCCCGGCCTCACGCGCGAGCGTGCTGGCCGGGAATACCGCCTCTCGCTCGGAGAGCTTGGCAGCGGCCCACGCCACCGCCTGCCGTGCCAGCAATTCCGGGCTGGCGGTAGCTTCGCTGTTTTTAATCCGCTCTCTCGCTTCACTGATCAGCTTGTCTCGCGCTTCCTTGTCGAACCCGGCGCCATCGGCAGTCGCCCGCCAGTCAGCGCGCAAGGTGCGATGATCGGCATGGCTCTTGGCTTCCCGCGTATCGAGCGCGGCGATCTGCTTTTCGGCAGCACTGGCTTCCGCGCGGCTCGTACCCCGCTCGGCAAGCCGGGCATCGATGGCTGCGGTGCGCTGGCTCAGCGCATCGATGGCCTTCTCTGGGACACCCGCGATCTCGAACAGCGAATCCTTCCCTGCCTCGATCCGATAGCCCAGTTCTGTAACGCCGTGGGCCAGTTCCTGCCGGTAGATCGCGCCGATCTCCTTCTGGAGCTGGTAGAAGGCACGCGGCTCAAGGCTGCGACAGTTGCCATCCTTGTCCTGCGTCGCGTTGAGGATAACGCCGTGGGTGTGAAGCTGCGGGTCCTGCGCCCGGCTCGTGGCATGGCGGAAGGTGGCAATGGCGAGATTGCCGGTCGCTTCGCGAAGGACTTCGCCTCCCTGCCTGATGCGCGTTGCCGCCATATGCTTCTCGACATGGGCGAGCGCCACTTTCACTGCTGCGCCGTGCGCCTTGATCAGCCGCTTGTCCCCGGCAACCTCGGCCATGATCGAAACCGACTTGGGCGCGGACAGGGTGATGTCCCAGCCTGGCCGGTGCTCGACCTTGCCATCGCGCGTGGTGCCGAGCTGCTGCCCGGCAACTCGACCTTCGAGCATTTCGGCAAACTTTTCGCGATCGACTTCGCCCGACAGGCCCAGCTTTTCGGCTGCCTCACCAAACCATTGGGACGGAGCCATGCCGCCTTCGGCATAGTAGTCGTCGGCTTCGTAATAGCTCGCGGCCTGGCTGGCACTCGACAGGGCCGAGACCGAGGCGACCATCAAACCGGTCCGGGTTTGGCGTCGGGCTCGGCACCCTTCGCGATCTCGCTGACCCGGCTCCACAGTGTGCCCGCCGGATCGCCTGGCACGTAGGCAGGCTGACGAGGCTCGCCACGCCGGGTGATGTGATCGGCAGTCAGGCCGATGCGCGCGACCGGCAGGCCATCGGGAAGCAGCAGATAGCCCTTATGCGGGCTTAGCCGCAGTTCGCTTTCAAGCACGGCGGGGCGGAACTGGCGCTGTGTCGCGATGGTCGTGCGCGGCACCTCGCTGCCAATCGACAGCGTATCGGTGGCAACGCGCAATTCCACCTCGCACTGGCCGATTGTCTCGCTCGCCCATTTGCGGGTTTCCTGATCGACCGTTTGCAGAAACAGCTTGGTGTTGCAGCAGGCGAGCATGGCCTCGGCGATGTTCGCACCGTAGCGATTGCGCATCTGCCCGAGCGCCTGAAAGGTGAGCACGATCGCAGCGCCAAACTTGCGACCCTCGGGCAAGAGGCGAGCAAGGTTCTCGACGCGTGGCAGGTCGGCCAGCTCGTCGAGCACGAACCAGATGCGGCGGTCTGGCGAGGGCGAAAGACCCAGCACAGCGCTCGCCGCACATTCGAGCCAGCACGCCATGAGCGGCTTGGAGGCCTCGAAGTAGTCCTCCTTGCGGGGGACGAAGATCCAGGGTCTTGCACCCTCGCATTTGTCCAGATTAGCGATGAAGTCACGGAAGGCGAAGCGGTCCTCTCCCTCATCTTCGACCTTCAAAAACTGGATCAGGTTTGCCGCCTTGGCGAGCATGAAGAGTACACTGCCGGTGGCGCGGTCGGCGTCGTTGGCAAAGGTGCGGGCCGACGACGTATGCCCCAGCCATTCCTTCAGCTGCTCCTTGTCCTTGACCTGCAAGGCTTCGAGCAAGGCTTCGAGGCTGCGGTTATCTTCGGCCCAGAGTGAGCGGATCATGTTGGCGACAAGAATGCGGCTTGTTTCCAGCCATACATCGTCATCCTGGCTGCTGGTTTCCGAAACGAGTTGCCGCGCGATCCGGTCCGCATCGGCAGGGTGCGATATCTCGTCGAAGGGCGTCCAGAAGGCGCAGCGGGCATCGAAGGGATTGAGGATGATGTCCCCGCGCGCGGGGTTGTAATAGTGCGCGATGAACTCTCCGCTTGTGTCATAGACAAGCGCCGCTTCGCCGCGTCTCTCGATCCCATCGAGCATCTGGCGCAAGGCAGTGGTCTTGCCGCTGCCGGTGGTACCGAGAAAGGCAAAGTGGCGGGTTTCGATCCGGCGCGGAACGGGGACCGGGCCGATGCGCAAGGCATTCGTGCCACAATACCGCGCGGTCTGTGAAGCGACGTCGTCTTCGCTCGCGAGGCGGGTCCCGCTAAGAACTCGATCGGCCAGCGTATCCTTGCCCTGTTCGGACATGGTCCGCTGGAGCACCCAGACCGTGAACAGCCCTATCACAAAGCCGGTGACTGTGCCGCCAGCGATCACTTTGACAACCTGCCAGAAGGTATCGGTGAAGAATGGTTCAGCGGCAAACCATGCTGCGGAAACGGTCCAGCGCTGGCCGTCCATCGCTATGTTCATCTTGATGTCGCTGCCTGTGAGCGAGCCCAGCAAGGTCAGCACGTTGGCCCACGCATACTGCACCGCTGTCGTTATTGCGGGACCATGCAGCAGGAACTGGGGTGCGATGATTGCCCCGGTCGCTGCTGCACCAAGAGTGATCGTGGAAAAGAAGCGAAAACGTTGCTGCCATTGCGCCATGCGCACACGCCACAAGGCGTGCGCGCGGGTGACGAAGTCGATGTTCGAATTCATGGCTCGATCTCCAGGGCAAGCGAGCGCTGGCGCTCGAACGCGGCCCGCGCTTCGGCTGCGATTGTCTCGTCGGATTTCTTCGTTCCCAGCGCTGCATGGCGGGCGTAAGCATAGGCCGCACAGGCGGTGAACAGGGCCCGGTCAAGCACCCGTTCGGCTTCGGCGAGGCGCTCCGAAATCGACCCGATCTCGCGTGCCAGTTCGGCGAGATCTGTTTCCTTGTCGGTGCCGTGAAGCATGGCGAGAAAACCAGCTTCCACGACCCGCGCCAGCATGGCGTAGTCGCTCACGCCCCTCCGCTTTGCGAAGTCAGCCAGCACGCGATATTGCGACGGACTGAGGCGCACCGTCTGCGCCCGCGAGCTCATCGGTCCGCTCCGGTGGCGATGCTATCCGCCATCGCTAAGAATGGCGGAATTGCGCGGGTTCGAAGCCTGCTGCGCGGGCGAGATGCTATCCGCATCCCTTCAAACTCGCAGAAATCCTCGATGCACACGTGCGTGGGGTGTGTATGAAAATTACGGGTCCGATACGCAGTATCGTGGCCCTCTCCTTCTCCAGTCGTTCTCCAGTCAATTGACACGGGCGTCTTGCTCCATGCTTGCCGTTGGAGGCGTCGCAGACAGGATCAGATTGCGGGCGACATCGTCGTCAAAGTAGCGGTCGCGGGATTGGCGCGAAGGCGACTGGCGTTCCGCCATATCGGGCCGTGTGAACCAGCGCAGTAGTGCGAGGTCGATCGCTGATCGAACTTCGTCTGCGATCGCGTTGGTCTCTTCGGGCGTGAGGTCCAGCCACCCGAATTCGGTGCGGAGCTGGCTACCAAGCGGATACCCGGTTCCGTCCCGGCTCCTGTAGATCGGGCCCTCGACAGTGAGACAACAATCTTGCCCCTCAAACCGCTCGCGGACCGGGCGTTCGTAACAGAGCCAAGGTTGAAGTGTGTACCGACGGGCGCGCCCATCGGCATTGTCTTCAACGAGCAATTCTATGAGTTGGGCCGCGCGCTCTTCTTCGTCAATCGGAAGGCGAGCGATCAGCCAGCCATGCTTCTGCAGGGCCGCGTTGATCAAGGTAAGGATAGACATGGGGGTGATGCTTTCTGCGGGCCATTGCCCGCCTTGGAGGGGGTCAGTAGCGGCGCAGCGGCAGGGCGCTGATCCATTCGTCGATGTCAGCAGCGCGCCAGCGGATGCGGCCAGCGCCGATGTCGACCGGATGGGGAAACCGGCCTTTCTGGATGCGCCGCCAGATGGTCGTGCGGCTACGGATGCCAGTGAGGCGCATCACCTCCTGGCACGTCAGCAATTCATTCTTGGTCATTATATTCTCCGGGGGGACGAGAGGTCGTCACAGGGCCCGGATTGGCCAGTAGCGGAGGTGCCTTTCGCAACGCCGGACAGCGAAGGGAAAGTCTCCCACAAGCCCGTTCGTTGGCCGCTACAGGGTGGCACCAAACCCTGTGACAAGTGAAAGGCTAGACACGGCCTATTGCGTCTGTAAAGAACAAAAATAGAACAAATCTCGTCCCGTTGTCCGCTTGACGCCATGTGAGAACGTATGGGTCCATGCGGGACTCAAAGAAATTTTCCTATATGTGGCCAACTCTTGGCGGGTCTACGTCCGACGTGGCTCTGCGACCAAAGATTCGGAAAGTCTTCGCCGGAATTCGCGCGAATCAGGGAGCACCGCGGACAGCAATCCCGTCGATGCCCAAACACATCGCAACGCAAGCGGTCAGATTGCGGCCCAATAGATAACCAAGAAGCAAAATGCGGACATGGCCAAGGCGGCTACGAATGCAAGGAATCGCCCAAGCCAATCAGCAGCGTTGGCCAAGACGCGAACCTGCGAGATCTTACGTGACGCGCTGACGCCAAATGCTCTCGCGCTTCTGGATAGGAAATGTCCAAATGACGATCCAAAAAGGATATCGGTAAATTTCCGATCTTCGGTTCCAAAGTGCGTCCAGCATAATCCCAGGACGAATATGATCGCGAAGGTCAGCAGCGGCCACTCGAGCATCAAAAGGCTCAAGTGTAGCATTGAGAGCTGGTCGATACTGCTACTGAAAGTTGCGCAGGCTGGTGACGCATCCGTCGTTTTGCAGGCGGCCAAGTAGGTCCCGAGTGACGACTGCAGAATCGCAAAGAATGAAAGGCTGAGAGCGATCAAGATCGCTGTCGTCTGGACTCTCTTTGCCGTACTCTTGTCAGCGATCTTGCCTGCGGCTTCAACGGAAGCCTTGGTGTGAGAGAAGTCATATCCCGCGATCTCGACACAGTCATCAAAGGCGCATTTGTGGTCGAGGACTTTTGTCCGAATAATGTCCGTCTGCGTGTTCTGAAAAACGTCAGCATATGCCAGGACACCGAGAGCTTGCGTCTGGTCCTGTGGTCGGTTCCGGCGACGGAATTGCGTAATGATGCGGGCCAGACCCCAGAGCGTTTCTCGCCTCCATTTCAACTCATTTGCATGATGAATATCGTCGTTATCGGCACGCTCCAACCGGACCAGAGGCAGAAGCTGGTCGTCCTCGCTAGGATGATGGTAGTGCAGGTGAGCAGCTTCTTTTACGAAGAAATAGGCTTGCTCAGCAACTGCGTCAGCAAACTCGCTGGTATCCTCGATCTCATCGTAAACTGAGGCCGCGCCGAACATCGTTTCGTTGTCAAACCAGAACCGAAGTTCGCCCGTTCGAAAAAGCGCGAAGCGTAGAGCAAGACAAACAACCGAATTGTCCCTTGCCGCAATGACCTGCGCCATTACGGCAGCTGGCAGCTGGTCATCTACCCCGACGAGTACGTCACACGCCAGCTTGTCAAAGAGGAAGTCAAGCAGCCCTTGTCGATGCTGATCGGGATTCTCAGAGCCTGGAACAACCAGCACGACCCCAGTCAGAACCCCTTGCTGGTCCCAGATCTCCGCGCTCCGGACGCCCCTACATGACGGCCTTGCGCTAGCACCGGCAGTTACCCCGACAAGGAAGAAGTCATGTTTGGCTTCCGGTGGGGTGCGGCGAGGAATGACACGCAAGCGGTCACGATTACGCCGTTGCTTATGAACTATGACAACACGCTCATTATGGTCCGCAAGAGGCTGATTGAATGACTTGCAGCCAGAAGTCTGCTCTTCGGAGCCTACAAGGCTGAAAGATAGATGTCCCGAAATTGTAGGAACCCAGCCTGCATAACTGAAGGCCTCGGTTTCCCAAGGGGGCGCACCGGTTTTCGGGAATGAAAAGATTTCTGCAGCGTTCACAATCCAAGTGCATTAATGCCTTGGAACACGAGGACAATAGTGCCCTACGCAGAATTGTCGGAAATCGTGCGAGTCCGCTTGAAATTGACAATTTTCCCGTCACGAGCAGAAAACTCAATGCCCGCTTTGGCATTGGCCGTCGTAATGGATTCTGATTTTGGCAGGTTTGCGTTGCGCGCAACGCTCCAACCGTAGCCCAACTTCCTAAGGTCACGGATCTGGCCCGGGCCGGCACCCCAGATATTGATGGCCACGGCGAGACTGACAACCGCCAAAAAGCCAAAGATCAAGATCAGAAGGATGCTCATGATTGTTCCTACCAGCACTGACCGCCCCCAATCACATGCTGAGCCAAATTCAGTTTCAAGCGCGGCCACGTAGTCATGTTATCCACAATACGCAAGGCCCTCATAGGCCGCCGCAGCATGTCTGGCAGGTCAGCGTGAACATTATTCTGGAGATGATTCAGACTTTTACGTTGCGAAAGCAAGAGGAAATCTCTCTTGGCCTATCGAACTCACCCGCCGTTCGGCTCGCCCCATGATCGCGATCGCATCCAAACCTCTAATTTGACTCGAAAATCCAAGGCCGCGGTTTTTGCAATGCTTCCATGCAAATCTGTGGAAAATGCCATTCTGCACTTACATTTCACTTACGGGCTCTCCCGGTGAAATTGTGCAGCGCATCAAATGGCGGAAAAGCTGGCGCACCCGACAGGATTCGAACCTGTGGCCTCTGCCTTCGGAGGGCAGCGCTCTATCCAGCTGAGCTACGGGTGCATCGCGAATGCGCGAAGCGGGCGCTTAGCAAAGCGCCGGGGTGCGCGCCACGGTAAAAATCGCCGGGTGTGTCGCATTGCCTGTCATCCACGCGCCGGGCCTTAGGAGAATGGCAAGATTCGCACGGGTAGCGTCCGCCGGTCATGAGCGACCTCGCCCCCCAAGCAGATCTTGCGCCTCCGCCTCCGCTCGACGCGGCCTCGACGCTGGTCGAACAATGGGGCGCGGTAGAGGACGCGGCGAGGGTTCTTGCGATGCTCGCGGGCAGGCCCACCCCGGTTCACGACGTTCACGCCGAAGCGCGCATCGGCCTGCTCGCCGCAGTGCAGTGCACCCGGAGCGATCCGGCGATCTTCGCGCTGGGCGAACTGGTGGCGACCATGCGCGCAGGGCTCGACGCGCTGCTCGCCGCGCACGGCACCTCCGCCAACCCGCAAGCTGCGGCGATCCGGTTGTGGAACGAGTACGAGCGCGGCCGCGCGCAGGTGCTGAGCGAGGCGGCCAAGGCCCTCGCCTGCTAGCACCATGCGCCTCGCACAGCGCTCCCTGCTTGACACGATGTTTCCGGTATGTTCCTAGAGCGCATGGCCGACGCTCCCTTCCTTCTCGACACCCCCGCCACCCCGGCAGAGTCGCTGTGCGATGCGAGCCAGGCGGCGCGCGGGATCATGCGGCTGTTCGCGCGCAACGACATCTGGACGCTTGCCGAAATGCCGCTGCGTGGCGGGCGCCGCGCGGACCTGATGGGGGTGGACGCCAAGGGGCATGTCATCATCGTGGAGATCAAGGTGTCCCGTGCGGATCTGACCGGCGATGGCAAGTGGACCGACTATCTGGACCATTGCGACAAGTTCTACTGGGGGATCGGCGCGCATCTCGATCCCGCGATCCTGGAAGGCGAGGCATTCCAGCCCGATCGCTGCGGGCTGATCGTGGCCGATGGCTACGATGCGGAGATCCTGCGTCCGGCGGCGCGCCATCCGCTCGCCCCCGCGCGCCGCAAGGTGGAGGTGGAGCGGCTGGCGCGCACCGCGTTGCGCCGTGCGACGGTCGCCTGCGATCCGGCCTGCGCGCCCTGGGGCACCGAGCAATAGGTTCTCGCAACCGCGCTGCATCTGCGGCATAGAGCGGGTCGCCTATGCTGCTTGCCTTCACCCTCTCGATCATCGCGATGACCGCGATCGTTGCGCTGCGTTACCTCGCCACCAGCGGGGCCTTCGCCATGCTGACCGCGCGCGTGCGCCCAGGCTATCACGCGGGGCTGCGCAAGCAGATCCGGCGCGAGATCGGCTGGTCGCTGGTCTCCGCAGCGATCTTCGGCATCCCGGCGGGCATCGTCGCCTTCGGCTGGGATCGTTTCGGCTGGACCCTGATCTACCGGGACTGGACCGCCTATCCGCTGTGGTACCTGCCGCTTTCCGTGCTGATCTACCTCTTCGCGCACGACACCTGGTTCTACTGGACGCATCGCTGGATGCATCGCCCGCACGTCTTTCGCGTGGCGCACGCCGTCCATCACGCCAGCCGTCCCCCCACCGCATGGGCCGCGATGAGCTTCCATCCGATAGAAGCCCTCACGGGTGCGGTGGTTATCCCCATTCTCGTCTTCCTCGTGCCCATCCACATTGCTATGCTGGGCGTAGTGCTGGCCGTGATGACCGTGATGGGCGTCACGAACCACATGGGGTGGGAGATGTTTCCGCGGTGGCTCGTCCGTTCGCCGCTTGGCGGGTGGATCATCACCGCCAGCCATCATCAGCTCCACCACGAACGCTACCTGTGCAACTACGGGCTCTATTTCAGATTCTGGGACCGCTTATGCAAAACCGACCGGGGACTATCGCAAAGCTTCCCGCGCTAGCGCTGGGCGGCGCGGCGCTGCTGACGCTGGGCAACAGCGCCAAGGTGCCGCAGGACGTGGTCGTCACCGTGGTCGACGTGCGCTCGGCAGACGGATCGGTCCTTGCCTGTCTCACGCCCAGCGAAGGGGCCTTCCCCGATTGTGGCGAGGACGAGCGGGCGCAGCGCCGGATGGTGCGGGCGAATGCGCGCGTCACGATCGTGTTCAATGACGTGCCGCCCGGCGAATATGCCATTTCGCTGCTGCATGACGAGAACGGCAACGGAAAGGCGGACACCGTGCTGTTCCTGCCCAAGGAGGGGTTCGGCTTCTCCCGCGATGCGAAGGCCCGTTTCGGCCCGCCGAAATTCTCTGCCGCAGCCTTCACGGTGGATAGCGATGCGCCGGTATATCAGAAGATCAGGATGCGCTACATGAGCCGGTGATCCCGGCGCTGAAGCGGGCGCGAACACACGCTGCTGCGGCTAACGCAATATTTACCATGGCCCGTCACAACGGACCCCAAACATTCAGGGGTTTGTTGAAGACATGGACAGCTTGCGCGGAAAATTCGGCCTTCCCGACGGGGCGGACGACGAGACTCCCTGGGACGGGACAGGCGACGAGGACGGCGAGCTTGCCGTGGACGACAGCCCGCCCGCCCCGGTGGGTCAGGACGAGCGCCGGATGCAGGTGCGCGCCTACAACTACTGGGCCACCCTGCTGGGGGAGCGCCGCTATCCCAGCGTGGAGGACATCGAGCCCGACAGCCTGCCCGATTTCGCCGATAACGGCGTCTTGCTGGACTTCACGGCGGGGATCGAGGATCCGGCCATCACCTTCCTCGGCGCCAGGCTGGCGGGCGAATGCGGTGCGCAAGGGGATATCCGCACGCTTGCCGATGTGCCCGGCCGCTCCCTGCTGAGCAGGATGACCGATCACTACATGCAGATCCTCGCCAACGAGGCCCCGATCGGGTTCGAGGCGGAGTTCGTCAACGCGCAGGACGTGGCGATTCTCTATCGGGGAATCCTGCTGCCCTTCTCCACCGACGACGAGACCATCGACTTCATCTACGGGGTCATCAACTGGAAGGAAGTGGCCGACCAGCTGACGACGGACGAATTGCTGCTCGAAGTCGATCAGGCGCTGTCGGGCAAGCCGGCCGAGCGGGAGGAAGAAGATCCCTTAAGCGGCAAGGCCCCGCGCGCGACCACCGCCCCGTCGATCACGCGCTGGGCCGATGGGCCGGGCGCCCCCGGTGGCGAGGAAGCGGGCGAGCGGCCTCTTCCCAGCCCTTCCTTCGCCCGGCTCGACGCCCATCTCAGCGGATTCGAACAGCCGGCTTCCGATTCGGCCACCGCCGAAGAAAGCGGCGCCCCTGATACGGACGGCAACGCGTCCGATCGGCCGGACACGACGCCCGGATCGCAAAGGCCCACTGGGCTGCATGACTGCCTGGCCGATGCACGGGCGCTTGCCGCCGAAGCCCGCAGCGCCGAAATGCGCAGCCACGCCGCGCTCTACCGCGCGGTCGGCCGCGCCTACGACGTGAGCCTTGCCGCGCAGCAGGAGCCGGACGCCTTTGCCCGATTGCTGGAAGACAATGCGATTTCCATCTCGCCGCGCGCGCCGCTGACGCCGGTGGTCAAGCTCGTCTTCGGGACCGATTACGACAAGTCGCGGCTGGCCGAATATGCCGCCGTGCTTGCCTTTGCACACCGCGAGGAGATCGCCCCGGGCACGTTGGCCGATACCATCGAGACGACAGAAGGCGGCCTCAAGGCAATCGTCGCCAGCGAACGGGCCGCGCGCCGCCCGACCGGTTCCGCCGCCGGGGCAGGCACGCGGACACAGCGCCAGCTGGGCAAGCTGGAAGCGCGTCCGCTCTCGGATATTCCGGCCGAAGGCGCGCGGCATTCGCTGTGCGTCATCCGCCGCGACGAGAATGGCGAGATCGCCTTTCTCGGGGAAGTTGCGGATGATGATCGCCTGCTGGCCCGCGCGGCGAAGCATCTTGCCGGCTGACACCGGGAGAGTGAACCCGCACCTCCTTGGGGGTTCACGCGGGGGCCGGGGCAGGCTAGCTGCGCGTCCATGGCGATTTTCAGGCGCCGCCCGGTCCGGGTGCAACCTTATTTCGGATATCGCAGCCGCGGCAGGCTGACTCTGGTCGGCCGGACCCAGCGCTCCCGCGCGCCCGAGTTCGAACAGGCGGGCCGCTGGCGCACCTTCCGCGTCATGATGTCGCAGTTCTTCGCCAGCGAAGTCCGCAATGTGCGCGTCACCCTGTGCCTTACCCGCGCGGATGGCGAGGATTTCAACCATGTCGTCACATCCGACGACGATGGCTATTTTCGCTTCGATGTGCCGCTCGAAGGCGACTGGCCCTATCCGCCGCAAACCGCGTGGGAGGTCGTCCGGCTGGGCTGGGAGAACGCCGATGGCCACCAGTCGGTGACGGGCCATGTGCTGGTGCCGGGGGAGGACGCGCAGATCGGCGTGATCTCGGACATCGACGATACCATCATCGAGACGGGCATTACCGGCGGCATCCACAACGTGGTGCGCAACTGGAAGCGCATCTTCGCGCAGATGCCGCAGGATCGCATCCTCGTGAAAGGCGCGGACGCCTTCTACGGCGCGATAGGCGGCGGGCTGGCGGTCCCAAGCGAACAGCAGCCCACCGGCAGCTTCATCCCGGCGACGCATCGCCCGTTCTTCTATATCTCCTCCTCGCCGTGGAACCTGTTTTCCTACCTCGTCGCGTTCCAGCAGTCGCGCGGACTGCCGCTGGGCGCGCTGTTCCTGCGCAACTGGGGCTTCAACCGCGCGACGATCGGCAAGAAGAGCCACGGCGAGCACAAGCAGAAGTCGATCTCCGAGATCCTCGACCATTTCGCGGACATGCGCTTCGCCTTCATCGGCGACGATACGCAGGGGGACCTGCCCGCCTTCGCCGAGGCGGTCGCACGCGAGCCTGAGCGGATCGCGGCGGTGTTCATCCGCACGACGGAAAAAGTGCTGACCGAGGTCGAACTTGACGCGAAACGGGTCATCGAGTCCTTTGGGGTGCCCCTGTGGTTGGGAAACAGCTATGCGGTCGGACGGGATTTCCTGAGAGCAGCAGGGGTTGCACCGCATGGGGAAACATCGCGCATCGTGGAAACGGTGGAGTCGCGAGCTGGAGAAGAAGCCTAAGGAACCGGGCGGTTGCTGCCTGTTCCAGATGATCTTCGTTCTGGCGCTGACGATCCTCGCCTACAATCTGTGGCACTGGATCTGGCCCAATGTGCGCCACGATATTCCCAACACGATCGATCGCGCCTTCAGCGCCAATGACCGGATCGAGCAGCGCGGCCCCCTCGCCTATGGCAACCACGAGGACCGGCAGCTCTATATCTATCGCAGCGAGGATGCGCCCGAAGATGCGCTGCAGCCGGTGCTGATCTTCTTCCACGGCGGTGGCTGGGCCAATGGCGACCCTGCGCAATACGGCTTCATCGGCCGCAATTTCGCCCCCAAGGGCTTCGTGGTGGTCAACGCGGGCTATCGCCTGCTGCCCGAAGGCAAGTACCCCGCGATGCTCGCCGACGGGGCGGCTGCGCTCAGGTGGACCACGCAGAACATCCGCAAATATGGCGGCGATCCCGAGCGGATCTACCTGATGGGCCATTCGGCGGGCGCCTACAACGCGGTGATGCTGGGGCTCGACCGGCGCTGGACGCGCCGCCTCGGCCTGCCCGACGATACGATCGACGGCGTGATCGGCCTGGCGGGGCCCTACGATTTCCTGCCGCTGGAAGAAGGCAATGCCGAGGATGCCTTCGGCGATACCCAGAGGATCGCGGAGACGCAGCCGGTCAACTTCGCCCGGGCCGATGCCCCGCCGATGCTGCTGGCCACGGGTTTCCAGGACGAAGCGGTCGAACCGGCCAATTCTCAGGCTCTCTATGACGCGCTCGCCGCAAAGGGCGCGCGCGCACGGCATGCCGTATTCAACGACATGGGCCATGCGGGTATCATCATGACGCTGGCCCGGCCCTTCGACGGCAGCCGGATCGGCGATCCTCGGGTGGAAGATACGGTGACGACCTTCCTGCGCGAAAGGCTGCAGGAGGCCGCGCGCGAACGCACGCGCGCCGCGCGTCGGGAACGGGAATTGCAGGCCACGCGAACCGGCACCGGCCAAGGCGGCGCGCAGGAGGAAGCGCAAGCTTCAGGAGACATTCAGCCCCCGGAGGGCTAGCGTGGCGTCACCATGGTGACTGCTCCCCGCTTCCTCGTCCGCTTCACGGCGCGGGCGCTCGCCTGCCTGCTGGCCCTCACGCTCGCATCCCAGCCGGCCATGGCGCAGAGCATCCTGCGCGATGCCGAGACCGAGGCACTGCTGCAAGACATGGCCGAACCGCTGGTGGAGGCGGCAGGCCTGCGCCCCGGCAATGTCGATGTCGTGCTCGTCAACGATCCTTCGATCAACGCCTTCGTGGCGGGCGGACAGGTGGTCTATATCCATTCGGGCCTGATCAACGCGGCCGGCAGCGCCAACGAGGTTCAAGGCGTGATCGCGCACGAACTGGGCCACATCACCGGCGGCCACGTGGTCAGCTCGGGCGATGGCATGCGCAGCGCGCAGAACATCTCGATCCTTTCGCTGCTGCTGGGCGCGGTGGCCGCGGCGGCGGGCGCGGGCGATGCGGCGATGGGCGTCATCATGGCGGGCCAGCGCGCCGCGCTCGGCAAGTATCTCGCCTTCAGCCGCGTGCAGGAATCGGCCGCCGATGCCGCGGGCGCGCAATATCTTTCCGACGCAGGGATCACCGGGCGCGGATCGCTGGCGTTCTTCGAAACGCTGCTCAACCAGGAATACCGCTACGCCCGCAGCCAGAGCGACGAGGCGGGCTTCAACCGCACCCACCCGCTTTCGGGCGATCGCATCAGCCGCCTGCGCGAGGCCTATTCGCGCGACCCGGCATGGGACACGCCCCCCGATCCGCAGCTGGAGGCGCGCTTCCAGCGCGTGCGCGCGAAGCTGTTCGGCTATCTCTCCGAACCCGTGCGCACGCTGCGCACCTACCCCGTCACCGATGCAAGCGTCCCGGCGCGCTATGCGCGCGCTTATGCCTACCACAAGGATGCGCGGGTCGAGGCTGCACTGGCGGAGGCCGACGCGCTGATCGCGATCAATCCCGAAAACCCCTACTTCCTCGAACTGCGCGGGCAGGTGCTGCTCGAATCGGGGCGCCCCGACGAAGCGCTGCCCGATCTGCGCAAGGCCAGCGCGCTCAGCGGCAGCCAGCCGCTGATCGCCTCGCTCTTCGGCCACGCGCTAATCGCCACCGAGGATGCGAGCCATTACGACGAAGCCGAACAGGTGCTGCGCGCGGCTGTCGCCAAGGACCGGCTCAATCCCTTCGCCTGGTATCAGCTGGGCGTGGTCTACGCCGCCAAGGGCGACATGCCGCGCGCGCAGCTCGCCAGCGCGGAGCAGCAGGTGATGACACGCCGCTACATCGAGGCACTGCGCAACGCCCAGCGCGCCGAATCCGAACTGCCGGTGGGCTCGGCCGACTGGCTGCGCGCGCAAGACGTGCGCATGCAGGCGCAGGCCGCGCTCGAACGCGAACGCGAAGACAGCTAGGGCCGCACGACCATGAGAGACACAATCCTGCGTATCGTGGGCGTGTTCGCCCTTGCCCTGCTGGGCGGAGTGCTGGGCGCCGCGCTGTATCAGGCAACCGGGCTGGCCGACCGGCAGACGGAGGCCTTTCTGCTCGACAATCCGGACATGCTCCCGCGCATGGCGACCGAGCTGCAGGAACGCGAGACGCAGGCGCGGCTGGCGAAGGCGGGCGACGAATGGCGCACACCCTTCCCCGGCGCAGTGCTCGGCAACCCGGAAGGTACGCGCACCCTGTTCGAGTTCTCGGACTATAATTGCGGCTACTGCCGCCTCAGTCACGGCCATCTGGAACAACTGATCGCGCAGGACCCGCAGCTGCGCGTGGTGATCAAGGAATGGCCGATCTTCGAAGGCAGCGAGGCTGCCGCGCGGCTGGCGCTGGCCGCCGCGAAGCAGGGCAAGTTCGCCGCCTTCCACGGCGCGCTGTTCGAACAGGAAACCGCCGATGCGGATGCGCTGGCACGCGCGGGCGAGGCCGCCGGGCTAGACATGGAACGGGCGCGAGCCGACGCAGAGGGCCAGGACGTGACGATGGAGCTGATGCGCAACGCGCTGCTGGCGGAGGAACTCGGCTTCACCGGCACGCCCGCATGGATCACCGGCAACACGATCCTGCAGGGGGCGCAGGGTGTGGACGCGCTGGCCAGGGCGGTGGACGCTGCGGCGGACAGCGCCGACGACGATTCGTGATCCCGCGCGCCGTCCTGGCACTTGCACTGGTTGCGGCGCCTGCGATGGCCCAGCCGGCAGCGCAGGATACGCCCGCGACCGCCGCGGCCACTGACCAGAGCACGCACTCGGCTCAGCCACGCGCCCCGCTGCCCGCCGCGCTCGTCGCGTTTCGGGCGCAGGACGCGCGCGTGCTGTGGCTCGGCTTTCGGCTGGCGACCAGCAATGTGGATTTCTGCGAGGATGTGACCGCCTCGGCCGGAATGCTGCTGCACGACATGGCCTCCTATGGCGAGGGGGACAAGCTGCGCGACCTGCTCCGGCTGGAAGGCGATGTGGGCGTACAGGCGCTGGTGCCCGATGGCCCGGCGATGCGTGCGGGGTTGCGGGTGGACGACACGGTGACCGCAATCGGCGACCTGCGGATCGCCGATATCCCGATGGCAGGGGCCAGGCCGTGGGCCCGGATCGAGGCCGTCCGGGCCGAGACCGAGCGTGTGCTGGCCGAAACCGGCACCATCTCCGTCGCCGTCCTGCGCGATGGCGTGCCGATGTCTTTCGATATCGTCGGAGCGCCCGCCTGCCGCAGCCGGTTCGAGATCGGCGAAGGCAGCAGTGCGGTGGCAGATGGGCACCGGGTGGTGATCGGCCCCGATTTTGCCGGGATCGACTATCCCGACCCGCTGCTGGCCGCCGTGCTCGCGCATGAATTCGCGCACAACGTGCTCAAGCACCGCGCCTGGTTCGACGCCAATGGCGGCCGCCAGCAGAAGACCGTGCGGCTGACCGAGCGCGAGGCGGACAGGCTGATGCCCTGGCTGCTCGTCAACGCAGGGTTCGAACCCTCCGCGGCGAGCGCGTTCATGGAGACATGGGGACCTCGGCATGGCGGATGGATCTTCCGCAAGCGCACGCACGACGGCTGGGACGAGCGTCGCGACTTCATCGAGGCCGAGTTTCCCCTGATCGAATCGCTCGTCGCCGAAACGGGCAAGGCCGACTGGGCGGAGCATTTCCGGCGCGAGGACATGCCCTCCGACTAGGAGGCGGCTTCGTCCTCCATCGCCTTTGCGTAGGCGGAGGCAAGCGGCTTCGCCATCACCCGGCGCACCATCGGCTCGAAGAATTCCAGCGACTCGCTCTCATATTCGGGATCGAATGCCGCCTGGTCGTATTTCTCGCAGAATTCCCGGCATGCCTCGAAATGCGGATGGTCGCGGAAGGCTTCGCGCGCTTGTCTGTCCATGCCGAGGAAGTGGAAATAATAATATCCCTGGAAGGCGCCGTGGTTCTGGCAGATCCAGTGCAGTTCCTCGCTGACGAAGGGCTTGAGGATCGCGGCGGCCACTTCGGGGGGGTTGTAGCTGCCCAGCGTGTCGCCGATGTCGTGCAGCAGCGCCATCACCACATAGGGCTCGTCCCGGCCATCGCGGTGCGCGCGGGTCGCGGTTTGCAGCGAATGCTCCAGCCGGCAGATCGGAAAACCGCCGAAATCGCCGTCCAGCAGCCTGAGATGGTCCAGCACCCGGTCGGGCAGGCCTTTGGCGAAGGCGCGGTATTCGCTGCCGATGATCGCCCAGTCCTGCGCCGTGCCTTCCTTCATCTCACGAAATTTTGCGCGCTCCTGCGCGGAATGCAGCGTGTCGGCGGGGTGCATAGGTCCTCTCCTCTTGCGTGGAATGTAGCCCATCGCAGATCGGCGCGCAAAAGTTTGGGCTTGCGCGCAAGCTTGCGCTAGACACGCCGGATGATGGCCGTGCTGCCCTCCCGCCCTGCACCCTTTTTCGCGAACAAGAACCGCGCGTTCTGGAACCTGCAATTCGCGGGCTGGGGCAGCGCGATGGTGCTGCGCAGCGTGCAGGGCCTGGCCAACGGGCAGGGTTTCGGCCTGCTGATGATCGTCTTCATCGCCACGGTCACCGGCTTTTCCTTCAGCCTCGTGCTCTCGGTGATCTACCGCAACCTGATCGGGCGCCCGCCGATCGTCACCTGGGGCTTCACGGCCATCGCGCTGGCCACCGCGCTCAGCCTCCAGGTGCTGATCGAAGCCTGGGTGGCCGGGCTGTACTATACCGACCGCGAAACCACGCTGACGCAGCTGTTCTTCCTCTATCTGGCGGTGGAGCTGCCGCTGCTGGGCGCGTGGACGGGGCTGTATTACGCCATCAACTACTTCCTCCAGCTGGAAGAATCGATCGACCGGCTGGAACGGCTGGAAGCGCAGGCGACCAGCGCGCAGCTGGCCATGCTGCGGTACCAGCTGAACCCGCATTTCCTGTTCAACACGCTCAATTCGATCAGCACGCTGGTCCTGCTCAAGGAAACCGAGCCTGCCAACGCGATGCTCACCCGCCTCTCGCGCTTCCTGAGGCACACGCTGGTGTCCGAACCCGGCGGCACGGTGACGGTGGCGCAGGAGGTGGAGACGCTGAAGCTCTATCTCGATATCGAACGCATGCGCTTCGAAGAGCGATTGCAGACCGAATTCGATATTTCGGAGGATGCCGCCGAAGCGATTCTGCCTTCGCTTCTGCTGCAGCCGCTGATCGAGAACGCGATCAAATATGCCGTTTCGCCGCTGGAAGACGGGGCGCGCATTTCGCTCTCGGCGCAGATTTCCGGCTCGCGGCTGCGGCTGGTGGTTTCGGACACCGGGCCGGGCCTGAAAAATCCTGTGGAATCGACGCGCACCTCGCTGCCGCAGAGCACCAGCCCCGATTCGACCGGGGTCGGGCTCGCCAATATTCGCGACAGGCTTGCGCAAGCCTATGGCAATAGACATCTTTTCGAAATCCGGTCTCCGGCAGAAGGCGGCTTCACCGTGGTGATCGAGATACCGTTCGAACGCGAAGGCGAGGAGGAGGAGGCGCTGCTGGTGCCACCGCCCGAATTGACCACCCATCCCTCGCTGCGCGAAGGTGTGCAGGACGGCAGGCTCGCGTCCGGGAAACAGGACGGCGCGCCGTCCGTTGAAAGTTCGGCGTACCCCCGCGCCATGGGACAATAGATCATGACCATCAAAGCGATCATCGTGGACGACGAGAAACTCGCGATCCAGGGCCTGCAGCTGCGGCTGGAACCGTTCGAGGATGTGGAGGTGATCGACACCTGCTCCAACGGGCGCGAGGCGATCCGCAAGATCAAGACGCTGCGCCCCGACCTCGTCTTCCTCGACATCCAGATGCCCGGTTTCGACGGGTTCGGCGTGGTCCAGGGCGTGATGGATATCGAACCGCCGCTGTTCGTCTTCGTCACCGCCTACCAGGAACACGCGATCCGCGCCTTCCAGGCCAATGCGCTGCATTACCTGATGAAGCCGGTGGACGAGGACAAGCTGGCCGACGTGATCGAGCGTGTGCGCCAGCGCATGAACGAGAAGCGCGGCGCGGACGAGGCGGAAAAGCTGATGAACGTGCTCGCCGAAGTCGCCCCCGAAACGGCCGAGGAGCTGCAGGAAGGATCGGGCGACGGCGCCGACCGCTTCGAAAAGCTGCTCAACGTGAAGGACCGGGGCAAGATCTTCCGCGTCGAGGTCGATTCGATCGAGCATATCGAGGCCGCGGGCGATTACATGTGCATCTATACCGGCGACAATTCGCTGATCCTGCGCGAGACGATGAAGGATCTCGAACGGCGGCTGGACCCGCGCAAGTTCCAGCGCGTGCACCGTTCCACCATCGTCAATCTCGACCAGGTGCGGCAGGGGAAGCCGCACACCAATGGCGAGTGCTTCCTGGTGCTGGGATCGGGCGCCGAGGTGAAGGTCTCGCGCAGCTACCGCGATGTGGTCGCACGGTTCGTGCATTGATTTTCTCGTTCGCGGCAGTTCGCTAGCGCGAAGGCCTCCACGGGGGCGGCCCGATGGCCGTCGGGCAGTCGCCCTCTGGCTGCCGCGACCAGGATTGGATTTGGTGTGGGTTTGCAGCTTCAAGGATTCGATCTCGACGCCTTCGTGCGCGACACGTTGGCCGAGGACCTTGGCGAGGGCCTGCCCGGCGGCGGGCGCGACGTCACCTCCGAAGCGGTAATTCCCGCCGACGCGCGCTTCACGGGCGTGATGGACAGCCGCGATCCCGTCACCGTGGCAGGCCTGCCGATTGCCGCCGCCTTCTTCCGCGCGCTCGACCCCGATTGCACGATCGAGCATCTGGTCGAGGACGGCACTCGCGTACCCGCCGGGACGGACCTGATGCGCCTCGAGGGCAACGGCCGCGCAATGCTGACCGCGGAACGCGCCGCGCTCAACACCGTGCAGCACCTCTCCGGCATCGCAACGCTGGTGCGCCAGTATGTCGACGCGATGGACAACCCCGATTGCACCTTGCTCGACACGCGCAAGACCCTGCCGGGCCTGCGCCACCTGGAAAAATACGCGGTGCGCATGGGCGGCGGCAGCAACCACCGCATGGGGCTGTGGGATGCGGCGATGATAAAGGACAACCACGTCGCGGTCGCCGGATCGGTGGGCGAAGCGGTGCGCCGCGCGCGCGAGGCGGGGGGGGCGCAGATCATCTGCGAGGTGGACCGGATCGAACAGATCGAGCCGGCGCTGGCCGCCGGTGCCACGCGCCTGCTGCTCGACAACATGGAGCCCGACAGGCTGCGCGAAGCGGTCGGCATCGTGGCAGGCCGCGTACCCACCGAGGCGAGTGGCGGCATCAACCTGGACACCATCGCCGCCAAGGCCGCGACCGGCGTCGATTTCGTGTCGGTCGGCAGGCTGACCCAGAGCGCTCCTGCGGCGGATATCGGGCTCGATTTCACCACTCTCGGCTGACCGCGCGCTTGCAGGCAGGCGCGCGCTGCGCCACCCTGCGGGCGGCATGCAGGGGAGAGCACCGTGAAACCCAACTCCATCAAACTGTTCGACTATTTCTACCTCGGCTCGATCTTCCTCGGCTTCCTTGGATTTGCGACCGGATACTTCAGTGCCGGTGCGCCGGTAAGCTATGTGATCGCATACTTCGTGGGCGAGGTGATCCGGCTGATCCTGTGGTATCTGCTGAGCCGCAGGCGCAGCATCATCGCCAAGTGGATCATCGTGGCGCTGTTCCTGCTATCGCTGATCAGCGTGGGCGGACTGTTCGTGGGCAGCATGGCCCTGTCGGAGATTTATGCGCTGGCCGGTCTGGTCGCGCAGGCGGTGGCGGTGGGGCTGCTGTTCCGCAGCGACTCGATCCGCTGGCTCAACAGCAGGGACGCGGATGGGACGCCGCCACGCTCCGATGGCTGAGCGATGCTGCGGATAGCGCTGGCGCTGGCATCGGGTGCAGCGCTGGCCAGCGGGGCGAGCGCCCAGAGCTACCAGTGCAGCCCGCCGCGCAGCGTGCCCGTGCCGAAGATCGCACGCGACGGGCCCAGCCGGGCGATCCCGGTTACCGGCTACGTCCTGTCGCTCAGCTGGAGCCCCGAGTTCTGCCGGACGCGCAGGGATTCGCCGCGCCACGCCCGGCAATGCTCGGGTCGCGCAGGAAGCTTCGGGCTGATCGTCCATGGCTTGTGGCCGCAGGGGCAGCGGAGCTGGCCGCAATGGTGCGCAGCGCGGCGTGCCCGGCCCAGCGGTGCGCAGCTTGCGCGGCAGATGTGCGTTCAGCCCTCCGCGCGGCTGGCCATGCGGCAATGGGCCAAGCACGGTTCCTGCCTCACCGATACGCCCGACCGCTATTTCCGCATCACCCGCATCCTGCACCGGTCCCTGCGCTGGCCCGACCTCGACCGGCTTTCCCGCAAGGAGGGGCTTAGCGCAGGCGATATCCGCATGGCGTGGATGCAGGCGAACCCATACTGGCGGCGCGAGATGATCTCGGTGCAATTGAACGAGCGCGGCTGGCTGGAGGAGCTGCGGCTTTGCTACGGGCGCGACTGGATGCCGGCGGCGTGCAAGCGTTCCGCGCGGGGTGCGGCGGACGATGCTCCGGCGAAGATATGGCGGGGATTGTGATGACCGAAACTCAGATTGGTTGCGTAAGCATCATTGCCAGCGTTTTGGCTGCCTTCGCGCTGAGACATAGCCTGCGAACCGGCCAAAGTGTGGCCCCTTGGCCGCACGGGGAGGTCACAAGACGCTCTAGCCCAATCCTCTATTGGATTGATTTCGGCACTTTCATTGTTGCGATGATCGGTGGCGCGATTGCTGGTTTAATATTGCTGACCGGTTAGTCCTTGCGGCGAGCTGCAAAGAACCCCCACAGCAACCCCGCCGCCTCATTCTCACCCATCCCCGAGTAGACCTCAGGCCAGTGGTGGCACTGCGGATGCTCGAACACCCGCGCGCCGTGCGCCACCGCGCCGCCCTTGGGATCGGGCGCGGCGTAGTAGAGCCGCGCGATTCGCGCGTGGGCGATGGCGCCCGCGCACATCGCGCAGGGCTCCAGCGTCACCCACAGGTCGCAGCCTTCGAGTCGTTCCTGACCCAGCGTATGTGCCGCACGCCGCAGCGCGAGAATTTCCGCATGGGCCGTCGGATCGTTCTGCCCGCGCGGGGCATTATGCGCGCGCGCAATCACCTCGCCATCGCGCACCACCACCGCGCCCACGGGCACCTCGCCCGCCTGGGCGGCCAGCTGCGCCTGTGCCAGCGCGGCTTCCATGGGATCGGGCAAAGGCCATCGCGTCATCGTGATATGTGCGCTATAAGCCGCTTGTCGGGTCGGCAAGCGCCACTATCGGTTGTTGACGATTCGCATATTGGCCGCTAAGCGCGGCGACTTTCCGGCACAGACCGATCACCTATTTTAGAAGAGATAAGCCATGTCGCGCATCTGCGAACTGACCGGCAAGGGTCGCCAGGTAGGCAACAATGTCAGCCACGCGAACAACAAGACCAAGCGTGTGTTTCTGCCCAACCTGCAGAATGTCACGCTGCTGAGCGAGAAGCTGGACCGCAGCTTCAAGTTCCGCGTTTCGACGCAGGGTCTGCGTTCGGTCGAGCACAATGGTGGCCTCGACAACTGGCTGCTCAAGACCAAGGACGAGAAGCTCTCCGCGCGCGCCCTCAAGGTGAAGCGCGAGCTGAAGAAGGCCGCCGCCGCTCCGGCAGCCTGAGCCCTCACCGGCTTCAAAATCCGAAAAGCGTTGGGCCGAAAAGCGTTGGGCGCGTTCGCAGTTCGCTGCGAATCGCGCCCTCCTTGCGTGTGCGAGAGGCGCCTGCCGCTGTCCTACACGCTGCGCACGCAGTAAGACCGGATGATATTCGACTGATGTCCTTGTCTCCCCGCCCCTCGGGGAGGGGGGAGGAGAGGTGCGGGTCGACATATTATCTGCTCCGGTTTGAGCGCGGCTCTTTCACACCGTCGATCCCCACCGAATCCGCGCCGTCAGGGTGCACGGTTTTTCAGACCCTGGACACTGTGTCAGGTTTGTCAGGGCTCAGTCCGGCATCGGCCCCAGAAACAGCAGCGGGTCGAGCCGCGAATCGCGCCATTTGAGGCTCCAGTGCAGGTGCGGGCCGGTCGCGCGGCCGGTCGCGCCGATCGTGCCGAGATACTGCCCCTGCCGCACGCGCTGCCCTTCGCGCACCACGATCGTCGCCGAATGCAGGAAGGCGCTGTTCAGCCCCATCCCGTGGTCGATCATCAGCAGCTTGCCTTCCAGCGTGAAGGGATCCTGCGCGACCAGCGTCACCACGCCGTCCGCCGGTGCCTTGTAGGGCGTGCCGGTGGGCTGCGCGATGTCGAGACCGGAGTGATAGGGGCCCGGCTTGCCCTGGTAGACGCGCTGCGAGCCGAACCGGCCCGAAATGCGACCCGTGGCTGGCCAGATGAAATCCTGCCGCCAGCCTTCCGCCCCGGTCTCCTGCGCGCGCGCGGCGACGATCTGCGCGATCTCGCCCTCGCGCAGACGCCGGAACTCCGCGCTGCTGCGGCCCGCGCGATAGGGCACGTTCACATATTCGAGGTCCCAGTCGCGCGGTGCGATGGTGAGGGTGCGAGAGACCGTTCCTCCATCGTCGAGCGTGGCGACCAGCTCGATCTGCGGACCCTGGTCGCGGTCGAAGGCGGCGAAGAAGCTCCCGTCCTCGGCGAACTCGACTTCCTGCCCGCCCAGCAGGGCCGTGCGCGTGTTGCTCGGCACCAGCCCGCGGATCCAGCCGCCCTGTTCCAGCTCGCCCTGATACGCGAAGAAAGGGCGCTCCGGGGCAGGCGGGGGTATCGGTGCCGAAGCGGGTGCGGGCGTGGCCGCAGGCCTGACCGCAATCGGCTCGGCCGCTTCGCGCGGCTGCTGCGGCTTCTCCGCGCTCGCGCAGCTGCCGCACAGAGCCAGGATTGCAAGCGAGGCGGCGGCGGTTTGCGGCAGCCGCAAGCTCATGCCTCGCCGGTCAGGCGGCGGGTCGCAATCTCGCAGCTGGCATAGGCTTCCTGATGCTCCGCGCTCCAGTAGCGCAGGGCTTCGAGCTCGATCGGTTCGCCCGTCACCGCGCAGGGCACGTAGCGGCCCGCGCGGATCACGCGGAAGGAATTGGGGCCGAACTGAAGCTTGGCGGGCTGATCGCTGGAAGTGGTAAGCATGCGGGCGATATAGCAATCCTGCGCCGCCTAAACACCCTCTTCAGAACAGGTCGCCCTGCCCCGGAGGCGGCGGAGGGCTTTTTCGCCTCGGCTTCGGAGGCGGGGCGACGGGTGCAGGCGCCGAATCGCCGGTGGTGGCGGAGACCTGCCCGTCGGCAAATTCGAGCCGCAGCGTGCCCGCTTCGCGTGCCTTGCCCGCGCTGCGGACCAGCTCCCCATCGGGCCCGAATACCAGCGCATATCCGCGCTTGAGCGGGGCCTTGGGATCGAGCGAACGCAGCATGGTCACGCCCGCATCCAGCCGCTCGCCCGCGCGCTCCAGCCGGGTGGTGAGCATGGCAGAGGCCAGCCGTGTCGCGTCGAGCCGCTCCCTCGCCTGCGCCACGCGCCAGCGCAGCGTCGACGGGGCGAGGCGCGCGGCCACCTGATCGAGCGCGGCCCGCCCTACGCCCACCCGGTCGACCAGCGCGCGCCGCTGCCGCTCGGTCGCCTCGTCGAGAGCCTGGGCAGCGGGTTGCAGCAGCGTTTCCGGCTTGGGCAGCCGCTGCGAACAGGCCTCCAGCCGCTCCCTCCCCAAGGCAACGGGGCGCGAGGCGCAGCGCATCTGCCGCGCACCCAGATCGGCGATGGCAGCGGCCAGCTCGGCCCGCACCGGCACTGCGCGTTCGGCGGCGGCGGTGGGTGTGGGGGCACGGTGATCGGCGGCGAAATCGGCCAGCGTCGTGTCGGTCTCGTGCCCCACGGCGGAGATCACCGGGATGTCCGAATCGGCGATCGCGCGGACCACCTCTTCCTCGTTGAAGGTCCACAAGTCCTCGATCGAACCGCCCCCGCGCGCCACGATCAGCAGGTCGGGCCGGGGTACGCTCCCCCCGCGTTCGAGCGCGTTGAACCCGCGCACCGCCGCGCTGACCTGCGCCTTGGCGCCCTCTCCCTGCACCAGCACCGGCCACACGATCACCCGGCTCGGGAAACGGTCGTGCAGGCGGTGGAGGATATCGCGAATCACCGCGCCGGTGGGAGAGGTGACGACGCCGATCACCTGCGGCAGGAATGGCAGCGGCTTCTTGCGCGTCGGATCGAACAGCCCCTCGGCTTCCAGCCGCGCCTTGGTCTTCTCGAGCAGCGCCAGCAGCGCGCCCTCGCCCGCCAGCTCCATCCGCTCAATCACGATCTGGTATTTGCTGCGCCCGGCATAGGTGGTGATCTTGCCGGTCGCGATCACGTCCAGCCCGTCCTCGGGCAGGAAGGCGAGGCGCGGGGCGGCACTCTTCCACATCACCCCGTCGATCACGGACTTCTCGTCCTTCAGGCTGCAATAGAGGTGGCCCGATGCCGCGCGCTTCACCCCCGACAATTCGCCGCGCAACCGCACGAAGCCGAACCGGTCCTCCACCACGCGCTTGAGACTGCGCGAGAGATCGGTGACGCTGAGCGGCTCGGAATTGTCGCCCGGCCTGCTGTTCGCTAGCAGCGAGGGATCAGCATCGTCGCCAGAATCGTACGGAGTGGAAGCGCCCATGAATATCCTTTTGCTCGGCTCGGGGGGCCGCGAACATGCCCTGGCATGGAAGCTCGCCCACTCCCCATCCTGTGCCATGCTCTACGCGGCACCGGGCAATCCGGGTACCGCCAGCCTTGCCGACAGTGTCGCGCTGGATGCCGCCGATCACAAGGCCGTGGCCGCCTTTTGTCACGAGAACCATATCGACCTCGTCGTGGTCGGGCCCGAAGCGCCGCTGGTTGCCGGGCTGGCGGACGATCTGCGAGCGGAGGGGATCGCGGTGTTCGGGCCGGGCAAGGCCGCCGCGCAACTCGAAGGCAGCAAGGGTTTTACCAAGGACCTGTGCAAGCGCGCAGGCATCCCCACCGCGCGCTACGAACGCGCGACTTCGCTGGAGGCGGCGTGGGGTGCGCTCAAGCATTTCGACCCGCCATTCGTGCTGAAGGCGGATGGCCTGGCGGCGGGCAAGGGCGTGGTCATCGCGCAGACGCGGGACGAAGCGCAGGAAGCGCTGTCCGAAATGTTCGATGGCAGGTTCGGCTCGGCGGGCTCGGAAGTGGTGATCGAGGAATTCATGGAGGGTGAGGAGGCGAGCTTCTTCGCGCTCACCGATGGAGAGACGATCCTGCCCTTCGGCACCGCGCAGGATCACAAGCGCGTGGGCGAGGGCGATACCGGCCCCAACACCGGCGGCATGGGCGCCTACAGCCCCGCCCCGGTGCTGACGCAGGACCTGCTCGATCAGGCCATGCGCGAGATCGTGGTGCCGACCGTGCGCACGCTGGGCGAGGAAGGCATGCCCTATGTCGGCGTACTGTATGCCGGGCTGATGCTGACCGGCGAAGGCCCCAAGCTGGTCGAGTACAACATCCGCTTCGGCGATCCGGAATGCCAGGTGCTGATGATGCGGTTCCAGGGCGATCTCGCCAAGCTGCTGCACGCCTGCGCGACCGGATCGCTGGCGCAGGCGGAGCCCGTGCGATTTGTGGACGAAACCGCGCTGACCGTGGTGATGGCGGCGCAGGGGTATCCGGGCACGCCCATGAAGGGTGTTGCGATCGGTCTCGGAGCTGCCGAGGATGGCGGCGCCAAGGTCTTCCACGCCGGCACTTCGCGGGGCGACGACGGCGTGCTGGTTTCCAGTGGCGGCCGCGTGCTCAACGTGACCGCGCTGGGAAGCAATGTGACGCAGGCACAGGCCGCCGCCTACAAGGCGGTCGACGCGATCGACTTCCCCGATGGCTTCTGCCGCCGCGATATCGGCTGGCGCGAGGTGGAGCGGGAGAGGGGTTAGAACCCGTGCTCGACAGCGCAGGATATGCCCATTTCCCTCGCGCTTTCGAAAGCGCAGACCTGCTACAGTTACTCGAAGCCCATGATAATGGGCAAGCGGGAGAGCGGATCGCAAACTGTGAACCGCTCTCCGATTGGTTAAGCCATTCGCCCGAGGTTGCGGGCCTTCTCGGCAAGATCGGGCATGTGAACTCGCGACCCGTAAGGGCGATCCTGTTCGACAAGGGGCCGACTACGAACTGGGTCCTCGGATGGCATCAGGATCGTACGATCTGCGTCAAGAAACGCGTCGAGACCGAGGGGTACGGACCGTTCACGACAAAAGCCGGCCTTGTCCATGTCGAACCGCCATTCGAACTCATCGAGGGAATGGCGACAGTGCGTTTCCACCTCGACCCGGTCGATGGTTCGAATGCTCCCCTGCGCATTGCGGTGGGTTCGCATAAAGTCGGCAAGATACCGGCTAGAGAGGGAGAGGCTATCGCCCGCCGAAGCGACATTGTCGCTTGCTACGCCGAAGCAGGCGACACTTGGGCTTACTCCACACCGATCCTGCATTCTTCCGAACGAAGCCAGTCGGCGGGCCAGAGACGGCGCGTGCTACAGGTCGATTTCTCGCCAGACAGCCTCAAAGGCGGGCTGGACTGGCTCGGCATCTAGCCCCTAACCCAACCGCTTCGCCACCAGAGCCCGCAAGTCCGCCTCGGGCCGTGCTCCCCAGTGCGAGATGACCTCGCCTGCTGCCACCGCACCGCGCACAAGGCACTCTTCCAGCGACGCATCGCGGCAATAGCCCGAGAGGAACCCGGCGGCGAAGAGGTCTCCGGCGCCGGTCAGGTCCTTCACCTGCTCCACCGGTTCGGGCTTCACGGTAGCACGCTCGTCCCCACGGGCCGCGACAGCGCCGTCGCCGCCGCGTGTCATCACCACCAGCGGCACGTCTTTGGCGAGCGATTCCAGCGCGGCATCGGGGTCCGACCCTTCGAGAATGCCCGCCTCTTCCTCGTTCACGAACAGGATGTCGATCAGGCCGTCGTCGATCAGGGCGCGGAAATCCTTGCCGTGCATGTGGACGCAGAAGTCGGCACAGGTCGCAAAGGCCACCTTGCGGCCCGCATCGCGCGCCACCTGAATCGCCCGGCGCATTGCCGCGCGCGGTTCTTCGGGGTCCCACAGATAGCCTTCGAGGAACAGCACGCCGCTGGCCCGAATGGCGTCTTCGTCGATCGCGCTGGCAGGCAGGAACTGCGATGCGCCGAGCGAGGTGTTCATCGTGCGCTCCCCATCGGGGGCGACCAGCACCAGGCAGCGCCCGGTGGGCGGCTCGCTTTCCTTGTCGCTGTAGGGGCGCGCGGGCGTATCGAAGCTGACGCCCACCGACGTGAGATCGTGGCGGTAGATTTCGCCCAGCTGGTCGTCCGCGACCTGCCCGATAAAGGCGGTCTTCAGACCCAGCATGGTCGCGCCCGCCAGCGTGTTGGCCGCCGCGCCGCCGGAGATTTCCTTGGTCTGGCCCATCTTGCCGTACAGATCGACGGAGCGTTCCGCATCGATCAGCCGCATCGTGCCCTTGGGCAGATCTTCCGCTTCCAGAAAATCGTCGGTCACGGGGGCGATCACATCGACGATGGCGTTGCCGATGGCGATGACGTCGAACTGGGTGTCGGACATGGGCGGTTGTGATCCTGTGTTGCTGGTAGCAGTGTCTTCTGGCGCCGACCTAGCGACCAAGCGAGCCAGGGCCAAGGCCAGTCATCGCGCACAACCGATTGACTTGCCGGGCGTGGCAACGGAAAAGCTGCCCCGCCATGATGTCGCTGCCCGCATCCCTTGCCCGCGCCTTCGCGCAACTGGCGGACCCACGCATCCTGTGGCTGCTGCTCAAATCGCTGATCGTCACGCTGCTCCTGTTCGTCGCGGTGGGTGCGCTGCTGTATCTCGGACTGATGTGGCTGGTGGATCGCGGGCTGGGATCGCTGCTGGACGAGAATCTGCCGGCCGATTTCGCGGAGGTGGTGGCAACGATCGGCACCTTGCTGGCCATCGTGCTGGGCGGCTGGCTGCTGTTCCGCGTCACCGCGCTCGCCGCGATCCAGTTCTTCGCCGACGATGTGGTGGAGGTGGTGGAGGCGCAATATTATCCGCAGGCGCTGGAAGACGCGCGGCGGATTGGCTTTGGCGAGAGCATGTGGCTGAGCTTCAAGGGCGCGGTCCGGGTGGTCTTCGTCAATATTCTGATCCTGCCGCTGGCGCTGGTTCTGCTGATTACGGGGTTCGGCACGGTGGTGCTGTTCGCGCTGGTCAACGCATGGCTGCTGGGGCGCGAGCTGCGCGACATGGCCTGGCTGCGCCACCGGCACGATCGCAAGGAAGAACCGCCCATAGGGCGCGGCACGCGCTTTGCGCTCGGGCTGATCATCGCGGGCATGCTGACCGTCCCCGGCCTCAACTTCCTCGCCCCGATCATCGGCGCCGCCGCCGCCACCCACCTGGTGCAAGGACGCCTGCGCGATGCGTAACTCCCGGAATTTCCTCGCCCTCGCGCTGGTCCCGCTGATCGCGGCCTGCGCCACGCCGATCCCGCAATCCTCCGGCCAGCCTAGCACGGGGCGCACACCGCCCCCGCGCACGGTCACCGTGCCGCCGACCAATCCGCGCCCTGTCACGCGCGACGGTTTCATCGCGCCGCGCGTAATGGCGGTCGCGGGGCTGGAATTCGTGATCGGATCGCGGGCGAGCCAGCTGGAACAGATCTTCGGCCCCGCCCGGCTGGACGTGCTGGAAGGCGATGCGCGCAAGCTGCAATTCGTGGGCGAGCAATGCGTGCTCGATGTCTATCTCTACCCGCTCCGCCCCGGTGCGGAGCCGACGGCGACCTATGTCGATGCCCGCAGGTCCAGCGACGCGCTGGATGTGGACCGGGCCGCCTGCGCGAAGGCGCTCAGGCGCTAGCAGTCATTTGCGGCGCCGGGAGTCGTCGGGATCCTGTCGGCCTCAGACCATGAAGCTTTCGCCACAGCCGCAGGCACCCTTGGCGTTGGGGTTTTCGAACACGAACCCGGCGGAGAAATCGTCCTCCACCCAGTCCATCACGCTGCCGACGAGGTAGAGCACCGAGGCGCCGTCGATGTAGAAGACCCCGCCCGGGGTCTCGATCTTCTCGTCGAAGCCCTGCTCCTCGCTGACATAGTCGACCGAGTAGGCAAGGCCCGAACACCCGCGCCGCGGGGTCGAGAGCTTGACGCCGATCGCATCCTCGGGCGCCCTTGCCATCAGGTCCGCCACGCGCTGCTCGGCCGCTTCGGTCAACGTGACAGCGGCGGGGCGTTCTCTGGTCTTCGTATCGGCCATTACAGCATCCCCAGTTCGAGCCGCGCCTCGTCGGTCATCTTGTCCGGCCCCCAAGGCGGGTCCCAGACGAGGTTGACCTCGGCATCGCGTACGCCGGGCACCGAACCCGCGCGGATTTCCACCTCGGCGGGCATGGATTCCGCCACCGGACAGTGCGGCGTGGTCAGCGTCATGGTGACGACCACGTCCTTGTCCTCGCTCACCTCGACGCCGTAGATGAGGCCCAGATCGTAGATATTGACCGGGATTTCGGGATCGTAGATCTCTTTGAGCGCAGCGATCACCGCTTCCTGCAGCGCGCCGCCCGCCCCGGTTTCGCCCGCACTTTCCGGCTTCTTCTTCAGGAACCCGTCGAGATAGTCGCGCTTGCGCGACAGCTTCTCGCCAGCGGATTCCTCGTCCGGATCGACTGCGTCTTCCACCCGCGCGCGCGGTGGCTTTTCGGGCATTTCGGCGATATGCTGCGGCAGCGCCTGCTCGGCCGCCTGCGCCGCGTTTCCTTCCGAACGCGCGACGTGCGGCGGCAGGTCGGTCACGTCGTCGGTCGGCGATGGAGCCGCAATGAAGTCCTTGTCTTGGTCGTCGCTCATCATGCGTCCTCAGGCGAAAATCTTGAGTGTACGTTCTATCCCGCGCATCAGCGCTTCGATGTCGCTCTGGTCGGAATAGACCCCGAAGCTGGCGCGGGCGGTGGCAGGTACGCCGAGGTGGTCCATCAGCGGCTGGCAACAATGGTGCCCGGCGCGGATCGCCACGTTCTCTTCATCCAATATGGTGCCCAGATCGTGCGGGTGAACCCCCGGTAGTTCGAAGGACACGATGCCGAGCGCGTCGTCCGGCCCGAACACGCGGACGCCCTGGATGCCGGCGAGTTCGCTGCGCAGCTGCGAGACCAGATCGCGCTCGTGCGCCTCGATCCGCTCCAGCCCGATAGAATCGATGAAGTCGCAGGCCGTCGCGAAGGTCAGCGCTTCGGCGATAGCGGGCGTGCCCGCCTCGAAGCGCTGCGGCGGCGGGGCGTAGGTCGTCTGCGCGAAACCGACCTTGTCGATCATCGACCCGCCCCCCTGCCACGGCGGCATTTCGTCGAGCAGCGCCTTGCGGCCCCACAGCGCGCCGATCCCGGTCGGACCGTACATCTTGTGCGCGCTCATCGCGTAGAAGTCGCAGTCGATTTCGGTAACATCCACTGCCAGACGCGGCCCGGCCTGGCACCCATCGAGCAGCAGCTTCGCGCCGACCGCATGGGCAAGGTCCGCCGCACGCTTCGCATCGAGCACGGAGCCGAGCACGTTGGAGACATGCGCGAAGGCGACCATCTCGTGTTCGGGCGTAAGCATGGCCTCCGCCGCGTCGAGATCGATCCGGCCGTCTTCGGTCAGCGGACACACATCGACCTGCCAGCCCGCCAGCTGCCACGGCACGATGTTGGAATGATGCTCCAGCTGGCTGAGCAGCACGCGGCCTTTCTTCGGATACGCATAGGCGACGAGGTTGATCGCCTCGGTCGCGCCGCGCGTGAAGACCAGCTCGTCCTCGCCGCCCCCGATAAAGGCGGCAACCCTACGGCGCGCGGCTTCGTAGCCGAGCGTCATCTGCGCGCTGCGCGAATAGACCCCGCGGTGCACGGTCGCATAATCCTCGCCCAGCGCGCGGGCCATCGCATCGATCACGACGCGCGGCTTCTGCGCGGTCGCTCCGCTGTCGAGATAGTGCCAGCGCTCGCCATCGCCCGTGAACATCCCGGGGAACTGCGCGGCAATCTCCCCCTCTCCTTCAGAGGAGGGCTTGTGTTTCGCCAGCCCGCTCACGCCCGCTCCTCAAGCTTGTCCAGCGCCTTTTCCAGCAGCGCCTCGCGGGTGGCCTCGTCCGCCAGTTCGCGGGTCGCATCGCCGATGAAGGCCTGTACCAGCAGGCGGCGGATGGTTTTGGGCGGCAGGCCGCGCGCCGCCATGTAGAAGCGGGCGGACTCGTCCAGCTGGCCCACGGTCGCACCATGCGCGCACTGCACGTCGTCGGCATAGATTTCCAGCTGCGGCACGCTGTTCACGCTCGCACCCTTTTCCAGCAGCAGCCCCTTGAAGCTCTGCGCTGCATCGGTCTTCTGCGCGTCGCGCACGACATCGATCCGGCCGAGGAAATTGCCCGTGCCCTTGCCCCAGTGGACGCTGCGCACGGTCTGGTTGCTGGTCGCGCCCGGTTCCTCGTGCGCCATGCGGGTCACGATCTCGCGGGTGGTGTCGCCACCGCCCAGCGTGATGCCGCCAAGCTCGAAATGCGCGCCTTCGGCCAGCGTCACGACCACTTCGAGCCGTCCGAGCTGGCCACCGGCCACGAGGGCCGCGAGTTCGGCACGCGCGTTCTTTTCCAGCGCGATGCGCAAGCGGCGCATCTGCAAGCCATCGGCATCGTCGATCACGATCAGGTCGGACCAGGTCTCGCCCTCGGCCACGCGGATATCTTCCCACGCTTCGAAGGTTTCCGGGGCGGTATCCTGAATCGCGTCGATATCCGAATAGCGCCAGGCTTCGTCTTTCCGGGTTGGAAGGAGTACGGCTTCTGTCATTACGCCTCCGCCATCACGGCGTCGTAGCCTTCGCGTTCGAGGTCGCTCGCAAGCTCAGCGCCGCCGGTCTTCACGATGCGGCCCTTGGAAAGGATCGAGACATGGGTCGGCTGCACCACCTCCAGCAGGCGCTGGTAATGCGTGATCAGCAGCACGCCCTTGTCGCTCTGGCGCATGATGGCGTTGATCCCGTCGCCGACCACGCGCAGCGCGTCGATGTCGAGCCCGCTGTCGGTCTCGTCCAGCACGGCGAATTGCGGATCGAGAATGCCCATCTGGACCATCTCGGCACGCTTCTTCTCGCCGCCCGAGAAGCCGACGTTCACCTGCCGCTTGAGCATCTCCATATCGAGCTTGAGCAGCCCGGCCTTCTCCTTGGCGAGCTTGAGGAAATCGCCGCCGGTCATCGCCTCTTCGCCGCGCGCGGCACGCTGCGCGTTCAGTGCTTCGCGCAGGAACTGGATATTGGAGACGCCCGGAATCTCGACCGGATACTGGAAGCCCAGAAAAAGCCCCGCCGCGGCCCGCTCGTGCGGGTCCATCGCCAGCAGGTCTTCGCCGCGGAAGAACACCTTTCCTTCGGTGACTTCGTAACCGGGTCTTCCACCCAGCACATAGGCAAGCGTCGATTTGCCCGCGCCGTTCGGGCCCATGATGGCGTGGATTTCGCCGGCGTTCACGCTGAGCGTGAGTCCATTGAGGATCTTGGTGCCGTCGATTTCGGCATGGAGGTTGTCGATCTGGAGCATGTCTAAAGTGTTCTCAATCCAGTGAAATTTGCGATGGCGAGAGCAATCTCGTCGTTCAGTTCTAGGGTCGCCTGCTGTTCGGCACGCTCGGCGGCCTCATCCGTTAGGCCTTGCGTTGCGGCAGCGACGCGGTTGGCGCGCACCCGCTTGATCTGCGGCGCGCACAAGGCGCGCGTGGCGACCACCGCGTCCCGCAGGCCGGTGCGGGGCGCGCCTGCGGCCCCTGCCTGCAGACAGCCGCGCAGACGCGTCTCGGCCTGCTCGGGGGTGAGCACCTCCTGCGCCGTCGCGGGCACGGTGAGCGCAAGCGCCAGAAGGAGCGGACCAATCCTCACGCACGCTGCCCATGGCTGGGAGGATTGATCGCGATAAGCGTGGCGAGCAGCGCCAGCACTGCGGGGCCGTAAAGCGCGACGAGGTTCTGCGTCTGCGCAGGCCCCGTGCCGCCGTCCCACGCAATGGAGGTCTGCGTCGCGAGCTGCGCGGCCCATGCGAGCCACACGGCCAGCGCGGTGAGCGCGGCACCGACATGGAGCAGCTCGTTCCGCTCGGACGAGGAGCGCGGCGCGGCAGGGCGCGGCGCAGGTTGCTCCGCCGGCTCGGGCTGCGGGGCCGGAGTGGGTGCCAGCCTGGCAAGCTTGCGCACTTCCAGACGGGTGCGTGTGGCGGTCCACGGAGCAGCGCGGCCATGAATCGCGGCATCGAGATCGCGGCGCAATATGCGCTCGAGCGGCGCAAGGCGCGGAGCGTCGGCGTCCAGCAGGTCGCGCGCGAAGCCCTGCATCGCGATCAGGTCGCGGCTTGCTCCGGGCACATCGGCGTGGGCGAGGATGGAGAGCTTATCCATCGCGGGTCCCTCTATCGTGGCGGGTCTGGTTGTTGCGGTTCTGGTGGCCGCGCGGCGGGCCGTTGCCGTCGCGGTCGTAGCGCGGCTTGGTCTGGCGCGGGTTCTCGGCCTCGTGGCGGCGGCGCGCTTCCTTGCGGTTGGCGATGGCGGCGCGCATTTCCTGCGTCAGCGTGGCGAGCACCGCGTCGATATCGGCGAGGATATCGGCGGCGGCCACGTGGACCACGCGGATGCCGACCGCCTCGAGGCTCTTGTCGCGCCGGGTCGCGATGGCGGGCTCCACGCCCTCCTCATCGATCAGGATGGCAAGGCCCATGTTGTGCGAGTTGAAATCGACGATCGCGCTGCCGACCACCGCGAAGCGGGTGAAGGAATAGCGCCCGAAATCGGCCTTCGAAAACTTCTCCGCCAGCGCCTTGTGCGCCGGAGAGGCATGGCGACGCATCTCGCGCGCACGATCATGCAGCGCGTCGAGGCGCTTCTCCGAGATTTCCCACCCACGGCCCTTGCGTTTGACGGCGGGAGTGTCGGTGTCTTCGGATGCGGGGCGGAGATTGAGGGTTTTGCGTTCAGTCATATCTGCTTTTCAATCCAAGCGCGGAATAAGCCGAGCATCTCATCCAGTTTGGTCGGCCCGCAGACGCCATGAACTACGTGGTCGCCTTTCTCCAAAATGATCCAGTCTGGGCCTTCAACATCGACATGTTCACCTAGCCGCACGTCTAATCCGGATGCCTTCTCAAACGGTGTCCCGTTGAGCTCGAAGATGAACTTCCAACCAGGGTTATCGAGAGTATCTAAGTTGCAGCCGTAACCGTGCTCCCAAAGCCCGTCGCAGAGAGAAGCATAAAAGTTCTGCAACCATTGGAGGTTGTCGCTCACGTCAGGCTCCCTTGAGCGTGATAACACAGCCACAACCGTCACCCCGGACTTGATCCGGGGTCCCGCTACCTTTTGCGCTGCGCTGGAAGAAGCGGGATCCCGGCTCGGGGGCCGGGATGACGAGGGGGGAGAGGGTCGCGCCCATCACCCCACACTCCCCTCGAGCGAGATCGCCAGCAGCTTCTGCGCTTCGACCGCGAATTCCATCGGCAGCTGCTTCATCACCTCTTTCGCGAAGCCGTTGACGATCAGCGCGATCGCAGCTTCCTCGTCCAGCCCGCGCTGCTGCGCGTAGAACAGCTGGTCGTCGGAGATCTTGGAGGTGGTCGCCTCGTGCTCGATCTGCGCGGTGGGGTTCTTCACCTCGATATAGGGCACGGTGTGCGCGCCGCACCTGTCGCCCAGCAGCAGCGAGTCGCATTCGGTGCGGTTGCGCACGCCATCGGCATTCGCGGCCACGCGGACCAGACCGCGATAGGTGTTGTTGCTCTGCCCCGCGCTGATCCCCTTGGAGATGATCGTGGAGCGGCTGCCCTTGCCGTTATGGACCATCTTGGTCCCGGTATCGGCCTGCTGGTGGTTGTTGGTGACCGCGACCGAGTAGAACTCGCCCACGCTATCCTCACCATTCAGAACGCAGCTCGGGTACTTCCACGTCACCGCGGAGCCGGTCTCGACCTGCGTCCAGCTGATCTTGGACCGCGCGCCCTGGCACAGCCCGCGCTTGGTCACGAAATTGTAGATCCCGCCTACGCCATCGGCATTGCCGGGGTACCAGTTCTGCACGGTCGAATACTTGATCTCGGCATCGTCCATCGCAACCAGCTCGACCACGGCGGCGTGGAGCTGGTTCTCGTCGCGCATCGGCGCGGTGCAGCCTTCGAGGTAGCTGACATAGCTGTCCTTCTCGGCCACGATCAGCGTGCGCTCGAACTGGCCGGTATTCTCCGCATTGATGCGGAAATAGGTGGAAAGCTCCATCGGGCAGCGCACGCCTTCGGGGATGTAGACGAATGTGCCGTCGGAAAAGACCGCCGAGTTGAGGCACGCGAAGTAGTTGTCGGCCTGCGGCACGACCTTGCCGAGCCACTTCTTCACCAGATCGGGATATTCGCGGATCGCTTCCGAGATCGAGCGGAAGATGACGCCCGCCTTTTCGAGCTCTTCGCGGAACGTCGTAGCAACCGAGACGGAATCGAACACCGCATCCACCGCGACCTTGCGCGCGCCCTTCACCCCGGCGAGCACTTCCTGCTCCGCAATCGGGATGCCGAGCTTGTCGTAGACCGACTTGATCTCGGGATCGAGCTCGTCGAGGCTTTCGAGCTCTTCCTTCTTCTTGGGCGCGGCGTAGTAATACGCGTCCTGATAGTCGATCTCGGGATAGCCCAGCTTCGCCCAGTCCGGCTCGGTCATGGTGAGCCATTTGCGGAACGCCTTCAGACGCCATTCGAGCATCCACTCGGGCTCTTTCTTCTTGGCCGAGATGAACCTGACCGTGTCTTCCGAAAGGCCCTTTGGCGCGTAGTCGGTCTCGATGTCCGAATGCCAGCCGAACTCGTAATCGGCGGCCTTTGCCGCGGCTTCCCTGGCTTCCCGATCCTGCTCGGGGTTCTTGAGGTCGATGGTTTCGTTCATGCCAGTTCTTTCTTCACAGGGGCTGCGCCCGCAATTCTTGCGAGCGAAACATCCGCCAGCGCGCGGCGCACGGCGGCGTTGACCACCGGCCAGTGCGGCTTGACGCTGCATTCGTGTTCCACGGCGCAGTCGCCGGTATCGATGCAGGAAACGAGCGCGATCGGGCCTTCGATCGCCTCGACGATATCGGCCATGCTGATCGCCGCCGCGGGCCGCGCGAGCTGCAATCCGCCGCCCGCGCCGCGGGTGGAGCGCAGCAGCCCCGCTGCGGAGAGCTTGCTGACGATCTTCTGCGCGGTGGGGACGGGAAGGCCGGTTTCCTCGGCCAGCGCCGACGCGCTCGTGCGCGCACCGCCGCAATGCTTGGCGGCGGCGGCCATGATGAGAATGGCATAATCGGCGAGGTTGCTGAGGCGCATGGCGCCCAATTCGGATTAAATCAGTCCGATTTCAACCAAAACCCGACTCTTGCGAGTCGTTAGCGTCTTTTGCCATCTTCGCCGCGCTTCGGCGGGCGTCAGGAATCTTCGTCATCGCCGCATCGCCCTCGGGCACCATGTCCTTCAGCCATCGGGTGAACCTGATTTCGTCGCGCCTGGGCGTTCCCTTGTGGCGCTGCAAGTCGGCGGTCAATTCCTCCGCCTTGGGTTCGGGGCATGTCGTGCTCGCACCGCCTTGCCGACATGCTGGTGGAAAGGGCTGTCGACAGCGACCAACGGGCGGCATAGGGCATGGTCCCATGCTGTTCCCAGCCCTGCGCCCGCTGCTGTTCACCCTCGATCCCGAGCGCGCGCATCGCCTGTCGCTCGCCGGACTGAAGCGCATGCCGACCGGCACGCCGCCCCGGCATGACCCCGCGCTGGCAGTGTCGCTCGGCGGGCTGACCTTTCCCTCGCCCGTCGGGGTTGCGCCCGGTTACGACAAGGATGCCCAAGTGCCGGATGCCCTGCTGGGGCTGGGCTTCGGCTTCGTCGAGGTCGGCACGATCACGCCTTTCCCGCAGACGGGCAACCCCAAGCCGCGCCTGTTCCGGCTGGTAGAGGACCGCGCGGTCATCAACCGCATGGGGTTCAACAATGGCGGGGCCCAGGCCGCGCACGAACGACTGCGCAAGCGCGCGGGCAGGCCGGGGATCGTCGGTATCAATATCGGCGCCAACAAGGACAGCGATGATCGCATTGCAGATTATGCGCTGCTGACCGAACTGATGGCGCCGCTCGCAAGCTATCTGACGGTCAATATCTCCAGCCCCAACACGCCGGGTCTGCGCAACCTGCAGGCGGGCGATGCACTGAAGCATCTGCTGGACGGCGTGTTCGAGGCGCGGGGAGAGCGCACCACACCCGTATTCCTCAAGCTCGCGCCCGATCTGGAGCCGAAGGAGATCGATGCGATTGCCAAGGTCGCCGGCGACAGCCCGCTGGCGGCGCTGATCCTTTCCAATACGACGCTCGCCCGCCCGCCGCTCCGGTCGAAGCATGCGCGGGAGGCGGGTGGCCTTTCCGGCGCGCCGCTCGCCCCCATCGCGCTCCAGCGACTGAAGGATTTCCGCAAGGCCACCGGCGGGCAAATCCCGCTGATCGCGGCAGGCGGGATCGACAGCGCGGATGCCGCCTGGGAGCGGATCGTGGCAGGCGCCAGCCTGGTGCAGCTCTATTCCGCGATGGTCTATCAGGGACCGACGCTGGGCCGCCGGATCGCGCGCGGCCTGAAGCAAAGGTTGCAGCGCGAAGGCTTTGCCTCGATTGAAGAAGCCATCGGATCGCAAAGCTGAGGATCGCCATGCTCTTTCGCCCGCTCGCCGGCATTGCCGCCATCGTCTCGCTCGGCGCGTGTGCCAGCATGCCGGAGGCACCGCTAACACCGCCGGCCCCGACACGGACGGCGTCCACCTTCGGCGGGGCGGTCGCTTCGGCGGACCCGCGCGCCACGGCGGCGGGGGAAGCAATACTGGCGCAAGGCGGCAATGCCGTCGACGCGGCGCTCGCCACGATGATCGCGCTCACGGTCGTGGAACCGCAGAGTTCCGGAATCGGCGGGGGAGGCTTCATCCTCTATGGCGCGCCCGACGGTACGGTGCAGAGCTACGACGGGCGCGAAACGGCGCCCTCGGCCGCAACGCCCGCATGGTTTCTGGACGAAGACGGCAATCCCCTGCCCGGATCTGAGGCGACGATCAGCGGGCTGAGCGTTGGCGTGCCGGGCAATGTCGCGGTTGCGGCGAAGCTCCACGCAGAGCACGGCAAGCTGCCCTGGGCAGCGCTGTTCCGGCCCGCGATTGTCCTTGCGCGCGAGGGCTTCGTTCTCAACGAGAGGCTGCATTCCTCGCTAGAAGGCCAGTTCGATCGGGCAGGCCATACGCAGGAAGGGCGCGCGCTGTTCTATCAGGCGGACGGCACGCCGAGGCCGGTGGGCACACGTATCGCCCTGCCCGACCTTGCGGCCACCTTCGAACGGATCGCAAGCAGAGGTCCCCAGGCCTTCTACGAAGGCGACTCAGCCACGGCCCTGGCCCAGACCATCGCCGCCGAAACCCCGCGCGACGGGGCGATGACCGCTGCCGATATCGCGGCCTACGAAGCGCGAGAGCGCGCGCCCGTGTGCGGCGATTATCGCGGCTACAGGGTGTGCGGCATGGGCCCGCCATCCTCGGGCGGAATCGCGGTGATCGGGATTCTCGAACAGCTCGAACGGTTCGATCTCGCCGCACTCGGCCCCCGCTCTGTCGAGGCATGGCACCTGTTCGTGGAGGCGCAGCGCCTCACCTATGCGGACCGCGCCATATATACGGGCGATGCGGATTTCGTGGAGGTGCCCACCGCAGGGCTGATCGATCCGGATTATCTCTCCAGCCGCGCGCTCCTGATCGACCCGGCCCGGCGGATGGACAGCGTTACGCCCGGCACGCCGCCCGGCGCGCCCGCCCCCACGCCCGCCGGGGAAGGCTATCCGGAGAGCGGTACGACGCATTTCGTCGCCATCGGCGCCGACGGCACCATGGTCAGCTATACCTCCACCATCGAAGGTGCGTTCGGATCGGGCCTGCGCTTCGGCGGGTTCTATCTCAACAACGAGCTGACCGATTTCGACTTCGCGCCGGTGCAGGACGGGATGCTTTCCGCCAACCGCGTGCAGGGTGGGAAACGCCCGCGCAGTTCGATGGCGCCCACGGTCGTTTACGATCCGCAGGGCGAGCCTTTTCTTGCGCTGGGTGCCGCCGGCGGCGCGACGATCCCCATACAGACCGCGCGCGCGATTATCGGGGTGATCGACTTCGGCCTGGACCTCGAAGACGCGCTCGCCCTGCCCATGGTGATGAGCTTCGGCGACCGGCTGATCGTCGAGAAGGGCAGCTGGTTCGAAGATGCCGCGCCGCGGTTCAACGCGCTCGGCCACGAAAGCGTGATCCCAAGCGACTTCCTGTTCCGCACGAACGGGGCACTCAAAACGCCCCAGGGCTGGGTCACGGCCTACGACCCACGGCTGCGCGGGGTCGCCTATGCCCGGCACGAGGACACCACGCAGCTCCCCTCTGGCAGCTTGCCGTAGGGTTCGCGGGAGCCTAGACCGCGCTGCACCGTTACAAACAGACCAAAAACTGGGAGCAGGTGCGCCTTTGACGCAGCTTAGAGAGATCGAACAGGCGAGCAATCTCGTCTCGCTGTTCCTGCAACGCGCCGACGAAGGCGGCGACAAGCCCTTCCTCGGGCGCAAGGTCGCTGGCGAGTGGCAGACGATCAGCTGGCGCGAAGCGGCCGAGCAGGTGTGCGTGCTGGCAGAAAACCTGCGCGGCCTGGGCCTTGCCGATGGCGACCGGGTGATGCTGGTGTCGGAGAACCGCCCCGAATGGTGCATTGCCGATCTGGCGATCATGGCCGCGGGCTGCATCACCGTGCCCGCCTACATCACCAATACCGAACGCGATCACATCCATATCCTGGACAATTCGGGCGCGAAGGCAGTGATCGTTTCGAACGAGAAGCTGTCCGGCCCTCTGATCCCGGCGATCTTCCATACCGGGATTGCCGAACATATCATCCCGATCGAAAGCGTGCGCGGTTACCAGGGGGGCAATCTGGCCTGCCATGGCTGGACGCACATGATCGAAGGCGATGCCAAGGCGGCGCGCAGTGCGGTCGAGGCGCGGCTTGCCGGTATCGGCCGCAAGGACACCGCCTGCATCATCTATACCAGCGGCACCGGCGGGGCACCGCGCGGCGTGTTGCAGCACCATGGCGCGATCCTGTGCAACGTGGCGGGCGCGGCGGACATTCTGATCGACGACTTCAAGCTGTCGGATGACGAGCGCTTTCTCTCGTTCCTCCCGCTCAGCCACGCCTATGAACATACCGGCGGGCAATTCCTGCCGATCGGCGTCGGCGCGCAGATCTTCTATGCCGAGGGGCTGGAAAAGCTGGCCAGCAATATCGAAGAAACGAGCCCCACGGTGATGGTCGTGGTGCCGCGTCTGTTCGAGGTGCTGCGCACGAGGATCATGAAGCAGATCGCCAAGCAGGGCGGTGCCGCAAGCTACCTGATGGACCGCGCGCTCGAAATCGAGGAGCGGGCGGGCCCGAACGGCAGGAAGCGGCTGCGCGACAAGCCGATGGATCTGCTCGTCGGGAGGCTGTTGCGGCCCAAGATTCGCCAGAAGTTCGGCGGCCGGATCAAGGCGATGGTATCGGGCGGCGCTCCGCTCAATCCCGAAGTCGGCACCTTCTTCCAGGCGCTCGGCCTGCCGATGATGCAGGGCTACGGCCAGACCGAGGCCGGGCCGGTCATCAGCTGCAACAGGCCGTCCGCCGGAGTGTCCATGGACACGGTCGGGCCGCCGATGAAGGGCGTGGAGATCCGGATCGCCGAGGATGGCGAAATCCTGTGCCGGGGCGAACTCGTGATGCACGGCTACTGGCAGAACCAGCCGGAGACTGATCGCGCCCTGCAGGATGGCTGGCTGCACACCGGCGATATCGGCCATATCGACGAGAAGGGCCGGATCGTCATCACCGACCGCAAGAAGGACATGATCGTCAACGACAAGGGCGACAATGTCGCGCCGCAGAAGGTCGAAGGCATGCTGACCCTGCAGCCCGAGATCGGTCAGGCGATGGTCGCGGGCGACCGGCGGCCCTACATCGTCGGCCTGATCGTGCCCGATGCCGAATGGGCGCTGGACTGGTGCAAGGCGCAGGGCAAGCCGCTCGATTGCGCGGAGGCGCAGCAGCTGCCCGAATTCCGCGCGGCGATCCGCAAGGCGGTCGACCGGGTGAATTCCGAATTGTCGGTGGTCGAAAAGGTGCGCGGCTTTGCCTTCGCGGACGAACCCTTCTCCATCGAGAACGAGGAAATGACGCCGAGCATGAAAATCCGGCGGCACAAGATTCGAGAGCGCTACGGCGACCGGCTGGACGGGCTGTACCGCGGATGAGCGCGGTTCATCGACTGGCGCTGCTTGCTGCCGGTGCCGTGCTGGCATCGGCCTGCGCCAGCGTCAGCGCCGCGCCCGACCCCCTGCCGAGCGCGCTGGAAGCCGGCTGGGAGGGAGAGCGCGTGTGCACGCTGCAACACCAGACACAGACCCATCGCGTGCTGCGCTGCACCTTCCCACCGGGCGTAGGGCACGAGCGGCACTATCACCCGGCCCATTACGGTTACGCGCTGAGCGGCGGAACCATGCGGATCACCGACGAGACAGGGGTTCGGACGGTCACGCTGGAAACAGGCTCGGACTATTCGAGCGACGGAACAGCGTGGCACGAGGTGGTCAATGTCGGCGATACGCCGGTGATCTACCTCATGGTGGAAAAGCGCTAGGCCACACCTGCCAGCGCCGCGCTGGCCAATTCCTACCGAAATCGAGATCCGCGCGCACTCGGGCAAACGCCTGCCCCGCCTCTGCCACGCCAGTCGGTGTTGCCCGATAGCAACTTTTTTCGAGCAGCCCGCAATGGGAGTCTTGGCAGGAAAAGAGACGCGCGATAACGCCCGAAGCCGGCGGCTTTCGGGGGTTGCATCAATATTTGGGTCGTTATTTGCAATCTGAATGGTGCCGCTGCTTGGACATAGGGATACATGATGAACACCAATAGTTGCCCAACCGCAACACGCGGACGTGTGCGCCGATGCGCAATCCTTCTGGGGGGTATTTCGCTCTTCTCGCTGGCGACGCCGGCGCTGGCTCAGGACTCGGCCGTGCTCGAGCGTCTCGAGGCGCTCGAAGATCGGCTCGATGCGCTGCAGAGCGAAAACGAGCAGCTGCGTGCGCAGCTTGAAGGCCTGCGCAGCGTGAACACCGCACAAGGCGATGTCGTCGTCGCGGCGTCCGACGCGCAGGTGCCCGCAGCGACTGCGCAAGCCGAGGTACCCGGCACGGCGCGCGTCGCAACGACGGCAGGCTCAGTGCGCGTGGTCGATGTGGTCACCGAGGCCGACGACCCGCGGGAGATGCAGGTGTCCGGGTCGGAGAACTTCGTCGGCACCAACGCCGCCTATGCGTACCAGATGCTCGACCATGCGGAGAACGTGAACACGAAGCCGCTGGTCCAGCTGGCCGCGCTGCAATCGGGCGAGCTGACCGACCGGGTCACGCTGTCGGGTGGGATCACCGCGATCGCGAATTACCAGTGGGCGACGGTGGACGACAAGTTCGGGTACCTCATGCGCCACCCGACCAGCGCCAACCAGCTGGGCGACAATGTTTCCGAAGTGGTGCTGCATTCGGCCAACCTCGCGTTGACGGCGCGGCTGCTGCCCAACGTCACCGGTTATGCGGAACTGCTGTACGATCCGGAACAGAGCTTCGGTCAGGGGACGATCACCGCGCTGGCGCGTAACCAGATCCAGCTGCGGCGCGGCTGGGTGATGTTCGGCAATCTGGACCAGCTGCCGGTCTATGCCCTGATCGGCAAGATGGACACGCCCTTCGGGCTCAACGATACGGTCAACCCCTTCACCAATTCGACCAACTGGCACGCCTTCGCGGGCCTCGCCTATGGCGGGCAGGTCGGCTTCGTTTCGGGCGGTCTGCATGTGCGCGGGATGATCATCCAGGGTGGCGCGCAGTTCCGTTCGGCAAACGTGCCGGTGCTCGGCACCAGCGTGCCCTCGCGCGCGAACAACTTCGCTGTCGATGCACGCTACACGATCGACCTTGGCGGAGAGGGCAACGCGCTGATGGCCGGTGCCAGCTACCAGCGCGGTACTGCCTATTGTCAGGACTATCCGGTGACGCACTTCAACCCGTGTCAGGACAACAACCCGGGCATCGCGGCCTATGGCAAGCTGACCTATGGTCCGCTGACGCTCATCGGCGAGTATGCGAAGACGACGAAGGAATGGGCGGGTACCGCCGTGCCCGATCCGACCAACCCGCTGAGCGTGTACGACGCGGTGAAGCCCGAGGCTTTCACCATCGGCGGCCGCTTCGGCTTCGGGGCCGAAAGCCTGACGATGCAACGGCGCGAATTCGCGCTGTCGGCGGAGTTCTCGAAGTTCATTTCGGGTGAGGAAGGCGCGCCCTGGCGGCGACAGAACCAGATCGTGCTGGGTGCCTCGTGGTTCCCCGCACCGAACGTGAACCTGTTCGGCGAGTTCATCCGCGTGAATGGTTACGTCCCGCTCAACTTCCTGTCGGGGGGCAATTTCCCCGACGGCAGCACCTGGTCGCGCCAGGATGCGGATACGAATGTGATTCTGGCGGGCGCGCAGGTCGCGTTCTGATACGATTCGCCGTCAGTGCCGGGCCGCTCTCACCGAGCGGTCCGGTTCAGGCGGCTTCGTCGGCCAGATCGACATATTCGGGGAAGAAGGTCGGTGCGCGGCTGGACCAGGCGGGCGCGGTAGCGGCCGCTTCGCTGAGACTCTGCAGCAGCAGCTTGCGCCGTGCCGGGCGCAGGTTCGGCATGGCCGCCCCGGCGCAGAAGGCGCTGGGCAGCCAAGGGCGCACATCGGCGCCAAGCAGGCGTTCGTAAAGGAAGCGGAAGGGCGAAAACCCGTCCAGCCGCTCCTGCGCAAGATCGAAGGATGCAAGGCGCGAGAGCTGGCCCATGAAGGGCGAGATCGCCTCGCCGCCATCGGCACCCGGGATGGAGCGCCGCAGGGCTTTGAGATCTTGATAGGCGACATACTGGCGGCGAATCGCAACACTCTCCGAAGAATTGCGGGCCCACAGCTTGAACGCATCGCAGCGGCCGAGGCCGATATCGAGGTTTCGGCGAATGAAACGCTGCTCGCAGGGCGAGAAACTGGCAAATTCGCGCATCTCCGCGATGCTCAGGCTGGTGGTGTTGTTCTTGGTCGCCATCGTGCCCCTCCATCGGGCTTTCATCCGATGGGGAGCATGTTTCGCCCAACTTGGTTAACAATCCGCTAAGCCTGATCGGGGCGGACGAGCCTCCTCGTCAGATCAGCCCCGCAAGCGGACTGCTGGGATCGGCATATTTGCGCGTTGCCATGCGTCCGGAAAGGTAGGCGTCGCGCCCGGCCCGCACTGCCAGCTTCATCGCGCGGGCCATGCGAATCGGGTCTTTGGCTTCGGCAATCGCGGTGTTCATCAGGATGCCGTCGCAGCCCAGTTCCATGCCGACGGCTGCATCGGATGCCGTGCCGACACCTGCATCGACCAGCACGGGCACGCTCGCCCCTTCCACGATCAGGCGAATGGTAACGCGGTTCTGGATGCCCAGGCCCGAACCGATCGGCGCGCCCAGCGGCATGATCGCCACCGCACCCGCCTCTTCCAGCTGCTTGGCGGCGATCGGATCGTCCGCGCAATAGACCATCGGGTGGAAGCCTTCGTTGGCAAGGGTCTCGGTCGCCCGCAGCGTCTCGCGCATATCGGGATAGAGCGTCTTCGCCTCCCCCAGCACTTCCAGCTTGACCAGATCCCAGCCGCCCGCTTCGCGCGCCAGCCGCAGCGTGCGTACCGCTTCGTCTGCGGTGAAGCACCCGGCGGTGTTGGGCAGGTAGGTGACCTTCTTCGGGTCGATGAAGTCGGTCAGCATCGGCTGGTTCGGATCGGAGACGTTCACCCGCCGCACCGCGACAGTGACGATCTCGGCCCCGCTGGCTTCCAGCGCGGCGGCGTTCTGCGCGAAGTCCTTGTACTTGCCGGTGCCCACGATCAGGCGGGAGCGGAACGTGTGTCCGGCCACGGTCCAGGTGTCGTCATCCGGCTGCGCGTGCTCGCCGCCGCCTACGAAATGCACGATCTCCAGCGTGTCGCCTTCGCCCAGCGCGATTTCGCTCAGCTGCGAACGCGGCGCGATTTCGCCATTGTGCTCCACCGCGACCTTCTCCGTCGCGAGGCCGAGTTCGCGCACCAGCGCGGCTATGCTTGTGGCGGAGGTGGTGCGGCTCTCGCCGTTCAGCCGGATCGATTTGGTGTCGCTCATAGACGGGCGACTTGGGGCCTCAGCGCTTTTCGCGCAAGCCATCCGGGCCATTCATCGCCGCGCCGCGCCGAAGATTGAGAAGATGGCCGACCGAGACGAGCGCCACGCCCGAGATGGTAAGCAACGCTTCCTGCGTCCCGTGCGGGCCCAACAGTGCGCCGCCCATCAGCGCCAGACCCACCGAGGCGATGGCGAGGGGCAACCAACGACGGTGTCGGGCCACCCCCATGCCGATAGCGATTCCGGCGATCAGCGTCGCGGCGGCAAGGCCCCACCGATGCAGTTCGGGGGAGAGCAGCCAGTGGCTGGCCAACCCGATCGAAGTGATGATCACGATGGTCAGCACGCAATGGACCGCGCACAGCGCGGACAGCGCGATGCCGATCGCATCCAGCTTCATGCGGTTAGAGGCGTAGGGCCGATCCATGCAGGGCATTTATGTTATGTTGTTTCATTCGGCAAGGGCGTGCTTGCAGAAGATTCAATGCCCGTGCGGGTTTGCGCGCTTGCAAGTCCCTCGCGCCTTACGCATTCAGGCGGCATGGCCAGCACACCTTTGGATAAATCCAGCGATCTTGCGCACGATCGGAGTCGGCCCGGCTGGCTGGTGTGGTGGTTGCTGGCGGTCGCGGCGATGGTCGTGCTGATCGTCGCGGTCGGAGGCATCACACGGCTGACCGAATCGGGCCTGTCGATCACCGAATGGAACGTCGCCTCGGGCGTCCTTCCCCCGCTGAGCGACGCACAGTGGCAGGCCGAGTTCACAAAATACCGCGCGACGCCCGAGTACCGCTACGAGGCGGGGCCGGCGGGCATGACGCTGGCCGATTTCAAGGCGATCTTCTTCTGGGAATGGTTCCACCGCCTGCTCGGCCGTGTGATCGGCCTCGCTTTTGCGCTGCCGCTCGCCTTTGCCTGGATAAGGGGCTGGATTCCGAAAGGCTACAAGCCGCGCCTGCTCGCATTGCTGGCGCTGGGCGGTCTGCAGGGCGTGTTCGGATGGCTGATGGTCCGCTCAGGCTTGGGGGGCACGATGACCGATGTGAGCCATTTCTGGCTGTCGATCCATCTGTGCACCGCATTGATCACGCTGGCGGGGCTGGTGTGGACCGCGCTCGATCTCCAGGCGCTCGACCGGGACCGGGCGGCACGGCCCGCAAGGTTCCGTCCGATCGCCATGCTCGCCGGCGGTATCCTGTTTCTTCAGATCCTGCTCGGCGCCTGGGTCGCGGGGCTCAATGCCGGGCACGCGTCGAATACCTGGCCCCTGATGCAGGAACGCTTCGTGCCCGAGGCAGACTTGTCGCGGGGCCTGTTCTTCGCCGTTACGCACGATCCCTTCCTGCTCCATTTTCTCCATCGCTGGTTCGCCTGGGCGGCCTTCGCGGCGCTGCTGTGGCTCGGCTGGCGCGCGCTCTCGCGCGAAGACAATGCGGGCAAGGCGCTGATCGGACTGGCCATGGGGCAGGTTCTGCTGGGTATCGTGACCGTGGTGACAGGCGTGTCGCTATGGATCGCAGTGGCGCACCAGGTGACCGGTGCATTGCTGGTCGCAGCCACGGCGACTGCCGCCCACGCTGTCGGCCGCCGTTCCCAGGGGCACGGCGAGTGAGCGCGCTGATCTACACGGTGTTCGCGAACCGCGCGGATGCGCGGGCGGTCTCCGCGCGTTTGCTCGACGAGAAACTCGTGGCCTGCGCCAACCTCCTCGGCCCGATCGAAGCCATGTTCGAGTGGGAGGGTGAGCGCGCAGAGTGCGAGGAGTTCGCCGTGCTTTTCAAGACACACGAGGCGCGGCTGGATGATGCGGTCGAGCGTCTCGAGGCGCTCCACCCCTATGATACGCCTGCTATCCTCGGCTGGCGCGCTGAGGCGCACGGCGCGGCCACGGCCGACTGGCTCGCGGGCCTGACCGGATGAGCGGGAGAAGCGCGGGACCGGGCGTGAACAGGCGCGCCGTGCTTCTGGGCATGGGGGCCGCCGCCCTCCTCGCGCCTGTCGCCCATGCGCAGCGCGCCGCCGTGGCGGGGGATTTCACGCTGGAACGGGTGCTGGTGCGCTGGCTTTCCGATGGCAACCAGATCCGTGTCACGCGCCGCTGGGCCATCGTCATCGGCCCTTCCCGAGTCGGTGCAATGGGCGTTTCGGGCGCGCAGTCCTTCGTACAGGTCGATGCGCCGCCGCCATTGAAGGCGATCGCCGATCTCGAAGCCCGCCGGGAGGAGACGGGCTTTCTGCCGCTTCATCTCGACGAATCGGGCCGTATCCTGTCCGCCAATGAGGATGAACCTGCACCGCTGCCGGAGGAGGCCCTTGCTGCCGCAGTGGCCTTCGCCCGGTCGCGCGCGAGCGGGGGCGAGGTGGTTTCCGCGTCCCGCCAGTTCGTCGCGGACATGTCTCAAAGCGGCCAGCGATGGCTGACAAGGCTGCCGCGCGATCTCTTCTTCCCCGCGCCGAGAGAACGCGAGGCCAGCCAGGCGATCGACCTGCCCGACGGCACGAGCGGCACCGTGACCATGCGCGAAGTCGCGGTGAGCGACCCGGCATCGGGCCTTCTGCGCAGCTTCCAGCGCGAGGCCGAAACCAGCTCGCCGCACTTCTCGCGCAAGGGCGGCGAAACCTGGCGGCTGATGGCTGCGGTATCATAATACCTCTTCTCTATCCCGCATGAATGCTTGACTTGCCGCCCTTCGGCACGCATTAGCGCGCTCCACGACCGGGCAGGCGAATCCGCAATTCCAGCGGCCAGCGCTCCGGCGATACCCCGAATTTCACAGGGCCGCCCCGCAGGGGAAAGCCCAAAAGGGAAAGCAAAGCCATGAAGGCTCTCAGCAAGGTGACCCGGTCGATCAAGCCGGCCGAGGTCGAAAAGAACTGGTACGTGATCGACGCAGAAGGCCTCGTCGTGGGCCGTCTGGCGGCGATCATCGCGAACCATCTGCGCGGCAAGCACAAGCCGAGCTATACTCCGCATGTGGATTGCGGCGATCACGTGATCGTCCTCAACGCGGACAAGGTGAAGTTCACCGGCCGCAAGATGGGCAACAAGAAGTACTACAAGCACACCGGCTATGCCGGCGGCATCAAGGAAACCACGCCCGCGAAGATTCTCGAAGGCAAGTTCCCCGAGCGCGTGCTGGAAAAGGCAGTGGAACGCATGGTTCCGCGCGGGCCGCTTGGCCGCCAGCAGATGAAGGCGCTGCACCTCTATGCCGGTACCGAGCATCCGCATGACGGGCAGAAGCCCGAGGTGCTCGACGTTGCTTCCATGAACCGCAAGAACAAGGCTCTCAGCTAATGGCCGACGACAAGAACCAGAACGAGTCGCAGGCGGGTTCGGAATCCGAACCCAAGACTGCCAGCATCCGCGACCTCGCCGATCTGGGCGATATCGCAAGCGATGCGCCGGCCGCCGACGCTGCCGTGGTTGCGGAAAGCACCGCCCCGCTGCGCGAGCAGGAGCTGGACCAGCATGGCCGCGCTTACGCCACCGGCCGCCGCAAGGATGCGACCGCGCGCGTCTGGCTCAAGCCGGGCAGCGGCAAGGTCACGATCAACGGCAAGGATCAGGATGTGTACTTCGCGCGTCCGACGCTGCGCCTGATCATCGACCAGCCTTTCTCGATCACCGAACGCCAGGGCCAGTACGATGTGATCGCCACGGTGCGTGGCGGCGGTCTGTCGGGCCAGGCCGGTGCGGTCAAGCACGGCATCAGCCAGGCGCTCAGCAAATACGAGCCCAAGCTGCGCAGCACGATCAAGTCCGCCGGGTTCCTGACCCGCGACAGCCGCGTGGTGGAACGCAAGAAGTACGGCCGCGCCAAGGCACGCCGCAGCTTCCAGTTCTCCAAGCGTTGATGGCAGGGATGGCTTAGGCTATACCCGTACAAGATCACCAGGAGGGGCGGTGCCGCAAGGCGCCGCCCTTTTTGTTTGGCGATTCCTGGTGAGGGCCTATTTTTCCTCCGCCTCCAGTATCTCCAGAATGGTGCGAGCCTCGTCGCTTCCGATTTGGTAGAGGAAGGGGCTCGAACAGGGCGCCTGGAGAAGCACCAAGGCATCGGGATCGGGTGCCGGGAAGACTGTCCCGCTCGGCCCTCGCAGGGGCGGATCTGGTGCGCCAGGCCGACGCAGCGCGATCAGATAGCGGCCCTGTGGTAGCTGGTCCGGTACACCGAAGGTCGAGTTGTGCCATGTGACAGCCAGCGTCTCGGCCGCCTGACCGACGACCACCTCGTCGACCTGAACGTCGAACCGCGCATAATCGGACAGTATCTGTCTCTCAGGGTCCTGATAGCGCTCTCGCTCCTCCGCAGACAGACCGGGCGAGGAGAGCATTTGATCGCGCCATGCCTGATCGCGCACGATCCGATAATTCTCCACGCGACCGATCACGACGATATCGGCGTAGCTGACATCTTCGAAGGTGGGGGCGACACGGATCATGCACGCGTCTGCTGCGCCGGGTAGAACCATGATTGTAGCCGCTACGGTCGCCGCCCGGCGAAAGAGTGACCGACTTCTCGTCGAGCGCCGCATCCAGACCTGACCTGTCTATTCTTGACTCCCCGCAGAGTAGAGAGGCCGCCTTAACGGTACGTTTCGCTGCCCGATGCGGCCTGCGCTGGGCCGGCATCTCTCCCGGCCTGCCCAGGTGGCCGCCTACCGGAGCACTTCGCCTAATTCACCGGCGGATCGGTTCGCGGGACCGCGCCAACGGGTGCCACCGGCTCGCCCTCATGGCGCGGCGGTTGCGCGTCTTCGGGAACGTCGTCGATCTTCATCGCCTCGTCGTCCACATCTTCGAGGTTGCGGATATCCACCCGCAAATTCTCGCCATCCCAGTGAAGCTCGTTGAAACTCGGCGGGGTCGAACGAAGCCGCTGCGACAGCGTGCCCGCGCCGATCATCCGCACCGGGCCGTGGGGCGTGTCCTCCATGATGTCGAACGCATCGTGGACGTGGCCCGACAGCACGCCGATTACATTGCGCTTGGCCAGCTCGGCCAGCGCCTTCGAGCCGCCCCGGGTCAGTGCGGTGCCCTGCGTGCCGACTTCGCGCAGTGGATGGTGGACCGTCACCAGCGCCTGTGTCCCCGGTGGCAACGCGTCGATCCGGGCAAGACAATTCTCCAGCGCCCGCCCCGTGACCCAGCCTTTCGACCAGTTGAAGCGGGGCTGCATCCGCACAGCCGTCTTCAAGGGGACGAGCGCGATGCCGGGCAGGTCGATCTCGCGCTCCACCACATCGCGCATGCGCCCGAAGCGCTTGTAGGGATCGAAGAAGCGCTCGATCAGATTGAAATAGGGCATGTCGTGATTGCCGACATCGAGCGTGACCGGCGCATCGAGCGTGCCGATCCACTCCTCCGCGGCCCGAAACTCATGATGCCGTGCGCGCATCGTCAGGTCGCCGGTAATGGCTATCGCGGCAGGCCGGAGGCGCGTGACCTCGGCCGAGAACCAGTCGAGCGCCTCGTTATTCTCGAGCCCGAAGTGAATATCGCTGACGTGGAACAGCAGAGTCTTGGCCATCGGCGTCAGCCCCCTCCCGGCATGGTGGCAATCAGATCGACCGGACATTGTTCGAGACTGAAGGTCTCGCGCGGGGTTGCATCGGCTGGCTCTCCGTCGAGCAGCAGGTCAAGCGGTTCGCCCCCGGTGCTTTCCACTTCCAGCCGGTCGAACGGGCCCAGCGTATCATGCGGGCCCTCGCGGAATTCCTGCCGCATCAGCGCCCAGGTCTGCGCGACGAAGTCGGCCCCGGTGCGCGCATGATAGGCGGCGGCGTCCATGCCGTTCGCATGCGGAACCAGCTCTATGATCGGATAGCCCTCTCTCTGACCTTCCGGAGGCACGGCAATGCGCACGGGAGGGCGACCCGTGGTGCCCTCGATCGCGGCGCCCGTGGCGCGAAGCATCTGCGCCGGATCGCCTGCGCGCATCGCCTCGCGCACATCGTTCCAGCTTGTGCCGGGGCCGACCATCAGCCCGGCGAGCGCGATGCCCTGCGAGGAGCGAATGATCCTGGGACGCACCTTGTTCGCCTCGCCATCGGCAAAGGCCTTGATCACATCCTCGACCCGGGCATCGCCATGCAAGCGGTGCGTCAGCAGGTTCTGCGTGCCGCCGGGCAGCGGCAGGATCGCCCCGCCCCAGCCGGCGAGCGCAGAAACGACCGCATTGATCGTGCCGTCCCCGCCCAGCGTGACGAGCGTATCGACGCCGGCGCGATCCAGCTGTTGTGCAGTAGGGATCGGATCGCCGGGAAAATCCGCGCGGTGAGCAATGCACAGGTCCGAGCTTGCGCAGGTATCGTGCAACGCCTCGAGCAGCTCCTCGCGCACGGAGCCGCTGCCTTCGTTGGCGACCAGCCAGATATCGCGTTGTTTCGCCATGCTTAGGAAAGCGCGCGCACGCGGCGTGGTTCCGTCAGCCTGCCTGCGGAGACGCGGCAGCGGGTGCGATCTCTTCCACCAGCAGCTTGTCGATCTTGCGGCCGTCCATGTCGACGACCTCGAATCGCCAGCCCTGGTGGGTGAAAACCTCGCCTTCCTCGGGCAGACGCTTGAGAACCGACAGCGCGAAGCCTGCAGCGGTGGCGAACTCGCGATCCTCGCCATAATCCAGGTTTAACCGGTCGCCCAGCGTTTCGGCGGGGAGCGCGCCCGATATCAGCAGCGAACCGTCGGCCCTCTCGATCACCTCGGGTATGTCGCCCTGATCCTTGTCGCTCTCGAACTGGCCAACGATGGCGGTCAGCAGGTCGATCGGGGGGACGATGCCGTCCAGATGGCCGTATTCGTCATGCACCATCGCCATCGCCACGTCGGCCTGCTGCAACACGCGCAGCGCGTCCATCGCATCGAGCTGGTCGGGCACCACTTCCACCCGCTTCGCAAGATCGGTGAGTTTGAAGGACTGGCCCGATACCATCGCGGCGAGCACTTCACGCACCTTCACGACGCCCACGACCTTGTCGGGCGATCCATCGGCCACCGGCAGCAGCGAGTGCGGGCTCTCGGCGATGGTCTGCTCGATCTCCACGCGATCGGCGCTGGCATCGATCCAGTCGAGTTCGGTGCGCGGGGTCATCACCTCCCGCACCGGACGGTCGGCCAGCCGGACCACGCCTTTCAGAATCGCGCTCTGTTCGGCTTCGAGCACACCGGTCCGGGTCGCTTCGGCGAACAGCATCTGCAGTTCTTCGGCCGTCACGCTGTTCTGCCCGCCGGGTCGCACGCCGAACAGACGAACGATCGTGGCCGAGGACGTGTCGAGCAGCCAGACGATCGGCGCGCCCAGCATCGCGAGCAGTTTCATCGGACGCGCCATGATCATCGAAACCGGCACGGCGGCGCGCAGGGCAAGCTGCTTGGGCACCAGTTCGCCCACCACCACGCTGAAATAGGTGGTCAGGCTGATCACCACGATAAAGGCAACCTCGCGCGAGATATCCGCCGGAATACCAAGCGCGGCCAGCCTTTCGCCCACCGGCGCCTCCAGGCTCGCGCCTGAAAAGGCCCCGGTGAGAATCGCGATGAGCGTGATCCCGATCTGCACCGTGGAAAGGAACTTGCCGGGATTGGAAGCAAGATCCATCGCAACCGCGGCCGCGCTGCTGCCGGCGTCCGCCCTGGCCTGCAGGCGCGTGGTCTTGGCGGAAACGATGGCGAGTTCGGACATCGCAAATACGCCGTTGAGCACGATCAGCGCCGCGATGACGAGCAGGTCTGTCCAGGGGAAAGGTGTCACAACATTGTTCGCGCTAGCACAAATGCGTCGCCGCGCCAGCCATCATCCTTTTCATGGCGGTCTTGCAGGTCACGCGCGGGAACCTGCGAGGGATGGCCTACGTTACGGGGGCGGCGAGCGTGGGTGGAACGCGAGCCCCCAAACGTGCGCGAACCATTCGCGCATAAAAAACACTAGAGGGACAGAAAATATGAAAACCTCCCGTATCGTGCTCTCCTCGGTGGCCGCAGCGGCCCTGATGAGCACCTCCGCTTGCGTGACCGACCCGAATACCGGCGAGCAGACCTTCTCCCGCACGGCCGTTGGTGCCGCTCTTGGCGGTACGCTCGGCTATCTTCTGGGCGGCGTGATCGGCGGCGATGCCGCGCGCATCATCGGCGCAGGCATCGGCGGCACCGCAGGCGCGGTGATCGGCGACCAGTTCGACGACCAGATCCGCGAACTCGACGAACAGACCGCGGGCAGCGGCGTGGATGTGGAGGAAATCGGCGATCAGGAAGCGATTCTCGTGCGTCTTCCCGATGGCGTGACCTTTGCCACCAATTCCGCCACGATCAACACCAACTTCCGCAACACGCTGGATACGGTGGCCAACAGCCTGATCGAGTATCCCAACAGCCTGATCGACGTGTATGGTTTCACCGACACGACCGGCAGCCCGGGCTACAACCAGCAGCTCTCGGAGCGCCGTGCGCAGGCCGTGGCTGACTATCTGGTGTCGCGCGGTGTTTCCCGCTCGCGCATTGCCACGCGCGGCTATGGCGAAGACCCGCAATACCTGCGCGTACAGACGGGCGACGGCGTAAACGAGCCGCTCAATCGCCGCGTGGAAATCAAGATCGTTCCGATCAGTCAGGAACAGGTCAACGCTGCGCGCCGCTAAGCCGGACGCAAACTGACGACCAGGGGGGTCGGCGCCACGCTGCGTCGGCCCCCTTTGCTTTTGGTCCCTAGGCTGGCCCTTTTGCGCTGCCCAGCCGATCGCGGGCCCGCGGACCGAAATGCTCGATAGCCGCCTGCTGGATGTCCGGTGCGCAGACCAGCAGGCCGAAACTGCGCGGGTCGCGCTTGTTGTAGCCCAGCGGCTGGCCGAAAATATCGCTCACCGCAGCGCCAGCCTCGCGCGCGATCAGCGTCGCGGCGGCGATGTCCCACTCGTAACCCCAGCGCATGGTCGCCAGCAGGTCGGCCTGCCCCGATGCAACCATGGCTGCGCGCAGGGCGATGCCGTTGGGCTGCTCCACCGGCACCAGCTGCCGGTCCGCTTTGGCAAGGTCGGCCGCCGGAATCCGTGCGCCGGGCAGCTCTGTCCGCGTCGAGGCGACCAGACGCTCGCCATTGAGCGTGGCTCCGCGGCCGGCGGTGGCCTGCCAGCTTTCCTTTCGCGCCGGGGCCTCGAGGCAGGCGATGAGGGATCGACCCGAACTGACCAGCGCGACCGAGACCGCCCAGCCGGTCCGCCCGCGAAGATAGTCGCGCGTGCCGTCAATCGGATCGACCACCCACACCAGCCGATCCGTCAGGCGCGCGGCCTCGTCCACGCTTTCTTCGGAAAGCCAGCCCGCGCTCGGCAACAGGGCCGTCAGTTCGCGCCGGAGGAACGCATCGACTTCGAGGTCGCCCTCGCAGACCGGATCATTGTCGCCCTTGTCCCAGCTTTTCACGCTTTTCCCGGCCACCGGCCAGCGGTTCATGGCGATCAGCCCCGCTTCGCGGACGATCGCATCGAGGCGTGAATAGTCTATCATGACGACACGGCGTGATGTGCGTGGGCCGCACGCCCTTTTCAAGCGGCCACATCCATGCTTATGCGCGTGCCGAACACCCGCTTCAGCCTCAGCCGACGTAAGGACGGACCGCCCCCATGAACATTCACGAGTATCAGGCCAAGGATCTTCTCAGCCAGCACGGGATCGCCATTCCCAAGGGCATTCCGGCGATGAGCGTGGAGGAAGCCGTTGCGGGCGCGAAGGAGCTGCCCGGCCCGCTTTACGTCGTTAAGGCGCAGATCCACGCGGGTGGACGCGGCAAGGGCAAGTTCAAGGAACTGGGCCCCGATGCAGGCGGCGGCGTGCGCCTCGCCAAGTCGATCGAGGAAGTCGAATCGAGCGCGCGCGAAATGCTCGGCAACACGCTCGTCACCGTGCAGACGGGCGATGCGGGCAAGGAAGTGAACCGCCTCTACGTCACCGACGGGGTGGACATTGCCAAGGAATACTACCTCGCGCTGCTCGTCGATCGGGCGAGCGGACAGGTCGCCATGGTCGCCTCGACCGAAGGCGGGATGGACATCGAAACCGTCGCGCACGAGACGCCCGAGCGGATCACCACCATCACGATCGACCCGGCGCAGGGCTTCATGCCGCACCACGGCCGTGAGGTAGCTTTCGCGCTCAAGCTGGAAGGCGATCTCAACAAGCAGGCGCAGAAGCTGGCCAAGCAGCTCTACGAGGCCTTCATCGCCTACGACTGCGCGATGCTGGAGATCAATCCGCTGGTGGAGACCGAGGACGGCAACCTGCTGGTGCTCGACACCAAGATGAGCTTCGATTCGAACGCGATGTATCGCCAGAAAGAAGTCGAAAAGCTGCGCGACGTCACCGAAGAAGACGAAGCCGAAGTCGAAGCGAGCGAATACGACCTCGCCTACATCAAGCTCGACGGCAATATCGGCTGCATGGTCAACGGCGCAGGGCTTGCGATGGCCACGATGGACATCATCAAGCTGAACGGCGCATTCCCGGCCAACTTCCTCGACGTGGGCGGCGGCGCCAACAAGGAGAAGGTGACGGCCGCCTTCAAGCTGATCCTGAAGGACCCGGCGGTCGAGGGTATCCTCGTCAACATCTTCGGCGGGATCATGAAGTGCGACGTGATCGCCGAAGGCATCGTCGCGGCGGCCAAGGAAGTGAACATCCAGGTTCCGCTGGTGGTCCGCCTCGAAGGCACGAATGTCGAAAAGGGCAAGGAAATCCTCGCCAATTCCGGCCTCGCGATTGTCCCGGCGAACGATCTGGGCGACGCGGCGAAGAAGATCGTGGCCGAGGTAAACAAGGCCAAGTAGGGCCGTGGTTCCCGGCGGCAGCGGTGGCGTTCGTCAGAACATTCCGCCGCTGCCGCCCGAACCGCCGCTACCCAGCAGAACCTGCGTGACGAGCACGTAGAACGCGGCTCCGCTGCCCAAGAAGGCGAGCAGCATCAAAAGCCCGTCGCGCACGGTCAGCGCGATGCCGAAAGCCGCGATCACCGCCATCGGCAGGGCGACCGCGAAGGGCAACAGCTCCAGCGGGGGCACCGCAAGGCACAGCAGCGCCACAACGCCAGCGGCAATGCGCGCCGCCGTCGGCCCCGTGAACATTTCCAGTCGGCCGTGGAAGATCTTGTCCATCCACTTTCCCACGCCTTCCATGTCCTCTGCCGCGTTTGCCAGCTTCTCGCCCTCGACCGATCGGTTCTTGAGGATGCCGGGGAGCCAGAGATGCTCCTTACCGAAGACCAGCTGGATCACGATCAGCAGCAGCGTGGCGGCCAGGATCGTCGGCACCGTGGGTATCCCGCCCACCGGCGAGACGCCGATCAGGGCCGGCACCAGCAGCACCGGACCATAGGACCGGCTGCCGAACGTGCCGACGATATCCCCGATGGACACCGAATCGTTCTTGTCCCCGACATCGACCAGACGGTCCAGAATATCGGTCACGGATTTCGGACTGTCGGCCATGTGTTGGGTAAAGCCTCGGGCGTGTGGAGGTTCCTGACCCATCAATAGCATGATTCGCGGGGTGTTTCGCCTGCGTACCGCAAGCGCAGCCGGGCCCACCTTACGCTACGCCATGGCGCGCCCGCGCGTGTGCCCTTGACGGCGCTGTTTCCGGAACGCAACACCGCCCCCAGCCATTAGAAAGTCGGGACATTCTGCGGCCCGGACGGCACAGCGCCGGGCAGCCACGCGAAAGGACATGCAATGAAGATACTCGTGCCCGTCAAGCGGGTGATCGACTACAACGTGAAGCCGCGCGTCAAGGCGGACGGCTCCGGCGTCGACCTCGCCAACGTCAAGATGAGCATGAACCCGTTCGACGAGATTGCGGTCGAAGAAGCGATCCGGATCAAGGAAGCGGGCAACGCCGAAGAGATCATCGCCGTTTCCATCGGCCCGGCAAAGGCGCAGGAAACGCTGCGTACTGCGCTCGCCATGGGTGCAGACCGCGCGATCCTGGTCGAAACGGACGAAGATCTGGAACCGCTGGCGGTTGCCAAGATCCTGAAGGCCATCGTGGAAGACGAACAGCCGGGCCTCGTCCTGCTGGGCAAGCAGTCCATCTCGGACGATTCCAACCAGACCGGGCAGATGCTCGCCGCGCTGCTCGACCGCCCGCAGGGCACCTTCGCCAACACGATCACGCTGGAAGGCGATAGCGTGACCGTGAAGCGCGAAATCGACGGCGGTCTGGAAACGGTCAAGCTGACGCTGCCCGCCATCGTCACCACGGACCTGCGTCTGAACGAGCCGCGCTATGCTTCGCTGCCCAACATCATGAAGGCCAAGAAGAAACCGCTCGACACGAAGACGCCGGACGAGTTCGGCGTCGATGTCGCTCCGCGCCTCAAGACCACCAACGTCTCCGAACCGCCGGTTCGCCAGGCAGGCGAAAAGGTCGAGGACGTCGATGCGCTGGTCGCGAAGATCAAGGCGCTCGGCATCGCCTGATTGGCGCCTGAGCCCGGTTATAGATTTCGAGGTAAGAACATGAAGACTCTGGTTCTGGTAGAACATGACAACAGCGAGGTGGCCGATGCCACTCTCGCCACCGTAACGGCCGCGTCGAAGCTCGGCGATGTCGACCTGCTGGTCGCGGGTGCGGACTGCAAGGGCGTGGCCGATGCCGCCGCCAAGATCGCCGGTGTCGGCACCGTCTATTGTGCCGACGACGCGGCCTACAAGGACATGCTGGCCGAAAACGTCGCGCCGCTGGTGGTCAAGCTGATGGACGGCCACGATGCGTTCGTGGCGCCTGCCACCACCACCGGCAAGAACATCGCTCCGCGCGTGGCCGCGCTGCTCGACGTGATGCAGGTTTCGGACATCCTGTCGGTCGAAGGCGACAAGACCTTCACCCGCCCGATCTACGCCGGCAACGCCATCGCGACGGTCGAAAGCACCGACGAGAAGCTGGTGCTGACCGTCCGCGGTACGGCCTTCGACAAGGCCGAGCCCGAAGGTGGCAGCGGCACGGTGGAATCGGTCGATGCAGCGGCGACCGCCGACACCTCCCAATTCGTGAGCCGCGAACTCGCCAAGAGCGACCGCCCCGAACTGACCAGCGCTAGCGTCGTCGTATCGGGCGGCCGCGCGCTGAAGGACGCGGAAACCTTCGAGGAATACATCACGCCCCTGGCCGACAAGCTGGGTGCCGCCATCGGCGCGAGCCGCGCGGCGGTGGACGCAGGCTACGTGCCCAACGACTACCAGGTCGGCCAGACCGGCAAGATCGTGGCACCCGAGGCCTATTTCGCGATCGGCATCTCGGGCGCGATCCAGCATCTTGCCGGGATGAAGGATTCCAAGGTCATCGTCGCGATCAACAAGGACGAGGACGCCCCGATCTTCCAGGTCGCGGACATCGGCCTGGTCGCGGACCTGTTCAAGGCGGTGCCCGAGCTGACCGAGAAGCTTTAGATCCTTCTCCCGAAACGAATTGCTAGAGATCCCCCTGCGCGATAAGATCGCGTCAGGGGGATTTCCTTATGCGCTCTGCTCCAATTGCTCTTGGTGCGGCTTTTTATTTCGCCATCAACCTCAACGCGCCGCTTTCTGCGCAAGAGGTCGTTCTCGCCCCCTCCGGTCCATGGCAATTGAATGCGGATGAGGAAAAATGCCGGATAGTCCAAGATTACGGCGAGGGCGACAATCGGCACGTTCTCTACTTCGAGCAATATGAGCCATCGGGATTCTTTGTATGGCTCGCCGCCGGTCCCTCGGTCGCTCAATTCCGCGAAGGGCGGGATATTGAGTACAAATTTGGGCCGAATGGCGAGGAGGGGACCGCCGGTTTTGGCGAGGTGATCTTCGGAAGCTACGGCCCTGCTGTATTGGCAATCGGTTTGATCACTAGCACCCCAAAATGGGTAAAGAGCTACCGCATCCCCTCTAGGCAAGAGCAGCCGCCAGCTGCGCCCAGCGATAGAGATCAAGCGAAGACAATAGAAACCCTGACGCTATCGCAGAGGAAACGCGATGACGTCGTTTTCCAGTTGGCGTCACTCGATCGCGCTTTGGGCGCGATGGATGTTTGCACAGCCGATCTGGTGCAGAGCTGGGGGCTCGATGCTGAGGCGATAAGCAGCGCGCAATCGGGAGTCGTCGTCACCAATCCAGCCAAGGTCGCCAAGGAGATACAGAACAACCTTCCGGAAGGCGCTGCGCCCGGCAAAGGGGCCCTCGTGTCGGCACGCATCATTGTGAAATCCGACGGTACGATCGGCGATTGCAAAGTTATGAAGCGCTCCGTGGCGAAAAGCTATGACGTACAGAAACTGGTTTGCGGCATCATTCGCGAAGAAGCGTCTTTCGAACCCGCCATTGGCGCAGACGGCGCGCCTATCGATGACTTTTACATGTTTAACATTCGATATGATTGGTGAACGGTCTTCGCGCAGGTCTCAGCACCGATCCAGCACCTTGCGGCGATGAAGGATTCCAAGGTCGTCGTCGCGATCAACAAAGAGGAGGACGCGATCTTCCAGGTCGCGGACATCGGCCTGGTCGCGGACCTGTTCAAGGCGGTGCCCGAGCTGACCGAGAAGCTCTGATGCGAGATAGGCGGGAGCGCTTCGACCAGAGGTGCTCCCGAGCCTCCTGAAAAGCGCGTCGATCAAGGATGAAAGGGCCGCAAGAGCTTCGCCGTCGTTGAGTACTTCGGCGGGAAAGCCCGGGTGACCATCGATATTCTCGGAGAAGAGCGGGCCGACGATTGCGGTCAGATCGGCGTACAGGGTCTGCCGCGCTGATTCGTCCGCGTAGGCCTTCGTCCGGGCCAGCCGCTCGAAGTGGACCTGTATCGATCCGGATCGATCCTTTCTGAAAGATAGCGGATAGACCGGTTCCGCCCGGCTTACGATCGCAACCAGCGCTGCCTGCGCCTTAGTGACGGTGACGGTCCCACCTGCATTCTCGATGAGATCGATGAATTTGGGTGCGGCGAGCCGCGCCTCGTCGCTCAATGATGTTCTTTCGATCCATTCTGAGATCGTAAGGGGCGTTTTGGACTGGCCCGACCGCTTCGCAAGCCGCGCCCTCTCGGATACACCGATAATGCGCGGATTGAGGGCCCTCGTGCCGTCAGCACCTTCGAACCAGCGCAGTTCAACCGCCCGAACGTCGGCGCGCATCTGCTCGTCGAGAAACTCGACGATGCGCGCCAGTTCGCTTGGAATACGGTCCGCCACGAAGACAAGCTTCACCCGCCCGGCCGCGAAGTTGGCATCGACTTGATCCCAGAACTCCGAGGGGTCCCGGTCGTCTCCGAGGAAGGCCGACAGCACCTCATCCGGATCGAGCAAATGTTCCGAAGCCGTCTCGTAAAAACTGCCCGCAATGGTTCCAGCGTCCCAGTAGGCCGTCCCATTTGCGGCATAGTCCAGCATCTGACCGACCACTTCGCGCCGCAGCCTCGTCTCGACGGCCCGCTTGACCTCTACGAGGACCGGAACTCCCGCGGTCGTCACGTAAAGGTGATCGAGAGACCACCGCCCCGTCGATTCCCCATCCGCTATGGACTGCTCTCGTTGCACCAGCAGCAGTTCGCCATCGTCATCGCCAATCACAGCCGGATGACGTGCGATCAACTGCTGCATCTGGTCTTCATCCTGCGGCGCGGAGGGTTTCATCTCGACCAGCTCCCCTGCGGCATTGATTGCGTACAGATTGCCTGCTGCCATTGCGCAGTTCCCTCGCTTTTCGAAACCCTCAGATCATCTGCGTGATCGCGTGCAGCGTAATGCCTACAAGCCCACCAACCAGCGTGCCGTTGATACGGATGAATTGCAGATCGCGGCCCACCGCGCTCTCGATCCGGTCGGTCACCGTGCCCGCATCCCAGCGCTTCACGGTTTCGGACACCAGCGCCACGATCTGCGCGCCGTAACGGGATGTCAGCCCCACCGCAGTGCGTCGTGCGAAGCGGTTGATCTGGCGTTGCAGGCGCGGATCGTCCTGCAGTGCCTTGCCCACTTCGCGCAGGGCACCGCGCAGCTCCTCGCCCAGCTCGCTGTCGGGGTCGCGTGCGCGGGTGATCAGCGAGCGGCGAATGCGCTCCCACACGCCCATCCACCAGTCGGCGAGCGCGGGATTTTCCAGCAGGTCCATCTTCACCGCCTCGACCTTGGCCCTCATATCCGGGGCGGTCTTGAGCTGAACGGCCAGCTTGACCAGCGCGGTGTCGATCTTGCCGCGCATCGGGTGATCGGGATCGACCAGCACCTCGGCCAGGAGGCGATACACGCCGTCCAGCACCGAGCTGGAGATGCGCGAATCGAGTCCCGTCCAGCGCAGCACCGAATTGGCGCGGCTGCGGATGATCTCGCGCACGGCCTCCTCGTTGTCCTCCAGCGTCAGCCCGGCCCAGCGGATAAGCCCGTCGAGCAGGGGGCGGTGGCGACCATCGGCGATCAGGTTCTCGAGCAATCCGCCCAGCAGCGGGGCCAGCTCCACCTTGGCGAGCTGGCTTGCGAGCCCCGCGCGCACCCGCAGGCCAAGTCTTTCCGGATCGAGCGATTCGAGCACTTCGGCAATCAGTTCCGCCCCGCCGCCCATCAGGCGCGAACGCTCCCCCCCTTCCCGCTGGGCAAGGAATTCCCCTGCGGAACCCGCCACATTCATCCGTCGCATCCGGCGCGCGACCACCGAGGGGGTGAGGAAATTGTCGCGCAGAAACTGCGCCATGGTGTCGGCGATCCGGTCTTTCTTCTTCGGAATGATCGCAGTGTGCGGGATCGGCAGCCCCAGCGGATGGCGGAAGAGAGCCGTCACCGCGAACCAGTCCGCCAGCCCGCCGACCATCGCCGCCTCGGCGAAGGCGTTGACGTAACCCCACGCCGGGTGCGCATCGATGAGGGTATGGCTGATGGCAAAGACGCTAGCCATCAGCACCAGCATGGCCGTCGCGGCCCGGCGCATGGCGCGCGCGCGATCGGGCGTGGTCTGGATGCTGGCGAAGGTCTGGGCGGGTGGCAGGGTCACTCGGCAGGCGCGGGGTCGGCCTCGTCGCCACGCGCGCCATGCGTCGTGTCGTCGCCCGGCCGATAGCTGAGCAGCCGCGTGCGCAGCCACGGTCCGACGCGCTTCTCGAACCCGTCCGCCAGGCTGAAGCCTGCGGGCACGATCAGCAGGGTCAGCAATGTCGAAACGACCAGCCCGCCGATCACCATCGTGCCAATCGGCGCGCGCCAGGCGCCATCGCCCGAGCCAAGAATACCGGAAAGTGCGGTCGGAATCATGCCCGCCGTCATGGCGAAGGTGGTCATCACGATGGGCTGCGCGCGCTTGTGGCCTGCATCAAGGATCGCATCCATCTTGTCGCGCCCTTCGGCCATCGCCTCGATCGCGAAGTCGATCAGCAGGATCGAGTTCTTGGAGACGATGCCCAGCAGCAGCAGCACGCCGATATAGACAGGCATGGATTGCGGCTGGCCGACCAGCCAGACCAGGAAAATCCCGCCCAGCGGCGCCAGCGCGAGGCTCGTCATGTTGACCAGCGGGCTCATCAGCCGCTTGTACAGCAGCACCAGCACCGCGAACACGAGCAGGATGCCCGAGATGACGGCATACATCAGGCTGACCTGAAGCTCCTGCTGCCACTGTTCCTCGCCCACCGCATCGCGGGTGACGCCCTGCGGCAGGTCCTGCAGCGCAGGAAGCGCGTCGATCTGTTCGCGCGCGGTGCCACTGACGACACCCTCCGCAAGATCCGCGCCGACCAGCACGCGGCGGCTCTGGTTGTAGCGCTGGATCGCGGTCGGTCCCGAGCCGAAGCTCACCTCGGCAACCCGGGACAGGGGCACGGTGCCTCCCCCAAGCGTGGGCACGGGCAAGTTCTCGATCGTGGTCAGGCTTTCGCGCGAGGATTCGGGCAGCTTTACCGTGATCGGGATCTGCCGATCCGACAGGGAGAACTTGGCCGCGTTCTGTTCGATCTCGCCCAGCGTGGCGATGCGGATGGTCTGGCTCAGCGCCGCGGTCGACACGCCGAGGTCGGCTGCAAGATCGGGGCGCGGTTCGATAATCAGCTCGGGCCGGTTGAGGTCGGCCTCGATCCGGGGCGCGACAAGCGTATCGAGCCCCTGCATCTGTTCGACCAGCTCTGAAGCGGTTTCTTCCAGAACGGCCGGGTCCGATCCGGCCAGCATCACGGTGATGTCACGGCCGCTGCCGCCGCCACCGCCTTGCTGCGACTGGAAGCGCACGCGGGCATCGGGAATCTTTGCAAGCTCGGGGGCAAGCTGGCGTTCGAACTGGATCGAGGTGCGCTCGCGATCGGGCTTGAGGGTGACGTAGAGCGTCGCGTTGCCCATCCGCACGCGTTCCAGTGCGCGTTCAACTTCAGGCTGTTCGTACAGCAGTGCGGCAACGCGGTCGGCCACCTGTTCGGTGTCTTCCAGCGTGGTGCCCGGCACCATCTCGATCTGCACCTGGCTGTTGTCGCTATCGACGTTGGGCTGGAACTGGCCCGGCACGCTCATGAACAGCTGGACCGTCAGCAACAGCGCGAAATAGCCGATCATCAGCATCCATACGCGGTGGTCGTAGAAGCGCGCTTCGAGGTAGCGCCAGACTTCATGCATGCGCCGGCCAAAGGCCCTGCTCAGCAGGCCGAGCCCCTTCAGCAACAGCCAGCCAGCCGCGAACGAAAGGACGCCAACCACCATGAGCTGCACGACGCCCACGAGACGATTGTAGAACTGCCCTGCCAGGGATTCGGGTGAAGACGCGACCGACGCGCCGACCTTGTCCGCCAGACCCAGGCTGCCGATCATGCCGTTCAGGATGAAGAACGCCGCACCCGTCGTACCGATCAGCAACAGGACGGTGACGAGCAGCATCGGGAGGTAGGCAAACCGCTTCCTTGGCGGCTCGATCCCCTCTCGCCGGCGTTGCATCTTGCCGCGTTCCAGCGACCAGTGAAGAATCCCCATGTAGCGATCCATCATCGGCCCCTCGCCGTGGGTCGCGTGGCCCTTGGACTGGAGGAAATAGGCCGCCAGCATCGGCGTGATCATGCGCGCAACGGCCAGCGACATGAGCACCGCGATCACCACGGTGATCCCGAAGTTCTTGAAGAACTGGCCGGAAATACCGGGCATCAGGCCGACGGGCAGGAACACCGCGACGATGCAGAAACTGGTCGCGACCACCGGCAGGCCGATCTCGTCCGCCGCGTCGATCGACGCCTGATAGGCATTCTTGCCCATTCGCATGTGTCTGACGATGTTCTCGATCTCCACGATCGCATCGTCGACCAGCACGCCTGCCACCAGCGCGAGCGCCAGCAGCGACAACGAGTTCAGGTTGAACCCCAGCAGGTCCATGAACCAGAAGGTGGGAATCGCGGAAAGCGGGATTGCGACGGCGGCGATGAAGGTCGCACGCCAGTCGCGCAGGAAGAAGAACACCACGACGACCGCGAGCAGCGCGCCCTCGATCATCATCGCCATCGAGCTTTCGTACTGCTCCTCGGTATATTTCACCGAATCGGACAGCTGGATGAAGCGCACACCGGGGTTTTCGGCCTCGATTTTCTCGATTTCCGCCAGGGCGCCCTGGAAGGTCGACACGTCCGAGGCACCCTTGGCGCGCGACATCGCGAAATTGACGACTTCCTTGTCCTGGACCTTGCTGATGGAGGTCTGTTCGGAATAGCCGTCGCGTACAGTGGCGACGTCCGCCAGCTTCACGGTGCGACCGTCGCCCAGCTGGATCTGCTGCTGGGACAGCGCATAGGCATCCTGGCTGTTGCCCAGCACGCGGACGGACTGACGCGTACCGCCCACCTCTGCCGCGCCGCCGGCGGCATTGAGGTTGTTCTGCCGCAGCACATTGTTGAGCTGGCTGGCGGTCACGCCGTAGGCCTGGATCCTTTCCAGATCGAGGATGACCTCGATCTCGCGATCGACACCGGCGAAGCGATTGACCTCGGCCATTCCCTCCACGCTCAGCAGGCGTTTGGCGACGACATCGTCGATGAACCAGCTGAGCTGTTCGAGCGTCATGTCATTGGCTTCGACCGCATAGATTCCCAGGAAGCCGCCAGACACTTCCTGTTTCGAGACCCTGGGCTCCAGGATGCCATCGGGCAGGGAACCGCGCACGGTATCGATCGCATTGGTCACTTCGGACACGGCATCGTCCGGATCGATGCCGATTTCGAACTCGATGAACGTGCTCGAATTGCCCTCCGAAGCGGTCGAGTTGATCGTCTTCACGCCGTTGATGGAGCGCACAGCGGATTCAACCAGCTGGGTGATCTGGTTCTCGATCTCGGTCGGCGCGGCGCCGGGCTGCGAGATGCTGACATTGACCGCGGGGAATTCGATGTCCGGGTTGTTGACCACGTCCATCGACCGGAAGCTCAGCACGCCTGCAAACAGCAGGGCCGTGAAGATCACCAGCGGTATGACCGGATTGCGGATCGACCAGGCGGAGATGTTGCGGAAATCCATGACCGGTCAATCTTCCTCGTCTCGCATGACGGGGTCCACACGCTCTCCGGGATTGAGGAAGCCGCCAGCCCGCAGCACGATCCGCTCGCTACCGGAAATGCCGCTCTGGATAGCGATCCCGCGTGAGGTCACCATACCGGTCTCGACCGGGCGGCGCTGAACGGTGTTGTCGGCATCGACAATATAGACATAGCTGCCATCGTCATCGGCCAGGACGGCGCTTTCGGGAAGCAGCGGCGCCACGGTGGTCCCGCTACGAATGGTCGCGGTCGCGAAGCCGCCGGGACGCAGGCCGGGCGCGTAGGAGAGCGCGATGCGCGCCGTACCCTGCCGGCTCTGTTCGTCCACGGTCGGCTCGATCTGCCAGATCTGCCCCTGGTAGGTCTCGCTCGCCCCGACCGGCGAGACTTCGGCACCGACGCCCACGGAAAGCTGCTGCAGCTCGTTCTCGCCGACCCGCGCGCGCAGTTCCATCTGGCCGCCCTGCGCGATCACGAAAGCGGACGACGTGCCCGCGCCCACGGTCTGGCCGGGTTCGATATTGCGTTCCAGCACCAGGCCCGAAGCGGGCGCGACGATGTTGAGCCGCTGCGTGCGCTCGCGCAGTTCGGCGAGCTGGGCCTGTGCCACATCCACCCGGGCGCGCGCGGCGTCGCGCGTTGCCGTCAACCGGTCGACATCGGCGGTCGACACGAACCCGCGCTCCACCAGCTGCAGCGCGCGGTCGAGATTGTTCTGCGCCAGTTCCGCATCGGCCCGCGCAACCTGCACCTGCGCCGCCTGCGCGCGCGCCTGCTGGTTCTGGACGGAGCGATCGATCGAAGCGAGCACCTGGCCCTGGCGCACCCACTGGCCTTGCTCGACATTGACGGAAACCACACGGCCACCCTCGCCCACGACCCCCACGGGCAGTGCGCGACGCGCGCCGATCGTGCCGGTAGCGGTGATCGTACCCTCGATCGTCGCGCTGCCGGGCTGGATCACGGTGATCTGCGGGGCCTGGCCTTCGGTGCCCGCGTTCTGCGGAGCCGCATTCGTGGAGCTGAGGAAAAACCACAGCGCCACCAGGGCAAGAACGACGCCCAGTGCTATGATGAGGTAAAGCCGCGTGCGTCCGCCGCCACCGGCATCTTCGGCGCCGGGCGAAGCGTTGCCGAAGGAGGTTCCTGCGGGACGGGTCTTGTCGTCTCGGCCGGCCGAGGGCTGGAAATTCATTCTCGCTGGTCCGTTCGCAAAGGCGTTATTGGCTCGCATCCGCACGTAGGCGGGCGAGCCATGTAATCCTAGATGCCCTACGCTGGCGCGATCCTACAGGCAATCACCCGCTCTACCAACAGCACAGCGAGCCGGACAAAAGGGAAGCGGACGTGATCGGGAACAGCAGCGTCGCACACGCAAAAAGGGCGGCGCAACCACTGCTGCACCGCCCCGATCTCAATGCATTAACCGGATATGATTAGCGCACGCGTCCACGCTGAACCAGATTGGCGATGGCCAGCAGGATCACCGCGCCGACGATGGCCACGATGAAACCGGTCAGGCTGAATTCTCCGATCGGGCCGCCCACACCGAAGAACGCATTGCCGCCCCAGTTGCCGATCAGCGAGCCGATCAAGCCGACGATGATATTCCAGAAAATGCCCATCGAGGCATCGCGGCCCATGATCATGCTGGCAATCCAGCCTGCCACGCCGCCTACGATAATCGCGATAATCCAACTCAGCATGTCCCAACTCCTGTTTTTGTTGCGCCCGTGTCAACTACGGGTCTGCAACGGAGCGGGGGGATGGCAGGTTCCCGACCTGCGACGAATTGGACGCATGCGGGCCGCGCGCGCCGCGGCTCAGTACTTGAGCTGGCGCTCGTAAAGATCGCGGTAGTGCTGGATGCGGGTCACACGCAGGCCCTGCATGCCCGAGCGGTCGACCGCCCGTTGCCAGGATGCGAACTCCTCCAGCGTCAGGCCATAACGTTCGAGCACCTCGTCGATCGTCAGCAGGCCGCCATTGACCGCCGCGACGACCTCCGCCTTGCGCCGGATCACCCAGCGCTTGGTCTTCGGGGAAGGCAGGTCGGCCAGCGTCAGCGGCTCGCCAAGCGGGCCGATCACGTGGTCGGGTTTGATTTTCTGGTTCTCGATCATCGGTTCTCTCGGTGGCGCCTGGGGGCATTCTCTGCGCTGAACACTCCGCTATCCCCGTCCGCTTTGCGGCTCGCTAAAGAGCTAGGGTTAATGCCGCGTTCGTCTTTTGCTGCAGTCTGGCCGAAGGAGGGCCCGGCACGGGCGAGAAGGCCATTTTCGCCCCGGCGCATGGCGCGCGAGAGGTTTATGGCTGCGGCGAGTTCCGCCCAGCCGACCCGCCTCAGGCCATCCTTGCCCGGCGCATTTTCGTGCGCCGCAATCCGGTTAACTCCTTCGAACATGGCGAATCTTCTAGATCAGGGATGGTCAAGATTGGGTAAATGCACCCGTCGTTCGGCCCCATCCGCCGTTTCCTTGCCTCACCCCGGGACCGACCTATATGGCGGGCCGAGCACTTATGGCCGATTCAACCTATCTCTCGAGCGCCGGGGAAGCCGCAGCGCAGTTCGATCTGCCGCGTCCAGCCGCGGATTGCCGCATCGTCGTCGCCATGTCGGGCGGCGTCGACAGCTCGGTGGTCGCCGCACTGGCTGCGAAGACCGGGGCGGACGTGGTCGGCATCACGCTGCAGCTTTACGATTACGGCGCGGCCACGGGGCGCAAGGGCGCGTGCTGCGCTGGCGACGACATCGCAGATGCGCGCGCCGTGGCCGACCGGCTGGGCATAGCGCACTACGTGTTCGACCATGAAAGCGCATTTCGCGAATCGGTGGTCGAGCAGTTCGCCGACGACTACCTCGCAGGCCGCACACCGGTCCCCTGTATCCGCTGCAACATGGGGCCCAAGTTCACCGACCTGCTGGCCATGGCGAAGGAACTGGGGGCGGATTGCCTGGCGACCGGGCACTACGTGAAGCGCGTGATGGGCCCGGGTGGACCGGAACTGCACCGGGCGCAGGACGCCAGCCGCGACCAGTCCTACTTCCTGTTCGCCACCACGCAGGAGCAGCTCGATTTCCTGCGCTATCCTCTGGGCGGGATGCCCAAGACGCGGGTGCGCGAGCTGGCCGAGGATGCGGGGCTGCGCAATGCGGCCAAGCCCGACAGCCAGGATATCTGCTTCGTGCCCGACGGCAATTATGCCAAGATCGTCAAGAGCTTGCGGCCCGAAGGCGCGACGCCGGGGGCTATCGTCCACGCACAGACGGGGGAGACGCTGGGCGAGCATGCCGGCGTGATCCACTTTACCGTCGGCCAGCGGCGCGGGCTGGACATCGGCGGCCAGCCGGAACCGCTCTACGTCGTCGAACTCGATGCCGACACGGCCCAGGTCCGCGTCGGCCCCAAGGCCATGCTGGCCACCGCCAGTGCGCAGCTGGTCGACACGAACCGCATCGGCCCGCTGCCGCCGCCTGAATCGGGTGTGCCGCTGTCGGCAAAGGTCCGCTCGCTCGCCAAGCCGATGCCCATTCGCCTCGATGGATCGCTGGGCGAGGGCGCACCCGTCACCATCGCGTTCGAACAGCCCGAATTCGGCGTCGCACCGGGGCAGGCGGCGGTCATCTATGCGGGCGAACGAGTCGTTGGCGGCGGCTGGATAGAGCGGACGACGCCGGCTGCCTGAGGGCTCAGTCCTCCCACTCCTCCAGTACGCAGCCATAGCCCTCGCGATAGGTGGCCGTCTGGCTGGCCACCAGCGGGAAGCTGGCGGTCACGCTCCTGGTCGAAGGATCGTCTGACAGGCTGACCATTTCCATGCCCGCGACCTTGTCCTTCGCGCAGTCGCCGATCGAGCGCCCGCCGATATAGCGGCACGAACAGCCCACGCGCGCTGCGTAGGATGCGCCCGTTACCGCATAGCCGTTGATCGCGGTGCGGTTGGCGAACCAGGCGATTGCCGCAATGCTCGCAAGCACCAGCAGGAGGACAAGGAGGATGCGCGGCCAGAGCCGCTTTCGGGCGGGCGCGCGTGCGGTGGTTTCGGTCGTTGCCAAGCGGGCTTCTCTCGTGCGAATTGCTGAGCCCATGTTCTCGCGCCGCCACCATCTGCTTGCAAGCCCTGTCTGCCTCGCCATTGCCCTCGCCGGATGCAGCGGCGGCGATGAGGCCGATCCGGGGCCCAGCGAGGTCGAACTGGCCGCCGTGGCCGAAGCACCGGGCGTGGGCAGGCAGCGGCTGGCGATGGAATTCGGCGATCTGTTCGAAAGCGATCAGGCGCTTGGCGAAACTCGCGCGGCGCTGGTGCTGCACGAAGGCGAGATCGTCGCCGAACGCTACGGCCCAGAATACGACGCCGACACGCGCTTCATCAGCTGGTCCATGGCAAAAACGGTCACTGCAGTGATGATCGGCATGCTGATCGCGGATGGCGCGCTGGAGCTGGACGCACCCGCCCCGGTGGAGCTGTGGCAGCGGCCGGGCGATGCGCGCGCCGACATCACCTTGCGCCACCTGCTGCAGATGCGTTCCGGGCTCGACCATACCGAAGCCGGCGATCCGCCCTACGAATCGAGCGAGGTGCGGATGCTGTTCCTCGACCAGCGCGACGACATGGCGGAGTTCGCCAAGGCCCAGCCGCTGGAGGCGGAGCCGGGAGAGAAATTCGAATATTCGAGCAACACCACCGTGATTCTCGCCGATATCGCGGCCGATGTGCTGAGCGAGGGAAGCGACGATCCCGAGGAACGCCGCACTGCGGTGGACACCTATCTGCGCACACGGCTTTTCCAGCCGCTGGGGATGGATTCCATGGTTCCCGAGTACGACGCTTCGGGCACGCTCATCGGCGGCAGCACGATCCATGCAACGGCGCGCGACTGGGCCCGGTTCGGCGAATTCCTGCGCAATCGCGGCAGCTACCGCGGCACACAGCTGGTCCCGCGGCAGTGGATCGAGTTCATGCTGGAGCCGAGCCCGCCCGCGCCCTTCTACGGCGGGCAGACCTGGCTCAACACGCAGGCTTCCGACCCGCAGAACTCGCTCTATCCGATCGATCAGCCCGCCGGCATCGTTGCCGCCATCGGCCACATGGGCCAGTATATTGTCGTCTCCCCGCAGCAGCGCCTCACCATCGTGCGGCTGGGCCATTCCGACGCGGACGAAAGGCGTGCGCTGCTGCGTCAGATCAACGACCTGATCGAGCTGTATCCGGCGCAATAGGCGCTATTCGGGCAGGTGGAACAGCCCTTCGACCACCGTCACGCAGGGCCCGCCGAGCCACACGCGCTCTCCATCCATCCGGCACTGCAGGATGCCGCCCCGCCTTGAGGCCTGGTACGCGCTGATCGTGTCCCGCCCCAGCTTTTCCGCCCAGAAGGGCGCGAGCGCGGCATGGGCAGAGCCGGTCACGCTGTCTTCGGGCACGCCCCAGGCGGGCACGAACACGCGGCTGACAATGTCGTAGTCCTCGCCCGGCGCGGTACAGATGACCATGCGGTTTATCTTCCCAAGCGCCCGCATGTCGGGCTGCAGGTCGCGTACCGCAGCTTCGTCCTCCAGCAGAACGATCGTGGTGTCCTCCGCCCCGCTGACCGATTCGTACAGCGGCGCCTTCACGTGCAGCGCACTCAGCAGCGAAGGGAGCTGATTTTCCTCCACCCGCGTGATCGGCAGGGCCAGTTCGTAGCCCTGCTCCATCGCGCGCACTTCCAGAATACCGGCCTTGCGGGTGCGGAAGGTCACGGCATCGCCACCGTCCCGATTGAGCAGCACGTGCCCCGCCGCCAGCGTCGCGTGGCCGCACAGCGCGACTTCGCTGGTCGGCGTGAACCAGCGCAGCTCCCAGTCGGCGGCCCCATTGGTATCGCGCACCACGAATGCGGTTTCAGCGAAGCTGTTCTCCTCCGCGATGGCCTGCAGCGTCTTGTCGGGCAGCCACGAGGTGAGGGGCATCACCGCGGCCTGATTGCCGGTGAAGGGACGATCGGCGAAAGCATCGACATGCCAGTAGGGCAGCGCGCTCATGTCGGGGTCTCGTCGTGGGGGCCGGTCATGCGTCGTTCTCCAAACCTGCTGAACTGGTCTTCCTCGACCAGCGTGTTCCTGGGCTCGTCCACATGACCTTCGGGGTCGATGTGGATCAGCACTTCTGCATCGGGAAACTCCGCGTGAAGGTCTTTCTCCACCCGCTCGATGATGTCGTGCGCCTGCTCAACGGTGTAGTCGCCGGGAAGGTCCACATGGAATTGCACGAAGTCGATCCCGCCGCTGGTACGCGTGCGCAGATCGTGCAGGCGAGAGAGTTCCGGATGACGCGCGGCGACCGCGACGAAGCGGCGGCGCTTATCCTCCGGCCACTCGCGGTCCATCAGGTGATCGATGGCCTTGCTGCCCGCGCGCCATGCGCCCCACAGCAGCCAGCCAGCAATCCCCAGGCCGAACAGCGGGTCCGCACCCGCAAGCCCGGCATAGCGATCGAGCACCAGCGCCGCGATCACCGCCAGATTGAGCAACAGGTCGGACTGGTAGTGCAGATGATCGGTCGAGATGGCGAGCGATCCGGTGCGGGCGATGACGAAGCGCTGGTAGGCCAGCAGCGCGAAGGTGGCGAGGATCGCGATCACGCTGACCACGATGCCTTCCTGCGCCGCGGCGACACGCTGCCCCTCCGCCAGCGCTTCGGCGGACTGCATGGCGATCCCCGCTGCCGACAGCGCGATGAGCATCACCTGGAAGATTGCCGCGAGCGCTTCTGCCTTGCCATGCCCGAAACGGTGCGTGCGATCCGCGGGCCGCGCGGCGATGATCACACCCGTCAAGGTTGCAAGGCTGGCGATCAGATCGAGCGCGCTGTCCGCCAGCGAACCCAGCAGCGCCATCGAATCGGTCTGCCACACCGCCCACAGCTTCAGCCCGACGAGCAGCAGCGCCGTGACGATGGAGGCAAACGCGGCGCTGCGTCCGAGAATCGCCCTGTCGCTCGCCGCGCCGCTCCTCATGGGTAGAGCAACGTGCTCGTCCACCCGTCGCTGCCCGGATCGCGCGTGAACAGCCGCCTGTCGTGCAGGCGGTTGTCCCGATTGAGCCAGAATTCGATCCGTTCGGGCGAAAGGGTGAAGCCGGTCCAGTATCCCGGGCGCTCCACCTCGCCGCCTTCGAACCGTTCCTCGGCCGCGCGGTAGCGCTCTACGAAAGTGGCGCGGTCATCGAGCGGACGCGACTGGTCCGACGCGACGGCACCCAGCTGCGAGGCTCGCGCGCGCGAATGAAAATATTCGTCCGCCACGTCATCGGCCACCTGGCTCAGCGGCCCTTCGATGCGGATCTGCCGCCGCAGGCTCTTCCAGTGGAACAGCAGCGCGGCATGGGCATTGGCGCGAATCTGCTCGCCCTTGCGGCTGTTGGCGTTGGTATAGAAAGTGAACCCGTCCGGGCCGTGCCCCTTCAGCAGCACCATGCGGACCGACGGCCGCCCGTCGGGCGTGGCAGTGGCCAGCGCCATGGCGTTGGAATCATTGGGTTCGCTCGCCCGCGCCTCCGCCATCCAGCGATCGAAAAGACCCAGCGGATCGCTTTGCGGAAGGGCGCTGGTGGCGGGCATTGGTTCGCTTTCGCTCATGCCCCGTCTCCTAGCCCCGCGCCCGCCCCCCGGCAATTAGGGCATTCATTTTGCAACCCTTGCTCGCTAGAGCCGGTCCGCATGAAGGGGATGACGACGAAGGGCATACAGCCGGTGATCCTGTGCGGCGGGGGCGGCACGCGCCTGTGGCCGCGCAGCCGGCGCGCGAAGCCCAAGCCTTTCCTGCCGCTGCTGGGGAAGCGCACCTTGTTCCAGCAGGCGCTGGACCGTGTGGGAGAAAGGGACACTTTCGCGCCGCCCATCGTGGTCGCAGGCGAGGCGCATGTCCCGCTGGTACGCAAACAGGGTGGCGGCGACCTGTCGATCATCGCGGAGCCCACCGGCCGCAACACCGCGCCCGCCATTGCGCTGGCCGCACACCGCGCGCCCGAAGGCAGCGTACTGCTGGTCTGCCCCAGCGACCACCACATTGCCGATGAAGCCGCCTTTCGCTCGGCGGCGGAGGCTGCTGCCCGGCTGGCCCAAGACGGCCATCTGGTCAGCTTCGGGATCGAGGCGGTGAGCCCGCATACCGGCTATGGCTACCTGCTGCGCGGAGAGGAGCTGCCCGGCGGGTACGCGCTGGAAGCTTTCGTCGAGAAGCCCGACCTGGAAACCGCGCAGAAGTTCCTCGCCGACGGGCGCTACAGCTGGAACGGCGGCATCTTCGCCTTCGGGCGCGAACGCTTTCTGGAAGACCTCGCCACCCATCGGCCCGAAATGGCGCGGCTGTGCGAAGAGGCGATCGCGCAGGGCGAGGCGGACGGGGCGGTCTTCCGGCCTGCCGAGGCTCCTTTTGCGCGGATCGAGGGCGATTCGGTCGATTACGCGGTGATGGAAAACACCCGGAAAGCCGCGATGGTGCCGGTATCCATGGGCTGGTCGGACATCGGCAACTGGGATGCACTGCGCGAAGCGCGCAGAGGCGAATCGACCGGCGAGCACGAGCTGCGCGATTGCACGAACGTGATGGTCGATAGCGACGGTCCGCGTGTCTGCGTCGTGGGGATGGACGACGTGATCGTGGTGGTCGATGGCGATGATATTCTCGTCACCAATGCCCGCGGCGCGCAGGCCGTCGGCAAGCTCGACGGAGCCTCGCGCCAGTGAGGCAGCTTCCGGTCCACCTCGTCCACAAGGTCTGGGGCCGGACGCAGCCGCCACCCCCTTTCGAGAACCCGGGCGAGGAACCGCTGGGCGAAATCTGGTTCGATCCGCCGCCCGAAGTCGCCGGGCTGCTGGTCAAGTTCATCTTCACCGATGCCGCGCTCAGCGTGCAGGTGCACCCGGACGATGCCCAGGCGCCCAAAGGCCGGCGCGGCAAGAACGAGTGCTGGTACATCCTCGATGCGGAGCCGGGCGCGACCATCGCGGTCGGCCTGAAACGCGAGATGGACATGGACGATCTGCGCGCCGCCGCGCTCGACGGCTCGATCGAGGATCATCTGGGCCGGATCGAGGTGGCGCGGGGCGATTTCTTCTCCATCCCGGCAGGCACGATCCACGCGATCGGGCCAGGCATCAGCCTGCTCGAAGTGCAGCAGAACAGCGACATCACCTATCGGCTCTACGATTACGGCCGCCCGCGCGAGCTGCATCTGGAGGATGGTCTCAGGGTGGCCATGCGCGGCGCCTATGATGCGGCGCTGCACACGCGGGCTCGGGGCGCGGGCTACGAGGAACTGATCGAAGGGCCCTTCTTCCGGGTTGCCACCCTGAGCGGCGCCGCGACCATACCCGAAGGCCGGTTCGCAGGCGATGTGCTGCTGCTACCGCTCGCCGGGGGTGTATCGCTGGACGGCGAGCCACTGGCGGTGGGCACCTGCGTGCTGGCGAAGGGCACGCAGGCCCTGTCGGTCGCTCCGGCTGCGCGGGTCGCGCTGGTGGAAGACATCGCGCGCGGCTGATCAGGTCGGGCGAAGGGCTGCGTCTCGTATGGCATCCGCGATGTAGCCTGCCAGATTGGGTCGTTCCGCAAGGTAGGCATCGCGCGCGGCCAGCACTTGCGCGCGGCGATCCTCGGTCAGCATCTCCTCCACCGTCTGCGTCAACCGCTCGATACCAGGTTGCCGCAGCGCGGCCAGCAGCCCGTGCGCGGCGAGCTCGCTCGTCGCTCCCGGATGGTCCGCACCATCGTAGATGGCAGGCACGCCTAGGAAGGCCGCCTCGTGTGCCATGGTCATGCTTTCGCCGACGTACAGACGGCACTTGGCCAGGACATGATGCAGCGCGCTGCGCTCCCCACGATAGAGATACCGGTCGAGATGGGCGGGCAGCGCCCGCTCACTGGAGATAAGGACGTTCCCTCGGGCCGAGAGCTTTTCGACCAGCGCGCTCAGATCCGCGTCGGACCAGCCCGACTTGCCGAGGTCGTGATTGGCCCCCCAGCCCACGGTGCGGAGGAAATAATTCTCCTCGCCCTGGGTCCAGCCATTGCGCCGTGCGACCTCGGGATCGAGGACGAAGTTCTCGGGATGGAAGTAGGATAGTTCCTTTACACCGGGAAAGCGTGTCGTGCGCCCCTCCGCCACGGGTCCGGCATAGGAGCACGGCACATGGAGACGGGTGATGAAGGGCCAGGTGAGACGGGTCTGGAGGCCCGCCGTGTCGGCATCGTAGAAACTGGCCGAGGGAATGCCCGTGAGCTTGCCGACATGCGCGATCGTCACCCCGCCGAAGCCGACCATTACATCGGGTCTGAAACGGCGGGCCATGCGCCAGAGCTTCGCATCGCGCACCAGCAGCTCACGCGCGAGCCCGAAGGTGCCCTTGCCCGCGCGCGAGGCGACTTCGTGCGGCAGGCCGAATTCGTCGAGCAGGTCGCAGGCCACATCCTTCTCGCGCGAGGCGATGTGAATCTCGGCTCCCTCTGCCAGCAGCTGCGCCAGCGGATGGCGGAAAAACAGCACGTCTGCCGGATGGACGATGTCGACAAGAATCCTCATACCCGGTGCTCAGCACCCCCTGCAGCCCCGCGCAATCGCGCCACGGCGTTCTTTCCCCGCCCCTTGCGCAACCGGATAGTGCGCATCGTAAGATGTGACCAGCAAGCCCTTCATTTTGCGAAGCGGCTTGCGCGGGGGCGATGCGAAATCTAGCTAACGGGGCATGGCGGACCCTTACGACATTCTCGGAATTGGTCGCTCGGCGTCCGAGCAGGAGGTCAAGAGCGCCTATCGCAAGCTCGCCAAGGAACTGCATCCGGACCGCAACAAGGACAATCCGAACGCGGCCGAGCGCTTTTCCGACATTACCAAGGCCTACGATCTGCTGTCCGACAAGGAACAGCGCGCACGCTACGACCGGGGCGAGATCGATCTCGAAGGCAATCCGACCAACCCCTTCGCGGGGGCAGGCGCGGGGGCAGGTGGCTTCGGCGGCCGGCCGGGCGCCGGTGGTAGCTATTCCTCGCAGGATTTCCGCGGTTTCGGCGGTGCCGAGGAAGTCGATCTGGGCGACCTGTTCGAAGGTCTGTTCGGCGGAAGCCGTGCAGGGCCGACCGGCGGACGCGGCGGCTTCGGGCGCAGCGCTCCGCCCCCGCGCAAGGGCGCCGACACTGCCTATCGCCTGCGCGTGCCTTTCGTGGACGCAGCGCGCCTCGCGCCGCAGCGCATCACCCTGCAGGACGGCAAGACGATCGATCTCAAGCTGCCCGCCGGTGTCGAGAGCGGCACGCAGATGCGGCTGCGCGGCAAAGGCGAGCCCGGCCCTGCCGGAGCGGGCGACGCGCTGGTGACGGTCGAAATCGAACTCCACCCCCATTTCGAGCGCGATGGCGACAATGTCCGTCTGGACCTGCCGATCACGCTTTCCGAAGCGGTGGGTGGCGGCAAGGTCCGGGTGCCCACGGTCGACGGGGCAGTGATGCTCACCATCAAGCCCGGCACATCGGGCGGCACAACCATGCGCCTGTCCGGAAAGGGTTTTTCCAGGAAAAGCGGCGGGCGCGGGGATCAGCTGGTCACCGTGCAGATCGTGCTGCCGGACGATGTCGGCCCCCTGAAGGCTGCTCTCGAGGGCTGGACGGACGAGAGCGACCCGCGCGCCGATATCGGCGCCTGAACCCGGTATGCGGCGGCTCATTCCCCGCCTGAAGCAGGCGCTGCCGGACCCTGAGGCGCGGCAGGTCCAGTCTCTTACGCCAGAGGACAGACGGCGCGAAGCGGTGACCCTGCGTGGCGGCATCGCAGTGCCGCAACAGCCCCACTGGCGATCCATCGAGGTCGTCCGGCGGGTTGTGAACGGCACCTTCAACGTCGGCTTTCTGTACGCGGGCAACCTTGCCTACATGTCGATGCTGGCGATCTTTCCCTTCTTCATCACCGGCGCCGCGATCTTCGCCGCCGTCGGCGAAGAAGGGGAGCGCGCCGCCAGCATCAATGCGATCCTGCTGGCCATGCCGCCGGTGGTCGCCGACGTGATCGAACCGGTCGCCCGCAGCGTGATCGATTCGCGCCAGGGCTGGCTGCTGTGGGTCGGCGGTGCGGTGGGCCTGTGGACCGTGGGCAGCCTGATCGAGACGATCCGCGATCTGCTGCGGCGCGCCTACGGCACCGAAGCCACGCAGGCCTTCTGGCTGTACCGCCTCGCCTCCACCGGGATGATAATCGGCGCGGTGGTTCTGCTGATGCTCTCCCTGATCGCGCAGGTCATGATCGGTGCCGCGCAGCAGGTGATCGAGGCCTATTTCCCGTTGCTGAGCGATGCGCTTGGGCAGCTGGCGCTGGCGCGCTTCGTCCCTGGTTTCGGGCTGTTCGGATCGATCTACGCCCTGTTCTATATCCTCACGCCCAGCCCCTACCGCCAGAAGCGCTACCCCAAGTGGCCGGGCGCGGTGGCGACCACGCTGTGGTGGGTCGGCGTGACGGTCGCGCTGCCGCCGGTCCTGCGCAGCTTTTTCGCCTACAACCTCACCTACGGATCGCTGGCCGGGATCATCATCACCCTGCTGTTTTTCTGGCTCGTCGGGCTGGGGCTCGTTATCGGGGCCCAGCTCAACGCCGCACTCGCCGAGACGCCCGAGGAAGAACGCCTCTCGCGGATGAGTGGCGGCGAACCCCGGATCGCGCCCGAAGCGCTGGCATATGAAAGGAAGGAACCGTGACCTCACTCATGCATGGCAAACGCGGCCTCATCATGGGGCTCGCGAACGACAAGTCGCTGGCCTGGGGCATTTCGAAGAAGCTGGCCGAACACGGCGCCCAGCTCGCCTTCACCTATCAGGGCGAGGCGCTGGAAAAGCGCGTGCGGCCGCTGGCCGAACAGCTGGGCTCGGACATTCTGATCCCCTGCGATGTCAGCGACATGGACAATCTCGACGCCGCGTTCGAGACGCTCAAGGGCCACTGGGACCAGCTCGATTTCGTGGTCCACGCGATCGGCTTTTCGGACAAGAGCGAACTGCGCGGGAAGTATGTCGACACCAGCCTCGACAATTTCCTGATGACCATGAACATCTCCGCCTACAGCCTGGTCGCGGTGGCCAAGCGCGCGGCGGCGATGATGCCGCCCAAGGCGGAGGATGGCTCCGGCGGTGGTTCGATCCTGACGCTGACATATTACGGCGCGGAAAAGGTCATCCCGCATTACAACGTGATGGGCGTTGCCAAGGCTGCGCTGGAAACCAGCGTGCAATACCTCGCCAATGACCTTGGGCCGGACAACATCCGCGTGAACGCGATCAGCGCGGGGCCGATCAAAACGCTTGCCGCCAGCGGGATCGGCGATTTCCGCTACATCCTGAAGTGGAACGAGCTGAACTCGCCGATGCGCCGCAACGTGACCATCGACGATGTCGGCGGATCGGGGCTCTACTTCCTGTCGGACCTGTCCGCCGGGGTGACGGGCGAGGTCCATCATGTCGATGCGGGTTACCACGTCGTGGGCATGAAGCAGGAAGACGCGCCCGATATCGCCCTGGGGTGAGCTATTTGGCGCGTACGAGCGCATACCCCCAGCGGCTTTGGTGAGCACTTCCTCAGAAATTGGGTTCGTTTGGAAATCCATTGAAGCAGTCGATAGGTTTCCCACAGCGAATTGGGTTTGTGCGGAAGTTCAGTCGCGCTTGCTAATTGTGAAATTGCAACCGGTTTCGTAGTAGCCGCGTATGGCGTCACCCGCTCAGATCGCTGCGAACCGCAGAAACGCCCGAAGGAGCACGGGCCCTAGATCAGCAGAAGGAAAAGCAGTGAGCCGTCGGAATGCGACACGTCATGGCGTGCTGAGCGAGAACGTGGCTGCGTCGGGTGAAGACGCCGCTATATTTGAGAATTTGCGTTCAGGCTTAGTGGCTGAATTCGATCCTCAAACTGCTATGGAAACGTTGTTTGTTGAGAGGATCGCCGTTCTTTTTTGGCGAGAGCGCCAACTCGTGAATTCGGAAGCTTCGATGCTTTCTGAAGCATCACAGGGCATAACGAGAGGCCCGTACATAGCTCCAACTTTACGGCTTGTAGATCAGCTCCTCGTTGGTCGCTATCAAACAATGCTGACCAATCAGATAGCCTCGACGATTCATCAATTGCGCTCCGTGCAACGATCACGACAAGAGATGCAAAGCTCGGATAATGGCTCTGCGACAAGCAGTCCAAATGCTGGTCGATTGCCGCCAGCTAGACCCCGATCGCGCCCAAGCCATCGTGACAACGAATAGCGCGGCGCGGGTGACTTCATTGCGAACCGCAGCTTTGGGTAATGCCACCTCAGATTACGAGGACGTTCCGCCTTGGCTATGACGCAGTGAGCACTAGTGGCTGCGGTGGCGCGTGAAGCGTTCTAGTACTCAGCCAGAGTTGCCCCCGGGGAGGCTCCGCGGTTATGCTGACGGCGCCGCCGCCCGCGAAAGGTACCCGTCGCTCATAGGTTTGCGATTTCCGCACTTAGTTCGTTGGAAGCAAAACCCCCATTGGGTGCTCGTTCGCCTCAGCCTCAAGTATTTTTTTCACCATCGCGCACTTCGTCGCCCATATCCTTGCGCTCCAACGCCAGCGCCAGGGTCGCCTCCACGAAGCCGACCTTGCTGCCGCAGTCGTAACGGGCGCCGTCGA
>MDTE01099222.1_pt1 | contig 146144 bp, 132 predicted proteins | sample 811231 | NCBI WGS metagenome assembly MDTE01 (sample SAMN05326651, study PRJNA326480) | marine metagenome | isolation source: seawater | place: Indian Ocean: Red Sea | collected 2010 | reverse complement strand
TTTGTGGTATAGCATCAAATGATATTGGCACAGACTTGGGACCAAGAATAAGTATTATGAATTCAAAAGGCGATCTTTTGGCAAGGGTAGGGCGTCAAAGTTATGGTAACGATCCAGGAAGGTTTTATGCTCCACATGGTATAGCAGTTGATTCTAATGAAGATATATATGTTGCTGAAGTTTCTTGGAGTGAATTTGGTATGAAATTAGATCCACCACAAGAATTGAGATCCATGCAAAAACTAATTAAAGTAGAACAAAGCCAATTATAGTATTGATTTTCATGAATTAAGATGTATAATATACGCACTTTATTATTAATAATAATTAATTTTATTATGAAAAGTAATATAAATAATACTTATAAAATAATAGGAGGACTAGATGTATTTGCAAAAATTGTTTAATAAGATTAAATTATCTTTTTTGCTTTTGATTCCTGCTACTTTAATTATCTTTAGTGCTTGTGAAGTTGAAACTGAAGAAATAATTAGAGAAGTAATCAAAGAAGTACCAGTTGAAAAAATTGTTACTGAAGAAGTAGTAAAAGAGGTAATTAAAGAAGTACCTAAAGAGAAAATTGTAGAAGTTACTAAAGAAGTAATTAAAGAGGTACCTAAAGAGAAAATTGTAGAAAGAGTTGTAACTGAAATAAGGGAAGTTCCGGCTGGAATACCTTCAGCTTCATACCAATCAGTTTTAAGAATAGGTAATGGTGGAGAAGTTCAATTTTTAGATGCTGCTAAAAGCCAATCTGGAACTGATATAATTTTTTCAGAACTAATTTATAGTAGATTATTGCAATATGATCCAAGTATGATGAACCCTAAGCCAGATATTGCTGAAAGTTGGACTGTTTCACCTGATGGAAAAACTTATGTATTTAAAATAAGAGATGATGTTACATTCCATAATGGTAAGCCTTTAACAGCTGCCGATGTTGAATTTAGCTGGAGACGTTGTAGAGATGAGATTGCAGATAAGGGACGTTGTAAAGGTGAATTAAATGATGTAGTTTCTTATTCAGCAACAGGAAAGTATGAATTTACTGTTACACTTACAAATGATACACCTGTTTTTCTTCCATCTATGGCTCACTGGGCTTTAGCTATAGTTGATAAAGATAGTGTTGCGAGTCAAGATACTAAACCAATAGGTACAGGTTCATATAAGTTTGTTGAACAAATCCCTGGAGATAAACTTGTATTAGAAAAGTATGATGGTTATTTTGATAAAGAAGTTAATCGAATAAGACCACAAAAAGTGTATATAGTTCCAATTAAGGATGCACAAACTAGAATGGCTGCACTTAAAGCTGGTGAAATAGATCTAGCAGTTGATGTGCCTTATGAGCAAATTTCTAGTATTGCTACTACTCCAGGTTTGCAATTGTTATCTCAAGTTGACGGTATTACTGCTTCCTACATGACAGTTATATTTAACTATCGTGAAGGTCCAATGGCTGACCTTAATGCAAGAAAAGCAGTTCAGTATGCGATTGATCCAATTGCAATTAACAAAGTGATATACCAAGGACTTGGTGTTCCTAGCTGTAACCCTATTTTAGAATCTCACTGGGCATATCTACCATTTGAATGTCCTGAGAGAAATATTGAAAAAGCTAAAGAACATTTAGCATTAGCAGGTTATGGTCCAAACAATCCTCTTAAAATAAAATATGTTCCTGAAAACATAGCTGTTACACAAAAAATGGCGACTGTTATTCAGCAAAATTTAGCTGATGCAGGAATTGAGATGGAAATTGTAATTGTAGATAGTCCTACATGGTTAGATAAGGTTTGGTTTGGAGTTGATTGTACAACTGAAGATTGGCCTGCATCTAGATGTTTCAATGGTACGCATAAAGAGTTTGATCTTGGAGATGCTTGGTATACTAGAGAACCAGATCCTGATGGGTTAATGCAGAGTTTGTTTAGAGCAGATAATGAGAGATCAGGATTTAAAGGTAATAATGGTATGAGATACTTTAGTGAAGATATTGAAGTGCTATTTGATAAAGGTAAATCTACTACTGATAGAGCAGTTCGTGCCCAAGCTTATAATGATATTGTAGATATTATTGTGAATAGAGATGTTCCAATTGTTAAACTTCAAAGTATGCCTAGATATTTTGCTGCAAATCAACATATTCAAGGTGGTTTTGTAAGCCCTAAAGGGTATTGGAATGCTAAAGACTGGTGGTGGGTTGACTAGAATTTAGTATTTTAATTCATGTCAATTAAGAACATCCCGCCATAAAAACCTTGGCGGGATGTTCTGTTTTTAAATTAACATATTGGAGATAATAAAATTCAAAATTATATTATTAGAAGATTAATTCAGACTCTTTATGTAGTAATAGTTATGTCTATTATTATTTTTTCAGCTGTAAGGTTCGCTCCAGGAGATCCGGCTGTTACAAGACTAGGGATGGAAGCTACCAAAGAAGCTTTAGCGCAAGAACGAAAAGATATGGGCTTAGATAAACCTATCCCTATACAATATTTTATTTGGGTGAACAAAGTTTTTCGTGGTGACTTTGGAGTTTCATCAGCTTATGCAGCAGAACATCCTGTTGGGAGTCTAGTTTTAGAAAAATTTAAAAGAACAATTCCATTAACAATAACAGCATTACTATTGGGCGTGATTTTAGCTATACCGTTAGGTATAATTGCTGGACTAAAGCCATTTTCTTGGACTGACAATTTTGTTTCTGCAATATCTTTATTTGGAATAGCTGCTCCAAGTTTTTGGGTAGGTTTAATGTTAATATTATTTTTTGCAATTAGGTTGGATTGGCTTCCTACATCTGGATATGGTCCTATTGGTTCTGGATTTAAAGTCTCTCATTTTGTATTACCTTCAATTGCATTAGGTATTCAATTAATGGGAGCAATTACTAGGTATATGCGTTCAGGAATGTTAGATGTGATGAGTTCTGATTATATTCGAACAGCTCATGCAAAAGGACTTCCTTACCGTACGGTAGTGATAAGGCATGCGATGAAAAATGCTCTTTTATCAGTAGTTACTGTAATTGCATTGGATTTTGGAGCTCTTTTAGGAGGTTCTTTAGTTACAGAAACAGTATTTAGATGGCCTGGAGTTGGTTTGATGCTTGTTGAAGCTATTCAAGCTAGAGATTATTCTATAGTTCAACTTATTGTTATGGCTATTTCTTTTGTATATGTAATTGTTAATTTATTAGCAGACATAGCCTATGGTTATTTAGACCCAAGGATACGTTACGAATGAATGAAACAAAATCAGATAATTTAACTATTAATTTAAGACGTAAACCAACAAGTTTGTGGCGTAATATTTTTCGCAGTTTTATTAGGAATAGAACTGCTGTTTTTGGTGTATTTATAATACTTTTATTTACTTTATGTGCAATCTTTGCTCCATTAATTACAGTTGATATTAATCCTGATAATAATAGACCTGCATATGAGGAAATGGATTTTGATTCACCTAAATTACCACCTTCATTAACTCATTTAGCTGGTACAGATGATAGAGGAAGAGATTCATTTACACGAATAGTATATGGAGGTAGAGTTTCACTTCAAGTAGGAATACTAGCTATGCTGATTTCTACCTTTATTGGTGTAACAGCTGGTTTAGCTGCAGGTTATTATGGTAAATGGATTGATAGTCTTATAATGCGTATTATAGATGCTATTTTGGCATTTCCTTCTTTATTATTAGCTATTTTAATGGTAGCTATATTAGGTCCTTCATTAAGAAATGCTATGCTTGCAATAGGTATTGGTTTTATACCTTCATTTGCTAGAGTTACTCGTGCAAATGTATTGTCTATAAGAGAAAAAGAATATGTAGAAAGTGCTAAAGCTATTGGTGCGAATAGCTGGAGAATTATGTGGCTATCTATATTCCCTAATACTTTATCACCAATTATTGTACAAATTTCACTTGGAATGAGTTATGCAATATTAATTGAGGCTAGTTTAAGTTTTCTAGGCTTGGGAATTCAACCACCTACACCTTCTTGGGGTTATATGTTGACAACAGGGAGGGAATTAATTGAATATTGTTGGTGGTTAACAGTTTTTCCTGGGCTAGCTATTTTCTTAACTGTTCTAGCATGGAATTTTATAGGTGATGGATTGCGTGAAGCAATGGATCCCAGGCAAATTCGTAGGTAAAATTAAACTTTATTATCAATACTTATATCTAGTACTGTAGGCTTATTAAGTTTTAATGCTTTTGAAATTTCTAAGCTTATATCTTTGGGGTCTGTAATTTTTTTGCCATATACTCCAATTGCTTCAGCAATCTTAGATATATTTAATGGTATTGGAAAATCTGCACCAATATATTTACTTTCTGGATTTTTTTCTTTTAATATTTGAGTTTTATATACATTCATATTTAATTTTAAAATACGGTATGATTCATTGTTGCAAATTAAATAAATTACTGGAATAGAGTAATTAGCTGCAGTCCATAATGCTTGTACAGTCATCATGGAACTCCCATCACCAATAATGGCCATTACTGGTTTATCAGGGTTTGCTAATTTAACGCCTAATGCTCCCCCCATTCCCCATCCAATTGCTCCACCTCTTTCACCAAATATACTTCCAGCTTTATTAAATTTTATAGCACCATGCATCGCTGAACGAGAGGATATAGAATCATCAACTATAATTGAATTTTGAGGCAGAGATTTAGAAATTTCTATCATCATTCTTTCTGGAGCCATAGGAAGATTGTCCCATTTTTTATTTACCTGTTCATTCCAATTTTGTTGTGATAATTCTGTTTCTTTTTTTATTTTAATATTTTGTTCTATAATTCTTTCTGTATTATAACCTGATTGTTTTTCTTTTATAATTTTAGAAATTTTTTCTACAGCTATTCCAGGGTCAGCTAGAATACCTATGTCAGTTGGTTCACTTTTACCAATTTCAGTGAAAGCTGAATCTATATGAATTAATTTTGCAGTAGGGGATGTGAATTCACCTGAAAAATAAAAAAAACTTGAGAATAAATTTGTACCGACTCCTATAATTAAGTCAGATTTACTTAATTCTTTCTTAGTCAAAGGATTCGGCGTTAAAGGTCCACAATATTGAGGATGAGTTGTGGGGAAATTCATTTCTGAATATGAGGTAGAATATACTTTCGCACCTATAAGTTCTGCTAAATTTTCTAAAGAATTTGTATTAGATGATTGAGCCATTCTATCACCTACAAGAATAGTTGGAAACGTACAAGAATTGATGATATCTACAGTTTTATTTATTGCATCTGTATTTGGTTCTGGAGGATGATATTCTTTTCTAGATGGGATGATATTTACTTGAGCTTTTTTATCTAATGCATCAGCTGAAAATGCTAAGAAAACTGGTCCAGTAGGTGGGGTTTTAGCTTCATTAAATGCTCTACGAATTGCGCTAGGTATTTGTTCTGCTTCAGTTATTTCAGCTGCCCATTTAGTAAAAGGTTTAACCATATCTACTAAGTTTGTTCTACCTTCAACTAATTTTCTTATATCTTTATTAGCTGCTGTTAATATTAAGGGAGTACCTCCTGCATAGGCATTATTTAGTAAACTTATTCCATTAGCTAGCCCACTATCTATATGTAAATTGACAAAAGTCGGAGTTTTGGTTGATCTTGCGTATCCATCTGCCATACCCATGGATACTCCTTCTTGTGTGCTGAGTATATATTCAATTTCTGGACATTCTTCTAAAGCATCCATTATTGCGCTTTCCGATGTTCCAGGATTACCAAAAATGTATTTAATGCCTTCAGCTTTTAACATTTCGAGTAATATTTTATTTCCAGTCATAATAGGCATTTTATATTTCCTTTACTAAATCAGTCTAATTAAGATAATTGTTTATATAATAAACAGTCAAGTTAAGAAATTTAATTACTTAAATAGTATTCTAATTACATCTATTAATTTTTAATTTTTTGCTTGTATATTTTTCAAATTCGCGAATAAATTTGTCAGGATTGGTAATATGCATTAAATGGCCAACATTTTTCCATTTAACAAAATCGACTATTTTAGAAGCGATTTTACTATGATATTTATATTCTGTATCTGATATGTATCCACCGTGATATGGATCAGCTAATATTATTAGGGTTGGTGTTGATATTCTTTTCAAATAGTATTCACAATTTAAAGCCCAGTTTCGGTTATAGAATGCAATTTTTTTTAAGTGTTCTTCGGAATATTTTTTTGGTAAATCAGCTGTTTTTTCGGCTTGTAAATTATTAAGTCCATTATTAATGCCATTTTTAATTATTTCAATTCTAGGCATATTTTTTTGTTTTATTATGTTTGGAATTATTGTTTTAAACGCATCTATCATTTTCCAATAAACTGGATCTTCTAATATTATAAGCTTAAATAAATTGGGGTATTCAGCTCCCATTAATGTTCCAATATTCCCTCCCCATGAATGTCCAATAAATATAGGAGATTTTAAATTTAATTTTTCTATAATATTGTAAATATCTTTAGCATAATCTTTAATATGGTACCCGCTTGTAGGAATACTTGATTTCCCATTACCTCTATTGTCAGGAATGATGATATGGAAATTATTAGATAAATTTTTTGCAACTTCTTCCCAGACAATACCAGTTGTACTCCAACCATGAACCATAATTACATCTTGTGATTTTGGATCACCATATTCTCTGTAAAAAATATTTATTCCATTAATATTTATATGTTTTTCTTGCATAAAACCACTATTTGTATTAAAAGATAGCAATTGGATTTACTGGGGAGCCAGTTCCACCTGGAATAACTAATGGATTTATTGTTATCATAAATTCATATTTATTTTCTTCTTCACATACTAAAGACAAAGGTTCTAAAAGAGCATTGTCTAGTAATACTACTCCAAATGCACTTATTGCAGTATGAACATTAATTTCAGATCCATAATGCATAGGAATTACGTCAAGCATATCCCATATGACTACAGATATATCATGTTCTCGTATAAATCTTAGACATGATGCATGTAAGCCAGGCATTGTAGGATGGCCACCCCAAGTTCCTTGGTTATCTTTAGCATATAGTTCTCTGCCACTATAAATCGCAACAGCATCCCCGGAAGATATTCTTAAGTTTTGTTTTTGTATTATATCTTCTAATTCTACATCAGTTACAGGGTTATCTTGAGTTACATAAGGTTCATTTCTGTGTTTGGGAATGTCGATTAATACACCTCTAGTAATAATTCCATTTTTCCAAGCATCAACTGCTCCACTTAATACTCCATCATGCTTGATTTCATCTTTTGGTGATTTACCTTCCCACATGCCATCTTTGTTCCAAAAATGGCATAATGAATCAACATGAGTAACTGAATGGCCATGGTATGATACTGATATATAGTCAAATGCACCGCCTGCAACTTCATCTTCGGTAGACATTACAAAACTATTAGCAGGTTGGGGGTTTTCTCTAGTTGCTATCATTGGCCAAGATCGTGATAATGAAACTGTTCTTCCAGATTTGACTAAATTCGATGCTTCAATTATTTTTGATTTTGTAATTAAATTTACTGTACCAGCATCACTGTTAGATTTCCATCTTCCCCAGTTATTATTTTTTTTGATATAAGTTCTTAACGATTCTTCATCTTTTATATTTGACATAATTTCTATCCTCTTTTAATTTAATACTAATATTATTGGACCTATTAAAGTATCAGATGCCCATATGCAATTTGGTAAAAGGGCTTCTTCACATAGTATATCCATTTTTTGACTTTCACAAATTGAATATTTATCACTTTTAGTTATTATTATCCATTTTTCAGAATCCATTATTCCTCCATTTATATTTGATTTAAATTAGGTGAAACTAATTTTTCGAAAGCTCTTTTACAATGCAATGCAAAATTAGTAACTACTTCATATTTCCAAGAAGGTTTTGAGTTTCCATAATTACTATTCCATGAGTACATGCTTTGAATCCATTTTTCATTCTTATTTTTTTTTGCATAAAATATTGCAAGGTTTAGATGTTTAATACTTAGATCTCTGTGTCTGCCTTGGATAAATTCTCGCCTGAACTCTGAATATTTAACCATTACGTCTTTTGGTGATGTTGTAGGGTCTATTTCCATATGGATCTTAGATAACCCTTTAAAATTGTTGTTTTTTATATATTTTGAGTTAACAGGATATATCCTAGGTATATAGTCAGTTAATATAAACATTGTTGATTCACTTTTATCCCAAGAAAATTCTTCACTCATTTGTATGGATAATTTTCTTAATTTATCTAATAGGCTATCTTTTATGACTGATATTTTTTTAATGTTGACTAATTTTTTGTCTAAATAATAAAGATATTTTTCTTCTACACCTTCAACCTTAGTAATGTGTAAAGGGGGACTTATTTTGTAACTTCCGTCTTTATTTTGGATAGGCTTATGAGAATTAGGTATTTCAAAACTGGATATGAATTTACTACTATTTTGTTTAGCCTTTTGTGAACTAATCCATTTTTCAATTTGAGATGCATCTATAATTTTTTTATTTAATTCATTGGCTCTGAAATTTATTACAGGGTTAGATTTACTAGCTAGCGTTGCTATTGCGACTGAAAGAGCTGAAACCCGATCAACGTTGGGTAATATTTCAACCCTATTTAATGGATATAATAAACGGTCCTTAGGTTTATTTCTAAGGCCTGTAGCGACTTGGATTTCTTGGATGATTTCTTCTAAGTCATTTAGGGTTTTTGTACCATTGGCAACTTCATTTATATACCCTTTAATATCCAAATATTCCCACATAGATTCACTTATAGGTTCGCCGTGAAGATTTTCTAATGCTAGTTTTATATTATTTAAATCATACATAAATATTATCTTTAAGTATCTTTGTGTATATAAATATTATTATTATTATAACATATCACTAACATAATAATCAATAGTATGTTGGAATCTTTATACATTTGGAATTAATTTGAATAAGTGATAAAATGAATAGTTATTTCTATTGAATTTAAATATTCGAAATCACAAAATAAATCGTGATTTCGATTAGAATTGGTTTTATATATGCTTAAAGGTTTTTATGATAAAAGATTTGAAGTTGATTCTTGTGGTTTAGGTTTATTTGCGAATATTGACGGAAAAAAAAACAATAATATATTATTAGACGCTATATCAGCTCTCAACAATTTATCTCATCGGTCTGCACTTTCATCAGATTACAAAACAGGAGACGGTGCTGGTATTCTTTTTCAAAAACCTCATGAATTTTTTATAAAAGAAACTATACGCCTTGGTATTGAATTACCTGATAATGATGACTACGCTGTAGGTGTAGTATTTTTGCCGCAAGATGAATCTATAGCTCATATATGTGAATCAATAATTGAAAAAACGGTTATTAATGAAGGTCAACATTTCTTAGGTTGGAGAGATGTACCTGTAGCTTTAGGATTTCTTGGGCCTAATGCTCTTAAAACAGCACCTAGAATACGTCAATTTTTTGTGTCTAAATCTAAAGATTTAAAATTTGAATTTGAGCAAAAGTTATTCGTTATACGTAGACAAATTGAAATATCAATCGAAAATTTTAAATCTAATAATTATGAGGGATTTTATATTTGTAGTTTATCTTCAAAAAAAATAATTTATAAAGGATTGTTTCAGCCTAATCAATTAGTTAATTTCTATCATGATTTAAGTGATTACAGCTTAAAATCGTCTTTTGCAATTATCCATTCTCGTTTTAGTACGAATACCTTAGGAAATTGGGATTTAGCTCATCCATATAGATATATTGCCCATAATGGGGAAATAAATACAATTAGTGGTAATATAAATTGGATGTCTTCTAGGTCTAATATTATGAAAAGTCCTATTTTAAAAGATGAATTTATGAAAGTGTTTCCTGTAACTTATCCGGATCAAAGTGATTCTTTCAATTTTGATGCTTCTTTAGAGTTTTTAATCTCATCAGGAATGAATATAAACGAAGCCTTAAGTATAATGATCCCTCCAGCATGGTCAAAAGATAACTTTATGAATAGAGAAGTAAATAGTTATTATGAATATTATTCTACTTTAATGGAACCTTGGGATGGGCCAGCCTTTATATTAGCATCTGACGGAGATTATGTTTCTGGAATAATGGATAGAAATGGATTAAGGCCATGCAGGTATTGGATTACATCTGATAATAGGTTAATTATGGGTTCTGAGTCAGGTTTATTATATGTGCCTGATGATCGAATAGTTCAAAAAGGTAGGCTTGGTGCTGGGGAAATGTTTTGTTTGGATACAATATCAGGGGAATTGTTTTTTGATAATGAAGTTAAATCGGATATTTCCAAGAAAAAAAATTATCAAGCTTTACTTGAAACTAATTTAATTTACCTCTCGGATATTTTACCTTCAGATTTTTCAAGAGAATTTTCTGAAAACAAATTAAATGAATTACAAGTATGTTTTAGTTATACGTCTGAAGATTTAAATATTTTGATTGCAGATATGGCTAATGATGCTAGTGAAACAATATATTCTATGGGAGATGATACACCTATTGCATTATTGTCAAAAAAACCTCAGCCTTTATTTAATTATTTTAGGCAGCTTTTTGCCCAAGTTAGTAATCCTCCTATTGATGCTATACGGGAAAAAAATATGACTTCTATTAATACTATTATTAGTAATAAAAAAAAATTTTTTAAAGATTTTGATTCGGAAAATAAACTTCTAAAAGTTTTAAATCCAATATTAACTACATCTAACTTTACTAAAATTGTAAATTTAGATCTTCCAGGACTTAAATCTAAATTTATAGATGTTACATTTGATAATCGTAAGGAGATTGGAAGTTTAGAAGATAGATTAGAAGAGATATTTAAAGAAATATCTCTATCTGTTGAAGATGGTTATAATATTTTGATACTCTCAGATCAGTACATTGGTAAACAAAATGTACCAATACCGTCATTACTTCTTGTGTCAGCTGTGCACCAGTACTTAATTAAAGTTAATCAAAGGTCAAAAGTTTCATTAGTTCTAGATTCTGGTGAACCAAGGCAGGTTCACCATATAGCTACTCTTTTTGGTTATGGTGTGGATTTAATTTATCCATACTTAGCAATAAAATCTGGATTGAATTTAATTTCAAATATTAACAAAAATAGTAATAATGATTTATTAATTGAACAGAATATTGTTGATGCTTTTACTAAAGGTTTAATAAAAGTTATGTCAAAAATGGGTATTGCATCATTGGATTCTTATAGAGGTGCTCAAATTTTTGAAGCATTAGGTTTGGATGATAGATTTGTAAAAAAATATTTTTCGGGGACTTATACAAGGATTGGTGGCATAAAATTACATGATTTAGAAAAATCTTATAGAGATTCTCATTATAAAGCTTATAATAATTCTACTAATATTAACGATATATTTAGTGGAGAATTTCAATGGAGAAAAAATTCTGAAATTCATAGTTGGGAACCTGAGTCTATATCAAAGTTGCAGAACTCTACAAAAACAGGAGATTTTAATGATTTTAAAGAATTTACAAATTATGTAAATGGATTTAACCAATCTACTGGCACTATTAGAGGGCTCTTAGAATTTAAATCTGATCGAAAATCTATATCAATATCTGATGTTGAACCTGCTTCAGAAATTGTAAAAAGGTTTGCAACTGGAGCTATGTCGTTAGGTTCTGTAAGTAAAGAAGCTCATGAAACACTTGCAATTGCAATGAATCGTATGGGTGCTAAAAGTAATACAGGTGAAGGTGGTGAAGATAGTAATAGGTTTATATCTAATAAAAATAGTGCTATCAAACAAGTTGCATCAGCTCGCTTTGGTGTGACTAATAATTATTTAGTAAATGCTAATGATTTACAAATAAAAATGGCACAAGGATCTAAGCCAGGAGAAGGTGGACAATTACCTGGGTATAAAGTAGATAATTACATTGGATTTCTTCGTAAAACTAACCCTGGGGTAGAATTAATATCTCCTCCTCCACATCATGACATTTATTCAATAGAAGATTTAGCTCAACTTATATTTGATTTAAAAAATGCTAATGATAAAGCGAGGATTCATGTGAAATTAGTTTCAGAAGCTGGAGTAGGTGTAATAGCAGCAGGGGTAGCAAAAGCTAAATCTGATGTTGTTTTAATAAGTGGTGATAGTGGTGGGACAGGTGCATCTCCTATTTCTTCTATTAAACATGCTGGTTTGCCATGGGAATTAGGTCTTGCTGAAGCACAACAAGTACTACTTATGAATGGATTAAGAGATAGAATAGTAGTTCAAGTAGATGGGCAATTAAAAACAGGTAGAGACGTAGCTATAGCTTGTCTTTTGGGAGCTGAAGAATTTGGATTCGCAACAGCTCCATTAATTGTTATGGGGTGTGTAATGCTTAGGAAATGTCATCTTAACGCTTGTTCTGTAGGTATAGCTACTCAAGATGAGACTTTAAGGAAATTTTTTCGAGGTAAACCTGAGCATGTAATAAATTATTTCTTTTTTATCGCAGAAGAGTTGAGGATAATAATGTCTAAACTTGGGTTTAAAAAAGTTGATGAAATGGTTGGAAGGGTAGATTTATTACAACCAAGAAAAGATATTGATAGATTTAATAATGTAGACCTAAGTAAATTACTTTATAAGTACAATTCTAATCATCAGATGGATTTATATTGTAGCAAAAAGAATATTGACCCTAATACTTTAAATGTATTAGATGATTATTTAATAAAAAAATCTGATCAGGCTATTAAATTTCAGAAACCAGTTTATATAAAATGTAATGTTAATAATCAAAACAGATCTATTGGTACTAAGCTCAGTAGCGAGATATCAAAAAAATACTCTGAAGATGGGCTTCCTGACAAAACAATTAAATTAGAACTTTTTGGTTCTGTTGGGCAAAGTTGTGCTGCGTTTCTTACTAAGGGAATTAATATGTTTATTGAAGGTGATGCAAATGATTATTTTTGTAAAGGTTTGTCTGGTGGTATAGTTGCTATTAAGCCTCCTGCAAAATCTATTTTTAAATCTTATGAAAATGTAATTGCTGGAAATGTGGTACTTTATGGAGCAACTTCAGGTAAAGTGTTTATTAGTGGTATCGCTGGAGATAGGTTTGCAATTCGAAATAGTGGAGCAATAGCAGTTGTTGAAGGTGTAGGAAATCATTGTTCAGAATATATGACTGATGGGATTATAGTAGTTTTGGGCAAAACTGGTATCAATTTTGGGGCAGGAATGAGTGGAGGCATTGCATATATATATGATGATGAAGGCTCTTTTGAGGATAGATATAATAAAGAAATGGTCGAAATAAAAAATTTGGATGTCGAAGATGACACTATATTAAAAAATCTTGTTTTTGAACATTTAGAATCTACTAATAGTATTATTGCAGATAATATATTGGCTAATTGGAATTTGAATTTAAAAAAATTTATCAAAGTTTGTCCAAAATAAGTATATATAAAGTAAGTTGGTGAATTTGTCATTTAATTTTATAAAATATAAACGAAATCTTCCTAAGCAAAGGAATATAAAGACTAGAATTAATGATTTTGAAGATTACAATAATTACTGGTCTCAAAAAGATTTGAAAGAACAATCATCTAGATGTATGGGGTGTGGGGTTCCTTTTTGCCATCAAGCTTGTCCTTTAGGTAATTTCATTCCTGATTGGAATAATTTAGTTAGTAAATCTAATTGGGAGAATGCTCTTAAATCTTTGCATTTAACAAATAACTTCCCAGATTTTACTGGTAGAATTTGTCCTGCTCCTTGTGAAGCTTCATGTGTTTTAAACATAAATAATGACCCTGTAGCAATTGAACAAATAGAAAAAGAAATTTCAGAGAAAGGATGGGGTAATGGTTGGATAACACCTGAAATCCCTGTTAATAGAACTGGAAAAAAAATAGCAGTCATTGGTTCTGGCCCAACGGGATTAACAGCTGCCCAGCAACTAAATAGACTTGGACACTTTGTTACTGTTTTTGAAAAAGATCCTAAAATAGGAGGATTACTAAGATTTGGTATTCCAGATTTTAAATTGGATAAATTTATACTAGAGAGAAGAGTTGATCAAATAACTAAAGAAGGTGTCGAATTTATTGTAAATGCACATGTAGGTGTAAATATTAATTTAGATGATTTAATTAAAGACTACGACGTATTGCTATTAGCTTGTGGCGCAAGGCATCCTCGTGATTTAGATATACCGGGAAGAGATTTAGATGGTATTCATTTTGCCATGGAATATTTAACTCATCAAAATATTATAAATGATAGTGAATTAGACTTAAATCAAAAACAAATATCAGCTAATGCTAAACAAGTTGTTATTATAGGTGGAGGTGATACTGGGTCAGACTGTTTGGGTACTGCTCATAGACAAAAAGTCAAAAGTGTTTTTCAATTAGAATTGTTACCTAAGCCTCCTAAACAAAGAACAGAAGATAACCCTTGGCCTCAATGGCCTAAAGTTTTTGTTAATTCAAGTTCTCAAGATGAAGGTGGTATTCGTAAATTTAGTATATTAACAAAAAATTTTATTGGTAAAAATGGAAAAGTCAGTGGATTAAATACTGTAAAAGTTAACCTAGATAATGGAGTATTTAAAGAAATTACTGATACTGAAAAAATTATACCAGCAGATTTGGTTATTTTAGCAATGGGATTCGATAAGCCAGATTTAGGGGATGTTGTAAAATTATTAGATTTAAAATTGTCACAAAATGATCATGTTAAAACTAACTCTAATGGTCTTACAAATATAGATAAAATTTTTGCTGCTGGGGATATGGTAATAGGTCAGTCAATAGTAGTGTCAGCAATTGCTGAAGGTAGGAAAGTGGCTGAATCAATTAATGATTATTTATCTAATCATTAATCAACTAGTTAGCCAATGCAAACTGTTTATGATCATTTTTTGAAATTCAGGAGATTTAAAAGCAGGTCCATAATGCCCTAGGTTTGTTGTTACTACTTTGCCTTTTTTATAAGACCTTGACCATGCTGTTGGGTGTGTTTCACCTTCACAATTTGTACTTAAGAATATATTATTGTCAGGACGCCATCCAACTTTCATATATATTTCATCATCTATTTCAAAATCTTTTAAATCTTTCGCACAAGGGTGGCTTTTGTCAGAAACTGCAACCTTATGTTTACTGGGAGGATGAGCAGCACTAGTACCATAAACCCAACCTCCACCTGTTAGATTATGATATTCTGGCCAAGAATCTGGTAACCCAGCTCCGACATGAATAGCTAGAAAGCCTTTACCATTGCCTACATAGTTAATTAAAGCCTTTTGTTGTTCATTGGATAAAGTAAGTTCTTCTACTCGGCGAGTATTGAATATTAGAGCATCATATTTGGTCATATCATAAGTTAATAAATAGTTTGGGTCTTCTGTTAAGTTCACTTCAAACCCATTTTCAATTAGGAAATGAATAAGTATTGGGGTTGTTTGATGAAATGGATGCATACCTCCAGACAAAATTAAAATTTTCATTATTATCTCCTATATAAATCTTAAATGTGATTTTTATATAAATGAATTGCAGATTCAGCAGAATCTATAGGGGTGTATTGGATTACTTTTTTGGCATGTTCTAAGTCATAGTAGCTGTATTTATTATCTGAACAGGCCATAAAGATATCATATAATAATTCTTTAGGTGCTGTAATACATTTTTCTACCATTTGGATAATGTCACTATGGCCTAGATAATAAGAAAATCTATGAGGGTTATTGGGGTAATTTTCTTTTCTTACTGATCCAATTCTTAAGCATAATATTGATATTCCATAGGTGTCTGAAAAATGCCTAGCAATAGCTTCGCCCCACACTTTAGCAGCTCCATATATCCCTAAAGGTCTAATTTCTGAATGAGAAATTTTACTGTATGTTTGCGGGACTTGGTCATATTTGCCTTCAGCTATTTTATTGTATGGATAGATTTTAGAATACCCACCTATGGCAGCTCCACTACTTCCAAAAATAACTCTAGGAATTTTTGCTAGTCTTGAAGCCTCAAATACATTGTAAACACCAATTATATTTGTATTTAAATTACCTTCCCAAGTTTCCTGATTTGTAGTATTAGATTTAATATTTGGAGGTGTAGTGTATGCAGACATATGTATAACAAGATCTTTGTTTATAAAAGCGGATTTTATATCTTCTAAATTTGATATATCTCCTTGGATATTCTCGAAACCTTCAACTTTGCTTCTGTTTAATGCTGTAATTTCATGTCCTTGCTTTTTTAAATGTACAGCCAATAAATTACCAATTAAACCACTAACTCCAGTTATCAATATCTTCATAATTTCACATCTTTACCAAGTTCTTCTGGGTCTACTGGAATTTCTATTATTGAAGGTTTGTTACAATTTATAGCTTCATTTATTGCATCTGAAATTTGATCTGAAGTTTCAGCATAGAAACCTTTAGCGCCAAATACTTCAGCATATTTATCGTATCTAGGGTTATTTATATATGAACCGACATGTCTTCCTTCAAATAAAGCATCTTGTATTTTCTTTTCTCCACCCCAGCAATTGTTATTCATAATTAGAGTTATAACATTAATATTATAATCAACTGCTGTCTGTAATTCTTGGGAATTAAACAGGTAACCTCCATCACCATGTATAGCCATTACTGGTGAATTTGGTCTTGCTACTTTTGCACCTATTGCCACTGGATAACCTACTCCTAGAGATCCTAAAAACAATGGGCTGAAAAATGTTTTATTTTCTGTGAAATCTAATCTGTCATAGCCCATAGCACATACTGCTCCAGCATCAAGAGTATATATAGAATTCTTTGGCATCGATTTACGTAATTCATGATAAACTTTTTGTGGTTTTATTGGAGAAGATGTACTTTGGCCTTCACTATTTAATCTAGCGTGTCTTTTTGCTACTAATTCTTTAATTTTATCCTGCCAGTTTTGGTTTTTATGAGTATATTTTATTTTTTCTTTTAATATTTCTAAGAATTTAGCAGATACAGCATGAGCATCTCCTAATATACCAGCTGAAACTAGATAGTTTCTGCCAATTTCTTTTGAATCAATTTCTATTTGTATAATTTTTGTAGATTTAGGTATATATTTATTGTCACCCATAGATCCTGTCATTTGAGATAGTCTTGAACCTAAAGCAATTAAAACATCGCATTCTTGTATTGCTTCGATTGCTTCGATTGACCCGCCTCTCCCTAAAGAGCCTAAAAATAGTGGATTGTCATATGGCAATGCATCATTTCTACCATATGAAGTCATTAATCCTGCTCCTAGTGATTCAGCTAATTTAATAGTGTTATCTGTAGCATTTCCCCATACTACTCCGCCTCCAGCTATGACTATAGGTTTTTTTGCTTTAGTCATAATATTTATAGCTAATTCTATTGCCTTAGCATCCCCTACTGGTTTTGTGTCAACGAGACGATATTCTTCAGGAGGGACAGGTTCATAATCTATTTGGCTATTTAGGAGTTTATCTTCGGGTAATTCTAAATAGACTGGTCCTTTTTTTCCATTAGTCGCTATTCTGAAAATGTGCTGCATTAGTTCAGGAATACGTTCCATGTCAGTAAGTCTCCCAGAAAACTTTGTTAATGGTTTTAATATACTTACTAAATCTAATTCTTGGAAACCTTCTCTAAATGTATATGATTCAGGAATTCCTCCTGCAATTGTCACTACTGGTGATTGAGCTTCATATGCTTGAGCTATTCCTGTAGCTAGATTTGTTGCTCCAGGGCCACATGTAGCTATACATACTCCTGGTTTCCCACTTGCTCGAGCATATCCGTCAGCCATTAAAATAGCTCCTTGTTCATGTCTGCAACCAATAAATTCAGGAAATTTTCTATCATAAAACCCATCAAGTATTGATAAGTTTGCATGTCCAAGTAGCCCAAAGGCATGAGAAACATTTTCATTAGCGATTGATTCTATAACTGAGTGACCTGCGGGGATTATATTTGACATTTTTTCTCCTAGAAAATCTTTTACAAATTAATTAATTTTAATTTATAGCACTATTAAATAATTCTGTCCATTCAGATACCGATCCTTCTCCATAATTTGCTTTATATATAATTTCATTTTTTTTATTGATGAAAATTTTAGTTGATTGCTGTGTTACATTCAGTGATTCCATAGTTTTTTTATCGATACTAAATATCTCCCAGGGATGATTTTCTTTACTTGCAAAATTTTTTAATTCAATTTTAGATTCATTTTGTTCAATACTAATAATCAAAAAATCTATTTTGGTGGAATATTTAGAATATATTGGAATTAAGCTCCGTAACTCGGTGCGGCATTTGCCTCAGTATTTCGAAAGAAAAAATAAGAATTTAGGCTTAATTGAGTCATTCTTAGATTCATAATTTATTGTCTTATCATCAATTGAAGTTAGAGAGAAATTTGGAGCAATTTTATTTTTAACAACATTAATTGATTCTTTTTCAAAATCTGAATTAGGATCATTTGTATTAATTATTGTTTCTTTATCAGAACAGCTGAGTATAAGTAGAAAAACTAAAAATATGAATATATATTTCGATTTTTGCATGATTTAATAATTAATAAATTTTTATTTATTTATTTTGTTGTATACAATTAGTAATAATACATTAAATTTTAATTATGTTAAATAATTTTATTTACTTTTTTCATTTATAAAGGAGTATTTGATTGAAGATTTTGATTACAGGTGCTACTGGTTTTATTGGTTATCAATTATCACAAAAATTAGATAAATTAGGTTACTCTATTTCTATTTTGACTAAAAACATAAATAAATCGAAGGCATTATTTGCTGATAATATAAAAAAATATTACTGGGATCCTGATTTAAATATTTGCCCTGTTGAGCCTGTTATAAATAGTGATTTAATTATTAATTTAGCTGGAGAAAATGTTTTTGGACTTTGGTCAAAAAATAAAAAATCTAAAATTAGAAATAGTAGAATTGATTCAACTAAAATTTTAGTTCAAATCATTAAAAATAATCCAACACACAGGGTGAGAAAATTTCTTTCTTCTAGTGCTATAGGGTATTATGGCGACCGTGAAGATGAAATTCTATATGAGAATTCTGGAGCTGGTAAAGGTTTTTTAGCACAAACGTGTTTGAAATGGGAACAAGAATCATTAGAACTTGATAATCATGGAGTTGATACTATTCAACTTAGGACTGGAATTGTATTAGGTAAAAATGGTGGGGCTTTCAAGAAAATGTTATATATATATAAGTTTGGTTTGGGAGGCAGGTTGTCTAATGGTAAACAATGGTGGTCATGGATTCATATTAAGGATTTTATAGATATAATTGATTTTCTTATCAGAAATGATTTTAAAGGACCTCTAAATATTGTTTCCCCATACCCTTATAGACAATCAGAATTTTCGTCTGTTTTTTCCAAAACTTTAAAAAGGACAAATTTAGCCTTAGTTCCATCTTTTGCTCTGAAAATATTAATGGGAGAATTAGCTTTAGAAATACTTGGTAGTCGTAGAGTAAATCCTCAAAAACTAATTGACTTAAACTTTGCATTTAATTTTCCAGAATTAGATAATGCTTTAAAAGATATTATAGGTTAAATATATGTTTGAATTAAAAATTGACAGAGGTGAAATTTATTGCTCGGTACAATTGTATAAAAAATCTGATGAGGTATTTGATTTTTTTTCTAATGCTAATAATTTAGAAATACTTACTCCAAGTTTTTTAAAATTTAAAATCTTGAGTGAATTGCCTGAAAAAATTAAGTTAAATGACAAAATTGATTATCGACTTTCTCTACGTAATATACCTATAAAATGGCGAAGCGAGATAACTGCTTGGGAACCACATAACCGATTTGTAGATGAACAGGTTTTAGGCCCCTATAGAAAATGGGTGCATGAGCATTTATTTGTGGATAATGAAGAAGGATGCTTGGCTATTGATAAAGTTGAATATCAAGTGTGGTTTGGTTTTATAGTAGATAAATTATTTGTAAAAAAAGAATTAGAACGAATTTTTTCATTTCGATCAAAAAAGTTAATCGATTTATTTAATTAGGATAGGTTAATTTAAGTCTTGTTTTTCTTTATTTTCCTTTATTTCATTAATTAATTCAATACTGGGTATATTTAAATTCTGTCGCCAGATTTTCTCTTTTTTTTGATTTAATATTAAATATGAGGGGACAGTATTTATTTTATAATTTTGACGAATATATTTGCCTGGTTTTGAATTAATGTCTAATCTTATGAAATTTATTTCTTTAGTTAATTTTGATTCTAGCCTATCAACTATAGGCTTTGATGATAAGCAAGCAACTCAGTAATCAGAATATATTTGTATTAAAGTGAATGTATGAGATTCTAAAGATTTATTTAAATCTTCTACATTTAAAATTTCAGAAGTTTTTGTTTTAAAAAATATTTGAGTAAATATTAAACTACTAGTAAATATTATTATTAATCCCAATGCAATTTTGAAATCAAATAATTGTTTAAATATCATAGTCGAGGATACTATTAATAATAATGCAACCAAAATAAATGAATATTGATTTATTATAAAATACAAATTTTACTCTTAAACTCTTTATATATTTTTACCAATTAATATTCCTAAAGTTGCAGCAATTAGGCCGATTAATATACTAAAAATTATGTTTATTAAAAACTTCATTAATTCATCAGCAAAAATTAATTTTGCTGATGCTACTGTTAAAGTAGAGAATGTTGTATAAGAACCTAAAAAGCCTATAACAGCAAACAACCTAAAAGAAGTTGATTGCCCTGATTTGTTATCTAATATTCCAATAAGTATTCCTAGTATTAGAGAACCAGAGATATTTACAAAAAATGTTCCTATTAAATTAGAATTTAACCTAGATATAGTTATTAGGTTTACAGCATATCTTGCAATTGCACCTAATGCTCCACCTGATGCTACTAAAACCCATTGTGACATAAATTACCTCTATAAATATTATAAGTTTAATTTTATTATATTTTTATATATTATATATTTATAATTTATAATGTTAATATGTTAAAGTGGTGAAAATTTTAATTAAATAAATTATTGAGGAGAGTTTATGATTGTAGTAGAAGCTGTTGCAAAAATTTTGAAAAAAGAAGGGGTAGAATTTGTCACTTGCTTTCCTTCAAATGATTTGTTAGAAGCTGTAGCTAACGAAGATATTAGGACCATTATGTTTAGACATGAAAGAGGTGCAGTAATGGCTGCAGATGGTTTTAGTCGTATGAAAGGAAGGAAAAATTTTGGGGTTGTTATTACACAAGGTACTTCAGGCGCTGAAAACGCTATGGGAGGTATAGCTCAAGCTTTTGCTGATAACGTTCCTATTTTATATTTAACAGATGGCCCTTTGCTTTCTCAATATGGCGTGAACCCTTATTTTTCTCCTGTTAGAACCTATGAATCTGTTTCAAGACACGCTGAAGTAATTTCGCATCCTGATCAAGTTTCTGATGTTATGAGAAGAGCATTTCATGCTTTAAGAAATGGTACTTCTGGGCCAGTGATTGTTGAGATACCTAAAGATATAGGAGAATCAGAAATGCTCTCAGATAATATTGAATATAGTATTCCAACTCGCACTCTTCAATTACCGCAACAAGATGAAATTAATAAAGCAGTAAAAATATTGTTAGAAGCAAAAAAACCTCTTATTTGGTCAGGTATGGGAGTTTTGTTTGCTCAAGCAACTTTAGAATTACAAGAATTAGCTGAATTACTACAGATACCAGTATTTTGTTCTATGCCAGGTAAATCTTCATTTAATGAAACTCACCCTTTATCTTTAGGATCTGGTAGTGCAGCGACTACTCTGCCCGCAAAAAAATGGTTGAAAGATTCGGATGTTTTATTTGCTATTGGGTCAAGTCTTACAAAAACTTTATATGGTCAACAGATTCCTCCTGGGAAAAAGATAATACATAGTGTTGAATCTATTTCAAATATTAATAAAGATTTTCCTGCTGAAATTGGATTGCCAGGAGATGCTAAATTAATTCTTCAAGCTATATTAACAGAAGTAAAAAAACAATTAAAAGGTAATAATAATATTAATGTAGATATCTCAGAAGAGATATCTACATTAAAAGAAAAATGGATGTCAGAGTGGCAACCTATTTTACAATCTGATGAAATACCTATTAATACTTATCGGGTAATTGATGCTATGAATGCTGCTATTGATAAAAACAATAGTACTGTTACTCATGATGCTGGTGCACCTAGAGATACTATTATGCCATTTTATATAGCTACTGTACCTCATAGTTATATAGGTTGGGGTAAAAGTACTCATTTAGGTTATGGTATCCCACTAATGATTGGTGCAAAAATTGCTAATCCAGATAAGTTTTGTATGAACTTTATGGGTGATGGTGCTTTCGGAATGTCAGGTTTAGATATTGAAACTTCAGTCAGAGAAAAAATACCTATTACAACTTTAGTATTGAACAACGGAGGAATGGCGACATATCCAGGAGGCTATCCATCTGCTAAAGAAAAGTTTGGAACTACATTTTTAACTGGGGATTATGCTAAAATTGCTGAAGGATTAGGTGCAGTGGGTATTGTAGTTAAAGATCCAAAAGAACTTATACCTGCAATAAAAAAAGCGCAAGAATTAAATGCTTCAGGTAAAACTGTGTTGATAGATGTCCATAGTAATTTAGAAGGGCGAAGATCCTTTCCTGAAGTATAATTATACTATTGAAAATATTTCTCTACCTTCGATCTTAAATTTTTGATTAGAAGAAATATATTCTGAACTTAATAAATCTTCATCACTTGTTGTGATTATACATTGGGTATATTTCTCAGCTAATTGAAGTATTTTTTTACTTCTATCTATATCTAATTCAGATAATATATCGTCAAGAAGAATTAATGGTTCTTTATTGTAAAAATCCATGAGAACTTTAGCTTCAGCTAATTTCATAGATAAAATAGTTGTTCTTGATTGACCTCTAGAAGCATATGCATGAGCGCTCATTGAATTTATCGAAATTTTAATGTCATCTCTGTGTGGACCTACAATAGTAATTCCCTGTAATATTTCATCTTTTTCTTTTGTAATAAGTTGGTTTTCAAATATTTCGGTTATGCTTTCTGTTTCAATAATTTTTGGTACATTTGGCATATAAGTAATTTCTAAATTTTCTTGATCGTTACTTAAATTTTTATGTATAGGTACAGATAGTTTATTTAATAAATTTATTGTGGAATTTCTTTCTTCAATTATGTAAGTACCTTTTTCAATTAATTCTTTATTCCAAAAATATAACTCGTTAATTGATGCATCACCTTTACGTATTAACTTTAACAAATTATTGCGTTGTGTAAGTATCTTTTGGTAGTTTTGAAGTGTAGTTAAATACTTTTTATTTAGTTGAGAAATAAGTATGTCAATATATTTACGTCTTATAGAGGGACTCCCAGAAATTATATCTAAGTCTTCGGCATCAAATAATACAGATGTTAAATTTCCAATTAAATTTGAAGAATTAATTTGTGCTCCATCAATTAAGATAGATTTAGTTAAATGTCCTATAGAATCCAAATTGAGTTCATTATTTGATATAGGTAAATTTAAATGATAATTCATTTGTATTTTTGAACTTTGTTCATTATCTAAAATGTGTGATTCTATTTGAGTAAATTCAATATTACTTTCTTTATATTTATAAATTAACTCTTTTTCATTTCTAGTTCTGTGTGATTTTGCAATAGATAATATATATATAGCTTCTAAAAGGTTACTTTTACCTTGTCCATTTTTACCTTGGATAAATATAATTCCAGGGTTTAAATCTAGAGTAAGGTTTTTATAGTTTCGAAAATTTTTTAAAATTAATTTTGAGAGATGAATTTTATGCCTCGAAACGGTTGCTTTAATAAACCTAATTATACTTTATGCAATATTAAATCAATAGTTAGATTTAATATTTAATCGACCATTTTATTTAATTCCTGTTCTGTTAATAATGTGATCTGCATTTTTTTCGCTTGATCTAATTTTGAACCTGGATTTTCTCCAACTATCAAGTAATCAGTTGATTTAGTTAAATTATTTGAAATTTTTCCACCATTTTTATTGATAAAATCTTTTATTTCAGATCTAGTACCTATATTAAGAGTCCCTGTAATTACAAAATTCATATTATTTAATGATTGTGAGTAATAAATATTTTCATCGTCTTCTGAGTTTATCTCCATTTTTACATTAGCTTGTTTAAGTTTATCAATAATTTTTAAATTAGATGGGTTTTGGAAATATTGAATTATATTTTTTGCCATTTTAGGACCTATTCCAGGTAAAAGGTTAAGTTTTTCTTCATTAGTTTCAATTATGTTGTCAATATTTTTAAAATGGTTAGATAATATTATTGAAGCTTCTTTTCCAACATTTAATATTCCTAGGGAAAAAATTAAAGAATTTATTGGATTAGATTTGCTTGATTCAATTGAATTTAATATATTATCAACGCTTTTGCTGCCGATTCCATCTAGTTTAATCAAATCTTCTTTTTGTAAATAATATAGGTCTGCAATATTACTTATGCATTTATTATTTACAAGATTACTGACCAATTGTTTACCTACTCCTTCGATGTTCATGGCATCTTTACTGACAAAATGTTCAAGCAACCTGATTAGTTTTTCTTCACATAATTGATTTATACAAAATATTGTTGTTTCATTGCATGGTTTAAAAAGCTTTTCTTTGCAACTGGGACAATGTTCAGGCATCTCAAATTTTTTCTCATTACCGTTTCTATTAGTTTTTATGACTTCTAAAACTTTAGGAATTACTTCACCCGCTCTTTCAATTAATACCCAGTCATTTATCATTATTTCTTTATCTTGAATATAAGAATAATTGTGGAGTGTTGCTGATTGTACTGTTACTCCATCTATTTTTACTGGTTTTAATAAGGCTAATGGTGTGATTGCTCCTGTTCTACCAACATTTACATTTATGCTCAATATTTTAGTTTTGGATTTCTCAGAATTAAACTTAAATGCTATTGCCCATCTAGGTTCTCTAGATGTTGTACCTAGTTGTTTTTGTAAATTTATATCATTAACTTTTATTACTATTCCATCACAATCATAGTCTAAATTAGAGCGTTCTTTAGTCCAATAATTGTGCAACTCTAAAACTTGATCAGGAGATGTGTTTTTATTATTATTAGGATTAGTCTGAAAGCCTAAATTTTGTAAATATTCTAATATCTCATATTGAGTTTTAGGAATTTCATTGCTACTATACGCTACAGAATAAAAAAACGCATCTAAAGGCCTTTCGGCAGTTATTTTTGGATTTAATTGCCTAAGGGATCCTGCTGCAGTATTCCTAGGATTAGAAAAAGGTTCTAGCCCATTTTCAATCCTGATAGAATTCAAAGTTTTAAATTCAGATCTTTTTATATAAATTTCACCTCGGATTTCAATTTTGGTTATATTTTTTAATGACTCAATACTTTTAGGGACATTATTAATTGTCTTAACATTACTTGTTACATCTTCACCTATAAGTCCATCTCCTCGAGTCGCAGCATATTCTAGTTTTCCATTGATATAAGTTATTGATATTGCTAGACCATCAAGTTTTAATTCTGAGACCATTTCTAAATTTTTTTTTGTTGAATCTGAGTTTATTTTATCCCACCAAGAAATAAATTCTTCTTTATTAAATACGTTTGACAAACTTAACATAGGGGTTTCATGCTTAATTTGTGAAAAAGTTTCCAATTTGTTGTCTTCTATAGTTTGAGTTGGTGAATCTGTAGAATTTAAGCTAGGATAATTTTCTTCGAGACTTTTGAGCTCTTTAAATAACAGGTCATAATCATAATCACTAATTTCTGGTTTATCTAATTTATAATATAGTTCATTATGGTATTTTATTTGGTTACGTAAATATTCAGCTCTTTGGATTAAGTCTTTGTTAAGCATACAATACCTTGTTGTTTTTTGAATTAATAAATTTATATAATTTTATTTTTTTATATAATATAATAATAAGTATATTGTTTCTATAATTTATAAAATTAATATTTGTACTATAGATAATTTTGATTTAATTAAGGGGATATTTATCATTGAGTTTACCTAAAAATGTAAAAGAATTTATATGCGATTATCCTGCGTTGTCATTGATTGGAAATACTTCCATGATTAAATTAGATCTGCCTATGTATTCAGATTCCAATTCATTATATGTCAAATGTGAACATTTAAACCCTGGAGGATCTATTAAAGACAGGCCAGTTCTTAGAATGTTAGTTGAAGCAATTTTATCAGGTGAGTTGACTAAAGACAAAGTTATTTTAGATGCTACTTCAGGTAATGCAGGAATTTCATATGCCATGATAGGTGCTATATTGGGCTATAAAGTTAAATTAATCATGCCTGAAAATGCTAGTGAAGAAAGAAAAAAAAGAATATTAAATCATGGTGCTTCAATAGTATTTACTGATCCAATTTTAGGTTATGACGAAACTTTAAGAGAAGTTAAAAAAATTTACGATCAATCTCCTGAAAATTATTTTTACTGTGACCAATATAGCAATATAAATAATCCTTTAGCTCATTATGAAACTACTGCTGAAGAAATAATAAAACAAAATCCATCTATAACTCACTTTATTGGAGGTGTTGGTACTGGAGGAACAATTACAGGAATTGGAAAAAAATTAAAAGAATATAACCCATCAATAAAGATTTGTAGTATTAATTTTGATGAATGGCCAGGTATAGAAGGATTGAAGCCATTAGGTGAAGGTCATATGATTCCAGAAATATTTGATACTAAAATAACTGACCAAGAGGTTTTTGTAGATATCGATGATGCTTATAAAATGTGTAAAACTTTAGCAAATAAAGGTATATTTATTGGTCAATCATCAGGGGCATATATATGTGGTGCTCAGAAAATATCTGAATCCTTACATAATGCTTCAATTGTTACTATATTTAATGATTTAGGTGAACGTTATTTCAGCACTGGTATTTGGGATTAATTTTAGTTAAATTAGATATCAAGATTTTTAACTTCAAGTGCATGGGTTTGAATAAAATTCCTTCTGGGCTCAACTATGTCTCCCATTAAGGTTGAAAATACATTGTCAGCGTTTGCTGCATCATTTAGTGCAACTTTCAGTAAAGTTCGCTTATCAGGGTCTAATGTTGTTTCCCATAATTGTTCAGCGTTCATTTCTCCAAGACCTTTATATCTTTGAGTATTTATTCTTTTTCCTTCAAACTTAGCTATTGCTTCATCTCTTTCTGATTCATTATATATGTAGGATATTTTTTTGCCAGATGAAATTTTATACAATGGTGGTTGAGCAATATACAAGTGCCCTGCAGATATTAAGTCTGTCATATGTCTAAAAAAGAAAGTTAATAATAAAGTTCGAATATGAGACCCGTCAACGTCTGCATCAGTCATGATTATAACTCTATTGTAACGTAATTTTTCTAAGTTTACATCTTCATCAAGTCCAACTCCAATTGCAGTTATCATTGCTCTTATTTCTTCATGAGCGAGCATTTTATCAGCACGTGCTTTTTCTACATTTAATATTTTACCTCTTAATGGCAAAATAGCTTGAGTTCTTCTATCGCGTCCCATTTTAGCTGTTCCACCAGCTGAGTCTCCCTCTACTAAATATAGTTCACACATTTCAGGATTTTTCTCGGAACAATCTGCAAGTTTTCCTGGTAAACTTCCTCCATCCATAGCATTTTTTCTAATGATTAGGTCTCTTGCTTTACGAGCAGCTTCTCTTGCTCTATGTGCTGTTTGGCATTTTTCAATAATTCTTTTTGATTCTTGTGGATTATCTTCTAAATAATAAAGTAAGGCTTCAGATAAAACTGTTTCAACTTGATTTCTAATTTCTGGGTTGCCTAATTTACCTTTAGTTTGCCCCTCAAATTGAGGTTCTGTTAATTTAACACTAATTACTGCGGTTAATCCTTCACGAGTGTCTTCCCCTGATAAATTTGGTTCTGTTGATTTAATGAAATTTTGTTTTTTTGCATAATCATTTATGACTCTTGTTAAAGAAGCTCTAAATCCAGTAACATGAGTTCCTCCATCTCTAGTATTAATACAATTTGCAAATGAGTGAACAGATTCGTTGAATGTGTCATTATACTGCATTGCAACTTCAACAATGTTTCCATTTATTTCTTTTTCTACATAGATAGGTTTTTTATGTACTACTTCTCTAGATGCATTTAAATGTTCTACAAAGCTTAGGATACCTCCTTCATAATGAAATTCTTCTTGGTTATTTGGGGATAAATCGCTATGAAAATCACTTTTAAATTTGAGTTTCATACCTTTATTTAAATAAGCCATTTCTTTAAATCGTTGTGCCAGAGTATTATAATCGTAAATTAATTCTCCGAATATCTCTTCGTCAGGAACAAAATGTATAGCTGTACCATGTTTATTAGTTTCTTCAGAACTTAGAGGTTCAGAAATTAAATCAGATAATGTTTTACCTTTTGAAAATTCTTGAGTATATTTTTTTTGATCTCTATATACTTCTACTCTCAAATTAGAAGATAGAGCATTGACTACTGAAGCTCCTACTCCATGAAGCCCTCCTGAAACAGAATAAGCTTTTCCTCCGAATTTACCACCAGCATGAAGTGTAGTCATAACTGTTTCTACACCTGACATTTTTGTAGTTTTATGTTTGTCTACTGGTATGCCTCTTCCATCATCTATTATAGTTACACTTGCGTCTTCATGGATAGTTATTTCTGCCAAAGAGCAAAACCCTCCCATAAATTCATCTACAGCATTATCAACAATTTCGTAAATCAGATGGTGTAATCCTCTTTGATCAGTACTTCCAATATACATGCCAGGCCTACGACGGACGGCTTCCATACCTTCTAAAACTTGAATATCTTCGGCTGTGTATAATTCTTCATTAATTTTAGTTTTATTCATTGCCATTTATTACTCCTAAAACAAAAATTATATTTGAAATTTAATAACTATATTAATAAATAATAATTTATCACAATATAATGAAAATGTACATTTGTTCTATAGTTGTATTTATACAATTTATAGTTGTTATTTGCTATTCTTCTACAATATATTGGATTTTTTAATTAAACACAGTATTTATTGACATTCAAATTTGATAATTATATTATTATTTTATAAATCTTGAATTTATAATTTAAAAAATATATAAATATAAAACTAAATATATACAAATGGTGCTTTTTGCTTAATAGGGAAGTCGGTCAAAATCCGACGCTGACCCGCAACGGTAGGTGAATATTCACGAGCCCGGTCTACTGCCATTCACTATATGTCTAGTCCTTCGAGGAGTGAGGATTAAAATGACATTCTTTATAAGATTTTTTACAATTTTTTCTTTTTTATTTCTTTTTCTTTCTTGTAACGATACTCAGTTAAATAACAATCAAAATATTATTGATTCTTCAAATACGAATTATGAATCTAAAGATCAAGAAGAATCTAAAGATCAAGAAGAATCTAAAGATCAAGAAGAATCTAAAGATCAAGAAGAACCTAAAGATCAAAAAGAACCTAAAGATCAAAAAGAACCTAAAGATCCAGAAGAATCTAAAGATCCAGAAGAATCTAAAGATCCAGAAGAATCTAAAGATCCAGAAGAATCTAAAGATCCAGAAGAATCTAAAGATAAGTTGAAAATATTAAAACCATATCCTTTTGAAATACTTGATTCGAGTGGTCAAATTATAGAATTTGTTGAGGCTCCTAATAGGATAATTGCTTTTGATTCTGCTGCTCTGGAGACAATATTTGAATTAGGTAAAGGTAATAAGATTGTTGGGACTCATGACTTTGTCAATTATCCCCCTGAAGCTGAAAGTATCCAAAAAGTTGGAGGAGCTTTTAATATGAATATAGAAGCTATTTTAGGATTAAACCCGGATTTAGTTTTTGTATTTACTGATCAAAATTTAAATGATTTAAGAAATGCTGGTTTAAAAGTTTTGTATATTGAAAGTTTAAATAATGATTTTATTAAAATATCTGATGAAATTAGAATGTGGGGAAAAATATTAGATGTTGAGAATGAGGCTGAAAATTTAATTATTGATTTTGAAAATCGTTTGTTAGATATTAAAAGTGTTATAAAAAATTTAAATACTCAATTATCAATTTATCAGGATGTCGGCGGGCTTTGGACCCCTGGGCCTAACACTATTGTTGGAGAAGTATTTGCTTTATTAAATTTAAATAATATTGCTTTTGATGTAGACGGTTATGCACAAATTAGTAAAGAAATTATCGTAGATAGAAACCCAGATATAATTATTACCTCGGATAAAGATTATATTTTTAATGAACCAGCGTTTAATAAAATAAAAGCAGTATCAGATGATAGAGTATATACGTTGCCATCTGATGCTCTATCAATTGGAGGTCCTAGATTTATAGATGGAATAGAAGAGTTAGCTGGACTTATTTATCCAGAATATTTTAATTTATTTTTAACTGATAAGTAATTGAATTTTGACAAATTCAGAACAACAAATTTATAAATCTAATGATGAAAATTATTTATATAATAATTTTAAGATTAACTGGATAATAATTTTATCAATTATATTATTAATTATTGGATTTATAGCTGTTTGTATTGGCCCTGTTTATATTCCAATATTGGATTTATTTAATATTTTTTATGATAAAGTATTTGCAAATGTAAATACCAATTCTAATTTTGATATTATTATATTTAAAATTAGAATACCTAGGGTTTTATTAGCAGGTATAGTAGGTTTTGCTTTAGCAATGTCAGGAGCGACTTATCAAGGGCTTTTTAGAAATAATTTAGCAGATCCGTATTTGATTGGAGTAGCATCTGGAGCAGGATTAGGTGCTACGATAGTTATTGTAACTCCAATACCTATTTATTTTGGATTTATAAACATATTACCATTCGCAGCTTTTTTAGGTGCTATATCTGCAGTATTACTAGCATATTTTATATCATATAAATCTAATTCTTTAACCTTAACTACTCTTTTATTGGCAGGGATAGCTATTTCATCTATATGTGGTGCTATTACTGCCCTTTTGATGATTGGTAGTGATCCAGATATAAGACCTGTTTTGAACTGGTTATTTGGTAGTTTTTCATCTGCAAGATTTGAACATGTAGCTTTAGTTTTGATTTATTTAGTTCCTAGTTTATTAATTATATTATCATTTAGCAGATATATTAATATTTTACAATTAGGAGAAGACCATGCAATTCTTTTAGGAGTTAATGTTGAATATGTTAAAAAAATATTGATTATTGCAGCTTCATTAGCTACTGCTGCTGCTGTTTCATTTTGTGGATTAATTGGTTTTGTGGGTCTAATTGCACCGCATCTTGTTAGGTTAATATGGGGTACAGATTATAGGTATTTGATCCCACTTTCTTCATTACTAGGAGCTATATTTTTAATTTTAGCTGATATGATATCTAGAACTGTTTTGGGATCCTCTGAATTACCAGTAGGTTTGGTTACTGCATTTTGTGGAGGTCCTTTTTTTCTTTTCGTATTAAGGTATCAAATGAGATATAGGTAAAAATAATGGGATTACAATTAAAAGATATTTCTTTAAGTTATAAAGAAAATTTAGTTCTTTCAAATATAAATATTGAGTTTGATGTAGGAGAAGTAATAGGTTTAGTCGGTCGAAATGGATCCGGTAAGACATCATTGATCAATATTATGAATGGATTAGTGAGACCTACTTCGGGACTAGTTTTATATAATGGAAAAGATATTAATAATATTTCTATAAAAGAAAGGGCTAAATTTATTTCGGTAGTTCCTCAAAGAATAAATTTTCCAGCTGATTATAAAGTTTTAGATTTAGTATATATGGGTAGAAATCCTCATATGGATTTTTTCCATAGAGCTACTAAGGAAGATTTAAATAATACTTATGAAGTTATGAAAACAACTAACATAGTTGGATTGGCTCATAAATTAATTTCTGAAATTTCTGGTGGTGAAATGCAACGAGTTGCAATTGCAATGGCATTAAATCAAAGAGCTCCCGTATTATTGTTAGATGAACCAACAACTAATTTAGATTTAGTTCATGAAGTATTAGTTTTAGAATTAGTTAAAAAGCTTAACTCTTATCCTAAATCATGTGTAATTTTATCTATACATGATTTAACTTTGGCTTCAAAATATTGCGATAAAGTAGTCATGTTGAAAAATGGCGAATTATTTGCAAAAGGTAATCCTAAGGATGTTTTTAGTAAGGAAAACATTGAAAGTGTATTTTCTACTAAGGTTCGTGTTAATAAAGATCCTATAGACAATTCTACACTAATAACACCTGAGGTTTAATCAATCAATTCAGATTTCTTGAGTAATATTAAATCACCAATATCTTTTTCTAGTATATATACTGTTGGGCTTCCAGCTATATATACGTAATAATTTTTCTCATCAAATTCTAGAAATTTTAAAGTTACCGATTTATTATTTGCATTATCCATAGTCTTTATTTTTATAGTAGCCAATGGGTCTTTAAGTTGTATAGATATGGAGTCATCCTTATTTACAAAACCGTTAGAAATTAATCCTGAAAAAGATTGGAATATAGTATTTAAGGGCAGCCATTTAGCAAATTGATTTCCATCTTGACTTACAATAGTTTGGTCATTTCCATTATTAATAATATTAAATTCTTCATTTAAATATATATATTGTATTTCAGCGATTTCATTTTTTGGAATTGCTAATATTAGAGGATCTTGCCATCCAGAAACTTTAGTGTCAAATATAGTATCTGCTGGTACAGGACATTCAGTTGAGTATACTTCGCTTTTCCCAGGATTTCTAAAATAACAGAGTCTGGAATCATTAGTCCATTTACCAATAATGAATTTTTCTTGTAAGTAGTTTGCTACATAAAATTCTAAACTTACTCCTTGGTTATCATTTATGCCTATTTTTGAATGACTTTCTGGGTTTTTTGAAGTGAGTTGAGCACCTTCAAAATATGAAGTTATTGCCCAAAATGCGTCAAGTTTGTTTTGGAATACTTTTTGGTTTTCAAGAGTCCATGACGATCCTAATTTTAATAAAGTAACTGATTCTTCATTTTCATTAGAAGTAATAACAATTTTATCAATTACATCTTCTGAAATTGGCATTAAACCTGATAAAATCATTTGTTCATCATTACTAGAAATTATTTGAAAAGCTAATATGAACAATCCAATGATGATCAGTGATGTTAAAATATAACCTAGTTGAATGTTTTTAATTTTAATTACTCCTTAATATATTACTGCGACGTCTTATATACCTTATGAAACCAATTATGATAAATATAAGTGGCATTCCAATTATATTTGAATATTGAATTAAGTTTCTATTAGTTGAATCCTTGAATAGGAGTGTGCGATCTAAGATTACTTTATTTCTTATTTGCAATAATGCTTCTTCTTGAGCTAGCCAGTCGATTATATTTAAAGCTACTGTAAGATTTTCATTTGCTAATTGAACAGTTTCATTTGATAGCCAGTCAGAATCTCCAATTACAACAATTCTGAAATCATTAGGGAATTCTTGAGTTTTTTCTTTATTAGTAAGTGCTATTCCTACATTATTTGAAATCATATCTGTTTCTTTTATTTGAAGTGCTTGTGCATAAGGACTAATATCTGGATTGTTCTGATAATTAAAATCTACAGCAGCATATTTAGTTGTTTGGAGTAAAGGTATCATATTGAATTTGTCTGCTTTGTATAAATCAAATGCTACTGAACTTCCCCATGGAATTAAAACTGACTGGTTTTTCCCAGTTATATTAGTATCAATACTGGAAACTCTCATCCAATAAGGGTAAGGCTGCAATATTCTTTCGCCACTTTGGTCTATGAAAGATAAATTTTCATTTGAAATAATATCAAATAAAATGTTGTCATCAATTATGACTCCATAATCTGACAAAAATTCGTGGTAGCTATTTCTATTTGGTATAGCTATCAATTGCTCTTTATTTATATCTATTCTATCTATAAAGAACATTACTTTACCGCCATTTACAATAAAGTCGTTTATTTTTTTACTGGTATCATCAGGTATGATTGTGCTTGGACCAGGTATGATAAGAATATCTATGTTATTAATGTCAGCAGGTGTTTTTTCAAGATCTATGTTAATTATATTATATTGTTGGTTTAATAAAGAAGCTAGGAATTGGTAATCTGTATTGATGCTTTTTTCTCCGTGTCCTGTTAAAAATCCAATAGTTTTCATATTGCTTTTAGTCATTTTTTCTATCAAACTAGTAATTCTATATTCGAAGCCGTCTATTGTTTCAATAAATGGAATTATTTCTCGTTTATTACCATATGTCATTGATATGCCTAAATATCCGTTTTTTATTAATATTTCACCTTGGGATCTAACATTAAATTGTTGGACTGGTATTCCTGCCATTGAAGCTTCACGTAAATCTTTTGCTTCTTGATTTCTTGAGTTGTCATCATCCTCTTTTGGTGGTTCTGGGAATTTATGGACTATTTTGACTTTAGAATTTGACGTTTGAGCTAAGTCATTAAGGAAATCTCTGACATCTCTAGTTGTTGTAATTATTTCAGTAGGAGGGTCTTTTGAGGAAAAAAGGTTGATTATAAGTAAGTCATCCAGGTCAGATATAATTGTTTTTGTTGAGGGGTGCATAGAGTATAGCCTACTCTCAGTTAAATCTAATCTACCTCCTATAGAATTACTGAACCATGCCGTTAATATACTCAAAATAATCATTCCTGTAACACCCAGTTGTAAGTTTCTATAATTTGGCGATTTACTGTTTAAGCTTTTTTTTCTGATTGAAAGAAACGTTGCGCTTAAGAATGTTGAAGTTAATGCAATGAAATATATGATATCTCCGAAATCTAAAATACCTCTAGAAATACTTTGGAAGTGGGTAATTGGACTTAAATCTTGAAGTAATCCTGCAAATCTATCTGGAATTGGATCAGTTACTATATCTAGTCCTATAAGTAGTAGAATTGCAGTAAAAAATATACCTAGAACAAATGAAATAATTTGATTTTGAGTTAAGCTTGATGTCCATAAACCTACAGACACAAAAACACCAGCTAAGAAAAAACTGCCAATATATTGTGATAGTACTGCACCTTCATCTAAATTCCACTTTAACTCATTTATTCCTTCAATAGTTTGAAGTGCAACAGGTATGCCGATTGTAGATAATATAGCTATTGAAACGAAGAGCATACCTACTATAAATTTTGAAAATAAGACCACCCATGATTTGATGGGGTGAGTTAGCAATATTTCCAAAGTGCCATCTCTTTGTTCTTCAGCAATAAGACGCATAGTCGATGCTGGTATAAAGATTCCTAGCAACCAAGGCAATAGGTTAAATAATTCTCTTACTGATGCTTCAGATGTGTCATTGAATCCAGATACAAAGAAAAAAAGATATGACGAAATTGCAGCAAAAATTACAATTAATATATATCCTGTTGGTTGATCAAAATACCCTTTAAGGTCTTTTTTTACTATGGTTAATAAATTTTTCATGATTTTTTATATTTGGTTGTTAAATCTCTAAATATTTCTTCAAGTTTAGGTTTTATTTCGCGTAATTCCCATATTGTCCAATTTTTTGATTTAGATATATTATAAATTTCAGGTCTAGGATCGCTGTCTCCTATTACAGAAACAGTAAATCCTTTGCGGTTTCCAATGAGTTCAGTTACTTGAATAGATTGCAATCCAGGCAATTTATTCAACTCTTTTTCAATATTATTTCCATCTATTTCGACGTAAACTGTTTTTAAATCTTCAACTTGGTTTAATAAATCTTTGACTGGTTCATCAGCAACTAGTCTACCTTTACTTAAAAGTATAACTCTTTCGCATGTAGTCTCAACTTCTTGCATTACATGAGTACTTAAAAGTACTGTTCTTTTTTGACCAAGAGTTTTTATTAAATTACGGTGAGTTAATCTTTGATTAGGGTCTAGCCCTTCTGTGGGTTCATCAAGTATTAATATTGAAGGGTCATGTAAAATTGCTTGAGCAAGTCCTACTCTTTGATGATAACCTTTTGACAATTGATTTATTGGTCGGAAATAAACTTCTTTTAGGCCAATTTCTTCAACCGATCTAGCAATATTTTCTTTTTTATCAGTTTTTGTAAGACCTCTTAGGTCAGCAACGAATTCTAAATATTCTTTTACAAGTAGATCTTCATATAGAGGATTATTTTCAGCTAAATATCCAATTGAACTTCTAGTTTGAACGTCATCATCTTGTGTGTTTATGCCATTTATTTTTATGTTACCCGAATCTGGATTGTAAAAAGATGTTAAAAGACGCATAGTTGTTGTTTTACCTGATCCGTTAGGACCTAAAAATCCAATTATTTCACCTTTTTTTATTTTAAAAGATAGGCTTTGAACTGCTCTAATTAAATTAAAAGATTTACTTACATTATTTAATTCAATAGTGATATTGTCACAATTATTATCTGAGAAATCGTTTTTGCTTTTATTCATATTTAATTCTTTTTCAATTTATTTAGTTCAGATGAAACAGATTGAGGATTCATGGGTAAATTATACATTCTTATTCCTATTGCTTGTTCTATCGCATTTGCAATAGCTGCTAAAGGAGGTACTATGTTTGCTTCTCCAACTCCCCTTACTCCAAATGGGTGTCCAGGGTTAGGTACTTCTACTATTACAGCTTCAATAAAAGGAAGGTCTAAGCTAGTAGGCATTCGATAATCTAATAAAGATGTATTTTCTAATTCTCCTTTTTCATTCATAAAATATTCTTCATTTAATGCCCATCCTATACCTTGTGAAGTGCCTCCTTGGATTTGTCCTTCAACATAGCTAGGGTGAATAGCAGTTCCGACGTCTTGGAAAGCTGTATATCTTAATATTGTAACTTTACCTGTATCTGGGTCAACTTCTAAATCTACGATATTAGCTGCATAAGATCCTCCAGATCCTCCAGGGTTAAGATTTGCTTTGCCTACAACGGGGCCCCCAGTTTGAGATAATAATCCAGAAATTTCTTCAAAAGTCATTTTGAGTTCTGTGTCAATTTTGTGATTGATTATTCCTTCATGATATTCAATATCTTTTTCATTAGCATCCCATATTTTAGCTGCTCGTTTAATTAGTTGTCCTATTATATCTTGAGCAGCTTCATAAGCGGCCCATCCAGTTTTAAACACAACTCCACTTCCTCCAGTATTAGATGTATAACCAATTGTATCTGTATCGCCAACTTGTGGAATAATTTTTTCTACCGGTATGCCTAAGACTTCTGCTAATTGTTGTGAAACCGCTGTGCGTGACCCTGCAAGATCAATTGATCCTTCAACTAATGTTATAGTCCCATTGCTTAAAACATTAGCAACAGCACATGCGGGCCCTGTATTATTCCTGCAAAACCCCATACCAATTCCTCTACCAATGTTTTTTCCTTTAATTGGGCTTAAATAATGCGGGTGCTGTTTTAATGCTTCCATTACTTCTTTTGCTCCAATTTTTAAGTTTACTACTCCATCAGCTCTGCGACTTCCTTCTTCAGCCACATTAAAGAGTCTTATATCAATAGGGTCAATATTAAGTTTTTTAGAAATTTCATCTAAGGCACTTTCTACAGCAAAACATACTATAGGAGCACCAGGGGCTCTATATGCAGTAGTCCTTGGTTTATTCGTTACAACATCATATGCATTTATTAGTACATTTTTTATATCATATGGGGCAAATATTGCTGCACATGCTCCGCCTATTGGCCCACCTGGAAAAGCACCCGCTTCAAAATATACATCTGCTTTGGCAGCAGTTATTAAACCTTGATTTGTATATCCTATTTTAATGTTTACTATACTCCCGGAAGTTGGTCCAGTCGCTTCCATAACTTCAGATCTAGTCATAGTTAATTTTACAGGATGACCGCTTTTTTTAGAGAGTATAGCTGCAATTGGTTCTAGATAAACAGCTATTTTCCCACCAAATCCCCCTCCAATTTCCATAGGGACTACTTTGATATTGGATACAGGTATACCAAGTATTCTTGATGTGTTATCTCTCACTCCAAAATGTCCCTGAGTACTACACCATATTGTTACCCTTTGATCATTAGTCCACCACGCTGTTGCATTTTGCAATTCAATATAACCTTGATGAACAGTCTTTGTTTTATATTGTTTCTCAAATATTTCATAACTTTCTTTAAATCCATTTTCAATATCACCTAATTGAAATTGTTGGTGTTCTCCAATGTTGGTAAGATTTTCCCCTGAAGAGTCTGTCCAGTTTTCATGTAATATTGGAGCGTTAATTGACATCGAATCTTCAACATTTGTTGTAGAATGTAAAATATCATATTCAATATCAATTAATTTCAATGCTTCTTCAGCTTCATGTAAATTAGTTGCAGCAATTGCTACTATAGGATGTCCTTTATATAAAACTTTATTTTCTGCAAAAATGTTATGAGTTGGTGTTTGTCCTAAAACAGCTTTCATGTCTACTGGCCCAGGGTTTTTTAAATCTTCAAAAGTTGCTATAGCTTTAATATTAGGTAATTTTTGTAATTTACTGAGATTTATTGATTTTATTTTTGCATGAGCATATGGACTTCTAAGGACTTTGCCATGTAACATGCCGGGTAAATTTATATCTGACCCATATCTTGCTTTGCCTGTTACTTTATCTAGTGCATCATGTCGAATTGGTCTGGTCCCAACTACTTTATATTTATTTGAATTTGGATTTACTAGAGTCATTAACAACCTCTTTTTCAATTTTCATTTTAATTTTAGGTTTTGTTAAAATTAATTTGTTATTATTTTAGCACAGTAATTTTTTATTTATAATATTATATGACTTAAGGATATTATTTATGAAATATAAATTAATTGCTCTTGATATTGATGGAACTATTAGAGATATAGAAAACCCTGTATCTATTCGTACTATTAAAATTATAAAAGAACTAGTTGGTTTAGGTGTTGAAATTGTTGTAGCGACAGGTAGAACTTTTAATTCAGCTAAACATATATTGAATGGTATGAGTGGGATAAATTATATTGTTCCTTTTCAAGGTTCTCAAGTTGTAGATTTGAAAACAAATTTGATTGAATGGCATTCACCACTCAGCTCTAGGATGTTAATTAACGCTTTAGATCAACTTGAGAATTATTCTGAATTTGAAGTTATGGTTCATTGTAAAGACCAAGTATTTGTTTCTAGTTTGACAAATGAAATGAAATCTTATGGGACAAGAAATAATATAGATATTACTTATATCAATAATTTAAAAAAATTATCAACAAAAAAACCTGATAGAATTGTTGTTTTAGGTGACAACTTTAAAATTAAAGAATTAGAGTTTAAATTGCAATGTATATTTAAAAATGAGTTATATATAACTAGATCTTTACCATATTTTTGTGAAATTTTGAATCCTAATAGTGGTAAAGATAAAGCTTTATCATGGTTATGTCATAAATTACAAATAAATAAATCTCAGACTATAGCTTTTGGTAATGGGTTTAATGATTTACAGATGATAGAATGGGTTGAAATGGGGGTTGCTGTAAAGAATTCTGTTCCTGAAGTAATTAATGTTGCAAATAAAATTGCTCCGAGTATACAAAATGATGGTGTTGCATCAACTTTAGAAGAATTTTTGAAATCAGGATATTTTGGGTAATGTATATTTATTTATATTTAGAAACTAAGGATGCAAGGTTGTCATTTTCATTTAGTAAAGATAATATTTCTTCATTAATTGCTTTTACTATTCCTGGTCCTTCATAAACCAAACTTGTATATATTTGGGCACTTTTAGCTCCAACTTTAATAGCTTCTAAAACATCTTTACCTGTGCTAATTCCGCCACAAGCATTAATATCTATTTTTGAGCCTACTTCGAGTTTTATATCATTTATAATATCTAACATATTTTCAAATACAGGTTTACCACTTAAGCCTCCAGATTTTGTTTTTAAATTATTATTAAATATTGGTGTTGTATTAGAAATAGTAAGTCCTTCAATGGATTCCTCTAAACAAGTTTGTACTATTCTCATGATCTGGTCTTTGTCATGATATTTAGTTGAATCATAAATAGGGCTTTTATAGTTAGTATATGGAGGGATTTTTATTATTAAAGGTTTTCTACGAATTTTGTTTAACCTTACAAATAATTCTTTTAGAATTTTTTGATCTTGAAATAGTTTTAGTCCTTTAGTATTTGGGGAACTTATATTTATTTCAAATGCATCAGCGTGATTTTCAACTTTTTTATAACAATTTATTATTTCATCAATATTTAATCCAGATATACTGAGTATAATAGGAACATTGTTATTCTTGTCCTTCTCTAAATTTTGAATTATTTGGTTTATACCTTCACTTGGGAATCCTAGAGAATTTATAAGGCCATTATCTTTTTTTAATCTTACTATTCGAGGTTTAGGGTTCCCTGTTCGCGCATTATGAATTATTGTTCCACATACTAAATAACCAAATCCAAGTTTCTCTAGCGCTTTTATATTTTTACAATTTTTATCATATCCTGCTGCTAGCCCAATAGGGTTGTTTAATTTTATGCCAACAAATTCAGTAGTTAGTTTTGGGTTGTTAACAGTTAAATTGTTAGAAATTATTTGTTGTAAAATTAAGTTATTGAGAGCTTTATCAGCTAATTTTTGTGAAAATTCAGGGGGTAATTTAAAAAGTATAGGTCGAATAAAACTTTTATAGAATTTGGGTTTTAAAAAATAAGATTTCATATATTTACTCAAGTTATTGTAATATTATACTATTATACTCTTTTTAATTCAGAGTATAATAGGTATTGGATTAATTATATTTGGAGGCTTAATAGTTTTATGGATTTAATATTTGAACGAGGAAATGAAGCAGAGTGTAAAGGTCACTCTATACTTTATTTTAGAGATTCAAATGATCAGGATGAAATTTGGGCTACTTATATAGTGTTATTACCTATAACTGTTGAGGTTTCTAAATATGTGCCTCCATTTTTAATGAATCAAGTTTCTGATATTGGTGCTAATGATCTGTCTGCTTTCGCGTTTCCTCCAGCTCCTGAAAAAATTGAAAGTAGAGAACATTTAGATGTGATTGCTAAGATTAGATCTGACGATATATTGTATGGTGGTGTTTTTGATAGTAAAGATATTCAATCAGGTATGTTATTAGTTAATGAAGCTGTACAAAAATATGCTGATTTTTATGATCTTGATATTGTTTTTGAAAATTCTATTGATTATATTGTTGATTCTGATAATTCTAAACTAGATGTTAACAATGTTATATATGAATTTATGAGTACTAATGATAAATTAAGTGAATTAACTAAAATGATTGGAAGACTAAGATTTGTAATTGAAGGTAAAGAAAAAGCATTAGCAGAAGAAGCTGAAAATGATATAGAAAGTTTATCTAAACATCTTCCTACTGAATATGAAGTGGCAAAAATAACAAACGCTGCTAAGTCTTCAGACGCTTTTGGCTCAAAATTAACTGACTTATGGCTTAAACGATGTTTCCATTTAACTCAGCAAGAATTTGTGGAAATAGGTCAAATTGATGAAGAGATTAAAAGATTAGAATCTAATAAAAATTCAATTTGATTTTGCAACTTTTTTATTATTTAACAAAAATTTAATAATTTTGAAATACAAAAGAAATATATTAATTGTATTTTTTAATAAATTTTAAATTATAAAGGAGTAAAGTATGGAGTTTTATAAAGCTGAGTATATTTGGATTGACGGTACAACCCCAACACAAAAATTAAGATCAAAAACTAAAGTTGTACCACTAGGGGAAGAACCTCCTGTTTGGGGATTTGACGGATCCAGTACTAATCAGGCACCTGGAGAAAACTCTGATTGTGTATTAAAGCCAGTATTCACTTGTCCTGACCCAATTCGTCTTGGTAATGATATATTAGTTTTGACAGAAGTAATGAATACTGATATGACTCCTCATGCTTCTAATACTAGATCAGCTTGTTTAGAAACTGAAAAAAAATATGCTGCATTTGATATGTGGTTTGGAATTGAACAAGAATATACTTTATTTGATGGAGTACAGCCATTAGGATGGCCTTCAAATGGTTTCCCTGCTCCTCAGGGTGGATATTATTGTGGAGTAGGAGCAGATGAAGTTTTTGGAAGGCCTTTAGTTGAAGAGCATTTAGATGCATGTTTGATGGCAGGGTTAAAAATATCAGGTATTAATGCTGAAGTCATGCCTGCACAATGGGAATTTCAAGTAGGACCTATTGGTCCAACTGCTGTTGGGGACCATCTTTGGATAGCTAGATGGTTGTTATATAGAATAGGGGAAGACCATAACATTAGTGCTACATTAGATCCTAAACCTGTAAAAGGTGATTGGAATGGAGCAGGTTGTCACACTAATTTTTCAACAAAACAAATGAGATCAAGTTATCAACCTTGTATAGATGCAGCTGAAGCACTTTCTAAAAAACATGATTTGCATATTAAGAATTACGGTTTTGCGATTGAAGAAAGATTAACTGGATTACATGAAACTGCTTCGGTAGATAAATTTTCATATGGTGTTTCTGATAGAGGTGCATCTGTTAGGATTCCTTGGCAAGTAAGCGTTGATGGTAAAGGCTATATTGAAGACAGGCGTCCAAATGCAAATATGGATCCTTATGTAGTGGCTAATCTTATAACTGATACCGTATGTAGTTCAGTAAAAAGTTGATTACAATAATTGAATTGTTAATTAAGGTTTGATGTTTTGAAAATCAATCAAGATGGTATTAAATACGTATTACACCAAGCGAAAGAGAATAATGTTAGATTCATAAGATTATGGTTTTCTGATATTCTTGGTGATCTCAAAGGTTTTAGTATTACAATTGAAGAACTTGAAAAAGGATTATCTAATGGGATTTCTTTTGATGGCTCTTCAATTGAAGGATTTGCTAGATCTGATGAAAGAGATTTATATGCTTTACCTGATCCAAATACTTTCAGCTTGATTCCATGGGAGTCGGATGAGAATTCTGTAGCTAGAATTTTTTGTGATATATATACCCCTGAAAATAAATCTTTTGAAGGTGATCCTAGGTATGTTTTACGTAGAAACCTTCAGCGTGCAACAGACATGGGATATACATATTATGTAGCTCCAGAAATGGAACATTTTTATTTTAAATCAAATCAAACAACAGAACCTATAGATTTAGGGGGTTATTTTGATCAACAAGAAAATAGTTTTTCTGGAGAATTAAGGCGTGAAACAGTACTTACACTAGAAGAATTTGGTATTCCAGTAGGATCAAGCCACCATGAAGCTTCTTCAAGTCAACATGAAATAGATCTACGTCATACTGATGCTTTGACTATGGCGGATACAGTAATGACCTATAGATTAGTTGTTAAAGAAATAGCTAAAAAATATGGATGTCATGCTACTTTCATGCCTAAACCTATTACTGGTGTTAATGGTAACGGTATGCATATTCATCAGTCTCTTTTTAACGGAGATAATAATTCATTTTATGATCCTAAAGACCAAGTGTATTTATCTAAGATAGCGCGTAATTTTATAGCAGGTTTATTAAAACATGCTAGGGAAATTACAGCAGTTACAAATCAATGGGTGAATTCTTATAAAAGATTAGTTTCTGGTTTTGAAGCTCCTACTCATATATCTTGGGCTTTAGTCAATAGAGCAGATTTAATAAGAGTTCCTTCATATAGAATGGGAAATAATTTTTCAAGAAGGATAGAATACAGAGCTCCTGATCCTGCATGTAACCCTTATTTAGCATTTAGTGTTATGCTTGCTGCAGGTTTAGAAGGAATAGAAAATAATTATGACCTTTTAGATTCTAAGGAATTTGAATTAAAAAATAAAGATAATCAAAAACTTCCTAGTAATTTATGGGAAGCGATATTAATTACTGAGAATAGTGAACTAGTGCATAATGCTCTAGGAGATTATGTGTTTAAAAGTTTTATAGAAAATAAAAAAATTGAATGGGAATTGTATAATACTAAGGTTACAAAATACGAATTAGATAGATATATGCCTATATTATAATGTTCGTAGATTTATAATTTTGAGTTAATTAAATTGGAGATGAAAAATGAACTTAGATGAAATTAGAAGAAATTTTCCTGTATTATCTAATTCTATTTACTTAAATACAGGAGGGACAGGTCCTATATCAATAAATATAGCTAAAGAAATACAAAATATTTATGAATATGCTAGAGATTATGGACCAGATACTCCAAAAGTAAAATCTGATTTAGAAGGCAGGATGGAAGATACTAGACATTTAACTGCGGACTTATTGAATGTACCAATAAGCTCTATTGCTTTTACTAGGGCTATTTCAGAAGGAATGAATATTGTTGCACATGGAATGAATTGGAATGAAGGTGATGAAATTATAGTATCTTCTGAAGAACACCCAAGCGGAATTATGCCGTGGCTAAATTTAAGAGATAAATTTGGTGTTAAAGTTGTGAAAGTGAAAATTTCGGATGATAAAAATACTTTTTTAAATGAACTAGATGATTTAATCAATAAAAATACTAAACTTATTTCACTTAGTCATGTCACTACTGATACAGGACATAAATTGCCAGCTAAAGAAATTTGTGATTTAGCTCACCAAAACGGAGTTGCAGTAATTTTTGATGGGGCTCAATCGGTGGGACAATTCCCGATAGATTTAATTGATATAGGTTGTGATTTTTATTCATTTACTGCTCATAAATGGTTGCTAGGTGGATGGGGTGTTGCGGGGTTTTATGTTAATCCAGAATGGATAGATAAATTAAATATTTCATGGACTGGAGCTTATGCGGGTGTTTGGGACAGAGGATTGAAAGATGATGTTGTATATGAAACTACCGCACATAAATTTGAATTTGGAGGTAGGCAAAAGCCACTATATATAGCTATGGGTTTAGCTATTGAATATATTAATTCTTTAGGAATAAATAATATAGAAAAAAGAGTCTCTAAATTAACTGAAAAATTAAAATCAGGTTTAGCAGATATACCTAATGTAATTATGAGAAGTCCTAATAATTTAGATTTTTGTACAGGTATTGTTACTTTTTCTCTTGGTAAACTTCATGGAGATCAACTTAGTGAAGAAATGTTAAATAGAAACATACTTGGGAGACCTTCTTTAAGGCATACAAATATATCTGGTATCCGTATTTCTACAGCTTTTTTTAATAATGAAAATGAATTAGATTCTGTTTTAAATGCTGTATATGATATATCAAATAGTTTCAAATGATTCTTGAATTATAATTCAAAAGCTTAAGGAGTTTTTTATGTCTAAAAATAAGATATCTTATATTTGTGTAGATGAACCAAATCTACAACCAATTGAAGAAGAACTTAAAGGACTAGATTATGATTTGTCTGTACAGATTTGTAATAGTGAAGGGGAAACTATTGAGGCAATAAAGGGTGCTGATTTGATCATTAATGAAGGAGTTCCTATGTCTGCATCAGTAATTAATGAAATTGATAATGCAAAATCTATTGTTAGCTTTGGTCATGGATTTGACAGGATTGATCATGATGCTGCCACGGAAAAAAAAATTATGTTAACAAATACTGCAGGTTTTTGTTCTGAAGAAGTATCTAATCATGCAATAATGTTACTTTTGTCTTGTGCTAAGCATTTAAATTTTTTGAATAATTTGGTTAAATCAGGGCAATGGGATAAAGCCCCAAGCGAAGGAATGAGAAAATATTTAGCTGAAAAAAATCTTTATATGCCACCTATATATAATCAAACTTTAGGGTTGATTGGTTTTGGAAATATTGCAAGAGCAACAGCAAGGAAAGCTAAAGCTTTTGGTTTGAACGTCATTACCTATGATCCATATATAGAACCATGGATTGCTAGAGAATATGATGTAGAAGTATTTAATAGTTTAGATTCTATAGCTAAATTGTCTGATTACGTCTCCATTCATTTGCCTTTGAACAATGAAACTAAAAAAATAATTAACAAATCATTTTTTGAAAATATGAAAAAAACTGCATTTATTATAAATACATGTAGAGGTGCTACTATAGATGAAGAGGCAATGATTGATGCTTTAAATTCTGATTCTATTGCAGGAGCAGGTTTAGATGTGTTTGAACATGAACCGATAGATGATAGTAATCCACTAATTACTTTTTCAAATGTTATTATGACACCTCACACTGCAGGTACATCTACTGGTTCTGATGAAATTCTTTATAAATATGTTGGTCAAGAGGCATATCGTATTTTGAATAATCAATGGCCAATGTCTTTAGTTAACCCTGACGTAAAAAGTATGATTCCAAATAGAAAACCTTCAATGACGAAATGAATTAATCAAATATGACTATTAAATTTAAAGCTGTGAATGCATTAGAACAAGATGGGAAATTAAATATAGATATTAATGATTTAAATATTACAGATTTATATTCTGGTGATGTTTTAATCAAAGTTTTATATTCAACAATTAATTATAAAGATGGTTTGGCATTAAATTATAATAAAGGTAAGATAATGCGAAAATTCCCAATAATTCCTGGAATAGATTTTTCAGGAATTGTTTTAGAATCTGATCATCAAAAGTTTTTGCCAGGTGATGAAGTTATTGCTACCGGATGGGGTCTAGGTGAGACACATACGGGAGGGTTATCGCAAATGGCAAGAGTTAATGGTGATTGGTTAATTAAAAAGCCAACTGGAATTAGTCTTAAAGATTCAATGGTTTTAGGTACTGCTGGATTGACTTCTATGTTGAGTATTTTAGAATTTGAGAACAATAATATAACACCTCAACATGGCCCTGTTTTAGTAACTGGTGGCAGTGGAGGTGTTGGAAGTATTTCTATTAGTTTATTATCGAATTTAGGATATGAGGTAATTGCTTTAACTAGAAGCGTAGAGAATTTTGATTATCTAAATTCTTTAGGTGCATCTCAAGTTATTTATACTAATAATTTGAATAATGAAGGTAAGTTTCTTAATAAAGGGCAATGGTCAGCAGTAATTGATACAGTTGGAGGAGATATATTAAGTTCCTTGATTCCTTCAATTAAAAACAAAGGATGTGTAGCTTTATGTGGTAATGTTTCTGGGGTAAATTTAAATACTAATGTGCTTCCATTTATACTTAGAGGTATTCGTTTGATTGGGATTGATTCTAATAATTGCTCATTTGAGACAAGAAGTATTGCTTGGGAAAGATTGAGCGAAAAAATCAATATATTGAAATCAAATTTGATTATAACAAAAATTGGTTTAGTTGATGTATTTAAAATAGCTGAAGAAATTTTATTAGGTAATATAAAAGGTAGAATACTTGTTGATGTTAACCTTATATAGCTTTTTTTATGTTTTAGCTATGTTAAAAAGCATATTTAATTAAATATTTTTATTTGGAGGTTAATATGATTATTGATTCTCATGCACACATTTTCCCCCCTATGTCTCAAGCTTCTGGGCACAATAGTATTGACGAACATATGAAATTCATACAACATATGTTGATGTTTAATGGTCAACCTGTAAGAAATACTAAATCAGGTCAATTTTTAAATGAACAATCATTAGTTAACCCTGGAGGATTTTCTTTTGATTATTTATCTGATGTAAATATTTATGCTAGTAATTATGGTAGATTTAATTGGTTTTATAAATCTGAAAATTATTATAGGCAGTACCTCCCACCTACTTTAATAAATTTGGAGGCTACTGCAGAATTAATGGTTGCTCAAATGGATTACGTTGGAATTGAAAAAGCTGTGTTACAAACAGGGCATTCATATGGCAAATTAAATACTTATATCAAAAATGCTGTTGATAAATTTCCAGATCGGTTTTGGGGGTTAGCAATGATTGATGAATGGAAAAGTGATCAAAGTAGTGAAATTAACAAGCTGGATATAGCTATTAATGAACTTGGACTCGATGCTTTATGGTATCAGTCTGGAACATTAAGAATGAAAGGCAGAAATGAATTCGTTGACAACCCTATTTTTTTTAAATTTTGGGATAGGGTAAGGGAATTAAATATACCTGTTTTTTGGATGTTAACATCAGTAAATCCTAATAAAGATGTATATTTAAATGAGTTGAAGGCTTTTAAAAATTGGCTAAAAAAATATGATGATATTCCAGTAGTTTTTACACATGGTTTGAATCTTTCAGTATTTACGAATGGGGAGAAATTTGAAATACCGGAAATTGCTTGGAACGCTTTAGATTCTGAAAATCTTATTTCTGAAATATTATTTCCAATTGCATTTGGACAAAGTTGGGATTATCCATTTAAAGAATCCTATTCTATTATTAAAGAATATTATCAACGATTAGGTTCTGACAGATTAGCTTGGGGTTCAGACATGCCTAATGTTGAAAGGTATTGCACTTATAAGCAATCTATTGATTATATTAGGAATTATTGCAATTTTTTATCAAATGAAGATAAAAATAAAATATTTGGAGATAATATATATAGGTTATTTAGCCATAAATTTTAATAAACTTAGTTAGGATTGTAATGATTATAGACTCACATGTTCATATTTTTCCTGAAAGTTTTATTTCGAATAGGAGGAATTTAGTTGATCGAGATTTGACTTTCCGTACTTTGTTTTCTAATCCTAAATCCAAAATGGTTACTGTGGAAGATTTAATTGAAAATATGGATAAAGAGTCTATTGATGTATCGGTTGTATTATCTATGGGCTGGCAAGACTTAGGAATGATTAAAGAAATGAATGATTATATCATTGATTCAGTTAATCGTTATCCAACAAAACTTATAGGTTTTGCTGGCGTAAATCCTTTACATGGTAATAAAGCTGCAAAAGAGATCGATAGGTGTTATAAATTTGGATTGAAAGGTATTGGAGAATTACATCCATATACTCAGCAATTTGATCTGGCCAATAAAAATGTTATGAATAATATTATGGAAGTTGTTCAAGAAAACAATATGATTGTTAATACTCATTCTTCTGAACCGGTAGGGCACCTATATGATGGTAAAGGTAATACAACTCCAGAGATTTTATTAAATTTTATAAATAATTATCCTGATACTACTATAATATGTGCGCATTGGGGAGGGGGATTGCCATTCTATAATTTGATGCCAGAGGTGAAAAGTTGTTTGAGTAAAGTTTATTTTGATACGGCAGCAACTACTCTTTTATATGATAGAAAAATATTTGATATTTCAATGTCTTTAATTGGATCAGATAAAATATTGTTTGCTAGCGATTTTCCTCTTGTTAAGCCTAAATTTATAAAGAAACAACTAGATATATCGGGTAATTCTGAATTGGACATATTTAATGTGGTATATGCGAATGCAAAAAAACTTTTTAAATTGTGATACTGAAAAAGGTTTTTTATCAAAACAAATGATACTTGTAGACTTTAAATACAAATGATATACTTATGACGTTATATCCTTAAGGATTGTGAATACGGAGGAGGGATTAATGGATAATAATGCTTGGCCTGTTTGTAGAAAATGTGATTTAGGTCAATTGTTACCTTTGTCAGATTTTGGCAGTCAAGGTGCATCTATACATTATAAAGCTTGGGTTTGTAGTGACCCTGAATGTGGTTTTAATATTAAAATTCGTAATGGAGATGTTTATTTAAATGAACCTATTGCTAGTGGAGCATCACATTCTCCTAGGATTAGGTAAGTAAAGATTATATTTTAATATTAGTAATCTTTGAGTCTCGTAGATATTAACTACGTATTGATATAATAATATTTGTGCATTGATGATAAGTTTTGAAATATCTAAATATGGAGTCAGGATATTTGGATTTAGTCTGATAATTATTTCTATATTGTTTTTTGCTATTACTGCGATTATTTTTTTTTATAAGCTTAATGCTACATCTCAATTATCTTCTTTAAATGTAAATATTGCTCAGGATTCTTTGAGGTATCCAAATAATACTACTTCTAATATAGTCAGTGATAAATCTATTGGTGTAGATATGGATTTGTCTAAAAAATCAGTTGATGAGGTTTCTGAGAATCTGACTGAGCATAATGAATCTTTAACAAATTTTACAGTGGACTTGAGAACCATTGAAATTGAGGATGTAGAAATTGATTCAAATAAAAATGGCAAAAAAGAATTAACTAAGTCAAATAAAGCAAGTGTGAAATTAAATAATAAAGATTATACTAATGAATCCATTATTGGCCCAGAACAAATAAAGTCCTCTGATTTTTTGGAAGATTATCAAAAAGTTTTTGTAACAAATGATTTTGATAACTCAGTGTTAGGATATAAAGCAAATTATATGAGTATTCCAATAATTAATCTTAATTCTAGAATTGAAGAATTACAGCTTATTGATTTAGAAGATAATAGACATTATAACACTCCAAAAAATGTGGTAGGGCACATACCTGATACTAATAATCCTGGAGAAACAGGGAATGCATGGTATTTTGGTCACCTTCAGAGTCCTTTAAAAGATGAAGGTGACGTATTTAGGAATTTGCCACTTATTCCTGAAAAAATGAAAGAAGGGTTTCCTGTATATATAGTTTTAAATACAGATATTGCAGAGTTTGCTTACCAGGTTATAAGCACCGAAGTTATTCATCAAGATAACTTAAATTTATATAATTCGGAATTAGCTACTGTAACTTTAGTAACATGTGTTCCAAAACTTATATATGATCATAGGTTGGTTGTTACAGCACGTTTAGTTGGAGTGCGTAATTCAATATCATCAGTATATAAAGATTTGAATTAATAGATTAGTTTGACATGTTTAATAATTATGAAATACATTCAAAAGTTTTAAATAAAACTCGTTCATTGTGGGCGAAGAATTTTTTGTCTTTTACAAAGTCTCAAAAAATAGATAGAGATTTCTGGGATAATTTAGAAGAAATACTGTACACATCAGATCTAGGGAGTGATTTGTGTAATTACCTCATAGAAAGATTAGAAGTTATTTCTAAGGAAAAAAAGATACATGAAACTAACGATTTAATTAATGTTCTAAAAAATGAGATGGTAAAAATTATAGATTTGCCATTTGATTTTTCAATTAATTCGAGTAATATACCAAAAGTTTTTTTAATTGTTGGTATTAATGGTGTTGGTAAAACAACAACTATTGCTAAGCTAGCTAATTATTTCAAAAATAAAGGAAACAAAATTATACTTGGAGCTGGGGACACTTTTCGTGCGGGTGCAATCGAACAACTTAAAATATGGGGCGATAAAATAAATATTAATGTTGTGAGCCATCAAGAAGGTTCTGATCCAGCTGCCGTAGCATATGACACTGTTAATGCTGCTATTTCACGTAAACTTGATATAGCAATTATTGATACTGCTGGAAGATTACATACCAAAATTAATCTTATGGAAGAATTAAAAAAAATCAAGAGGTCTATTTGTAAATTAATTGATCAAAAGCAGTTAAATGTTTTACTAGTTTTGGATTCTACAATTGGTCAAAATGGATTAGCTCAAACAGAAAATTTTGTTTCAAGTTTGGGTTGTGATGGAGTTTTGTTAACTAAATTAGACGGGTCATCTAAAGGGGGAATAATTTTTTCAGTAGTAAAATCATTTAATACTCCAATTTGGTTTATGGGTACTGGAGAGAGTTTATCGGATATTGTTCAATTTAACCCAAATTATTTTGTGGAAAATTTGTTTTCTTCAAATGAAAATTAATAAGATGTCTAATTAATGTTTGATTTATTTAAATGGCTTATAGTTATCCAATTAATAGGACTATTTACTCTACCAATAGGAAATTTTATTTTTCCTAGAATTTATGATAAGGGATATACAATAAGTAAAATCCTGGGGATTTTATTTATTGCTTTTATTTCTTGGATTTTAAATGTTTACCATATATTGCCAAGTAATAAATATAGTTTGTGGTTTATTTTTACATTATTTGCAATTATTTTTTTGATTTTTAATTTTAACAATTACTTTAATATAAAGAATTTTCTATCAAAATACTGGCGTAATATTTTAATTTCTGAAATAATTTTTTTTCTAATTTTTATTTTTTGGATAGTAATAAGAGGTATTGATCCATCAATTAGCCACACTGAACAACCAATGGATCTAGCATTTTTAAACGCGTCTTATAATTCAGGTCTAGGCAATCCGAATGATATTTGGTTTGCTGGTGAAAGTATAAATTATTATTATTTTGGGTATTGGACAATTGCAATACTTGCAAAGTTGACTAATATTCCACCATATGTTGCATATAACCTTGCGTTAGCCTTAATACCTGCTTTATCTGGGATTATAATTTTTGGCTTTGTATCTAACTTACTTAAATATAATTTCATAAATAATAACAAATCTCTTTTATTATCCTTTTTAGCTATTTTATTTATTTGCTTTATGTCAAATCTTGAAGTTTTACTGGAATTTATGTCTTATAATGGCATTGGGTCAGTAGGTCTATATTCTTGGATTGGAATTGAAAATTTAAAAGGACCTAATAGTGAAATGGCTACGAGTTGGGCCCCTCAAGAATTTTGGTGGTGGTTCAGGTCTACTAGAATAATTAATACTTTTGAGTTTGGTAAAGGTCTTGATTATACAATTCAAGAGTTTCCTTTTTTTAGCTTTTTACTTGGAGACCTGCATCCACATTTGATGTCGATTCCATTTTTTATTTTAGCTATAAAAATTTGTTGGCAATGGTTTATTCTTCCCGTCAATTATTTTGGATTTTCTACTAATAATTATAAATTACAATATTCTAAAAGTTTAGATAAATTTGGATATGTTTATTTATTCATTACTAGTTTGGTTTTTGGGACATTGGCATTTGTAAATTTTTGGAGTGTTCCAACAGTTTATTTTATTTTATTTATACTTATATCGTTGAAGTTATTTAAATGCAATAATAGTTTAGATCTTAAGTTAATTTTTAGATCTTTTATACCTATATTAGTTATATTTACTTTATCAGTATTGTTTTTTCTACCATTTTATATAGATTTTGATTCAATAATTACAGGTGTTAAACCTGTGTTGATTACTACTAGATATATTCATTTTTTGATTGTTTGGGGAATATATTTATTATTAACTATACCTTTTGTCTTACATATTTTTACTCAAACAAGAGTTTTAGTGGATTGGCTAAAGGTATTTATTCTATCAGCAATTTTATGGATTACACCTTATTTAATTTGGGTGGTTTTAATAATTAATCTGGACACATATAATGCAAGTATATGGGGAAGGTTTATACATATATTACCTTTTGGGATTTTAATTTCTATTTCTTTTTATAACGCTCTGTGGGTTCTTAAAAATAAAAATAATTTATCATTATCTTTTGTAATGGTAATTATAGGATTAAGCTATTTATTAATTTTAGGATCAGAATTGTTATATATAGGTGATTTTTTTGAAAATAGGATGAACACAATATTTAAGCTTTATTATCAAGTGTGGATTTTATTAGGTTTAGTTGTTGCGTATATAATCTACTATTTTTGGTTTACAAATAAAAATAAAATTTTTCATGTTAGACTTTTTAATAGAATTATTTTTATATTGTTTGTTATTTTTTCTATTATTTCGTTATATTATGCTCCAGCTGCTATTAATAGCAAAATAGATTGTAATATTAATAGCAAAATAGATTGCAATAGATCTAATTTAAGTCTAAATGGTTTAGGATATTTAGAAGAAAATGAATATAATTCTATAATGTTTTTAATTTCATATGCTGAGTCTGAAGAAGTAATTTTAGAAGCAGTTGGAGAATGGTTTGATATGGGATTAATATCAAGATCCTCAGGCCTTTCAAATATAGTAAATTGGCCTGGCCATCAATTACAATGGAGGAATATGAGTAATGAAATATTTCAGAGAGAGAATCACATAAGAGAAATATATCAAACTCAGGATTTAAATAAATCACAAAGTTTAATAAATAAATATAAAGTATCTTATATATATGTAGGCCCACGTGAAAGAAATAAATATGGTGAATCTGGCATGGGTAAATTTAATTTTCTTTTTGAAGAAATATTTCATGAAGGGGATATTATAATTTACAAGGTTAATTAATAAGTTTAATTTTTAGAGGTTATAAATATAGAACTATTGTGAATATAAAAATTTATTCTATTTTCAATCATTCTGTTAAATTAATAAAGAACAATTTTAATTATTATTATTTATTAATTATAATGATTGCATTTATTTTAAGAATTTGGGACTTATCTTCTCGAGCGATACATCATGATGAAAGTTTACATTCATTTTATTCATGGATGTTTACTAAATATGTAGACATATTACATTTAGAAATTTTCGGATCTAAAATACCTTATTATTTTACTTTTGGAAATGGATATGAGCATAACCCCATGCTACATGGTCCATTACAATTTGAATTTAATGCATTCATTTTTACTATTTTTGGTTCTAGTGATTTTACTAGTAGAATATTATACGTGATTTTTGGTTCATTATTAGTAGGATTACCTTATTTTTTTCGATTTAAATTAGGTAATTTAGGGGCTATCTTTACATCTCTTTTGCTGTGTTTATCTCCAACGATGTTGTATTTTAGTCGATTTGCTAGAAATGATATATTAATTGCTTTTTGGACTTTCTCTATAGTTATATTAATATGGAAATATATTGAGGAAAATAAAAATCATTATTTGTATATGATAGCTGCTTTTTTAGCTCTATCTTTTGCTACTAAAGAAAATACATATATATTAATAGTGACCATTTTGTCTTCAATAGCTTTTATTTCAATTCCTGACTTTAAAACTAATATTGTTAGGAATATGAATATTTATAGTTTATCTCCACCTGTAGCTTTTTATAAATTAAGTATGAGGACATTTTATTTTATATTTGGAAAATTTAATTTACTTTTAGATAAAGCTCCACTAAATTTATTAATCTTGATTTTTTTGCTTACTTTACCACAATGGGCAGCATTATTTGCTGTATTACAGGATTCGGTCATACTTAATTGGACTAATTTAACTTTAGCTACTAATATGGAGTTAGCTCAAAGTGAGGGGCTCTCAGTTGGAATACCCATTGGTGGAGGAGTGGTTATAGCTGTACTAATAGTAACATTATTAATTATTCTGTCGATGTATTTTGGGTACCTTTGGAATTGGAAAATCTGGTGGAAATCTTCAGCAATATTTTATGGGATATGGTTATTAGCTTATACAAAATTCTTTACTGATTTATCAGGTATAGGTTCAGGTGTTTGGCAATCCTTAGGTTATTGGGTCGTACAGCAAGAAGTAGCTAGGGGAGGACAGCCTTGGTATTATTACATTTATACTATGAGTATTTATGAATTTTTTAGTATATTTTTCTTTATCTTTTCTTTCTTTTTTTATTTTAAAAAAATGCCAGCTTTTGTTCGGTTTTTGCTTTCTTGGAGCTTGTTAACATTTATTGCTTACACTATAGCAAGTGAAAAAATGCCATGGTTAATGGTTCATATATCTTTACCTTTGATATGTATGACTGGTTATTTTTTAGGGGATAATGTAAGTGTTTTAAAATCTCTTTTCACAAATTTTAAAACAATATATAAATTTAATATCAATAAAAAATTAATATCTATAGGGACATTTACTTTCTTGATCATTATGACATTTAGTTTTTCAGTATTCGTAGGATTTAAAGCAGCTTATATACATTCTGATGAACCCTTGGGACCTATAATATATACCCAAACTTCTTCGGATATATCAGATTTGAATGATGATATATTAGATTGGTCAATAAAGTCGGGTGATTTTGAGAAATTGCCTATATTAATTGATACAACAAGCGGTTTTACATGGCCTTGGCAATGGTATTTGAGAGAATTTGAAAATGTATATTGGACAGACTTTTCTAATTATAACAGTGATAATAGCTCATATCATAAGTCTTTATTGTCCAATAGAGAAATTCTAGTTATTCATGAAAAAAATTTAGAAATAGTTACTAGTATGTTGAGTGATAATTTTGAGGACCCTTTAAAAATACGACATAGAAGTTGGTATCCAGAAGTAATTTATAGAAACTTTGAAATCACTAATATATTAAAATTTGAATTTTGGCATAAAACATATAGGTATTTATTTTTCAATGAAGGAGTGGCAGATAGAATAGGTAGTGAAAATTCATTTGTCATAATTAGCAAAAATATATCTGAATTAGAATAATTGATTGAGTATAGGATTATAAATTGATCTATTTAATTAAATTAATTGTAGCATTCGGACTTAGTACAATTTTGTTAGGAGTTTTTATATTTACTGTTGATATAAAAACAATGATGGATTCAATTTTTGAATCAGATTACCGATATTATTTGCCAGCTTTTGTAATGTATTTGATTTCATTGTTTTTTCGTACTATGCGCTGGAAAGTTTTATTAATTCCTATTAAAGAGATTAAAATATCTAGACTTTTCCCTATTGTAATTGTAGGTTATATGGCAAATAATTTATTACCATTTAGGATAGGTGAATTAACTCGAGCTTATTATACTGGCTTGAGAGAAGATATTAGTAAAATTACAGTATTATCTACAATATTTTTAGAAAGAATACTAGACGCACTTACATTATTATCATTTATTTTTATAATTGGTTTAATTTTACCATTATCTGGTTTTTTTGAGTTTGTAGAAGAATCTTTTGGTTTAAATAGACTGATTATAATCTTTTTATTTATTTTTCCATTTATTTTATTGTTTTTAATAATTATGTTGATTTCGTATTTCCCAAGAAATTCACAGATTATTTTTTCGAAAATATGGTCTTTTGCTCCTGAAAATATTGTTGTTTATTTATCAAGTATTTCAGAAAATTTAATTAATGGATTAATGTCGGTTAGAGAATCTAAAAAATTATTTATATTATTTGTTTTATCAATTCCTATTTGGATTTTTGAATCGGGGTTGTTTTTTTTCATAGGTCTTTCATTTGATTTAGATTATGTATATCAAAATATTTTATATATGAGTTTATATATGATTTTGATTACATCCATAGTGAATATTGGAAGTTCAATTCCAGCTGCACCTGGTGGCTTAGGGTTATTTGAATTGATTGCTAGAGAAACATTAATATTCTCATCACTTGGAATTATTGATAGGTCTATAGCTGGAGGATTTGCTACTTTATCACATGCAATTTTAATTATTCCAGTTATAATTATTGGGCAATTAATTTTATTTTTTTCAAATATATCTTTTTTTAAATTAATTAAATCTTCAAATTAATTTTTGAATATAGTATTTTATATATATCATAAAATTAGGAGAAACAGTGAAAGTAGTAATTATAGGTGCTGGAGCAACAGGTATGGCTGCTGCCTACGACCTAAGTGCCAATGGTCATTTGCCAATAATATATGAGTCAGCACCGTTTTTAGGTGGGCATGCTTCAACTTTTGACATTGGAGGAGCACAAATAGAACGAGGTTATCATCATTGGTTTACAAATGATATTGATATAATTAATTTTGTAAATGAAATTGGATTAGGTGATAGGATTAAATGGTTTGAATCAAAAGTTGGAACATTAGTTAATGGGAAGATATATCCGTTTGGTTCACCTATAGATTTATTGAAATTTTCTGCTTTAAGTATAATCGATAGACTTAAATTAGGTTTTGCTACGTTATATATCCAAAAAAAGAAAAATTATAAAGATTTTGAACATATAACAGCATCTCATTGGTTAAGAAAAAATGTTGGTAAAAATGGATATGAAACCTTTTGGGAACCTATGTTGAGAGGCAAATTTGGAGTGAAATTTTATGAGAAAATAAGCATGGCTTGGATTTGGGGTAAAATGCATACTAGATTAGCTTCAAGAGGTTCGAGTTTCTCAAAAGAAAAACTAGGTTATCCTATTGGAAGTTTTTCTGAAATATTTGAAGTGCTTAGTAATAAAATAATTCAATCAGGAGGAGAAATTAATTTATCTACATCAGTTAGTAAAATACTTGTTGATAATGGGAAATTTACTGGATTGGAGTTGGCAAAAAATAATACGAAAACAGATTTACAATATGATGCTTGCCTAGTTACAACTCCATCGCATATTTTTCAAAAACTTGTAGGAAATAATTTGACTAATTCTTATAGGGAAAAACTTGATTCAATAAAATATATGTCAGCAGTATTATTAATATTATGTTTAGACAGGCCTTTGACTGATAAATATTGGTTAAATATAGCCGATAGGTCTATACCATTTGTTGCTGTTATTGAGCACACTAATTTTATTAATTCTGATCTTTACTCTGGTAAACATATTGTTTATTTGTCAAATTATTTAGATAGTGATAATTATATGTATAATATGTCACATAATGAATTGTTAGAACATTATATACCTCATTTGAAAAAAATAAATTCAGATTTCAATTCTGATTGGATACAAAATTCGTATCATCATAGGATTGATTGTGCACAACCTATAATAGGTGTAAATTATTCTAAAATTATTCCGTCCCATAAAACACCCGTTAAAAATTTATTTTTAGCAAATACTTCCCAAGTATATCCTGAAGACAGGGGAACTAATTATAGTGTGCGTATGGGACGTAATTTAGCTAAAATGATAATGGAAACTTGTTAGTATTTATTAATAGTTATAAATATATATAATATAGTTCTTGTAGCAAATAATTTGGTATGCTATTATTCTATATTATGTATATTTATGGAGGTTTAATTGCAGATCGATAATGATCGATTTCGAGAAGAAATCAATAAAGAACTTTCTTCTCAAACCCGTCCTACTATTACTGTATTATCTTCTTTATTAGCTATTCAAGATAAATTTGGATATATACCTGAATTGGCTATTGATGTTATTGCCCAGTATACTGAGCATACAATAAATGAAGTTTGGGGAGTGGCTTCCTTTTATCCAAACTTTAGGTTTACAAAACCAGGGGAAAATATGCTTGAAATATGCTGGGGGCCTACATGCCATTTGGCTGGATCCTCTAAAATATTAAATGATATTCAAGAAGCGTTAGGTCTTGATGGTGAAGGTGAAACAATCAATAATAAATTTACTTTAAAATATAACACTTGTTTGGGGGCTTGTTCTCAAGCTCCGGTTATTAGTATTAATCATGATTTTATAGGTAATTCAACTTCTGAAAGTGTTTTAGAAAAATTATCAAAAATAGACCCTAAATTATAAAATGTTGCATTATACAGATCTTAAAGAATTAGCAAATGATAAATGGTTAGAATTAAATTCGGGTAATAAGCCTTGGATTCGTGTAGGAACAGCTATATGTGGAAAAGCTGCTGGAGCTGATTATGTATTAGATAAGCTTAAAATAGTTTTAAGTGAATTAAACATCGACTATATCATTGATGAAGTCGGTTGTTTAGGGATATGTTTTGCAGAACCTTTAGTAGATATCACCCTGGAAAATGGGAGAAGAGTTTTTTATAAAAACGTGTCTGTAGATGACATAAACACCATTATTGATGACTCTATTGTTGAAAATAAATTTAATCACTCTAGTTTGTTAGGAATTCTTACTAGTAATGTTGATAATAATGCTATTGGTGAGAATGATTTGCCAGACCTGAATGAATTGCCAGGCATTAAATACCAAAAAAAAATTGCCTTAAGTAATGCTGGGAATGTTTCTCCATTTGATTTATATCATTATGTTTCGCAGGGAGGTTATTTAGCTTTAAATAAAGCTGTAAATCATATGACACCTGATGAAGTAATTAAAGAAGTATCTGATTCAGGCCTTAGAGGCAGAGGTGGCGCAGCTTTTCCAACGGGCTTTAAATGGAGCTTCTTAGTAAAATCAGATAATCCAAGTAAATACGTATTATGTAACTGTGAAGAAGGTGATCCTGGTGCTTATAACGATAAAGGAATATTAGAAAGCGATCCTTTTAAACTTTTAGAAGGGTTAACTATAGCTGGATATGCTACAAGATCATCAAATGGAATTGTATTTATAAGACATGGACATGATGGTCCTATAGATCGAATGGAAAGTGCAATAAAAAGAGCATATGATGAAGGGTTACTAGGGAAAAATATTTTTGATTCGGGTTTTGATTTTGACGTGGAAATTTCTTTAACTGGTGAATCATATGTCGCAGGTGAAGAATCTGCTTTAATGGAGTCAATTGAAGGCAAAAGGTCCCAACCTAGATTTAGGCCTCCATTTCCAGCACAATTTGGAGTTTGGGGTAAGCCGAGTAATATTAATAATGTTAAAACATTGACATATGTTCCAGATATAATTTCTAATGGAAGTAATTGGTTTGCCAATATTGGAGTTCAAGGAAATAAAGAGAAAAAGATTCAAGGTAGTACGGGTACTGCTATTGTATGTTTATCAGGTAATATTAAATTTCCAGGATTATATGAAGTCCCTATGGGTCTTAGTTTAAGGGACGTTATTTATAAAATAGGTGGAGGAACTGCCTCTGGTAAAGAATTGAAAGTTTTACAAACTGGAGGGCCTCTAGGTGGAGTGTTAGATTCGAATAGTTTAGATATTCATTTGGATTTTGACGAGATGAAGAGTGCAGGTGCTATTTTGGGCTCAGGGGGAATTATTGTTGGAGATATAGAAACTTGTGTTGTAGATTTGACTCGAGTACTTGTTGCTTTTTGCCAATATGAATCTTGTGGAAAATGTTTTCCTTGTAGGTTAGGTATGGAGCAAATTTTAGAAATTACTGAACGTATGGTTAAATGTGAGAGCTCTGAATCTGATCTTGAACTTATTAAAAATGTTGGTCAAAATATGGAAAAGGCTTCTTTATGTGGTCATGGTCAGCTTGGCTATGGGCCTATTCGCTCAGCATTAAAGTATTTTGAATCAGATTTTAAGTCACATATCATTGATAAAAAATGTCCTACGGGTAGCTGTGTTCAACCTATGATATCTCCTAAAAATACAAGACCTTATGGAATCCTTCAAATTAATAAAGGAGGTGAGTAGTGGTAGATGAAATAACTTTTACTTTAGATGGAGAAGAAATTAAAGCAAAAAATGGTTCTAATATACTTCAAGCAGCTATTGATTCTGAAAAATACATACCATATTTGTGTTATTATCCTGGAATGAAATCTTTTGGTGCTTGTAGGATGTGTGTCGTTGAAGTAGAGCAAATTGGACCTGATGGAAATTATAGGCCTATTCCTGGAACACCAGCAGCGTGTACTACACCAGTTAATGAAGGTATGAAAGTAACTACAAAAAATAATAATATTAATTCTACACGTAAAGGGATAATGGATTTACTTTTGACTGAACATCCTCATGGTTGTTTAACTTGTCATAGAGTAGAATTATGTGGCCCTTCAGATGTTTGTCTTAGGCATGTTTCTGTTAATGACAGATGTGTGACATGTCCTAAAAATGAAAGATGTGAATTGAAAGATACTGTTAGATATTTAGAGATGGATATGGATTCTCCATTATCATATAACAATCGTAACATCCCTTTGAAAACAGATGATCCATTTTGGGATATGGATATGAATTTATGTATTGCTTGTGTTAGATGTGTTAGAGTGTGTGATGAGATCAGAGGCGATAATGCTATTACTTTATTAGAAAGATCTGGTAAAACCTTAATTGGAACAGCAAAAGGTACGTCTTTAATTGAATCTGGTTGTGAGTTTTGCGGTGCATGCATAGATGTCTGTCCAACGGGAGCATTAGTCGAAAGAAAATACAAATGGGATAAAGCTGTAAAAAAGATTTCTACAGTTTGTACAATTTGCCCTGTAGGATGTAAATTAGACTTTGAAATTGATAAAAGAAATAGATTGATTCGATCAATTCCCGATTTAAACGGTTTTTCTAACCGTGGTCAAGGGTGTTTTAAAAGCAAGTTTGGATTAGAATTTTTAAACACACAAAATCGTATAAAAACTCCAATGATTAGAAATGATAAATCTGCTAATTTAGAAAGGGTTTCATGGCTTGATATTATTGATCATATTGCTAAGAATTTAAATAATTATAAAGGAACTCAATTTGCAGCAATTGGGTCTGGAAACGCTAGTAATGAAGATAATTTTTTAATTCAAAAATTTGCAAGAGTAGTTATGCAATCAAACAATGTTGATATTTCTACAAATTTTAAACCTCAATTATCTGATATAACTAGAGAATTGACAGGTAATATAAGACCAGAAAACACTATATGGGATATAGAAAAATCAGATGTAATTATGGTTGTTAGTTCTGATTTGCTTCCAGAATATAATGTAGTTGGTTTGCCTGTAAAGCGTGCAGTTATGAATGGTTCTAAATTGATTGTTATAGACCAAAGAGATACTGAAATTTCAAAACATGCTTCTCATGTGGTTAAAATTAAACCAAATACTGAGGGAATTTTTATTTTTGGGATGATTAGAGTGATTTTAGATGAATCATTAGATAATCATGATTTTTTGTATGCAAATGTTTTAAATATTGCAGAATTTAGAAAATCTATTTGGTCATACGATGTTAATAAAGTGTCTGAAATAACTGGAGCTTCTATTGATACAATTAAAGAAACTGCTCGGACTTTTGCTAAGGCAGGACTTGGCTCGATAATATATGCCTTAGAAACTGTTGATGATAATTACTTAAATGAATGTGTGAAATCCATTTATAATTTGTCATTAATTACAGGTAATTATGGCAATCAAATTGGTGGTTTATACCCCTTAAATCCTGGAGGAAATGAAAAGGGTTCTAAAGATGTTGGATGTAATCCTAATTATTTACCTGGATATCAGAGTTATTCAAATAAAAAAGATTTAGAACAAATTTGGAATTGTAACCTTTCAGATTTGGAAGGTAAAGGTCTTAAAAAACTTATTAAATCTATTAATGATGGTGAAATTAAGTGTTTATATTTTGTTGGAGATTTACCTAATTTGTCTAATATGGAAACCAAGGATTTTATTGATTCATTAAGTAAATTAGAGTTTTTAATAGTAGAGGATTGTATTGATACAGAACTCAGTAAATTTGCTGATGTTATTTTGCCTTCAAGTAATTTTGCTGAAGGTTTTGGTTCTGTTACGAATTTAGAAGGTTTGGTCCAATTAATTTCTCCTGCATTAGGTTTTAAAAATGATCAAGAATATACCTGGAAAATATTAAGTAAAATAGCACTTGCTATGGGTTATAATTCATTTAATTATCAAAATACTCAACAGATTTTTGATGAAATCGTTAAGATTATACCTGCTTATACAGGGCTCACATATGATTTAATTAAATCTGAAGATTGTATTATCAAAAATCATAACACATCTGAGGAAACATTAAGCAAAAAATATAATTTATCTATTGTAGATAAATATGAGCCAAAGATTTATGAAAATAATGATTTTCCTCTATTATTAAGCCTATCATATATTTTACATGATTCTGATGTTGATACTAAAGTAGTTAATAATAATGGTCGTGAAATTATTCGAACGCCTTTAATACATATAAATAAAAATGATGCTTTAAAATATCAGATTTCTAATGGAGATACTATTGTTATATCAGCAGAAGGCTTAGAAATTACAGGTAAAGTGATTATAGATGGTAATCTTTCGGGTGTTATATCTACAAATTTGTTATTCGGTGAATCTATTAGTAATGTAGAAAAAGGGTCTGATCTGAGAGGTCTTATTAATTTAAATTCTCAAAAATTAATTTCTGCTAAAATAGAAAAACAATAATACAATAAATATTCTATATTTAAATGCAATTAGGAAGAGTTTATGCAAAATAAAAACCGTACTTTGAATTTAGAAAAAGTTTCGATTGTTAATCGAGTAGATTATACTGATGATTTGTGTAGTTTATTTATAGAAAAACCTGTGAACTTTACCTTTAAGCCTGGTCAATACTGTACAATTGGCGTTGATGGTATAGAAAGAGCGTATTCTATTGTTTCGGCACCTCATGAAAAATATTTAGAATTATTTGTTGAATTAGTACCTTATCCTGATGGAATATTGACTCCATTACTGTTTAATTTGAAAATAATGGATAAAGTTACAATTAGACCTAGAGCTAAAGGGTTATTTACATTTAAAAAAGAATATATTAATCATTTATTAGTAGCTACAGTTACTGGAATCGTTCCATACATTAGTTATATAAGAGATTATATATATAATGCGGGTTCAGGGAATAATTTTTTTATATTATTAGGTGCTAGCTATATTGATGAATTTGTATATGATTTAGAATTGATTGATTTAGCAAAAACATATCCTGATTTTATTAAATTTGTACCTACAATTAGTAGACCTGATGCAGCAAAGAACATTAATTGGAAAGGTGAAACTGGTAGAGTTAATCAAATTGTTGAAAAATATTCTAATGATTTTATGCTTTCTCCAAATGATACTTTAGTATCAGCCTGTGGTCATCCTGGCATGATAGAAAATGTTAAAGAAATTTTGGGTACTAAAGGATTCAAAATTGAAGAAGAGCGTTATTGGAAAGAGGATTGATATCATTTATTATTGGATTATTCATATTTTAAATTAAACATTAAGTGACATATATATGGTAACTCCAGCTAGACGTCAATATCTCACAATCAAAAATAATTATAAAGAAGAGATATTATTTTTTCGAATGGGGGATTTTTATGAAACTTTTGATTCTGATGCTAAATTACTTTCAAAAGAACTAGATATTGCTTTAACTTCAAGAGAAATGGGTAAAGGGCAGAGAATACCTTTGGCAGGGATACCTTATCATTCTTTGGAAACTTATTTGTCAATTTTAATAAATAAGGGATATAAAGTAGCTATTTGAGAACAAATGAGTGAACCTATAAAAGGGAAAAAGATAGTTGATAGAGAAGTTGTTAGGGTTGTTACTCCAGGAACAATTATTGAAGATGCTTTATTAGACATAACTTCAAACAACTATCTTGTATCGATCTTTATTGGTAAATCTGAAGTTGGTTTGTCATATATTGATATTACCACAGGGGAATTTGCTACATCTCAGTTTAAATCCAATGAACTTTCTTATGAATTGTCTAGAATAAATCCTTCAGAAATCTTATTGATTGAAGGGGATTCTATTGATAAAACATTTCAAGATAAAATAACTTTTATATCAAATTCAAATTTTGATTATTTAGATTCTGAAAAAATCCTATTAGACCATTTTGGAGTTAGTTCTTTAGAAGCTTATGGATGTGCAGATTTAGATTTAGCAATAATATCTTCTGCTATTATTATTGATTACATAAATAACACACAAAAAGAATCTTTGGACACTATAAAAAAACTTTTTACTTATTCAATAAATTCATTTATGTCAATAGATCATTATACAAAGAAAAATTTAGAGTTGTTTGAAAATTTTAATGAAAATTCTAATAACGAAAAATCTCTTTATAGTATTTTGAACAGAACTCAAACACCTATTGGTGGTAGGTTGCTAAAAAAATATTTATCTTTTCCTTTAATAGATGTTGATGAGATTCAAAAAAGGCAAGAAATAGTTACGTGGTTATATACAGATTCCATTAATAGGAAAGCAATTATTGAAATTTTGAACGATATATCTGATATAGAGAGGTTAATGGGAAAAATAAAGCGCTTTTCGGCAACTCCTAGAGACTTGTTATCCTTGTCAAATAGTTTAAAACTCGCTCCCAAAATTAAATCACTAGTACTAAGTAGTAATATTAAGTCTATATTTTGGTTAGTTAATAATATATTAACAAAGTACAAATCTGAGTATTTAATTAATAACTCTATTAATCTTAATGCAACAAATATAATTGGTGATGGACGTACTATCAAGCCTGGTTTTTCACCCGAACTAGATTATATATATAATAATTCTCGAAATGCACGAGATTTCATATCTAACCTTCAAAATAAAGAAAGAGATAAAACTGGTATACGTTCTTTAAAAGTTGGTTATAATAAAAATTTTGGCTACTATATTGAAATAAGTAATTCAAATATAAAATTAGTTCCTGATCATTATATTAGAAAACAAACATTAGTTGGTGCTGAAAGATTTATAACTCCTGAATTAAAAGAATATGAGTTATTATTATTAAACGCTGAAGAAGAAATTAAAAAAATAGAATTGAAATTGTTTAAAGACATATGTATTAATGTTGGAGAAGAATATGAAGAAATTATGTCATTAGCTAATTCAATTGGACAAATAGATGTGTATAGTTCATTTTCTGCAGTGGCATTAGATTATAATTATGTTTGTCCTGATGTTAATGATTCTGATTTGATAGACATTAAAGATAGTAGACATCCAGTTGTTGAACAATTATTATCTCCAGGTTCATATATAAGTAATGATATAAAAATTTCTAATCGAGAAAATAGGTTATTATTATTGACTGGGCCAAATATGTCAGGTAAGTCAACGTATATACGTCAAGTTGCAATAATTGTTCTTATGGCACAAATTGGTTGTTATGTTCCTGCACAATATGCCAATATAGGAATTGTAGATAGAATATTTACTAGAGCAGGATTACAAGATGACATTACTATGGGTAAATCTACCTTTATGGTTGAAATGTCAGAATCAGCTATGATACTTAATCATGCTACCTCAAAATCATTAGTAATCTTAGATGAAATAGGTAGAGGTACTAGTACTTTTGATGGATTATCGATTGCTACAGCTGTAGCTGAATACTTGTATGAATCTCCAGAACTTGGATGTAAGACTTTATTTGCAACTCATTACCATGAAATGGTTAAATTGACAGATAAATATCCATTAGTGAAAAATTTTCATTTTGCTGTCTCAGAATCAGATGAGGACATAATATTTTTACGCAACATATTGCCTGGTGGGGCTAATAAAAGTTATGGTATAAATGTTGCAAAATTAGCAGGATTACCAAGCAAAGTAATTGATAGGGCAAAAATAATTTTAAATTTATTAGAATCTAAAGCTATTGAATTAGATACTAGTAGAACTCAGAATAATAATTGTTCTTCTACTACTCAGCTTCAATTATTTGATTATTCTGATCAAATAATTGAAGGTATTTTGGATTTAGATATATCATCAATGACACCTTTAGATGCAATATCTAAATTATATGAAATTCAGGATTCAATCAATAAATATAAAAGTCGAGATAAATAAAATATAAAAAACTATTGACTAAAGTTTATTAGAATAAGATAATCAAAAAAATTATTTTTAGGAGGTATAGATGTCAAATAATCAGAGTTCATTAGATAATCCATCTGATTTAAGGAGCTTATTTAGAGATAGTAAATTAATTTGTCCTACTTCAGGTTTAGCTGCTGGTTATGTTCAAACTAATTTGGCTATACTGCCAAAAAAATATGCTTTTGATTTTTTGTTATTTTGTCAAAGGAATCCAAAGCCATGTCCTTTAATTGAAGTTATTGAGGCGGGAAAATATACGCCAATTCAGTCAGCACCATATGCTGATATAAGATATGATGTTCCACAATATAGAATATATGAAAATGGAACACTTTCTAAAGAAGTAGATAATATTGCTGATATATGGACAGATGAGTTAGTGACATTTCTTTTTGGATGTAGTTTTTCTTTTGAAGAAGCATTGATAGAATCAGGAATAAATTTATCCCATTTTGAGAACAAAAAAAATGTATCAATGTTTATTACTAATATAAATACAATACCTGCAGGTGTTTTTTCTGGTCCAACTGTAGTATCTATGAGAGCTATACCTAGAGATAAATTAGTTAAAACTATTCAAGTAACTTCTAGGTTTCCTAATGTTCATGGAGCTCCAATTCATATAGGAAACCCGGAGCAGATAGGTATTAAAGATATTAACTCTCCAGATTTTGGAGATATTAATGTTGTAAATGAAGATGAAGTTCCGGTATTTTGGGCTTGTGGAGTTACGCCTCAAGCTGTTGCAATGAAATCTAAGCCTCCTCTAATGATTACACATTCTCCTGGTCATATGTTTGTTACTGATATTAAGAATCATGAAGTTGCAGTAATTTAATATGTTAAGTTCTATAGAAGATATAATTTTGTCCAATGATGGAAGAGGAATATCGAATTTAAGGAATGGTTTGGTTGAAAATTTTTGTACGGATGCTGCTTCTTTTATTTTGCAAAATAAAGGAATTGTAGTAATTACGACGGGATTTTATATAGCACGAGCAGGAGCAAGTGAAACTGATGGGCCCCCTGGTGCTATTGCTATAGGAAATGCTTTAGAAGATATTGGGTATAAAGTAGTTTATGTTTCAGATAAATATACTATTCAATATCTATCAAAAATAAAGAGAGACAATGCTATTGTTATTGAATTTCCTATTTCTGATGATGATTCTAGTAAACAGTTTGCTAATAATTTTTTACTAGAATATAATCCTAATCTTCTTATTTCAATCGAAAGATGTGGATTTGACAAAACTTTTTCTTATAGAAATATGCATGGAGTAGATTTTTCCAAGTATAATGCAAAAATTGATTATTTATTTAATAATCAAATAAATTCTATAGGTATAGGTGATGGAGGTAATGAAATTGGAATGGGTAAATTTATTAACAAAATAATTGAAACTCCATCTTTAGTAAAATATCCATCTTTAACAAAGACATCTTTAACAATAATTTCTAGTGTTTCCAACTGGGGAGGCTATGGTCTTGTTGCAGCATTATCAAATAAAATTGGTAGTAACCTTCTTATTTCAGTTGAAGAAGAAATTGAATTCATTAAAACTATAGTAGATATGGGGGCTGTAGATGGTTTTTCTGGTCAAAAACAATACAAAGTAGACGGATTTAATCTACAAGATAATTCTTTTGCATTAATTAATTTACATAAATTGGTTAATGATACTATCAAAAACTAAGCAGTAATTACTGTATTCTCTTCATCAGAAGTTATATTTTTATCATTTCTAGCATGTAATGCGTCTATACCTCTTCTGATTCTTCCTAAGGATTCTGCAAGCTGCTCTTCTAAATTACATAATACTTCTCTAGCATAGGCATCAGCGCCATCTCTTGTACTATTGGATATAGATTCAGCATCTAATTGCATATCATATAATTTCTTCTGCGCATCTTGTTTCATTTTATTACTTTCAGCCATTGTATCGTTGATTATTTGTTCAGCTTCAATTTTGGCTGTTTTCAATACTTGAGTCTCCTGTACTCTTTCTGCATGCTCGTTTTTTGAATTTTTTATAATATCTCTTGATTCTTGTTCAGCAGAAGTTTTTATTCTTTGCGCTTCTAAATAAGCTTGATTAATAATGCTATCTTTTTGTCTTAGTACTTCATCTGCTTCCTGAATATTAGCTGGAACGGCAGCTTGAACTGCTTCTGCTAGCATAGTTAATTTTTCGATATCAATAAGTACTTTTTTTCTAAATCCTGGCACTCTCATTCCATTCTCAATTAATCCCTCGAGCTCACCGCTAATTTGTGGTATATTCATTATAACCTCCTTTAAATTAATTTTTTATTTATATTTTTTAAAACTAATTGAGGTACTAAATTATCGATTTTTCCCCCAATTTTTGCTACTTCTTTAATTCTACTTGAAAAAACAAATTGGTAAGATAAAGAACTCATCATGCATACTACATCAATATCTGGAGCTAAATTTCTCCACATTAATGCCATTTCAAATTCTTGTTCAAAATCAAATCCGGCTCTTAAACCTCTTATTATAAATTCAGCATTTATTTTGCGTGCAAAATTTGGTGCAAGCTCAGTAAAAGGTACAACTTCAATGTTTTTATAATCTTTAATAGATTCAGAAAACATTTCGATTCTTTCATTGGTATTGAACATTAGGTTTTTTAAAGGTTTATCATAGACAGCAACTGTTAATTTTTCAAACAATTTTGAAGCTCTAATTGCGATATCTAAATGTCCATTATGAACTGGATCAAAACTTCCAGGGTATATAGCTTTAGCCATTATATTCCTTTTTTATATATAGAGATTGCACTATCTCCGTATTTTCTTTTTGATATAGATTTAATTTCTTTGAATTCCGATTGTATATTTAACTGATGTTTATGTTCTATTATTAAAATTCCTTTGTCATCTAATACATCCTGTTTATATATGTTTTCTATCAATTCTTTTGAATTGAATGAATCGTAAGGAGGATCTGCAAATATTAATTCGTATTTATTATTTAAATCTTTTAAAGATTTTATAGCATCACCTAGTTTTATATTAAATGTATTAGATAACATTAGGTCAGACATGTTTTTTTTAATTTGACCTATATTTTTTGTATTAATTTCTATCATATCTGCCCAGCTTGCCCCCCTGCTTAAAGCTTCTATGCTAAATATACCTGTTCCTGCATATAGTTCTAGGATTTTAATGTTTTTTAAAAATTCATTTCCTAAAATTGAAAAAATAGCAAGTCTTAGTTTTTCAGTAGTTGGCCTTAATTGAGGATTTTTTTGTACTTTTATATATTTACCTTTATGTTTCCCGCCTGTTATTTTAAGTTGCATATAAAATTTATTTAGTTAAATAATAATTATTTTGTAATATGCTAGCATGCATAATTTATAAATTAAAAGTAGAATTAGGTCCAATTTTTTATAAATATAAGAAAAGTATAATATTCTTTTTACATGCTCTAGTGTATAATTTGGTAAAAATAAATTTTAATAAAATTGGTGCTATAATGGAAAAAATTACAGTATTTTATGATTATTCTTGACCCTTTGTATATAACGCAACAGTTTGGTTGCAATATGTTAAATATAGAAAAAAAGAACTTATTTTGGATTGGCGACATTTTCAATTAGAAAAGATTAAAAACCCAGATGAATCTAATATTAACTGGAATGATCTAGATTTACAAAAATCTAGATCATTGCTAACTGCAATATCAGCAGAAGCAGCAAAATTACAAGGGCCTAGATTGTTTGACCTTTATCATTCAGCTATCCTTGATTCTAGACATAATAAACAACCTAGATTAGTTCTTAATAATCTTGATGGATTAATTGATATAGCAGTTGAAGTTGGGCTGAATAAAAATAAATTTGTTAATGATATTAATAATCAAAATTTAGTTAATATTGTTGAAAAGGATCACAAAGAAGCTGTTGAAAGATATGGTGTTTTTGGTACTCCTACTTTAATATTTGATAATAACCAAAGTGTATTTGTTAAAACATTTATTCCTGGAAATAAGAAAGATTATATTCTATTTTTTGATTATATATTAAAAGTTTTTAGAGATATGCCATTTGTAGGAGAATTAAAAAGACCTCAACCACCTTGGCCTAAAGGTTTAAGAAAATAAGGTATTTCAATTGAAAAAGAATTTAAAAATTTTACAAGATAATTTAGGTATTTTTTTTAATGATCAAAAACTTTTAGAATTAGCACTTGTACATTCATCTTTTATAAATGAAAATCCTGAAATTCATGAAATTTCTAATGAACGTTTAGAGTTTCTGGGAGATGCATTAATTGGAATGTATTTGGCAGAATATGGTTATAAAAATCTTTCAAATTATGATCAAGGTGAACTTACTTTATTTAGATCTGCATTAGCAAGACGTAAAACATTAGCTATGATTGCCAAATCATTTAATTTAGGTCTTTTTCTCTTTATAGGTAAAGGAGAAGAAAAATCTTTGGGTAGAGAAAAAGAATCTAACTTGTCGGATGTTTTTGAAGCAATTGTTGGGGCAATATATATTGACCAAGGTTTTATTGTTACATTTGAATTTTTGAATAAAACTTTTAGTGATAAAATCAATAATATTATTAATTTAAGAGAATTTAAAGATTCAAAATCAATATTACAAGAATTAGTCCAGCAAAAAGGTTATTTATCTCCAGTTTATGAAGTCATTGAAATAATTGAAAAAGGTAAAGATAAAATATTTGTTGTAGAAGTTAGAATTGGCCATAAAAAAAATCATTTAAAATCTTATGGTGTTGGCCAAGCTAATAAGATATCTTTAGCAGAATTTGAGGCAGCTATTAAAGCTATAAATTTTTTTAATACCAAAATAAATACTTTTTAGTAAATTTAATTTATATGACTAGGATTTAAAGAAAATCTGTATTAATTAAAGAGAAGTTTTTTGTTAACTCTAATACTTGTTCCTTGATTCGTTTACTTAAATCTATATCTTGATGATTTATAAGTGATTCAGTAATTAATTTAGATAATTGTTTTATTGCTGTATTATCAAAACCTCGAGTAGTTATTGATGGGGTACCAAGTCTTAATCCACTAGCTATGCTTGGAGGGTTAGTGTCAAACGGGATTGCATTTCTATTTACTACAATATTTACTTTACTTAATATTTCTTCAGCATCTTTGCCTGTGATTTTAAGAGGACTTAAGTCAATTAATATCATATGGTTGTCAGTACCTCCAGATACTAGTCTTAAATCAGATTTATTTAATTCAGATGCTAGAGTTTGGGCATTATTTTTTATTGATTTTTGGTATTCAATAAACTTGTTTGACTTTGCTTCATGAAATGCTACAGCTTTAGCTGCTATAGTATGCATCATTGGACCGCCTTGTGCATTAGGAAATACTGCTCGGTCAATATTCTTTTGAAGGTTTTCTTTTGACAATATAATGCCGCCTCTAGGTCCTCTCAGAGTTTTATGTGTTGTGGATGTAACAATATCAGCATAACCTATTGGTGAAGGGTGTTGGTCAGCTGCAATAAGACCCGAAATATGTGACATGTCAACCATTAATTTAGCGTTAATTTCATCAGCTACTTTTTTAAATTTAGCGAAATCTATTGTTCTTGTATATGCAGTAGCTCCTGCAACAATTAATTTTGGCTTGTGTTCTAATGCTAAATTGAGTACTTCTTCATAGTCAATTAGCTCAGATTCTCTATCTACTTTGTAGCTAACAAAATTATATAATTTGGAAGAAAAATTGACTTTACTCCCATGAGTCAGGTGCCCTCCATGCGCTAAATCCATTCCAAGTACTGTGTCTCCTGGTTTTAAAACTGCAAAATAAGCTGCCATATTGGCTTGTGCTCCACTATGAGGTTGTACGTTAACGTGTTCTGCATTAAATAAGTCTTTTGCTCGCTTAATTGCTAAATTTTCTACTTCATCTACAAATTCACAGCCTCCATAATACCTTTTGCCTGGATAGCCTTCAGCATACTTGTTTGTCATAACAGAACTTTGAGCTTCTCTAACTGCTTTACTAACAAAATTTTCTGACGCTATTAAATTTATATTATTTTCTTGTCGGATAATTTCTTTTTTTATAGCAGAATTTACCTCAGGGTCCCAGTTAGTTAAGCTAGACATTTAGATCTCCTAAATAAGAATAAATATGTATATCAAAATCATATTTGAATATTATATAATAAAAACGGTATTAATTGTGAATTTAGAATTTAGGTTTAAATTGGTTGATAAAGAAAAAATTGAACAATCTGTAATTAACATTATTCAAGCACTTGGAGATGATGTTAATAGAGAAGGTTTAAAAGATACGCCTAAACGTGTATCTAAAATGTACGATGAATTATTTTCAGGTATAAATAAAGACCCAGGTAAAGTTTTATTAACTGATTTTGAAGAAGCATATGATGATATTGTAATTATTAAGGATTTGCAATTTTTTTCAATTTGTGAACACCATTTTTTACCTTTTTTTGGAGTTGCTCATGTAAGCTATATACCTAATGGAAAAGTTGTAGGTGCAAGTAAATTATATAGGTCTTTAGAAATTTTAGCTCGAAGACCTCAAATTCAAGAAAGATTAACTAACCAATTTGTTAATGTATTAAACGACACTATTAATCCTAAAGGTGTAGGAATAATACTAGAAGCTGAACATTTATGTATGTCTTTAAGAGGAATAAGAAAACAAGGTAGTAAAATAATAACTTCTCAGACTTCAGGATTAATTAAAAATGACCCTAAATATAGAAATGATTTTTTTTCTTTAACTTCGAGTTGATATGAATATAGACATTAATGAAGAAAATTTTAGTGAATTTTCTAATGAGTGGTCCTTATTATTAAATTCTTATAAAGATAAAACGGTCTTCCATACTTATACATGGCATAAGGTATGGTGGGATACTTTTTCAAATAACTCTGATTTAAAACTATTATCTATTAGAAATAGTGATGAATTAATTGGGATAGCTCCATTCATGATTAAAGATAAATCTTTATCATTTATGGGGGATACAAATTTATTTGATTATCATGATGTTATTTTACTTCATCAGTCCAATATAATTTATGATAATTTATGGAAATATATACAGTTATTAGAATGGGATAAATGTGTATTTAAATCTTTACCAAATTATTCAGGGTTTTTAAATTTTTTTAGACAAATAGATAATAAGGATTTTGAAATTGTAATTTGTGAAGAAGATTCTGTACCTGTTTTAAATTTAAATAATACATGGGAAGAGTATTTGCAAAATTTAAATAAAAAACATCGTCATGAATTAAAAAGAAAATTTCGTAGACTTAATGATACAAATAAAAATATAAAACAATATTTTTCTAAAAACGCATCAACAATTGATTATGAATTAACGGAATTTTTTCGTTTATTAAAACTTAGTAGTCCTGAAAAGTCTGATTTTTTAACTGAAGAAATCGAATCATTTTTCACTAAAATTTTTAAAGCTTTATTTAAAGAAAATATTTTAAGATTATATTTTATGGAAATAGATGATACCAAAGTAGCTGCATGTATATGTTTTGCTTATAACAATGTTTATTCTTTATATAACAGTGGTTATGATACGAATTATTCTTATTTAAGTGTTGGCCTACTTAATAAAGCTTTGTGTATTAAAGAATCATTAGAACTTAATTATGATAAGTTTAATTTTTTAAGAGGTTCTGAGCGATATAAATATTCTTTGGGTGGTATGGATCAAAAAATATTTCAAATTTCAATAACCAGGTGAATATACAAAAAATATAGTTGGAGTAATTATGTCGAAAATTGCTTTTGTTAGTATGCATGTTTGTCCATTAGGAAAATTGGGTGAAGATAAAATAGGTGGAATGAATGTATATATAATGAATTTGGCTACTGCATTAACTAAATTAGGTTATGAGATAGATATTTATACTCGTAAACATGATATTAAAGACCCTGTAATAGTTAAAACCGATCAAAATATCAGAATCATTCATTTGGATGCAGGCCCTGTTTTAGAAAATAATAATCATTTATATAAATATATAGATGATTTTACGAATAATATTATTGAATTTAATTTAAATGAAAAAAATGAATATAAAATTATTCATAGTCATTATTGGTTGTCTGGGCCAGTTGGGGCCGTTTTAAAAGATACATGGGGAATACCTCATTTAATTACTTTTCACACTTTATCTGCAATCAAATTAAAAGCTTCTCCTAGTATAGTTGAGCATCAGCAAAGGTATAAAGTTGAAAAAAATACAATGAACAAAGTTGATTCTATAATTGTTTCAACTCAATCTGAATTAGATGACATAGTGGATTTGTATAATATCCCAGATAAAAAGATTAAAGTTATTCCACCTGGAGTTGATTTAGAATTATTTAAACCCTTAAATAAAATAGAATCCAAAAAAAAATTAGGATTAAATAACCGTAATATAATTCTTTATGTTGGTCGAATTGATCCTATAAAAGGATTATATACATTATTAGATTCGGTATTTAACATAAATACGAAATATGATCCTAAACTTATATTGATTGGAGGTGATTTGAATAAAAGTCAAGATTTAATTGAATTGAAAAATTATACATTTAAAAAAGGTAAATCAGATGTTGTAGATTTTGTGGGCTTGATAGATCAATCTGATCTGCCTATTTATTATAATGCAGCAGAAGTATTTCTTTTAACTTCATTTTATGAAAGTTTTGGTTTGTCTGTTTTAGAATCATTAGCATGTGGAACTCCAGCTATAGTATCAAATGTAGGTGGTTTATCTGAGTTGATAGATAATGGAACTAATGGTTATTTAGTGTCCGAAAATAATGCTCGAAGTTTTACAAATCATATAGAAGCATTTTTTGAAAACGAACGTATGAAAAACTCATCAATAAATATTAGACTTAAAGCAGAGAGTTACCAGTGGTCAAAATCAGCAAAAAATATGTCTAATATTTATACTAAAATTTTTGATGGGAGCTTAAATTGAAATGAATGATAAAAAATATGATAAACAAAATAGTTTAATCAATAAATTAGAATCACATGTTTTCAGTAGGATATTAGCCGGTTTTATAATTTTGATTCCATTATTGGTAACTATTTTAATTTTATTATTTTTATTTTATAGTATAGATGATATTTTTAGAGGAGAAAGAGGCTTTTTTAGTCCATTTATAAATGGAACTAGATTAGATTTTCCAGGAATTGGTGTTGTTATTTCTATAGTTATTTTTTATTTAATTGGGCTATTAGTTGGAGGACGATTAGGTAGAAGAATATCAGCTATAGAACGAACAACTTTGATGTGGATTCCTTTAGTTGGTACGATTTATGGATTGATGAGACAAATTACTGAAACTTTATCTGCTCCTGTAACCAATAGATTTAACAGAGTAGTATTTATTGAATGGCCTAGACCAGGTTATATGGCAATTGGTTTTGTGACAGGACAATTTTTTGATAAAGAAAAAAATAATGTAACTTTGGTAGTCTATGTGCCAACTGTTCCAAACCCTACTTCAGGTAATTTAGCTTTTGTGCCTGAAAAAGATGTAGTGGAAGCTGATTTAAATGTTGAAGAAGCCATGAAATTAGTTTTTTCAGGAGGTATAGTAATACCAGAAAATTTAAAAACTATTGTGGATAAGGATTAGTTCGATATTTCCTTTTCGTACCACCATATTTCAGATGACTTATTAAATCCTAGTTTCTTGTAAATTTGTAATGCCTTAATGTTGTTTGAGTCTACTTCAAGTTCTACAGTTGAATGGTTATTGTTAAATAAATATTCTATACCTTTACCTACTAATATATTGCCGAGTCCTTTTGACCTGAATTGTGGTAGTATGCCAGTCATAGAAATTTTACCGGATTTGTTTTTATAGGTTGTCCAATTATAACCAACATATTCCTGTCTGTTTTTTAATATAATTATACCTTCTGGTTTTGTATTATGCATTTTTATTCTATATTTAATTTCTTCTGTTGTATTTGGACAAAAGCCCCAGCTGTCTTTAAATACAGAATTTTGTAATTTAGTAAGTTTCTCTTCATCGTTGTCTTGAAGAAATGTTGAAAAGAAAAAATCATTTGGGGGTTCTAAATTTATAACAGGCATTTTTTTTAATTGCATATTGAAATATATTTTAATTTTTTTAAAATTAAAATTTGTTAAAGAATTTTGTATTGATTTGTCATATTCACTAGTTTGAATATTTAATTTTTCTGTATGTAAAGATGAAGCTAATTCTAAAGCTTTACGTATTATTTTTGTTTGATTTTCATCGTTTTTGTGTAGCTTTAATATTTTAATATCTAATATAACTCTGTTTATAAATTTTTCTTCATTAAATGATATATATCCAATTGTTTCATTGTTATTGTTTGAAATAAGAAATAAATTTTTTTGGGGATTAAAAGAAGGATATGATAATTTTTCTTTTATATCGGAAAGGTTATATTTATAATTATTTTTATTGTCTAATGCTAATCTATTTAGCAAATTAGTATAATCATCTATATGCTGCCATGAAAAAGTCTTGTAATTTAAAGATATTGTCAAAATAATCTCCCAGATATATTATAAAAGAATATATAAAATATCAAAGTATATTTATAGCTTACAAATTCGATATATTCAAGATTAATTGATTATTTTTTAAATGTATGATTTACATGTTCATATTTTACCTGGCATAGATGATGGTCCTCGAACTATTAAAGAGTCTTTAGCTATTGCTCGCATAGCTTTTTATTCTGGGACAAAAGTGCTTGTAGCAACTCCTCATAAAAAAGATGTCAATGAATTACATTCTATAGATAAAATTGTAAGTTTGACTAAAACATTAAATAATTTGTTGAATCAAAAGAATATTAAAATTAAATTATTACTAGGTATGGAAAACCATATGAGTTTAGATCTTGTAGATGATTATTTGAATGGTTTTGCTTTAACAATAAATAAATCTAGATATATGCTTGTTGAGATGCCTTTTTTTGGTTCTGATAATTATGTGTATTCAGTAATTTCTGATTTAATTAATTTAGGTGTAAATCCTATTTTAGCTCATCCAGAAAGAATTGAAATGTTTCAAAAAGATATTAAAACTTTAAATGAATTTTTAAAAATGGGTTTATTAACTCAAATTACAGCTGGTAGTATTAATGGTTATTTTGGTGATATTGCTAAAGATTTATCTTTATATATGTTGAAAAACAACTTAGTAAATATAATTTCTTCTGACAGTCATTCAGCTGTAGGTAATCGTTCACCTGTACTTACTGATTGTGAGAAATTTGTATCAAAAATTATTGGATTTGATAAATTTAATGAATTAGTAACTTATAATCCTTTAAAAGTTATACAAAATAAAGAGATTAATTCAAGTTAGGGATATTATTACGAATTTTTTGCCAGATTAAATCCGAAATAATACCTTTGTCTTGGTTAGCATTGATTTTGACCATTCTTTCAGATGATGATTTTAGTATTTTTAAATATCCTGTTCTTACTCTTTTATGAAATTCTATTGGTTCTTCTTCAAATTTCCGTGTTCCTTTTATATCTTTACGCATTCTTGTATTTAAATTTGATGGAAGGTTTGTTTCGCTTTTTGAAATAATTCTTTGAAACATTACTTCAGGGTCAGAATCAAGTAAGAATGTTAAGTCGGGATATATCATATGTGTTGCGATTTTATTAATTAATTCAATTTGGTTTAATTCTAGTTTACGACCAAATCCTTGATAAGCAGTAGTTGAATCTACATATCTGTCAGCAATTATTATTAAATTAGGTTTTTCTAAGTTAGGTTTTATCACTTTAGTGACTAATTCCGATCTTGCCGCTGAAAAAAGTAATAACTCAGATAAATATGTTATTGAATGATCAGGAGAAGTTTCTTTTTTTAATAAAACTCTTAATTTATCACCTAAGTTTGTTGTACCTGGTTCTTGTATAATTAGGCACTGATAATTTGATGTTTTGCATATTCTTTCTTTTAAAATTTTTATTTGAGTGGATTTACCAGTTCCTTCACCACCTTCGAATGAAATAAAATATGACACATTTAATTCCTTAGTTAATAAATTATTGTTATTCTTTATATATAGTTACATATCTGCCTTGAGTATTTTCGCCTGTACTATAAGATTCTAAGCCATTATTTTCTGCTAATTCATGTTGTAAATATCTAATATATGCACTTTGAGGGTTTAAATTTACTTGAGGTTCTCCATTACTTATTTTATCTATTGCTAATTCAGCTTCTTCAATAGCAATTTGTATATTAGGATTATTCTTTTTCTTTTTAAAAAGCGTATGAAATAACGTTTGTATTTGGTTGTACGAATTTCTCCTTAATACATATATAGGTTTACCTATTTTTTCAGCAGTTAACAATACTTTGGTTTTTCGACGGTAATAATTTTTGGTAGTTACAAGTATATCGTATTCATTGGGGTCTTTTGATATTATAACGTTTTTATTCTGATCATTTATAACTTGCTGTAATTTACCTTTATTAATTCCATAAGGCAATATACTGATTATAGGTTCTTTTGGAATGTTATCAAGATTTTCTAATTTATTATCAGGCAATGTTTTATTATTTGTGTTTGGAGATAAATCATTATTTGATTTTATAGATTCAATATCTCCTTCATTATTAACCATTCGGTATTCAGGATTAAACTTTTTGCCGCGTAAAGTTTGGTCAACCATTTTACTTACATCGTCATAAATAGCAACTTTATACCATCCATGAATTTCAATTAAAATATCAAATGTTGGAGGAGATTTTCTCTCTAAAATAGTTTTTTGTGAATTGCGCTTTTTAGCTTCTTCATCTCCAAGAGTTACGGCTTGTAAGCCTCCAACCAAATCAGTTAAAGTAGGATTTGCCATTAGATTTTCTAATGTATTACCATGGGCTGTTGCAATTAATTGTACGCCTCTTTCTGCTATTGTTCTTGCTGCCAAAGCATCTAATTGATTTCCTATTTCATCTACAATAATTATTTCTGGCATATGGTTTTCAACTGCTTCAATCATTACTGAATGTTGAAGAGATGGATTAGACACTTGCATTCTTCTGGCTTTTCCTATTCCGTTGTGAGGTATATCTCCATCTCCTCCAATTTCATTTGATGTGTCAACAATTATAACTCTTTTGTTACCTTCATCTGCTAATACTCTAGCTATTTCTCTCAGCATAGTGGTTTTGCCTACTCCGGGTTTACCAATTAATAAAATGCTTTTACCACTGTGAATAAAGTCTTCAATTATTTTTATTGTGCCATAAATTGCTCTGCCAACTCTAAGGGTTAAACCAATGATTTTATTATTTCGATTCTTTATAGCAGAGATTCTATGGAGTGTTTTTTCAATACCAGCACGATTATCATCACTGAAATTTTCAATTTGGTTTGTTATATAAGTTATGTCTTTGATATTTATCTTTTCATTGTTTATATAAACAGTCTCAGTAATATACCTTGCTTCTGGATATCTTCCAATATCAATTACTACTTCTAATAAATCTTGTAATTTGCAATGTGTATAAATATTTTCTGATATTTTTTCAGGTAATAAATTTAATAATTTTTTCAAATCATTTTTATTTTCTAATTGATTATTCAATAAGTATTATTACTCCTATTGTTATTGAGGATAAAAAATCCTTATTATAAAGTCATTTCAAGAAATAATTCATGTACTCTTGTATCATTAGTTAATTCTGGATGAAAAGAAGTTCCTAATATATTTTTTTCTTTAACAGCTACAGCTCTATTATTATCAACTTTTGCTAAAATCTCAGTATTTTTTCCTACTTTAGTAACAATAGGTGCTCTTATAAATATACAATTAAAAGGAGGTCCTTTAACACCTGTAATATCTATATTCGATTCAAAACTATCTACTTGTCTTCCAAATGCATTACGTTGTACAGTTATATCCATTAATTTAAGAGGGTCAGGTCTATGATCCATTAATTTTTTTGCAAGAACAATCAATCCAGCACAAGTGCCCCAAGTCGGTAATCCTTCTTTAATTGTTTTTATAAGCTTTTCTCTGAATTTATAAATATCAATAAGCTGAACTATAGTAGTACTTTCACCACCTGGAATTATTAACCCATCAATTGAATCTAGCTGTGACGGCAATCGGATTTCGACAGCATCTATATCTAAATTTTTCAGAATTTTAATATGTTCAAAAAAATCACCTTGAAGTGCCAAAACTCCTATACGAGTCAATCTACCAACCTCGTTGTGCTAGTTGTTCTTCTTCTGGCATAGTTCTAACATCTAAGCCAGGCATAGATGCGCCTAGTCCTCTAGAAACATCAGCTAATATATCAGGATCATTAAAATGAGTTGTTGCTTTTACAATTGCCTGGGCCATGATTTGAGGGTTTTCAGATTTAAAAATTCCAGAACCTACAAATACACCTTCTACTCCAATCTGCATCATTAATGCAGCATCTGCTGGTGAAGCAATTCCTCCAGCTGCAAAGTTAACTACTGGTAATTTTCCAGTATCATGAATATCTTTAATTATATCAAAAGGAGCTTGCAAATCTCTTGCTGTAGACATTAATTCTTCAAGATTTAAACCTTGGATCCTTTTTATTTCTCCTAACACGGAACGAGCATGTCTTACAGCTTCTACTACATTTCCTGTCCCCGCTTCACCTTTAGTTCTGATCATGGCTGCACCTTCACCAATACGTCTTAAAGCTTCTCCTAAGTTTCTACATCCACATACAAATGGTACTTTGAAATCATGTTTCCATACATGATTTGTTTCATCTGCAGGAGTTAAAACTTCTGATTCATCTATATAATCAACTCCTAGTGCTTCTAATATTTGTGCTTCTACAAAATGTCCTATTCTAGCTTTAGCCATTACTGGGATTGTTACAGCTTTTTTGATATCTTCAATCATGCTTGGGTCAGACATTCTTGCAACGCCGCCCTGTTTTCTAATATCTGAGGGGACTCGTTCTAAGGCCATTACAGCACAAGCACCAGCATCTTCAGCTATTTTGGCTTGTTCTGGTGTTACAACATCCATTATCACTCCGCCTTTGAGCATTTGAGCAAGACCAGTTTTTACTCCCCAGGTTCCTGTTCCAGTTTTTGTTTCTACTACCATAATTAGACCTCCGATAATTTCATCATACAATTAATGAACTATTTAAATCGAATTATACTATTTTGATTTATTGTAAGCAAATAGAAATTAAAACTTATTTTATAGATTTAGATATATATGCTGCTAAATCGGCTGTACGACAACTATATCCCCATTCATTATCATACCAGCCTACTACTTTAATCATATTATTATCCAATACCATTGTAGATAAACCATCAATAACACAACTATGTGGGTCTTTTTTGAAGTCATTACTTACTAAAGGTTCATTAGTAATAGATAATATGTCTTTTAATTTATTAGATTCAGCGTCTTTGTAAGCTTTATTTATTTCTTCAACGGTAGTTTCTTTTTTAATATTAACTACAAAATCTGTAACAGAAACTGTTGAAGTAGGGACTCTAAAGGCCATACCATGTATTTTTCCTTTTAATTCAGGCAATACCAATGCAACAGCTTTAGCAGCTCCAGTTGTGGTTGGAATAATATTCATTGCTGCAGCTCTAGCTCTTCGAAGGTCAGAATGTACTTGATCTAATATTTTTTGATCATTGGTGTAGGAGTGAATGGTACTCATTAAACCATTTTCTATTGTAAAATTATCATGAATTACTTTTGCCATAGTTGCTATACAATTTGTAGTACATGATGCATTAGAAATAATATTATGTTTAAGATTATCATATTTATCTTCATTTACTCCTAGAACTAATGTAATGTCTTCATTAGTTGAAGGAGCTGAAATAATCACTTTTTTGGGCCCAGATTTTAAATGTCCAGCAGCTTTTACTCCGTCAGTAAAAAAACCTGTGGATTCTATTACAATATCTATGTCAAAATCTCCCCAATTTAGTTCTTCAGGGTTTCTACTTGAAAGTACGCGTATATTTTGATTATTAATAGTTATACTTTTTTCATCAAAATTAACTTCACCTGGATATACTCCATAATTTGTATCATATTTGAACATATGGGCATTCGTATTAGTATCTGCTAGGTCGTTAATTGCTACAACTTCTAATTCATTTGATTGCCGTTCCATAATAGCTCTTAAAACTTGTCGACCTATTCTTCCAAATCCATTAATACCTACTTTTGTTTTTGCCATATTAATCTCCAATTTATTTAAGTTTTTATATAATTATAATTTAATTTAAAAAATTATAGAAAATATTTTTCCCAAGAAATATACTTTTATTTCCTAATTCTTCTTCAATTCTTAGTAATCTATTATATTTAGCTGTTCTCTCGCCTCTAGCAGGCGCTCCACATTTTATTTGTCCTGCGTTCATTCCTACAGCAATATCTGCAATTATTGTGTCTTCTGTTTCACCAGATCTATGGCTTATTATAGTTCCCCAATGGGCATTCTGAGATTCTTTAATAGCCTCTATTGTTTCAGTAACTGTACCTATTTGATTTAGTTTAATTAATACAGCATTGCTAGCCTTTAATTGTATTCCTTTTTTAATTCTATCTGTATTAGTAACGTAGAGATCATCACCAACTATTTGTACATTCTCTCCTATACTGGATGTAAGGTTTTGCCAATTTTCCCAGTCACTTTCATATATACCATCTTCTAAGCTTATAATTGGATATTTATTTACCAAACTGTTATACATTTGTATTAAATCGTTTGCGGCAAGTGATTTATTTTCTGAAATTAAATTATATTTATTATCTTTGTATAATTCATTTGAAGCTATATCTAATCCTATAAATATTTCTTTGCCTGGAATATATCCTGCTTTTGTTATAGCATCAACTAGTAGTTCAATTGCTTCTTCATTTGTTTTTAAAGATGGGGCATAACCTCCTTCATCTCCAATATTTGTCGTTTTATTTTTTATACTTAATACAGATTTTATCTCTTGATAAACTTCAGCTCCAGCTCTTATTGATTCTCTAAAATTTTCAAAACCTATTGGTATAATCATAAATTCTTGGAAATCATTAGAATTTTCAGCATGTTTTCCACCATTAATAACATTTAGCATAGGTACTGGTAGGGATAGTTTTCTAGATTTATTTAATTCATTGATGTAAGTATATATGGCTTTATTTGAAGCCATGGCAGCACCTTTTAATACTGCTATAGATACACCTAGAATTGCATTAGCTCCTAAATGTGATTTTTGTTTAGTTCCATCGAGGTTTATCATTGCAAAGTCAATTTCTTTTTGATCAAATATAGATCTCCCTATTAATTCAGGAGAAATAATTTTTACTATATTATTGATTGCCTTAGTTACGCCTAATCCATTATATCTTTTTTTGTTATTGTCTCTTAGTTCTGTTGCTTCATTTGACCCAGTACTTGCCCCAGAAGGGACTGACCCTAAGGATTTCATTCCATTGGATAATGTTATCTCAACTTCTACAGTAGGGTAACTTCTTGAATCTAATATTTCTCGGGCATTTATATTTTGTATTGTAGTCATAAATTTGTATTAAATTATCCTATTTTATAAAGCATTATACTAAAAATAGGCACTAAATATAAAGCTATTTTTTTGAATAATAATTCTTGACACTTTACTTTTGTACGTGTTACATTCACCAAACATAAATAAATAAAATTTAGGGTAAAATTATGTCATTTAAATCTAAAATAAATATTGAAATAAAATATTGTGTGCCTTGAGGCTACCATGCAGTTGCAGCCTGGATGGTTGTAGAATTTTATAGTGTTGGAGCAGGTAATATTTCCATTACATTGACTCCTGGAGATTCTGGTGTATTAAAAGTCGTCTTAGATGATCAAGTCATTTATGACAAAAAAGAAGAAAATGGTGAAACTCCAACTTTGACTCGAATGAAAGAATTGAAAGCAATAGTTAAATCAAAATTATAAGTTTTAAATTTATTTAATCTAAAATATATAGGAGAATATATTTGGCATCCTCTTTAGATAATCTCTTAGTGCTAGACTTAACTGAAGAAAGGTCAGGTGCATATGCAACTATGTTGTTATCTGATAATGGTGCAAGAGTTATAAGAATTGATAGTGAGAATTCAATTCACATACGTAAATCTCCAGGCTTTTCTGTATGGGATAGGGGCAAGGAGACTATTATCTTAGATTATGAAAATAACTTAATAGATAGAAATAGACTTTATAAACTAATTTCGATTTGTGATGTATTAATAGAAGATTTTGCTTTATCTTCGAACAAACAAAAATTTATAAACAAAAATATTTTATATACTATAAACCCTAAGCTTATTCATGCTTCTATAACTGTATATGGCAAAAACTCTTTATTAAAAAATGAAAAACCTTTAGTCGATTTAGTATTAGCTAGATTAGGTGTGCTTGATAGAATTCCTACATTTAGGAATGGACCATCTCATCTTATACATCCATTAGTTGATGTTTGTACAGGTATATTATCTGCTATAGGGATTGTAAGTTCACTGTTTTCTATGGTAAAAACTGGAAATGGCAGAAAAGTAGAAACTTCTTTAATGTCAGGAGCTTTGATGTATCAGCCTAAAGTTAAGAGTGAAGGTTACAGGTTTGGTGTTGATAAAGATGATAGTCCAAAAAAAATTTCTTCACATGTGAGTGGAAAATCATCGACTGAAACAGATGATAATGGAGATTTTGCTTACCCTAAACCACCCCCATTTGGTGCAGGGCCTTTCTATAGCGTAATGGAATGTGCAGATGGAAATTGGATTCAACTAGCATGCGTACATGGAGAATTCATAGATCGTGCAGCAGCTGTTATGGATTTAATTGAAGTAATATATCAGCCGAGGTTTGGAGAAGGAAGAGACCCTAAAACTGAAAAAGATCGTGAAGAGTTATGGGATATAGTAGCTGGAGTAATTAAGACGAAAAATTATTCTGAATGGGCTGGAATATTTGAAGGTATTGATGTTCCTTATGCTAAAGTTTGTACCGTACAGGAAGCGATGAATAACCCTCAAGCTATATATAATGAAATGATTCTTGATCTTGAAGACCCTATATTGAACACGGTTTCCCAAATGGGTCTACCTATTAAATTGTCTGAAACTCCTGGACATATTAGATTTCCTCGTCACATTTCTGGAGAGGATACTGAAAAAATAATTGATGAATTTAATCTTAATGATGGTTTTGATTTCACTGATGTTGAAAATCAGAAAGTAGTTGAAACTGTAATGGAACCACCTTTGAAGGGGATTAAAGTTATTGAATCAACAAATGTTATTGCTGGTCCATCATTGGGTAGGATTTTGGGTGATTTAGGTGCTGATGTAATTAAAATGGAACCTTTACATGGAGATATATCTAGGCCAGCTGGCACATTGATGTTTTTATATCTAAATGCTCAAAAACGTTCAATATCATTTAATACTAAAACTGAATCAGGTAAAAAAATAGCATTAGATTTAGCATCAAGCTCTGATATTTTAGTTGCAAATTTAAGACCAGGTGCAACTGATAGGATGGGACTGTCAACTGAGATGATTAGATCAGTTAATCCTAAGATTATTGAAGCTCATGTAACTGCGTTTGGATGGGAAGGTCCATATTCACATAGAGCAGGATTAGATCCTTTGTCTCAAGCATGGATGGGATTGCAACACGCTCAAGGTGGACCAGAGAATGGGCCAGTCTTTTTAGGAGAACAAGCCCCTACTGATTATACTGGTGGTGCTTTAGGAGTTTTAGGTGCAGTTATAGCTTTATATGTTCGTGAAACCAAAGGAATAGTGCAAACGGCTAAAGCTTCTTTATTAGATGCAGGTATATTATTAAGCAGTGAAGAATTCCTAAAATATAAAGGAAAAAAAATACGTAAATATTCAGATGTTAATCAATATGGAATGTCTTTAATCCATAGAATATATAAAACAAAAGATGGTTGGATATATTTAATAATTAATTCAAAGGATCAATTGGATTCTTTTTTAAATTATTTGAATATTTCTATTAAAAATCTAGATTATAATGACGAATTTGAAAACATTGAATCTAGTTTGAGTAATTTAAAATTGAAATTTGAAGAATTTTTTAAAAGTAATAATTCTTCAAATTGTGTTAAGAATTTAAAGGAGTTTGGGGTAAACATTGTTGAAGTATCTTTAAATTACAATAAATACTTTTTTGATGATTTTGAAGTTGTTTCAGATGATATTGTGGGAGAATGTTATCATAAAGATTATGGCGATATGAAATATTTAAGAAATTTAATTAGATTTGAAAATACTAATTATAATAAATTCAAACCTACTCCCAAATTAGGAGAGCATACTAGAGAAATATTAGCTAATTTAAATTATACTAGTAAACAGATAGATTTACTTTTTGAAGAAGGAATTGTACATTCAGAATAACAATTCTTCAGATATTACTTTATGTATAAAGATTATAATTTAAAACTCCAATTGAGTTCTAAGTCATCTAACTCTATGCGTTTTATTTTAGTATTTTTTTCATTTATATTAGCAGTAATTTTTCAAATTTTGATTATTAATGAAAAGTATATATGGTCTATAACTCCTTTATGCGTATCTTTTATATCTATGTTTGTTGCAGTAAGGAGTGCTAAAAATTTTATTTTTCAAAATGATTTATCTTCTCCCTGTCGAAATTCTGAATTTATTTTCAAATGGACTAATAAGAGAATAAATTTTTTAATTTTTAGTTTTATAATGTGTATAAGTTCATGTTTGTTATTTAGAAATAATGAGTATAATCATTTTGCTTTATTATTTTTTTTATTTTCAATAATTAGTTTTTATTCATTATTTGGAATTGAAAAATTAAAATTATTAGTAAATTATAAGAGTCTTAATGTTAAAAATATTAACATTTCTTTTATATGGGTTTTATTAATTTTAATTTTAATTTTAGCTTTTACTATAAGAATATATAATATTAATACACTACCCAAAGGTTTATGGTATGAAGAAGCAGTTATTATTTGGGAAGCAAAATCTTTAATAGGTAATTTAAATAGAATATTAGAATATTCAGAATATATGAATATTTCTAATTTATATTTACTTCCTACATCATTTCTAATAGAACTATTTGATACGTCTGTATCTATAGGAAGAATACAGAGTATTTTTATATCATTGATATCAATAATATTTATGTTCTTATTTGTAAGGCTTATTTTTGGGAATAAGATAGCATTAATGTCAAGTTTATTGATTGCTACAATGAGGTGGGAGTTAATATGGAGTAGAATCAGTTTACCTGTAATTATTTTGCCTTTATTACTTCTTTTAGCTTCTTGGATGTTATTTAGAACTTTAAAAAATAATAAGCCATTAGATTATTCAGTTTTAGGAGGGGTGTTAGGTTTAGGTGTTTGGTTCAATTTCTCTTTTTGTATTTTCTCGATTGCTATTTTTTTATATTTATTTATTTATTCTCGACAATTATTAGATTTTAAATGGTATAAATATTTGGAAAAAGTAATGTTTGTTTTTTTTGGTTTCTTAATAATTTCTGCACCAGAAATACTGAATACGTTTGTAAGTGGTAAGGGAATTTTAATTAATATTACAAATGATTATAAGTTTAATAATTTTGATATTTATGAAGTCATATATCAAATTATGAGGAATATTTTTGACTATTTAACAATGTTTAATTACTTAGGAGATTCTAATCCTCGGCATAATATACCAAATTCCCCTATGTTAGATTTTGCTTCAGGGGTGTTTTTAATAATGGGTTTATCAGTTTGCTTAGCTAATTATAAAGATATACGTTTTAAATTTCTACTTATTTGGTTATTTGTCATGTTACTACCTGGTATCTTGGACATTTCAGGGGATACACCAAATTCTATGAAAACTATAGGAGTTATTCCTCCGATAATAATTATTATTACATTAGGAATACATACGTTTTGGATATTTAGTAGTATAGTCCCATGGAAATTTATAAGAAGAAAAATAAATTATCTTTTTGGATTGATTGTTATTTTTATTATATTTTCAAATATGTATTCTTATTTTTATAGATACGCTAATAATGATGATGTTTATTCTGCATTTTCTACCGATCATACATTAATTGCTCAAGATATTATAAATAAAAGGAAAGATGGTTTTGATATTATAGGTTCGAGACACTTTTATGGATCTTTAACTTTAAATGTACTTACAAACAATGAGGAATTTCAAGTAATTTTTCCTGATGAATTGCCAATTTCACCTAATCTTATTAAACATGGCATAGTAATATATTTAGAACCAAGAGATAAAGGGGTCTATGATTTATTAAAACTATATTATCCTACAGGACAATACTCAAGAATTACTTCCCCTAACGGAAAAAATTTACTTTACTATCAAGTAGTTTTAAATAAAGAGGATTTAAATTTACCTAGTGGATTAAATGCCAAATATATTTATGCTAATAAAGAAGAAAAATATGAAACCCTTACAGTTAGCCAAAAGAATTGGAATATTGAAGAAAACAAAAATAATCTTCCTAGTAGTTTTTCTTGGAAAGGTGCAATTTATATAAACAAACCAGGGTTATATAAATTTTACTTGGATTCAAAAGATAATGCAACGATGTATTTTGACGGCAGACCTATTTTAAATAAAAATAAAAAATCAATAGATCTATACCCAGCACTTGGCATACATGAAATTTTGATTGAAGGAAAGGACATAGATCATAATTATTTTACAGCTTTATATTGGAAGCCCCCAGGTAAAGATTTTGAATTGATAGGCAATAATAACTTGTACAAAGACCCTATAAAATCGTATGGGTATTTATTATCTTTGACTTCTATTGAATCTGATTTAGTAGAAAATGAGGATGATTATAATTCTTCTATAATAAATTCTTCTGAGCCATTTTGGTATGAAAGTAAATTACAAGAACCTAATATTTCTATATTTGAAGCATACATAAATATTTCAGTTGATAGTAATTATATATTTAAAATTGATTCTGAAGCTGACGTAGTTTTTAATTTAGACTTTAATGATTTAGATGTTAGAACCGCTTCAAATTCAAGTGTAGAATACCAACCTATATATTTAAATAAGGGCAAACATAGAATTCAAATTAAATTTAAAAATTTGTTCAATTTAAAATCTTCTATGATGAAAATATTATGGTCGCAAAATAATAAAAGTTTTGAGGTAATCCCTGTTGATTTATTGACTCCAATTCCAGATAAAATGTTTAAAGTTAAGCCGTAACTATGAATTAGGTCTTGACCCTTCTAAATAATGAGTGTGATCAAAAGGGTTTTGTATAGGAAAGAAAGTCAAAATTTTTGCTTTAGTTTTTCCTATGTTTTTAAACCCATGTGCTGTGTCTGGAGGTATTACGAGGGTATGGTCTTTTCCTACTATTTGAGTTGAGTCTCCTAGTTGTGCTTCAATTTCTCCTTCTAAAACTACAATTAGTTCGTCACTTTCATGTTTATGAAGTGGTGCTCCAGTACCTATTCCTACTTCACTGTAAGATAAATCGCTACTGGTGGTACCGTCGTTTTCTTGAGTAATGTTCCATTTTCTGTAATTTGGTCTCCAAGGACTTTCAGGAATTTTATTATGATTTATTATTGGCATTATTAATCTCCAATTTGTATTCAAATATATATGTTTTTAATTAGTATTATAATACATTTTTTATCTTCAATTTATATAGATATTTATTACTAATATAGTTTAGAATGATTTAAAAATTTAAATGTTTATTTGGAGTAGCTATGTTTGACCTAATAATATCTAACGGTACAATAATTGATGGTAGTGATTCGCCTTCGTTTAATGCAGATATTGGAATTGTTTCTGACAGAATTAAATCAATTGGAGATTTATCTGGTTATGAACGTAAGAAAAATATCGATGCAAAAGGGTTTATTGTATCTCCTGGATTTATTGATACTCATGCTCATTCTGATGGTGTTTTATTAATTGACCCTCAACATGCTAATGGAATCAGGCAAGGAATTACTACTGAAATATTAGGGCAAGATGGTTTATCTTATGCTCCTTTATCTAAAGAGAATTATAAAATTTATAGAAAATATCTTTCAGGTATATTAGGTGAGCCTCCGGAAGATTTAGATATGAGCAGTATTAAAAAATTTCGTTCACATTATAATGAGAAAGTTTCTATTAATACAGCTTATCCTATTGCTCATGGTGCATTACGTTTAGAAGTTTTAGGTTTTAGAGATTTACCTATGCGTGGTAAATACTTAGATAAAGCTAAGGACCTAATAGTTCAAGGTATGTCTGATGGAGCAATAGGTTTAGCAACAGGGCTTTCATATCATCCTCAAGCATGGAGTGATACTGAAGAATTAATAGAATTATGTAAAGTGGTTAAAGAATATGGAGGTGTGTATATTACACATTTAAGAGATGTAAATATTGACAGATCGTATGGAGGGGGAAATGTGGCTGAAGCTTTAGAAATTGGTAGGAGGTCTGGAGTTAAAGTTCATTTTTCTCATTTTAGAACAGCTCCTAACAACCCAGGTAAAACAGATGAAATTCTTGATCCAATAGATAAAGCTAAGAAAGAAGGAATAGATATAACTTTAGAACTTTACCCCTATCCTACTGGTAGTACTTTTCCTATGAGTTTTCTTCCTAGTCCTGATCATTCAGGAGGAATAGATGAAATGAAAAAATTGTTAAATGAACAGAATAGTAGGAATAGAATTATAAATTATTTAAATGATAAGCCATTATCTGATGCAGTATTAACTTATGTTCCAAAAAATATCTCATATGAAGGGATGACAATTTTAGATATTTCTCGAAGTAGAAAATTGTCTTTAGGGGAGACATTAGTCGAATTATTAGATGAATGTGATATGCAAATTGGTTATTTGGGCGCTCCTCCTCAAAATATTAAAGTTTGGAATCAATTAAGTAGAGATGCTTTAAAATTGCTGTCTAGGCCAGATTATATGATTGGTAGTGATGCTATACCATTAGGTAGTATGCCTCACCCTAGAGCATATGGGACATTTCCAAGATTTTTGGGAAGGTTTAGGCGTAATTTTGGTGGAGTTAAACTTGAGACTCTTATCCAGCGAGTTACGCAAAACCCAGCTGATAGATTTGGTTTAAAAAATAGAGGCTTGATTAAAGAAGGGTATTTTGCTGATATAACAATATTTGATTCAGAAAAATTTATTGATAATTCAACTTACGATGATCCAAAACAATTTCCTTCCGGTATACCATTTGTTATAGTTAATGGCCAAATAGCTGTTGATCAAGAAGTATGTACGGGCATATTTGCTGGTAGAGCTATACCTTAAATAAATTTTGTAAATATAAACTTTTTAAAAAATAATAGGTAGTATTTTGGACATAAATTTTATTAATATTATTCTTGCCCATTTAGCATTATTTTTAGCTTCAATTATATATACAATTAGTGGATTTGGTCTTGGTTTAATCAGTATACCTATATTAATTAATTTTTTTGACACAAAATCTGTAGTTATATTGATTAATATTACTACTATATACTTAGCATTATTAATAATAAGGACTACTCATGAAATAGTGGACAGTAAAGAAATTATTCCAATTTTAATTTTTGGAATATTAGGTGTGCCATTTGGAATATTTTTAATTACATCTATTGATGTTGAACCTTTAAAAGTAAGTGTTTTATTAGCAATTATTATTATATCTGTTATAGGGTTTTTTCAAATTGGAAATGAGCAATTTGCAAGTAAATATTTTCGTTATCCAACATCATTTGTTACTACTATTTTAATTACTACTTTAGGGCTTGGTACTCCCTTGTTAGTAATAGTTTTAAATAAAACAGGTCTTAAAAAAAATGTTCTACGTAAATTTTTAGCTATATTTGGATTATCAATCCAATTCATTGCATTATTTGGATATATTATTACTGGTTTAATTACAGTTGGTTTATTTATTTTGCTATTATCAATTTTGCCTACTATTTATATTGGTTTTAAGGTGGGGAATAAAATTAATTTAAAGTTAAATAATATTATTTTTGAAAGATTTATTTATTCTTTTATTTTAATTTCATCGATATTCATGTTAGTTGATATATTATTGATTTAGATATAAAGGAGATTATCATGAAAATTACTAAAATTGAACCATTATTAATAGATAGGTATTTATTTGTAAAAATTTATACTGATGAAGGAATTACTGGTTTAGGAGAATCAGAGGCCTGGGGCTTTTTAGAAGCTTCTAAGTCTGCTATAGATCAATTAGGTCGATATTTAGTAGGTAAAAATCCATTAGATATTGAGTTTCATTGGCAATATATGTATAGGTATAGTCATTTCAGAGGTGCGGCTATAATGGGAGCTATAAGTGCATTGGATATAGCTTTATGGGATATAGCTGGAAAATTTTTCGATGTTCCAACTTATCAATTATTAGGTGGGAAAACTCGTGATAAAGCTAGAGTTTATTTTCATGTATTTGGTAATACTAAGCAAAAATTAATTGATGGGATTATTGATGCCAAAAAACAAGGCTTCACAGCTGTTGGTCATTTAACTCCTTTTCTAGATGAAGCTCGTGATATTCCTTATTTTAAGACTCATGCTGATATGATTAATGATGCAATAGACACTGTTGGATCATATAGAAATGCTGTTGGAAACAGTGTAGATTTATGTATAGAAATACATAGGAGATTAACTCCTGCTCAGGCTGTTGTATTAGCTAGAGGTATTGAACAATTCCATCCTCTTTTTTATGAAGATCCTATTTTACCAGATAATTTTGATTCTATGGGATTGGTTTCTGAGCGTATATCTATACCTATAGCTACAGGAGAAAGGTTCCATTCTATACATGAATTTGATATGTTGCTTAAACGTGGTGCAGTACAGTATGTCAGGCCTGATGTTTGTTTAGCTGGAGGTATTACTCATAGCAAGAAAATAGCTGCTTTAGCAGAAGCTAGTTATGTGAATGTAGTTCCACATAATCCATTAAGTCCAGTTAGTACAGCAGCATGTATTCAGCTCGCTGCATGTATACCTAATTTTGAAATTCAAGAATTACCTATTGGAGAAAATATTCCCCCTAAATCTGAAATTGTAAAATCTAACTTATTAGTAGAAAATGGATTTATTATTATTCCTGATTCACCAGGAATTGGTGTAGAATTGTATGAAGATGCAGCGGAAAAGTATCCTCCAAATATTCGAAAAGTAGAAACTAGGTTAAATTCCGATGGATCTATTAAAGATCAATAATATATAATTATAAATTAAACAATTAAATCTTGGAGGATAAATCTTTGGGGTTTTTAGAAAATGATTCTATAGAAAATCTAAGGGAAAAAATAAGGCATTCAACTGCGCATATTATGGCTGATGTTGTAACTAAAATTTATCCTAAAACCAAATTAGCTATTGGGCCTCCGACCAAAGATGGTTTTTATTATGATTTCTATGTAGAAGATCCAATTACAGAAGATGATTTGGAAAAAATCGAGGCTTCAATGAAAAAAGTAATGAAGCAAGATTTGAAATTTGAATATAAAGAATATTCAAGGTCTGAAATTTTGGATATGAATAAAAATGAACCTTTTAAGTTAGATGTTATTAAAGATATCCCTGAAAACGTTCCTATTTCAACATATAAACATGGCGATTTTGAAGACCTTTGTGGTGGTCCTCACGTAGAATCAACTGGTATGATTCCTGCATTTAAATTACTTAGTGTTGCTGGTGCTTATTGGAGAGGAAATGAAGATCAACCTATGTTGCAGAGAATATATGGTACTGCATTTGAATCTCAAGAAGCATTGGATGAACATATTACAAAAATTGAAGAAGCAAATAAACGTGATCATCGTAATTTAGCTAAGCAATTGGATTTATTTTCATATCAAGATGAGTTAGGTCCAGGATTGATTGTTTGGCATCCTAGAGGTTCTAAGCTTCGCTCTACAATAGAAGATTTTTGGAAAAAAGAACATATTAAATATGATTATGATTTAATTTATACTCCTCATATAGGAAAATCTACATTATGGGAAACAAGCGGACACTTGGATTTTTACAAAGAAAATATGTACCCAGTTATGGATATGGATGGGCAAGAATATTATTTAAAACCTATGAATTGTCCTTTTCATATTATGTATTATCGTAATGATATTAGAAGTTATCGTGATTTACCAATAAGAATAGGAGAACTTGGGTCTGTTTACCGAAATGAACGTGCAGGTGTATTACATGGATTAATGCGAGTTAGAGGTATGACTCAAGATGATGCGCATATATTTTGTAGGCCTGATCAGATTGAAAATGAAATTAATAAGGTGTTAGATTTAACTTTTCACCTTATGAAAACTTTTGGTTTTGAAAAATACGAAGTAATGCTTTCAACGAAACCTGATAAATCTGTTGGAGATATTTCTAGATGGCATATAGCTACCGAATCTTTGAAAAAAACAATAGTGTCTAGAGGTTTGTCTTATGAAATTGATGAGGGTGGAGGAGCATTTTATGGTCCTAAAATTGATATAAATATAGAGGATGCTATCGGTAGGTTATGGCAATGTACAACTGTTCAATTTGATTTTAATTTACCTGAACGTTTTGGTTTGAATTATATTGGAGAAGACGGTAAAATGCACCAACCATATATGATTCATAGAGCCTTATTAGGTTCTATGGAGAGATTCATAGGTGTATTAACGGAACATTATGGTGGAGCATTTCCTCTTTGGTTATCACCTGTTCAAGTAATGGTTATTCCTATAGCTGATAGACATATAGAATATTCTAATACTATAGCTAGAAAATTATTTGATTTTGATTTTAGAGTTGAAATTGATACTAGAAAAGAACGTATGAATGCTAAAATACGTTCTGCTCAAATGTCTAAAATTCCTTTTATGTTAATAATAGGTGATAAAGAAGAATATTCTAATACTATATCGATAAGGCATAGAGGTGGAGAAAATTTAGGTGCTATGCCGTTTGATGATTTACTAAATAAATTACAATCAGATAGAGATTTATTAAAATAAATAGTATAATTATATATATACGTATTATTGCTATTTGCGATAGGCCTATGTTATAGTCGAAAATTATATATAGAAAATTTTGTGAGGTATAAATATCAGTAGAGATTATAGAGCAAATGAAAATATAAAAGTTCCTGAAGTTAGAGTTATTGATGATAAAGGTGAACAACTTGGTGTAATGACTTTGAGAAGGGCCTTGGATCTTGCTGATGCAAAAAACCTTGATTTGGTGGAAGTAGCTCCGGGATCTAAACCTCCTGTATGTAGGTTGTTGGACTATGGTAAATTCAGGTATAAAGCTACTAGAAAAGAACGAGAAGCTCGTAAATCACGTAAATCTAATCTCACAAATGAAGTTAAAGAAATAAGATTTAAAACTAGAATTGGAGAACATGATAGATCTTCAAAAATAAGGATGATAAAAAGGATTTTATCGCAAGGAAATAAGGTTAAAGTAAGTGTTATGTTCCGCGGAAGGGAAATGATGCATCCAGATATAGGAATGAAGTTGCTAAGATCAGTTGCTGAAGATTTGATTGATGATGCTTTATTAGATAAACCTCCATTATTTGAAGGTAGAAATATATATATGATACTTGCACCCGTTATTAATACTGATAAATCTGTAAAAACAAAGGAATTAAATAGTGCCCAAACTTAAAACACATAAAGGCGCCGCTGCTAGATTTAGAATTTCTAGTACGGGAAAATTATTACGTATGAAAGGCCATAGGAGTCATCTGAGACGTAAAAAGTCGAGCAAAGTTAAACGTCAGTTTTCTTCTAAGTTATTAGTACATTCATCAGATCAAGATCGCATAAATAGATTACTTCCTAATGGGTTATCCTAAAACTAGATAACCAATTTATTTATTGATTTTAATTTTAGTATCATTTCGGAGGATAAAACAATTGACAAGAGTTTCTTCTGGCACAACTAGAAAAGCAAGACATAAAAAAATTTTAAAAATGACTAAAGGGCATCAAGGTGTTCGAAATCGTTTGTATAAAAGTGCAAAAGAGTCTTTACTCCATGCTTTAAGTTATTCTTATGCACATAGACGCAAGAAAAAAAATGACCTTAGAAGGTTATGGAACATCAAAATTAACGCAGCAGCACGTGCTAATGGATTATCTTATAATCAATTTATATATGGATTAAAGATTTCTAAAATAAATGTAAATAGGAAAATGCTTGCTTCTTTAGCTATATCAGATCCAGATGCATTTAATATTTTTATTGATAAAGCAAAAACTGCTTTGAAAGTTTAATTACTTATTAATAAATTGATATCATTGATAATTTCATCGATTTTTATTGGTTCAGTGTATAAAAGCTTCATATTTTGGTTTTCATCAATTATATATATTGGGGCAGAATGATTTAAAGAAATATTATTTTTAACTTCGTTTTTTTCAATCCAATTTGATATATAATATTTCTCCCATATTATAGATAAATTTTCTTTATCCCCTCTTAAATAAAACCATTTGTCTTCCATTTTATATTCTTTTGAATATTTTAAAATAGATTCTTCTGTATCATTTTCAGGATCTACGCTAATTACGATAATTTTATATTTATCATTTATATTTTCTAAATTCTTATGAATTTCTTTGAGCTTGAACGTAATTGAGGGACATATATCTGTGCAATTTGAATATAAAAAAGTAACTATTTTTATTTTATTAATATCATTTAAATTAATTAATTCACCATATTGGTTTTTTAAATTAACATCAAATGCTTTATGTTCATTCTGAAATATTGTACCTTGGAATTCTTTTTTTTCAGAATCACATGAAATTAAAGTTAATAAAGTGCTAAATATAAGTAGGAAAATAAAAAATTTATTTGGATAATTCAAATCAATCTTTTATCTAAATTATTCTGATTTTTCCAATTGCTTTTGTATTAATGCAGCAATAGTAGGTACTCCTACTACCAAAGCTGAACCTAGAATCAGAATGCCTGTTTCACTGTGCATATAATGCTCTAGTAACATAAAAGTTACACCAAGCCCACCAGCAAAACCAATAATTATAATTATTGATAGTAATGGCAATAAAATAGCCATTAATAGTGAGTTACTCAATGTTTTCTCCTATTCTATATTTATTTAATTTGGTTTTCTTCATTATACCAATTAAAAAAAGCTATAATCATTAAAGTTAAAAATATTGTTCCACTTCCAACTTTCATTATAATACCACCAAGTTGCTGATCAGTTAAAGGTGTAATATTCCAAATTCTTGGAGCATTGATATACCATTGATAAATTGGTTCAGTTGAAAAGGTTATTGGCGCAAAGACTAATATTTGTCCTATTGATAGTATAAATATATAAGGTAGTTGGAGTAAATAAGATAGTCTAGGTATTTCAATGATCCTACTAAATATTGGAATCCACATAATAATTGCTGTACTAATAAACATTAGGTGTTCACTTATATGAATATAATGATTGGTAACAGAAGTATGGTACAAATTTGGTAGATGCCATATTGAAAACATTAATGTGAAAATACTTAAGGCTATTATTGGTTTTGTAATTATTCGCAGGCAATTTTTGATTAACTTTATTTGCATTAATGGAGCAATCAACCAATTTGGAGTACTCATAACTAAGAGAGGAGGGGCTATCAAAGTTAATAATAGGTGTTGGACCATATGTGCACTAAATAAAAAACCATCACTAATTTCATGTATTGGAGATATTAAAGCTATTAGTAAAATAAGAATACCTGTCGTGAATAATGCTGTATCATAGGGCCTATGTTTTATGTTTGGGTTTTTTTGGGGTATATAAGAAACTAGAAATAAATATAATAATTCAATTATTGTTAAACTTATTAATACTTCTGGATGTGGATGCCAATTTGTAAAAACTGAAAAAGTAGATGAGTTCACGAATTATTACTTCACAATAATGATTAATTAAACTTATTTATTAAAATGATTTAAATAAAAACATCAAAGCAAATACAACAGCAGTAGCTAAAAATAATCCGGATAGAAAAAATATAGTAAATAATTTTGTTTCATATTTAAGGTGCATGTAAACCATAACTACTAAAGCGAATTTACCAATGGATAATATAGCTAATATTGGGATCATCCAATATCCTAATGAAGTGATATAAAAAATACCTAATTCAATTGCAGTTAGTACTGAAAGTATTAATGCTGTAGAAACATAAGTTTTCGGGGTAGGGTGGTTTGCAGTTTCTTCGTTAATCATATATACACCTTAAAAACCTTCATAAACTCCAAATAAATATACAACAGTAAATATTACTATCCAAACAATATCAACAAAATGCCAGTATAAAGCTGCTAAATCTACGTCAAGATGCCGGTCGGCTGAGACTGCACCTCGTTTAAAAGAATAAAAGAAAAGAGATAACAACCAAATAACTCCCAAAGTCACATGCGCTCCATGAAAACCAGTAAGTACAAAGAAAGTCGTACCAAACAAATTTGTTCTTGGAGTCATTCCAAATTCAATATCTGCCTCTTTTTTTCCTTCAGAGCATTGTTTTTTATAGTCAGATTTCTGTTGAGATGAAAATTTATTTTCTAGTTCAGTATATTTTGCATTGTTTTCTTCACAGCCTATTTTGACATGGTTTACTGTAAAATCTCTAAATTCAAATACTTGGAATCCAAGAAATGTCATTCCCATTATTGCTGTAGATAACATCCAAACTCTAAATACTTTTAGGTTTCCTTTAGTAAGAGCTGCATAAGCTAAAACCATGCTCATACTACTCATTAATAATACAAATGTACTTACAGATGTTACTGGTATTGAAAAAAGGTCAATTGGTTCAGGACCAGTAACACTTTTTCCTCTGTAAACTAAATACGTTGCTATTAATGATGCAAAGAACATACAATCAGAACCTAGAAAGGCCCACATCAATAACTTTCTGTGGTTTAATCCTGTAGTAGTATTTTCAACTGTTGAGTGGTTATTTTGTTCAGACAATATTTTCCTACCTTGTTTTAAATATCAATGAGGGTCGTTAACTGGTTCAAAAGACCAAGCATAAACTCCAATCATTGTAATTGCAGCACCAATAATTGCTACTGGTATGCTTAAAATTATTCCGAAACCAGCAATTAGTAATCCAACTGATGCAATAAATGGCCAATATGATGGTTGTGGTAAATGTACATCTTTTGATACTGGTTGCTCTTGAGCTTTTTTCAGCATCTTTTTTTCCCACCAATCATCCCTGTATTCTATTGTTGGAATAACAGCAAAATTGTATTCAGGAGGAGGTGAGGTAATTGACCATTCAAGAGTTCTAGCATCCCAAGGGTCACCAGATGCTTTAGCACCTTTAATCCAACTTGAAACAATATTGTAAATGAATATAACCATTGAAGCCGCGAGTAATAATACTCCTATAGTTGAAATTAGATTCCAAAAATCCCAACCATATTCACTTCCATAAGTATATATTCTGCGAGGCATTCCGTTTAAGCCAGTAAAATGCATAGGGAAAAAAGTAATGTTCATAGAAATGAAAAAAGCGTAAAATCCTAATTTACCAAGTTTTTCATCATACATTCTTCCAGTAAATTTAGGGAACCAGTAATAAATTCCACCTAATATTGCAATTAAGCTGCCACCAAAAAGTACATAATGGATATGGGCAACAATAAAATAAGTATCTTGTTGTTGAGCATCAGATGCAGCTTGAGAGTGCATTACTCCACTTATTCCGCCAATTGTAAATGTTAATATGAAGCCTATAGCATATAGCATAGGGGTATTAAGTGTTAATGAGCCTCTCCACATGGTTCCGAGCCAATTGAAAATTTTTACACCAGTAGGAATTGCTATAGCCATAGTTGTAAGAGCAAAAACTGAATTAGCTACAGGACCTAGGCCTACAGTAAACATATGGTGACTCCATACCATCCATCCCATAAAACCTATTATAATACCTGAAAGTATAACAACAGGGTAGCCAAATAAAGGTTTTTTAGAGAAAGTAGGTAATATTTCAGATACTATTCCCATTGCAGGTAAAATTAAAATATAAACTTCTGGGTGTCCAAAAACCCAAAATAGGTGTTGCCATAGTACGGGATTTCCTCCTGCAGAAGTTATGAAAAAATTGGTTCCATAAAATCTATCAAATTGTAATTCTATCAAAGCTACAGTTATTACAGGAAAAGCTAGTACTAATAGAATTGCAGTTATAAATGACATCCATGTGAATACAGGTAATCTTGAGAAGGTCATACCTGGAGCTCGCATATTTATAATTGTTACTATGAAATTAAAAGCAGCCGCTAGAGAAGCTATTCCTAAAACTTGTAAACTAATTATCCAAAAATCAATTCCGTGGCCTACATTATATGCTTTACCCGTAATTGGAGCATATCCAAACCATCCCGCGTTAGGTGCTCCTCCTAAAAACCAACTAGCATTTAATATTATTGCACCTGCTAAAAAAGTCCAATAACTAAAAGCATTTAATCTTGGAAATGCAACATCTCTTGCTCCAATTTGTAGAGGTATCAGATAGTTGAAAAATGCTGCTCCCATAGGCATTATTGCTAAAAATATCATTGTTGTACCATGCATTGTAAATAATTGGTTGTAAAGCTCTGGGTCAATTATTTTTAAGTTTGATGAAGCCAATTGAGCACGCATAAGCATAGCTTCTATACCACCAATTATAAATAGAATAAATGCTGAAACCCCATATAATATACCTATTTTTTTGTGATCAATAGTTGTGATCCAATTCCAAATTCCAGTTGGGTGTATAGGTCTAGATATTTGTAATGGGAAAGTTGTCATATTTACTCCTGTGAGTTTTTTATTTCAAACTTCTTAAAAATGCTGTAAGAGCAGAAATTTCTTGTTCAGTTAGAGGGTCTGATGTCCCATTGTATACTCCAGCATTTTGAGACATCAAATTCCCAGGTTTAATTGAATTAGGATCTTTCAGCCATTTTCTAAGATTTTCTTGGTTGTTTTCAATTATTCCTGCAGCAAAATCAGTTTTACTTGCAAAGTGAGTTAAGTTAGGGCCTTGATTCCCTTTAGCTTTATCAGTGCCTTGAATTGTATGACAAGCATAACATCCTGCATCTCTAGACATAAATATTTCCATACCTTGTTTTGCGAGAGGGTCACTTGTAGTCCAGGCGTTTGTTTTTTGATGGTTAATCCAAGCTTCAAATTCTTCTCTTGTTTCTGCGATCAATTTAAATCTCATTAGGGCATGTGCTTGCCCACAAAATTCTGCACAATGACCATAATATATGCCAGGTTCATCAGCTTGCAACCATAGGTGATTGTCATTGTTTGGAACCATATCTACTTTACCAGCTAACTTAGGTACCCAAAAGCTATGAAGAACATCTTGGGAATGAAGTTTAATGGTTACTGCTTCACCTATAGGTATGTGAATTTCATTTGCAGTAATTAATCCATATTCTGGATATTCAAATTCAAACCACCATTGTTTACCTGTGGCATCAATTATCAAATTATTATTTACATATTTGTCATTCGGATTTGCACTTGCAAATATAGCTTGAACTGAAGGTATTGCAATGGCTGCAATTAGCAAAATTGGAAGAACTGTCCAAATAATTTCAAGTTTTGTATTTCCATGTATTTGTTCAGGTATATCATCTTGAGGTTTAGATTTATATTTGAAAACTATATAAAATACTGCAATTGCTACTAGTATGAAAACTATTAAACCGACCCAAAATAATATATAAAATAGTTCTAATTGCAGTTTAGCTACAGGTCCAAGTGTGTCGAATGTTGATTGAGGGTCTTTTGATGAACAGCTAGATAAAATTAGAAGTAGCAAAGATGGGATCAATAAAAATTTTATTGACCATGATTTAATAATGAATAATATTTTTTTATATAAACTGAACATATACTAAAATATAACAAATAAATCTATATTTGTTCAAGAGTAAATTTAATAAAAATATTATAAATAGTTAAATAATCTACATTAAAGAATCAATCATAATTGCTAAAAATATGATTGATAAATATAACATTGAATAAAAAAACAGTCTTTTTGCTTTTTCTATATTTTTTGATTTTAATAAATCCCAAGATAGATATATAAAAATAATTCCTAATATAAATGATGGGATTATGTAAATTAATCCTATGCTTTTTACAAAAATTAAGCTTAAAGTGGATAGAAATACGATAATACTATATTTAAATATTTCTTTTTTTGTTTTTTCAATTCCATGAACAACAGGTAACATAGGTATTTTAGCAGCAGCATAGTCATCTTTTAATATTAATGATAATGCCCAAAAGTGAGGCGGGGTCCATAGGAAAATTATTAAAAACAATAATATTGCTGGCATACCTATAGAACCGGTTACAGATGTCCATCCAATTATTGGAGGAAGAGCGCCTGCAGCACCACCAATAACAATATTTTGATGAGTTGATCTTTTTAAAATCATTGTATAAATAACAACATAGAATAGGGTAGCACTAATTGCAATTAACCCACTAATTAAATTTGTGTATATGACAAATAAAATTAATGATATTAAGTTTAATGCTATTCCAAAAATAAGTGCATTAATTGGCCTAATATTTCCTGATGCTATTGGCCTGTTATTGGTTCGGCTCATTTTAGTATCAATATCATGTTCTAAATATTGATTAATAGAGCTTGCTCCTCCTGAAGCTAAAGATCCTGCTATTAAAACTGTTAGTATGATCGTAATATCAGGCATTTCTTTTGCAGCAAGTAACATTCCGCCTATGGCTGTAATTAATAAAAGAGGAATTATTCGAGGTTTAGTTAATTTGAGATAATTTTGAAATATATCTATGGTTTTAATTAGCAACATTAAGATTCTTAATTTGGTATTTTTTTATATTTAATATACATAATATTATTACTAGTAAACTCCATATAATTGTAGCAAAAATATAATGAAGTAATTTTGCATGCGGATGAAAATCTAACCATACTATAGATGCCCCGAATAATATTTGTATTAAAAATGTATGGATTAAAGATTTATTTAATTTATTGAGAATATTGTTTTTATATATTTTTAATCCTGCAAATGCAGTGTAAATTAGTATAATACCAACAAATATAGATATGAATCTGTGAACCATGTTAATTATATATGGTTTACTAGTAGGGAAGAATTCGTTTCCGCAAAATGGCCAAGATGAACATGATGATCCATATCCAAGTCCGACCATATAGGAGCCTGACATGATTAATACTAATAAGCCAATTAATGAGACAATCGTTAGTTTTTCAAAATTATAATTTTGAAAATAGTCCATTGTTTTTAACGATTCCCACGTAGAAATCCAAACAACTATTGATGAAGCTAGAGTAAATTCAGCAAGAGATAAGTGAATTAATACACTCCACCATGGAAGTTCAGTTAGAACAGTTATACCTCCAAATGCTCCAGTTATTAGTACTAATATAGAGGTTAATATTGCAAACAATTTAGTTGTATTAAAGTTAGTATGTTTTTTCCATGCAATAATTGTGGTTACTAAAACAAAAAAGATTAATATTGCACCACTTACTCTATGTGAAAATTCAATAGCTGTTTCTGTTGCGGTTGCAATAGATGTATCTTTAAATGCAGGTACTATTTGTTCGAAACATAAAGGCCAATCCGGACAACCTAATCCAGATTCTGTGATTCTAACTATGCCTCCTAATACAATCTGAATTATTGCTGATAAAACAGTAAGTCCCGATATAATCTTTAAAAGATTATTACGGTTTGGAGTATTGTTGGAATCAATTTGATTATACAAATTATTATTAGTTATATTTGTTTGTTAAAACTATTAAATTCAATCATAAAATATTAGAAAATTTATATATATAAAATATAAATATCATTAATTTTGATGTTAGCATAGGGTTTTGTAATCGTCAACGAAACAGATTTTATCATTGTGGTTTAAAATTATTTATTATATAAATATAAGGATCAATTAAATTAAAAATATTTTATTTATATGGCCCGCTAGCTCAATTGGCAGAGCAATTGACTCTTAATCAATAGGTTCTCGGTTCAAGTCCGAGGCGGGTCATCTTTAATTTTTATGTTTAAATTATGACCATATTAATAATTAATTTGTAATTTATATATCAAAAAAATTAATTTCTTCAAAAGCTTTACGTAGTTTTAATTTTTCTTCAGGCTTTAATGTTCTATTTGGACTTAGAGGATTTCCACATTCTAAACCCATCCATGCTAAAACTTGTTTTATACCACCAATAAGGTCAGGGGAAGTTAAAAGTGCTCGTATAATATCATTTATTTTGGCTTGAATTTTTGCTGCTTTATCAATGTTGTTTTTTTTGTAAGTTTCCCATAATTGCACATAAAGTTTAGGCATAAGATTATAGCTAGCCCCTATCCCTCCAACTGCACCTACAATTAGACTAGATAGTAATAGGGAATCTTCACCTTCAAAAATTAAAGAGTTTTTCCATTTGTTAGCTAAATGCTCGAGAGTAAAAATATCTCCACTTGAATCTTTCATGCCGATAATATTTTCAACTTGTATGAGTTCGTCATAGAGTGATTCGGTCATTGCGATACCAGTTCGTTGAGGAATATTGTATATTAACAAGGGGACGTTAGATGCTGCTGCTACAGATTTATAATAATCTATTTGAGATATTTCGTCAGGTTTATAAAAATAAGATGGAGGCAATGCTGAGATAGCATCCACACCAATTTCACTAGCATGTTGTGCTAATACTATTGTTTCAGGTATTTGAAATGCACCTATGTGAGCTATAACTTTGATATCACCTCGTGTTTCATCTAACACTGTTTCCAGTAAATCTTGTCTTTCTTTGTATTGCATTAACAGGCCTTCACCAGTACCTCCGCATACGTACAAGCCGTGGACTCCAGCATCTATTTGGTAACGTACGATTCGCCGCATAGATATTGGGTCAAATTTTCCATTATTATCGAAAGTGCTAACTATAGCCGGGAATATACCATTCAAATTATCCAATTCTATTCTCCTTATATAATAGTCTAATTTATGATATTTGGACTTTGTTATTTTAAACTATAAATAAATATACATTATTAGGTTTTCCAAAGTTTAACACATTTATATATTACTTACTCTGGTTTCGAAGCAAATGTGACTGTATAATATCAAGAAATTATAGGATTATTATGGATGAGTATTGATGTTTGGTTTCAACTTGTAATAATTTGTTTGCTTGGTGCAATGTCTCCAGGACCTAGTTTAGTTTTAGTAGTTAATAATACTTTTGTTGGAGGAAAAACTTATGGCATAATTACTAGCCTTGCACATGGGCTAGGTATTGGTATATGGGCATTTTTGACTGCTATAGGTGTATCTGGCTTATTAGTTAAAGAATCGAATCTATTAGTATCTATGCAATTTATTGGGTTGGTTCTTATAGCATATATAGGTTTTCGTACATTATTTGCTAATAATGAGTTGTTATTTTCTCAAAGTAATACTAAGGCAATTGCATCAAGAACTCTGTTGAGAGGGGCAATGGAAGGATTTTTAATATCCATACTTAATCCTAAGATTGCATTGTTCTTTCTAGCAATATTTAGTCATTTAGTCCAAGCAGATTCGAAGTGGGCAGAAATCAGCTTAATGGGTGTTGCTGCTGCAATTATTGATGCTTCTTGGTATGCTTTAGTAGCTATAATATTAACTGAATCAAATATTGGGAGTATCTTAAAAAAAAGATCAAAAGTTGTTAGTAAGATTATTGGGGCTTTTCTAGTTTTTATATCAATTTATTTATTCTTAGAAATGATTTGAGTTGGTTTAGTATTGGGTTATTAATAATTTAGACGTGGATACTTTTTGCAAATAGATTATTAAAATTTTCACCTCAATCCGAGAAAATAATCTCCAATATTTGGATCATCAAGAATATTTTTTGCATTGCCTGAGTGGGCAACTTTCCCTCCAGAAAATATGTATCCACGGTTTGATTTTGAAAGTGATAATTTTGCGTTTTGTTCTACTAATAGTATTGATATACCGTCCCTGCGCAGTTCATTTATATTTTCGATTATTTCTTTTTGGTATTTAGGTGAAAGAGCAGCAGTTGGTTCGTCTAAAAGTAGTAATGTAGGATCAGAAATGAGGGCTCTAGATATCGCCAACATTTGCCTTTCCCCGCCAGAAAGAGAGGCTGCAAGGTCGTTCATGCGAAGCTCTAGATCAGGAAACATTTTACAAGCACGTTCAATAGAGCTAATTAGTTTCTTATTACTTAAATTAATGCCACCCATCTGTAAATTTTCTTTGACTGATAAAGATGGAAATATATTTTCAACCTGAGGTACATATGCAATTCCTCTATCTACTAGCTTGTCAGTTCGCCATCCAGATATATCTAAATTTTTGTGTAAAACATTACCCTTTTGGTGAGTAGCAAGTCCAAAAAGAACTTTCAAGAAAGTCGATTTACCACATCCATTTGGACCAATTATAGTTACAAACTCACCTTCATTCACATATAGATCAATTCCATTTAAGATCTGAACATTAGAGTACCCTCCTTCAAGACCTGTAACTTCAAGAATTTTATTCATTATTTTAGTTCTCCTGGATTCCCTAAATAAGCTTCAACTACATCTCTACTTTGCTTTATTTGATCTGGAGTTCCTTCCATTAAGATTTGACCTGAGTCCATTACTATAATCCTATCAACTCCTCGACGAAGAATAAAATCCATATTGTGTTCAATAACGAGCATGCCAATATTATTATTAGAAGTCAATGAGCTAAGGTTCTGGAAAATTCTTTCTGCAAGTGGGCCTGCAACTCCGGCAACTGGCTCGTCAAGTAATAGAAACCGTGGAGAACTCATCAAGGCTCGACCAATGTCGACTAGTTTACTTTGTCCTCCGGATAGTTCACTAGCAAGGTTGTGAGCTATATGTGATATTTCAAGTAAATCAAGGATTGAGTAAGCATCAAATAATCTTTGTTTTTCTGATTTGCGTGAATTAGGACGTAGTAATGCTAAAAAAGGGTTAGGAGAAAACTGTTTTCGTGGAGGTACAAGTAAATTTTCAATCACAGTCATATCCTTCCATAGCCAAGTATGTTGAAAAGTTCTTGTTAATCCTAGGTTTTGTATTTGGTCTGGCCGTAAATCTGTAGCATTTTGACCAAGGACTTCCACTTTTCCAGAACTCACTTCTAATAATCCCGAAATGCAATTAAAAGTGGTAGTTTTACCACATCCGTTTGGACCAATTAATCCAACAAGTTCTCCCTCTTCAACATTAAAGGAAACTTTATCTATAGCCCTAAGTCCACCAAAATCTTTTGTTAGGTTTGATATTTTAAGTGCAGGTATTGACATGTTTATTTGGTGCTCCTTTATTTGCTGTTTTGGAATCTTGAATTTCCTGGACGTTTTGGGCGTGAAGGGACTTCTGGAATTAAACCTTTAGATGATGTGATTAATGCTCCAATAATTACAATTCCAATTAATGCTAATTTGAGATGTGGTAGTGAAAGAGTAACATTTCCTTTTGTAAAAACTTCAGTAATAGACCTCTCTGACCATATAATTCCACCAATGTTTACCATTAACCAAGAAAATATAGAATCCATATAAGAAGTTATATCGTGAAATGGTAAACTACTACTTCCTCTTGATACAACCATTACGTTAAATATGAATTCAACTATAACAATAAGAAATGCGCCAATAACCATTCCTCGATTGTTCCCTCGTCCTCCAACTATAAATGCAGCCCAAATCAAGAATGTTGTACGAACTGGGTTCATGAAATCTGGCCAAACGTTAGTATTTAGCCAAGCCCAAAGAGCACCAGCTAAAGCAGCTATAGCTGCGCCTAATGCAAGGCTAGCTGCTTTGTGAGTAAGAATATTGTGCCCATGATGCTGAGTTACTAATTCATCATCTCTGATGGAACGTAGAATTCTTCCCCAAGGAGAAGAAAGTATAGTGTTAAGGAGTATCCACACTAGAATCATTGATATTACTGACAGAATTGAGAGAAATACAACGTACGGTGCAGGGATATTTATTCCCAATAAAATTCCTATCATTTCGGAAGGGCCATTATCCCACCAGCCTTCTAATGGACGAGAAAATTGTGAAATACCCATAGCTGAAGTACTTGTGCCAGCTCGTAGTAATGGTTCAGCTTGAAGAGAAAGTCGTAACATTTCACCAAGAGCAATCGTAACTATGGCGAAATAATCCATTCTGAGTCTAGCAGTTGGATATGCGAGTAGCCATCCTATTGTAGATGATATTGCTACAGCAAGAATTGTGGCTGTCCATGGATTCCATCCATAGCCATTTGTTTCAACAGGAGCAGAAAGTATTCCTACTACTACTGCACCAATTCCAATAAAGAAAATAACTCCAAAATTAGTCATTCCAGTCAAGCCTGTATGTAAATTAAGTGAGAAGCAAGCCAAGCTAAAAATACCCACCAGTGTAATTATCCGAGCGACTTGCAATACTTTTGTTAGTGTAGTTACGCTTGGCAGTATCCAAACTATACAAATAAGCAAAATAAATAAGATTGAGAATGTCACCCACGATCCACGTTCTGTTTCGCGATTAATACTTAACCAATTACTTGGTTTTATACGTAGTCTTGAAAGAATATATAATCTAGAAAGTTCAACAAATTTTTCTTTTGTGGATAAATTGAGAGGATGTTTTTCTAGTAAATTTCTAAAAAACAATAGGATTTTTTTGAGAAATTTATTGAATCTAAATATGGTTTGTTTAATATTGTGAATATAAATTAAGCTAAATGATAAAGTTAAAGACAGAGGTTTTGGTATAGAAAAAAGATTATTAAATCGATTGTATTGTATATTTTTTCTGGATGATCTTTTTTTTCTAATTCGTTCAATATTCCAATTTTGAATTGCAGACCCTAAACCTCGAGGTGCTAAAAGTAGTAATCCGATCATAAATATAAAAGGTGTTACTTCTGCGAAGCCACTAGCTGTTGGGCGATCTAATGCGTTTCCTGCACCTATTAATACTGGTTCTGATATAGCTCTTAACAAGCCTATAATTAAAGATCCAATGATTACTCCCGGAATAGATCCAATAGTACCTAGGACTATGATAGCAAATGCAGGTAATAGTAGAGTTAGGCCTAGTTCAGGATTGATTGGCAAAATTGCTGCGAGTAAAGCACCGCCAAGACCAGTGATTCCTGATGATAGGAATGCTGTGCTGCCATGTACTCGTTCGATATGAATCCCACTAGATGCAGCTAGATCTGAATTATCCGCTACTGCTCGCATCTGTCTTCCAAGACTGGTGCGATGTAATAGGAATAACAATAGTGTGATTGTACCAAACATCCCTACGATAAGAGCTATTTTTGAGTAGGCAAACCCATATGAATTAAGATTTTCCATGATATTTATCAAAGGTGTATTAATACGATCTCCTAGATGAAATTGTAATTGTTTAGTAGGGATTTCAAAAATGGATGTGCTAAGCCGCCAATCTCGATCTGGGATGAAACGGTGATTACTTGCACTAAAACGTATATATAGTATGGCACGAAGCACCATTGACACCCCTAATGAAGCTATCATCATTACTTGAGGAGTAGCCATTTTCTTTCGGAATCGCTTATAAACTAATTTATCTATAATTAATCCAATAAGACCAGTTATAATAAATGCACTTATTCCTGACCAAATTATTAAATCCCAATTTATAGTTCCGTCAGTAGGGGCATTTGAAATTGGGAAAAACCTATCTGACCACATTAAAGTTAGAGCTACGTAAGACCCAAAGAGCATCATTTCTGCTTGTGCGAAATTGGCGAAACGTTGAACCTTGTATGTAATTGTTAAACCTATTGCTATGCTTATATAAACTGCAGACCAGTATAAACTACTTGATCCTATAGAGGTCAGGTTGAAATTCAATGTAGCTGATCTCCCTAATCCGTTTAGTAAGGAATCAAGAGCAATAAATCCAACTAGAGTCACTATAATTGGTGTAGATATGATTACAATATTCTTCCATCTGTTATGTACTTCATTAAGTATTATTCTGATTAGTAGAAGGATTCCAGTCATCATTTCGATGAATAATGTGAGCCATTTTATTTCGCCCTTTAATAAACCAAATGAGGTGATTATACTTTTGTTATGGATTAATCCAAAATAGGCATCAAAAAATAGAAATATAGGCAGCATCACTTGGAGCAGCCATAAAGGTTTAATCATGAAACGTTGCCATATAGTGTTCAAAGGCAATCTCGTCTTTTCAACTTGGACCTACACCCTTTGGGCTAAATATTTGTATTCCTATTAAATGAATTGGCCTCCAGTCGGTATGTGAACCGCTGCAGGCCAATTCCAATAGAAAAATACTTAATATTGTAAGTCGTTTAATTATTTTATTCCATCGTCTGAAGTCCAGGTTCTAGGACAAGAGAAGGCTGTACCATCAAATTGGCAAACTTCATATCCTGTACCTGCAACATCACCATTTGAATCAAATGTATGAGTACCGCTTGCTCCTACATAATTTGTGCCAGTTTTATTTAAAGCTGTAAGTATATTCCCTTCAGGGTCCGAAATTATGGATGCGGCTATAATTTTAATTGCATCATAAGTTTCACCAGTATATATTGCTCCATCAGCTCCACCTGCCGCAGAATAAGCATTCTCAAAATCTGTTTTTTGACTAGTGTCTTGACCTGGTCTAGGTCTAGTTGCAATCAAGCCATTAACTGCTGATGAATCAGTAAATGATTCAATAAAAGCAGCATCTGCTAGACCGTCAGCACCTATCATAGTTCCATTAAATCCTTGCGTAGATAGGGCTTCTATTATAGCAGCACCGTCTGTTGCATAGGACATTAGTAGAACTGAATCACATCCACTGTCTATAACAGATTGAGCCAAAGATGAAGCATCATAAGACCCTTCAGTTGGATCATATCCAGCTTGTGTACAAACATTTCCTGACCAGCTAGATGCGAAATTGTCACCAAGTCCTGCCCCATAGTCATTTGTCATATAAAGTACGGCTGGGTTACTTGCACCTTGCGCAACTGTAACAGCAGCTAAAGCAACTGCTTGCTGAGCATCACTTGGTACAACACGGAAAAGGTATCCATTATCGTCTGCATCACTAAGTCCAGGAGAAGTACTTGCATATGAAACCATTGGCACACCAGCTGGAGCAGCAACTGCGATTGCTCCTAACGTAGCTCCAGAACACGCAGCACCAACAATTGCAGACACACCACTGTCAATAAGCGTTTGCGCAGAGGTACCTGCTTGAGTTCCATCACAACCAGAGTCAGCAACGATTAATTCAAAAACGTAATCACCATCATGAGTCTTGTTTAATTCAGCTATAGCAATTGCACCTGCGTCTTCAAAGCCTGGGGCATACTGTGCTATAGGGCCAGTCTGGGGACTTAGAAGTCCAATTTTTATTGTTGTAGGTTCACTACTGCAAGCAATAGTTCCCATTAAAACCAAAACCAAGACTAATATACTGTAAATTGGCTTAATACTATATTTATTCATGTCTAACCTCCATAGTTTTTTAACTCCATAAAGGGTTATATATTTTTCTAGATAAGGATATTTTGGATATTATATTAACATATAGTTTTTGGGCATCATATTAACACATAGTATTGTATATGTAAAATCAACTTTTGGAGGGATATTATTTATAGTTTATTTATTATTAGAAATAGCTGTTATAAATAAAAGGTTTTTTTATAATTTGCCAGGCATACCTCCATCAATATTAATAATTTCGCCTGTTATAAATTCTGAGTCCTTACTTGCTAAAAATAATGCAGTTTTTGCTACATTTTCTGGTTTACCTGGATTTTTTAATATTTGTAGTAAATCAAAGGTTGCTTTAAATTTATGATTTCCATCTTTACCTTTAGCTTTATCAGTAATTATTTGTCCTGGTCTTATACAATTAACTCTAATATTGTGCTTTCCTCCTATACTAGCTAAATATCTAGTTAAAGCTTCTATTCCTGCTTTAGCTGAATAATATGATGCCGAAGGAGCTCCGTCTAAATCATAAATATAGTTGCTGAAACCTCTTTGAGCAGCTAATGAAGACATATTTATTATTATCCCGTGATTAGATTTTATTAAGTGTTTCCATACAGCTTGGCACATATAAAAAGTCCCAGATAAATTCACTTTTATCACTGACTCCCAATTATCTTTATTTTCATCAGGGAATATATCTGATGAAGATATTCCTGCATTATTAAAAAGGATATCAATTTTATTAAATTTATTAATAATAATTTCTATTGCTTTATTAATATCATTAGAATTAGTTACATCACATTTGATAAATAAAGATTTCCCAGCATTTTGTTGTATATAGTTTTGGACTTCTAATCCTTCTTTTTTTCTTCTCGCAAGGATTATTACAGTGGCTCCCTCTTTAGCAAATAAATGAGCAGTAGATTCACCAATACCACTATTGCCTCCTGTAATTATTGCAACTTTATCTTTTAATTTGGCCATTCTGTTTCTCCAATAAATTTTTACACTTATTAAAAATTATAGGTTAGGTTACTATAATTAAAATATTATTAATTTAGTTTGATTGCATCATATATTTGTTGATATAATGTTTTTATAGTTAATACTTTTTTATTTCTGGGCATTACTAATTATCTATTTGTCATGGTTCTAAGAGAGTCATATGTTAGGATTAGGAGCTCTCTCTGAAATTTGAACAACTAAAGCTGAATAATAACCTTCTTTCTATTATAAATGATGTGGGACATAAATACCCAACACCAATCCAAGAAAAAGCTATTCCGATAGCCTTGCAAGGCAGAGATGTTTTGGGTTTAGCTCAGACTGGTACAGGGAAAAGCTTAGCATTTATATTGCCTATAATTCAAAGAATCACAGATCAAAAAATTTTGCCTGGAGTAATAAATTCTCTTATTTTAGTTCCTACAAGAGAACTTGCCGAACAAATTTCACAGACTATTGCTAAGTTTACCTCAAATACTAAAATTAAGACTGCTACAATTTATGGTGGAGTAAGTAAAATTCCTCAAAGCAAATTATTACGTGGTAAATCTGAGATTATTGTAGCTTGTCCAGGGCGCCTACTTGATCATATTAGAGATAATAGTGTCAATTTAAGTAAATTAGAAATCTTGGTTTTGGACGAGGCAGATACGATGTGTGACATGGGGTTTTTACAAGATATTAGACGTATAATATCTTGTTTACCTAAAAAAAGACAAACATTATTTTTTGCTGCAACTATGCCAGATGAAATCAGAGTTTTGGCAGATAATATCCTTAATAATAATGTAACAATAGAATTGGATATAAAATCTCCTGTTAAAACAGTTTCTCATGTTCTTTATCCAATTAGTAGTAGGCTTAAAACTAAATTATTAATACATATTCTTAAATATACTGCTACAGGTCAAGTTATAATTTTTACACGTACTAAATTCAAAGCAGAAAAATTAACTCAAAAAATTTCTAAAGCTAAATATAAAGTAGTATCATTACAAGGTAATATGTCTCAAAATAAGCGTAATAGGGCTATTGAGGGATTTAGGAATGGTAAATTTGATATATTAGTTGCTACGGATCTTGCTTCACGTGGTTTAGATATATCTGCCGTTTCACATGTTATTAATTTTGATATTCCTAATACAGTTGATATATATGTGCATAGAATTGGTAGAACAGGTAGAGCTCAAAAAGATGGTAAAGCTTTTACTCTAATTGTTCCAGAGGATAAATTATTAGTTAAAAAAATAGAATTAGTGTTAGGTAAAACTATTGATAGATTTAAATTTCCAGATTTTGATTATAATTTAGCTCAAGATAACTCTGATTCAAAGAATAATAAACATAAAAATTTCAAAAATATTGATAACAATACTCATTCTAATAATAAACATAATGATTCTGTAGATTCAAAAAATACATTTGTACCTAGACTTGCATCTCAAAAAACTAGAAAAAGAAAAAGAAGAAAGTAATTAATTAAGTATTTAATTGATTAGCTAAATCTTGGAAGTCGTTAGCAATTATGTCAAATTCATTAATATTTATTTTTTCTATTTTTCTATTTTCTCCAAATTCAAGATTTCTTGATATATACGCAGTTTTCATACCTATATTTTTTGCTGCTCTCAAATCAAATCCATGAGCAGCAACCATCATTACATTTTCTGGGTTGAGGCGCATTCTATCTAAAGCTTCGATATATATTTCTGGATCTGGTTTGTAGTGTTTAGAATGTTCAGCTGACAAAATATAATCCCATTTAACATCAGAATATGCTGACAAATTTTCTAACAAATCAATGTTTGCATTGGATAATGTAGCAATTTTAAATTTTGAATTTATTCTATGTAAACCTTTTTTAACATCTGGCCATAATTTAAGCCTATGCCATGATTTGTTAAAATTGTCTTTTTCTTCTTCGTTTAAATTATTTATTCCATGATCAGATAAAAGTTTTTCCAATATCATTTTATGCAAATCATCTATATTTGCCCACGGTAACTCTCCGTATCTAACTTTATTAATATACGGTTTATAGTAGCTTCTCCACAAATCTGCGAATTTTAACCAGTTGATATTTTGGATGTTTAATTTTTTCGACAAATTTAATCCTTCTAAATTTATAGAATTTCTCCAATCGGCAACTGTACCAAATATATCGAATGTTAAGGCTTTTATTTGATGAATATTTATATTAGACATATAATTTTCTTCTAAAATACTAAATTTATTAAGAATAAAAAAAGTTTACTGAATTAAATATTATAATATTTATGTATTATATACCTAGGAGTTAAGTTATGGTAAAAAAATTTCAAATTGTTTTGTTAAATGGCCGTATTATAGACCCTGAAAGTGAATCGGACTATGTAGGGAATTTAGGTATTGATAATGGTCGGATTCAATATTTGGGAAAAGAATCGATAAAAGGCGATAAAGAAATAAATATCTCTGGATTAGTTATTGCACCGGGTTTTATTGATTTACATTCGCATGGGCAAGATAGAGAAAATTATTTTTTACAAGCATCAGATGGGGTTACATCTGCATTAGAATTGGAACTTGGAACTGATGACGTAAATAGCTGGTATGAAGCTAGGTCTAAAATGTCACCTATTAACTATGGAGTTAGTATAGGGCATATTCCAGTGAGAATGGTTGCTATGCAAGATGATGCTTATGTAAATATAAAAGGTCAAGAATTTAAAGGAGATACTGTAATACTTCCAGTTGGAAATGCCGCTTATAAAGAAGCATCTCCTAATGATATTTCGCTTATAAAATCTATGATTGCAAATGGTTTAGATCAAGGAGCAGTATGTGTTGGATTGGGAATTGCTTATACACCAGGAGCTTCTTGGTGGGAAATAATTGAAGTTTTTCGTGTAGCTGCTTCATTTAATGCAGTTTGTCACGTTCATATGAGAGGATGGGGTGCTTCTCCTGGGAATGATGCTATTCAAGGTCTTTCAGAACTGATTGCTGCTTCTAGTATCACTGGAGCATCACTTCATTTAGTACATATTAATAGTAGTGGTAATGTAATGGTCCCTAAGTTGTTATCAATGATAAAAGATGCTTCGAGTAAAGGCTTAGATATAACTACAGAATGTTACCCATATGCTGCAGGAATGACTGGTATTGAAGCCCCTTTATTTGATGAAGGGTGGCAAGAAAAAACTGGAATGGATTACAAAAATTTAGAATGGCCAGAAACAGGAGAGAGGTTGAATAAAGAAGCGTTTCAAAAATATAGATCTAAAGGAGGAATGGTTATTTTACATTCTATGTCACAAGATGTAGTAGATATGGCAGTTGAAAGTGATATAACCATGATAGCTACTGATGGATATATAAAGAATGGTAAAGGGCACCCTAGAACTACAGGATCTTATTCAATGATATTAGGGAAGTATGTTCGTGAGATGAAGACTTTATCTTTAATTGAAGCAATTAGAAAAATGAGTTTTATGCCTGCTAAACGTTTAGAGAAATTAGTTCCTGGTATGAAAAATAAAGGGCGTATAAAAATAGGTGCTGATGCTGATTTAGTGATCTTTAACCCCGATACTATAATTGATAGATCTTCATATAAACATCCTAGTAAAAAATCTGAAGGTATAATACACCTTATTGTAAATGGCAAGTTTGTTATAGAAAATAAAAAAATTGATTATTCAGTAAATTTTGGGCAAGCTATACGTTCATAAATATGAAATATTTTTAAACTTAGACTATAATTTAGTAATAATTAATAAAAATATAAAAAATGTGAGTGGATAATTTGGATCACGATATTATTAGATTTACAGGGATTTTTTCAGCTATTGGAATTGGCTTACTTATTGGACTAAAACATTCTACAGACGGCGATCATGTTGTAGCTGTCTCTACTTTGGCAAGAGATTATAAATCTGTATTTAAAGGTTTATGGGTTGGCTTGTCTTGGGGCCTAGGTCATTCTACTCCATTAATAATACTAGGTTTAATTATACTTTCTTTAAAACAGGCAGCAATGGATTTATACGAATCAGTTGCTACATATTTTGAATTTGGTGTAGCTATTATGCTGGTTTTATTGGGATTGCAAGTCTTTTGGAAAATATATAAAGGAGAATTTCATATTCATTCACATGAACATGATAATGAAGCTCACAAGCATATGCATGGATCACATAGTCATACAAATGAAGAAATTCAATCTGAAGTTAACCCTCATGAAGAAACTAAACATGGATTTCTTCCTGAACTGGTTCCTTTTTTTCGATTTAAATCTTATTTAATAGGTTTAGTTCATGGCTTAGCAGGTAGTGCAGCTGTATTACTAGCTATATTACCTACATCTGATTCATTTTTTAATGGTGTAATATTTTTACTTTGCTTTTCAATAGGAACAATGGTGTCAATGGCATTTATGACCTTGGTACTAGCATTACCTTTTGCATTTTCATATAAATCTGATAAATTAGGTAATTCAATTATTTCTATTGCAGGCTTCTTAAGTATTTTACTCGGTTGTGCATTAGGTATGGACATTGTTTTAGATACTAATTTTACTGGTGTTCTGTGGTATTAATTATTATAATTGAAACGTTTTAACATATTATATAAAGATACATATAAATTAAGGAAAGAAAATAAATGAATATTAAAAATGAAAAAATAGGTTTTATTGGTTTAGGTATTATGGGCGAACCCATGGCAAAAAATCTTATAAAAGCAGGTTTTGATTTAATTGTATATAATCGAACAAAATCAAAAACTACTTCATTAAAACAACTAGGTGCAATAGTTGCAAGTACTCCTTCAGAAGTTGCAAAGAATTCGAAATATATTATTACTATGCTTACAGATTCTCCTGATGTAGAAGAAGTAATATTAGGTCAAGATGGAGTATATCAAGGTATTCAGAATGATAGCATTGTAATTGATATGAGTACTATATCTCCAAATGTTACACGAGAGATTAATGCAAAATTAGAAAAGAAAAATTCTTTTCTATTAGATGCTCCAGTAAGTGGTGGTTCTTGGGGAGCAATTGAAGGGACTTTATCAATTATGGTTGGTGGTGATAAAGAATCTTTTGATAAGGTAACTCCTCTATTTGAGGGTATGGGTAAAAACATTGTACTCACTGGGCCTTCTGGTATGGGGCAGACTACTAAATTAATAAACCAAATTTTAGTAGCAGGTACAATGAATGCAGTAGCTGAAGCATTAGTTTTTGCTGCTAAATCTGGTGCTGATTTAGAAAAAACTATTGCAGCAGTGAGTGGTGGAGCAGCTGCATCTTGGCAATTAAATACTTTGGGTCCAAAATTGATTCAAGGTGACTTTGAACCTGGTTTTATGGTTAAATTGCAGCAAAAAGATTTGAGATTAGTAATAGAAGCAGCTCAAGAAATGGGAGTTTCTGTTCCTGGTACATCTTTAGTAAATCAATTTTTTGTTGCTTTATTATCTCAAGGCTTAGGTGATGAAGGTACGCAAGCTTTAGTAAAAGCTCACGAACAATTATCAAATGTTAAAGCTAGAATAAAAGGTTAATCTTTTATTGTATAGCCAACTTCTATTTTCAATTTAAATTCTAATTGGCCTTCTTCAATTGGTGTAGATATTGATGGGGATGACATTGCTCTCATTCCATACATCTCAGTACTTGAAATAGCCGTAGATATTGATGGTTCAGATAAATATACTAGTTTACCTAATTCTACTTGTGCATATAATGCATATTGTTTTGCTTTCAAACTTGCATTTTCAACAGCTTGATTGCGTAGTTTATCTATAAATTCATCAGTATTTTCTCTACTGAATGATATATTGTTTATTCTAATTGCATTTTCACCTTCATTTGTTACGCCATCTATAATATTTCCTGTGGAATCTATATTACGAATTATTACTGATAATGAATTGTTTACTCTATAACCAACAAGAGTTTGTGTTCTTGTACTTTTACCAGGTGAGATGATTTCAGGATATTCATAAATAGGATAAATACTGAAATTAGTAGTTTGAATATCTTTATCTTCTATTTCAATTGATTGTAAATATTTAATAATTTTATCTATGTACATCGAAGATTTATTTAATGCAAGTTGTGTAGTTTTATCTTCAGTTTCTATTCCTATGTTTATTTTGACTATATCTGGGTCAACATTAATAGTAGATTCACCGTGGACCCATATACCCGCTTTATTTGAAGTAATTATATTATTTGAATTTTCAATATTTTTTGTATTTAATGGTTCGATAATGTTATCTTGATTTTGAGAGTTTTTAGATTCTGATGTAGTTGTAGGTGATTCATTTATAGAACAAGACATCATGCTTAATAAGATAATTATAATGAAACTATTATTTGTAATTTTTTTCAGCATGTTTAAACCTTTCTGATTGATATTTCTCGCATTAAATTTGAATTTTAAAGTAAAATGAAATAGTTTATATAAAATTGATTTTAAAAAACTTATTTATGTTTATATTTAAATTTAACAATACACCTATAAAGCTAATTAAATGGTTAATAGCTTTTTCTATATTTGAAATTATTATTTTAGCACCTTTATCAAGTTATGTTCCTATTCTACCTTTAATAAAAAAAGAATGGGGCATAAATAATTTTCAATCTGGCTCTATATACTCAGCATACTTAATAGGTTACGCCTTTTCTTCTTTAATAATATTACCCTTTGCTGATAAATTTGATACTAGGAAAGTATTTTTATTATCTTGCACTTTGTTTGTTTGTTCTCATTTAGCATTTGCTCTTTTTGCTATTAATTTAATTTTAGCATGGATCATTTTCCTTTTTTCTGGTGCTGGCTTACTTGGTATATATATGATTGGAATAAGAATTATATCTGATCAATTTGAAGAAAATATTAGAGGAACAGCAATTGGATTATTTGTATCAGCTAATTATGCTTCGATGAGTGTTTCAATATTTTTAATTGGAAATTTACTCAACTATTTTGAATGGAGAAATGCTTATTTAATTGTTTCAATTATTTCAGCGACAGGCTTGCCAATAGCATTTATATTGCTTTCAAATATAAAGTCTAATAATAATATATCTTTATCTAATAATGCATTATTAGATTTTAATGTTTTAAAAATTTCAAAATTAAGAAATGTCATTTTAACTTATTCACTTCACACTTTTGAGCTTTATTCTGTAAAAACATGGTTCATAGTTTTTTTGACTTCAATATTTGTATCAAGGATGTATAGTACTGATAATGCAGTAGTAATATCATCTAATATTGCTGGAATTGGATTAGGGTTTAGTATGCTTGGGCCAGTATTTGGAGGTTATATATCAGATAGATTTGGCAGATTAAATACTTCTTCAATACTTTTTATCTGTAGTGGAATATGTTCATTAATTGTCGGGTGGGTTGGAAACTTTGATATTACATTTATAATATTATTTGCTATTTTGTATTATTTTTTCTTATCATCTGATTCTGCAATATATTCTACTATGATTACAGAGTTTAGCGGTAAAAAATTAGGTTCTGCAATGGCTATGCAAGCATTTATAGGATATTTATTTGGAATGTTAGGGCCTATAGTTTTTGGATTTATTTTAGATATAAGTGAAGATTTTTGGAAACTGACTTTTTCCATGCTTTTTCTGGTTTCTACTGGGGGTGTGTTTTTGTTACAAAGAATAAAAGGTTATTTATTAATTAAGTAAATCAAAGAATAATATGAATTATAATTTAAATATTTACATTTGCGAGATTTGCTCTGGCAAAGTAATAAACATTAAATGTAAATTAATTTGCCAAAGCTGTGGATATACTAGAGATTGTTCTGATCCATAAAATAACCAAACTATTTTTTTGGATCGTCTCCATAATTATTTGAACCATCGGTACCTTGCTTTATAGACCAAATTAGTAATATTATCCAACCTATTAAAATTGCAAACGATAAAAGTAGCCACCAACCAGATTTGTCTATATCATGTAGTCTGCGTACTCCTACTGCTATACCAGGAATAAGTGTGCCTAACCCCCATATAACTTGTATTATGGTTCCAATTGGTCCTATAAATGCCGATGCAAATGGTAATATAATTCCAACTATCATTGAAAATAATATCCAGTACCAATACTCAGACCTTCTTGCTCTACCAGAAAAATTTGAATAGTTTTTAATTAATACAGATTCAACTGCCTCTGACAATCCCATAAATACTCCTTTAATTCAATTTGTAAAAATAATATACTCCAATAATATATTTATCAATATGTTGTGTTAATTTTGTATATTTACTTAAGACTGTGAGGATTAAATGCCAATATTAAATAAAAAAGACGCACAAAAATTCCAATTATTAGATGGCGGTGTTAGATGGACTATATTAGATTACCAAAAAGGAAGTGAATCATTATGGGTGGGTGATTTATCACTCCCTCCTGGGAGTTCTGTAGAAACACATATTCATAAAACTGAGGAAGCTATGGTTGTAATTGAAGGCGAATTAGATGCGATTTTAGGAGATGAAGTTATAAAAGTATCTGAAGGTGAAACAGTTTTAGCTCCTAAGGGTATTAGGCATGCTTTAATTAATAATTCAAATAATAATGCAAGAGTTATTGCAATTTTTCCTACAAGTAAAATGGAAAAAACTGCAGTAGATTAATTTATATGTTAGAAATTTCATACAATTTACTTTTCCATACCTCTTTATGAATATTTTCTAAAGTTTTTTGGTTAGGTTCATGTTGAATTGATAATAATCTCTTTAAAGTTTGTTTTTTAAATTTTTCTATATAAGTGCACCTTTTATGAAGTCCATTGATTGTATGTTTTTCCCCTCCAAATAATAAGTAATCAATTTTATTTTCATAAGGTTCAAAAATATCCTTAGTTATTTCACATGTTTTATCATATAATTCTCTAATTAACCTTTCTCTGCTTCTTTCAAATCTTCGTTGTGAAGAACCTCCAGCTTTATGTCTATTTTTTACATATCGGTCTTTAGTTTTAGTATTTAGTATTTCTTCACCTTTTAATATACATATTGCATATCGTCCTAGTCTTAATAAAATAACTCCAATAATACATTTTTGGTTTAATATATCTTTAGAAATTTTAAATTTATCATGATTGTTAAAAGATGAATTCAAAATAGGAAATGGTGGAATTATGAAATATGTCTTATCTGTAGTTTCAAAAACAGATAAGCCTGTTTCAGAATAAGCGATTTTGTTTATTAAATTAATTTGTTTTTCAGATAAATTAGAAATTAAATCGTTTTTACTTTCTAAATCTTTTGGTGAAATATATAAAGATTTAATACAATTATTATTAATTGATTCAAATAATTTAAATAATTGTGGTTTTGTTACAAATTGAGGATTAATTTGATTTCCTTTATTAATAAAAATTTGGTTATATTATACTAAGTATTAAAAAATTTTATATACTAATTTATAACATATATAATAGAGGAATATTATGAGAAAACCACGAATACGGTTAGCAGTAATTGCATTTATTGGATGGACAATAAGTTTATATTTCTCAAATTACCTACTTAATCAAGACACATTTATTAAAGATAGACAAGTATATATTATGAGTGTTTTATTTTCAGTTTATTTTAGTGTTTTGATAGCTATATATTTTATTTGGCTAGTTATTTCAATATTAAAAAAGAAAAACGATATTGTATTGACAAATAAAAATGATGTTGAATAAAATATTTCATAGAGGTTTAATGATTAATGAAAACAAGATATAAAGACGACCTATTTCATCTATAGTTATAAATATTTTTATTTGATAAATTTATTTAATAATATTAAGAGAGGTTATTATGTCTTTAAGACTTGGCGATGAAGCACCTGATTTTCAAGTAAATACAACTAATGGATCTATAAATTTTCATGAATGGATTGGAGATGGTTGGGCTGTTTTAATGTCTCATCCTGCAGATTTTACTCCTGTTTGTACAACTGAACTTGGGCGAGTGGCTTCTATAGAGCATGAATTCACTAATAGAAACACGAAAATTATTGCTGTTAGTGTTGATCCTATTGATTCACATGAAAAATGGATTGATGATATAAATGATACGCAAAAAACTAATTTAGGATTCCCTTTGATAGCTGACCCTAAAGGTGAAATTGCTAATTTATATGATATGATTCATCCTAATGCTGATAATAAAAATACTGTTAGAACTTTGTTTGTTATTGGTCCAGATAAAAAAATTAAACTCAGTTTTACATACCCTCCATCAACAGGAAGGAATTTTACTGAAGTTTTAAGAGTATTAGATTCTTTGCAATTGACTAGTGATTTTCAAGTTTCAACTCCTGTAGATTGGAAGAATGGAGAAGATTGTGTGATCCCTCCTACTGTAGCTGTAGAAGATATCCCAGATAAATACCCTAAAGGCTATATTGAAGTCAGGCCTTACCTTAGGTTTACACCACAGCCAAATCTATAATTTATCTCATTGAACAATCGGTGGTTAATTCCTTTTGAGGTACTAACCACCAATTGTTATCAATGTATATCCATTTAATTTTTTGTGCACCTAAATTACCAAAAGGTTCTCCATTTAACAACATTTCCTGAGTAACATAACCTTCATTCTTATTACTTTGAATATCAGTAACTCTAAAGCTAATTGATTTCCAGTTGAATAAGAATTCACCTTCCATAAATAATACTGTTTCTCCCATAATTAAAGAGAAAGTATTTTTTTTGCAAATTTTCTTGAAATCAGGTGAGTAAAATTCATAAGATTTACTCCATTTACCTTCTGAATCAAAAGCTGCTAATTTATTTGCACGTTCTTCAAGTGTTTCAGAAGATTGTAAATTACAATTTACAATAATCATAATGGATAAAATTGTTAAAGAGAAGATAAAATATTTTTTTATGTTAATAAGTTTTTTCATGATGATGGAAATAATTATACTACAAACTATTTTGATTAAATAAACGAATTAATTAATATTTATATCACTTTTGTATAATGCTATAATTAATAAATGAAATTTAAATATAATATTTTATTATTAATTATAATTATCATCTTTTCTTTTTCATGTGCTTCTGATGAAATAGATGCAAATTTAGATAATAATTCTTTATCTGAATTACCTAATCAAGATTTAACAAGTGTAGAAGAAAACAAATTAGAATTAAAAGTTGATGACAATGTTCCATCTATTACTTACACAGATGAAAGCGAAACTTTTTCCTTCGATATACCTGCAAAATGGAGAGTAGTAACATCAATGGCTCAACTTTTTGATGTGTTTAAAGATTCTTTAAATATGCAAAGCAGTATCGCTCCTGTTCTCTTTGGAATAGATCAAGAATCTGGTGATAATATTTTTGTCACTTTAGAATTTACTGAATTATATCAGGACAAACCTCAAATTATTGATATAGATGATTATACTGCTAAAGAAGTTGAAAAATTAACTAAAGTACTTTTTCAATCTGAAGAAATAGCTAATGAAAATATTATTCAAAGTAAAATTCAATTAGATGATGGTAGTTATGGAAATAGGATAGAGATTTACCATACGGAAGTTCCTTTACTGCAAATTCTTTATGTGTTAATTAATCCAACTGAAAATGGATGGTGTGGGTCATTACCCTTTATGTTTACTGGTAGTATTAGTAGTGAAGAAGGAAATGAAATTAATTTAATTCAAATTAATAAAATTTTAAATAGTTTTAAAATTAAAGAATCTCCACCACAAATAGATTGTAATAAAAGAGAAACATTAAGTATATTAAAAAATACATATGATTAGTTAATAAATTTTTTTAGAAATTAAATTTAATGCAATTTTTTGAGTCAACTAAACACTTTTTAAAAAATGAACCTACTCCTATAGAGAGAATCGTTACGCCGTTCCAAAGATTCGCTTCAGTAAAAGCTGCTGGTGGGATAATATTATTCTTATCTGCATTAATAGCAATTTTATGGGCAAATTTTATTAGCTATGAATCATATGATAATTTTTGGCATAATAAATTTACTATAGGAGTGGGTAGATATTCTATAAGTGATAGTTTTCATTTTTGGATAAACGATGCGTTAATGGCTGTATTCTTTTTTCTTGTGGGCTTGGAAATTAAGAGGTCTATAGTACTCGGAGAATTATCAAGTATTAAAAAAGCAGCTTTCCCAGTAATGGCTGCTGCAGGTGGGATGATTGTACCAGCTGTAATGTTTATTTCTTTAAATATAAATACTGATACTGTTGTTGGTTGGGGAATTCCTGTTGCTACAGACATTGCTTTTGCTTTAGGAGTTTTATCAGTCCTTGGGAAAAGAGTTCCAATAAGTTTGAAGATTTTTCTTACCGCATTAGCAATAGCTGATGATATAGGAGCTGTTCTTATAATAGCAATTTTTTATTCAAATGACTTGATGTTAAATAATTTGATTATTTCATTTTTATTGCTTGGAGGGATTGTAATTGCTAATTATTTAGGATTGAGAAATCCGTTTATATATATTGTTGTTGGTTGTTTAATGTGGATATTTTTCTTAAAATCTGGGATACATGCAACTATAGCTGGTATAACATTAGCTATGGTTATACCTCTTAAAGTCAAAATTAATCCTAATCAATTTTTTCATAAAGCAACTGAATTATTAGATAATTTTAAAAATGAAAATACGTTTCACCAATCTAAGGGTAGTCTTGGCTTAACTACTGAAAAACAAAGTGCTACTTTAGAAGAATTAGTTAAACATACTAAAGAAGTTGAATCACCATTACAAAGAATGGAAAATAATTTACATCATTTTGTTACATTTGTTGTTTTACCATTGTTTGCAATTTCTAATTCTGGAGTAATAATTGATTCTAACGTAACTAGTATTTTTAATAATTCATTAGCAATTGGAATTATTTTAGGTTTATTCATAGGTAAACCTATAGGTATTTTAACCTTTAGTTATTTAGCATATAAAACTGGTATAGCTAGTATTCCGGACGATATTAAATGGAGGCATGTGTTGGGAGTTGGTTTTCTTGGAGGAGTAGGCTTTACAATGGCAATTTTTGTTAATGGTCTTGCTTTTAATACTGATTTATATATATCTACTGCTAAAATAGCAATTTTTATTGCATCTATATTATCAGGTATATTTGGATATTTGACTATTAGAATGGTAAAGGATAAATAACGAATTAGTTATTATTTTCTAATAAATTATTAATGTCTGTATAATTTTTATTTAAGCTCAAAGCTACTTCTCTGTTGGTGATAAATCCAGCATAAGTGTTAATACCATTACTATTAATAAAACTTTTATTGTTTAATAGCTTATTTAAACCTAATTTAGCTATATCACGAATATATGGAAAAGTATTATTTGATAAGGATATACTAGCTGTATTTCCTACTATCCCTGGAATATTTGTAACAGCATAATATATTATGCCATCAGATGAATAAGTAGGATTTTCGTGGGTAGTTGGTTTAATGCCTTCAACACATCCACCTTGATCTATTGCAACGTCAATTATCACACTGTTTTTTTTCATCTTATTAATCATATCTGATGTTACTACTTTTGGTGCTTTGTAACCTGGTATTAATACAGCTCCAATAACTACATCAGATGAAACGATAATTTCTTTTATATTACTTGGTGAAGAATAAATAGTTTTTATTTGTCCGTTTGATAGTTCTTGTATTTTACTTAAAGCAGTTAAATTTATGTCACTTACTGTTACATCTGCTCCCATATTATTTGCTAATAATGCAGCATTTGTTCCTACTGTTCCGCAACCTATGATAAGTATTTTTGCTTTAAGTGTACCTACAACTCCACTTAATAATTTACCTTGCCCTCCAGATTTATTAGTTAATAATTGAGCAGCATTAAGAGCAGCCATTTTACCCGCTATTTCGCTCATTGGGTACAGTAGGTTTAATTTACCATTAGGATTCACAATAGTTTCATAAGCAATTGAAGTTACATTTTTTTTAATTAATTGTTTAGTTAACTCTAGGTTGGAAGCTAAATGTAAATAGCAGAACATAATTGTTTTTTTATTTAAATATTCATATTCACTTGGTTGAGGTTCTTTAACTTTAACAATTAAGTTCGAATTTAGGTATATCTCTTTAGGATTAGGTAGTATTGATGCACCTGCATTATTATATTCTTCATTAGTAAAACCAGAATTTATTCCAGCATTTTCTTCAATTAAAACTTTGTGATTAGCCTGTGTTAATATTTCAACTTTATCAGGTGTAAGTGCTATTCTATTTTCATTATTTTTTGTTTCTTTTGGTATTCCTATAATCATTTTATATTCCTATATAATTATATTATATTAATAAATTGAGGAAATTTTGCTTTAATTTTTGAAAGTTTAGGTTCAATCATTAATTTACAGTATTGTGATTCAGGGTTTTTAAAATAAAACTTTTGATGATATTCTTCTGCTTCAAAAAAATTACTGTATTCAGTAACTTCAGTTATAATTGGATTATCCCAGATATCTTGTTCATTTAAAATTTTAATTAAATTTGTTGCTTCTAATTTTTGTTCATCTGAATTGTAAAATATTCCTGATCTATATTGAGTACCAATATCTGGACCTTGCTTGTTTAAAGTAGTTGGGTCATGAATTGAAAAGAATAAAAGTAAAAGTTGATTATAAGATATTTCGTTTTTATTAAACCATATCTTAACTGCTTCTGTATGACCACTATTTCCTGAACATACTAATTCGTAAGAAGGATTTTCAACATGACCTCCAGTGTATCCAGATATTACTTTATTAACACCATTAATTTGATCAAAAATTGGTTCTATACACCAAAAGCAACCTCCGGCAAATACAGCTATATTTTCGTTAGAATTCATTTTTTCCTTTATCAACTATTTATATAGGTCATCATCAGGCCATATATTATGTCCAATACAAGGCTCGTAATTGTTAGGTTCTCTCCAATCCCAAATTTCAGAATTATTACGTTTAGCCATGTATTCAGTATCATTATGTTCTAATACTGCTTTTTCATCATTGTAAACTTCATATAACCATATTTTAGTTGGATCTGAAGAGTCTTGTACTATATCAAAACGTAAGCACCCAGGTTCAGTTGATTTAGTTTTTTTTGCGTGAGCAATTAATTCATTAATTGCTTTAGTTCTGTGTTCAGGTTTTAATTTGATCGGTATTATATTTATTTTAGGCATTTAATTTTTCGAAAAATGCAAAAGTTTTTGCTATTTTAATCTATATCATCTTCAATAATATTGCTATCACTATCAATAATTTTATTATTTTTTTCACTTTGTGGATTATTAAAAATATTAGAATATTTATTAGAATATTTAGTTATATGTAATTCTAGCTCTTTAAGTTTAGTTTGAGGTACATATGCTAACGGAAGTATAGATTGAAGGTCATCTACAACACCATGCTGAGGAGCAATTTTTAATGTTAAAAGAAAATTTGTGTATCCTAAAGTTCTTCCAAACATCCCATATTTTAAAGTTACAAACTCGATGTCGTTTATTGCTATTTCAATTCTCCCTCTGCCTTGATCAACAATAATATAGTTTTCAATTAATATATATGATGTTTTTTTTGAAGATATATACCTAGGTACTATCATTGCTGCTGCTAATATCATAGGTAAAATTCCAAATGATAAAAAGTCAACTGCTAGAGATATTAAAAAAAATAATATCCAGGGCATAGAAATTAATAACCAAGCCCAAATAGATTGTTTTATTATTACAGCATCTTCAGGGATATTTATAAAATCGATCTTGTCTTGTGGTCCCATGTTATTTTCCTTTAATTTATATTTTTTATAATAACATATTATTCATTATTAATAATAGATTCTTATACTATGCTAGTATATAAAGATGTTAAATTGGAATAATAAAAATGATATTCATGCGCCAATAGTTATGCTTGTAGTATTTTTATCTTCTGCTTTATCTATTGGTCCTGGATATGCTTTTGGAATGTTTATTAAACCACTTAATCATGAATTTAATTGGACAACGACCGAAATTAGTTTTGCACTGTCCTTTGCAGCAGCAGGGACTATATTTTCTCCTATATTAGGAACTTTTATGGATAAATATGGAGCACGTAAATTAATGGTTATTGCTCTTATATCTATGAGTTTTTCATTTTTATTAAGACCATATATGACTCAAATTTGGCATTGGTATGTATTAAGTTTTATTCAATATTATGCTCTTCCAGGATCTACTGGGTTACCTGCAGGTAGATTAGTTGGGATGTGGTATCCAAATATCAGGGGTAGAGTTATGGGTTTTGTTACTATGGGCAATAATTTTGGAGGACTTTCGATTCCTCTCTTAATTGGATTTTCTTTAGCTGATAACAATTGGAGAATAGCATATTTTGAATTAGGGTTTATATCATTATTATTGGTTTTACTTACAATATTTTTTGTGCATGAACCTTCTAAAATTATTTCAAATGATATCAACGAAAAAAAAATTATTAATAATGATAATAATAATCATATTTTAAGAGATTTAATTAAAACGAAATCATTTTATTTGTTAGCACTATCTTTTATGCTCGGAAATTTCACTTATAGTGCTTTAATACCACAAATGCCTGATTATTTGATCATTAAAGGACTATCTAGAGATAATTTACCTTTATTAGTTAGTTTATTAGCTACTTTTGGTATGTTAGGAAAAGCATCTTTTGGATATCTTTCTGAAATATTTACATCAAAAATAATGATGATAGTGAGCTTATTAGGACAAGCTTTTTTTATATTTTTTATTATATATTTAAATAGTGATATTGTTATGTGGATAATTTTCCCTTTATTTGGTTTTTTTATGGGAGCGTATGGAGCTGTAATTCATTTAGTTATACAAGACATGTATGGAGTTAGTAATTTTGGTAAAATTTCGGGGATCCTTTTATTTGGATCAATTATATCATTTTTTATAGGCCCTTTACTGTCAGGTCAATCTGTTGATAAAACTGGAGATTATGCTTTTTCTTTTTTTATAGTTGCTATTATGTTTATTGTTGGATCTATTTTTTTAATAATGACTTCAACATCATATCGTGATAAATCGATACAATAAAATATATATTTAATATTAATTTATGAGAAAATGTAATTTATGTTTATAAAAATAAAAAAAATAATATTCTTTGTTTTTGGGATAACATTTTTAATACTTGGTGTATTGGGTTATATACTCCCGGGATTGCCAGGAACTATTTTCCTTATTATTTCGGCTTCATTTTTTGTTAGATCATCTACCAAGATGTATAACTATGTTGTGAATAATCGTTATTTTGGCAATATTGTAAGGACATATTTTGAAACTAAAGCAATGCCTGTAAAAGCTAAGTTTTTTGCTTTGGGTAGTATAATATTATTTTCATGTATAAGCTTAATTTGGGCTCCATATAATTGGGTGTTTGATATTATTATAATTTGCTTTGCTGTTATTGGGGTATTTTATATTTTAAGAGTGAAAACTTTAAAATAATTAAATTATACTGCATAAAACACTTTTAAATAAAACTAATTAATATATAATTAATTTTCATGAATATACTTTCATTAGTTTGGTATAAATTTGAATAAATACGCTTGGCTTGCCAATTTTCAAGCATTGTCTAGTAGAAACTATCTATTCCTTTGGATAGGTATGGTTTTAATGATGACTAGTTTTCAAATGCAAATGATTGCACAAGGTTATTTAGTTTATGATTTAACTTCTGAAGCTAAAAAGCTAAGTTTTGTAAGTGCAGCTTCAGGTCTTCCAATGTTACTTTTCAGTTTAATTGGTGGAGCAATTGCTGATAAAGTTGATAAAAGAAAGTTAATGCAAACTATACAGGTATTGGCAACAATTTTAACTTTATTTTTAGCTTTTACCTTACTAATTGGTAATGGAATTATACCATGGCAATATCTTTTATGGGTTGGTTTAATTCAAGGGGTATTGTGGTCATTCAATGGCCCGGCAAGGCAAGCATTAATTCCTTATACTTTAGACAGAAAATATTTATCTAATGCTGTTGCTCTAATGTCCTTAGGAATGACTGCTCCTACATTAATAGGTCCAGCTATTGCTGGTATTATGTATTCATACATTGGGCCACAAGGTGTTTACTTTTTCGTTTCAATTTTAACTATTACTGCAGTTATATTTACTTCTTTAATTAAAGTAGACCAACCTAAAACTGAACGTTCAAACATTCATGTCTTTTCGGATATTAAAGATGGTTTAATTTATTTATGGAATACAAAATTAATTAGAAATCTTATGCTTGTTGGGTTAACATTTCTCATTCTTTCTGGACCACTACATACTTTGTTACCAGTAATTGTAATTAATGTTTTCAAAAAGGAATCAGAGACATTGGGTTTATTTGTAAGTATGATGGGTATTGGATCTTTATTTGGAACATTTGTTATAGCCTTTTTAAAGCAAGGTAAAAGAGGTTTATTCTTTTTAATTTCTGCTTTAATTGGTGGTTTAGGAGTATTGAGTTTGGCCATATTAGGTAATAGTATATTTGCATATGGAATAATCATGTTAATTGGTCTAGGTAATTCGTGTGTCTGGTCTTTACTTCAAGTATTATCTATGACAAATGCTGATGATAAATATCGCGGAAGAATTATGAGTATTTTTATGATGACATTTGGTTTAACTCCACTAGTAATTATACCTATAGGATATTTAGTTGATATTTATCAAGTTCAAACTGTATTAAGTATAGTAGGATTGACTTCAATTATAATAGCAGTTTTTGCCATCAGTACACAAAAATTAATAAGGCAAATTCCATAATTTTTTGTAAGTGAAAAAATTTTATGGTATATTTTCCAGACGAATTGATAATTACTATTTAAATTTATAAAAGAGGTGTTATATGCAAGACTTTTCTGGAAAAATAATTACTGTTACAGGAGTTATTGACCCTGAGGATATTGGTATTACTTCTGCGCATGAACATTTATTCTTAGATATACGTAAAAACCATTTGCCTCCTAATGAAGATAAGCTTACTGTATCAGAAATTAAAATCTGGGAATCGCCTGTAACTTTAGATAATCTGTATTTAGCTAGAGATATGGCTCCAATTAGAGATAATTATTTATTAAATGATAAAAAATTAGCTATAAAAGAGTTGTCAGAATTTTGTAAATTTGGTGGTAAAACAATTATCGATGTAACTAGTAATGGACTCAAAGGCGATCCTATCGCGTTAAGAGAAATTTCTGAAATTTTGAATGTAAACATAATTAAAGGCTGTGGATGGTATCAAAAAGTATTTTATCCTAAAGATATGAGTAATAGGACAGTTAAAGATTTGACTAATGAAATAGTAAAAGATATATCGATTGGATATAAAGATACAGGAATTCAAGCTGGAATAATTGGAGAGATAGGTTTAAATGGAAACCCATTACTTCCAGAAGAAATTAATAGTGCTAAAGCCGCGGCAATAGCTAGTAATATTACTGGTGCAGCTATTTCTTTACATCCACCTTCTTTAATTAATGAAAAGCACAAAGTTTTAGATATTATTACGTCAGAAGGAACTGATTTAAATAGAGTTGTCTTGGGGCATTCAAACCATTTAGCAGAAGATTTTTCTTCTCTAATGTCTTTTTTTGAAAGAGATATATATATTGCTTTTGACACTTTAGGTGTTGTTCGTTCAATTGCAAGTAATAACCCTGATGCAATAGTAGCAAATGCTATTCCGAAAATAATTGAGGAAGGGTACTTAGATAAAATTTTATTGGCTCAAGATGTATGCTGGAAAACTCATTTAAAAGCTTATGGTGGAGCAGGATATTCTTTTATTTTAGAAAAATTTTTACCCTATTTAAAAATACTTGGTTTGTCAGATAAAGATATTGATACAATTATGATTGATAACCCAAAAAAAATATTAACTCTCAATAAACCAAATAAATAATATATTATTTATTAAAAGTTTTTTGCTTAATATTTTTTATTTCATTCATGTCTTCTTGAATTAATATTTTTTGGTTTGCATTTATATTGTTAAATGATTGCTTTATGTTACTAGGCCAAGTTATGGTTAATTCATCTATTAAATTAGAATTACCAAGACCAAAGAATGCTCCTATTTCACTGTTTGAACTTACACTTGAACCATTTCTAATAATTCTAGTTTGATATTGACCATTATATTTGATTTCTATTTTTGCTCCAATTGCATCTGTATTACTTATTATTCCCAATGGTTTAACAATTAACCAATTGTTAATACTATTATTATTTAAAATTTTTACTTTGCCATTAAAATTTGTTAAATATACATCTAAGTCTCCATCATTATCATAATCAGCTAGTGCTGTTGCTCTTGATCTATTGGCATCACCTAGTCCACTTAAAAAAGTCATGTTAATAAATTGTTCACCATTGTTATTTTTTAACAATACATTTCTTTGATGTAATGGATCTTCTGTTGGTTTGTCATAATTATAATACATGTTTCCGTTGGTCATATATATGTCTTGCCATCCATCATTATCATAGTCAAAGAAATTCACGCCCCAACTAATTGTATTTATCCCTTTAATGTGAGCATATGATGCTCCAGAAATGTCAGTAACATCTGTAAATGATTTATCTTGATTGTTTTTTAAAAGATATGGTCTTCCTATATTTGACATAAAGATGTCTTCATATCCATCATTATTGTAATCACCTATGTCTAATCCCATGCCAAATATTTGAAAATTTGTCTTAGATTCTGATGAGCTATTTTTGAAATTTACTTTGCCATTATTATTAGTATTTTCCCATAAAATATTTCCTTGTTGAAAATCTTTCATAAATATATCATTAACTAAATATATATCAGAATCATTATCATTATCATAATCAAAAAAGCTTGCTATAAAACCAGTAGAATTTTTCAAATAATTTATATCTAATATATTAGTAACATTAGAAAATGTCCCATCTCCATTATTTTTGTATAAAATATCTTTATTATTGCCATCAATGATATTTTTATTAAATATTTCATCAAATGTATTTTTTATATGATTAGTAACATAAATATCTAAATATCCATCATTATTATAGTCTCCCCATGATCCAGAAATACTTCTCTGATTTCCTCTGATATTGGCATAATTGGTTACATTTTCAAAATTATTATTATCAATATTATTAAATAAAGTATTTTGTCCATTGTTTAGAACAAGTAAATCACTATCTCCATCATTGTCATAATCAGAGAAGGTTGCACCTATACTAGTGATATTTTTTAAATCTATACCTAATTCATTTGCAACATCAGAAAATGTTCCATCACCATTATTTTTATACAAAGAATTAGGTCCACTATGATTAGTAACGTAAAAGTCTATAAATCCATCATTGTTAAAGTCAGCAATAGCAATTCCATTTCCATACGGGTGGTCATCATTAGGATTTGGTATGTGTTTAAAATCAACCTTTGAATAATACGTAACATCATCAAAAAATTCTTTAGGTTTATCTCCAATATTAAAACCAATATTTTTTGTTGCAATTATTTGTTCATTTTGGGATAACTCAAAATTCAATGTCATTTTGCCAGTTGCATTTGTTAGAGAATATATGTCTATAGATTCTTTTTGTAAAAATTTTGATATAGGTGGTATTGTAAAATTTTGTTTAGGAAATTCAATTGTGTTAATTTTAGTTTTATCAGGAAGAGTTATTGATATTTTTAGAATTCCTTCGATAGTTTTTGGATAATTATTTTCTATACCAAAATTAATATTTAATTTTTCTTTAGATTTAATATAATGATCTTCTATTTCTGCTATTAATATCACACTTTCACCTTGTATTTGAGGAAATGTAATTTCATCAGAAAAGGGCCTGCTATCAATATTTTTTAAGCCTATAGTAGGTCCTATGCTTGTATTTATTAATATAAGTGTAATAAGACCACCTATAACTGAAATTAACCAGGTTGACAAAGCAAATATACCAACTCCTTTTAGTGGTATCATTTTTGTTAATGCCCAGAATGTTATTGGACCACCTGCAGCTGCTATAAATAATAAAGTTACTGCGGGGGCTTTTCCCATTCCTAATATTAAGAGTAAAGCTACTAATGGTATTTCGAACATTAGTGGTATATTTATTAGTAATCCAATAGTTGCTGCTATAATTATTCCAATTAAGTTATTACCTAAGAAAGTTGTAATCATGTCTTTGGTAATCCATTGCATTACCAAAGACCCTATTACACCAGCAATTAACATAGGAGGCCCTAGTTTTAGACAATATTGAGCGGAATATTTTATCCAATCTATAAACGATTGTTTTATAATTTTTAAAAAGCTTACACTTTGGTTTTCTAGATTTATTGGGGTTTCTGTTAAATCTATAAAATTGTTATTATTATTTTTTATTACTAAGCTTACTAAAGGTCCTATCAATATTGCAGCTGAAATGCTTAATAAAAGCTTGCTAATTCCCAAATAAGGAGAAAAAACAAATATAGTCATTAATATTGTGGGTAAATTTAATGTAGATGAACTTTGGATTATTGTTATAGTATTTGATATATTATTATTTTTTCTTTGATAGGCAGCAGCTATAGGCATAATACAGGCTGAACATAAATTCATTATTGGTCCAATACCTAATGCTTTAAGTAGATTTTTTATTTTAGAATTTTTGTTATTTGAGGGTTTTTGTGATTGATTTGTAAACATAGATTCAGATAATCCAGCGACTAAGAATGCAAATATCATGCCTATTGAGACTAATTTGAAATATGTTATAGATGAATTCCACCAACGTTCTATGAATGATTTTTCTAACTCTTTTTCTATGCAAAAACCTTGAAAACATTCTATTTGAGGTGAATTTATAATGTCTAAATCATTTGTAATTATGTCGAATTTAGGTAATCTATTAAAATAAAAAAATGTTAATAGGATAACAATGAATATTATAGCTCCCATAATACGTTTTATTTTTAGTTCATTATTAATCATGATTTTTTATATAATAATACTTGTCAATATTTACTATTAGATGATTTACAAGTATAATTCGTATAGTTTTTCTTTACAATTCCACTAATGGAGGTTAGTTTTGTCAAAATATACTTGTTCAGACACAGAATGCGGAATGGCTGTTGCAGAATTAAAATGCGGCATATGTAATGCTGATTTAGACCATGTATTAATAGAAAAAGATGATGGTTCATCAGTTGGTGTTGCTCAATGTGCCAAGGGATGTGGGAAAATAAAATCTCCTATGTGCTGTGGTTCAGATATGAATCCAGTTTAATAGCTGGTTTTTAAAAATTCAATAAATTAAATTATTAAAATTCTGTATAATTTTGAATAGTTTTATGCTTTCTTGGTTATTTCCTTTAAATACTACGATTAAGAAAAAACGTCTATTTGGTCTTATAGTTTTTGGTATTCTTTTAACATTATTTTTAATTTTCAATCGAATTCCAAAATTTGATATAGTAGAAGAAGATTTAGGTCACGTTAGTTCCCCTACAATGGAATGTTTTCAAGGTTTTTGTATACAAGCTGGTGCAGATACAACATTATTATCAAGATGGTGGGATTTTTCAATAACCTACCTTGGTTTAGTATCTATTGGTATGGCATTTGCTTTTTTAGTTGCGGGTTTAACCGAAGCTTTTATTTTTCCAAATAGTACGGCAAAAGGGTTTTCATTTAGAGGTTTTAAAGGAACTTTAAGAGGCTTAGTTGTAGGTTCGCCATTAAGTTTATGTTCAGCATGTATTGTTCCAATATCAAATGCTTTTAGTAAAAAAGGTTCCAGTGTAGAGTCTACAGTCTCTATAGTTTTGGGATCGTCTACAATGAATTTTCCTGCTTTGATCATGGTTACAATGGTTTTTGCACCTATTTTATCTTCATCACGAATTGTTTTAAGTTTATTAGGTGTTTTAATAATAAGTCCTTTAGTCGGTTATATTTATGGTCAGTCAGCTGAAAAAGATCATTTGCATGAAACAAATGAATTGTTGTTAAATTCTGAAAATTTTGATATGTCATGGAAAGATTCAATATTAGAAGGATGTAATGTATGGTTACGTTCAAGCTTTAAATTTTTTATTAGGTTAGGTCCAATAATGGTATTAGCAGGATTTGCAAGTGGTCTAGCAATCCAATGGTTAAGTCCTGATACAGTTTCTAAGTTTCTTGGTAATAATGTTTTGGGTATTTTAGTGGCAACCTCATTAGGTATTTTAATTAATGTACCTTTAATGTTTGAAATACCTTTAGTAGCAGCTTTAATCTTATTGGGTATGGGACCGGCACCTGCTGGAACTTTATTATTTGTTGCAGCAGCAGGAGGCCCCATTACTTTTTGGGGATTATATAAAGTTTTACCTAAGCGTGCAGTAATAGCTTTTATAGTTTCAACTTGGATGGTTGGATTGATTGGTGGAGTGGGAATTCTTTTTTATAATAATGTTTTACATGCAAAGATATTTGATTCTTCAAATCAAATATTAATTGATTTTCCAGTGAATTCTCAACCTGTAGTTGCATTTTCTGAACAAGCTCAAGATATTCTACTTGATGGTTTTGAATTATGGAATGATCGCCCTGGAATAGCTATATTTGATTATGACAGAGACAGTGACCTTGATATATATTTTACCTCTGAATCTGGAAAATCTAATTTCTTTTACCAAAATAATGGTGAAGGGATTTTTAACAATATTGCTTTAGAAAATGGTACTGCGCTTATTGATCAAAATAGTACAGGAGTTGTTGCCTGTGATATTAATAATGATGGATTTCAAGACTTATATGTAGGTGCATGGGGAGACCCAAAAGACAAATTAGACTTCAGATCAATCACTGTTGAACAAGGTAATCAAGATGCATTGTTACTTAATGATGGCAAAGGTAAATTTATAAATATAACAAATTCTGCTTTTGGACAAGATGTAAACATTAGATCTGCAATTGGTATTGCTTGCGCTGATGTAGACAGGGATGGTTTTGTTGATTTTTACGTGGGAAACCTGGCAGCTCAAGATTTTCGTACATTTGATTCTGCAAATCATCCAGGTCATTATAATCGTTTATATATAAATAACGGGGATTTAACTTTTAGGGAAATTTCTGAATCTGCTGGAGTAAGAGGAGAGCAGATTAGAATGAGAGACTTTGATGGTAATCCTGTGTTATTTCAAGATTCTATTACTGGTGAATACTTTGAAGGGTATGATCCAAATTTCGTAGATGAGCTTGGTAATAGAATTGGAGACCCTACAGGTCAAACTCATGCAGTAATGTTTTATGATTATGATGATGATGGGGATGTGGATTTATGGGTTGCAAATGATTCAGACAGACTACTTTTATATAGAAATGATTCAAAAGATGGTTTAATTAAATTTACTAGTGTAGAAGAATCAATGGGAATAGATGTTATAGGTTCATGGATGGGTTTTGCAATTGGTGATTACAATGGTGATGCAGATTTAGATTTGTTTATAACTAATGTTGGTTTTCATCCGTTAAGGTATCCATATAAAACAAGAGTAAGTCCTTTATGTGAATATCACTCACAATTTGAAGGAGCAACTTGTTTTCATTTTCTTCTGGATAATGATGTTGATGAAAGTCTTGGTGAATTTGTAGAATTAAGGCCTACAGAATTTAAAAATGTTTCAGCAGAGACTAAAGTAATACCTAGCCCTTGGATGCCATCAGAAGCTCTAATTGAAAATTCGTTAGATAAGAGCCATGAGATGCCAAAAGGTTTAGATGCTTATGATTTTGGTTTTGGAACTACTTTTTTTGATTTTGATAATGACACTGACCAAGATTTATATTGGCTTGGATCTGCTTTTAGAGGTGAAGGTCCTGGAGGACAAGTATTCCCAAGTGCTGGAAGAATGCTTAGAAATATTGGTGATGGACAATTTGAAGATATAACTGTAAGAGCAAAAATGTTAGATATTTCCAGGGTTACTTATCCTGATTTTATTACAGAAGATGAAATGAAAAAAGATAAAATGGCATTAAGAATTAAAAGGATTGATGTTACAAAACACGAAAATGGTAAAGGTGTAGCACATGGTGACTTGAATGGTGATGGTTATTTAGATATTGTTGCTACTAATAGTAGTGGGCCTATTTTTGTTGGGCCATATGATTCTTCAATTGGGACTGCTCCAACAAAGGATTTTTCAGGGCCAATATTTGTATGGATGAATGGGGGAGGAAATAATAATTGGATAAATATAAATTTAGTTGGCGGTATGAAAATAAATGGTAAAGGAACGAATGCAGATGGAATAGGTGCAAGAGTTTATGTTATTACTCAAGACCCGAATGATACAAATAAAAAAATTACACAAGTTCAAGAGGTTAGGGCAGGGTCTAGTTATCTTTCTATGGATAGTATTGGTTTAGAATTTGGGTTGGGTAAGTCTGAAATAATAGATGATATTATTATTTTGTGGCCTAGTGGAATTAAACAAAACTTAAAAGAAGTAAAAGTTAATCAAACTATAGAAATTATTGAAAGTAAAAATTAAATTTATTGGATAAATTAATATGAAATTTGGAACTTCAATGTCTTTTCCTTTAGCTCTTGCAGGTAAAGAGAATTATTCTTCTTATTTAGAAAAATTAATATCTGTTGTAGACACAGAAGGTTTAGATTCTATTTGGTTTGCAGATAGGACAATATATCCATTTGATATTGAAAATTTATATCCAGAGAAGTGGGGTAAAGGTAAAATGGATGTGAATGCTCAAAAGATATTAGAACCTATATCAAGTTTGTCATTTGTAGCAGCCCTTACAAGTAGATTGAATTTAGGTATTAGCGTTTTACAATTGCCTCTAAGACATCCTATTTTAAATGCAAAAATGATTACTACTCTTGATGTTTTATCTAAGGGGAGAGTTTTATATGGAATAGGAGTTGGATGGATGCCCGAAGAATTTGAAAACATGTTTGTTGACTTTAAAAATAGGGGCCAGATTACTAATGAACATTTAAAATTGTTTAAAATATTGTGTTTACCAGACCCAATTAATTATAAAGGTGATTTTTTTCAAATTAAAAACCAAACTTTTTTCCCAAAGCCCGTGCAAAAACCACATCCTCCTATTTTAGTAGGAGGTAATAGTAAAGCTGCAATTAAAAGGTCTGTTATCTATGGAAATGCATGGTTTCCTATTAATATTTCTCCGACTGAGGTCAGGAAAGGTAGAGATCAAATACATAAATATTGTAGAGAAAACAACATTAATTCAGATAATAAGTCAATTTATTTGCATCTTCCATTAAATTTATGAGATAAAAAATATGATTCTAATAATGAAAGATTACAATTTAGTGGTGAAATAAAAGATATTAAAGAAGATATTAAAAAATATAAAGAAGCTGGGGTCGAACATATAGTTTTTTCTATAGCATCTGAAGATAAAATATATATAGAAGAGACTATTAAGAAGTTTGCATTTGAGATAGCTAATTATTAAAGTTATATTTAACTAATTTTGAATCTATTTGATTTATTTTTGTTTTTCCACAACCAGCCATAGCTAAATCAAATTCTTCATAGATTATTTTTAATATATTTTCAACACCTTTTTGTCCATTTGTTGAAAGTCCCCAGAGAATTGGACGACCAATTAATACTGCTTTAGCTCCTAAAGCTATAGCTTTTATAACATCCATACCTCTTCTTATACCTGAGTCTAAGTATAATTCTAATTCTTTACTTACAGCATTTTTTATATTTGGCAATGCAGAAATCGAAGATTGAACTGCATCAGTAGTTCTTCCTCCATGGTTTGATACTACTATTCCATTTACACCAATCTTTTCTAGTATTTTTGCATCTTCGGGAGATATAATTCCTTTAATAACTAGAGGTAGATTTGTAATTTCACGTACCCATTCAATGGTTTTATAAGTAATTACTTCAAATGATAAATTTTTTAGTAGCTTTGGATAATTGATTAGGTTTGCATTCCATTTTGACTCTTCTAATATTAGATTATTTCTTATATCTCTTTCTCTTCTATCAGAAATAACACCATCAACTGTTAAACATATTGCACTATATCCTGAATTTTCAGCTCGGGATATTAAATCTCTTGTTATATTTTTATTGTAATGGTATATCTGAAACCAATGTGGTTTCTTTGATTTCTCACATACTTTTTCTAAAGAATAACCACTATTTGTTGCAATTATATTTATTGTACCTAATGATTCTGCAGCAATTGTGCTCCCTAGAACTCCATCTTCATGAAAATGCCTTTGACCTCCTATAGGAGCTAAAATTACTGGGAATTGAATCTTTTGCCCTAAGACTGATGTAGATGTATCTCGCTGTTTAATATTAACCATTCTGCGAGGTATCATTTGTATTTTATTAAAATCATTTTTGTTCATGGATATAGTTAATTCATCACTAGCTCCACCTTCGATAAAATCCCACAACGATTTGGGTAATATAGATTTTGCACTAGAGTAATAATCTTGTATATTAATATTTGTCATTATATTTATCTTATTAATTGTTTTGAATTATACTAATATATAACTATAATTAATAGATATATAAACTAATTATAAGTTTAGAAGGAAAATACTAATGGAAAATCTAATATATTTACCTGGGATTGAAAAAGAAAAAATAGATACACCTGCATTTTTGATTGACTTAGATATTATGGATAATAATATTAGTAAAATGGCAGAATATTGTAAGGCTTTAGGTATAAATTTCAGGCCTCATACAAAGCATCATAAATCTCCAATTATTGCCCATAAACAAATAGATTCTGGAGCAATTGGTATTTGTTGCCAGAAATTAGGAGAAGCTGAAGTTATGGTTTCATCTGGGGTTCGTGATGTATTAATTACTTATGAAATAATTGGAGATATTAAAATCAAAAGATTAATGGCATTATGTAAACTGTCTAATATTATTGTTACTGTGGATTCAAAAAATAATGTTAAAGATTTGTCAAAAGCAGCCAAAAGTCATGATGTTAAATTGGGTATTTTGTTAGATGTTAATGTTGGACAAAATAGATGTGGTATAGAGCCTGATGATTTTGTTGTAGAATTAGCAAAATTTATTCAATCATCAGATAATCTTGAATTTAAGGGCATTCATGCTTATGCTGGAAATATCCAAAGCGAGACAGATGATGAAAAACGTTTTCAACTTGATAAAGAATCTATGTTGAAAACTAAAATTGCTGTGGAGAAATTAAGGTCTGCTAAAATTGAACTTGATATTGTTACTGCTGGAGGTACTGGTACATATAAATATACTTCTCAATATGATTTTATAACTGAAATCCAACCAGGGTCTTATGTGTTTATGGATGGACAATACAGTAAAGTTTTAGATGATTTTGATAACTCTGGAACAATTTTAACTACAATAATTAGTAAACCTAATCCTAATAGAATAGTTTTGGATAGCGGGATGAAAGCTATTTCTTCAGACCAGTGGCCACCTATTATAAAAGATTTTAATGGAATAGAATTTGGATCAATATCTGATGAGCATTTGACTCTTGATATTACAAATTCTGATGCAAAAGAATTAAATGTTGGAGACAAGATCGAGATCATACCTGGACACAATGATACAACTGTAAATTTACATACAGAATTTTTTGGGATTAGAAAGGGTATTTTAGAATCAGTTTGGCCTATTAGTGCTCGTGCAAAAATAAGGTAGACATAAAATTTATAAAGCAGGAGGTCTCTTTGAATACAACTGATGAAATAAGAAATCAAGTTATTTCTTTAGTTAGAAATTTTGTCAAAAAAGATGTCTTACCTGTAGCTAGAAAATATGAATATGAAGATAATTACCCTCACGAATTAATTGAAAAAATGAAAGAAATGGGTTTATTTGGTATTACCATTCCTGAATCTTATGGTGGAATGGGATTAGATTATACTACTTTTGCTACTATTTTTGAGGAATTAAGTAAAGGCTGGATGAGTCTTACTGGTCCAATTGGGACCCATCATGTTTTAGCTAATATAATTGAAAAATATGGTACTGAAAATCAAAAACAAAGGTTTCTTTCCAAAATGGCAGAAGGTGAGATAAGAGGGGGTTTAGCATTAACAGAACCCGGAGCAGGTAGCGATGTTCAGAATATTTCTACTACAGCTAGTAAGACAAATGACAAATATATTTTAAATGGAACTAAATTATTTATTACAAATGGATTTTATGGAAATGCCTTTGTAGTTGCTACAAAAACTGATACTAAAATAAAACCTGCTTATAAAGGTATAAGTTGTATGATTGTTGAAAAAGGATCACCAGGTTTTTCAGTCGCACAGAAATTAGATAAACTTGGTTATCGTGGTGTAGATACATGTGAATTGATTTTTGAAAATTGTGAAATTCCTGCTGAGAACTTGATTGGTGGAATTGAAGGTAAAGGATTTTCTCAAGTTTTAAATGCTTTAGAATCTGGTAGAGTAAATATAGCTGCTAGAGCTGTTGGAGTTGCAACTGCTGCTTTTGAATCTGCAATTAAATATGCTCAAAAAAGAGAATCTTTTGGAGTTAAAATATCAAAACATCAAGCAATTCAAATAAAATTAGCTGATATGGCCACAAAAATAAAAGCAGCTAAATTATTAACATATGATGCTGCTTTAAAAATGGATTTAGGCGAAAGAAGTGACTTAGAAGCTGGTATGGCAAAATTATTTGCCTCTGAAGTTTGTGGAGAAGTAACTTTAGAAGCGATGAGAGTGTTGGGAGGATATGGATATTTGAAAGATTTTGATATTGAGCGGTATTATAGAGATGCTCCATTAATGATTATAGGAGAAGGGACTAATGAAATTCAAAAATTAGTCATTGCTAAAAGATTGTTAGAGAAATATTCTATTTAGTTTCTTTCGAAAGTTTTTCTATTTTATTTGAAAATTCAATTGTAGTTTTATTAAGTTTTTTATATACTTCTTCACTTTGCTTTGATGGCGATCTATCTCCTAATCCAACAGTTTCACTTAATGCTGCTAGTCTTGATATTAAACCTTGAGGATATGGATAGCCTCTACTGGGTTCATTAGAATTAATGCCAAAGCGTATTATTTTTTCAATTTCAGTAATTTCTTTGACAACTGTACTTGAATATTTATTGTGAGTATTAAATTTTTTATTATTAGATATAATTATATTTTCTATTTTCTCTATAGATTCTATACATTTAGAAATTGAATTTCTTATTTTAATCATTAGTTGGAATTGTTTGTAGATTGATTTATTTGGTGTTTTATTTCTAATATCTTTTATTACATCTAAATTTTGAGAATATATCTTGTTATTAGATTTTAATAATACTTTATATTTTCCTGGAGGTATGAGTATATCTACTGGGAATTTGCTTGAAGGCATTTTAGAAAAATTTGAAGGTTCTGGATATTTCATATCCCAAATAAACCTATTTAGTCCTTTGTGCGAACTCAAGAATCTATTATAGAATGTTATATCATTTTTATCTTTTATTTCTAAATACATTTTTGAATTAATTTCTTTAGGTAAATAATAATTAATTATTATTCCGTTTGGTGGATTATGTCCTGAATTGAGGAAATATGGTTTTATATTAGATTGGTCATCTTTTTTAAGAATATATGTAGCTGGATTACCTGCATAACCATATAATTCAAAGATTTTTTTATTTAGTGGTGCCTTTTTATATGCTAGTGTTTGAAACATTGATGGATGATATATATATCTAGTGGTTGTACGGGGTTTAAAAAGAGTAATTGCTTGGTTAATATTTTGTTTATCTATTTGATGTAAAGGAGATAAATCGTCTAGTA